>BNJS01002201.1_pt1:2500-214526 | contig 214526 bp, 194 predicted proteins | sample 8540461 | NCBI WGS metagenome assembly BNJS01 (sample SAMD00202454, study PRJDB9452) | human saliva metagenome | isolation source: human saliva | place: Japan | reverse complement strand
ACTTTCACCCTTTTTCTGTGTCATTTTCTGAAAAATCTCCTTGAATACACAAGATAATCTCCTACTATTTCTTTCTTTTTCAAATCTCATCAAAACCGCAGAATATGAGTTCCCTCCAAAACCCTACAAATTTTCTTGAAAAGCAGTCCAATCCTTCTACTTTTTACGTCCTTGATGACAAGAGGAGGTATGGCTACTACAAAAAACCTAGGACTCTACTATTCTAAATCTCTAAACATAAAAAACCAACAAAAACTTCGGAGAGAAGTGAAGAAACGTGGGAGAGTTTTCTGAGAATCTCCGAGATCTTCAGAAAAATATGGGAGAAATTCTCAAGAAAATAGGAGATTTCAGGAGCTAAATCTGGAGGGAAAGTGCAAATCTAACTATTACCCTTTCTGCAAAGAAGCATTTCTATTTGAAAAAAACAACAAAATAGGACTCTACTGCTTCGAGATTTTCTCAACAAACTTCACAACAAGTCTCACATATAATAATACATTTCATAAGATTCTCCGCAATAAAATAGGAGTAAAATACAACATCCATGGTATCTAGCCACACCACAACAGAGAGGTAGACCCTAGTTCCAGGAGTTTCCTCCCTGAAACCTCTATAAGCACAACAGCAGAGCCCCCAGAACTATTGAAAAAAACAACATTAGACCTTTGAGTTTCGAGAAAAAAATTGTTACATTCGCAATAATAGACCTATATTATCCACCTCATCACTCATGGAAGCACTCTTACATTACGTTTGGCAACATCGCCAATTTTTCACCGAAGCCACTCACCACTACACAAGGAGAAGCAGTGGAAGTGATTGATGTGGGATTGCACAACACGGATGCAGGACCTGATTTCTTCAATGCTAAACTACGCATTGGAGCACAACTTTGGGTGGGCAATGTGGAAATTCATTTGCGCTCCTCCGAATGGTTTCGCCACCAACATGAAAAGGATGAGCATTATGACAACGTCATCTTGCACGTGGTGGGCGAGGCAGACGTGGAAGTAACTACGATGTCAGGGGCGAAAACTCCCACAATTGGTGATTGAAGTTCCTCAATATGTGACGGATAACTACCGCGAGTTAATGGCCGAGGACGCCTATCCTCCTTGTTATCGCATGCTGTCCTCATTACCTCTTTTTGAGGTACACTCTTGGCTATCGGCACTCACCATCGAGCGACTACAACAAAAGACCGAACGCATTGACCGTTGGCTGACAGAAACGCGCTTCGACTGGGAGCGAGTGGCATTTATTATATTGTCTCGAGCTTTCGGTTTCGGCAAAAACACAGATGCTTTCGAGCGTTGGGCATCAACGCTTGATCCACAACATACCGGAAAACATCGCGATGACCCTCAACTCATCGAGGCTTTCTTTTTTGGTCAAGCGGGTTTGCTCGATTCCGAACGCACACCCCTCGCACAACAAGATGCACACTTTGCGACGCTTCAACGCGATTACCGTTTTCTCCAACAAAAATTTTCGCTCACTCCCATCTCCTTCTCAGAATGGAAGTTTCTCCGTCTTCGTCCGCAAAATTTTCCGCACGTAAGACTTGCCCAGTTAGCTGCACTCTACGTATCCCGACGTTTTTCTCTTGCACAAATACGTCAAGCATCATCCATAGAAGAAACTCGCAAATCACTATCATTCAACACTCTACCCTATTGGAACGACCGGTATAAGTTTGGAGAAATCGCAAATTCAACCACGAAAAGAAAGACTTTTTCACCGGAATTCAATCAGGAAGAAAAACCGCAAATCCACGAGCAAAAGCAGGAAATTTGCGAAAAAGCAGCACGACAGACAAAAGAACAGCGAAAAGTTACGCCTTGTCTATCTCCAGCAAGCCAAGATTTACTTTTGATCAACGCGGTCATTCCGTTGCTTTTTGCTTTTGGACAGCATCACCAAGATGCATCACTTATGGACAAAGCCGTTGAGTGGCTTGAACAACTTCGAGCAGAGCGCAACCATGTAGTTCGGATGTGGCAAGAGGTGGGAATCGCAGCCGAGCACGCCGCTGACTCCCAAGCACTACTTCAACTCAAATGGCAGTATTGCGACCGACATGATTGTCTCCGATGTCGATTCGGCACACGCTATCTCCAGCAGCGCAAATCCTTACAAGGAGAAACTCCCTCGCCTAAACACTAAATTAACAAGATTCTCAAGGCTAGCTTGAGCAGTCTAACCTCATTTAATCTTCTAATATATGCAACCAATTTTTACCCTACCCATGGTGGTACGCGACTATGAGTGCGACATCCAGGGCATCGTGAACAATGCGGTATATCAAAACTACAACGAACACTGCCGCAGCTCCTTCATCTCATCGCTCGGCATCGAGTTTGCCGAACTCCACGACCGCGGCATTGATGTTGTAGTGGCACAACTCAACATGCGATTCAAAGTTCCCCTCCGTCCAGGTGACAAGTTTGAGGTGCGACTTGCCCTCGAAAAACAAGGGCTTCGCTATGTCTTCCACCAAGACATCGTGCGTTTGGTAGATGAAAAGCGCGCTGACAAGGATCCCTCTTACCAGAAGGAAGTACTCTCCCTCCGCGCACAAACGGACATTGTTGCTATTATCAATGGTCGCTTGTCAGATTGCCCAGAACTCAACGAGAAGTTTGGTTTATAACTAGACTACACAAGCGACCAGCTTAGACCCAATGGTGCTACAGACTCAGGTAGCACCTTTTTGTGCTCAGACTTTTGAAGACCTCCTATTTTTGAATTATTAAAACTCAAGTTATCATCGTCAAAAACTACGATTTCATCGAATCTACCATTCGCATTAGACCGAAAAAACAGGCGATAAAAATTTAAATCTATCAGATGTACGACATTCTGTTCTCCTTATGGATTCGGTTATCTGCCAGAAAATCACTAACTTTGCAGGATATGGACACGATATTTCACTACGATGTCGTTGTGGTAGGTGCAGGCCACGCAGGCTGCGAAGCAGCCTCTGCTGCTGCGCGCATGGGTGCTCGCACTGTCATCATCACAATGGACATGAACAAAATAGCACAGATGAGCTGCAATCCTGCCGTGGGTGGGATTGCCAAAGGTCAGATTGTGCGCGAAGTCGATGCACTAGGCGGACAAATGGGCTTAGTGACCGATGCCACAGCCATACAATTCCGCATGCTAAACCGTTCAAAAAGGCCCCGCTATGTGGAGTCCGCGTGCACAATGCGATCGCATTCGCTTCATCGCAGAATGGCGTCATCGCATCGAAAACACCGAAAACCTCGATGTATGGCAAGATGAAGTCAGCGAACTTATCGTTGAAAGCGGCCGAATAGCAGGACTAAAAACCATTTGGGGAGCAGAATTCCACGCTGGCGCTGTAATCATCACAGCAGGCACTTTCCTCAATGGCTTGATGCACATCGGAAAAAAGATGGTGCCTGGCGGCCGATGCGCCGAACCAGCTTCCACCTTCCTAACCACAGCCCTCAACGAACTAGGCATCGAAAGCCTGCGCATGAAGACGGGTACTCCAGTGCGCATCGACGCACGCTCCGTACACTTCGATGAAATGGAGCTACAACCTGGTGAAAAACGATTTTTCATCGTTTCTCTTTCATCTCAGAGCAACGACCACTTCCGCAACTCAATTGTTGGACATGCAACACCAACGCAGAGGTGCACCGCATCCTGCGCCAAGGGCTCGAAGACTCTCCGCTCTACAATGGACAAATCCAGTCTATCGGCCCAAGATATTGCCCATCTATCGAGACCAAACTCGTCACCTTTGAAGGGCGCGACTCACATCCACTCTTTTTAGAGCCAGAGGGTTTGGACACCAACGAGCTTTTACTTAAATGGTTTTTCATCGTCCCTTCCGATGAATGTGCAGATTGAAGCTCTCAAACAAATGCCTTGTTTCCGCGATGTAAAAGTGTATCGCCCGGGCTATGCCATAGAGTACGACTTTTTTCCTCCCACACAACTCCATCACACGTTGGAATCGAAAAAAGTGGAAGGCCTTTTCTTCGCTGGACAAGTCAACGGCACTACGGGATATGAAGAAGCAGCAGGCCAAGGCATCGTAGCGGGCATCAACGCAGCACTCTCTTGCAACGGCAGCGACCGCTTTACCCTCGGACGTGACGAAGCTTATATCGGTGTTCTTATCGATGACTTGGTCACAAAAGGGGTAGACGAACCCTATCGCATGTTTACGTCGCGCGCAGAATATCGAATTTTGCTTCGTCAAGACAATGCAGACACGCGCCTCACCCCTTATGCAGAACGCTTCGGCATTGCCACTCCTGAACGAATAGAACGATTCCACCGCAAACAAGCCATCGTCAAGAGCATGCTTGATGCAGCGAGAACAGGAAACATCAAGCCCAACGAAGTGAAAGCACTATTAGAAAGCCATGGATCTCAACCACTCAATCACGGTGCAAAGTTATTTGAACTCATTGCTCGACCAGAATTGAAGGTTGCCGATTTCGATACAATCCAAAACATCCCTGCTGTTTCCTCATTCTTTGCTCCTCTGTCAGGCGACAACATTGACAGAGAAGAAACGATGGAAGCAACAGAAATCCTCATTAAATATGATGGATACATCGCTCGTGAACGTGCACTGGCCGACAAAATGCAACGACTTGAAGACATCCGTATCCGCGATCGTTTTGACTACAACGCGCTCACTCAGCTTTCCACAGAAGCCCGTCAGAAGCTAGCTGCGGTGAACCCAGAGACTTTGGCGCAAGCCTCTCGCATTCCTGGAGTTTCTCCTTCAGACATCTCTGTCCTTCTTGTATTACTAGGAAGATAATATTTGCAACATTCACTATAAAATCAACAAGTTACGCTATACTGTTTAGTTTCACTTCAACCAAATCTCATTCAACCGGACGTATATTCGATGAAACCGCTTTATTTCTCGAAAAACATCGCCAAGCACCTACGTTCCACGTGAAACAAAACAGCACCATTCGACGAATTATCAAACACTTATGAATACAGATTTGTTACTCTCTCATCTGAGAAACATCCCCGATTTTCCAAAACCAGGCATTCAGTTCAAAGACGTTTCGACCCTTTTCATCGAGCCCTCATGCTTAAATGAAATCCTAGACGAATTGGTTCGTCTTTATAAAGATAAAGGTATCACCAAAGTTGTCGGCATAGAAAGCCGCGGATTTGTGATGGGTGCAATTTTAGCACAACGTCTTGGCGTAGGTTTTGTCATGTGTCGCAAGATCGGAAAACTGCCAGGAGAGACACGCAAGCAGAGCTACCTCAAAGAATACGGGGAAGATGTCATCGAAATCCATACGGATGCGATTTCACCAGAAGACGTAGTATTGATTCACGATGACCTACTCGCCACAGGTGGCTCTATGAAAGCCGCCATAGACTTGGTAGACTCATTTGGGGCAAAGAACATCTACGTAAACTTCCTCATAGAGCTACGCATGGAGGGATTAAAAGGAAAAGAATTCCTCGGAAACAAAGCAGAAATCACAGCTTTGCTCACCCTTAACGAGTAACAAAACTCACACTACAAGGCATTGTTTTCCCTATTTCACCGACAAAGGGCGACCTTCCTCTAACGTATCCACATGCGATTCAAAGGAAGAGGTCGCCTTTCTTAGCACTGTAACACCATGAACAAGGCAGAACAAGAAGAACTCCAACAGAAACTCAAAGGAATAGTTTCTAATCTCCCAGAAAAACCTGGTAGCTACCAATACTACGATGAAGAGGGAACCATTATATATGTAGGAAAGGCGAAGAACCTAAAACGACGTGTAGCCTCCTACTTCAACAAAGACCAAACCGCAAGACAAGCATATTAGTCTCCAAGATTCGTAATATCACCTACACCGTGGTGAATACGGAAGAAGATGCTTTATTATTGGAGAATGCTCTCATCAAGCAGTATAAGCCTCGCTACAATGTACTTTTGAAAGACGACAAAACCTACCCATCCATTGCCATCTCCCACGAGTATCTCCCACGTATATTCAAAACAAGACACCGCGAGCGCAAAGGTGCCACCTATTTTGGCCCATATAGTCATCTGCCCACGATGTATGCATTGTTAGACCTGTGTCAAAAGCTCTACAAACCTCGTCCTTGCCATCAACCCATGACAGAAATTGGCGTTAAAACGGGGAAATACGAGCTTTGCCTCAATTATCACATCCACAAATGCGAGGGAGCATGCGTGGGGAAGCAGACTCACGAAGAATACATGCGCAATATCGAGGCTTGTCGTGAAATACTCAAAGGCAACACTCGGGCTGTCGCACAACACCTTCGCGATGAAATGGCGAGGTTGTCAGAGGAAATGCGCTTTGAAGAAGCAGCTGTAATCAAACGGAAATATGATTTAATCGAGAATTTTCGCGCCAAATCAGAGGTAGTGTCGCAAATCAGCTACGACATCGACGTTTTCTCGATCGAAAAGCGACGAAAGAAAATTGGCTTATATCAACTTTCTTCATGTAGTCAATGGTGCCATCACCCAATCCTTCACCTTTGAGTTCAAGAAAAAACTTGATGAAACTGACGAAGACCTCCTCGCTCTTGGTATAGTCGAAATGCGCGAACGCTTTGCATCTAAATCTAAAGAAATCGTACTTCCATTTCTTGTAGAACTCCCAGAAGACTATGCGAAACTAGTCGTTCCTCAACAAGGCGGAAAGAAAACCCTCCTTGATCTTTCGCGCCAAAACGTCAAACAATACAAGTTTGACCGCTTAAAACAAGCCGAAAAGCTCAATCCAGAGCAAAAGCAAGTGCGACTAATGAAAGAGATTCAGACGCAATTAGGCCTACCTTCGCTCCCACTTCGCATCGAAATTTTCGATAACTCCAACATTTCAGGGGTAGATGCCGTTGCAGGTTGCGTGGTCTTCGACAAATTAAAGCCCGCAAAAAAAGAATATCGTAAATTCCACATCAAGACCGTTGAAGGACCAGACGACTATGCTTCAATGCGCGAAGTCGTTCACCGCAGATATGCTCGTCTGAAAGAGGAAGAAGGCACGATGCCCAACCTTATCATAGCCGATGGTGGTCGGGGACAAATGGAGGCTATCCGCGGCGAGATAGAAAGACTCGGACTAGACATCCCCGTAGCAGGTCTCGTCAAAGACCATCGTCACCGCACTCGCGAACTCCTGTTTGGCGACCCTCCAGTGTCCATAGGCGTGCAACTCGATAGCTACCTCTTTAAAATCCTCACGCAGATGCAAGATGAGGTGCACCGTTTCGCCATCACCTTCCACCGCCAACAGCGCAGCAAACGACAAACAGCCTCCGCTCTTGATCACATCTCTGGAGTCGGAGAGAAGACCAAGCAAACCCTCATTCAACATTTCGGGAGTGTGAAGCAAATTCTCTCTGCAGATCTTCAAGCACTGCAAAGCCTACTGGGAGAAAAACGAGGTGCTAAGCTCTACGAAGCCCTACAACAAGCACAATCAGACACAAAAGAAGATAAAACGGCTGTACAATCTTAGAATATCTGCGTCGTGCGATAGCAATAATCCAAAGAAAAACGTAACTTTGCAATTATGAGAGTAGTCATTCAGCGTGTCAAACACGCACAGGTTAGCATAGGCGGCCAAGAACATAGCCACATCGACCAAGGTCTCCTCGTGCTACTCGGCATCACCCATGATGACACCCCGTCTGATGCCGAATGGTTGGTACAGAAGATCCTCAAAATGCGCATTTTTGACGATGAAGCAGGAGTGATGAATCGTTCTGTTCTCGACGTCAATGGCGCTGTCATGGTGGTGAGTCAGTTTACTTTAATGGCAGCTACGCAAAAAGGTAATCGCCCCAGCTACATTCGTGCTGCTCGCCCAGAACAGGCAATACTACTCTACGAATATTTTATAGAAAACCTCAATCAGTCGCTACAAACTCCAGCTGCTACGGGAGAGTTTGGCGCAGATATGCAAGTATCCCTCCTTAATGATGGTCCCGTCACAATCATTATGGACACGCACAATAAGGAGTAGCTTTTATTTGCGAGCATAGAAAATCATCATAAACCCATAACATACTATCACTATGTCTGAACATCACTGCGAATGTGGTCACGAACATGATCACGAACATGAATGCTGCTGCCAACACGAAGGACACGAGCAGCAACACCATGACTGCCAATGCGGCCACTCACATCATGACGATGAAGAAAATCAGTATGAACAAGCTTTCTCTAAGTACGAACTTCATCTGAACGACGAGAAAGTAAGTAGCACAGTACGTGAAATCATCGCTCAAAACCGCGAGAAATATAATACTCCGGAAGTACTCCACACACTCCTCTCCACAGTTGAGCTCACCACACTGACAGTCACCGACTCACAAGAAAGCGTATTTAACTTCACTGAAAGCGTTAACCGCTGGAGCGACCAACATCCCGATCTTCCACCTTTGGCTACCATCTGCGTATACCCCAACTTTGCTGCTACTGTGAGCCAAAACCTACAGGCAGACAACGTCAAAGTGGCTTGCGTAAGCGGTGGTTTCCCAGCCTCTCAAACCTTCCTCGAAGTGAAAACCGTGGAGACAGCACTTGCACTCGCCGATGGTGCAGACGAAATCGATATGGTGCTTTCAGTAGGTGCCTTTTTGAGTGGTGACTACGAAACCTGTGCCGATGAAATTGCAGAGCTGAAATCAGTGTGTGGCGACCACCCTCTTAAGGTAATTCTCGAAACAGGAGAACTCAAAACAGCTGCTCTCATCAAGAAAGCCTCAATCCTCTCCATGTATGCTGGTGCTGACTTCATCAAAACTTCCACTGGTAAAGTGGCGGTAGCCGCTACTCCCGAAGCCGCTTTGGTGATGTGCTCAGCCATCTTGGAATACAAGGAGCAAACTGGCCGCCTAGTAGGTTTCAAAGCCGCTGGTGGTATCAAGACAGTCGATGAAGCCATCGATTTCTACACTATCGTGGCCGAGACTCTTGGCGAAGACTATATCAAGCAAGGCCTTTTCCGCATTGGCACCAGCCGTTTGGCTAATCTCCTTGCTTCTGCTATAGTGGGTGAAGACATCACTCCTTTCAGCAGCAAGGCTGCCAACTACTAAATCGTTCAGCTGCACCAGAGAGAAGTTCTACCCTTCTTGCAGCTTTCACGAGAAGTTTTGAAATCTTGCGAAACTCGCAACAAGAAAAAGGGTAGAGTTCGCAACTTTTCATAAACGAACAAGTAGAACAATCTTGACTCAACAGCACCACTCTTTCGTGGAGCACACCAAACTGTTACGCGCACTCTTCTCGCCTACGAGAAGTGTGCGCGATTTTTTTTGCAGCAAAATGCAGTATTTTGCGTAAAACCTGCAGAAATATTCCTATTACCCTCTTTTATTTTGTCTTCCTTTTTCGCGAAAACAAAGAAAAGAACTTAACGATGACAAAGAAACAGAACAAAAAAACCTGTATACATCAATACTGCACTGACTTCTAAAGACTTAGCACTACCTATAAAAAGACATTTAACACATGAAATACCAGGTAAAACAAACAAAAGAAGAACAAAGAATAAAGACGTCATGGCGCAATCATTCTGATGATCCCCATAATTTATTCATAAAACACACAGAAAATAGCACACGTATCTCGTCCGAAAAACGATGCTCCTACACACTTCCCCAATATCACCACGCTGAAAATGCCCATTTGTGACACAATATCTTGAAGCCAACATCATGAGGGAGGCTAGACACTACTACCTTCTTCTTTGAGTACGCAAAAAACGCATCGAAACCTCAACCGTTAACAGACGTTATCCTACAGCAAAATCGAACAGAGAAGTCCTTCCTCGCGCGCGCGTAACAGGAAGTTATGACTTTTTGCTTTCACAACCTTCACACATCTATCCATAAACAACTGATAGACCGAAAGATATAGCTCATACTATAACATTCTTTTAGATTACTACCACACAACCCTACTAAAAATGCAGATAGATATGCAAATTTGACCTTCAAAACAACAGAACACACCATCAAAAACAACAAAGCACAATGCCCAAAAAAGCAGAGACTTCTCAAACTCATTGGAGATTTCTCCCAAAATGTCCGAGTCTCATGAAAAACGTCGGAGTTTTTTTCAAAAAACTCTCACGAAATACATCTATTGACGGACTATTTTTTGAAAAACTCCGAGATATCAAAGCATCAATGTGGACGTTGCCCTACAACATCCACTAGATGGCTGCACCATCTACCTAGTATAGTGGACAATTTATTCTATTGGGAAGTGATTGCTACCATCATGATGGATAACTTCTCTACAAAAATTCATCAATACGACCTCAAAAATAAACATCGAGAAAAAGCAAAAAGTGATGTCGGTGACCTTGAAAAAACAGACTATTTCAACACCATTGACGAGGAACACTCCTCTCCGCATCAGACAATTCAAAAACAGGGTGAAAAAAAGTATTACATATCACTCACATACAATATATTACCCTATTATCTGTGAAGGTTGTGAAAGCAAAAAGTGCAAATTCCCTGTGGTGCGCGCGCATGCACGTGCGTGAGGAGGTGCAATCTAAGACTAGAAGAACAAACTTCCTACGATGAACACAAGAATATAGAACCAAGCAACTTCGAGCATAATTTTAGCAAATAACAAGAGAAAAAGCCACAAAGAGGAGAAGAATGCACGGATTTCAACACGATGACGCAGAAATCTGAAAATAATTTGGTATATTTGCAGGCTGATAAGTGTATCTTGGTGAATACTCTAGACACGAAGGTGAGAAAAACCGCGTCAACAGGTAAATAGCCCATTCTTATCACCCCCTACAGTGGAAATCAAATAACAATAAAATAAACCTCAATTCAAATGCAAAACAAAGGATTTGTCAAAGTAATCGCCGGATTGCTTGCCCTTATTTGCGTCTACTATTTGAGTTTCAGCTTCGTAACTAACCATTACGAGAAGAAAGCTGAAGCGATGGGCGTAGAAAGCTGGCAAAGCATACCTCGACTCTTTACGTCAAAGCGACGAGGGTGTATGGCTGGGACAAAGTTACAAGAAGTGCGAAGCACTCCAAATCGGCTTAGGTCTCGACCTCAAGGGCGGTATGAACGTGATTCTCGAAGTGTCCGTGCCCGACGTGGTGAAGAACCTCGCTGGCAGCGGTGCTGAAGACCCCAAAGTGAAGAAGATTCTTGCTGAAGCACAAGCTGAAGCTGCTAAGTCTTCAGACAACTTCCTCGATGTCTTCGTGAGCAAGTACCAAAAAGGAAGTAGGTGCCAACCAACTCGGCGGTCTCTTCTCTCTCCGTCTTAAAGACGATGGTATCACTCCTAGCAGCACAGACGCACAAGTGAAGGCTGCACTCGAGAAGGAAATTAAGGCTGCAGTGAGCAACTCTTACCAAGTGGTACAACAACGTATCGACCGCTTTGGTGTGGCTCAGCCCAACATCCAAATCCTCGAAGGCCGTGGTCAAATGGGTCAAATCATGGTAGAAATGCCTGGTATCAAGGAACCCGAGCGCGTGCGTAAGCTCCTCCAAGGTAGTGCAAACCTAGAATTCTGGGAAACCTACACCCTTGGCGAAGTTCAAGGTGCTCTCCAAGCTCTCGACACTCGTTTGGCACAGATCAACTCTGGCAAAACCACTGCTGACTCTACCCAAGTGGACAGTGCTAAAACTGAAATTAAGGCTGCTGACACTAAGGTGAAAGATGCTTTGGCCTCGCTCAAGGGCGGCAACGCTCAAGACAAAAAGGCTGATGCTACCGGTAAGGAAAATGCTGCTCGCGCACAAATGCTTAAGCAACATCCCCTCCTCGCTGTTATGCAACTTGGCCATCCTCAATCAGCCGTAGTGGGTTATGTGCGCGGCACAGACACTGCAGCTGTAAACAAGGCTATCCATTCAGAGGTGGCTAAGGAAATCCTCCCTGCTGACCTCAACCTTGCTTGGAGCGTAAACGCAGAAAACGGTGTTTACGAACTCTATGCTCTCCGTCGCAACAATGGTGGTGCTGTACTCGCTGGCGAAGTGGTAGAAAACGCGAAGGACGACTTCGACCAATACCACAAGCCTGTGGTTTCCATGACCATGACACCGGAAGGTGCTCGCGAATGGGCTACTGTGACTCGCAACAACCTCAAGAAGCCTGTGGCTATCGTGCTTGATGGTGTGGTGTATAGCGCACCCAGAATCGAAAATGAAATCAATGGTGGTCAGTCACAAATCAGCGGTAATTTCACTACTCAACAAACCCAAGACTTGGCGAACGTGCTCAAGAGTGGTAAGATGCCTGCCCCCACCAACATTGTACAGGAAGAAACTGTTGGACCAAGCCTCGGTTCTGCATCTATCCAAGCTGGTTTCACAGCCTGCGTAGTGGCATTTGTGCTCTTGATGGTCTTCATGTGCGCTTTCTATGGCGTGATCCCTGGTATGGTCGCTAACATGGCGCTCATCCTCAACTTCTTCTTCACCTTTGGTGTGCTCACCTCCTTCCCAAGCTGCACTCACACTCAGCGGACTCGCGGGTATGGTGCTCTCACTCGGTATGGCGGTCGATGCTAACGTATTGATTTACGAACGTACGAAGGAAGAACTCCGTGCAGGTAAGAACATCAAGCAAGCGCTTGCTGATGGTTACGGCAACGCATTCTCTGCGATTTTCGACTCTAACCTCACGTCTATCATCACTGCGATTATCCTCTACAACTTCGGTACAGGTCCTATCCGTGGCTTTGCTTTGACACTCGCCATCGGTATCGTAGCCTCATTCTTTACCGCTGTTTGGCTCACTCGCATTGCTTACGAACACTTCCTTGACAAAGACAAGTGGCTCAATCTCACCTTCACAACAGGTCTCTCTAAGAAGTTCCTCACCAACACCAACTTTGGCTTCATGAAGATGGCTTCTAAGACGAACATCCTCGTGGGTATCCTCGTGATTGGTGGTGCAGTTTCATTGGCTACTCGCGGTCTCCAACAAGGCATTGACTTTACGGGTGGTCGCAACTTCGTAGTTGAATTTGAACAGAAAGCAAATCCCGAACAGGTGAAGAAGGCTGTAGAAGACGAAATTGCCAAGACAGGTCAAACAGGTACGGTAGGCGTTCTTTCTATCGTAACCACTCAGAATCCTGCTCTCCGCATTTCTACTTCTTACAAGATTGACCAAAACGATGAAAAGGTAGACCAAGAGGTAGAACAACTCATCTGGCGCGCGCTCCACAACAACAAGTTGGTGAACGCAGACTACGCAACCTTCAAGGATCGCGACAACCGCAAGGGTGGCTCTATCATCTCTGCACAAAAGGTTGGTCCTAGCGTAGCAGCCGATCTCACGCGTGGTGCAATCATCAGTGTGATTCTCTCGCTCATCGCCATCTTCATCTACATCCTCTTCCGCTTCCGCAGTGTTGCCTTCTCTGTAGGTGCTATCGTAGCTTTGGCCATCGACACCTTCATCATCATTGGCATCTACTCGGCATGCTGGGGCTTCCTGCCCTTCTCATTGGAAGTAGACCAAACGTTCATCGGTGCTATCCTCACGGTGATTGGTTATTCGATTAACGACAAGGTGGTAGTATTTGACCGTATCCGCGAAAATATCGGTCTCTACCCCACTCGCGAACCCGAACGTCTCTTCAATGACTCTATCAACAACACGCTCACGCGTACGATAATGACTTCACTCACCACACTCTTGGTGCTCCTCTGCATCTTCTTCCTCGGTGGTGACGCGATTCGCTCATTCTCGTTTGCTATGATTCTCGGTGTTGTCGTTGGCACACTCTCTTCTATCTTTATGGCTGCTCCCATCGCTTACAAGATCTATGGCAACCGTAAAGCTAAGAAAGCTGCAAAAGCATAACACTTCATTTAGGTTCTCTGTCTAGAACAGACCTCAAGCACAGAGAAATCCCTATATCTCCTCCTCTCTCCCACTCCTCCTACACGAGGGGTGGGAGATTTTTAGTTTTCACTGCATATATCCCTTTCTGAATGGTGCTTTTTCCCTCAAATAGCTCATTCCTTTCGAAGTACGCTGCGTTATGTTAAAAAGACAGTTATAGGGTTGCAGTCCCCACATAATTTGTAATTTTGCAGCAAATTACCCTCATTCGACCCTTTTCTCTACATGGAGAGAGGTAAACCCTGCATTCCGCCCTACAATGAGCAAGCGAAAACCACGTAACAACGGACGATTTAGCTACATCACTGCGGGCATCAGCACCACATTAGTGCTGGTACTCGTCGGTACTGTTGTATTCTTTGGCACCATGGCCGATAACCTTAGTCGCGCCTTGCGTGAGAACTTCACCGTCGAGGTGCTGCTCTCAGATAGTATCAACCACAATCAAGCCTACGATTTGCAAACGTCGCTCAAACGACAACCTTACACACGCAGCGTTTCCTATATCTCTAAAGAAAAGGCTACAAAACTGCAAAGTGAAGCTCTAAACATCGACCCCAACGAGTTCCTAGGCTATAGTCCCATACCGGCTTCCTTTGAGCTTCATCTCAAAGCAGAATATGCCGATGCCGATTCGCTCAAAAAGTTTATGCCCAAATTACAAGCTGACGAACGCGTGGTGGACGTGGTGTATCCCGAAGATTTGATGCAAAACATCAACAGCAACATCAACAAAGTAAGCATGGTATTACTGGTGGTGGCAGCCTTGTTGGGATTTGTAAGCCTAGCTCTCATCAACAACACTTTGCGAATGAGCATTGCCAAACGCCGCCACTCCATTCAAATCATGAAACTCGTGGGAGCTAAATGGAGCTTCATCCGTCGTCCCTTCCTATGGAAGGCCTTCAACATTGGGCTTTGGGCTGGGCTGGCTGCCGACATCCTGCTATATGGGGGCATGTATGGCCTCATGATGTGGGATAAAGAAATCTCCGCGCTCATCACTCCTCCCGTGATTTTGGTGACACTCGTGAGTGTGCCTTTGATAGGCATCATTCTCACCGTGATTAGTGCCTTCTTCTCGGTAAATAAGCACCTTGGCATGAGTCGTCACGAGGCCTATCTCTACTAGAAGCTCGCTATAAACGGCAAACAAGAGACTAGCCGCTCACAAAATTAAGCCTTGCTGGGTGAAAGTTCTAACATCTACTGCTGGATTTCATCATAAAAGTCGAGGTCTTCATGCACATCCTGCGTGAATCGTATCACCGACTACTGACTTCAATATCCATTCTCCTCAACTCTGCTAAATTCTGCGCTATGCAAAAGAAACAGCAATTCGCATTTTCGGCCATCAATTTTTATCTTTTGGCCGTGGCTATCGTCACTGTCCTCATTGGTTTTGTACTGATGAGTGGAAAGGGTAGCACCGACACTCACTTTGATCCCACGATTTTTGACAGCGTGCGCACAGTCGTTGCACCGCTCATCTGTTTTGTGGGTTATCTTTTCATGATCATCGCTATCCTTTATCGACCCAAAGAAAAAAAAAGGAAGTAGAAGTTTCAGCTGATAACCGCAAAGACAAAACTGAGAAAGCGGAAATAATTGCTACACTTCGCGCAGATACCCCTCTCAAAGCATCCACTTGCTCTACAACTTCTGGTGAAGCATGAATCTCATAGACCTCATTATCATCGCAATTGTCGAAGGGCTCACTGAATTTCTCCCCGTAAGCTCCACAGGTCACATGATGATTGCAGAAGGACTATTAGGAGTGGAAATGACCACCTTTGTCAAATCCTTCACAGTTATCATTCAGTTGGGAGCGATTCTTGCAGTAGTCGCACTCTATTGGCGCAAGTTTTTCTATCCATCGGCTGATGCCCTCGGAGGAAAAGGCTCTACACAAAGTGCATCTGGTCATATCCAACAAGGGGCGTCTAGTTTTGCGCAATGGTGGTCACGCATTTGGCCGTTCTACCTCAAACTCATTGTTGGCGTATTGCCTGCTGTTGTAGTAGGATTGACCCTGAAAGACGTAATAGACAAGAACCTAGAGAGCGTCACGATGGTGGCTGTGATGCTCATCGTTGGGGGAGTATTCATGCTTTCTGCGATCAGCTCTTTGCTCCCAAAGACAAAGCGGCAGTAGATGCCCTTTCGCACACCCCCGTGACCTATCGACGCGCTTTCATGATTGGACTTTATCAGTGCATTGCAGCGGTGCTTCCTGGCACTTCTCGCTCCATGGCTACCATCGTAGGCGGTATGCAACAAAAGCTCACCCGAAAGATGGCTGCTGAGTTCTCCTTCTTCTTAGCTGTCCCCACCATGTTTGGGGCTGCCGTCAAGGAGGTTTATGACCTCATGAAGCATGGCGCAGACATCACACTCTCTGACGGCACTGTGCAACATCTTACCGGCACACAAGTGCTCACGGCCGATGGCAACCTCACTACCCTCCTTTTAGGCAGCCTCATCGCCTTTATCGTAGCTCTGATGGCGGTGAAGTACTTTATCCACTACATTGCACGCTATGGTTTCCGCGCTTTTGGATGGTATCGCATCGTAGTCGGTGCTGTAATCTTAGTTTTACCCACCTTGGGAGTCGAACTCAAAGTCGAACACGAAGCCAGTTCATCAGCTCCTCAAACAGAAATCACAGTACAATCTCGCACTGACCATCACTCTCAACGCGCTTTCCCTCTCAACAAAAACACTATAACTGCAACGCAACGCCCTGCATGAACTTCTTAACTGGACAAATCCTCACCTTCGACAAGCCACTTGGGCTGACTTCTTTTCAACTGGTGGCAAAAGTACGCTGGTTGCTCACCCGCGCCATGGGTGGAGTGAAAATAAAAGTCGGACATGCAGGTACTCTCGATCCTCTTGCCTCTGGCGTGATGGTGGTTTGCACTGGACGTGCTACCAAACAAATCGACACGTTGCAAGCAGGAGTTAAGGAGTACATCGCAACGCTGCGCTTAGGAGCTACCACTCCTAGTTTTGATCTTGAGCATCCCATAGACCACACCTATGCTACTTGCCATATAGACCACCAATTAGTGGAAACACAACTCAAGAAGTTCATTGGCGACATTTGGCAAACTCCCCCCGCTTTCTCGGCCGTAAAGGTAGACGGCAAGCGCGCTTACGACTTGGCACGCAAAGGTAAGGAAGTGGAACTCAAACCGAAGCTCTTGCGCATCGACGAACTCGAACTCTTAGATTGCGCACTAGCAGGTGCAGAAAAGTTTTTGACCATCCGTGTAGTGTGTTCTAAGGGCACCTACATCCGTGCTTTGGCACGAGACATCGGCGAAGCCCTCGGCAGTGGTGCACATCTCACCTCGCTTCGACGCACACGCGTGGGTGACTTCCGCGTGGAAGACTGCATGCAACTCGACGATTTCGAAGGTTGGCTAGCACAGCAAACCATAGAAACCGAACTTCCTCAATAAAATTCTTCATCAAGAAGTGCACACACTTCCCACAGCTGTGACAAAAGTGCCGCACTTCTCATCCCCCAATTATATCTCACTTATGAAACTGTCTCAATTCAAGTATAAGCTCCCTCAAGAGAAGATTGCAGAATACCCTGCTCCCCATCGCGATGACTGCCGTATGCTGGTGCTCCATCGCAAGACAGGCGAAATTGAACACCGTGAGTTCAAAGATTTCTTGGAGTATTTCGATGAAGAAGATGTCTTCGTATTCAACGACACTAAGGTCTTCCCTGCTCGCCTCTACGGCAACAAGGAGAAGACTGGTGCACGCATCGAAGTGTTCCTTCTGCGCGAACTCAACCGCGACCTTCGCCTTTGGGATGTCCTCGTAGACCCTGCTCGTAAATCCGTATTGGCAACAAGCTCTACTTTGGAGAAGACAACTCCATCGTGGCCGAGGTTATCGACAACACCACAAGCCGCGGCCGTACCTTGCGCTTCCTCTACGATGGCGATCACAATGAGTTCCGCCAACAACTCTATGCGCTTGGCGAAGCTCCCATTCCTCATGAAATCATCAAACGCCCTTCCGAACCAGAAGATTTGGAACGTTTCCAATGCATCTTCGCCAAACACGAAGGGGCTGTCACCGCTCCACCGCAGGTTTGCACTTCAGCAAGAACATGATGAAGCGCATGGAGATCAAAGGCATTGAATCTGCTTTCATCACCCTCCACTGTGGCTTGGGCAACTTCACCCAAACCGACGTGGAAGACCTCACCAAACACAAGATGTACAGCGAGCAAATGTTCGTGCGCAAAGAGTGCTGTGAGATGGTCAATACCGCAAAGAGAAGGGACATAAGATTTGCGCCGTAGGAACTACCGTGCAGCGTGCCCTCGAAGCCAGTGTGAGCACAGAAGGGCGCATCAAAGAATTTGAAGGCTGGACGAGCAAGTTTATCTTCCCTCCCTACGAATTCTCGGTAGCTGATGCAATGTTCTCCAACTTCCACATGCCTGAGTCCACACTCCTCATGCTCACTGCAGCCTTTGGTGGCTACGAACACGTGATGAATGCCTACGAAGTGGCTTTGAAAGAAGGCTATCGCTTCGGCACATTCGGCGACGTAATGCTCATTGTTGATTAAAACCTCATCAGTTACTATGCACATACACATCGCCTTTGGTGCCAACCTCGGCGACCGCGAGGAGAATATTCACCAAGCTGTGCAACTGATGTCGCAGCATGTAGGGCCTCTAGTCCGCTGTTCCTCACTCATCGAAACAGCTCCCGTGGATATGCTCTCCGACAACGCTTTTCTCAACGCCGTTGCTATCTTCGACACGAAGCTCTCTCCAGGTCGCATCCTCCAAATTGCCAAACGCATCGAGAGACAACTCGGACGCGAGCGCAAAAGTGAAGGAGGGGAACACTTTGATCGTCCCATCGACATCGACTTGTTGCAATATGGACATCACCACATTCACAATCGCGATTTAGAACTTCCCCATCCTCGTTTGGCGGAACGCGACTTTGTGCTTCGCCCCTCGTCGAAATCGACCCAGATGGCGAATATGCTGGTGAAGGCGGTGGAACATTCCGTCAACTGCTAGATAAGCTCACCCCAGACTATCATTTTAGCTTTCCCCGTAGAGCCCACACTCACCGACTTAGACAGCATCAATCGTCTGCTACCACAGCTCACTCCGGGTAGAAAGCTCGACTGGGCTTCGCTAGAGCGCATCCTTCACCATCCCGACATCCACCTCATCTTGGTGCATGCCAATCGTTCAGGCGAAATGCTTGTGGTGGGTATGGCCACACTGTGCATGATGCACACCCCCACTGGCACGAAAGCCTATGTGGAAGACGTAGTAGTCGACGAGTTGCATCGTGGCAAAGGTTTGGGACGTCGCCTCATCCGCGCTGCCAAAGACCTCGCTGCTGAGCACCGCGCCATCACTCTCCACCTCACCTCCCGACCAGAACGCGTGGCTGCCAATGCGCTCTATGTGTCTGAAGGCTTTGAGCGCAGAGAGACCAACGTCTATTGCATTCGATTGTAAAAGAAAGGCGCAGCACACTCGCACACGCCGTGTCAATACTAGACACAACTGCGATGCTGACACCAACCAAAGTCTTCACCCTCATGTCCAACGTCAACGAAGCTCTCGACGATTACGTAGCGAGTCACACCACAGCAGCGCATCCCTATCTCTATCAACTCTACCGCGCCACGCATACGCAGCTCATCCGTCCGCGTATGGCGAGTGGTCCGCTCCAAGGGCGTTTGCTCACCATGCTCTGCCAAATGCACCAACCTCAGACTGTAGTGGAGATTGGCACGTATTCTGGCTATTCTGCCCTGTCGATGGCTGCTGGTATGCCGCACGGAAGTGTGCTCCACACCTTTGAAATCAATGACGAACAAGAGGATTTCACACGCCCATGGTTGGAAAACTCCCCTTGGTCTTCCAACGTCGACATTCAATTTCATATAGGCGAAGTCGAAAAGCTCCTACCTCCGCTCCATCTCGCCATAGATTTAGCGTTCATCGATGCCAACAAGCGCGACTATTGTGCTTATTTCGACCTTCTCTTCCCCATGATGCGTGTAGGTGGCTTCTTGTTAGCCGACAACACCCTTTGGGATGGACACGTGGTGGAAACCGAACGCATGGACGCGCAAACCGAGGGCATTCGTGCCTTCAACGACAAGATGGCCACTGACCCACGAGTGGAAACCCTTATTCTCCCCCTCCGCGATGGCCTCTCCCTCATCCGCAAGGTAAGCGACTAGGAAACTGCGGCTCAGACAGCACATAGCGCACGAGCAATTACAGCACATAAAGGTGCAAACCTCCAACTCCGCACTGTGAAAAGTGCGCTGCAGATAGAGTTGCATCTCGCAATGACAGCTCTGTTTTTGGCCGTCTTTCCTTATTTCTTCCCATACACTATCAATCGTATTCTCATGGAATCTACAAGACAACAAAGAATATCGCGACTGCTTCAGAAGGAGCTGAGCGAAATCTTCCTTTTACAGACCAAATCTATGGCTGGTACGCTCGTTTCGGTGAGCAAGTGCTACATCAGCCCCGACATGAGCATTTGCCGCGCCTACCTCAGCGTGTTCCCCTCGGAGCGCAGCGAAGAGATTGTGGCCAACATCAACGGCAATGTCCCCGCCATTCGTTTTGAACTCGGCAAGCGCGTGCGCCATCAACTCCGCATCATCCCCGAACTCAAGTTCTTCGTAGACGATAGCTTGGACTATCTCGAAAACATCGACCGACTCTTGCAACAATAAGCTGCGCTTACTCCCTATCCATCGTGGGATAGCAGTCAGGAATCATCCCTACATCAAGGCTAAAGACCAGTTCCACGCCGCGACATAGTCTGCTTTTCTGCGCATCACAAGCGATTTCATCCATGTCACTCACCAACATCATTGCTCTCCGTTACCTCTTCTCCAAGAAGAGTCACAACGCCATCAACCTCATCTCGGCCATTGCCGTGGGAGGCATTGTAGTGGCGACAGCTGCCATGGTGTGCACGCTCAGCGTGTTCAATGGTTTTCGCGATCTCATCGGAAGTCTCTACACCACCTTCGATCCACAGATTGTGGTCGTTCCTTCTACCGGAAAATATGCCCCAGAGGATGACATGGTGCTTCAGAAAGTACAACTACACCCAGCTGTAGCTGCGAGCAGTGCCACGCTCGAACAGAATGCACTCATTCTCTTTCGCGGACACCCTTTGGTGGTCTACATCAAAGGTGTCGACAAAAACTTTGAGAAAGTCACAGCCATCCGCTCCATCTTAGTCAATCCCAAGCGCAAACCTTTTGTGCTCTCCGCTGCCGGCGTGGAATATGGAGTGCTAGGTCAAGGACTAGCACAACAGATTGGCACACTCGATTTTGAACAACTCCAAATCTGCGCCCCACGTGATGGAGAGCGTATCAATCTTGCCAACCCTATCGAGTCCTTTTCAGTGCAAGATCTACACAGCAGTGGGATGGCATTTAGTGTTAATCAGCGAAAATACGACGAAAGCTACATTCTCACTTCCAAAACTTTTGCGGAAGATCTCTTTGAAAGCCAGGTCAACTCTCGCGCCTCGAACTGAAGTTGAAACCTGATGCAGACCTCCAAGCGGTGAAGGAAGAGTTGCGCCACATTGTGGGCAATCGCTACAAGGTGCTCGACCGCATGGAGCAACAAGCCGACGTCTTCAACATCATGAACGTGGAGAAACTCATCGCTTATGTCTTTCTCACCTTCATCGTGCTCATAGCTTGTTTCAACATCATCTCTTCACTCTCCATGCTCATCATAGAGAAACGCGACGATGCTGAGACTTTGCGCCACCTAGGACTCACCCACAGTCGCATCCGTGGGATTTTCGTCCGCGAAGGCATGTTCATCTCCACGCTCGGAGCCGTGCTTGGTTTTAGCACTCGGCGGAGGACTCTGCTGGTTACAACAAGAATACGGCCTCATCCAGTTCGGCAGCGGACAAAATTTCATCATTCCTGCTTATCCCGTCAGCGTTCATCTCACGGACATTGCCCTCATCTTGGCGACCGTCATCGGAGTAGGTTTCCTCTCGGTTTGGATACCAGTCCAGGTGCTCACCAAACGCTTGCTGCAATAGTCCACTTTCCCAAGCGAGAAAAGCCAGCACAGCTCAAGAAAAGGCGTAAAAGAGCTCATCCTTCACCTCACTCCTGCGCCACTTTTGAGCTTTTCATCCCTAAAACGAAGAGTTGCACAGAAAAAAAGTCCGAGAGTTACTCCTAAAATGTCGGAGTTTTTCTCAAAAAGTCTCGGAGATTTTTTTCCCAAAAAGTCGGAGATAATTTTAGAAATCTCCCACGTTTCCTCTCTTCCCTACTGGTGGGGCATTCTGCTCCTCGAAAGAAATATCACAACCTCGGCACAGTTACAGCGTTGCCGTCGCTTTTGACTCATCATACATCAACATATACACATCACACCTCAATATGTCTGAAAGAAAAGTACGCGTGCGCTTCGCACCCAGCCCCACAGGCCCCCTCCACATCGGCGGCGTTCGCACCGCGCTCTACAACTATCTCTTTGCTCGCCAACATGGTGGCGACCTCGTGTTCCGCATCGAAGACACCGACTCCGCGCGTTTTGTGCCAGGAGCTGAGGACTATATCATTGAATCTTTCAAATGGCTCGGCATCCATTTTGATGAAGGCGTGAGCTTCGGTGGCGATAAAGGGCCTTACCGTCAGAGTGAACGTCGAGAAATCTACAAGAAATACGTAGATCAACTCCTTGCTGAGGGCAAGGCATACATCGCTTTCGACTCTCCCGAAGACCTCAATGCTGCTCGCGAATCCACAGCCAACTTCCAATATGATGCTTCTACACGTGGCAACATGTGCAATTCTCTCACCCTTTCTGCCGAAGAGGTGGAGCAACGCATTGCACGTGGCGACCAATATGTAGTTCGTTTCAAAATAGAACCAGGCGAAGATGTACACGTAGACGACTTGATTCGCGGTGATGTGGTCATCAATTCCACTATTCTCGATGACAAAGTGCTCTACAAAAGCGCAGACCAGCTCCCCACCTATCACTTGGCGAACATCGTTGATGACCACTTGATGGAGATTTCTCACGTGATTCGTGGTGAAGAGTGGTTGCCTTCTGCCCCACTCCACGTGTTGCTTTATCGTGCCTTTGGATGGGAAGGCACCATGCCCCCGCTTTTGCTCACCTTCCCCTCCTCTTGAAGCCCACCGGCAATGGTAAGCTCTCTAAGCGTGATGGCGACAAATTGGGCTTCCCCGTCTTCCCCTTGAGTGGCATGCTGCCGATGGCACAGTGAGCAGTGGCTATCGCGAAAGTGGTTATCTCCCACAAGCCGTGGTCAACTTCCTTGCCCTCCTCGGTTGGAACCCTGGTGATGATCAGGAAATCCTCTCTATGGACGAATTGATTGAGAAGTTCGACCTCAGCAAGTGCTCCAAAGCAGGTGCTAAGTTTGACTATGTGAAGGGTTGGTGGTTCAATCGCGAGTATCTCCTCGCTGCTCCTGCCGAAACCCTCGCTCCTCAGTTGGTAGACATCCTTGCTCAGCACAACATCACCGCTTCTGCGGAGCAAGCTGCTGCTGTGATTGAGATGCTCAAGACCAAAAATATTGAGTATGTCGATGCACAAAGCGGACAAACCAAGAAGCGCAATGTGAGCTTTGTGGCTGATCTCTGGCCACTTTGCGACTTCTGCTTCCTCGCTCCTACGACCTTCGATAAGGAAGACAAGTTCGTTCGCAAAAACTGGAAGGAAGACAGTGCAGCTGTCATGGCACAAGTGGCAGAACGTCTCGAAGCACTCACCGATTTTTCTGCTGAGAGTCAAAAGGCAGCCATCGATCCTTGGTGCGAAGCAGAAGGTGTAAAACCCTGGAATGCTTGGCGTGTAGCCCTCGTTGGCACTGGTAAAGGCCCAGATATGTACGAACTTTCAGCATTCCTCGGCAAAGAAGAAACACTGCGCCGTCTGCGTTTTGCCATCGAACAATTGGGATAACACTGCATGTATAGCTTAGGTATTTATCTCTACGCCCTTCTTGTGCGCCTTGTGGCGGCCTTTGGTCACCGCAAGGCGCGCGCTATGGTGCGTGGACAGCGCAACACTTGGCGCATCCTCCGCGAGAAAATCGACCCTACTGCACGATATGTGTGGTTTCACGCCGCATCTTTGGGAGAGTTTGAACAAGGATTGCCCCTCATCGAACGCCTACGCCGTGAACAACCCTCGCGCAAGATTCTTCTCACCTTCTTTTCGCCTTCTGGCTATGAAGTACGCAAGGACTACAAAGGCGCAGATGTGGTGTGTTATCTCCCCTTCGACAGCCCCACCGCTGCGAGACGTTTCATCAAATGGGCACGCCCTGAGATGGCATTCTTCATTAAATATGAGTTTTGGCGCAACTACATCGACGTCCTCTCCAAAGAAGTCCATCCCCGTCTACAGCGTGAGCAGCATATTTCGCCCAGGGCAAATCTTTTTCCGCTGGTATGGTCGCAAATATGCCCGTTGTCTACGCCGCATCACGCACTTTTTCGTGCAGAATGAACGCTCTGTCGAACTCCTTCGCACCATCGGTGTGCAAGACAACGTGACCATCGTAGGAGACACGCGCTTCGATCGTGTCATCGACATCCGCAACGCCGCCAAACCCCTCCCCATCGTGGAACAATTCATACGTCCCACAGATGGCAATACTTCACAACCCTTTGTACTGGTGGCAGGAAGTTCATGGCAACCCGATGAAGATATTCTTCTAGACTACGTCAATCGCCATCCAGATCTCCGACTCGTCATTGCCCCTCACGTGGTAAACGATGCCCACATTCAGGAAATCGAGCAGAAACTCACCACTCCTGCACTGCGCTATTCACAAGCCACCCTAGAAAACGTCCGCGATTACCGCGTACTCATCATAGATGGCTACGGATTGCTCTCATCCATCTATCGCTATGCCACAGTGGCTTATGTGGGTGGTGGCTTTGGTGTGGGCATCCACAACGTGCCAGAGGCTGCGGTCTACGGCATTCCTGTCATCATCGGCCCCAATCACCAACGATTTGCCGAAGCCATGGCACTCATCGCCAATGGAGGATGTAAAAGCATCGAGAACGCTGAGGATTTCTCCGTCATTATGGATGACTTTTTGGAAAATCCTGCGCACATCGCCCAAGCTGGAAGCGCAGCAAGCGACTACATTCACCAAAACGCTGGAGCTACCCCCGTAATCTATCAGCACGTCTTTGGCTAATCTCTAACGACTAACGTCTATCTTTAACGAGTGCTCCAAGCCAGGACTGTCGCGGCGAGCAAAAAAAGAGGCAGTGCTCCTCTAACGTCTAAAGTCTACCCTCTAACGTCTAGTATCTAATGTCTAAAACCCTACAAGTTGCCATTCTCCTTGCCGGAGGGTCGGGGCATCGCTACGGAGCTGACTGCCCCAAACAGTTCGTTCGCATCGGAGAGCGCACCGTTTTAGAGCATAGCCTTGCGGCTTTCGAGCAATCACCGCACATAGATGCCGTGGTGGTCGTGTCGCATCCTCAGCACCTCGATGAGGTGCGCCAACTCCTTCCCCCATCTCAGCACCCCAAACTCCGTGCAGTGGTGGCCGGGGGAGCAGAGCGACAAGACTCTACCCTCAATGCACTGCGCGTACTGGAGCAAGTCACCAACCTACACTTGGAGCAGCTCCGCATCCTCATCCACGATGCAGTGCGCCCAGCTGTGAGTCAAGCCGTGATTGAGCGCGTTTGCACTGCGCTAGACACACACGCTGCCGTCAATCTCGTAGTGCCAGTGACAGACACCTTGTTAGAAGTAGACGAAAACGGCACCACTGCTGCCATGCCTGCGCGCGCTCGTTTCCGCCGTGTGCAAACTCCTCAAGGGTTTCACGCGGCCACCCTCCAACACGCCTATGATGTAGCCCTCACCGACCCCGATTTTCAAGCCACAGACGATTGCGGTGTGGTGTTTCGCTATCTTCCCGATGTCAAAATTGCCTTGGTGGAAGGCGAACAAAGCAACATCAAACTCACCTATCCCGAAGACTACCACGTGCTGCACCATCTTCTCGTGAAATCCTAATCCAATCGCGAGCTGCGCTGTAGCAACACCACAGACACTCATTTGTAGTGATTCGCTCGTCTTCTCCCACTTCTCCTAAATTCTTGCTTCAATGAATCTCACCCCTCTCGTTCGTCGCTTCTTCTCCCACCGCGTACGCACCATACAGTCCTATCCCGAACAAGGAGAAATGCTGCAACGCCAAGTGTTGGCACGCTTGATTCGTCAAGCCACTCGCACCGCCTATGGCGAACGCTGCGATTTCACTTCCATCACCTCCTACGAGAGTTTTGCACAGCGCGTACCCCTCAACGACTATGAGAGTCTGAAAACCGACATCGACCGCATGCGCCACGGAGAGTCTAGCATCCTCTGGCCAGGAAAAGTGCGCTGGTATGCCAAATCTTCTGGCACCACGAACGACAAGAACAAGTTTATTCCCGTCAGTAACCAAGGATTGCAACAACTGCACTATGCTGGTGGACGAGATTCTGTGGCACTCTATCTCCACAACAATCCCGAGAGCCGACTCTTCACTGGTAAATCGCTCATTCTTGGAGGAAGTCACCAACCCAACTACGATTCCACCACTTCGCGTGTAGGGAGATTTGAGCGCGATTCTCAACGAAAATGCCTCACCCTTCGTGCGCCTCTTCCGTGTGCCCTCCAAGCGCGTGGCACTTTTGGAAGATTTTGAGCAAAAGCGCGACCTCATTGCACAAGAAACCCTTCACGCCAACGTTACCTCTATAGCCGGTGTACCCTCGTGGATGATGGCAGTGCTCATGCGCTTGATGGAGATTTCGGGTGCAAAAGACCTCACCGAGGTGTGGCCCAACCTAGAAGTATTCTTCCACGGTGGAGTGGCTTTCACCCTTACCGAGAACAATACCTGCGCCTCATCCCTTCCGACAAGATGCACTACATGGAGACGTACAACGCTTCGGAAGGATTCTTCGGACTCAAACCAATCCTGCCGATAAGTCCATGGAGTTCATGCTCGACTACGACGTGTTCTACGAATTTATCCCACTCGAAGAAGTTGGCTGCGACAATCCTACCATTCTCCCTATTTGGGAAGTGGAAGCCGGTCGCAACTATGCCCTCGTCATCTCCACCTCTTGTGGTCTTTGGCGTTACCAAATCGGCGACACTGTGCGCTTCACCCAAGTGCGCCCCTGGAAATTCATCATCTCTGGCCGCACCAAGAGCTTCATCAATGCCTTTGGTGAAGAACTCATGGTGGACAATGCCGAACAAGGCCTCAAAGCTGCTTGCGAAGCCACAGGAGCAGAAGTGAGCGAATACACCGCAGCCCCAGTATTTATGGATGCAGAAGGCAAATGCCGCCACCAGTGGGTCATCGAATTCCGTCGTGCACCAGAGAATTTAGCGACTTTCGCACACCATCTCGACCAAGCCTTGCAGCGCATCAATTCGGACTATGAGGCAAAACGCTACAAGGATATTACGCTCCAAGAACTTGAAATCGTGCCTGCTCGCCCCAATCTCTTTAACGATTGGCTCAAGAGCCGTGGCAAACTGGGTGGACAACACAAAGTGCCCCGCCTGAGCAATACACGCGACATCATTGAGCAGATTCTAGCTTTCAATGTTTAGCCGTCGCACATTAGGATAGAGTAAACACTACGGATGGCAGCTACAGCCGAAAGCCGGGTGCTTACACTGCCCTACTCTGATTTTTCACCCTCAACATGCTCACCGCATGAAAAGATTCTCCCTCTTTCTCCTCGCTCTCATCGGACTCACAAGTCTGATTACAGCCTGCGCCAATCAAGGTTCGGGCCCTGATGGCGGCCCCTATGACGAGACTCCACCACGCATCGTGGGAATGACTGCCCCAGAGCGACTGCAAAACGGCAAACGCACCAAGTTCTCTCTGGTCTTCAATGAATTAATTAAGGTGGATAATCCCACGGAGAAAATCATCGTATCGCCTCCGCAGATTGAAACACCCGAGATTAAGGTGTCGGGACGTCGTATCACCGTGGAATTGCTCGACTCAATGCGACCCAACACCACCTACACGGTGGACTTCTCTGATGCCATCACCGACAACAATGAGGGAAATCCGCTCGGACAATACACCTACATCTTCTCCACAGGTCAGACCACCGACACCATGCAAATGTCGGGCTATGTGCTCAATGCCGAAGATCTCGAACCTGTCAAAGGTATCCTAGCAGGTCTCTACCAGCAGCACCATGACAGTGTCTTCGGCAAGCGTGCTTTCGACCGCGTAGCCCGCACCGATGCTTCGGGATTTTTCTCTATCAAAGGGGTAGCACCCGACAGAGACTATCGACTCTATTCCCTGCAAGATGCCGATGGAGACTTCCATTTCACGCAACCTAGTGAGATGCTCGGTTTCCTCCACAACGATCTACGTGCTGGTGCTTTCCGCGACACGCGCTATGACACCCTGTGGGTGGACTCTGTGCGCTACGACTCCATTCGCATCATACCCTACACCCACTTCACCCCCGATGATTTGGTGGTGCGTGCCTTCAAGATTGATGTCAATACGCGCCACTACCTCAAAAGCGCAGCGCGATGTGCCGGAGTGGTTCACCACTTTCTTCACTGGACCTAGCCGCAAACGTCCTACCATCCAGGGCCTCAACTTCGATGCCAGCAAAGCCTTCGTGGTGAATGCTTCCGCGGGCAACGACACGCTCACATATTGGTTGGCAGATACCACGCTGTTGCGCCAAGACACCTTGAGATTTGCCTACACTTACGACAATTGGGACGATTCTTTGGCGCAGATGCTACCGAAGACCGACACCCTCGAACTCGTGCCTAAAACGACTTTTTGCAAAGCGCGCTGCCAACGAAGCCAAGGAACTGGAGAAATGGAACAAGCAACGTGAAAAGCGTGAGAAGCGTGGAGATTTCTCTAAGTCACAACCACCAATGGTGGCTCTGCAGCTCCGCGCAGACGTGAGCAGTTCTTTGGTGCCCAACCGCAACATCCTCATTCAGTTTGACCAACCTTTGCAGCGTTTCGACACTAAAAAGCTGCATCTCCGACTGAAAAAAGATAGCACCTACCACGATGCACCGTACGCGCTCGACACAGTGCCCAATAACATCTTAGCTTATCGACTGCGTGCAGAGTGGCGACCGGGACAAGAATATCAGTTGGTCATCGACTCAGCAGCCATGACCAGTCTCTATGGCCGCGTCAATCTCGCCACTGACAACAAGTTCTCGATTGCTAAACTCGAAGACTTCGGCACGGTGTTCCTTTCACTCTCTAATGCCCACGAATCTACGGTGGTGCAACTCCTCGGCAGCGATGGAAAACCTGTGGCACAAGCACCCACCAAAAACGGCCGTGCTGAGTTCTACTACGTGCAACCTGGTAAATACTACCTCCGCTGTTTCTTCGACCGCAATGGCGATCGCAAGTGGACCACCGGCAGTTGGTCACCACGTCGCGACCCAGAAGAGGTGTACTATTTCCCAAAAGAAATTGAGGTACGTGCTAACTGGGACTTGAATGAGTCGTGGGATGTTACCGCCCTACGCTTAGACAAACAAAAACCTGACGCGCTTGTCAAGCAACGCAGCGACAAACAAAAGATTGACACTCACCAGCGCAACATCGAACGCTTGCGCCAACGTGGAGAATAATGGATTAAGGTCTCCCTGCTCTAGACTTCATCGTGATAGTTTAGGATATTATCCTCCTCCACTCTGATTACATAAACCATAAAATCCCCTCGAAGCTGACAGAGAAGACCCGCTTTTCTCTGAACTCTTCGAGGGGAATCTAATAAAATAGCCTATGAAACTCGTTATTGACGATAAAATCCCTTTTATTCACGGACTAGCCGAACAGCTCGGCACGTGTGTTTATCGTCCGGGAGCGGAGATTTCTCCTGCAGATGTGCAAGATGCCGATGCACTCATCGTACGCACGCGCACACATGCCAATGAAGCCTTGCTCAAAGGCAGTAAGGTGCAACTCGTGGTGACCGCCACCATCGGACACGATCACCTTGACAAGGAATATCTTGCACAAGCTGGCATCGAATGGCGCAATTGCCCAGGCTGCAATGCAGAGAGTGTGGCACAATATGTCCGCAATAGTCTTTGGCGCGCCATCCTCGCTGGTCATCTTTCTGCCAATCCTCAAGACACCTGCGTGGGTATCGTGGGTGTAGGTCATGTGGGATCTGCCGTTTCTCACGCTCTCCGCGCCGAAGGATTTCGCACCCTCCACTGCGACCCTCCCAAGGGTGAACCTGCCACCCTCGCAGAACTAGCGCGCGAATGTCAAGTGATTACCCTGCACACTCCCCTCACCACCGAAGGAGAGCACGCCACCTTCCATTTGGCAAATGCCGAATTCTTTGCCTCCCTCCGTCAATGCAGTGTGTTCATCAATGCTGCTCGTGGTGAATGCACCGACACGCAGGCACTTAATGCGGCGATTCGCTCTGGAAAAGTGGCTTGTGCCGTCATCGACACGTGGGAAAACGAGCCGAACATTGACCGTGAACTCCTTGACCTCGCCTTCATTGCCACGCCACACATCGCAGGCTATAGCGCAGACGGAAAAGCCAACGGCACACGCATGAGTTTGCAACACACCACCGAGCACTTTTCCCTCACCGCACGCCCGATCTCGAAGTGCAAGCTCCCGAACTTCCACAAGGTTTCGACTATGCACAAGAGGTCATATCGCAGCTCCCTGCTTCATTCTCCGCCTCCTATCCGTGGTTATCCCCGGAAATCACCGCTATTTTGCCCCACAACGCCTTATCTCAGTTGCAGCAGTATGATACACTAGCCGACACCTTTCGCCTGCGCTCTGCGCCCGAATCCTTCGAATTCCAACGCGGACACTATCCGCTCCGTAGGGAATAGAAACACGGGGATAGGGAGCAACATATTCGCATTAAGACACTTTTTCATTAAAACCAAGCTTATCACCATGTACACTTACCCCAATTCGGTTTAAGAAGAATATTATCATGAGTTTTTCATATCGTACACTCTTCCTTTCGACCTTGTTCTAAAATCGAAGTCTAATTGTTTCACGCAAACTGTAGTTTAGAACAAAGTGAGCTATTTGACACCCTGCTTTTCCTCCATCTCAAACACCATATTGTATAGAGTCTCTCGTATCATACGAAAGCATAAGCTGCCATACAAACAAAAGAGTTACGATAAAGTTGGAGAGGCTTCTATAACTTGTGCACTATATTTATACTACATTTTTTTAAGTATATCATACTCAATAAAAACTTCTTTTTCTTGACCTATAATATTGAATGACTTTATTCCACCAACCGATATAGAAAGTAAAAGAAAAAAATATTATCTTTGCAATAACATAATTATTCGAGTGCTTATGATTAAGAAAAAAATAGATCAATACACACATTTGAAGATTTCAAAAATCAAAACGAAATTACCTTTTGGTGGGCATCAGAAGTGATGGAGATGCTCGGATATGCAGATATAAACACGTTTGTCAAGGTGTTAAATCGTGCAATCAAAGCCTTTGTGTCACTTAATATCCCACACTACGAGAATATCATTGCTGTAAAACGAGAAGTAGACGGCAAAGAAATTCAAGACTTCAAGCTAACCCGTTTCGCATGCTATATGGCAGCAATGAACGGCGATACAAAAAAACCAGAAGTAGCTTTAGCACAAGCCTATTTTGCAGAACAAACACGAAAATTTGAGCTTTATGTGCAAGGAAATCAAGAAATTGATAGACTACTAATACGAGAAGAACTTACGGATGGTAATAAATCTCTTGCGAGTGTAGCGAAATCTGCACAGGTTACAGATTACGCAAAAGTTTCAGAACGCAGGTTATCGTGGTATGTACAATATGGAATCATGGAAACTTGCAAATAAAAAGGAATGTTGATAAAAACAAAAACTCTTTGATGGAATGGGAAGAGCAGAACTAGCCGCAAATCTTTTTCCGCGTAACAATGACAGAAGAGCAAATTAAGAGCAGAAACATTAAAGGACAAACCCAACTTGAAGACACTCACTACAATGTTGGGAAAGAGGTTCGGGAAATGGTTGTAAAAAACACAGGAACACCTCCAGAAAAGTTACCACAAGAAAGAACATTGCCAGAGGTGAAAAAAGAACTCAAATCGGGCTATCGGAAAATGAAGAAATTAGATAAACCTAATCATAAAAAAACATGAAGTAGCTTCTTATTACAACTATCACAATCGTTACAAATGGTGATCAATTCTAAAGTCTGTTGCGATGTGCACTCCTCTATGCAAGAAAGAGGCAGAAAGTAATTAAAATATAACCTTTATCAGCATATAATATTCTCAATTAGTGCTCTCTTCTAAAGTATTTTATTGTGAAATAACAAAATTCCAAAGCACTTACTGGATTTCAGCCTATTCTGACACGTTACTTTTTCAATCAAAAGTTTTCAAAAGAATAAAAGCTCAATTTAGCTGAAAAAGGCTAAATATCCACCACATGAACCATCATTGTTAGATTAGGATGTTTTGCTGTTTAAAAAGAAACTTTGAAATCCAAGTCTAAAAGGCTTCCGGTGAGTATTATATGTGTTGGAAAGATTGCCAGATACCATCGTAAACAAAAGCAAAATCAAGGTCTCTCGCGTGCGCACACGCGCGCGCACCCTGCAAAATAGCACTTTTTGCTTTCACAACCTTCACAGATGGGCGTGCAATCAACTGGAATAAAGGTGATTACGCCTATTTTTATAAACATTATTTTAGCGTTGAACGCTGCAAGGCGAGAAAAATATAGAAAAAGAGGGGGCAAAAAGGGACGAAAAAGCTGCAAAAAGATGGAACGGCACAAAAACAATAAGTTTTTTTCGTGAAAAAGAGTGGCTATTTTGGAGAAAATCGGAGCGAAAGAATAAAATGTCGGAGATAATGTGAGAAACGTGGGAGATTTTTTGAAAAAACTCCCACGTTTTTTGTTGTAACTCCCTCATTTCTATCCTCAAACTGGGACAGAAAAGGAGACGAGTGTGAAGGTTGTGAAAGCAAAAAGTGCAAAATCGCTGATGGGCGCGCGCGTACACGCACGCGAAGAGGCACATTTTGGAGTAGCCACACCCCATGTTGGCTACCAACGACGACTCTTTCCCTCATTAACGAAAAACATCTCAGGAAGCATCGCCCCATTTGCGGAACGTTAAATGAAAAAAATACAGCCCTAAATTATGACATGGACGAGCAAGGAACGAAAAGCAAGGGCATACCAAGACTATGACAATAATAAGACGAGGGCTTATACGCCAAGACACACAAAACAAATGATTCTGCAATCTTCAAATAGCATTTCAGAGGACACATCAAGAAAAAAGTGCACTTTTCCGCTGATTTTTCACACTTTGCCCTTATATCCTCCCATATCTATATAGGGATGCACGGCAAAACAGGGTGCAAACAAAAAAGCTCCCACACTCACGAGGAGCATGGGAGCTATACCATAACCTAAAAAAGTCAAGTTCGGGATTACTTGCGGAGACCCAAAGCCTTAACGATGGCACGGTAGCGTTCGATATCGCGGTCCTTAAGGTAGTTAAGGAGAGCACGACGCTTACCTACGAGTTTCACAAGTGAACGCTCAGTGGCATGATCTTTACGGTTGGAGCGCATGTGTTCCGTCAAGTGACTGATACGGTAGGAGAACAGCGCAACTTGGCTTTCAGCAGAACCAGTGTCGGTGTTGGACTTTCCGTATTGTCCAAAGATCTCACTCTTCTTTGCAGAATCTAAGTACATGTTGAGTAGATTTGATAAATGAATAAAAAGTGGCTAGCTTTCGGGCATAGCAGGGCAAAGGTACGATATTTTGATTAACACACCAAATTTCCCTCTAATTTTATGGAGAAAACAATGATTATGAAGTGTTTTTTTGCCATAAAAAGGCAACAAAAAATTGGTGGCACAGCGTGTTTGTTGTAACTTTGTAGCTGGAAATGACCGATTACCATCCTCGATATGTGTTCCTCGCACAGCACAAATTAGTGCGTGTAGCGATGGTGCTGCTCGTTCTTCTTGCAGGAATGGGTGCAAATCGTGTGCAGGCACAACAGGACGTTGCCTTTCTCCACTATTGGCGCATGGAAACACAGTGGAACCCTGCTGCCGTGGGACAATCGCCCCAACTGAGCATTCAAGGTGCCGTACAAACCCACGCCATGGGTTATGAGCAAGCGGGAAACACCATGTGGGCTGGAGCAGACATGGCTTTTGCACTTGGGCGCACCTACCACGGTGTTGGTGCCATGTTTCTCAACGACAACATTGGTCTGTTTTCGCACAAGCGATTTTCGCTGCAATATGCCTATCACCAACCATGGCGCGGAGGAACGATTGCCCTCGGACTTCAAGCGGATATGCTCCAAGAAGGCATAGACGGTTCTAAAGGCTGACTTAGGCGATAAAAAACGACCCTGCTTTCCCCACGGCTCAAGTGAATGGTTCAGCTTTCGATTTATCCGTAGGTTCATACTACCAACGCAAGGGATTTCGCCTTTCGGCAGCCTATCATCACTTGGCATCTCCCACGGTGAGACTAGGTGAAACTCACGAATTGCCGATTCGCGGTGTGTTAAATGTGGGTACTCAATACAATATCCGCACCAATTCGCCGTTATTCACGATAACTCCGTCTGCAATGCTGCGCAGTGATTTCACCGACTATCGAGTGGATCTCACCCTGCGCGGACAATACAAGTTTGAAAATAGGCTGATTTTTGCGGGTGTGAATTACGCTCCACAGCGCAGCGTTGGACTCTTTGTGGGCGGTACGCTCCAAGGCATCGACATCAGTTATGGCTACGAAGCCAACACCTCTGGTCTGGGCTTAGGAGCTGGGCAACATGAAATTGTGATAGCCTATCGCCTTCCCATTGACCTAGGTAAAAAGCAGCGAAATATGCACAAAAGTGTGAGGTGGTTGTAAAACCGATGCCCCCCTCGACAACTCCCTATTCAATTCACAAGAATATGATTAAAACTCATCGATATACGCTTTCCTTCTTCGCTGGTTTGCTCATGCTTACCACGATGCTCTCTTCCTGCTTTGGCGGCAGTTCGCTCGCCATGCGCAATGGTGGAGAGGTGACAGGTTCACGCTCGTCCATCCCGCTCGAACCCACGCCTTATGGCATGGTCGAGGTGAAACGTGGCTACCTGAAAGTGGGACTTACCGAAAACGATAGTTTATGGGGACTACCCACAACCCAGAAAGACATCTCTGTAGACGGTTTTTGGATGGATCAGACGGAAGTGACCAACTCCATGTATCGCCAGTTTGTGGAGTGGGTGCGTGACAGCATTTTGCGCGAACGCATGGCGAATCCAGCCTATGGTGGGGATGAGACTTACAAAATTGAGGTGGACAAATATGGCGACCCCGTGAAGCCTCATCTCAACTGGAACAAGCCACTCCCATGGCGTAAGCCTAACGAAGACCAAGAGCGCGCACTCAACAGCGTGTATCGCACGCACCCCATTGACGGCACAAAGATGCTCGATGTGCGCCAAATGAACTACCGCTATGAGGTTTTCGACTATGAAAAGGCAGCACTGCGCAAATATCGTTTGGATCCCAAGGAACGCAATTTGAACACGGACTTTGAAGCCAACGATACTCCGGTGATGATTTCCAAAGACACCGCCTACATCAACGACAATGGCGAGATTGTGCGCGAAACGATCAATCGTCCGCTTTCATCTTTGTATGATTTCTTGAACACCTACATTGTTCCCGTATATCCTGATACTACCGTTTGGGTGAACGACTTCCCCAACGCCAATAATGGAACATATCTAAAGAATTATTTCTCTTCTCCTGCCTACAACGACTACCCCGTGGTGGGTGTGACGTGGGAGCAAGCTCAGGCTTTCTGTGCATGGCGCACGGAATATCTGCTCCGCGGCATGGGTCCTGAAGCACGCTACATCCAACGCTATCGCTTGCCTTCTGAAGTGGAATGGGAATATGCAGCACGCAGCAAGGAAGGGCACACCTATCCTTGGGAAGGCGCAGCAACCCAAGACAAGAATGGATGTTTCTTTGCCAACTTTAAGCCCGACCGCGGTAATTACACCGAAGATGGCAACTTAATTACTTCGCGCGCTGGTCAGTATGGTGCCAACGAAAATGGATTGTTCGACATGGCAGGTAATGTGGCAGAATGGACGAACACCGTGTTCACCGAAGCAGGAGTCCAGTCGATGGCAGATGTCAATCCAGAATTGCGCTACGATGCGGCCAAAGAAGACCCCTATTTTTTGAAGCGTAAGAGTGTGCGTGGTGGTTCGTGGAAAGATCCTCTCTCCTACATCCGCTCGGCATGGCGCACTTGGGAATATCAAAACCAACCACGTTCCTACATCGGCTTCCGTTGCGTTCGCTCTAAAGCCGCTACTGTGAGTGCCTCAGCTTCAAGCAAGAAGGGGAAATAAACGGGTAGCTACTCCGAAAGCCTTCCTCACTGATAGGAGAAGAAACCCCATCTAGCACAAAAAACAGCGAAAGTTCACGCTCTTTTTGCAACAGAATTTTCTGCTCACCAACTTCAAACGTCAACTCTCTAACGACAAACGAGATGTCCAAACTCAATATCGTCATTCGTCTGCAACACTGGATGGACAGTGTGCCCGGACAAACTTTCCTCAACTATGCTTATTCTTGGGGTGCTGCCATCGTGATTTTGGGTGCGCTCTTCAAACTCACGCACTTACCAGGCGGTAACATCATGCTCTTCTTGGGCATGGGTACGGAAGCCGTGGTGTTCTTCCTCGCCGCTTTCGACCGTCCGTTTGATAAGAAGGAGATTGGCAAGGAATTGCCTAAGGATTTCGAGACAGACGAAGAGATCGAACGCGCAGAAGGATTGTGGGAACCTCAAGTGAATCAAGCACAAGTTGTTCCTGTTCAAGTCGCTACCACTCAGGTAGCTCCAGCTGAAGAAATAACTGTACCACAAATGGAAGGGGCATCTTCTGAAATCGTGGCACAAGCTGTGGCACAGGGCGAAGCACAACCAGCCAACAACATGGCACAAGCAGCCATCGCTACTGCACAACAAGCGGCTGCAGCTGCACAATCTGCCCTTCATGCGATGCATACTTCAACAGAAGGTGCGCAAACTGCTGCTGCCAACACACAATCTCCTGCTGGAGTATCACCCGAAGTAGCATCAGCCCTTTCACCTGCCGTGGCAGCACACTACGATGCTCCCGAAGGACAAGAGACGGTGGCACAGAGCGCACAACAACTCTCTGACATCATCCGTTTGGCTAACGATGAATTGCTCCGCCGTACACAAGCGGTGCTTTCACCCGACATGGAAGCAGCAACGGAAGATTACATCGCTAAGCTACGCACCCTCAACGATACACTGGCGAAGGTGGACGAACAAAGTGCGCGACTCACTCGCGACTCACAAGAGATGGAGAACCTCAATCGCACGCTCATTGGAATCAACAAGGTGTACGACCTCCATTTCGCTTCTATCTCACGTCAGGTGACCACCATCGAAGAAATCAACAACCAAACGCAACAACTTGCTGCGAAGATTGAAGAGGTGAATCGCATCTACAGCCGTATGATGCAAACCCTCAATGTCATGGGAAATCCTATGGCTACCACTAACGAGGGAGCTACCCCTTCTCTCTAGTTTTACCATCTCGCACGTCAAATATAAACTTCTTAGCCTACAATGTCTGTAAAGAAACGTCCCATATCCCCACGACAAAAGATGATTAACCTCATGTATGTCGTGCTCATGGCTATGCTGGCACTTAATGTGTCGAACGACGTACTCAAGGGTTTTGACCTTGTGGGCGAGAGCTTGTCGCGCACTACTACGAACACAGAGCGCGAGAATGAGACGATTTTAGCCGACTTTCAACAACAATATCGTGCCAATCCTACCAAGGTGAAGCCTTTTTGGGAGAAAGCACAGGCCGTGAAAGCTGCTTCCGACAGCATTTGTCAAGAGGTTGAGGCGCTGAAATGGGCGATTGCTTGCGAAGTGGACGGTGCAGAGGGCAATCCTGCAGCACTGCGCAACAAAGAAGACCTCGATGGTGCAGCAGCAGTGATGCTGGATCCTACGACTCGCCGCGGTCGTAAACTCTACGAACGTATTAATCGCTATCGCAACTTTGTGACAGCTTTTATCACTGACCGTCGGAAACAAGCCATCGTGGCTGCTAATCTCTCCACAGAAGTGCCGAAGTCTACGGACAACATGGGGAAGAATTGGCAAGAATATATGTTTGAGTCGATGCCTTCTATCGCCGCTATCACAATGCTCAGCAAGCTACAGAGTGACGTGCGCAAAGCTGAAGGCGAAGTGCTACACACGCTCGCTGCCAACATTGGCGTGAAGGACATTCGTGTGAACGAACTCAATGCGTACGTATTGCCCGAAGCAACTACTCTCTTCCCTGGAGACGAGTTCCGCTCGCACATCTTCATGGCTGCGGTGGACACTACTCAGCGACCCGAGATTTACGTCAATGGTCGTCGCATCGCAGCCGACGGACGTTACAACTTCCGCGTGGGTGCACCAGGCACTTATGATTTCCGTGGTTACATCACCTTCCCCAACGCTTCGGGAGAAATGGTGCGCCGCGAATTTTCACAACACTACACTGTCATTGCTCCACCCACAGGAGCTACTGTGGCAGCAGACTTGATGAATGTGCTCTATGCTGGCTACGACAACCCCATTTCGGTGAGTGCCTCGGGCATCGCTGCCGATAAGATTCATTTATCAATGACGGGTGGATCGCTGACTTCTCGTGGTAATGGTAAGTATGTAGCACGCCCTGCTCACGTGGGACAAGATGTGCAATTCACCGTGACGGGAGAAGTGGGGGGCAAGACCCAAACTATGGGTGCCTTCTCCTTCAAAGTTCGCAAGTTGCCCGATCCTCAAGCCTACATCACCATCGGTAGTGACCAATTCCGCGGTGGTCGCATCGCCAAAGGTAGCGTAATAGGTGCCACAAAACTCGATGCTGCCATTGACGATGGTCTGCTAAACATCCCCTTCCGCGTTCAGTCCTTTGAATGCGTGTTCTTCGACCGCTTAGGCAACGTGTTGCCACGTCCCTCTGCTGGGGCTAATTTCACCGATGCACAGCGCGAACTCATTCGCGGTCTTTCACGCGGCAAACGCTTCTACATCAGTAATGTCCATGCTATCGGTCCTGATGGTATCGAAGAACGCTCAATGGTTCGATAGAAGTCATTATCAATTAGAGGGTAGATATTAGAGATTAGACGTTAGACATTAGATGTTAGACGTTAGAATTTAGACGTTAGAGTATCACAGTCCCTTAATACTCGCCACATCAAGCGAATTTAGAGATTAGACGTTAGAATTTAGACGTTAGAGTATCACAGACCCTTAATACTCCCACATCAAGCGAATTTAGAGATTAGAGGTTAGACAGTAGATTATAGCCACTTGATATTAGCGGTTAAAGAATAGACATAAGTCTCGTGATATCTATCTTGAGAACTGTGTATCTACAATCGAAATCTCCGAACAATTCCATAGATTATAGCTCACCACGCACAAGATTCCCTAACATATCCGTATGTATAGAATACTTCTTTCCCTCGTCCTGCTTCTCTTCGCGGCACACAGTGTGGCGCAGCCTCCAGCACGCTTGCGAGAAGCCGCAGCAACAGGCAATAACGCAGGACAAAATGCTGACAATGCAGCCAACATGGGTGGCAAAGCCAGCAACAACACGGCACGCAACGCAGCTCAGCGCGGAAGCATCCGTGAGTTTCCCACCGCTGCCCCTATGCCAGACAATGCGGCATGGCGTCGCGATGTATATCGTATGCTCAAACTCACCGAGGATGCGAATGCTCCCCTCTACTATCCCATCACTCCCTCCTCTGGACGGGAGAACCTCTTCGTTCATCTCTTTCATTTGATTCTCAAAGGTAAGATAAATGCTTACGAATACACTCCTGATGCGATAGAACACTTCGATGAGAAGCACGTGATTAAGGGCAAGAAGATTATGGACGACAACCACATCTTCTACGAAGCTAACGACGGTCGTCTCCGTGTCAATGATGCTGACCTTCCTTCTGAGGACGTGAAACGCTACTACATCAAAGAGAGTGTTTATTTCGATCAACAAACTGGTACTTTCCGCTCAAAGGTACTGGCACTATGTCCTATTGTGGTGAGCGATTTGGAGATGGTCAGGTGCAAAGCACGCCACTCTTTTGGGTGAACTACGAAGAAGCCGCTCCTCACTTGGCCAAACTTTCGCTAATGGCTAGCAATCTCAACAATGCGTCAGAGATTTCTGCCGACGACTACTTTAATACGTCTCAATATCGCGGAGAGATTTATCAAACCAAGAATCTCCAAGACAAAACCATCGCACAGATGGCAGAAAGCGATTCAGCACAAACAAAGGTGCGTGAACGCATCGAACAAGAAATCAAGGATTTCCAACAACACATGTGGGGTAGTCGAGAGCAAAGTTTGGCAGAAGATGCGAAAGCTAACGCTGCACAGTCTTCCGACTCTACCCTGATAGAAGACAAAACTTCAACGTCTACCAAGAGTCGTCGTAGCAGCCGCCGTTCATCTACCAAAACTTCCACTCCTAAAGCTGCCAAAGCTCCTAAACCAAAGACCACTTCTTCTAGTAAGTCGGGAACAATCTCCGTTCGCCGACAACGACATTAGTTTTATTCCGTAGCTCTGCTAGACATCCTCGCAGTGCACGATGGGTGTTTCCATTAAGGAGACACCTTTTTTACGGGCTACTACGCATCCTTTTCCATCGCTACAACAATTTCTATATATGAAAGTCATCAACTTCTCCGAACAAAACACCGTCATTAACAACTATCTCGCTGAACTTCGCGACATCGATGTACAGAAGAATCGCGCTTGGTTCCGCCAAAACCTCCGTCGCATCGGTCATGCCATGGCGTATGAAGTGTCTAAAACGCTTGATTATTCGCGCAAGACGCTCCAAACTCCGCTTGCCCCTGCTGAGGTAAGCACCATCGACGATCGCATCGTTATCGGCACTGTATTGCGCGCTGGTCTTGCGCTTCACGAAGGCTTCCTAGAAGTATTCTCCGATGCAGACAGCGCATTCGTGAGTGCCTATCGCAAGGAAGGTCGCAAGGACGACATCGAAATCTGCGTGGAATACATCGCTTCTCCTAACCTCGATGGTAGCACATTCATGCTTGTTGACCCCATGTTGGCTACTGGCGGTTCGTTCAACCTCGCTTATCAAGCTTACCTCACCAAGGGTACTCCTAAAAGCTCCACATCTGCGCGGTGATTGGCTGTGAAGAAGGTGTGGCCCGTTTGAAGGAACTCTTCCCCTCTGACGATGTTACGCTATGGATTGCAGCTGTTGATCCCATCCTCAACGAACAAGCCTATATCGTGCCTGGTCTTGGTGATGCCGGCGACCTCTGCTATGGTGACAAACTCTCAGACTAACCAGAGGGACAAACTGCCTAAAATACAAATACGGTGGATGATTCTTGAGAATCATCCACCGTATTTTTATCTTCTACCTTATGTTGGAGTCTTTCAGTGGTGAGCTATGCCATAACTTCAGAAGAAGCTATCATAAATCGGCAGAGCTAAAAAGAAAACGATTTAATAATTGCGGCCCACTACCACATCAATGTAGGAAATGAGGGAAGCTTTGACTGCCTCATTAGAGAAACTAGCCACAATCTGGCGTGCTTCATCGCTCAACTCTTGCATTTTCTTTTCAGCGTAGGCAATGCCGCCATGCTCTTTGGTAAATTCTACGAGCCATTCACGCTCTTCAGCAGTAGATTCTCCTTGTTTCACACGGAGAGCTACTTCCTTCGCCTCAGCAGATTGGGAAAGTTTGAGAGCAGCTATGACAGGCAGTGTGAGTTTTCCCTCTGCCATATCTTTACCTCGGGGTTTTCCGATAGCAGCATCATCATAATAGTCAAAAATGTCGTCACGAATTTGGAAACACAAGCCGATCAACTCTCCAAGACGGCGATATCGTTGCACCACCTCCTCACTGGCTCGCATAGAAAGTGCAGCCAACGAACCACAGGCCTCAAAGAGCGAAGCCGTCTTACGAGTGATGATGGAAAAAAATAGGCTGATTCTGAAATAGAAGCCTTATGCACAGCAGTGAGTTGCATGATTTCTCCTTCAGCAAGTGTGGGTCCCCTAAACGCGCCACCGCCTCTACCACACGTACACTCTCTGTGAGTGCCGATTGCTCAAGGGTTTGCGCCAACATATAGTCCCCCAATAACACTGCAATCTTGTTGTCATAGATTTGATGTACACTCGCTCTTCCACGGCGTTCTTCGCTTTCATCCACCACATCATCATGAATGAGCGAAGAAGTGTGGAGCAATTCGAGCGTGACTGCACTGCGCAAAGTAGACTCACCAATAGTGCCCAACTCTTTTGCCAAGAGCAGCACCAACACCGGCCGCATCATCTTGCCTTTACGACTTCGCACATAAGAGAGCACTTGACTCATGAACTCTTCTTCATGGGTCAATACTTCATCAAACAACGCAGCATAGCGTTCTAGTTCAGCGAGTATAGGAAGTTTGATGCTTTCCAGTTCTTTCATATTGCGAGCGTCTTGTGTTGTTGGGGGAGAGGAATAAAACGTTCTTCCCAAAGTAGGGGGGAAATAAACGTGAAGTGTAAAACTTTTACCCGACAAAAGTACGAAAAAAAGCGCAGTTACTCAATTCTTTTGCGTACTTTTGAAGTTCAAACTATTTGAAATATGCAGAAACTCATGCTTCTAGATGCCTACGCGCTGATATTTAGAGCCTATTATGGCTTAATCCGCTCGCCACGCATCAACAGCAAAGGTCAAAATACCTCAGCCGCTTTCGGCTTTATCAACACTCTTGAAGAACTCCTCCGTACGGAAAACCCAGACTTCGTAGCCGTCGCCTTTGATCCCCAGGCGGCACTTTCCGTCACGAACAATTTCCCGAATATAAAGCCACGCGCGATGAAACTCCCGAAGATATCCGTTGGGCTGTTCCCGTGATAAAAGACTTTCTCACGGCTTATGGCATCAAGATGGTAGAAGTCCCTAATTACGAAGCCGACGATGTGATTGGCACTCTCGCACATCGCGCTGCAAAAGAAGGACTTGAGGTGGTGATGGTCACTCCCGATAAAGACTATGCGCAACTCGTGCAACCAGGAGTGAGCATGCTTCGTCCACAATCGGGCGCAAAAGGCTATGAACGTCTCGGAGTGGAAGAGGTGAAGACGAAATTTGAGGTGGAGAATCCCCTACAAGTCATTGACCTACTCGGTCTGATGGGCGACTCTGCCGACAACATCCCGGGTTGTCCTGGAGTGGGTGCAAAAACTGCTGTGAAACTTCTTGCAGACTTTGGAAGCATCGAAGGACTACTCTCCCACACCGACCAACTGAAAGGGGCACTCAAAAAGAAGGTAGAAGAGCATGTGGAGCAAATTCGTGAGTCAAAAATCTTGGCTACCATCGTCACAGACGTTCCCATCGACGTGACGTGGGACGACATGCAGCGTAAGACTCCGAACAAGGAGGCCTTGGTGGCACTCTACGAAGACCTCGAGTTTCGCACCTTCCTCCGACGACTCACTGGAGATGCACCAGCCACAGCTGCCCCCCCTCAGCAGAACCCGACCTCTTCTCTCAAGCCTTTGTCACGGCCACTAACACAGACGAAGAGACGACTTTGGATTTTCAAGAGAATCTCAGCACACTTGCCGACCACCCTCACCAATATCATCTCATTGAAAGCGAAGAGGACGCACAAGAATCATGCCGAAATCTTTTGACATTCTCCCAAGTGGCTTTCGACACTGAGACCACTTCTGTTGATGCCATGCAGGCACAACTCGTGGGTATGAGCTTTGCTGTGGAAGACGGAACTGCCTGGTATGTAGCTGTTTCACGTGAAACGGAGGCAGCGCAACGCATGGTCGATGCATTTCGTCCTTTCTTTGAGCATCCTTCAATAGAGAAAGTGGGACAAAATCTCAAATACGATTTGTTGGTACTCTCACACTATGATGTAGAAGTTGCAGGTCCACTTTTCGACACCATGCTTGCGCACTATGTGGTGCAGCCCGAACAGCGACACAACATGGACTTGCTGGCAGAGAAATACCTGCATTATCGCACCATTCCCATTGAAGCCCTCATCGGTAGCGGTCGCACACAGCGCAACATGGCTGACCTTGCCCCCAAAGACATCGTGGATTATGCTTGCGAAGATGCCGATGTTACACTGCGCCTCTACCCTGTCTTGAAGGAAGAGATGAAGAAATATGAGGTTACTTCAGTGTTCACCGATATTGAGATGCCACTCCTGCCTGTGCTGGCACGTATGGAGCGCAATGGTGTGCGCCTAGACACAACTGCTCTCGAGGAGACGGGGCGCAACTTCACCGAAAGAATGCAACAATTGGAAGGTGAAATCTACACCCTCGCTGGACATGAATTTACCATCACCTCACCTAAACAAGTGGGTGCCGTGCTGTTTGATGAACTGCAAATCTCAGCCAAGGTGAAGAAGACCAAGACAGGACAGTATTCCACTTCGGAAGAAGTGCTGGAATCTTTGAGAGATAAGCACCCCATCGTGGAGAAAATCTTGCAACATCGCGCTTTGAAAAAACTCCTCTCCACCTATGTTGAAGCATTGCCCAAATTGATTCACCCCGAAACGGGACATATCCACACGTCGTTCAACCAAGCCGTAACAGCCACTGGACGTTTATCTTCCTCCAATCCCAACCTCCAAAATATCCCTGTGAGAGGGGAAGATGGTCGTGAGATTCGTCGTGCATTCGTGCCCGAGGAGGGAGAAGTATTCTTCAGTGCCGACTATTCGCAAATCGAGTTGCGCATCATGGCGCATCTGAGTCAAGACCCCCACATGGTTGCAGATTTCAACAGTGGATTGGACATTCACGCCGCCACCGCAGCACGCATCTTCCACAAGACCGTGGAGGAGGTGGACAGAGATGAGCGACGTAAGGCAAAAACTGCCAATTTCGGCATCATCTATGGCATCTCCGCCTTTGGACTGAGCGAACGCATGGGCGTGTCCCGTGGAGAAGCGAAGGAATTGATTGAAAACTATTTTGCCACCTATCCCAAAGTGCGCGACTACATGAACGAGAGTATCGAGCGCGCCAAGCAAATGGGCTACATCACCACGCAGTTTGGTCGTCGTCGCTATCTTGCCGACATCAACGCTGGCAATGCCACCGTGCGCGGATATGCCGAACGAAATGCTGTTAATGCGCCTATCCAAGGCACAGCTGCCGACATCATCAAACTCGCCATGGTCGCGATTGATCGCCGACTTCGCGAAGAAAAGTTGCAAACACGCATGATTCTTCAGGTGCATGACGAATTGAACTTCTCCGTTCCTCCCACAGAATTGGAGCAAGTGCGCAAATTGGTGGTAGAAGAGATGGAGCGTGCCTTCCAAATGCAAGTGCCGCTAGTGGCAGAATGCGGAGAAGGCATCAACTGGCTCGAAGCGCACTAATGCGCCACTCCATGATTTGCTTCTAAAAACTCGGACTTTCTTGAAAATATCTCCGAGAGTTTTCCAAAGTTCTCCGACATTTTTAAGAAAGTCTCCGAGATAAGTTTAGAACGCTCTGAGATAGTCTGAGAAATCCATGAGATAGTCTGAGCACTCTCCGACTTTTACTTTACGAACTCACACGACCGCGACAAATGAATATTTGTCGCGGTCATTGCTGTTATCATAAGGCTCAACCTAATGGATTGTTCAGCATAAATCCAGATGTTTTCAGCCAACTCAGGCGATTTTCGATGAGTGGATAGGGATTCTACCCTTCAGCACTGAGAAAGGCGAGGAGAGCCGCTGTAAAAGCTCTTTCAGCCATTAGAAGTTCACACGGAAACCAGCATAAAAAGTGCGAGGTGCCATGGGACCATAAATGTAGGCAGAGTCACGGTTGTAGCCGAGATCGAAGTCATCTTGGTAAGCATTGAAGATGTTTTGCACACCAGCGAAGACTTGTCCCTTATAGTACTTGTAGATAGGGAAAGTATACTGTGCTTTCACCCCAAATTCCATGAAGCTAGGTGTCTCAAATGTGCGAGGACCATAAACTTCACCCACCTTGTTGGTCTGACCCTCACCAGAGAGCACGCGGTCATACTTGATGTTGGAAGAAAGTTGATTGAGATAAGCATCCTTGGATAAGGTCTTACCATCTTCCTCTGTGGGAATCTCGTGACCTACCAACATGCTACCTGTGAAGTTACCTGTGAAGGTGAAATCCAGTTGCTTGGTCACATTCCACGTTGAAATGAAGTAACCATAGACATCAGGTGTGCGATACATGCGACGAGTAGCATAAGCATCGTCATCATTCCACTTTTGCTCCTTGTTCCACTGGCTCTTATGATAAGTCAATCCAGCTTGAAGCGACCACACCTTAGGCAAGGTGAGGCGACCTTCTAGGCTCACTCCCATCACCTTTGCGCCATCTGAGTTGGTGCGTGTCTTCACGATTTCTTCATTACCAAACTTGTCTGTGCGCTTGCTCTGCACGAGCGAGAAGGCATCATGGAGATCGGTGTAGAAACCTTCGGCAGTGAGGTTCAGCTGCCATGCACCAAAATGAGTGTACCAGTCGGCAGACAGACTGAAACTATTGGAACGCTCTTCGTGGAGGTTCTTGTCATTTTCAATCGTGATCAAATCACCACCAGCATTGTCCACGTGAAGGTCTTCGTCAAACACCTGTGGAGCACGGAATCCTGCGCTATAGTTGGCACGAAGCACGAGATCTTTGGTAGGATTGAAGCGCACATTAGCACGAGGAGAGAAGATGGCATTCTTCACCATGCTGTGCTTGTCAAGACGACCACCAAGGAGGAAGCTCCACATGTCGTTCTTCCACTCATTTTGCAAGTAGAGGGAGTTGGTGTTCACGTTTTGTTCGATAAACTCTTTGCGGAATCCGCTCTTATCTTCCAAGTTGTCGTTGGCATGCTCCACACCTACGGTGAACTGTGAAGGCATAAACAAGCACTTGTCGAAGTCATAAGCATATTGCGCACCCAGCACGTTGGTCAAACCATTGGTGCGACCGTAGCTGATCATGCGTTTGCGCATTTCCACAGCATCATCTTTGGTGAAACTTGAGGGATCTTTCTCGATTTGAGTCAAATATTGTTCCACCGTCTTCTCGCCACCGCCATAATAGCTCTCACGTTGCACCTTCATGAACGAAGCAAAAGCATTCACACGGTGCTTAGCATCGGCTGAAACGAAGTTATAATTGAGGCTACCGGTGAGGTTATTGTGGCGCAATTGCTCTGCCACATGCGCATTGTGGGGCTCTTCGTTGAGCAAATCGCCACCACGGCGGAATTCACGCGTATTGTGTAGCTCAGCAGTGAGTTTAGAATAATCGGAAATGCGGAAGAAAGCACGCATACCCACGTTGCTACCATCGAGCTTAGGCATTTCAGAGTAGCCATCGCCGGTGTGATCGTAAGGCGAACGGTGGTGCAACTGACCAAAGAGGGTGATTCCAATCTGGTTGTTGTCAGTGACATAGGTAGCATTGAGATTGGTGGTATTCTCAAAAGCCTTCAAACCACCGATGCCACGGATTTCGTGTGAAGCACTAGCGGAAGAAGCCACGGGTTCTTTCGTAATGACATTGATGACACCTGCAATAGCAGAAGATCCAAACAAAGCACTACCACCTCCACGCAACACTTCGATGCGCTCGATCATGTTGGTGGGGATTTGTTCCAAACCATAGACACCAGCCAATGCACTATAAACGGGACGAGAGTCTACGAGAATTTGAGAATAAGGCCCATCCAGACCGTTGATGCGCACTTGTGAGAAACCACAGTTCTGGCAGTTGTCTTCCACGCGCACGCCAGGTTGATATTTCAAAGCTTGAGAAAGGAATGAACTCTGTGTACGGTCGAACACCTTAGCATCGAGCACATTGACCAACGTAGGTGCAAGACGACGCTTCGTGGCGTTACGAGTGGCAGACACCACGACATCGCTCAGTGCCACTTCCTGGGGTTGCAACTCAAAGTCAGACATGATAGTAGCATCCGAGGTGGTGGTGACTTCGTGAATCACAGGTTCAAAACCAGGAACATCGACCTTCACGCGCAAACGTCCGATGGGCAAGTTTTTCAGCATGAAGTGCCCCGTCACGTCTGTGACCACAGAGATGCGAGTGCCCAAGACCTCTACACGCACATGAGGCAGAAATTCTTGGGTTTCGCTATTGCGCACGTGTCCCACAATGTGAGCAGGCAGTGCTTTGGGAGCTTGCGTTGTGGGAACAGCAAGCGTGTTTGTAGTGTTAGTAGGTAAAGGTTGGGAAACCTCAACAGTTGAGGTGGCAAAAAGCCGGGTGGAACATAATACTCCACTAAGGGCTAAGAAAAGGGCGTAGTTATTCTTCATAATCTAACGACTCAAATGAGCGCAAATTAAAATTCTTCAAGAGTAATAATGAGGAAAATTATGTTTCTTCCGCTATCTACGAGGAGCATTATCTGCTCCTTCTTTATTTTTCAGTGCAAAGGTTTCACATTTTTCTCTCTTGAACAATACTCATAAGTGATGATTTAGCACCAATTCTATAACATTTATTGTATTTTACCATGTTTTCTTCTTCATTCATCGTGATCCTCACTACATTTCCTCGAAAATTAGCCCAGGGACACAGAAAAAGCTACCTCAAAACCCAAGAGTCTGAGGTAGCTTCGTCTTTATAGATTATAATTTTTCGAGAGAATAAAAAAATTATCGCTTCAAACGAGAATTCTTTTCTGTTTCTTGGAGAGGATATGGCGCATAGTTCATATTGTCATTCCAAGCTCCATTCACAGGCACAGCTTCCGTGGCAGTAAAACCAGGTGCCACTTCGACAGGTTGATTAGCCACACGGCTTGCAAAGGTGTTTTTGAGGTCGTTCATGCGAAGTTGGTCTGCACGACGAGTCACCATAGACACCCAGTGCCCAGCCACTTCCCAGCCATGCTCCTCGTAAGCAGCTTGCGCCAACTGGTCTGCCGTCATGGCATCAATGTTCACACCATGAACTTTTTCAGCCTCTCCTGCTTCCACAGCGCGCTGACGCACAAGCTTCAAGCACTCCTTAGCGAGAGAGAGATCAGCCTTGCCAGCACGAGCAGCACTTTCGGCATACCACAACAGTACTTCGGCATAGCGAATCACTTGGTGTCGACGACCATTAAGCATACCTCTCCACTTCTTTGCCGTATAATCATAAGGAGCCATCATTTGTCCGCCATGACCATCATCATTCACCGTGAAGAGAGAGAACATGGGATGATATTCTGGTACAATAGCATTTGTTTTACCCTCAGCGATAGACTTACCATCTTTGGTAGCCCACCAATCATAGAGTTTGCCATCTTTCAAAAGCTTAGGGTCATAAGTGGCTGCCTTACGAGGACCATCGGGCATACGCTTCCAAAAAGCAATCTCGCCCCATGCATCTCCCCAACCTCCGAGGCTTTCAAAAAGCATCGTACTGGCGAGTTGAGAGTCATGACTCCATGAACGGTTGGGAGAATTGTTCACCCCCAGGATGGTTTCTTTGTTGTAAATATTAGCCATAGAGTGGATGTTTTTCCACTCAGCTTCGAGCTTAGCATCATACTTACCAGCCTTTTGGCCCAGAATCACGGCTTCTGCAGCCTCAGCAGCCTTAGCATAGTACTCAGTACCCTTGTTGAGAGGATAGCCTGCCATCGCCATGTAAACAGCCGATAGCGTAGATTTCACAGCTTGCTGTGTCACATAGACATCCACACCAAACATCTGGCGAGGTTCACCCTTGTAAGATGCTGGAAGCTCATACTTGTCTGCCATCATCAAGTCAGCGAGAATCTGCTCGTACACCTTTTCCACAGAAGCAAGTTCAGCCGTGCCGTGGTCATCTTCGTTGTGTAGATTGATGGGAAGTGGACCAAACACGCGCACGAGGTAGAAGTAAGCATAAGCGCGCCAGAAGTGAGCTTGACCCAGTGCGATGTTGAGCTCTTCTTTTGACGTTGGAGTTCGCTGTGCATTATCAATGATGAAGTTAGCTTCGTGGATAATATCAAAGTGCTTGTCCCAAGCAGCCACCACCCCTTTGTTGTCGGCAGAGGCAGAAAAGGCATCTAACTGCGCACAAGCCTGCTTGTTAGAACCTGGATTAGCCGTGATGTCATCACCCTGCCATTGAGGATACATCATGTTTGTGTAAGACTGTGAGTCAGTGACCTTAGTGAAGAGCGACACCAAACTCATATTGAGTTCATCTTGCGAACTAAAATATGCACCAGGCACGAGTTTACCTTTGGGATCTTCGTTGAGAAAATCAGAGCAAGCCGTAGTGCCAAAGAGAGAAGCAGCTAAAAGTGCCGCAAAAAATATCTTAGATTTCATGTGAAATAGCGGTTATAGGATGTAACATGTACGAGATGCTGGGCAGCCATCTCCATTAGAAAGTGAAGCGTGCGCCAAGCGTAAAGGTGCGAGGTGCGGGATATCCGCCCATATCTACACCATTTTCGTAGTCATGATTGCCGAAGGAGAAACCAGCAGGGTCGGCTCCCTTATACCCTGTGATGGTGAAAAGGTTTTGTACACCAAAGGAGAGGCGAACATCGGCAAACTTCGTTTGTTGCTTCGTCAAGTTGTAGGCCAAACTGATGTTTTCCAAACGAAGATAGTCAGCATTTTCAATCCACTTGCTAGAGTTACCATAGTTTTGGTTGCCCACCGCATCAAGACGAGGCATCGTCACACCCATATTCTTCACATAGTCGGCATCAGTGACAAAGGCCGAAGCACCAGGCATGGCATTCATCAAGAAGCGCGCTATATTAAGGCGTTGTGCACCAAAGGCAGCATTGAAAAACGCATTGAGTTCCCATTGCTTATAGCGCAAACTGTTGTTCCATCCGAGGGTGAAATCAGGGTTAGCCTTGCCCAAAACACGGCGGTCACCAGCATCCAACTTACCATTTTTGTTGAAATCGGTGTACTTATCCTTGCCATCCTTGTCGATGCCTTCCCACACATAGCCATAGAATGTGCCCACAGCCTCACCTTCTTTCACGATGCTCACAGCATCTACTGTACCGCCAGCAGGAGAGTCACCATAAAGGATAGGTTCTTCGGAAGTGAGTTTCACCACCTTATTCTTGTTGTACGAACCATTAATGGTAGAAGTCCATTGGAAATCGTTCGTTTGCACGATGCGCGCGGTGAGGGAGAGATCCACACCCGTGTTGGTGATTTCACCAGCATTGACCCAATAGCGCAAACCACCCACATAGTGTGACTGTGAGCGTTGGAGGAGTGCATCATAGGTGTGCTTTGCAAAGAAGTCCACACCAAGTTCGATGCGGTTGTTCCAGAAGCTCACGTCAAGTCCAAGGTCAAATTGATGAGTCTTTTCCCAAGTCAAATCAGGAGTAGGCACAGACGAAGGACTATATCCAGTGAAATCACTTTTACCACCAAAGTTGAAGCCCATCACAGAGAGCAAACCGAGGGTGGAATATGGGGTAATGTTTTGATTACCAATCACACCATAACTAGCGCGGAGTTTCATATTATTCACCACACTGCGCATAGGTTTCATGAACTCCTCGTTCGTCATTGACCAAGCCGCAGCGATAGAGGGGAAGTAGCCCCACTTATCTTTTGAGAATCGGCTAGAACCGTCAGCACGGAACGTAGCGGTGAGCATGTAGCGGTCTGCATAATTGTACATCACACGACCCACTCCTGAGAGCAGTGCGTAAGCTGAATAGTTGTTCTTCTCATCGCGCACAGCAGCATTCTTCACATCCCAGTACTCCACAGCATCAGTCTTAAGCTGTTGACCAGAAATCAGCATCATGCGTGTCTCACTCTTTGTAGCTTCATACACCGCTGTAGCCACCAAACTATGAGCTCCCACTTATGATTGTAGGTAAGGTTGTTGGTGCTTTGAAGCATGAGGTGGAAGTTGTCACTGTTGTGCATCGAGGTCTTACCGAAACTCAACACTCTGGGCGAGAATCCATAGCCCTTACGATCATGATAGTCAGCACTGTTGGTGGAGGTGAAAGTGAGTCCATCTGCGATGTTAAACTTCAACTCAAATCGACCATTCATCATGTGCCCCATCATGTCATTTTTCACAGCAGTCAATACAGCATAGGGGTTTTTCGGCTGAAATACTATTGTAAGGGTCGCGCTTAAACTTGATGCCATCTGCCCTCATACATGTCCATAGCAGGAGAGTAGTTGAGCGCGCGCACAAGAGCATTGTCGAGATTCATGCCAAACATGCCACTCCCCTTTCCTTCATTGCGTGCTGCCTGCACATCGGCAGTAAGTTCGAGCCAAGGATAAACTTGTGTGTGTACATTCACCTTTCCACTATAGCGTTGGAACTCTGTGCCTACTACCACACCTGCATGCTTCATGTAGCTCGCAGACACGTAGAGTTGTGTATCTTTGTTACCCTTGCTCAATGAGAGTTTATAGTCATCCGTCTGACCAGTGCGTAACACCTTGTCGAGCCAATCTACACCAGGCTTAGTGCCATCGAGGAAGGGCTTCAATTCGCTAGGAGCATTGCCATTAAACTTATACTTGGTGAGCAGTTCTGCATATTCCTTCGTACTCATCACCTTGGGCATGTGGGTGGCATTTGACCAACCATGCGACACATCAAACACCACTTGCGTTTGTCCAGCCTTACCACTCTTGGTCGTGATCAATACCACTCCATTTGCACCACGGCTACCATAGATGGCAGTAGAAGAAGCATCCTTAAGCACTTGCATGTTTTGGATGTCTTCGGGGTTGATGCCATCAAGACCCGATTCGCGCACTACACCATCTACTACATAGAGAGGTTCGTTGCTGTTGTGGATAGACCCCGTACCGCGCACGCGGATTTTCACGCTACCACCAGGAATACCACTTCCGATGACTTGCACACCACTCACACGACCTTGCAAAGCATCGCTCACACGTGTGATAGGTTGATCTTTGAACGCCTTGGCATCCATCACCGACACAGAACCAGCTAAGTCTGCCTTACGCACAGTGCCGTAACCGATGACCACAGCTTCGTTGAAACTACTCTCCATCAGTTTAAGGGTCACATCTAGTTTACCTTCTGCTGCCACAACGCGATGACGCTCATAGCCGATGAAGGAAAATTGCAGAGGACTACCAGCAGCAACCTTGATAGAATAACGCCCTTGGGCATCGGTCACCACCGCTTGGCGAGTGCCAGGCACGGTCACAGAAACTCCAGACAACTTTTCACCTTCATCACTCATCACCACACCTGTAACGGTGACTAACTTCTTGGCTTGTTGCACGGAAATATGTGTAGATTCAGAGGACGAAGTAGGAGCGGCTGTCATAGAGCCGACCACTGCAAACAATCCTAAAGTGAGGGGCAACGCACGTTGCGCCATGTGTTTGTACCAAAGGGGGACAAACGCATCGGAAAGATGGAACTTGTTGTTCATGTTCGATGGGTTAATAGATAGGTATTAGGATAGATCGGTCAAGTATATGGCGGTTGCAGCAGTTTTCTGGTATTGTTTTCAATGGCAATCGCCCTTGTCAGGTCTATAATTCTTCTTGCTACGGTCGCAAATGTAAAAATTACTATCGAAATAGCAAAGTAAACCTGACAAAAAAGTAAATTATTCTTTCATGCACAATTAAAAGATAAGGAAACATCAGCCTAGATACTCCTAACTATATAGGGATAGAATTAGGGCAAAAGAGAGAAAAAACGACGAAAAAGTGAGAAAACTTTTTTATTTCAACCCCAGTTGTCATCTCCGATTTTCAAAATTACAATGAAACACTTCGCTAAAAAGAATTATGATTTCACCTTTTTCTCGCAACTATGCAAGGATGTGTATCTCAAAACGGGTACATATTATCTAGAACGTGTACCCGAAAACGCAAAAACAGGTACTATATTATCTAGAACGTGTACCCGAAAACGCAAAAACGGGTACATATTATCTAGAACATGTACCCGAAAATGCAAAACAGGGTACATATCATACCAACGCACGTCGAGCTTGAACTTTTGAAAAGTCTGATGCTGCGAAGGAGAAAATCAACAAGACAAAACAGTCTTCTCACCAAATGAGAAAAACTAAGTAAAAAATGAGCCTCCAGTTTTCGGCTCTCGCGTGCGCGTGTGTGCGCGCACATCAGGGATTTTGCAATTTTTGCTTTCACAACCTTCACACAAGGGGAGTAGAAAGTCGTAGTTCTGAGATAAATATCAAGGAGTTACAACAAAAAATGTCGGACATTTTCTGGCAAATCTCTGAGAGTTTTGAAGCAATGTCCGAGAAAAAGTTGGGAAAGCCCAGAAATCTCCGAATTTGTTCGCTAGAGATTGAGACAAACATATTTTCACATCATCGTCTTTTGGGAAGCGATTATCCCCTTTTCAAACGGTCTTTTTTCCCGTATTTCGTGTTGCAGTCAGAATTCTGTGAAATAGTGTTCAAAAATAGTCGATAATCCACTATGCAAGAACGATTTACAAAGATATGTGTGAAGGTTGTGAAAGCAAAAAGTGCAAAATTGCAGGGTGCGCGCGCGTGTGTACGCGCGAGAATGTGTATTTCACAGCTGTTAGCAAGTCATACTTATTGCCCGAACAGATAGTCTATTGGCAACAGAAGAAAATCTGTTGAAAAATGAATAGAAAAAATTCACTGAGGAGAAAGTAAAATAAAAATCGCCCCATCATCGTTAGTCGATGATGGGGCGATGCACATAAGGCTATATAAGGTGAAAGATGTCTAACCACGAATCATGGTGAGGAGCATCTTGAAACGCTGCACTGCTTGGAGGGCATGAGGCACACCAGCAGGCATGATGAGCATTTCGCCTGCCTTGGGATGATGCACCACACCACCCACGGTGATTTCTGCCTCACCATCGAGGATGGTCACTGTGGCATCAAAATGGAGCGGTATGTTCTGAGAGTCCTTGACCAGCATCGAAAGCAAAGAGCGTGAGCGTGCCGGCATTGTTGCGGAGGATTTCGCGAGAAACGACACTACCCTCTGCATATTCCACTGTGTTGGCAGGTGAAAACACCACGCCTTTTTCAAAAGTGTTCATAATCTAGTTTTGTTTTAGGAGTGTTGAATGGTATATTATTTTTGTCGAGAAGCAAGGAATCGGCGAGCAGCCTCAGCTGCAACGAGCAGCCCCCCTGCACTCATGATGACATCTTTGATAACAAGGCGACCAGCACCAGAAAGCATGGGGAAACCATGGCTACCGACGAAGTAGGGAAGACCTTCGTGAGGATAGGTGTTGCCATCAGCAAGATTGGGCACCCAGCATTCGGGAGTGGTGACCAAGAAGGAGAGTGTGACGATGCTCATACCGAAGGTGAGCAATCCACCGAGCATGCCCAAACGAGGTGACCAGATGCCGAGGAGCACGAGAGTACCAATGGTGCAAATCATCAGACCCAGACCAATGGAGAAAGCATAAGTGCCATTCTCTTGGTGCCATTTAATGTTCTCCACAATCACTTCACCTTCTTTATTCTTATGGAGGTTGTATTCTTTGACTTCCTTACCAGTCTTAGGATGAATGGCAGTCTTAGAAGAATTGTTGTAGAGGAAACTCATAAAGGGGCTATTGCTCACAAAAGGGTACGATGCCATCAGCTTCATATTGACACACTTTGAGTCCACCAATCCAAGCCATAACCAAGAAGATGGCAATGCGAAGGTAGGTGTAGAAATGACGCTCGAGTGAAAGAAGAATACGCGACGCAAAATCAAACAAAGAGTTGATAGTAGCCATAAGAGAAAATAATTTAGGGTGTTGAAATAAATAAATGGTTTAGGGAATATGTTGCCCTAGATGAAAATAGTTGGTATTAAAATGCGCTTTGATACGAAAATCCCCTTATCAAACGCTGTGTTAGTTCGTTAGCTGTGTCCAGATTATGAAGAGGAGTGGACAGTAGTAGAGTCAAAACGCATCGAAAACGATACGAAAGTACAAATTTATTGCACTCCCTGCAAGTTTTACTCTCATTTTCATGTACGCATTAGCAAAATAAAGTACCTTTGCAGTATAAGGTAAACAAAATATACAGCTCATGAATCGCATATTATCTTTTCTCCTCTTTGTTTTTTGCACAGTGGCTACTCCTATGGTAGCACAAAACTCCACAACAGAAGCGACCCTTTCTTCTAGTGCTGCGCGCTATGGCAGTGTGAGTCGCTCGGCGATTTTGGCTCAGTTACCTGAAATCAAGCACGCTCGCACACAGCTTGACAGTCTTCGTGCTAAATATGAGCGAGAAGCACGCTACAATGAGGAATCTTTCCGCCGCCAATTTTCGGAATATCTCCAAATCCAACGCAATCTGCCAGAGGCTATTTTGCTGAAACGCCAAGGAGATCTGCAAACTTCTATGGAACGTGGTTTGGCTTTTCGCAAACAAGCTGAAGAATTGCTCCGTCAAGCAGAGCGCGAACTCATGCAACCCATTGAAGACAAGGTGGATGCAGCTATCCGTGTGGTGGGAGCTGAGCGTAAATACGATTTTATCTTCGATGCTGACTTGAAGGCATTGCCCTATCTCAATCCTGCTCTCTGCGAAGATGCTACTGCCTTTGTGAAAGAGAAATTAGATGTTAGACGCTAGAGGGTCACAGACCCTTTTGTGCTCACCACGATAAGCGTGGCTCGGGCTAGCGCAATTGGACTCTTTGCAGCATGGTGCTAAACTCTAATGTCTAACGTCTAAATTCTAACGTCTAATCTCTAACGTCTAACCTCTACAATCGTGATTGGAGTATTCGACTCAGGATATGGTGGTCTGTCGATATTGCGACAGGTGCGCCAACTCTTGCCCCAATATGATTATCTCTATTTGGGCGATAATGCACGAGCCCCTTATGGTTCGCGCTCCTTCGATGTGGTCTATCGCTACACCCTAGAGGCGGTGCGCGAACTCTTCAATCGTGGTTGTGAACTCGTTATCCTAGCTTGTAACACCGCTTCGGCAAAGGCATTGCGCTCCATTCAGCAAAACGACCTCCCTACCCTTGCTCCCGACAAACGAGTGCTGGGTGTGATACGCCCCACCGTGGAAGCCTTGGGCGACATCACTCATTCGCGACATGTAGGCATCATGGCTACCCAAGGCACAATTCGTTCCCGAAGCTACGATTTGGAGATTGAAAAGTTCTTCCCTGATGTCAAGGTCACAGGACTAGCTTGCCCCATGTGGGTGCCACTGGTGGAATATGGCGAATTTGACAGTCCTGGTGCAGACTATTTCGTGAAGAAACGCATCGACGAAATCCTCCGCATCGACCCCGACATCGACACCCTAGTGCTGGGATGCACGCACTACCCTCTCCTGCTTCCAGCCATCCTTCGCCATGTGCCGCGCCGCATCACCGTGGTGCCACAAGGGGACTATGTGGCACACTCACTGTGCGACTATCTGCAGCGACATCCAGAGATGGAAACACGACTAGCGAAAAACGGCACTGTGGATTTCTCACCACAGAAGAGCCCAACAAGTTTCGCGAAAGTGCCACTATCTTTATGCCCGACACAGACGTGACAGTGGAGCAAATAACATTGTAGACATCAGCCTCACCCATCTATCTGCGATGCCCTACACAAGGTCATAGCATGAGAAAGCAAACGAGAGGACTGAGCCTCTAGTAGAAGACCTCAACATACCTCACAAGGATATAACCCTAAACGTCTAACATCATGCCCAAAAAGACGAAAAGTCGCCTCACCAAAAAAAGAGGTGCGCAACAAACTTCTGGTACTCTTCGAGCAAAGCCAAGGGCAACAACTCGAAGTAAAACCATCTTCAGCATGGTGGGTGCACTCACCCACCATGCCAAAAATCTCGTGCTGATGTACTCAAAGAACTCGTGTTAGACGATTTCCTCTCCACTGATCAGAAAGGGAACTATCGTCACGCTGAGCGCGCGGCACAACTCATCGAGGGTACGTTCCGTCGCAAGCGCAATGGGCACAATGTCTTTGTGCCTAGCGATGGCGGTAAGGATATCCTCGTGACGGAACTCAATGCTCACCACGCTCTGGATGGTGACTTGGTGCGCGTGTCGATGGTGGCACGTCGTCGCAGTCACACTCGCGAAGCCGAAGTGGTGGAAATCATTCGTCGCGCCAAAGACACCTTCGTGGGACGTCTTCATGTGGAACACGACCGCTATGGTTTCCTCCTCACCGAACGACAGATTGGGGCAGACATCTTCATTCCTGGTGACTTGCTCCACGGAGGAAAGACCGGGGACAAAGCGATTGTGAAAATCGTGGACTGGCCCGAAGACACCAAGAGTCCCCGTGGTGAAGTGGTGGACGTGCTCGGACAAGAGGGCGAAAACGACACTGAGATGCACGCTATTTTGGCGGAATATGGACTACCCTACACCTATCCCGAAAATGTGGAACGCGCGGCAGATAAGCTCCATCCTGGTATTACTGAGGAGGAAATCGCCAAACGTGAAGATTTTCGCCAAATACCGACCTTTACCATCGACCCCCGCGATGCGAAAGACTTTGACGATGCGCTGTCTATCCGCCGTCTCACAGACGACACGTGGGAAGTGGGTGTGCACATTGCCGATGTGAGTCACTATGTGCTCGAAGATGGCGTAATCGATCAGGAAGCCTTGAGCCGTGCCACGAGTGTTTATTTGGTGGATCGCACCATACCGATGCTCCCCGAACGCTTGTGCAACTACATCTGTTCGCTCCGACCCAATGAGGAAAAGTTGGCTTATTCGGTGATTTTCGAGATGAACAATAATGCCGATGTGCTGCATGCTCAAGTGGCGAAAACTGTGATTTGCAGCGACCGCCGTTTCACCTACGAAGAAGCACAAACTATCATTGAGCGCAATGGACAAGCCTCTCCCGATGACTTGGCATTGCCTGGTGAACACCCTGCAGTGGATGGTTCTAAAGAAAATCCACAAGGGAATGGGCAATGGAGGTGCTTCAGCTCGATCACCTCGCGAAGCAACTACGCGCCAAGCGTTTTAAGGGAGGTTCTATCGGATTTGACCGACCCGAAGTGCACTTTGAAATTGATGAAAAGGGACATCCCATCTCCACTTATGTGAAGATTGCCAAGGATGCCAACAAACTCGTAGAGGAATTTATGCTCCTCGCCAACCGTACCGTGGCTGAAAAGGTGGCTATCGTGCCGAAGGGCAAACAACCCAAGGTGTTGCCTTATCGTATTCACGATGTGCCCGATGCCGAAAAGATGGAGAAACTCCGCGGTTTCGTGTCAAAGTTTGGCTACAAGATGCGCACCGAGGGTTCGAAGACGGATGTTTCTAAGAGCCTGAACAATCTGCTCGCGGAGGTGAAAGGCAAGAAGGAAGAACATGTGGTGGAGATGGTGGCACTGCGTGCGATGATGAAAGCACGCTATTCGGTGCACAACATTGGTCACTATGGTCTGATGTTCCGCCATTACACCCACTTCACTTCGCCCATTCGTCGCTATCCCGACTTGATGGTGCATCGTCTTCTCGCAAAATATGCCGAAGGTGGCCGCTCTGTCAGTGCGAAAAAATATGAAGAACTCTGTGAGCACTGCTCTGAGCGCGAATTGGTGGCTGCCACTGCTGAGCGCGCGAGCATCAAATACAAACAGACAGAATTTATGGCCGACCGCATCGGACAAGAGTTTGACGGTGTCATCTCTGGAGTGACCGAATTTGGTATCTACGTGGAAGACACTCTCTCTAAGTGCGAAGGTATGGTGCCGATGCGTGATTTGTCGAGCGACTACTACGAATTTGACGAAGACAACTATCGTCTCGTGGGTCGTCGCACGAGAAGAGTCTACAATCTTGGCGACAAGGTGCGTTTCCGTGTGGAACACGCCAATCTGGAACGCCGACAACTGGACTTCTCTATCATTGAGGAAGACAGCTTAATCACCTACGACAGTCAGTCTAGCGCAGCGCGCAGTGTTCTGCACAACCAGCGTGGGTTGATTCCCGAGCGTTTTGGGAAGAAAAAAGCCAACAAGCGTGCAAAATCTTCTGGCAAGTCTGCTTCGGCTAAGGCATCTAGCAAAGGCAAGAAGGCAGCGAAGAAGGGTAAAAAAGCCAAGAAACGCAAATAAACTCCTCGCTAGCCTAGCAAAAGAAACAATCCCCCACAAATCTTTGTTGATTTGTGGGGGATTGTCATAGAATAGAAGTCGATTATCCCTAAGATTCGGCAGAAGAGAGTGGAACCAATTGCCAACCATCGAGCGAGATTTGCAGAAGTTGGAGCGGTGTGGTGGCTGCTTGCTGATGACCGAGGGCTACTGCCACATGCCCCATGGTGCGGCGCAGGTTTATTTCTACACAAGGATGGATGCCTGTGGGCGTGACGAGCAAATCCACACCAAGGGGACCCACATAGCGCGCATGCAACCATCGCGAAAGCAATTGTGCTAGGGAGGATTGTAAGTGGTGTAAGAGTTGGGGGAGTTCTGTTTCGGCTATGCCCCACCCTGCCGCTAGCGGTGCGAGGAGAGTGCAGAGTTCGCGCTCCATCACGACAGGATGAGCCACTAGATTACCCAAATAAGCTCCACCAGGTGCGGCGCGGAAGAGAGAAAGACCATCATATTCCACCGTGCCGTCAGGGAGGGCGTGATATTCAAAGGCAAAGTTGGCAAGCACCTCGTGGAGAGATTGCACCTCGATACCCCCTTGTTGCTGTAAAATCTTTTGGACGCGAGCTTCTGCCACAGGATCTAACGTACCTTTAATGGGGAATACTCCACGTCCGCTGCTGCTCCATGGACTTTTCAGCATGGCGCGACCCTCCAACGGCTCAAGAGCTGCTGTGACTTCCTGCATAGAACGGCAAAAAGTACTGCAAAAAGGGATAACTCCTGGACGGGCAAAGAGAAGATATTCGCTATCTTCTGCCAACAATTCAGAGACATTGGCACGACTGCTCAAATGGCGAATTTCGCGCAATTGCTCAGCAGTGGGCAATAAGGCTTCGGGTGCGCCTAGACGTTGGAAGATTTCCACTACATGATTGTCCCACCCCCATGGATCAATGCTATTGATTTTCGTCCAATCGTGAGGAAGTAGGTCTTTCACACGTCCTGACTCTGGCAATTGCAAATATTCATCGTCCTCCTCTCCCCAAATGCGTGGCAATTCAGCCAAAAACATGCGCCAGTTTTCGTCCTGCTAAGCTAGGAGAATAGTACTGAACATTGGCAGCCAGTGCTTCATCGTGCCAAGGATTGAAGAGATGGAGAGTGTGAGACATGAGCAGTTAGGAAGTGGAAAGGAAATCAGAGGAAGGATTTCCCATAATCGGAAGTCAAAATGCGTTCAGCGCAAGCATATCCTTCTTCATAAAGGGCTTGCAAGAGATCGGTTCGTGTGCCCAAACGGTCTACTTCTAGGGGATGTTTGGGGCAAATGATAAGCGCACGCCCTGATTCTTCTAAACGTTCTACGAGTTCTATTTTGTCGTTGTACACCTCTTTGATATGCGAGAGAGCAACTCGAAGACGAGGATACTTCTTATAAACAAAACTCGGCATGCGATAATCACTCCCCTCATCGCGATACCCCCGATTGTGGGTGAGGACTACCACGTTGTGCGAAAATCCTTGAGCCACTGCGTGCTCGATAGGAATGGGATCGGTGATGCCACCATCGAGCATGGGCACTCCATCAACCATGGCAATAGGTGCAACGAAAGGTAACGAGCTAGAGGCTTTTGCAAAGATTGAGGAGACGTTCTCCATCGGACGTTTCGATGTGATATTCAGCACGTCCAGTACGACAATTGGTCGTGACAATCTCAAATCGCATGGGATTGGCAAAACAGGTGTCGTAGTCGAAAGGTAGAATCTCATTGACCATACGATCATAAAGCACTTCCTGATCGAAGATAGAGTGCATTTTCCACAAATGTTTCCAACTGATATACTGATACTTCTCGAGCATATCGATCGAAGTCTTGCGTGCACGATCACGCTGCTGACTCAGATAGGACATTCCGTGGCAAGCACCAGCAGAAACACCAATGCCATAGGGGAAGGTGATGCCAGCATCGAGCATATAATCGAGGACGCCTGCGGTGAAAACTCCGCGCATGCCGCCGCCTTCTAAAACTAATCCTGTCTGTGCCATAGCTCTATATCTTGTTTTCTTCGACAAATTCAGATGATTCAATGGTCATCACGTAACACCTGTCGTTCATGTATATTAAAAAATATGTGCAAAGGTACACGATTATCATGGAATGGTCCCCCTATTCGCGTAAAAAAGCGTATATTTGCGGAAATAATTATTCTAAATTCTGCGCTTATGCTCTTTTCAACCGCCACATATTCGGAACGCCGTAGCCGTTTGCGCCAATTGGTGGGCAGCGGAGTCATCGTGCTCTTAGGCAATAATGATAGCCCCTGCAACTTCCCCAATAATCCTTACAAGTTTCGTCAAGATAGCTCATTCCTCTATTTCACGGGACAACATCGTGATGGATTGGCTCTTGTGATAGACTGCGAAAGCGGTGCTGAAACCTTGGTGGGCAATGACATCGACATTGACGATGTGATTTGGACTGGTCCTGTGCCTTCTGTGGCAGACATGGCAGCAGAAAGCGGCATTGCACACACGGCTCCTATGGGTACGCTGCAAGGTGTGTTTGAACAAGCTAAAGCGCAAGGAAGAATGGTGCATTTCCTCCTCCTTATCGCCACGATTTGATGATCCAACTCATGGATCTTACTGGACTCCATCCCAATCAACAACGCGCTGCAGCTAGTCAAACGCTGATTGATGCCGTGGTGAAGCTCCGCAACATCAAGAGTGCGGAAGAAGTGGCAGAGTTGGAACGTGCAGCAGCCATTGGCTATGAGATGCACACTACAGCTATGCGCATGGCTGTGCAAAAGGGCGTGACAGAGGCTCAGATTGCCGGTGCTCTTGATGGCATCGCCGCTGCCTTGGGTAGCCAAGTATCCTTCCCCAGCATTGTTTCTATGCACGGCGAAGTGCTCCATGGCTTCCCCTCACAAGCTGTTTTAGGTGGCGATCGTCTGCTCTTGGTCGATGCTGGCTGCGAAACGCGTGAACACTACTGCTCAGACCACACTCGCACTACCCCAGTGACTGGAAAGTTCACCCAACGTCAGCGTGACATTTATGACATCGTAGTAGACTGCCACGATCTGGCACTCGATGTGGCTAAACCTGGTGTGCGTTATTTGGATGTACACCTTGCTGTGTGCCGCCTTATGACTGAACGTCTCAAAGCTCTCGGATTGATGAAGGGTGATGTGGACGAAGCTGTGGCCGCTGGTGCACACGCCTTGTTCCTACCCCACGGACTGGGACACGCTATGGGCATGGATGTACACGACATGGAGGCTTTGGGACAAGCTTACGTGGGTTATGATGCCGTGACTCGACCCTCTACACAGTTTGGACTCGCTAGTTTGCGCTTCGGTCGCGAACTCGAAGTGGGTCACGTGGTGACAGACGAACCTGGCATCTACTTTATTCCAGACCTCATTGACCTCTGGCGCAAAGAAGGCACCAACGCGCAATTCCTCAATTTCGACGAAATTGAAAAGTTCAAAGATTTTGGTGGTATCCGCATCGAAGACGATGTACTCATTACCGAAAATGGTTGCCGATTCTTAGGCGAAAAACTCGTGCCTTACCACGCTAAGGGAGGTAGAAGCCTTCTTGGCACAATAAGATAGATGCAGTTATAATCAAAAACTGTAAGCAGTTATAATGGCATTATAAGCAGTATCCATGTTATAAGCACTTATACTGCCACGGAAATACTGACACAATAGGATTTTCCAACCCTTGGAGCATCCTCACATTACAATCGTAATTTATAAACTCTCAATAACAGACTAATGAAGAAATTCTTTACCCTCGCCCTCGCTGGTTTTGCCTTGGCAGGTGCAGTACAAGCTTCCCCAAAGAAGAAGGCTCTTCCCAAGGACACCCTCGTATTTACTACCGTAGTAGCCAATCCTGTGACAAGCATCAAAAACCAAAACAACTCTGGTACATGCTGGGCTTACTCTTCCTTGGCATTCCTCGAAAGCGAAGTGTTGAAAAAGAATCCTCAACTCAAGCCTGCTGATGTTGATCTCAGCGAATCATTCGTTGTATCTCACACCTATGTGGATCGTGCTGACCGCAATGTACGCACTCACGGTGATGCTAGCTTCTCACAGGGTGGTTCTTTCTATGACGTTATCTACGCCATGGAGCACTATGGCCTCACCCCAGAAGGCACCATGCCCTATCCTAACCTCCCCTACGGCGATAGCCTCTTCAACTTCCGCCAATTCTGGCCCGGTCTCGAAGCTTTCGTGAAGAGCGTGTCTACCGACAAGGACAAGAAGACCATCAACCCCATTTGGAAGAAGACTGTTCAACAAATGCTCGATGGCTATTTTGGAGAATATCCTAAGACTTTCAAGGTAGCAGGCAAGGAATACACTCCTCAATCTTACGTTAAGGACTATCTCAAGCTTGATCCTGCTGACTACGTGAGCTTGGCATCCTTCACTCACGTGCCTTTCTACAAGACATTCATCATCGAAGTACAAGACAACTGGCGTTGGGCTCCTAGCTACAACCTCCCCATCAACGAACTCATGGAAGTGATGGAAAGTGCAGTACGCAATGGCTACACCTTTGCTTGGGGTGCTGACGTGAGCGAAGACGGTTTCTCTCGCCGCACAGGCAAAAACCGCTGCGTAGCCACTGTGCCTAACACTAAGTCAAGTGCTGGCGTAGGTAGCGACCAATCTCGCTGGACTGGTGAAAAAGCTGGTGCACAAATCAATGCAGCAGACGGACAAGGTGAAATGACCATCACGCAAGAAATGCGTCAAAAGGGCTATGACACTTGGGAAACCACTGATGACCACGGCATGCAAATCTACGGCCTTGCTAAGGATCAAAACGGCAAGGAGTACTTCATGATGAAGAACTCTTGGGGTGAATATGGCCCTACAAAGGATTCTGGTACATCTCTAAAGCCTTACGTTGCTTACAAGACGATGAACATCGTCATCAACAAGAATGCCATTCCTGCTGCCATCCGCACTAAGCTTGGCATCTAAAAAGTAAAACGCAGCTTCTCAGCTTAATCTTTTTCTGCTATGTTCGATGGCATGTAATAAGTCTCGAATCTTGCTCTAAATCAAGACTTATATCCTTCACGACATAGTCTAATAGAACCTCAAATCTCCCGAAACTCTCCTCATTTCAAAAAAGAGTTTCGGGAGTTTTTTTTGCATACACAATCAATAAAAAAAGGAGTATAATCTTCAAAATGCAGAAAATAGGCAGTAATGTCAAAGAAAATAGCAGATAATGTTGGTAGCACACAAAAGTTTTTCGTAATTTTGTCTCGCATAGTGCAAAGGTCTGCACCCTCCTAAAGGATGCCTGTCAAAAAAAGACATAAAAGCAGCTCAAAATCTTATTAGACAAGAGCAAAACCACTAAGCTATGCTCTTCACCAAGAAGAACAATATTACTATTCTATTTAATATCTATCACAATGGCATTAGATCTTACCCAGCACGGTATTTTCGGTACAACTGAAATCGTGCACAACCCTTCTTACGAACAGCTTTTCGAAGAAGAAACTAAGGCTACCCTTGAAGGTTATGAAAAAGGTCAAGTAACCGAACTCGGCGCTGTAAACGTAATGACTGGTGTTTACACTGGTCGTTCGCCTAAGGACAAGTTCATCGTTGTCGACGAAAACTCTAAGGACACTGTATGGTGGACTTCTGAAGAGTACAAGAACGACAACCACCCCATGACTGAAGAAGCTTGGGAAGTTGTTAGAGATCTTGCCAAGAAGGAGCTTTCTAACAAGCGTCTCTTCGTTGTTGACGGTTTCTGCGGTGCTAACAAGGACACTCGCCTTGCTGTTCGCTTCATCGTTGAAGTAGCTTGGCAAGCACACTTCGTGACCAACATGTTCATCAAGCCTAGCGAAGAAGAACTCGCTAACTTCACTCCTGACTTCGTGGTATTCAACGCTTCTAAGGCTAAGGTTGAAAACTACAAGGAACTCGGACTCAACTCTGAGACAGTTGTTGCATTCAACATCACTAGCAAGGAACAAGTTATCCTCAACACTTGGTACGGTGGTGAAATGAAGAAGGGTATGTTCTCAATGATGAACTACTACCTCCCCCTCCGTGGCATCGCTTCTATGCACTGCTCTGCTAACACCGACCTCAACGGCGAAAACACTGCTGTGTTCTTCGGTCTTTCTGGTACTGGTAAGACTACCCTCTCTACCGATCCTAAGCGTCTCCTCATCGGTGACGACGAACACGGTTGGGACGACAACGGTGTCTTCAGCTTCGAAGGCGGTTGCTACGCTAAGGGTGATTAACCTCGACAAGGAAAAGCGAACCCGACATCTACGCAGCTATCAAGCGCGACGCTCTCCTCGAGAACGTTATCGTGGACGCTAACGGTAAGATTGACTTCACTGACAAGTCTGCTACCGAGAACACTCGTGTGACTTACCCCATCCACCACATCGAAAACATCGTACGTCCTGTGTCTGCAGCTCCTGCAGCTAAGAACGTTATCTTCCTCTCTGCTGACGCATTCGGTGTATTGCCTCCCGTGTCTATCCTCGACGCTAACCAAACGCAATACTACTTCCTCTCTGGCTTCACTGCTAAGCTTGCAGGTACTGAACGCGGCATCACTGAGCCTACTCCCACTTTCTCTGCATGCTTCGGTCAGGCGTTCCTCGAACTCCACCCCACTAAGTATGCTCAAGAGCTCGTGAAGAAGATGGAAGCTAACGGTTCTAAGGCATATCTCGTGAACACTGGTTGGAACGGTACTGGCAAGCGTATCTCTATTAAGGATACTCGCGGTATCATCGACGGCATCCTCTCTGGTGCTATCCTCACCGCTCCTACTAAGAAGCTCCCCATCTTCAACTTCGAAATCCCAACTGAACTCGAAGGTGTGGCTACTGAAATCCTCGATCCTCGCGACACTTACGCTGACGCAGCTCAGTGGGAAGAAAAGGCTAAGGATCTCGCAGCTCGCTTCGTGAAGAACTTCACTAAGTACACCACCAACGAAGCTGGTAAGGCTCTCGTTGCTGCTGGTCCTCAGCTCTAATAGACTTTCACTAGTCTCAAAAGCCTATATATGGCGCATTCCACTTCAGTGGGATGCGCCATTTCTTTTTGTAGCAACATCATGAGACTATTCACATATCGACCACCCACCCATATCACTCACATATTTGCCTTCAGCAGCAAATAAGAGCTCACAGACAGCTTTCTTCACCTCGCACTGAGATAATCCCTAACAAGCAAAAAAATCCCCAGAGATTTACTTGAAATCTCTGGGGATAAAATATAGTCCTAAGAAGAGCTTGATACAAAAAGCGAATCTTCTTATTTGATACTCTTCAATTCAATCTTAAATATCAAGGTAGAGAAGGGAGGAATGCCACGAGTGCCACGCTCGCCATAAGCGAGGTTGTAAGGCAAGCAGATTTCATATTCTGAACCCACCTTCATAAGTTTCACAGCTTCAGACCAACCTTTAATCACTTGGTTCAAACCAAATGTAGCTGTTTCGCCACGTTTATAGCTGCTATCAAACACTGTGCCATCTACCAAACGACCTTCATAGTGCACTTCCACTTGAGAAGTATCAGCAGGCATTGCACCATCACCTTGCTTCAACACCTTGTAGAGCAAGCCAGAAGCTGTAGACTTCACACCCTTTTGCTTAGCATACTGTGCCAAATACTCAGCATTGAGCGTCTTCACCTGCTGTGTGTAGAAATCATACTGCTGTTGCTCCACCTTCTTGGCAGAATCAGCAGAGATTCTGCTGTTGTTCAGCAAACCCTCAGAAAGACCCATAGTGAAAGCTGCAGCATCCACATAAGAAGTATCCGCCTTACCCGTAGCCTGTTGGTTCATGCTCTGTACGATTTGAGGCAACTGATTCTTAATTTCAAGGCCTGCTACCATAGCACGAAGCTTAGCGGCTTCTTCAGGAGTAAAATCTTTGGTAAGACCAGCTACAAAATCCTTGATGTGCGCAGAGTCTACACCAGAACGTTGAGCAATGTATTGCGCCAAGCTAGCAGACTGAGCCACACCAGCAGCGTAAGAAAAATCTGCACCACTCACAGGCTTAATCATCACTGGTTGTGCAGCCTTCTTATTATTCTTCTTTGTCTTTTTGGCAGCAAAAGCTGAGAAGGAAAGGGTAGCAGCAAGTGCCACTACGAGGAAAGAACGAAATTTCATGTATTCTTGAGTTACTATTATTGTTCAGCTAGATAGTCGAACAAAGGTCTTTTCAAAATTACCACAGAGGAAACAGAGACTAAGTCCGTTTCCTCTGTGCATAGATAAGAAAGTGGATGAATGACTTCTCAATATGAGTAAGTCCACCACTCAGGATAAAAAAGCTATAGAAAGCAGATTACATGCCCATTTGCATCTGAGGAGCTCAGGTTGAGCTGGAGCATCAGACACACTTACGAGCTTAATCTTGAAGACCAAAGCAGAGTAGGGAGGGATAGGCCCTTGTTCTCTCTCACCATAAGCAAGATTCCAAGGAATGTAAACTTCCCATTCGCTACCCACCTTCATGTTGGTCAATGCGATAGTCCAACCCTTGATCACTTGGTTTGCAGGGAATTTCACCGTCTTGTCTTGTGAAGAGTCGAAGACCTTGCCATTCATCAAACGACCTTCGTAGCTTACTTCGCAGATTTGGTCAGCCTTAGGAGTAGCACCAGTACCAGCCTTCACTTCCTTATAGTAAACACCACCAGGGAGTGCCTTCACACCAGCAGCTTTAGCCATCTTAGCGATGAACTCTTCGTTAGCCTTCTTAGCAGCACCATACACCTTCTCATTGGCTTTAGCACTCATGTCTTGCATCTTCTGTTGCATATACATGCCAGCTTGATCACGATGAAGAGTATCCTTGCCCACTATAAGGGCAGACACACCGTTCTTACCATCAATCATACCTGCAAGCACATTTTTTGCGCTGAGGTGCTTAGTGCTATCGCCAGCAAACACTTGACCTTCCACTTGAGGGAAAAGACGTGTTTGAAGTTGAATACCACTTTGCATACCAAGCTGATAAGCCAAAGCCTTCTTATCGTCAGCCATGCTCATACCTTCCTTCATACCCTTGAAGAATGCATCTACAAAAGCAGAGTCACTACCAGCTTGCATGAGATATTCCTTGATTTGCTCAGGAGTAGGAGATTGTGAAAGACCCACAGCATAAGACAAGCTGTCTACTTCGTCTTTCAAATCACCAGTAGGAGTGGACTGATTGTTTCACCGCAAGCACTAAAGAGTGCAGTAGCAGCCATGAGGGTGCCGAAAAATACTTTTTCATATTGTTGTTTTATTATTATCGTAAGAAGAAATCCCTATTCACTTATCCAGTGTCTCATCGAACGTTTCTGGAAAGGAAGGGGCTGTGGTTGTCTATTATTCGTTGATACCAAGCAATTCAACGTCAAACACGAGCGCAGCGTAAGGAGGAATAGCACCACCTGCACCTTGTGCACCATAAGCAAGCTCGTAAGGAATGAAGAAACGGAACTTAGCACCGAGGCTCATGAGTTGAAGACCTTCGGTCCATCCCTTGATCACCCCTTGAAGAGGGAAGCTCGTAGGTTCACCACGTTGGTAGCTGCTGTCAAACACAGTGCCGTCAATCAAACGACCTTCGTAGTGGCAACGTACGCTGTCGGTAGCCACAGGCTTCTGACCGATAGCTTCAGTGAGCACTTCGTATTGCAAACCAGAAGCAGTGGTGGTCACACCTTCACGCTTAGCATTTTCAGCGAGAAATTTCTCACCAGCTTCGCGAGCTTCACGACCAGCAAGTTCTTGTTGCTCCTTCATGTATTCTTGCACCATGCCTTGTGCTTGCACTTCAGTCATTTCTGCCTTTTCGCCTTTCAGCACATGTTCCACAGCACGAGTGAATTCTGCAGTCACGAGTCCATCGATGTTCATGCCCTTGAGGTTATGACCGATGAGGAGGCCGAGGGCGTAAGAGAGTTTTTCCATAAAAGGGAATTGATGTTGTTGAATTTCTTAATAAATAGGGAGTGTAGTCTTTATCCTATTCAGCATCTACGCAAGACCCAATAATAAGGAAACATAAGGCTACATTCCGAAACGCAAAAATAATCATTTCGTTTCGTTTGAACGAACAACGCGCTTATTTTTTGTGCCTTACGCTACTTTTCTTCCATTTACCACTATTTTTCCAAGCGATTCTCCGTCGGTGATGTCTTATTCTCGTTCATCTCCGTTTCTGCCTTATAGAAATGCTGCACGATCAATCCAGCCAACATGAAGCCAAACATAGCTGTGATGTGTGCCGTCGTGCCATTGATTTGTGCTTTGCGATCGTTCCAATTGTGCGAAAGCAAATCTTCACGTCCCTCTTGTGTAGCCGTATTCTCTGCTATCGTAGGTTCGTAGCCATCCACAGCAGCCTCTCCTAGGTTGGGCAACACCTCATCGCTATACACACAGAGAAATTTCTTAGCAGGGTGCACTTTCTGGTGCTTAAACTTCTTGCGCAACGCCCTTCCTAACGGACATCCGCGCACTTTCATAAACTCTGCCACCTGGATGCGCGTAGGATCCATCTTCAGGGCTGCCCCCATAGAAGAGAAGAGTAGGGCATTGGTGCGGCTTGCCGTGAGCAGGAGATGCGCCTTCTCAGCCAGCGAATCGATGGCATCTATGATGACGTCATATTCATTCAATTGGAAACTTGCTGCATTCTCCGCGTTGTAGATATCTTGGATAGCTGTGATTTCAGCTTCAGGGTTAATGGCGATCAGTCGCTCTTTGAGTGCATCCACCTTCACCCGCCCCACAGTCTCTGTAGTCGCCATAAGTTGTCGATTCACATTACTGATGTTCACGCGGTCTGAATCGACAATGGTGAGTCGTTTCACACCCGAACGCACCAAACTTTCGGCACACCAACTGCCCACGCCTCCCACGCCAAAGAGGATAACGCGGATGTCGTGCAAGCGTTGCAAAGGAGCATCGCCCATGAGCAATCGTGAGCGATGAAATATCTGTTGTTCTAGTGTAGGTTGTGTCATGAGGTTTTGTAGAATATTATGTCTAGTTATTCAAAAGCATAATGACCTATCTCCCAAGAAACAGGTCATATTACGTCCGAAAAAAGGGACTTTCCCCGAAGAGAAAGTCCACTATATTTCAGTATCTTAGTTCACGGTGATTTCGTCAATAAAGAAGAAGGCTTGCTTTCCAGCTGCTTCTTGATGCCAAGAAGGAATGCTCGTTTCTGGTTGTGCCACAATCTTCAACAATCGTGCTGTAGTGGGCGCAAAGTCATACACGTGAGGTTTGATGCCATTCTTGTCGGCTTCTGTGAGAGGAGCGTAGTCTTTAGCGACAATCGTGTTCCAAGTCTTTCCGCCATCCGTAGATACTGCGATTTCCACGCGACGAGCATCATAGATCCAGTCGCCTTTCTCCACACATACATTGAACGCCACTTGACTCACTGTCGTGTTTTCGCCCAAATCGATGATGGCTTCCATAGGCTTTTCGAGGAATCCAATCCAACGGCTAGAGTTGTAGCTGGTGTTGCTCGCTACAAGACCATCAACCAACGTCTTTGCACCATCAAATTTGTAGCTGGCATGGGGTTCATTCACCAAGGTGATGTTGCGCGCAGTGGATTTAGAGAAGTGGAAATCTTCTTTTTCCACGTGACTACGTTGATATTGATTAGGAGCAACTTCGTGGAAAGCTATGGCACGGAATTTCACATCACCCTTGAAATCCAAAGGTTGTGTGTAGCGCGTGCTTTGCTGTGTAGGCATCGTACCATCGAGGGTGTAATAAATCGCATCATTAGGCTCATTCACTTGCAAGTTGGCACGGATACCGCCGCCTTCTATCGAAGTGTAGTTGGGCATGATGTCATAGTAGTGCTTAGCAAAATTGTAATTTTGCTCTTCATAGAGTTTGAAGAGCTTAGGCAATCGCTTCAAAAACTCTGAATACGTGCGCGTGCCTTGTGGACGCCACTGAATTTCTGCCAAAGCAGCCAAACGAGGCAAAGCCATATATTCGGTTTGGCGGTGCGTCTTGAAATACTCCGACCACAAGTTGGCTTGCACACCCAATATGTGTTTACCCTGTTCGGGGGTCAAAGCAGCAGGCATAGGTTCGTAGCTATAAACACGTTCGAGAGGCAAATAGCCACCAATCGCCAAAGGCTCTTGCTTTGCATCTTTTGCTTGATAATAGTCGAAGTAGAGATAAGTGTTGGGCGACATGATCACGTCGTGACCACTTTGTGCAGCTTCGATGCCACCAGCTTCGCCACGCCATGACATCACTGTGGCATTGGGAGCAAGACCACCTTCGAGGATTTCGTCCCAACCGATGATGCGCTTACCATAGCGCGCCAAAGTGTTTTCAGCATGACGAATCACATAGCTTTGCAAACGCTCTTCGGCAGTGTGCTTACCTTCAGCTTGCAGTTGATTCTTTTTGGATCATAGCTTGGCACTTAGGACAAGTCTTCCAGCGAGTTTTGGGACACTCATCACCACCAATATGGAAATAATTGCTAGGGAACAATTGAGCGACTTCACCCAATACTTTGTCTATGAACTCGTAAGTATTCGGATTACCAGCACAAAGCACATCGCTGCTCACGCCCCAGATTTGTCCCACTTCGTAAGGACCGCCTGTGCAGCCCAAGTGGGGGTAAGCTGCAAGTGCAGCCAACATGTGACCAGGGAGGTCGATTTCGGGAATAATCACGATGTTGCGAGCAGCTGCATGAGGCGATGATATCTTTACACTGCTCTTGAGTGTAAAATCCACCATGAGGCTTGCCATCATATTTACCGGTGTTTTTACCTATCACCGTAGCCGAACGATGGCTACCGATTTTGGTGAGTTCAGGCAATTGCTTGATTTCGATGCGCCAACCTTGGTCGTCGGTCAAGTGCCAGTGCATGCGGTTGATGCCGTGCAAAGCAATCATGTCAATGAATCGTTTCACACTGTCGGCGGTTGCAAAGTGGCGTGCTACATCCAGCATCGTGCCGCGATAAGCGAAGCGTGGAGCATCATTGATGTCTACACCTGGCAAAGCAATCTTGCCAGTCTTCGTCATAGCCGCACGTTCCTTTTCGCTGAGGTGAGGGAGCGATTTGCGAAGCGTTTGGATGCCATAGAACGCACCAGCCTTGGTGCTAGCTGCAATGCTCACCGTTTCGCTGTCGATGCGCAATCGATAACCTTCGGGTGAGAAACCTTTTTCTGCGCTATTCAGCACAATAGCAGGAGTCTTCCCACGTTTATAGGAAATAGGCAGCGTGAATCCCGTGCGATCGGCCACAAATTGTTGCAAGAATTTCGCATTCTCTTGATCGGCTTTCGACTTACCGCAAACAATGCGTGTGGTAGGAGTGAGCGTAAAAGTCACCCCATTGCTGTTGGAGAGTCACTTGTTTGGGAAGTGGCACTACATCATACGAGGCCTTAGGCACACTTTGTGCTGCAAGTGTGAGGGAGAAACCACTCAACAAGCAGGTGCAAGCTATGGTTTTGAAGAAATTCATAAGGGATAAAATTGATTGATGCCACAAAGATACAACAATTTTATTCATTTCTCCTATTTACCTCGCCTTTTTTGCTACCTCTAACTTGCAATTCGCAGAATCAAAATAACATCATGTCATTAGAACAAATTCTCCAACATCGTAGAGCCATCCGCTACTACGATGCTCAGCAACCCATTTCTGCCGATCGAGTAGAAGATTGTCTCAAACTTGCTACGCTCGCCCCCACAAGTTCCAATATGCAGTTGTGGCACGCTCATCACATCACCGACCCTGCTGTGATCCAACAGCTCGTGCCAGCCTGCTTAGGACAAACTACTGTAAGCACCGCTCAACAATTGGTGGTTTTCACCGTAGAACCCTCTCTCTACAAAGAGCGTTGCCAACAAAACATTGATTTCCAACGTGAAAATATCAAGCGCACTTATCCTCAAGCGAAGTGGGAGAAATACACAGCCCTCCAAACTGCCTATTACACCAAAGTCGTTCCTTTCCTTTATAGTCGCTTCTTCGGACTGTGGGGAGGGGTGCGCAAGGTCATAAGCACCTTTGCTGGTTGGTTTCGACCCATTCCTCGCCAAATGACAGAAGGGGCCATGGACACTGTGCTCCACAAAAGTTGTGCTCTCGTGGCACAAACTTTCATGCTTGCCATGAGTGAAGCTGGCTACGACACTTGTCCCATCGAGGGTTCGATGCCCATCGCGTGAAACGCATCCTTGGTTTACCTTGCAGCAGTCAGGTGAGTCTCATTGTTTCATGTGGTATCCGACAACCTTCTCGTCCCTTGGGCGATCGTTTTCGAGTGGATTTTTCCTCCCAATATCATCGAATAGGAGATTAAAAGGAGAGGGTAGGGCACACCTTCTCTACGCAAGAAAAATCCCCACCCTTAACATCTCTAAAAATCCTCCCTCTTTCCCTCGCGTACGCGCGCGCACCCTGCACTTTTTGCACTTTTTGCTTTCACAACCTTCACACATTCTCTACTAAATAGCTTGAAATAAATGGGTTACCCTTTATTATAACATCCTTTTAGAAAATCATAACAAAAGGGGATAAAAGAGGGTAGAAAAACAGAGACTATTTCCTCCAATTACTAGGAGCATTTTGCTTACTGACAGGAGACTTGTAAAGAAATGTCGGAGATATTCCCAAAGATGTCGGAGATTTCTCATGAAATCTCCGACTTTTTTTGTATGATAACTCCTTGATTTTTATTTGAAAAATAAGGAGTAGACAGGGGCAGTCTGTGAAGGTTGTGAAAGCAAAAAGTGCAGAATCCCTGTAGTGCGTATACGCATGCGCTCGCTACGCGCTCACGCGAGAGATACATTCTGAAATCTCCCTTTCGTTTTTGCGAATGTTTTCCTCATGGGCTTTTGATTGAAATTTTTCCGACCTATTCGGTGTAGACAGTTATCTCAACCTAACCATCATCTTGATGTGACGATTCTATTAAGCATCAAGGTCAGCTTTTCACTGTCTGACACAGCTTTCGCAACTTTTATCTTAGATGTTTTCACTTCCATAATATCAGAAAATATTTTTTACAGTAAACCCCTCCGTTTTTCACATCTATAAACCCATATATATACGAGGGTTGTTTCCCATCACTCCGAGTGCTCAGCACCAACTTAGGGAAGAAAAAGCAACAATGTGACACGAAATGAGAAGAGAAACTCAGAGTTTCATCATTTCATAGGAAAAATACCTCTACATCTCGTTTTTTTCGAGTATTTTTGTCTTCTGAACTCATACGATTTTCTCAAATTGGGAACATACGTTCTCGACTGAAACATGAAAGATTTCTTCAAAATGATGGTGCATTACGTTGCACCTTATAAGTTTAACATCGGTCTCTCACTGATTTTCAATGTGCTGAGTGCGGTGCTTAATGTCTTTTCTTTTGCTTCGCTCATCCCAATGCTCAAACTCCTTTTCAACACTGAGCAAAAGGTCTATCATTTCATCGATTGGGGCAAAGAAGGGATGTCTTTTTCCGATATTGCGGTCAATAATGCCTACTACTACACTTCACAACTGGTGGTGCAGTATGGCGCAGGCACTGCGTTGCTCTTCATCGGGCTATTTCTCGTGCTTTCCACAGCGTTGAAAACGGCTTCTTACTTTGCTTCTGTGGCTTCGATGGTGCCAGTGCGCACGGGCATCGTGCGCGACATCCGCACCTCGATTTATAAGAAAAATCACTCTCCTCCCACTCTCCTTCTTCAGCGATGAGCGCAAGGGCGACATCATCGCGCGTATGAGTGGCGATGTGGGCGAAATCGAAAACTCTATCATGGGTAGTTTGGAGATGCTGATGAAAAATCCGATTCTCCTTGTGGTCTATTTCGGTAGTCTTTTCTACATTTCCTGGGAACTCACGCTTTTCACTATCCTCGTGCTCCCCTTGATGGGCTGGGGCATGGGACGCATCGGCCGTAAACTCAAGCAGTCGAGCATGGATGCGCAAATAAAATGGAGCGAAACGATGTCGCAACTCGAAGAGACTTTGGGAGGTATGCGCATCATCAAAGCCTTTGGTGCAGAGCGTAAAATGCAAGAACGCTACGACACCACTGCCAATGATTTCCGCTCTATCGCCTCACGCGTGGCGATTCGCCAAGGTTCGGCACACCCCGTGAGTGAATTTTTGGGCACTTGCCTTATTGTCTTGGTGCTTTGGTATGGCGGTACGCTGATTTTTGCTGACCACAGCCCCATTGATGCACCTACCTTCATCTTCTACATGGTGATTCTATACAGCGTGATTCAGCCACTGAAAGATTTGTCCCGCGCAGCTTACGCTATCCCTAAAGGTATGGCTTCAATGGAACGTGTGAACAAGATTCTCCTGGCTGAAAATCCGATTCGCGAACCAGAACACCCTGTGAAAATCGGTCATCTCACCGACTGCATTGCGTTCAAAAATGTGACCTTTGCTTATGGACAAGCAGGGGCAGGAGCTGATGCTCAAATACCTGACGAACAAATGGTGATTCGTGGGGTGGACTTCACCGTAAAACGTGGTCAAACCATTGCGCTCGTCGGACAGAGTGGCAGCGGTAAGAGTACATTAGTGGATTTGGTACCTCGCTATCACGATGTGGTGGGAGGTTGCATCACCATTGATGGCACGGATGTGCGCCAGCTGCGAATTGCAGATTTACGCGCGCTCATTGGCAACGTGAACCAAGAGGCGATTCTCTTCAACGATTCCTTCTTCAATAACATTGCTTTTGGAGTGGAAAATGCGACCCTCGAACAGGTGATCGAGGCTGCCAAAGTAGCGAACGCCCACGACTTTATCATGGCTACTCCCGAAGGCTACAACACCAACGTGGGTGACCGCGGTGGTAAACTCTCAGGCGGTCAGCGACAACGCATCTCCATAGCACGCGCCATCTTGAAGAATCCAGACATCTTGATTCTCGATGAAGCTACAAGTGCACTCGACACCGAAAGCGAACGTTTGGTGCAGGAGGCTCTCGAACGCTTGATGGCGACGCGCACCACGATTGCGATTGCTCACCGACTCTCGACTATCCGTGGAGCAGATGAGATTTTAGTCTTACACGAAGGTCGCATCGTGGAACGTGGCACACACGATTCTCTCCTCGCTCTCGATGGATACTACAAACGTCTCAACGATATGCAGCAATTATAGAAATTAGACGTTAGAGATTAGATGTTAGACGTCTGACATTAGACATTAGAGAGGGGTCACTGACCCTTTTTGCTCACCATCGTAAGGTTGCGTTTACGTATTAGACGTTAGAAAGTAGAACCTTTTGAGGTTTGATGCTAGCAACGTCAATGTCTGACATCGGTAATATAGATATTGGATTTTAGCAGTTTAGGCTTACACTAAACATTTGACACCAGAGGTTTGCCGCTAGAGGATGACTACATCTTCTGACGCTTGAAATACACTTCAATGAAACAACTCTTTTTCCTCCTTCGTATCTTCTGCGCTTGGCTCACCCTTTTCTTTGTGGGCAAGTTGCTGTTTTTTAGCTATAATGGATTTCCTACCCTGAGCGATTTCTTGCAAATCGTGTGGCACGGGCTTTCACTTGATCTTTCCGTAGCGGCGTATGCTACGGCTCCCATTTGGCTCGCTACTTGGGTGGGACATTTTTGGAACACTGCAACCAGTGCAAAAATAGGGCGCAAACTCTATCGCATCTACACCACGACAATACTCACCATCTTCTTGTTGATTATCATCATCGACATGATTATCTACAAGAGTTGGGGCTTCAAACTCGATGCTGTGGCACTTTCCTACTTGGATAATCCTTCTAGCATCCCCGAAAGTTTGGGTTGGGGTTTTTGTCATCTTGGCGTTCGTGGGTTTTTGTAGCCGTTGTGGCTGGGCTTTCTTGGATTTTTCTGGCGACTGGCTCCTACACAAAAGCTATCTTCACGCGCTAGCCACACGGATTCTTGTGTACATTGCGCAGTTTCTCTCCGCAATGTGAGCTATTTTCTCTTGCAACGACTCCCCATCTCCCTCTTGTGGGCAGTGATTGGTGGACTGCTCTTTCTGAGCATCCGCGGTGGTGTGGGACGTTCCACGGCTAATGTGGGAATGGTCTACTATTCCACGGTGCAATATCACAACCATGCTGCGGTGAACCCTGTGTTCTCCTTCTTCTATTCTTTGTTGAAAGAGCAGGATTATTCAAAGCAAGCGCAGTATTTCAGCTCAGAAGAAGCCGATAAGATCTACAACTCTCTGCAATTTAACACGAAGAGTGTGATTCTCCCCGAAGATTCTCTGCTCACTACGCAACGTCCTAACGTGTTGCTCATCCTTATGGAGAGCTGCGGCGGACGTGTGGTGGGCTGCACCGAAGGCAATCACCAAACCACTCCACATCTCGACAGTTTGGCTGCCAATGGGGTCTTCTTCTCACAATGTTATGCCAACAGTTTCCGCACAGACCGCGGCACACTTTGCACTTTCTCGGGCTATCCTTCTTTCCCCGATGCGAGTGTGATGAAGATGCCTGCCAAATCGCGTGTACTACCTTCTATCGCTGGGGCATTGAAAGGCGTGGGCTACGACACGGAGTTTCTCTATGGTGGGGATAAAAACTTCACCAACATGAATTCTTACTTCCTCGCTACGGGATATAATCGTGTGTTAGGCGATGTGGATTTCCCTGCTGCGCTTCGCCACACCAGTCCTTGGGGAGTATGTGACGGTGAGATGATGAAGATTCTCCGTCAAAAACATTGATGCTTCGGAAAAAGCAAAGGCAAACCATGGTTCAAAAACGCTCTTAACACTCTCGAGTCATGAGCCTTGGGAGGTGCCTTATGACCGACTAGACGATAAGATGCTCAATGCTTTTGCTTATTTGGATCATTCTATTGGTGAATTTATCGCTGCTTTCCGACAAACTCCAGCGTGGAAGAACACGCTGATTGTGATTCTTCCAGACCACGGAGTGACATGGCCAGCTGACATCAACGAATACGATATCCGAAAATATCACATTCCCCTCATTTGGACAGGAGGTGCGGTGCGTGCTCCTCGTGTGGTGACGAAACTTTGTAACCAGACGGATGTGGCGGCAACGCTCTTAGGACAGATGGGAATTGACCATAGTCGATTCACATTCTCAAGAGATGTACTCTCTCAAACTTACACTTATCCGCTCGCTATCCACACTTGGCCCGAAGGATACACCTTTATCGACAGCACGGGAACCACAATTTTCGACCTCAACTCCAAGAGTGTGTCGAAGGTGACGCCCGATCCGAAGGGTGACCGCTTGCGCAAGGTGAAGGCTTTCATGCAGAAGGCTTATCGACACATGGATGCGCTGAAATAAACGATAGATAATAGAGAAACGATGAAGCCTAGAGATTTCCAAATCGATTTACAAAAGAAGTTGTCCGGTGTCTATGAGGTGCAGGAAGCTGGAGCTATCGCTGCTCGATACCTGACCGATCGTTTCGGACTCTCCACCACACAGCTGTTGCTCAATGAGGAATTGCCCCCTTACTACCGAAGAGGAAGCCAAAATTGATAGTGATGTGAAGCAACTTTTAGCTCACGTGCCCGTGCAACAAGTGGTGGGATTTGAGTTGTTCTGTGGTCATCGTTTTAAGGTCACTGGAGATACCTTGATTCCTCGCCCAGAAACAGAAGATTTGGTGCGACTGGCGACCGAAAAATGCTGTGGCGCGTTGTCCAACATCTTAGATGTGGGCACAGGAAGTGGTTGCATCGCCATTAGTTTGGCGAAAGCTCTCCCACTGGCACACGTCACAGCTTGGGACATCTCGGAAGGGGCTTTGCAAGTGGCACAAGAAAATGCAGCTTCTCTTGGTGCGCGCGTAGATTTTCTGCTACGCGACTTACTCAAAGAAGCTGATGCTCCCACACTTGCTCCACAATCTTTGGATGCCATTGTGAGCAATCCGCCTTACATTCCGGAAGAAGAAGCGCAAACGATGGAAGCGCAAGTGGTGAACTACGAACCACACTCGGCTCTCTTCGTTCCTAATGACAATCCCCTCCTCTTTTATCACGCATTGGCGCGATTGGGATGGCACGCGCTCCGACCTTCGGCCAGTCTTCTCGTAGAGACTCACACGGACTTTGCCGCGGCTGTTGCCACTCTCTTTGAGAGTATGGGATATACCTCCGTCCGCGTCATCAACGATTGCTTCGATCTCCCCCGTTTTGTCGAAGCAGTATGGGAATAGAGGGCTATGTTACCCTAGATTTATCCTTAATTTCTTACCACTTATCATTTATAAGATATGAAAACTCTCTTGCTTTACACAGCTATTGCGGTGGGGATGCTATCTCTCGTCGCCTGCAAACACAAAACAACGGCAGAAACCACTGTATCCTCTGACTCGGTGACAACAGTTGCCGATAGTCAGCGAGTGGAAATACCTAATGCTGAAGATTTATCGCTGAAGGAGTTTTCAAAAAATATGAAGACCGCGCACTATTCTTATGGAACATCCATTGTTCTTGCGCAGAGCAAAGAGCATCCTCACCTAGCTACTGCCATCAACGAATGGGTGAACGAACGGCTCGGAGGAAAGTATGAAGGTGATATCAACGATGGACAAGCAATGCTCAACTTTTATCAGAAGCATTGGGTGGCTGAAGAAGAAAATGATATCACCAATGGTGAGCATAATATCAGCATCACCAAGGTATATGAGACTGACAAGTACATCACCTTCGAAGCCAGCACTTACTGGTATAGTGGAGGAGCACATGGTGGTGGCAGCTTGTCGGGTGCCACCTTCCGCAAGAGTGACGGTCGCAAGTTTGATAAATCAATGATTAGTGATGAGAATGCACTTCATCCACTCCTTGTCAAAGGATTAATCAAAGCTTTTGATGCAAGAAATAAAGAAGAATTGGGAGAACTTCTCATGATTTCTGGTGCATACGACTCTGACAATGCTGAAATGAGCGATCAATCTTCCCCTTCCCGAAACCAGAACCTTGGCTGACCAAAGAGGGATTGCAACTGGTGTATCAACAATATGAAATCGGCCCTTACGCTGTGGGGATGCCGACAGTGCAAATACCTTTTGCAAAGCTCAAACCTTTGCTCAATGCTTCGGGAAAAACCTATTTGAAGTAAGCACGAAGACTTGATAAAACAAGGCCCAAGACTTTATCATACAGGCACTAGTACTTTATAAAACAAGCCGTAGTAGAAACGATTTCTACTACGGCTTATTTTTTTGTTGATTCTATTTTGCTGTACTGCTGCGAAACACTTGCCCCTAACCTCTCATAAAAATGAAGGTAGAAATGCTAGTATTCCAGCGCAGTTCAGCACATTTTAGATATCCGTGCGAGAAGCACGCTTGCGTGCATTGTGATCGAGGATAATCTTGCGCATACGCATTGATTTAGGGTGTCACTTCCACATACTCATCTTCGCGGATGTATTCGAGTGCTTCTTCGAGAGAGAAGATGGTGGGAGGAATGATGCGCGCCTTGTCGTCAGCACCAGAAGCACGCATGTTAGTGAGTTGCTTCGCCTTCGTCACGTTGATTACAAGGTCATTCTCGTGAATATGTTCACCCACAATCTGACCAGCATAAACATCATCTTGAGGAGAAACGAAGAACTTACCGCGGTCTTGGAGCTTATCTATGGCATAAGCAAAGGCAGTACCGCCTTCGAGTGCAATCATCGAACCATTGCTGCGGCGGTCGATTTCGCCTTTGAAAGGTTGATATTCCTTGAAACGATGTGCCATGATGGCTTCACCTTGCGAAGCAGTGAGGACGTTGGTACGCAAACCAATGATGCCGCGTGAAGGAATCATGAATTCAATGTCTACACGCTCACCGAGATTGTGCATAGCCACCATTTCACCCTTGCGACGTGTCACCATGTCGATCATCTTAGAAGCAAACTCTTCGGGCACATTAATCATAAGTTCCTCAATAGGTTCGTGACGAACGCCATCAATCTCATGATAAATCACCTGAGGTTGTCCCACTTGCAGTTCGTAACCTTCGCGGCGCATAGTTTCCACAAGCACAGAAAGGTGGAGCACACCACGACCTGAAACGATCCAGCGGTCAGTGTCAGCACCTTGTTCCACACGGAGTGCCAAGTCTTTTTGGAGTTCTTTCTCCAAACGCTCATTGATGTGACGAGAAGTGCAGAACTTACCTTCCTTACCAAAGAAAGGAGAGTCATTGATGGCAAAGAGCATAGACATCGTAGGTTCGTCAATCGCGATCGTAGGCAGTGGTTCGGGGTTTTCAAAGTCCGTGATGGTGTCGCCAATCTCAAACTTTTCAAGACCAATCACCGCACAAATGTCACCACTCGACACAGCAGTAGCCTTTTGGCGTCCCATACCCTCAAAGGTTTGGAGTTCCTTGATTTTGGTCTTCTCCATCGTTCCATCGCGGTGCGCAATGGTGATGTTCATTCCCTCGGTGATGGTGCCACGATGCACACGACCGATAGCGATACGACCAGTGTAGTTAGAGTAGTCGAGCGAAGTGATGAGCAACTGAGGAGTGCCTTCTAAGCGTTCAGGAGCAGGGATATATTCGAGAATCGTGTCGAGGAGATAGTCGATGTTTTCAGTAGGTTTCTGCCAATCTTCCCCCATCCAGTTGTTCTTTGCCGAACCATACACCACGGGGAAATTGAGCTGTTCTTCAGTACCTCCGAGTTCAAACATCAAATCAAACACCATCTCATGCACCTCTTCGGGGCGGCAGTTAGGTTTGTCCACCTTGTTCACCACCACAATAGGCTTAAGCCCGATTTGCAATGCCTTTTGGAGCACAAAACGTGTCTGAGGCATCGGACCTTCAAAGGCATCTACGAGGAGAATGCAACCATCGGCCATGTTGAGCACACGCTCTACTTCACCCCCGAAGTCGGAGTGACCTGGAGTGTCGATGATATTGATTTTCGTATCCTTGTAGTTAATCGAAACGTTCTTAGAAAGAATGGTGATACCACGTTCACGTTCGAGGTCGTTATTATCTAGCATAAGTTCGCCCGTCTGCTGGTTGGCGCGGAAAAGGTTACCGGCCATGAGCATTTTGTCCACGAGCGTCGTCTTACCATGGTCTACGTGGGCAATGATGGCGATGTTGCGAATGTCTTGCATGAGAATTTTTAATTGATATATTCAGCGACTTTTACACTTCTACCGCGAAACAGTAGTAGGAAAAGGCTCACAAAATTACGAAATTCGCCTCCTTTGCGCAAATAATATGTGGTGTTTTAGACATAACTCAAAAGTTCAGTCGTAAAACACCACATAGACAAAACAAAACAGGGAGATTAGAGGGAAATCTCCTCTTTTTCGCTGAATTGCACTTCGCCAATAAGTATTGTAGCTCCGAAGGCTACACACTATAAAGTTCATAACTCAGCACCCTAATCCTTCTTTCTGAACGCTAATCAAGGCTTAAAGCTCTAGAATATTGCGTTGTAAATCCTGCTCCGTACCATAGTTTTCCACAGTCTTGCGATATTGCTGCAAAGCCTCTGAAGAAAGAGGCATCTCCACCTCATTACCTTGTTGGTTCAACCGCTTGACCACTTCTTCTGCTGTGAGTTGATGCACATCGACATTGACCTTAAACACCGCAGTCGAAGGCAGCGGAGCCAACGTCACCTCACTGACTTCTACCACTCGGAAGATTAAACCCACTTCTGCCAAACGCTGCAACTCCATACCTGCAAATTCAGTAGAAATAGAAAGTTTCTCGGCCCATTCTTTCACCATGAGGGGAGGCTTATTGTCCACAAATCGGCGCGCCATCAAAGCCATAATCCGCAGCGCAACTAAGTCATGCGAACGATGATTATAGGTCTTCTGATCAAACAAATCCTCATTGTTCTCCGTAGCCTGTAAAGAGCGACACAGCAACACCCCGACGAGCACAATCGTCCATGTAGCATATACCCACGCCATCAAGAGGGGAGCACAGCAAACGAACCATACACGGCATTATAACTGCTCAGAAACATCTGTCCTTCGATGTAGAATTGTTGCACCAAGCTAAACAAAGTGCCAGTGATGAGAGCTGGCCACAAGATATGCCGCACTTCCACCTTAACCAGTGGAATGAATCGAAACATCGCTCCCAACACCGCGCTGAACACCAACGATTTGAGCAAAAACACCAACAATGGCATCGTGGTATCTACCAGCACATGATGGGGCAAATAGTTGAGTAGTTGGAGAATAAACACCCACACACCACTCAAAAAGAATATCGAAAAGGCTAGAAAGACAATGAGTCCCAAATAAGAGAGAGAGAAGCCAAACAGACTGCGCGAAGTGTTCACACCCCACATCGCATTGAAACGCCGCTCTATGTTATTGACCAGCGAAACGATGGTAAATGCCAGCACCAAACCACTGACTCCCAGCACCACATCATCGTGTGTGCGCGCTATGTAGGAGTTAGCAAAGTTCATCAGTTGCCCAATCACATCATCAGAAGTGTTGAGATTTTGTCGCAACTGCACCTCTATATAATCCTGCATGCCAAATCCGCGGCCAAGTGCCAACACGAGTGCCAAGAGGGGCACCACAGACAGCACCGTGCTATAGGTGAGCGCAGCCACATGCGTGAAAATATCCTGTGCATCGGCCGAACGAGCAGCATGAAAAATTACCCTCGTCCAGCGCATACTGCGCCATTTGCACCAACGTTGTCGAATTGTATTACCATTGATTTTCATATATTTATCTTCTTTCTACATTGAAATCTTGTGATTATGTGCCCCAAGTGGAGCGATCCAAATTGCGATAGCTCACTGCCTCTGCGATGTGCTGCCGCTGCACCTTGTCACTGCCGTCCAGATCGGCAATGGTGCGCGCCACTTTCAACACACGTTCGTAGGCGCGAGCCGAGAGTCCCAGTCTGTCCAGTGCCATTGACAGCGCATCTTGTGCCGCTTCATCAAGCTGCACAAGTTCTTGCAGTTGTCGTGCACTCATTTGCGCATTGCAGTGCACCCCAGGACAGTTGGCAAATCGTTCGCGCTGTCGTTCGCGCGCAGCCACCACTCTAGCACGAATGTCGGCAGAAGGTTCCCCTTCGGGTGCATTGGTCAGCTCTTCACAGGCACTGGCACCACCTCCACTTGCAAATCTATCCGATCCAACAGCGGGCCACTGATGCGACTCAGATAGCGTTGCACCTGAGCTGGCGTGCAAGTGCACTCGTGCGAAGGGTCGTTGTAGTAGCCACAAGGGCAAGGATTCATCGCTGCCACGAGCATGAAGGAGCAAGGCAAAGTGACGTTGTAGCGCGCTCTTGATATGGTGATGATGCGGTCTTCCAGCGGTTGTCGCATCGTCTCGAGTGCATTCTTGGTGTAGTGGGGAAATTCGTCTAAAAACAAGATACCATTGTGCGCCAAACTGATTTCTCCAGGCTGCATACTGGCTCCTCCACCGATCAGTGCCACATCCGAAATGGTGTGGTGTGGCGAGCGAAACGGCCGTGTGGAGATGAGCGTAGCCCCTCTTTCTAGTTTGCCCGCGATAGAGTGTATCTGCGTGGTTTCCAAACTCTCTGCCAGTGTGAGCGGAGGGAGAATCGAAGGCAATCGCTTCGCCATCATACTCTTGCCACAGCCCGGACTACCTACAAGCAAGAGGTTATGTCCGCCTGCCGCTGCCACTTCAAAGCGCGCTTCACAGCAGGTTGTCCTTTCACCTCACTGAAATCATAGGGGAAATCCATTTGCGAGGCATAAAACTCAGCCCGTGTGTCCACCTCTGTTGGCTCCAACGACTGCGTGCCTTCGAGATGTTGCATCACATCGCGGAGCTTACTGGCACCATACACCTTCAGTTGGTTCACCACCGCAGCTTCGCGTGCATTCTCTTCTGGCACTATCAAAGCTTCATAGCCCAATTGGCGCGCCAAGATGGCAGCTGGCAACACGCCACGCACAGGGCGCAAATCGCCATCAAGTCCTAGTTCTCCGAGAAACATGTAGCGACTGAGCACTTCGGGTGCCACCTTGGCTTGCCCGAAAGCATGAATCAATCCCACTGCCAAAGGAAGATCATAGCCACTGCCTTCCTTTTTCACATCGGCAGGCGCAAAATTCACCGCCACATCCGCTGCTCCTCGCGCATTATATCCACTATTTTCCATGGCAGAACGCACACGGGTCTTGCTCTCTTTCACAGCACTATCGGGCAGTCCCACCATCACATAGAGCGCATCGCGCGGTTGACTAAAAGGGGTCACGTTGATTTCGATGAGCACACGGCTAGCATCGAGTCCATTGATGGCTATGGTGTGAATGGTGGAGAGCATAGTTTGGATTTAAGCAAAGGAAATATATAAGGGAAGGTAGAGAGATTAAGGGAGGAAAACACAGGTGCTGCCACTATGTGGGCAACTGTGTTGCAAGGGCTAAGGGAGCGCAGAGGCTCAATGTCCGAGTGCGCGCCATTGGCGCACAAACTCCCACATCACCACTCCGGCAGCCACACTCACGTTCATAGAGTGCTTGGTGCCCATTTGAGGAATTTCAATGACGAGGTCGGAAGCATCTACCACTTCTTGCGCCACTCCGTGCACTTCATGCCCCATCACAAGCGCGTAACGCTGTGTGTCATCAAGTTGAAAATCGGTGAGTAGGGTAGAACGGTGGCATTGTTCCACAGAAGCCACCACATATCCCTCCTTTTTGAGCGTGGCGATGGCTTCATCGGTGGTAGCAAAAATAGCGCCAGTCCACCGATTCTTCTGCTCCAAGAGCCGTCTTGTGGATTTCCACCGAAGGCGGAGTCGCTGTGATGCCACAAAGCCACACCCCAGCCAGTCGAAAAGCATCGGCCGTGCGGAAGATGCTCCCCACATTGTGCAGGCTTCGCACATTGTCAAGCACCACGATGAGAGGTAATTTCTCAGCTGCTTTGAAAGCCGCCACGTCTAGGCGATTCATCTCTTCGATTTGTAGTTTTTGAGGCATATTGTTGGGTGAAATATCTAGGGTGAAATGGCGTGTATTGAACAGTAATAAACTGCCACACACGTCAAAGCAAAGTTACGGAATGCGCCACAACTGACCAAGTTTGCCTCGGGATAAATCCACAAAAAACGGGCAAAACCTCTTTTCTATTCCTCCACCGCCTTTGTTCCTACCTTGCTCCCTCTATATAGATATGGGTTGATATGGAGGCAAAGAGTGAAAAAAATCAGCGAAAAAAAGTGGAATTATTTCTTTTATACACCTATCATTTTGCCATCTCAACATAACATAAATAAGATAATACACTGATTTTTGAATGACAACTATGACACACTTTATGAGCAACGCCTATCCTCACTCTCCGCCTTCTGAAATCTTGATTCCACCCTCACGCTCAAATGGAGCAGCAAGTTTCAGACATCCCTCACGCGTGGGCGCGTGGCGCAATCGCACGCGTGCACGCATTACAGGGATTTTGCACTTTTTGCTTTCACAACCTTCACAGACTGCCCTTTTCTTTTCTCTCTTTTCTTATTAAAATCAAGGAGTTATCAGCTAAAAAAATCGGAGATTTCATGTGAAACCTCCGACATCTTTTGAATTATCTCCAAGAGTTTTTCAAAACTCTCCCAGTATTTTTCTATATTTTTCTCGCTTTCTTGTCCTTTTTCCTCGCCTCTAGACTTGAAAATCTAAATGGATGTTATAAAATAGAGATAACTCATTTACTACAAGCTATTTACTCGAGATTCTGTGAAGGTTGTGAAAGCAAAAAAGTGCAAATTGCAGGGTGCGCGCGCACACGCACGCGCGAGAGCGTAGAACTACATATTTATTAACACTGGATTATTACCTTCGATGCAGCATGAAGTTATACTATAAAAAAATGCGATTAGTGCTGCACTGCCTTGGGTGTTTCCAACAAGGGGAGGTAAGCTCCATAACCCTGTTTTTCCATCTCGGCTTGAGGGATGAAGCGGAGAGAAGCACTGTTGATGCAATAGCGCAAACCACCCTTTTCCTTGGGACCATCGTTGAAGACATGACCGAGGTGAGCATTACCCTTGTTGCTACGTACCTCGATGCGCTGCATGCCGTGGGAGGTGTCTTTGATGTTCTTCAATAGATGTGCATCAATGGGTTTGGAAAAAGCTGGCCATCCACAACCTGAATCGAACTTGTCGGTAGAGAGGAAGAGGGGTTCGCCCGTGGTGATGTCTACATAGATGCCAGGACGAAACTCGTGATCATACTCATTGGTGAAGGGTCGCTCCGTAGCAGCATTTTGGGTGACCTGATATTGCAGTTCGGTGAGCTTAGATTTGAGCGTATCTGTGGAGGGACGCTCATACTTGCGCTGCGTGGTGTCGGCATTAGCTCGACGTGCTGCTGCAAAGAGTGCAGGAGACACGTGGCAATAACCACCAGGATTCTTGTCCAAATAGTCTTGGTGGTAGTCCTCAGCTGCATAGAAATTGCGCAAAGGTTCGATTTCTACTGCCACATTTTTACCGATAGCTTGTGCCAACTTGGTACGTTCGGCAATGAGGAAGGGGCGCACGTCTGCATCCTTGTAGTAGATGCCGGTGCGATATTGCGTGCCGATGTCACCTCCTTGGCGATTGACACTTGTGGGATCGATGCTACGGAAATAGAGTTGCACGAGGAGTGTGAGTGGAAGTATCTCAGGATTGTAAGTCACTTCCACAGCTTCGGCAAAGCCTGTGGTTTTGGAACACACTTGTTCGTAGGTGGGATGCTCAATGTTTCCGTTGGCATAGCCCACTTTGGTGGAGAGGACGCCACGGATTTGTTTGAAATAGTGCTCGGTGCCCCAAAAACAGCCACCAGCAAAATAGAGGGTTGCAGTCTTGTTCATAGTTTGGGAAGAATTTGTGTCAGAAGTGGCGGAAGCGTTGCTGCGACAAGCGATGCAACAAACTGCTACCAACAGAAGGAGCAGTCCGCGAAGATGATTTTTCATAAGTCAGTTAGTGTTATATTGTGTGATTAAAGTTACAATCGTCTACACAACGGATGTTTTATAAAAACAGCTCTCTGATGAGTGCGTGGGACTCACCAGAGAGCTGATCGCATAGAGGGAATAAACCCGAGATAAATCGCTTATGCCTGATGGCTTTCTACCCACTTACGGGCATTGACGAAGGCTTCGAGCCATGGGGTGCAGTCTTCGCTACGACGTTCAGCAGGATAGTAAGGATTTTGCCAAGGGAGGAAAGCGCGCTCCAAGTGAGGCATCATGGCCACGTGGCGACCATCTGCGCTGGCAATACCGGCTACATTGTAGTCCGAACCATTGGGATTGGCAGGATAGCCCTCGTAGGAGTATTTGAGCACCACATTGTAGTCGCTTTCGGGTTGAGGAAGTTGGAACTTGCCTTCTCCGTGCGCAATCCAGATGCCGAGGCGATCGCCAGAGAGACTCTCGAAGAGTACGCTGCGATTGGTTTGAACGGTGACACCTACGAAGCCGCTTTCAAACTTGTGGCTGTCGTTGTGGAGCATGTGCGCACGCTCTTTGTGTTCGGGATTGACGAGGTTGAGTTCCACCATGAGCTGACAACCGTTGCAGACACCGAGGGGAGAGAGTGTCGGGACGTGCGTAGAAGCGGTCGAGTGCTTCCTTAGCCTTAGGATTGAAGAGGAAGGCTCCAGCCCATCCCTTGGCACTGCCAAGCACGTCACTATTGGAGAAACCACCACAGAAGACGATGAAGTTGATGTCGTCGAGAGTTTCGCGACCAGTGACGAGGTCGGTCATGGTCACGTCTTTCACATCGAAGCCAGCAAGGTAGAGCATATACGCCATTTCGCGCTCACCATTCGTTCCTTTCTCACGGATGATGGCGGCACGTACTCCAGAGGGTGTGCGACGATCGGGAGATACTCCGAGGCTTTCAAACGTGCCTTGGAAGGAGGGATGGAAGTTGAGTTCGATGGGTTGCTCCTTGTAGTTGCGGAAACGCTCAGCTGCTTTGCCGTGGAAGCTCTGATGTTCATCGAGGAGGAAGGAAGTGGAGTACCACACATCGCGGAGATGATCGATGAAGAATTGATATTCTGCACCGTCTTTCTCGATAAGGATATGACGCTCTTCGGTGGGCACAGCGAGGGCAGTGGCTTTCACGCCATGTTCTGCCAAGATAGCGTTGAAGCGCGCTTCGTCTTTATCTGCCACTTGCACCAAGACTGCGGGGTTTTCGGCAAAGAGTTGTTGCACGAGATCGGCAGCACCGAGGTTGTCGAGTTGGACACTCAGACCGCCTTCTGTGTTGGCGAAACACATTTCCAACAAAGCGGTGATGAGACCACCAGCACTGATGTCGTGACCAGCGAGGAGGAGGCCTTCTTGCACCATGGCTTGCACAGCGGCAAAGGCAGAACGGAAGTAAGCGGCATCGGCCACTGTGGGCACGTCGCTACCCACATATCCGAGGGTTTGTGCGAAGGCAGAACCACCGAGTTGTGGAGCGAGTGAAGAGAAGTCGAGGTGATAAATCTTGCTGTTGGGTTCATTCACTACGACAGGGCGCACGACTTTGCGCACATCATTGACTTCACCACCTGCACTCACAATGACGGTGCCTGGAGAGATGACTTTTTCTCCATCAGGATATTGCTGAGTCATGGAGAGAGAGTCCTTACCAGTGGGGACATTGATGTGGAGATCGCAGCAGAAATCGCTGAGGGCTTTGACACCTTCATAGAGACGTGCGTCTTCACCTTCTTGTGAGCGGCAGGGCCACATCCAGTTGGCGGAAAGACTCACGCTGTCGAGTCCTTGTGCGAGGGGAGCCCACACGATGTTGGTGAGTGATTCGGCAACGGCCATCACCGAACCTGCGGCAGCATTTGCCAAACCTACTTGAGGAGCGTGACCAATAGCTGTGGCGATACCCGCTTTTCCGCGATAGTCCAAAGCCACCACACCGCAGTCGGCGAGGGGGAGTTGGAGTTCGCCTTGGCACTGTTGTTGTGCCACCTTACCCGTTACGGAGCGATCCACCTTGTTGGTGAGCCAGTCTTTACAAGCCACAGCTTCGAGTTGCAGCACGTTCTCGAGATATTCATCCAAGAGGGCTACATCGTATTGCGCAGTGTTGTAGTCGCGCTTCACGGTGTTGTCAGTCATCACGGTCTTAGGAGAGTGACCAAACATTTGTGCTACGTCGAGGTCGAAGGGACGCACGCCGTCTTTTTGCTCAAAAGCGAAGTGAGCATCGCCAGTGGTTTCACCCACCACATAGAGAGGTGCGCGCTCACGTTCGGCTATTTTGCGCACTTGGTCGATATATTCTTCTTCGATGAGGAAACCCATGCGCTCCTGACTCTCATTGGCTATGATTTCTTTGGCAGAGAGAGTGGAATCTCCGATGGGGAGTGCGCTCATGTCGATGGTTCCTCCACATTCTTCTACGAGTTCGGAAAGACAGTTGACGTGTCCTGCAGAACCGTGGTCGTGGATAGATACTACGGGGTTGTGTTCTTCTTCGCAAAGCGCACGCACGAGGTTGGCTGCACGCTTCTGCATCTCGGGATTCGCACGCTGCACAGCGTTGAGTTCGATGCCGGAGTGATAACGTCCGGTGTCTACAGAAGAAACAGAGCCACCACCCAAACCGATGCGGTAGTTGTCACCACCGACGACAACGACTTTGTTACCTTTCTCGGGAGTGCCTTTGAGGCAGTCGCGCTTTGTGCCATAACCCACGCCACCAGCGAGCATGATCACCTTGTCAAAGGCATAGTTTACGCCGTGTTCTGCGTGCTCGAAGGTGAGCACAGAACCTGCGATGAGGGGTTGTCCGAATTTATTACCGAAGTCGGAAGCACCGTTGGAGGCTTTGGTGAGGATTTGCTGAGGAGTTTGGTAGAGCCAGGGACGTTCTGCCATGTTGCTCTCCCAAGGACGGCCACCATCTAGGCGAGGATAGGCGGTCATGTAGACAGCTGTACCTGCGATGGGAGTGAACCTACGCCACCTCCCATGCGGTCGCGAATTTCACCACCCGTACCCGTGGAAGCTCCGTTGAAAGGCTCTACAGTGGTGGGGAAGTTGTGGGTTTCGGCCTTGATGGAGATGACACTCTCTATGTCACGAATGACGAAATAGTCGGAGGTGTCGTGACGAGTGGGAGCGAATTGTTCCACCACTGGGCCTTCTGCGAAAGCGACATTGTCTTTGTAAGCAGAAAGGATGCGATGGGGATTCTCCTTCGTGGTGCGTTTGATCATGGCGAAGAGGGCAGAAGGCTGCTCCTTGCCGTCGATGATGAACGTACCACCGAAGATTTTGTGACGACAGTGTTCGGAATTGAGCTGTGCAAAACCGAAAACTTCACTGTCTGTGAGTTTTCTGTTGAGTTGTTGCTCTACGCCATGGAGATATTCGACTTCGGCGGGAGAAAGTGCCAAACCTTCCTGCTCGTTGTAGGACTCTAAATCATCTACTGTGCGGATGGGGTCGGGAGTATGACTAATGGTGAAGATATCTTGATGAAGACCTTCGTAAAGTCGTTGAAGCATAGGGTCATGATCAGCCGAAGCATCCCCCACGGGGAAGAATTCTTCAATGCGCAAAATGCCGCTGAGATTCATGTTCTGTGTGATCTCAACGGCATTTGTGCTCCAAGGCGTAATCATTTCTCGGCGGGGCCCTACATAGTAGCCCTCAAGTGCAGGGGCAGCATCAAGGGTGGCTTCGCCAAAAAGCCAGCAAAGTTTTTTCACTTCATCATCGGAGAGCAGGTGATCCACTTGTGTGGCAATGATGCTCTGCGCAGGTGTGCGGAAAAAAGAAATCATGTGAGCAGAAATGTTTGGGTGATATATGCGTTTGCGAAGCAAAGTTACATATTTTTGCGCGGTTAGCCAACTATCTTTTAGACTATTTCAGCGAAAGAGAAGAGATCACTCCCACCGCTCAGAGAAAGCAGTGGGAGTGATTGAAAAGCAGTTGTGCTGGCTAGCACAATCGTAAGAATAAAAGGGAAAATGCTAGGAAATGCAAGATGCTAGAGCTTGCTTTTGTTTTGTTTATCCCTTTGAGACTAGGCTAGGAATAGCTTAGAATTCTTGACCGAGAACAAAGTGGAACTGGCTGCCACCAATCTTCTGTCCGTATTCTGTGGTCTTGAAACCATAAGCCCAGTCGATACCCATGAGACCGACCATCGGCAAGAGGATACGCACACCTACACCGGCAGAGGTTTTGAGCTTGAAGGGGTTCATCTTGTTGATGTCTGTCCAAGCATTACCAGCTTCGGCAAAAGCAAGGGCATAAATTGAAGTGGTTTCGAGCATCAACGGATAGCGAAGTTCGAGAGTCAAACGAGTGTAAGCATAAGCATTTTGCTGACCGCGACCATTATTACCCGTATTACCCGCGATAGATCCGTTTTCATAACCACGAAGGGCTATCACATCGGAAGCATATCCATAGCTACCACCGCTCATACCGTCACCACCCATGTAGTAAGTTTCAAAAGGTGACTTACGATAACGATTGTAAGCTCCGAGAATACCGAAGTCAGTGCGAGTCATGATGACGGGCACATGGCGCAAACTAGAGTTGAGAGCCGTGTAAGTGCGGAATTTCAAGCTCCACTTGTGGTATTCTATCCAACGATACTTCTCTTGTGCTTCACGATCATAGGCAGAACTTTGGGGATTGGTGGCCAATCCTTTGTAATTTTTACCATCAATCAACGAATAGGGAGGAGTGAGTGACACAGAGAATGAGAAGTCTGAACCACCACGTGGGAAGATAGGATCGGTGATGCTGGAGCGGGCCAAGGTGAGGGCAAGATTGATATTATTACTCACACCATTGGTGATAAGGAAGTAACGCCAGTTTTTCAGACTATAGCGCGTGTAGTTGAGCGATGCACTGAAGGAGAAGTAGTCATCTGGCCAACGCAAACGCTTACCAAACCCAATGCTAGCTCCGAACATTTGCATGTACTTGTCGGGATCGTAGTAGTTAGCATAGTTGTAAGCACTAGAGTTAGTGCCATAACCATAGAGTCTATTGTAATAGTTGGCACTATTATAATAGCTAGAATTCACGTCAGTATAGCGTGAATAGAAAGCCGACACGGAGAGTTGGTTAGGACGCTTTCCACCAAACCAGGGGTCAATGAAGGATAGAGAATAGCTCTGATAATACTTTGCATTACTCTGCACCGACACTTGCAAGGTCTGTCCGTCGCCTTGAGGAATGAATCCTGCACGCTTGTAGCCATTTTGCCCAAAAAGGTTCTGCATGGAGAAGTTGGTAAACTTCAAGCTAGCACGGCCAATTACCCCCGTGGGTCCCCAACCAGCAGACACTTCAATTTGGTCACTTCCTTTCGTCACAAGAGGATAAGTGATGTCTACGGTGCCAGTGTTGTCATCAGGACGTATATTTTTGAAAATCTCACTCTGAAGCACTTCATTATCGAACTGCTTCGTGGCGGCCAATTCGCGAACGGAGCGTTGTAAGGCTTCGATGGAGAAGAGATCACCTGGTTTCGTACGGATTTCACGACGAATCACGTGGTCATAAACACGGTCATTACCTGAGATGCGAACGCGGTTGAAGGTGGCTTGTTTACCTTCGCTGATACGCATTTCAAGGTCGATGCTATCTCCTTCCACCTTCGTTTCCACAGGATCTCAGACGATAGAACACATAACCATTGTTGTAGTATTGCTTACCAATCGCATCTTCGTCTTCGCTGAGTCGCTTGTTGAGCAACGTCTGATTGTAGAGATCGCCCTTGTTCATGCGCAATTGGTTCATCAAAGCATCAGAAGGATAGACAGTATTACCCACCCACGAGATATTACGGATGTAGTATTTCTTGCCTTGATTGAGATTCAAGTAGACATCCACGTGTTTGGGGTCCACCGTCACCACAGAATCACTCACCACCAACGCATCACGATATCCCCAACTGTTCATTTTATTAATGAGGAAACCCTTATCTTCTTGATACTGTTCGGGACGGAATTTACGAGAAGCGAAAGTAATCCACTTTTTGAAAGTAGAGCGGTCGCTCGTCTTCTTCATCGCATTCTTCAAAGGATTCACCAAATTAGGATCTACTCCCGTGATATGAATCTTACGAATCAGAATTTTATCATTCTTATTGACATTGATGTCCACAATCATGTGGTTGTCGGCTGTCACATCTTCATGTTGCACCACATCCACTTCGACATTCTTGTAGCCCTTCTCTTCAAAATACTTTTGAATGCGGAGCTTTGTGCGATCCACAAGGTTAGGGGTCACCTGATTGCCCACACGCAGCGGCACACGTTGCTCCAATTCTTCACGCTGTGACTTTTTGAGTCCGTTCCATCGCAAGACAGAGATGCGAGGTTGCGCGGTCAGTTTGAAATGCAAGTAGATTTTATCACCTACGATGCTATCGGCCTCTACCTTCACGTTGGAAAAGAGCCCCTGTTTCCAATAGTTCTGCACAGCACGCGAAATATCATCGCCAGGCACGGCATAAGTGCGACCCACTTCTAGGTCAGCGATGTTCACCAATAGGTCATTGTCGTAGCCTTTAATGCCATCTACCACAAGTCCTCCCAAGACATATTGTCGCGGTTGGAGAGAATAGATGATTTCGGGCTTGGTCTGCGTGTTTTGTGCCGCGGCAGCCAGAGGTGCCAGCGACAAGAGCAGACTAAAAAGGGAAGGGTGCAGATATTTCATAAACGGGATACGTTCGGAAGATGGTCTGTTTGAAAAGCTAAATCAGCAATGATTCATCACTGTATCAGCATTTTATAGAGAATAGGAGCTATTCAGAGTCCACATCATAGACTCATGGACTACTCCTAATGAGTAGTCACCTGCTCAGAAGTTTTACCAAATCGGCGTTCTCTACTTTGGTAATCTTCGATAGCTGCGTAGAGATGTTCCGCTGTAAAGTCAGGCCAATAAGTTTCTGTGAAGTAAAGTTCGCTATAAGCGCACTGCCAGAGCAAATAGTTGCTCAGTCGAAGCTCGCCTCCGGTGCGAATCAACAGCTCAGGATCGGGCATAAAGCTCGTAGTCAGTTGATTTTGAACATTCTCTTCGCTGATGTCTTCAGGGCGAAGCACACCGCATTGCACTTGTTCTGCCAGTTGTCGCACCGCCTCGGTGATTTCCCAGCGTGCAGAGTAAGACAAGGCAAGCACCATAGTCATACCCGAATTAGCAGCCGTGTTGTGCTCACAGCGTTCCAAGGCTTTTTGCACAAATTCAGGCAATCTGCTACGATCGCCGATAATGCGCAAGCGCACATTGTTTTTCATAAAGAGTTCTTCTTCCAAACTCTCGATGATGAGTGCCATGAGGGCAGCCACTTCGTGCGAAGGACGATTCCAGTTTTTCCGTAGAAAACGTGTAAAGTGTCAGATATTTCACTCCTACCTTAGCGGCCGCTTCGGTGATGTCACGCACCGTTTGCGCTCCCTCTTGGTGACCCATAGAGCGTTCCAGCCCACGAGCTTTAGCCCATCGTCCATTGCCGTCCATGATAATGGCGATGTGTCGGGGAATTCGGTTGTAGTCAAGAGTGATCATATATTATTCAGCTTTGTTGCACGTGGGGCAACGGGGTGAAAAGTCGTAAGTAAGGGTGAGCTGCAACAATCCGATGTGGTCTTTATTGCGAAAAAAGTCGCTCTTCAGTGCATGAGGAGCTTCGAGACCATCCCACTGATCAGAAAGTCCAAAGCGCATGCTCCAATCGAGGGCTAGGTTAAGTCGAGGGCGAATTTTGTATTTCAGTCCCACTCCGATGGGTACTATCGGGGTTACACTCCCCGACTCGCTACCATAAGCTGCCCCCAATCCCAACTGAAGATAGGGCACCAAGCGACGGTAACCTAAATAGCCACGATGAAATCCATAGGGTAGGAAATGAATTTCATACACCGCCGAGAGATCTAGCAGTGTGCCACGATAAGTATGATTCAGTGTCTGTGTCCCCACAGCTGAGGGGGATGTGGGATAGAAGTCTTTCAGTCCCGTGGTGTTTCCACCTATCGTGTGAATATTGAGCGAAGTGCGCAGGGCTAAGCGTGGATTGTAGATCCATCGCACTGTGCCTCCAAAGGAAATACCTGGATGACTCAATAGCGAAGGGTTGGTGTCATCCAAGGGTTGAGACATACCCACACTCACTCCCCACTCTTTGGTGAAGAAATCTTCGTTTTGCGCTCGGCTACTGCTAGGAGCACTCCAAAAGAGCAGCCAGCTACCAAGGAAGAGAAGGAGAGTTCGTGTCATAAGGGTGGAAGAATAGAAAGAGAAATCACACCAGCTTCCAATCCCTTACCATGCAAGAATCAGAAGCCCAAGCTAGAAAAGCAGCTTGTGTCATCTGTATATAACGGCCCTACCGCCCTTTCTATTGTGTCGCTATCACACCACTTGGGGTGATCTTTTAGAAAGTTTTCGTAGAATAGTCCCATGAAAGACGATGAAGTCGGGCGCGCCACACACCTTTGTCCGTGTGCAACCAGAGTTGTCCACGTACATCTACAGCAGCTTTCAAACTCGTCACCGTCTTTGGGAAACTTGTGGGCAACACCACTGTGGGATGCTTCACCCAAGTGCGGCCGCGATCCCGACTATAACGCACCACTGGAGTACCTTCGGTCGTGCGACCTACCAAAATCACCCCACCATCATAAGGCAGCATTTGAGGATTTTCTAACAAAGGTGCAGCATAGCCTTGCGTTGTGGGAGGGGGCATCAACTCCCAACGGAAGTGATAAGTGCCGCTCGTGTCCCATTTGCGTGTCCACACACGTGACATTTCAGCTTTCGTGCCATACATCACCCACTCTTGCAGATGATTCACATCGCGCGCAGCCAACACTGCGCCTGCTATATTGGCATCGGGGAGCAAAGCCGCATCATCGGCATCCACACTGTCTCTAGTCCAAGTGGATCCGTCGGTAGAGGTAAATACCTCTGTGCCTTGCACACGGAAAGTGCGGCCTTCGCCTTGCACCATTCCTGCGGTGGGGAAAGTGAACCCTTGCGCAGTCCAAGTGGCTTCGGTGGGTTGTGTCCACGTCACGCTATCGCCTTCTTCACGGTGCGCACGCACTTCTAGCGTATAGTTGCGGCGCGACACCCCATCCAGTCCGTAGATGTGCAGCGTGCGTGGCTTTCTCAAGTCAATCGCTGTGTTGGTGTTGATGGCAGTGTCAGCCTGATTGAGCAAACTCACCAAGCGTGCCACACCACTCACCACAAATTTTTGTGGCTTCACCTTGCTCAAATCCACTCCATGAGGGAGAGAGTCAAGGTTATAAATCATATTGCGCTCTTGGTCGATGGTAAACCCATAGCTCGAAGCTGGAATATTCTGCACATAGCTACTATCTTTTTTCCCATCTTTGGTGCGTGTCTTCAAGGTGCGTTGCAAAGTGCCCAGACCAAAGGAAGTGACCACACAATCATTCGCCACTTCGGGTGTAGTGGTGTCATCGTTGAAACATGCCGTCAAGAGGGTAGTGCCCAGCGTGAGGCATGCCACAGCAGGCAGGAGGGTATTCATTGGTTTCATGTAGCTACGTGTGAGGATGTGAAATGCGCCATTTCGGAAAGACGTCCCTACTTAGGCACTATATATCAATATGCAAAAATAGAAAGACTTTTTCCCAACTCAGAAACAAAAATCTGATTTTCTCTCTTTTTTAGCGTTTTTCAGCTAGATTCTGCATTCATAGGTCTGCATATTTGTCCTTTTTAGCGTTTTCCGCTTTCCTTTTGTTTTCCTTCCTTCTTCGACACCTCATTATCATTGTTGAAGGCTTCTGCTTCCTTGTTTGATAGCCTCATGTTTCTCACTTTGGGCTTAGCAAGAAAAGCATCTACTTGTGTCTCTTCGCTTCACTGAGATGTATTATCGGTTTGCGCTCCATCCACGCATGCGGCTCGTTAGCTCCGTTTCTTCTCCAACGCCACGCTCGAGAGTTATCCACTTTTCCACACGCTTTTCTTTTATTCCACACTACATCTATATCTTTTCTTTATTTGAAAAGAAGAAGAGAAAATAACTTAATAAAAAAGATAGAACTCCTATTGGTGGTTTTATAATGAATGTGGAAAATGTGGATAAATCTCTTTCTTTATCTTGCAGTCCCTTAGTATGAACGAATTGCATGTTTTCCTCTGTTGTGGATAAACCTTAATAAGATGGTGAATATCTCATGTACAACTCTGATAAAACTGTGGAAAATGGTTGATAATAAGTGTTTTATTATTTCTCCTCATCTACGCTCTTCAACCTTGAGTTATTACTAGGTTTTGCAGAGCTTATCCACTATTTTTCCACGCTTTTTTCCACATCTTTCTACGATGCTTTAAGAAAGCTCTGGGAAGATCTTTGAAACGAGAAGATTAGATGTTTTTGTGAGGAGCAATTTGTTGAGATGAGGTTTGCCTGGTTGAAACATTTGTGTGCCTTTTTCTTTACTTCTGTTTCCCTTCATGACAGGGTGCTTTAGGAGGCTGTTATTGTGGGGGTGTGGCAGTGTATTTAAAAACTTGTAAAAATATCTTTCTCTCGCGCGTGCGCATACGCGCGCTCACCCAGCAATTTACATTTTTTGCTTTCACAACCTTCACCATTTTCCTTGTAAAGCACTAGTTATGAATAGAATACTCTGATTTTATAACATCCTTTTAGAAATGTGTCTGCTAGAAGAGCAATATAGGCATAGAAAAATGGAATGATGCGGTACGAAAATCGGACACTTCTACAGCACTCTCTGAGACTTGCAAAGAAAAGTCGGAGAAGTCGTGTGAAATCTCCTACATTTTCTTACCATAACTCCTTGATTTTAATCTCAATAAAAGGAGATGATAAGGGGGTGCTGTGAAGGTTGTGAAAGCAAAAAGTGTGAAATCCCTGTAATGCGTGCGCGCGAGAGAAGACCTCCTTTGTCGTGCTTTTTGAAGTGATGTTGAATCTTGTTTCTATTTGTGATAGCTCCTCTGACTATCTACTGCGATACAAGCTTTTCTCTCCGAGAGTGAAATTCTTGTATCGTGCCTTTCACATACAATTTTGTTATTTCTGCTGATTCTGTTAAGCTCACATGTCAAAATATACAGGTCGAATAAAAAATAATGCAGTTTTCCTCCATTTTTTCACTCTTTGCCCCTTTTGCTACCCCTATATGTATGTAGAGGGGAAATGTAGTAGTAGTGTTTAGAGTGTGATGTAGGGAGAGTAGTTGGAATGATTGAGCAATGGCCTAATTGTTCCTAGACTACACATCCTTTCAAACCTATCGGCTACACGATGATTTGAAAGGATGTAGAAGTAGAGTAGAGTAGAAGTAAGGAGAATAGTTGGTAGTTTATTTTCGTCCGAAGTCGGCAGGGATTTCCCCCCACTCTTGTGTTTCCCACTTCAATATTCGTGTGGTGATGCGACGAGCTTTGAGCCATTGTTCGGCACGCGCAATCATGTCGAACAAAGGAGCGGTGCGCTCAGTCTGTTCGAGTGTGGTCTTGCACTGTTTGCGGCGCACCCAACTGATGGCGGTGCGGCTGTCGCTATAGATGGTGATGTCTTTGAGTCCTTGTTGCTCGATGAGGGCGAGTGCGTGGACGATGGCGAGAAATTCTCCAATGTTGTTGGTGCCCATCACAGGCCCATAGTGGAAAAGCTCTTGCCCAGTGCCTAAATAGATGCCACGGTATTCCATCGGGCCAGGATTTTTTTGGCACAAGCGGCATCAACTACGATAGAGGAAAAGCCTACCTTCTCCATCACATTGGGAGGGGCATGAGGATGGGACGCTCTTTTGGGGAGTGAGGAGAGAGAGCGGCGAGCGAAGTGTTGGCTTTTCGGATGGCGGCTTGCGATGCCTGTTCTTCCGAGGTAGCACGTGGTGTGATGTGGAGTTCAGGAGCTTCTTGAAAGGCTTGTTGGGCTGCTTCGGCAGTGTCGAAGGCTTTGTAGCGCGCATTGGGGAAACCTTTCACTTGCTCAGCGCAGTCATTCCAGTTATCGTAGACACCTGGACTGTGACCTTGCCAGACGACGTAGTATTTCGGCTTTTTCGACATAGGGTATATCCTAAGATGATGAACTTTCGGGATGGGAATTCTACAGAATCACTGACGACTAGAAAGCTACATCGGAGTGGTGATAAACAAAATGGGCGGTGACACTTTGGCCACCGCCCATGATAGAAAAATGAAGAGTGGGCTACGAACTACATGCGCTCAGGCATTTCGATGCCAAGGAGCTCCATGCCGAGGCGCACCACCTTGGCTACATTGCGCGAGAGGATGAGACGGAAGTTGCGTTTTGCTGCATCTTCTTCGCGGAGAATTTGGAATTCGTGGTAGAATTGGTTGTAGAGTTTCACCAATTCGTAGCAGTAGTTGGCGATGCCAGAAGGAGAATAGTCTTCGCCAGCAGCTTCTACCACACCACGGAAGTCTGCCAAACGCTGGATGATTTCTTCTTCCTTGGTAGAGATTTCCACACCAGTGGGGAGTTCTTCGCTGAGGACGATGCCAGCATCTTGTGCTTTGCGGAGGATGGAGCGGATGCGGGCATAGGTGTATTGGATGAAGGGGCCCGTGTTGCCGTTGAAGTCGATGGATTCTTCAGGATTGAACACCATGTTCTTGCGAGCATCTACCTTGAGGAGGAAGTATTTGAGGGCACCAAGACCTACGATGCGCGCCACTTCTTGCTTTTCAGCTTCGCTCATGTCGGTGTTTTTGCCAGCTTCGTCCATGGTGCGGCGTGCTTGTTCGATCATGCCTTCTACCAAATCGTCGGCATCCACCACCGTACCTTCGCGGCTCTTCATCTTACCGTTCGGGAGTTCGACCATGCCATAAGAGAAGTGCACAAGGCTCTTGCCCCATTCAAAGCCGAGACGGTCGAGGAGGAGAGAGAGGACTTGGAAGTGATAGTTTTGCTCATTGCCTACCACGTAGACCATCTTGTTGATGGGATAGTCGCGGAAACGGAGTTTGGCAGTACCGATGTCTTGGGTCATGTAGACCGAAGTGCCGTCTGCGCGGAGGAGGAGTTTTTCGTCCAAACCTTCCTTGGTGAAGTCTGCCCACACCGAACCATCTTCGCGGCGATAGAAAAGCCCCTTGGCGAGACCTTCTTCTACCTTTTCCTTACCTTCGAGGTAGGTGTCTGATTCGTAATAGATTTTGTCGAACGACACACCGAGGGCTTTGTAGGTTTCGTCAAAACCTTCATACACCCACTCGTTCATCTTGCGCCAGAGACCGCGCACTTCTTCGTCGCCTTGTTCCCACTTACGAAGCATTTCGCGAGCTTCTACCATCAAAGGTACTTCAGCTTTGGCACGTGTTTCAGCTTCTTCTTCGCCTACACCTTGTGCGATGAGTTGTGCTTTAAGCTCAGCCACTTCCGCGCGATAGTGTTGGTCGAAAGCCACATAGTAGTCGCCTACAAGGTGGTCGCCTTTCTTGCCAGAAGATTCAGGGAGTTTCTCCGTTGCCATATTTGAGCCATGCAAGCATAGATTTGCAGATGTGGATACCGCGGTCGTTGACGATGTTGGTTTTCACCACACGTTGGTTGTTGGCTTCGGCGATTTTAGACACTGCCCATCCGAGGAGGTTGTTGCGCACGTGGCCGAGGTGGAGAGGCTTGTTGGTGTTGGGCGAAGAATACTCCACCATGGTGAGTGGACTGTCGGCAGTGGGGAGCTGAAGTCCGTAGTGTGCATCGGCATCGATTGTTGCGAGGAGCTGCAACCATTGGGCTGGTGCAATGACAAGATTGAGGAAGCCCTTCACCGTGTTGAAAGAGGAGACAAGGTCTGTGTTGGCGATGAGCCATTGTGCGATGTCTTCTCCCGTCTCTTCGGGCTTCTTCTTGGAAATGCGCAGGAAGGGGAAAGTAACGACAGTGAGGTGACCCTCGAAGTCTGGACGTGTCTTCTGCACTTGCACTTGTTCGGCGGTGATGTCAGTGTCGTAGAGGGCTTTGATGGCCTTGACTACGGCAGCTGTGAGCAGTTTTTCGATGTTCATGAGCTGTATAGGAATCTTTTTGTTTGTCTATTTTGAATCATTTCTCCACAGAAGAGTGGCAGAGATGGGTTGATGGTCGGAGTAGGTGGCTGTTTCGTCAATCTTGGCCTGAATGGGCTGAAAGGTGGGAGAACAGAAAATGTGGTCGATGCGTACTCTGATGGCCGAACGACGGAAACTGAATCCTAATCCATGGCCGGCTTCGCGAAAAGCATCGGTGAGTCCCATGCGCGCTACTCGCTGACGGGTATAGGAAATGGGGGTGTCGTTGAAATCACCGCAGAGAATGACAGGGAGTTCTTTATACTGAGCCAGATATTCCTCTACATCATCGACCATTTTGGCACGTTCGATGGCTGCATTGGCTATTTTGCTGGCTAGGGTGCGAGCTATGTTGGGATCGCTCGCTTGCTCACTGGAGGATTTGCCATGAATGAGGTTGCTATATCCGTTGAGATTGCTCGTGGTGAGCTGATTGGAGCGGAAATGGCAGTTGACGACGATAAACTCTCCACGCGGATATTGTAGATGATAGGCCATTACGGCATTGCCAGGGAAGGAACTGATGAGTTTTTCCTTCATAATGGGGTATGCACTGATGATACCTACGCATTCTCCTGTGTTGTCGTTGCAACTGTAATATGGAGTTGAGGTGCGAGCAAATTGTTTACGAAACTTCTTGACGTTGTCTGGAAAGAGTTCTCCTTCTTGAAAGCAGATGATATCGGCTTGTTGGTTGATGAGATAGCGCACGAGTTCATCTTGCTGTTCGAGCATTCGTCCGAAATAGAGTGTATTGTAGCTGAGTACTTTGATTTTATTGGGCTGAGCAGTCGTTTCTTGTGTTTCGGAGAAGGGATGGATGGCAACATAGTTGCGGATGCTGCCGCTACAAAATAGGAGTCCGAGTAGTCCAAGTAGCCATGTTTTGCGTGGCACAAAGAGGAGTCCGATGATCCAAAGGATGAAGGTGCCAAGGAAAAACAGAGGAAAGAGAAGTCCCAACAGAGCTGCCCACTTGAAGATGCGAGGATCAACGTAGACACTGGCAGCAGAAATCCACAAGGCTAGGATAGAGAGTCCGAGTGCTCCTGAGAGTAGCATGCCGAAGAAGTGTGCCACGGGAGAAGGAGGTGTGGATCCTTGGCTAAAATTGCGGAGTTTTTGTCGGAAAAGCATGGAACTATCTATAGGGTGATTCTTTGCGGAAAACTGAGGATTCAGCTTTATTATCGTCGACTGTTATTAAACAACTCTTGTTTTTCGGCTTCCGTGAGCGAAGCATAGCCTGATCGGCGCACTTTTTCTAGAATCTCATCCATGCGTGCTTGTTGTGCACGGCGTTGCGCATTATAGCTTTGGTCGGGATTGGAAGGGTTTTGCTGAGCACCTGTGTTGTTGTAGTAGTTGTTTTTCCCCTTAGGTTGTGACGAATATCCAGAGGAGAAAAGACCTTTGAAGAAGTTTTCAATGGCAGCTCCGAAGTTCTCGAAAGCTGCACGGATTTGCTGGAGAAAACCTCTATCATTAGGATGATAGTTTCCACCATTTTTGTTGTATCCTCCATTGTGTTGGGCACCACTATAGTTATTCCAACCTTGAAAACCGGCTTGTCTGCGTTCGGTCTGCTTGCGCCAATAGCGGAAGATGAGCCATCCAAAGAACATTCCTCCGAGGTGAGCAAAGTGGGCTACGTTGCCGTTGGACGTAAAAGCGGAGTAGGCTTCGATGGCTGCATAACCGATGACAAAGTATTTGGCTTTCATCGGGATGGGAGGGATGAGGAGCATGATGCGCTCGTTGGGGAAGGTCATGCCGAAAGCCAAGAGCACACCATAGCAAGCACCACTCGCACCAATGGTGACCCACTGATCTAACAGTGAACTCATCGGCATGATCACGCCGTTCACATTGGCTGCATCATATTGTGACATGCCTGAGAGATAGTATTCTCCAAATTGCCACAACTCTTGACAGAAAGCGGCACCAATACCGCAGATGAGATAGTAGATGATGAAGCGTTTTTGCCCCATAGTTTGCTCAATGATGCGTCCGAACATCCACAAACTAAACATGTTGAGTAGCACGTGACTCCAAGAAGCATGGAGAAACATGTAGGTGAGTGGTTGGTAGATGCGGAAAAGCAGGGGCAAGCACAAAGTGAAGCCCGAAGAGTTCGGTGAGCACATCACCATAGCGCATAGATATCACCTGCTGCACCATAAAGAGGATGATGTTGATGAAGAGGAGATTGCGCGTGATGGGGGGGATATTCTTCAGCATATAGAGAGGGGGGAGCGTTGTTTTGAAGGTTTGGGCAAGAAATGATTGAGAATTAGTCAGATGAGCCTATCGACTTTAGGATTAGGATCCTTTATAACTATCTTATTTTGATAAGTTACTATTGTATTCTATAGGTTTTTCATTGCTTATCAATGCAAATATCCTACGAAACAGAGGGACTGCCTGTGTGCTTCAAAATACATTCTCACAAAAACGACATAGCTCGCGAGGCACTGTGACGGGAGGTCACAGTGCAACTCGCGAGAGAAGTATATTCGGAGATTAAATAATCCTTATAGTGGATTAGAAATCGAACTTTTCGATTTTCATTTGTCCGAGAGATTGAAGCTGAGCTACGTAGGTTTTAAACTCCTCACTAGCAGCATGAGCTTCGAGAGTTTCAGCGTTTGTCCAAGTTTCGCAGAACATGAACACGTCACTACGAGTGCCACTTTCAAATACATCGTAAGACACACAGCCTTCTTGCTTTTGACTAGCAGCAGTGAGTGCAAGAGCAGCTTGAAGTGCTGCATCATATTGGCCTTCATTGGCCTGGAAGAAACAATTGATACGAACCATTGTTATGTAAGTGTTTGAGTGTTGATGATAAATCCTTGAGGATTAGAAATAATAAGTGGCTTGTAGGTTGAAAGTATTTAGACGATAAGCAGGCAACACTGTTTGACCAGTTTTGATTTCTGCAGCGTTGAGAACCTTTTGTCCTGTTTCGCCAAGTGCTACATTGTAGCCGATACCGAGATCTAGGTGACCACCGAGTGCCACACCCGCACCAAAAATTCCAAGTTGTGGTGAGGTTGTTGGTCTTATACACAGTGTTGTCAATCAAAGAGGAGAGTTAACCTTATCTCCTCCCAATCCATAAGAGAATTGAGGACCAGTGGCGAGATAAACACCCACTTTTTGCACGGTAAGATTGAGTTTCAAGTTGAGAGGAATATCCACAGACTGCAATTTCTCAGTCACTTCGAGATTGCCAGCAGCGATTTTATAGTCGCGTTGGTTGTAGTGCAGTGCACCTTCGACACCTAAACCTGCAAATAAGCCCATATAGGCTTTGGGGCCGATGAACCAGCCCGAACCATTCTTACCTTCGAGTGTCTGTGTCAGTGCTGTTTTGTCGAATGAGGCAGAAGTGAGGTTATAACCTCCTGTTACACCGAAGCGAAAATCGCCAAAAGCATTCGCCGAAAGAGCAGTAGTCAGAAGTACCACTAGCGTGAGCAAAGTTTTTTTCATAAACCAGTGTTGATTGTGTGGGAAGAATGCAACCCTTCCCACGGATTAAACATTAGTGGCAATCTCAGATAAGCTGGTCACGTATTGTCCGTTTACATATGGAGAATTACACGTTCCACATAATATACCAAGATGCCTGCGAAGTAGCCTGCAGCAGCTACCCAAGTTATCTTCTTCATGTACCACCCGAAGGAGATTTTTTCCAATCCCATAGCCACTACTCCGGCAGCACTACCGATGATGAGCATAGAACCACCCACACCAGCGCAATAAGCGAGCAATTGCCAGAATATGCCATCTTGTGCGAAATCACCTGCAGCTTCTATGGGATACATGTTCATGCAGCCTGCCACGAGAGGCACATTGTCCACAATCGAAGAAGCCACACCGATAGCACCAGTAACCAAGAAGTGATTACCTCCTGACACCTCGTTAAGCCACTGACCGAAAGCTGGGAGAACACCAGTTTCCTTCAACGTAGCTACTGCAAGAAGGATGCCAAGGAAGAAGAGTATGGTGGTCATGTCGATTTTGTGAAGAATCGTAGCCACACGTTGTTTCATCGTGCTGTCACGGTGTGCCTTGCGACGATAGAAGACTTCGGTCACTGTCCAGAGCAGACCCAACACGAGGAGGATGCCCATGTAGGGGGGAAGCTCTGTGAAACTGTGGAAGATGGGCACAAACAAAAGGCCACCTACACCGAGTACGAAGATAATGTTGCGCTCTATTTTTCCGAATTGGTGTCCTTTTGTTGCAGCAGCATCATGAGCTTCTTCGGCAGCTGCCAGTTCACCTTTGAGTTGAAATTGCAGCAATGCTGCGGGAATCACCATAGCTACCAGGCTAGGAATGAAAATTTCTTTGATCACACCGCCTGCTGTCAAGCTACCTTTAATCCACAACATGATGGTGGTGACGTCGCCAATGGGAGAGAAAGCACCACCAGCATTAGCTGCAATCACAATGAGTGAGGCATAGATGAGACGGTCGTTGTGGTTGTGCACCAATTTGCGCAACACCATGATCATCACAATCGTAGTGGTGAGGTTATCCAGTGCAGCAGAAAGGAAGAAAGTGATGAAAGCAATCTTCCAGAGCAGAGCGCGCTTAGAGCGGGTTTCGAGTGCATCGCGCACAAAGTTAAAACCTCCGTTGGTGTCAATCACTTCTACCACCGTCATAGCTCCCATGAGGAAGAAAAGTGTCTCTGTAATTTCGCCCAAATGTTCGCGTAAGCTGTGTTCTGAAACATATTGTGCAACGCTGCCGTTACCGATGCTTTGGAGCACTTCGGCAGAAAGATATTGAGCTGCGCCAGAGGTGTACAACACCCAACAAATCACGCACATGAGCAAGGCCACAGCCGCTTTATTTACTTTGAGCACATCTTCTAGTGTGATGCAAAGATAGCCCACAAAAAGACTGCTACGATGATAGAAGTTAGCATAGAATGAATTAAGAAATGAGTTATAGATGGAATACTTGCGCAAATTTCGCGAAAAAATGGGCATAGGCAGAAAGTTTTTTTGCCAGCGATTTGCATCGCCTGCCACTAAAAATACTCAACAAAGATGAGGGAGTTTCGGTTTTTATCCTTATTTTTGCATAGTTATTCTACGCTTATTCCCATGAAATCAAGGCTTCGTAGTTCAATGGATAGAACAACCCTCTCCTAAAGGGTAAATAGGGGTTCGATTCCCCTCGGGGCTACTTGCACTCTGATTGTTTTGGTGCTTTCACGCTATCTCCCCGTGATTGAGATAACGTTTGTGACATCGTTGAATGCAAGGCAGAGTGCTGTGTGCATTTTCACCGACATTCATCTACCACCATGTCTTCTTCTTCCATTCGTTCCTTTGAGCAGTTGCACCATCATTTGGCGCAGCTTCCTTCTCGTTGCCGTGTGGCTGTGGCACATCCTGCTGATGCTCACACCTTGCAAGCCGTGCTCAATGCTGTGCACCTCGGTTTTGTCGAAGCTTTTTTGGTGGGCGAAGTCCATGCTCCTTTGCTGGAGAAACTTTCGTCCGAAACTGCCGCTTGGGTGCACCACATTCCTGCTTCCGATGCAGGAGCTGCGATGCAACAAGCCGTGCAGATGGTGCACGATGGAGAAGCAGATGCTTTGATGAAAGGCTTGGTGAACACCGACGATCTCTTGCGCCATGTGCTCAACAAAACCTATGGTCTTCGCCAGGAAGGGGCAGTCATCAGCCATGTTGCAGCTTTTCATCTGCCAATGTTGGAGCGCATCGTGCTCACTGACCGATGTAGCGGTGATTCCCACCCCTTCACCCGAACAGCGACGCGCACAACTCACTTATGCCACTGCATTGGCGCATCAGTTGGGCATCGACACTCCACGCGTAGCTTTACTGCATTTTTGTGAAAAAATCAGTGATAAATTCCCGCTCACCCTCGATTATGCAGCTTTGAAAGAAGAAGCAAACAAGGGAGTTTTTGGAAAAGTCATCGTAGATGGCCCACTCGACCTACTTTGTTCGCTTTCGCCACAAGGGCTTGCCGACAAGCACCTCACTAGTGTGCTCGAAGGAAAAGCCGATGTATTGCTCTTTCCCGACATTGAAACAGGCAATGCAGTCTATAAAACCCTCTCTTTTCTTGTGTCTGGTGCAGAAGCTGCCTCATTGCTCGTAGGCACCACCCATCCTGTGGTGCTCACCTCGCGCGGAGATTCGATAGAGACTAAAGTGAATAGTCTTGCTTTGGCTGCTATTCAGATTAAAAAGGATTAAACCATGCGCATTCTAGTCATCAATCCTGGTTCCACTTCCACCAAAGTGGCAGTATACAAGGACGAACGTCCAGTGTTGCTCCGCAACATTCGCCACACAGCCGAAGAGTTGCAGCAATACCCCACTAGTTTTGACCAACTTCCGTTGCGCCAAAGTAAAATAGTGCAAACCCTGGAAGAAGAGGGTATCCCCTTCGAGTTTGATGCCATCGTGGGACGTGGTGGACTCACACATCCCATTCCAGCAGGAGTGTATCGTGTGAATGAGCAGATGCTCCACGACACGCGCACTGCGGTGCGCCAGCATGTGTGCAATTTGGGGTGTCACATCGCAGCTGCTCTTGCTGCTGAGCTAGACAACTGCTCCGCTTTCATTGCCGATCCTGTGATTGTCGATGAGATGTGTCCTGAAGCTCGGATATGTGGCAGTCCCAGTATGAAGCGCAGTAGCGTGTGGCATGCACTCAACCAGCGCGCCACGGCTCGTCGCCATGCGCTCGCCATAGGTCGTCGTTACGAAGAGTTAGATCTCATCGTGGCTCATTTGGGAGGTGGCATCACCATTGGGGTGCATCATCAGGGCCGCACCATTGATGTCAATAATGGACTAGATGGCGAAGGCCCTTTCTCTCCAGAGCGAGCTGGCACCCTTCCTTCCGCCGATCTCATCCGCATGTGTTTCAGTGGACAGTATTCCGAAGAAGAACTTCTTCGTCGGGTGGCAGGCAAGGCAGGTCTAGTGGCATGGTTGGGCACAAGCGACACCCGCGAGATACTCGACCGCATCGAAGCTGGTGATGAAAAAGCAAAACTCATCATGGATGCTATGATTTATCACATAGCCAAGGGGATTGCTGCCCAAGCGGCTGTGCTTTGTGGTCGCTATGATGCCATTCTCATCACTGGCGGTTTAGCACATGCCGACTACATCACTTCTCGACTGCGCGAACGTGTGTCTTTCATTGCGCCCGTTCACATCTATCCCGGTGAGAACGAGATGGAAGCTCTCGCTGAGAATGCCCTTGCAGTGCTGCGCAATCAGCGGGAAGTTTTGGAATATCAATAAGCCGATTGAGTCAAGAGTCTAAGTTTTTGTAGCATCAGCTTTAACTCACACCTTAAATTGATGGTGTTAATAAATATGTAATCTCTGGTTCTTGCGCGTGCGTAGGCGCGCGCACCCCTGCAATTTTGCACTTTTTGCTTTCACAACCTTCACAAAATCTCTTGTAAATGATTTGTTATAAGCGGATTATCCCGATTTTATAACATCTATTTAGATAATCCAGCCAGAAGGAGCGAAAAAAGACCAAGAAAGCCAGAAAAAAATTGAGACTAATAACTGGGAGAGTTTTTGAGCAACGCTCGGAGAATTTTCAAAATATGTCGGAGATTTCATAGGAAATCTCCGACTTGTTATTTGCTATCTCCTTGATTTTGATTTCAAAAGAAGGAGTAGATAGGGATAGTCTGTGAAGGTTGTGAAAGCAAAAAGTGCAAAATCTCTGACAGGCGCGCACGCGTACTCTTGCGTGTGCGCGTAGCGCAAGAGTTTCTACTTGATGAATCGTCTATTGTTTGATGGGGCATCTATCTTTCTTCCTTCATTCTTGATTCATTCGCTCTACACTCATGTGCGATTTTTTGAGATTAAGTTCTCCATTTTTGGAGCGAGGACTGGATAACGGTGAGTGTCAAGAATCAAGCGGATGGAGAGTGAGGATAGACGTGGAGCAGTTGGGGGCATAAAGTGCGTCGAGGTAGTATTTCCTAAAAATGAAATTATACCAGTAATTTGTTTTATAGAGATAGCAAAAATAATAAGTATCTCAAAAAAATACTTCACTTTTTCGCTGTTTTTTTCACTCTTTACCATGATTTCTACCCCTATATCTATGTGGGGCAATCCCAAATGCAAAAATGTATCGGAATCAGTTCAACTGCATTTTAGTTCAAGTGTTTTCATTCATCTTTTTATCGTTGAAAAGCAGAAATAGACTTGTACAAAGAACTAGATAAATCACAGAGATGTTTTGCTCAAAAAACATTGGTTATCCAACAAGAAAAATCGTAATTTCGCAACATTGTATTTACTCCTTCTCATCCACTTCTTCATCAGCACAATTGCAATGAAAATCATCCATACAGCCGACCTCCATTTAGGCAATGTCTTTCACCAGCATAGTCGAGTGGCCGAACATCGCCATTTTTTTCAATGGTTGCTCCAAACGCTGAGTACCGAAAAGCCCGATGCACTCATCATCAGTGGTGATGTTTTCGATTCACCCAATCCAAGTGTGGAAGTGCAGCGATTGTTTTTTGATTTTCTCACCCAGTGTACGAGTGAAAATGAGGACATGCAGGTGGTGGTGATAGCTGGTAATCACGATTCGGGAGCACGAATCGAAGCTGCCGAAGAGTTGTTGAGACAGCACAACATTTATGTGCGTGGCACAGTGCAGCGTAAGGAGGATGTTTATGATTTTGAACGCAACATCCTTCCCCTTTCACCTCGTGACACTTCCGAAGCGGCTGTGGTGTGCTATGCACTTCCGTTTTTGCGTCCGATGGATTATCCTCATGGAATGAGTGTGGAAGAAGGTATCAAATATCATCTTCAACAGATGGATAAGTGGCACAAAGGGAGTGATTTCAAAAAACTTCCCGTGGTGGTGGCTGCCCACTTCTATGCTGTGGGAGCTTTTGTCAATGAGCAGGAACATAGCGAGCGATTGGTCGTGGGTGGCCAAGACTGCGTATCGGTGAATGATATGGGCAAACGCTATGCTTACACGGCTTTGGGACACATCCACAAGCCACAAGCGGTGGCCGACATAGAGACTGTGCGCTATTCTGGAAGCCCAATTGCCCTTTCATTTTCGGAGCGCGACTATCAGCGTTGCGTGATGGCAATAGAATTGGATGAGCGTGGCCGTGCTGAGGTGCGTGCCATTGACTACACACCGCTGTGCGAGTTGCTCACACTGCCCAAATATGGAAATGCTTCGCCCGAGAAGTTATTGTCGCTCTTGGCAGATTTGCCTAAGACGATGGAGTGACTCCAAGAGAGAGTTGGCCTTATCTTGAACTTCATGTGGAACTCTCACAACCCGAACCTGAGTTGCGCGCCAAGATAGCACAAATGCTGAGCGACAAGGCGGTGCGCTTCTGCCGTGTCACCACAGAAACGGCACATCGTAAGGCACAAGATGCGGACAATCTACCTTCGCTCGAAACCCAGTTGGAGCAAATATCTCCCTTAGATTTGGCACAACGCTGCTATCAAGCCCAATTTGGTGACGAGATGTCGCCTGCTTTGGTGCAACGATTTGAAAAGGCCGAACAAGCCCTTCAGGAGTCCTAATCTGTAGAGGCTTTAATAGCCTCATTTATCCCACATCAATTCTCACCGCATCCCTCATTTTTTTAGGCGACATGACGATAGAATCCATCACCATTTGCAACATCACCTCTCTCGAAGGGAGCACTTCATAGATTTTACGGCCGAACCTCTTCGTTCTGCTGGGCTTTTTGCTATCACGGGCGACACTGGAGCGGGCAAAAGTAGTTTGCTCGATGCCATTTGTTTGGCACTTTATGGTAAAACCCCACGTCTGGACGAGAAGTTTGATAGACTCACTGAAAGTCAAACAGAATTAGCGGCGGGTACCAATGCTCAACTATCGCTCAATGATCCACGTGCTTACTTGCGCCGTGGTGCGAAGCAGGGATATGCCCGAGTGAGATTTTCGGTGCCTAGTGGAGGCACTTACGAGGCGAGCTGGGAAGTGGGATTGACGCGCAACGAAACTTTCAAATCTGTGGAACGCAGTTTGGATGAAATATCATCCAAAGGTAAGGTGACACGTGTGGCTTCGGGAAAGACCGACACTCAAGCTGCTGTGGAACGTGTGATAGGACTGGACTACGAACAATTCTCACGAACGGTGATATTGGCACAAGGCAGTTTCGCTAGTTTCCTCAAAGCCCAGTCTAAGGAGAAGAGTGTGCTGCTGGAAAAACTCACTGGAACGGCTATCTATGGGCGCATATCTACCCAAATCTTTGACATGTGCAAGGATGCGGAACAAGAGGTGCTCAATGAAAGGGCCAAATATGAGGGTTTGGCACAAGGTCGTCTTTCAGAGGAAGATGTCGTGGAGTTGCAACATCGTGGACAGATGTTGGCCAGTGTGCTGCTCGATTTGCAGCATCGCAAAGAGCGTACCACACAGTTCTTGCAGTGGCACGCGAAAAATGTAGAATTGATGGCGCAATATGATGAGGCGATGAAGCGCAACACTGCTGCCAACAATGAATATCTGCTGATGCGTGATAAGGAAAAAGCTTTGTCGCGCTATGATGCAGTGTTGCCCTTTCGTCCTGCCTATGAGCGCATCAATGAGCTGTCAAACCAAATAGAGCTGATCAAAGAGAAAGAGAGCGAAATCGCACAAGAGATAGCACAGTTGCAAGCTCAGATGAAAACCGCCGATCAAGAATTGCAACAGGCTACTGAGCGCAAGTCGGCTGCGGAAGAGCAAATGCGCTTGCGTAGCGGCGATATATCTCGAGGACACACTCTGCAAGGTGAAATCATTTCGCTAGAGAAACAACAAAGTGAGGCGGAAACTGCCAAAGAGCAGGCTGTGCTCACACAAGAAAAAACAGAGTTGGATCTGCGCACACGCTTGCAAGATGAAGAACGATTGAAAAAGGAGCTTGAACAGCTGAATTTGCGCCGTCAGTCGCTGGAGATTCACCGCACGATGTTTGATAACTATCAAACTATCACGGAGAAGCTCAAGCAGTATGCTGAGGAAATGCGCTACAATGATAGGTTGGACGGAGAGCATCGTCAGGAGAATCATCTGTTGCAAGAACTGACCGAGCAGTTTGAAAAGGTGAAAGCAACAGTGATTACGCAAGAGGGTGCTCTGTCGAGTCTTCGTGCTAATCGCTTGGGACACCAGCAGTCGATAGCACACATTTCGGAGACAGAACTATATGATTCCTACAATCGCGACACGGAGCGTCGTGTGCTTTTGGAAGAAGCACGACGCATGTGGCAAGAGATTACGGAACGCTATGAGCGGATGTCGGAGCTTCGTGCGCAGCAGCAGCGATGGAAACGACAGATTGAGCAAAAAGAAGCTGAAATACTCTTGGCCGAAAAGGAAGAACAATCACGTTTCAAACGCTTTGATCAACTGAAAGAGGCTTTCATGTTGGCGCAAGTGAAGGATGTGGAGTTGCTTCGCACACTGCTCAAAGAGGGGACTCCTTGCCCTGTGTGTGGGAGTGCACACCACCCTTATCACACCGAGGTGGAACAAGTGTCGGGAGAAAGACAACAACAACTCGAAAAAGATTTTCGCGAAGCTGAACGCTACTACAAAGCGCAACGTGAGATGCTCACTTTGCTCCAAGAAGAGAAACGCAACAAGCAAGCGCAGCAAAACAGTGAAGCGCAGGTGCTGAAAGCACTTGAGGAGAAACAGCAAAATGATGTGGCTTACTGGGCGAAGTTTGCTCATCTAGATCCTTCGTTTGTGGAGTGCTCACCAGAAGTGAACCGACAAGCTCGAAGAACTACCATCGAGATGCTCATTGATGCGGTGGAGCGACAGATGAAACAGAGTGAAAAGGATCTTGAAGTCTATCGTTTCCATAGTACTGCTCTGAAAGAGGTGAATGAGAAGGTGGCAAAACTGGAAGAGACTTTGGAAGTGGTGATGAAACAACGTGGTGATTTGGAAACGAATCTTCGTATTCATGCACAAAATCGCGAACGTATCCACCAGTTGATGGTACAAAGCGATGCGCGCATCGAAGGGCTCTACAAGTCGCTCGATGATTTGCTCACCCTTGCTGGATGGCGCGATGATTCGATCGAAGCGTATATGAAGCGATTGAGCGAAATCTATGAAGAATGGCGATTGATCAATGATAGAATTGATGCTGGCTCGACAGAACAACGCGTGTTGCGCAATTTGATTGAGACTTTGCAGCAAACAGTGAAGGATCAGTATAATGCAACGAACGCATTGCGTGGAAAGTGTAGCCAGTTGCGTGAGCTGCTTGCGGAACGCCGTGAGGAAATCGTGCGCCTCTTTGGACACGACACACCAAAAAGTTTGGCTGAAACGCTGCAACGTAACATTGATGTTGCTGCTGCGCAGTTCAAGCAACCTCAAGGGGCACACGAATCGCTCAATGCTCAGTTGCAACAAACTGTGGGACAGCAACAAAGTTTGGCGGAAAACCGAGTGAAATCGGAGGGTGATTTACGTCAGCGACGCACAGATCTTGACATGGCTATCACGCGCTTCAATCGTGACAATGAGCCTTTGCAGCAGACAGAGTTGAATCGGATTTTTCAAGATCCTCGCGACTGGCAAGCTCTGCGCATTGAGATTTCTACGAGCAAAGAGCGTATGTTGCTGGCACAGCAGACGATGCAACAGGCTTCTGATGCATACAATGCTTGGCAAGGTCAGCCTAATCGTCCTTCAGATGCTGAAGATGAGCAACCTGAAGCCTTGCAGGGAAGCTTTTACCTCTCCTAGAAGAAAAATTGCTCCAACAACAATCGGAGCAAGAAGAATTGAAACATCGTTTGCGCCGACACGAAGATAGTATTCGTGAGTCGGAGTCGCAAAGAGCGATGGTGGAGCGTGCAGAAGAAAATGCTACTGAATGGAAGCGATTGAGTGCTGTGTTTGGCTCGAAGGATGGTAAGAAATTTCGTGATATGGCGCAGAGTTACACCTTCTCACTCTTGGTGGAACATGCCAATTTCCATTTGCGCCGCCTTACTCCTCGCTATGGTTTGAAGGTGATTCCTGGTTCGCTCACACTGGAAGTGGTGGATCACGATATGCTCGATGAGCATCGCTATGTGAATTCTCTTTCGGGAGGAGAAACTTTCATTGTTTCGCTTGCGCTCGCTTTAGGATTGGCCTCGCTTTCGAGCACTACGCTAAACATAGGCAGCCTGTTTATTGATGAAGGGTTTGGCCATCTTGACGAGAACTCTCGCTATGGTGCTTGATGCTCTAGCTGCTCTCGAAGATGGACAAGGGCGCAAAGTGGGTGTGGTGAGTCACACCGAACAGATTCGCGCACAGATTGCTCCACAAGTCAAAAATAGTGAAACAAGGTGCTGGTGGATGCTCCACAATCGTGGTGGAATAAGTCAAGGAGAGGCTGTAATATGTTGGTATAGAGGAGGTAGAGTAGTCAATATTCTAGGCTATTATATAGCCTGCTCTGTGATAGGAATGTTGAAAGTAATAAGTATTTCTGAAGCTATAATTCATTTATAATCTAGCATTTGCTCAATGAAAAAGATACTTTTCTTGCATGGTTTTGCTTCTAGCGGCCACTCTGGCACGGTGATGACACTACGCCAACTTCTTTATGCTGATGGAGTGTCGGTAATAGCTCCAGATTTGCCCGTGATGCCACAAGCTGCGATGACACTCATAGCGCAGATCATCGAAGAAGAAAAGCCTGATGTGGTGGTGACTTCCTCGATGGGTGGACTTTTTGGAGAGCAATTGCGCGGTATTCCTCGGGTGCTCATCAATCCTGCATGGTCTATGTCACGTCTTCTCACCTTTGGAGGGATGGGACGTCGTGAGTTTTACAACAAGCGTGCTGATGGAGCTAAGGATTTTAAGGTGGATAAAGAGATGGTGGCTGAGTTCAAAGCCATCGAAAAGTCTACTGGTAAGGGAGTTACAGCCGAAGATAAGCAATTAGTATGGGGACTTTTTGGAGATAAAGACAAGCGAGTGAATCATCAAAAAGACTATGTAAAATACTATGGAAAGGAGCATTTCGTAGTCTTCGATGGAGAGCATTCGCTTAATGACAAAGTGTTAAGCCGAGTGGTGCTCCCGATTGTCAGACAACTTTTAGGATTGAACTAAAGGTAGTGACTCCTAAAAATCCCTGTTCTGATCGAGAGGATACGAAAACTACGAAGCAATAATAAAAAAAGCCCCATTGTTATTGAAAGTACATATTAGACAAATATGAATTCATGAACAATGGGGCTTAAAAATAGGAGAGTGATAATTGACTCCTCAAAAATATGTAGAGAAAAGAATCTTATGATTTCTCTAAAATGTTGTATCTTTGCATTGAAACACATCCCGATAAACATTAAAAGGGGTACAGAACTTACATTTTATTCATCCAACACACTAAACTTATGTCTCGTAATTTAAACATTGGTATCCTTATTCTCCGAGTAAGCATCGGACTTATGCTGTTACTCCATGGTTTTGCTAAGATTTCTAATGGCTTTGCAGGAATCAAAGGCATGCTTGCTGGTATGGGTTTGCCTGAGTTTTTGGCTTACGGTGCTTTGGTAGGAGAAGTGGTAGCTCCTCTTTTGCTTATCGTAGGACTTCTCACCCGTCCTGCTGCTGCCGTGATTGCTTTTAATATGCTCGTAGCTGTGGCAATGGCCCACTGTGGAGATGTTTTCTCCCCCTCTCTCCTATGGGAGGATGGGCGATTGAGCTTCCCATGCTCTTCTTCTTCCCTGCTGTAGCACTTGTGTTCACTGGTGGAGGGAAGTATATCATAGCTTCACACACTTGTTTGGACTAAGACTTACATATATACTTGGAGCTAGTGCTTCCTTGTATATGTAGTTTCATTTTCTTTCCCCTCTTTCGATAGTGCAATGCAACTTCGAGAGAGGGGAATATCGTGTCTTGTCTGTATGTCTTTCTTCAAGCCTGGTGAAAAAGTTAACACATCATACGAAAAGACCTGTAAATCCGCAGCTATGTCGGAAGAAATGAGTACATTTGCCAATTGCTACATTGCATCTTTTTGCCTTATCTATTAGTATTAGAGAAAAGAGAGGGCAGTGATGATTCATTCCAAACACATAGACGGTATGAAACGGAAATTAGTAGTTTTGACGGGAGCTGGCATGAGTGCAGAAAGTGGTTTTGCCACCTTCCGCGATAGTGGAGGATTGTGGGAGACACATCCCGTGGAGCGCGTGGCTACCCCTGAAGGATGGGCTGCCGATCCAGATTATGTCAATGGCTTCTACAATGGACTTCGCCAGCAGTTAGTGACTGCGCATCCCAATCGCGGACATGAATTATTGGCTGCATTAGAACAGGACTGGGATGTGACTATTGTGACACAGAATGTAGATGATTTGCACGAGAGAGCTGGTAGTAGTAGAGTAGTACATTTGCATGGTGAACTCATGAAGGTCACTTCTTCTCGTAATCCAGAAATCCTGCTTTCATCACCACCCTCCAGTCGCCTAATTTAGAAATTGCACCAGGACAATGTGCTACTGATGGGAGTTTGCTACGTCCATATATTGTGTGGTTTGGGGAAGCTGTACCTATGATTGAAGTTGCAGCCGAAATAGTGGCACAAGCTGATGTCTTTGTCATAGTGGGGACTTCACTAATGGTCTATCCTGCCGCGGGGTTGGTGCACTATGCTCGCAAAGATATTCCCATCTATTTGATTGATCCCAATGAGGTGAATGTTCCTTCTTCACATCATCTCACCTTTATTCAGCAAGGTGCTTCAGAGGGTATTGCACACTTGTGCACCCTGCTCGCAGCCCACTCATAAAAGGTCTTACTTAAAGTTATTATGATAGCCAGTAGGGCTCATATATAATTCTCAGAACGCCAATGAAACTCGTTAAAACTCGTGATGGGCGCAACTACCTTGTGCCTTTTCTCCTAGTTACTTCCCTCTTCTTCCTCTGGGGGTTTTGCCCATAGCATCCTGATGTGCTCAACAAATTCTTTCAAAATGAAATGCACCTCAGCAAGACGCAGTCTGCTTTCATTCAAGTGGTGGTCTATGGAGGCTATTTTCTCATGGCATTGCCTGCAGGCGCTGTGATTCGTCGCTGGGGCTATCGTGCCGGAGTGCTCACGGGGTTGTTTCTCTATGGCATTGGTGCCTTGCTTTTCATTCCGGGAGCCGAAATTATGGCTTTCCCCTTCTTCCTCTTCTCGCTCTTCGTCATCGGTTGTGGCTTGACTTTTCTCGAAACCTCTGCCAATCCCTATGTCACCGTCTTGGGGGATGCTGAAGCTAGCGAACAACGCATTAATTTTTCTCAGTCGTTCAATGGGCTCGGGTGGATTCTTGGTCCACTCGTGGGAGGTTGGTTCTTGTTTTCTCCAGAAAGCGCTCCTAACATCGCTCTTCCCTACGCTCTCATTGGGGTGACGGTGCTCATCATCGGTGCCGTCTTCTGTTTTGTGCGTCTGCCCGAAATCAGCTCCTCCACTTCCTCCGAAACCACAGGTGAAGCGCAAAGCCTCACCACAAAAGATGCTACTCTTGACACACCACAAACCTCCACGCTGTCTGAGATTCGCATCCTTTCGCGCAAGAGTGCTTTTGTCTTTGGATGGGTAGCCCTCTTCCTCTATGTAGCCGCACAAACGGGTGTCAACAGTTTCTTCATCAACTACGCCACAGAGCACATCGCCATCACCGACAGCATGGCAGCCACCCTCCTGAGTTTTGGAGGCATGGGACTCTTCATGCTCGGACGTCTTGGTGGCAGTTGGGCGATGGGACGCATCCGTGCTGAACGTCTTTTGGCGATTTTAGCCATCATTGCCACACTCGCTACTAGTGCCGTGGTGCTGGCTCCTGGAGGCATAGGATTTGCCGCACTTTTGGTGGTATATCTCTGCGAAAGCATCATGTTTCCCACCATCTTTGCCCTTGCCCTTCGTGGACTGGGTGCGCACACCAAAATCGCTTCCTCCCTGCTCATCGCATGAGCATCGTGGGTGGCGCAGTGGCTCCCTTGCTCATGGGAATCGTAGCCGATGGTCGACAGCATGGCATTGGGCTTTATCGTTCCTCTCGTCTGCTTCGTCGTCATCGCTGCTTACGCAATTTCTAGACGATAGGGGTCCTACAGCGAAGCCCTCTAACGTCTAAACTCTAATCTCTAAACTCTAATTGCTCTCCGAGGCGAGCGAAGCCGAGTAAAAAAGGGTCTGCGACCCTCTAACGTCTAAAAATGTCACACAAAAAGAAAATGAACGCGGCAGCTCTTGCAGCTTATCGCGAAGAAAAATATCAACTTTCTCGCCAACCTCGGAGGAAAGCCTGGCATTCAGACCCTCCGCTGTGGCGTGAAATATCGGGTTATCACCCCAGCTCCTCCAGCACCAGAAGGTGCCACAGAGCGCACACTCCGTAAACTCCAGTCTACTCCGCAACCTCGCAGCGTGGTCACTGTGCACTACGAAGGCAAACTTATCGATGGCAAGCAGTTTGATTCCTCACGTAGAGGGAGCGGTGCACCCGCAGTGTTCCGTGTCAATGAGCTCATCACAGGTTGGCAAGTGGCTTTGGTCAACATGCACATCGGCGAAAAGTGGGAAATCTACGTTCCTGCCGAAGCTGGATATGGAGAACGCGGAGCAGGTCGCGACATTCCAGGGCACAGCACCCTGATTTTCCAACTCGAATTGATCGATATCAACTAATTTATGAACCAATATATCGAGGTGAAAGGAGCGCGCGTCAATAATCTCAAGAACATTGAGGTGAAGATTCCGCGCAATCAGTTCATTGTTATCACAGGACTTTCCGGTTCTGGTAAATCATCGTTGGCCTTCGACACACTGTATGCCGAAGGTCAGCGTCGTTATGTAGAGAGTCTCTCGGCTTATGCCCGACAATTCTTGGGCAGAATGAACAAGCCCGAGGTGGACTACATCAAAGGCTTGCCACCTGCCATCGCCATCGAACAGAAAGTAACCAGCCGCAACCCACGTTCCACCGTGGGCACCAGCACCGAAATCTACGAATATCTCCGCCTGCTCTTTGCGCGCATCGGACGCACCTACTCCCCCGTGAGTGGCAAAGAAGTGCGACGTTGCAGTGCCGACGACGTGGTGGCAGCTGCTTTGCAACACAACCCTGGCACCCGATTCACCGTGCTCGCACCCCTCAAAGAGAGAGATGACCGCACCTTCCAGCAACAAATGGAGGTGATGATGCAACAAGGTCTTTCGCGCCTCGACTGCGATGGAGAGATGGTGCGCATGGACGAAGCCCTAGAGAGCGAAGCCTCGATGTTGCGCTACGAAATAGCCCTCCGCGAAGGACGCTTATTCCTCCTCCTCGACCGCCTTGCCGTAGATGCTTCCAAAGATGGGGTGTCGCGACTCACCGACTCTGTGGAAACGGCACTCTTCGAAGGCGATGGAGAATGCTTGTTGCGCTTCTATCCCGAAAAAGAATTTGGAGCATTTTTCCACACGATTTGAAGCCGATGGCATCACCTTTGAAGACCCTTCCGATAATCTGTTCTCTTTCAACTCTCCCGTGGGCGCTTGTCCGCGTTGCGAAGGCTTCGGCAAAGTGATGGGCATCGATGAGCATCTGGTCATCCCCAATCGCTCCCTCTCCGTCTTCGATGGCGCAGTGATGTGCTGGCGTGGAGAAAAACTGGGCATGTGGCGCGAAGAATTCTTGCGCCGCGCTCAACAACATAACTTCCCCATCTTCGAACCCTACTTCAACCTCACCGAAGCACAGCGCGATTTGCTCTGGCATGGTGGCGAAGGCATGGCTTGGGAAGAAGGCGATGTGGATGTGTGTATCGATGGATTTTTCAAGGCTCTCGAGATGGGGCAATACAAAATCCAAAATCGGGTGATGCTCGCTCGCTATCGCGGCAAAACCACTTGCCCCGATTGTCGCGGCAGTCGCCTACGTCCCGAAGCACTCTACGTGAAAGTGGGAGGAAAAACCATTGCCGACCTCGTGAAAATGTCGGTCAAAGACCTCGCGGCATGGTTTGCTGCTCTAGAAGTCACGGAGCACGAAGCCCAAATCGCACAACGTCTGTTGTCTGAAATCAATAGCCGCCTGCACTTCCTCGAAGAAGTGGGGCTCAACTATCTCACCCTCGATCGCCTCTCCAACAGTCTTTCGGGTGAGAAAGCCAGCGCATCAATCTTTCCACCTCCCTCGGCAGCAGTTTGGTGGGCAGTCTCTACATCCTCGACGAACCCTCCATCGGTTTGCACTCACGCGACACTGATCGCCTCATTCACGTCTTGAAAGAACTCAGAGATGTGGGCAACACCGTGGTGGTGGTGGAGCACGATGAAGACATCATGCGCGCTGCCGATCACATCATCGACATCGGTCCAGAAGCAGGGACGACATGGCGGACAAGTGGTGTGGAGCGGCGACTATCGACACCTTGTCGAGAGTCAGAACCGACAACAAGAAACCTACTTCAGGTGAATCGCCCCTGACGAGCCACACGCTCAACTATCTCCTCGGACGTGAACGCATCGAACTCCCCAATTCGCGCAGAAAGTGGAACTGCAAAATCACCATCAAGGGAGCGCGGGAAAACAACCTCAAAGGCATCGACGTGGATTTCCCCCTCAATGTCTTCACCGTGGTGACAGGCGTGTCGGGTTCGGGCAAATCTACCCTCGTGCGCAACATCTTCTATCCTGCCATTCAGCGACACTTGGACGAAACAGCCGAACGTCCTGGCGAATTTGTGGCGTTGGAGGGCGATCTCGATGCTATTCGCGCGGTAGACTTTGTGGACCAAAACCCCATCGGACGCTCTTCGCGCTCCAATCCCGTCACTTATGTCAAGGCGTATGACGAGATTCGCAAACTCATGGCTGAGCAACCTCTCGCACAGCAGATGGAGATGAAACCTGCGTTCTTCTCTTTCAATGCCGATGGCGGACGATGCGAAGAATGTAAGGGTGCAGGCACCGTGAAGGTGGAGATGCAATTTATGGCAGACCTCGAACTAGAATGCGAAACCTGCCACGGACATCGCTTCAAGAATGAGGTGTTGGAGGTGAAGTTTGAAGGCAAAAACATCTACGACATCTTGGAGATGACGGTGAACCAAGCCATCGAATTCTTCGACAACTATGGCAAGAAAAAGATTGTCAATCGCCTCCGTCCCTTACAAGATGTGGGACTGGGCTACATCAAACTCGGACAGTCTTCCTCTACCCTCTCTGGAGGTGAAAATCAGCGTGTCAAACTGGCTTACTATCTCGGACAAGAGCGCGCAGTGCCCACACTGTTCATCTTCGACGAACCCACCACGGGATTGCATTTCCACGACATCAGTCGATTGCTCCATGCCTTCAACGCCTTGCTCGAGCGTGGACACTCCCTCGTGGTCATTGAGCACAATCTCGATGTGGTGAAGACTGCCGATCATGTCATTGACCTCGGCCCCGAAGGTGGAGCCGCTGGTGGAGAACTCGTCTTTGCTGGCACACCCGAAGCACTGGTGGAAGCTGGCAAGGGATATACCGCACACTATCTTGCGCCTTTGATGACCCACAACTCTACGCAGCATGACTAAAATCACCATTCGTCAGGGACTCATAGCCCTCAGTCCCATCTTCGTGCTCATCGGACTCTTCCTCACGCTGAGCATTGCTTGGGGCAATTTCGACAAAGTGCCACTCGTGGTGGTCTTTGTCATTGCATCGGCTTATGCGCTCTTCATCACCAACAAGAACCACGCTGCAGAAATGGCTGTGGGCAAAAACAATAAACCGCGCAAACTTTCCATTGCCGACCGTGTGATGGTCTTTAGCCGCGGTGCGGGGGATAAAAATCTGATGATGATGCTCTGGATCTTCATCCTCGCAGGAAGTTTTGCCCAAACGGCAAAAAGATATGGGCGCTATCGACTCCACCGTAGGACTCACCCTCCAGCTGTTGCCTTCGTCGTTGCTCTTGCCGGGATTGTTCCTCGCTGCTTGTTTTGTCTCACTCAGCATCGGCACCAGTGTGGGTACGGTCGTGGCACTCGTGCCCATGGCATCCGGCATTGCCTCTTCTTCGGGCATCGCTCTGCCGCTCGTGGTAGCGGCGGTGGTGGGAGGGGCTTTCTTTGGCGATAATCTCTCTTTCATCTCTGACACCACCATCGTGGCTACACGCACACAAGGGGTGAAACAGAGTGCGAAATTCCGCACCAACATCTACATTGCCGTTCCGGCTGCCATCGTGTGCTTCGTCATCTACTACTTCCTAGGCAACACCGGTGCTCCCATCACACAGATTCCTGCCGTAGAGTTCTTGAAAATCCTGCCTTATCTGCTCGTCATTGTCGCTGCTGTCATGGGACTCGACGTAACTATCGTGCTGCTCATGGGCAACATCCTTTCCGGCATAGTGGGCATGACCACTGGTAGTTTTGGTTTCGAGGGTTGGTTCGCATCTATGGCCAAGGGCATTGGCGGCATGACCGACACCATCCTCATTGCGCTCTTGGCAGGAGGATTGATGGAGGTGATTCGTCACAACAGAGGCATCCAGTTTATCATCAACAGTCTCACGCGTCACATCCACGGCAAACGTGGAGCAGAAGGCGTAATTTCAGCCCTTGTGGCCATCATCAACTGTGTCACTGCCAACAACACGGTGGCTATCCTCGCTGTGGGCAAGATTTCTAACGAGATTGCCGAAACTTATGGGGTGAACAAAAGCAAGAGTGCTTCGTTGCTCGACACTTTCTCCTGTGTCATGCAGGGGCTATTGCCCTATGGTGCTCAGCTCCTCCTTGCTGCCAGCTTAGTCAAACTCAGTCCTGTGGAGATTCTTCCTCACATGTACTACAACTTTGTGCTCGCTGCCATTGCCATTCTGAGCATCCTCTTGCGCTACCCTCGCAAATTTAGCTAAGTCTTTCTTTTAAAAATCCCCTCAGCGAAAGATTCGTTGAGGGGATTTCTATATGTCCCAAGGTGCTATCCTACTATTATCTAAAAGTGTGTAATGCCGTTTTCCATTCTCCTCTATAAATATATGGATTGATATGAGGCAAAAGAGAGAAAAAATGGCCAAAAAGTGAAGACTTTTCTTTGGTTATATCTTGGTTTGATAAGTATGTTTGGCAAATTTGTAGGTTATTACCCGATAAATAAGAGTAAATAAAATGAGGTGCTACACAGTGCAACACCTCAAAAAAGGAGAATGATGACAGATAATCATCAAAAATAAATACAATCAATAGCGTGCAACGCTAGCCCCCTCTATCCAAACCAGAGCATAACGATGATTTGGGCAATGATGACGCGCAGGAACATCGCCAAAGGATAGACGGCAGCGTAAGCCAATGAGGCTTGGTCGCCCTCTACAGTGTCGTTCACATAGCCTAGGGCAATGGGATTTGCCATAGCTCCGCAAAGCATACCCGCAGTGGTGGCAAAGGATTTGCGACGATACACCACCGCTATCACGGCTACAATCGCCATGGGGAGAGCAGTGAGTAGGGCAGCAAAGCCAATCCATTTGAGAGCGGCAGGTTGCATGACGGTGGCTAAGAAGTCTCCTCCAGCATCAAGACCAAGGCAAGCCAGATACATCGAGAGTCCGAGCGAACGGAGCATCAAGTTGGCAGACTGCGTGGTGTAAGCCACCATGTGGAGGCGCGGTCCATAAGCTCCGATGATGATGCCCATGATGATGGGACCACCAGCAAGACCGAGGCTGATGGGATAGCTCAACCCGAAATGAATGGGCACACTGCCAAGGAGAAGCCCAAGAACAATCCCTAGGAAGATGGTCACCATGTTGGGTTCTTCCAAAGATTTCACCTCATTTCCCAAAAGCGTTACCACCTTTTCTATACCCTCTTCGTTGCCCACTACCGTCACGCGGTCGCCCATGCGGAGCATAAGGTCGGGAGTGGCAAGAAGTTGAAGGTCGGTACGTTTCACACGACTCACCGTCACACCATGAAGCAGGCGGAGATTGAGATCGCGAAGTCGTTTACCATTGATGCTAGGGCGTGTGATGAGCACGTGTCGCGAAATGAGATGCGCATCAATCGCATTCCAGTCGATATTGTCCTTATTCCAATCTTGCTCTTCATGTTCACCAAAAAGGGTGGTAAGTGTGTTTACCTGCGACTTGAGTGTGATGATAAGCAGACGGTCGCCCTCTTGCAGCACAGTCGTAGCATTAGGAAGAATCACTTTTCCTTCTCGCCAAATGCGTGATACCACAAATTTTGCATGATCCGAATGATGCACCACTTCATGAATATCCTGCCCGAAGAGAGCAGGATTGCGCACACAATAGGCCGTAATGTAGGCTTCTTCACTGTGGTCATTCTCTTCACCATGGTCGTGTCGCTGGAGCCAACCTCGCATAATCACTAAGACGACAATTACCCCCACCATACCAATGGGATAGGTGACGGCACAACTCAAGGCAGCCACTGCCGAAGGTTGTCCCAGTTGTTTGAGTGTTTGCTGTGCAGCACCGAGTGCCGGTGTGTTGGTGGTGGCTCCACAAAGCACCCCCATGAGGTCGGCAAAGGGCAACCATCCCATCAGTGCGATGCCCACTGCCATGATAGTACCGATGATGACGACAGTGAGGGAAAGAATGTTGAGCCACGTACCTCCATGTTTGAAGGTCGTTACAAAACCAGGTCCCACTTGTAAACCTAAGGTGTAGACAAAAAGGATGAGTCCGAAACTTTCGGCATACGCCACCATCTGTGGGTCTAGTTTTAATCCCAACGCTCCAGCCAAGATACCTGCAAAAAAAACGAAGGTGATGCCAAGACTAACGCCTCTAAATCGGAATTTAGCTAAAGAAAGTCCAAGAGCACAGACAGCCGATAATACAATAACAGCTTGAATGGCAGAGGGTTCAGTGAGAAGCTTTACAATCCACATAAATAAAGTAATGCACCCACCAGAAATTATGGGTGTGATATGATAATAGATGGGCAAAATAAGGGTGCTTCGTAGGTTTTTTCATCATTGAAAGGACACCCTGTAAGAGGCACATAGGGCAAAGTTAGGCAGAAAAAAAGAAAGAAGCGAAAGAAATGCTAGACTTTTTTTGTAATCCTTCTAGAAAAGAGGAAGTAAGAAGTGACATTCGGCCAAATAATCCACCTAAATGAGGAATTTTACTATACAATCATGAAAATAGTGACTAAAGACTTGGTCATTTGTCAAAAAGAATGAGTAAATTTGTCCGACAAACATAAGCTCACAACACAATGGTTGTGACACCATGGTGTGACAAATTATATTCAATTCATCATTTCATGAAAAAAGCAGATCTTTTAGACCGCAAAATCCTCAAGGTTATCTCTGTAGATGCTCGTCGTAGCTTCAAAGAAATAGCTGCACAATGTGGTGTTTCACGTGCTGCCATCCACCAACGCGTGGTGCGCATGGTGCAACGTGGCATCATCGTAGGTAGCGGCTATCAAGTCAATCCTAAATACTTGGGTTTTGGCACTTGCACCTACATCGGCATCAAGCTCGAGCGCGGCTCACTCTACAAGACCGCTGTGGCGAAGCTCAACGAAATCCCAGAGATTGTGGAATGTCACTTCACCACCGGCCCTTACACCATGTTGGCTAAGCTTTATTCTCGTGATAATGAGCATCTTCGCGATTTGCTCAACAATAAGATTCAAGAGATTCCTGGTGTGACTTCCACAGAAACCATGATTTCTTTGGAGCAAAGCATCCAACGCACCATCCCCATTAGTACAGAGCATGAGTATGAAGAACCCGAAAAGGAATACTACCGTCCTGTTGCTGATTTCTTGGATGAAGTAGACGACTAATACTCTACAACATCTGTCCACTCCTTGGATAGATGTTGTGCTGTGTTTTAACAGGGTGATGCTAGGATATAGCATCGCGTTGAAGACACACAGCAAATCTATAAATCTTTGAGCTGAGGACGTGGCGCGTGCATCACGCTACGTCCTAATGGCTTGTAAAGGATAGTACATTGCTTTTCAATACCCACTTGGTCTTGTTGCCTACACTATCCTTGCGCAATGAACACGTCCTCTTAGGCTGTGCCTGTGACGAAGACACATTGCCCTTCTCAATCTTGATTCTTTTCCCATGTAATTACGCTGATTACACATTAACTAATCCTATAACTAAGACTTTAATTTATGGACGCTATTTCTATTTCCGGCATCGACATCTATTGGCAAGGTGTTGTTCTTGGGCTTTGCACCTTCCTCGTCATTGGCATCTTCCATCCCCTTGTCGTCAAGGCTGAATATTATTTCGGCACACGTTCGTGGTGGGTGTTCCTCGTCTTTGGCATCATCTGCGGTGTTGTTCCCTTCTTCATCAGTAGTCTCTTTTGGGGTGCGCTTTCTGCCATCGTTGGTTTTTCTAGTCTTTGGTCGATTGGCGAAATCTTCGATCAACGTAAACGTGTCATCAAGGGCTGGTTTCCCATGAATCCCAAGCGCAAACACGAATATCCCGAAGACAGCCTCCTTATGGTGGAAAACTCTAAAATTTTAGACGTTAGAGATTAGACGTTAGCCGTTAGAGGGCTGCGCGGTTGGACTAGAAAAACTAGAGGCCTAGAAGAACCGAGCCCCGCTTGTCGGGGCGAGCGAAAAAGGGTCTATGACCCTCTAAAGTCTAATATCTAACGTCTAATGTCTACCTTCTAACGTCTACGTTCTAATGTCTAACCTCTACGATCTCGAAAACCTCTACGCCCAATCCACGCAACAGCTTGCGCCTGAGCGTCCTCTCATTGCCATCACTGGCAATTTTGGAAGAAAGGTTGTAGAACAGCCGAAGGTTACTACCGTTCTGTTCTCCGTGCTGGAGCTACTCCTTTGGTAGTGCCCCCTACTTCCGACCTCACAACGATAGATGCGCTGTTGCATCGGGTAGATGGCCTTTTGCTTTCGGGCGGTGCCGACCTTAATCCCTTGTGGGTGGGTGAAGACCCCCATTCAGCTTTAGGAGGCATCAATCCAGTGCGCGATGCTTTCGAGTTGTTGCTTATACGTCGTGCAGCAGATCACCAGATACCTATTTTAGGCATCTGTCGCGGTATGCAAATGCTCGCAGCTGCTTTAGGTGGAAAAGGTGGAGCAAGACATGACATCCGCGCGTCCCGATGCGGCATTGCTCAAAGCACAGTCAAAAACGCTCCTCGTGCTGAGGGCGACCCATCGTGTGCAATTGCTGGAAGACTCCCTGTTAGGTAAGCTTCTGGGCAAAGACATTTTTGTCAATAGTTTTCACCACCAAGCCGTATCAGCAACTGGTACACAGTTTCGCGCGGTGGGTTTTGCTAGCGATGGCACCATCGAAGCTATGGAGAGCACCACCTTCAAGAGCATCATCGGCGTGCAGTGGCATCCAGAGTGCATGGACAACGAAGATTCTGCACGCCTGTTCCGCCATCTCGTGGAAGAAGCTGCAAGCTATCAGCGCGCCCGTCGTTGGCACCAGCAGCATCTTTCTCTCGACTCCCATTGCGACACCCCCATGTTTTTCGATCAAGACATTGATTTCAATCGTCGCGACCCGAAAATCCTTGTCGACTCCTTCAAAATGGCCGAAGGGGGTCTAGATGCCTCTATCATGGTGGCTTATCTGGCGCAGAAAGAGCGCACTCCAGAAGCTCATCTGGCTGCAACAGCCAAAGCCGATAGCATTCTCGACCGTCTTTCTGCTATGGTGGAGCGTTGTCCTTCCGTGCGCATGGCATTTTCTCCCGAAGAAGTGCGTGCCAATAAGGCCGCTGGCTATCGAAGCATCCTTCCTGGCATCGAAAATGGCTATGCTTTTGGCACAGATTTAGCCAATATTGCCCGCTATCGTCAGCGCGGTGTCGTCTATACCACCCTTTGCCATAATGGCAACAATGAGATTTGCGACTCAGCACGTCCCAATGCTCTCGACAAAGAGCGATTTCCTGCCACCAATGGTGCCGAGCATAGTGGACTCTCTGCTTTCGGTCGTGAAGTCGTGGCCGAGATGAACCGCGTGGGCATGATGGTCGATCTTTCCCACGCTGCCGAATCCACCTTCTACGATGCTCTGGCAGTGTCCAAAGTCCCCATCGTTTGTAGCCACTCCTCTTCCAAGGTGCTCTGCAATCACCCGCGCAATCTCACCGACGATCAACTTCGCGCACTTGCTGCCACTGGAGGTGTGGCGCAATGCACCTTCTATTGTGGTTTCCTCCGCACCGATGAGGAAAATGCCACGATTGATGATGCCGTGGCACACATGCTCCACATGATTAAGGTGGTAGAGCGTGGACCACATCGGCATCGGCACTGACTTTGATGGCGATGGTGGAGTCCCTGGTTTTGGCTTCTGCTTCCGAATTGATTAACCTCACACGACGATTGCAGGCAGAAGGTTTCACAGATGATGACTTGAAAAAGTTATGGGGTGGAAATTTTCTCCGTGTCATGACTCAAGCACAAGCTGCTGTTCAATGATAATGTGAGCTTAACCCATAGGAATAACTCCTTGGCTAGGCTTTCTCAATAGCTTCATGCAATGAAATTTCTACATCTTCTTTCTTGGTTGCTACCTGCAACTCTCTGCTTCACTGCTTGCAAAAGTAGTAAATCTTCTGCCGATGCTGCTGCCATCGACTCTTCACTCGTTTGTCGAGTAGTCTTCAATGCAGATTCTGCTTATCATTTTGCCCAAAAAACAATGTGATTTCGGCCCACGTACTCCCGGTTCTGCTGCCAACAAGTCTTGCGGAGACTACATTCTGTCGCAGTTTGCACATTTTGGTCTCACCACCAGTGTGCAAGCCACAACTGTGACGGGCTGGGATGGCACAAAATTGCCTTGCCGTAATCTTCTAGCACAGTATCGCCCAGAGGCCAAAGAGCGCGTAGTCCTTGCTGCACACTACGATTCGCGCCCATGGGCGGAGCAAGATGCAGATTCTGCCAATCATCGCCTACCAGTGTTGGCTGCTGACGATGGAGCTTCGGGTGTGGCAGTGATGCTCGAAGTAGCTCGTAATCTCGCAGCCCTCAATCCTGCAATAGGTGTAGACTTTGTGTGCTTCGATGTTGAAGATTATGGTGCACCTTACTGGGCACCCGAAGAGGCGCGCAACAATGAGAATACCTTCTGCCTAGGTTCGCAGTATTGAGTGCGCAAGCTGCTGCGCAAAAACTATCGTCCTCGCTTCGGCATCCTCCTTGACATGGTGGGAGGTCGCGGCAATCAGTTCCGATTTGAAGGATATTCCATGAAGTATGCCCAGTCAGTAGCCGTTCGCTTGTGGGATGCCGCTCGCTATGCTGGAGCAGAGAGTTTCTTCGTAGCCGATAATGGAGGTTTTATCACAGACGATCACCTACCTATGAACACCATAGCTGGTATTCCCACCATTGACGTCATAGCTTACAATCCCGATGGAGGATTTCCTGCCCACTGGCACACCACACACGACACCATGGACAATCTCGACCCTGCAACGCTGCGTGCCGTCGGTCAAAGCCTTTTGCAACTTCTCTCTCAAGAGAAATAAGGTGTCATTGCTCTTTCCGCTATCCCTACTTCACAACCCTGTACATTCAATATTGCACACATGACAATCAACGAAATACAAGACGAAATTATTGAAGAATTCAACGAATTTGACGACTGGATGGATCGCTACCAACTCCTCATTGACTTAGGAGGTGAGGCTGGTGATCTTCCCGAATCTGAAAAAGTAGAGACCAATCTCATCGACGGATGCCAAAGTCGTGTGTGGATAGTCTGCGATAAAAAAATGCAGATGACACCCTCACTTTTCCGTGCCGAGAGCGATGCTCTCATAGTGAAAAGGCATTGTCACCCTCTTGCTCCGCGTGGTCAATGGTCACACCGCTGCTGAAATCCGCGACACCGACCTTTATTTTTGTGCAAGCCATCGGACTCAGTGAGCATCTCTCTCCCACTCGTGCCAATGGGCTTCTTGCCGTGATCAAGCGCATCAAGACCTACGCTGCTGTCCTCGCAGCAAAGAGCATAACTGATAATACTTTTTCCTATTTTTGTGCGTATGTTTTTCCCACAGCATACGCACAAATTGTTCTCTTCCTTCCTCAACGATAAACTCGCAATGGCAAAAAAATCTGAGAAAAAAGACGAAGCAGTGCTTTGTGCTATGCAACTCATTCAAAAATGGTGGCGAAATGCACATTCGCGACATCAAAGCCGCGATGGAAAAATACTTTCCCAAAAATGACTATGAGCGTGGTAGATTGAAATCTGATGGTTCCTTGCGTTGGTATAACCAGCTGTTATTTCACTCTATTCGTGCCTATAAATCTGGTTTTATCCAGAAAAAAACAAAAGGAGTTTGGCATCTTACACGCGAAGGAGAACAAGTGATGAAGTTAAGTCTCAAAGAGTTTTCTGATGCTCTCCATAAGGGATACAATAAATGGCTGGCTAAGAAGAAAAAAACTGAATCAACTCCTCAAAGTATAGAGGAAGAAGATGCGGTGGTGGAAACGGAAATAGACTATGAACAAGCCAGTAATCAGGCAGAAGAAGGTTTTCGCAGCTACATTGCAGCTTTGAACCCTTATGAATTTCAAGACCTTGTGGCTGCGCTCTTCCGTGGCATGGGCTACTACACTCCTTTTGTGGCTCCTAAGGGCAAAGATGGCGGCATTGACATTATAGCTTATCGCGATGCTCTCGGACTAGAATTTCCACGAGTCAAGGTGCAAGTGAAGCATTATCCCACTAATCCAGTTTCAGCAGACGTAGTGCGTCAGCTCAGAGGCACACTCTCTCACGAAGGTGAATCTGGAGTGGTGGTCACTTCGGGTAGTTTCACGAATGATGCTAAATCTGAAGCACGAAGTTCTCACAGAGCCATCACCCTGATTGATTTTTCGCTCTTTGTTTCCCTCTGGATAGAGCATTACAGCAAACTCTCTGATGAGGACAAAAAGCGTTTGCCCATTGCACCCATTTATTTTGTGAAACCTACAGTGGGATAATTTTGGGGAGCGATGATGACCCCATTTTTCGTAGTCTTGATGAGCTGACCCCAGAGAGGCCTGTTTACTCTCGAAAATGTGTTGTTAATAAATATGTAATTCGCTCTCTCGCGCGTGCGTAGGCGCGCGCACCCTGCAATTTTGCACTTTTTGCTTTCACAACCTTCACAGATTTCCTCGTAAATGGTTTGTAATAAATGGGTTACCGACATTTTATAACATACTTTTAGATATTTGCGCCCAAAATAGTGGAAAGGGAGGGCAGAGAGAAAGGATAGTCCAGTAAAAAACTAGGAGAGTTTTGCTCATTTCTCGGAGACTTGCACAGAAATGTCGGAGATTTCACGCGAAATCTCCGACATTTCTGTTTGATAACTCCTTGATATTTGTCTTCTAAGGCGTGTTAGAAAAAAGGCAGTCTGTGAAGGTTGTGAAAGCAAAAAGAGCGAAATCCCTGTAATGCGTACGCGCTATGTGCGCGTGAGTAGCGCAAATTTTCTCCTAAATGTAGTTTTGAGATAAAGTAATCAATTTTTATCTCGATGCAAGGACAGGATGCTGAACCATTTTATCTGGGATATATATTCGCTTTTAGTGTGATTTGTTATATGTATATGGCAAAATTAGATATTGGTGAATAAAAATCTTCACTTTTCTGTTGTTTTTTTCTCTTTTGCCTAGTTTCAACCCTATACATATAGAGGGTAACACAAGGAGCATAGTTTAGGGACGAATGTCGATTGCGGGGAAAGTGCTCCAACACTTGTTGGCGGAGGAAACGACTATCGAGATGAGTGTAGATTTCGGTAGTGCCGATGCTTTCGTGTCCAAGCATCACCTGAATGGCACGGGTGAAGCACCCCCTTCGAGGAGGTGCGTGGCAAAGGTGTGGCGGAAGGTGTGGGGCGAAACAACCTTGTCAATGTTGGCTGCTTGGACATACTGCTTGATGTTGTGAAACACCGTGATACGCGAAAGATGACGTCCGCGACTGGGAGAGACAAATACGAAATCTTCGTCCTCAGGTTTGACGGCTATGTCGGTGCGCGCATCAAACCAGTTGTGGAGTTCGTGAATAGCTCGCGGAGAAATGGGGACAATGCGCTGTTTGTCGCCCTTGCCAGTGACACGAATGAACCCTTCATCGAAGAAGAGATCGGAGAGTTTGAGGTTGCACACTTCGCTCACACGGAGTCCGCAACTATACAGCACTTCTATGAGTGCGTGGTCACGCTGGCCTTCGGGCTTTGATTGGTCGATAGCTCCAAGGATGGCTTCCACTTCTTCGAGAGAAAGGACAGCTGGCAAATGTTTAGGGATGCGCGGGCTCTCTAGCAGTTCTGTGGGATCTTGTGCTATGTGGCCATCGAGTTGTAAGAAGCGATAGAAAGAGCGCACACCGCTGAGCATTCGTGCCATGGAGCGCGCAGCCACTCCTAGTGCAAACAGGTGTTGGGTGTATTCGTGGAGGAGCGGCAATTTTACTTCTAGCACAGGAACTTTCACCGCTGTGAGATATTCCAAGAAACGCTCCACATCGCGTTGATAAGCCATTCGAGTGTTTTCAGAAAGACCCTGTTCGAGGAGTAGGTAGAGACGATATTTCTCCACCAAAGCAGCGGCATCATGAGGCAGAGATTTAGAAAATTCTGACGAAGAGTCGTTCATAGAGCTGATTATCAAAAGTTTTATCGCGCGCGTTTTGAGAATCACCTGCGATTTTGTAATTTTGCAGACAAATATACGACAAATTCTCCACATCGCTCTGTCGTGTTGCGCTTTTGTAATGGATGCCCCAAGGACAAGGAGTGCGTGATGAGAGCGAAGAATCGCTTGGTTAGTATGAAAATACTTGTACTCAATGGGCCTAATCTCAATTTTCTAGGCCGCAGAGAACCCACCATCTATGGAGCGCAAACGCTCGATGACATCATCCATGCGCTGCAACAGCAGTTTGCTGGAAGAGTGGAGATTGCCGCTTTCCAATCGAACCACGAAGGTGCGCTCATAGATGCACTCCAACAAGCGGCCATAGATGGCACTGTAGATGGTGTGGTGCTCAATGCAGGTGCATACACCCACACTTCTGTGGCACTGCGTGATGCCATCAGCAGCATTGCCCCATTGCCAGTAGTGGAAGTGCATCTCAGCAATGTGCATGCGCGCGAGGCTTTTCGCCACACTTCGCTCATTAGTGCCGTGTGCCAAGGCGTCATCGCTGGTTTTGGTGCCGATAGCTATCGCCTTGCGATTGAAGCTCTTTTGCACCTTTCTGCCAAAGAGGCTTAGCGTAAGGCTCTTTCCCTTTTATTAGAACACAATCTCTACAACATAGACATAACTCATGAAGAAACTCCTGATAGAAACTTACGGTTGCCAGATGAACGTGGCCGACTCAGAAGTAGTGGCCAGCGTGATGCGCATGGCTGGCTACGAACCCTGCGAAGACGTCGACCAAGCTGATGCCGTGTTTCTCAACACTTGCTCTGTGCGAGACAACGCCGAGCAGAAGATTATCCACCGCCTGCAGGCTCTTCATGCTCTGCGCAAAAAGGGTCGCCGTCTGATTCTTGGTGTGCTCGGCTGTATGGCAGAGCGTGTGAAAGATGAGTTGCTTGAAAAGCATCATGCCGATCTTGTCGCTGGGCCAGATGCTTATCTTTCTCTCCCTGATCTCGTCGCACAAGCTGAGGTGGGACAAAAAGGCCATCAATATTGATCTCTCGCTCACAGAAACCTATGGCGACATCATGCCCGAACGCTTCTGCGGTTCTAAAAATTTCTGGTTTTGTGAGCATCACACGTGGTTGCAACAACTTCTGCCACTTCTGCATCGTGCCTTATACCCGCGGTCGCGAACGTAGCCGCAATGTGCAAAGCATCATCAACGAATGCTTGGACTTGCAGAAACGTGGATTCAAAGAGGTGACACTCCTCGGACAAAACGTGAATTCCTACAAAGCGAAGCGTGATGCTTCGGGAGACACCGAACGTCCCAATAGCGAACTTGAGGAGTTTGAAACTCAAACGCGCAACAAGGCGATTGCGACCAAGGATATTAAGTCGACAGAGGCTGAGGCGGATTTCAACAAGGACTACGTGTTCTTCCCCGAACTCTTGCGTACGGTGGCGCGTGCTGTGCCTGATATGCGCATCAGATTCTCCACACCTCACCCCAAAGACATGAGCGATGCCACGCTTCGTGTGATTGCTGAAGAGCCTAACGTGTGTCGTCACATTCACCTGCCTGTGCAGAGTGGTAGTGATGTTATCCTCAAGAAGATGAACCGCAAGTACAACCGCGAGTGGTACATAAATCGTGTGAAGGCGATTCACGACATCATCGAAGATTGCGCCATTTCTACCGACATCTTTGCTGGATATTGTGGAGAAACAGAAGAAGATCACCAACTCAGTCTTTCGCTCATGCGCGAAGTGGGCTATGATTCGTCTTTCATGTTTAAGTATTCTGAACGTCCTGGCACTTATGCCTCTCGCCATCTCGAAGACAACATCCCAGAAGAAACCAAGATTCGCCGTCTCAATGAGATGATTGAGCTTCAAAAATGAACTTTCGCTCAAGGCCAACGAGGCGTGGGTGGGACGTGAAGCTGACATTCTCCTTGAAGGAGTGAGCAAGCGCAGTCGTGAAGAACTCTTCGGCCGTACCGAACAAAAACAAGGTGGTCATCATCCCTCGCGATAATCACCGCATCGGACAGACCGTGCGTGTGCGCATCTTGGCTGCTTCGAGTGCTACGCTCAAAGGTGAGGTGGTGAAAGGTGCAGACGAATAAATCCTTTGGTTGAGGCTTGGGGTAAAAGCAAACTCTTATCCCTCTGCATAACTCATTTTTTTAGCGCAGCTTTAAGCTCATCAACAAAAATCGCTGGACAATCCATAAGGATCGTCCAGCGATTTTATTGTATCATGTTGTGATGACTTCTTGCTACAATAGCCAAGAAGCATTAGCGGCGGAGGAAGCGATAGATTTCACCTACCCACACTACTATGGAAGTGGAACCAATGATGAGTGCCCAGTCGGTCATGGAGATGGGTGTGACACTGAACATTTGGCCACCAAAGCTCACAATGAAGAATTGACCGATGAGGATGACCAACAAGATGAGCAGGAATCCTTGACAACCTTTTGAAGTGGAAGGCAGAACGTCCAGTGAGGTAGGCGCGAGCATTGAAGAGGTTCCAGAATTGGAGCATCACGAAAATCGTGAAGATGTAGCTCTTCTCTGTGCGAGAAAGTCCTTCTGCACCACCAAGTGTGAGGGTGCAAATATCCGTGAGTGAGGTGACATCGGCATGTTCAAACACATAGACCAAACCGATGAGGATGAGGAAGAATAAAGCTCCTGTGCCGATGATGCCCCGTTTCATAGTAGAGTCAATGATGAAGGCTTCGCGATGGCGTGGACGGTCTTTCATCACTCCTTCAGAAGGGGGAAGAGAAGCGAGAGCCATAGCAGCAAAGGTGTCCATGATGAGATTTACCCACAACATTTGGGTGACGGTGAGGGGAGAGTCAGTGCCCATGAAGGCACCAGCGAGGACTACGCAGCAGGCAGCCACATTGACCGTCATTTGGAAGAGGATGAAACGCTGGATGTTTTGATAGAGTGAACGTCCCCACATCACGGCTCGACCGATGGAAGAGAACGAGTTGTCCACGATGGTGATGTCACTGGCTTCCTTGGCCACAGAGGTACCATCGCCCATGGAGAGACCCACATGAGCTGTTTTGAGAGCTGGAGCATCATTGGTACCGTCGCCCGTTACTGCAACGACGTGGCCACGCTTTTGGAGCGTTTCGACCAAACGTTTCTTATCGAGAGGACGCGCACGAGCAATGATTTTCAGTTCATCGACACGATTGTACACTTCTTCATCGGTGAGGGCTTCAAACTCTGGGCCTGTGATGATGGCACGGTCAGAGTGGTGGTCGCCCCAAAGTCCGATTTGACGACCAATCTCGCCTGCGGTGGCAGCGGTGTCGCCAGTGACGATTTTCACATCAATACCCGCTGACAGACATTCTTGAACAGCTTGTGGAACATCGGCACGCACAGGGTCAGAAATCGCCACCATGCCGAGGAAGTTCAAGCGTTCGGCTACAACTTTCTGATCCACAATGGTGACATCGTCGTCATTGAGTATTTGATAAGCAAAACCGAGGGTGCGCATGGCCTTGCGTTGATAGCCGAGGAGTTGTGCATCGAGGGTGGCTTTATCTACATTGCCCGAGGTTGTGGCGCAAAGTCCATGTACGATTTCGGGAGCACCCTTCACATAGAGCACTTTTTTACCAGGGAAAACTCCAGACTCTACGATGGTCGCCATGTATTTGCGCTCAGTGGCGAAGGGAAGTTCTTCGAGGGTAGTGGTGTTGCCACGCAAGGTGCGGTAGTCTAGTCCTTGGCTGTGCAACCAGAGGAGGATTGCTCCTTCAGTGGGATTGCCCAAGACACTGGGCTTTTCGCCAGAGAGGTCGAGCGTGGCTGTGCTGTTCACCGCCATTCCTTCGGTGATGAAGCCACATTCGTCAGAGTTGTCCAAAGTTTGTGTAGCAAGGCCATAGAATTGTGTTTCGCTGACACTCATTTGATTTTGGGTCAGTGTGCCTGTTTTATCGGTGCAAATGACCGTCGTAGCACCCATCGTTTCGCAGGCGTGCATCTTACGCACAAGATTGTTGCTCTTGAGCATGCGACGCATGGAATAAGCAAGGCTTAGGGTTACGGCCATGGGCAAACCTTCGGGCACTGCTACGACAATGACTGTGACAGCTACCATGAAGGTGCTGAGGAAGCTAGCGGTGAAATCAAGCCAATCGATGCTGCCAGTGTGGTTCACAAAATAGAGAAGCCGTGCGACCCACGAGAATCAAGAGGGCAATGGCGTAGCTGATTTTGGTGATGAGTTTACCCAATCGATCTAACTGCTCATTGAGGGGAGTCTTCACGCTGTCGTCAATCTGTGCTGCTTCGAGCACTTTACCATTCTCCGTGGCATCACCCACGGCAGTGACACGGCAGATGGCGTGGCCTTCCATGACCTTCGTACCGCGCAACACGTGGTTGGAGGGGAAGGTAGCCTCTTCGTCAAACTCTTCGGGAATCGTCGTTTTGCGACAGAGTGGTTCGCCCGTGAGGGTGCTTTCATCCACGCTGAGATGGGTGGATTCGAGGAGTTCGGCATCGGCAGGAATGTCTTCACCCGTGCCGAGCATTACGATGTCGCCCACCACGATGTCACATTTAGGCACTTCGGTGGTGTTGCCTTCGCGGATTACGCGCACAGGTTCTTCGTCATTGACCTGATTGAGAATCTTGAATTCCTTGTCGGCTTGTTGTTCAAAGTAGAAGGAAAGTCCTGTGGCGAGGAAGATAGCCACGAAGATACCGACAGGTTCAAAGAATACTGTGGAGTCGTGTTGCAGTCCAAAGTATTCGTAGGCAGCGATGCCTAGTGAGCAGAACCCAGCAAGAAGAAGAATGATGATGATGGGATCGCCAAACTTTTCGAGAAGAGTTTCCAAAGTGGGGTGCGCTTTGGCGGTGTTAAGATGTTGGCACCATGTTTGATGCGACTTTCCTCTACTTCTTGAGGAGTAAGTCCTGTGAGATGCTGATGCTGTGACATTTTAGCGGTAGACATTAAACATTGGCAGATAGAGTAGGAGAGGGAGCTGATTGTTTTTTTGCTGTATAAGCTAAAGTGTTTAGCTTATCTCTGGCTACTCTTGTCCTTGTTATAGAGAAAATAGATGAAATCTAGTGTAATAGTTCATTGACTTTGTCGGCGAGTTCTTCAGTGGGAAGATCTCGTCCGATGATGCGGCCTTGGGCATTAGTGAGGATATTTCCTGAGGGGTAGCGCAGTCCTAAAGTTTTGACGAGAGGATTGGCTAGCATGTTTTTGAGATATACGACCGACTGGAGAGTCGTTTTTAGCGCGTTCTTCGGCTTTCTGTTGTGATTCATCGAGGGAAAAATTGATGATGCGCAAGCGATTGCCTCTAGCTGACTTGAGTTTGCGGAGTTGCTGACGGAGATAATAGTTGTGGCTATCCCAGCTTGCAGAAAAAATGAGCAGAGTGGGTTGTCCCTTGAAGTCAGCTGAACGGAGGGTTTGCTGGGATAATGTGGTGGCGGTGAAGTTGGGAAGGAATCCGCCGATAGCTGTGCGTACTTGCGGACGCAAACGAGCATCGATAGCCGCTAATTGTTGGTTGGTGGGTTGATGCTTTTTGAGTAAATCGAGGAGCGAAAGTGTTGGTTGTTCACTGCGTGATGCTACACGATCAAAAATAATGGTAGAGCAGTGCAACGGAAGTCCATGACTCTGGATGTGTGCGGATGTAGGTGGCCGCTCTCATCTGGGCATCTTTCTCACTCAGTTTGAGCACAGAAAGACGAAATTCGGTGAATTGCTTGTTCTCATCTGTGCCTACTACTTCCATTTCTTTCAAACGATTGGCATCGCCAGAAAAGGGTGACTTCCTTGCCTGGTTGGGCTATGATGGTGGTGAAGGAGTTGTTGGGATAGACCAAAGTGAGGAGTAGTGGAACTGTGGTGGGACGATCGTAGGAAAAACTCCCACGATTGACCTTGATACTGTCTAGACTACCACCATCACCTTCCACTGCATCGGCAGGATAGATGAGGAGGGCAGCTTGGTCGAGGCCTTCTATTTTTCCAGACAAGCGTGCGGTTTTCTTGTCTGGGCCGCAACTGGCTAATGCGAGCAGGGCAAAGCATAGAGAGAGGAGGGAAGTTTCATATCACCTTGTGGATAACATCATGAACACAAATGGGGATGGGCAAGAAGACAAACCGAGGCGTTATAATAGAAAGTCACAGGAACGCAGACTGGAGCTGCGTTCCTGTGGATTAGACTATAGATGTGTGCTTAGCGATTGAGGGCAGCAAAGATAGTCTTGAGGGCAAGATCCTTGCTAGCGAGGTCGCGGAGGTTGGCATTCTTAGAAATAGCAGCACGGAGAGCTTGAGCACCTTGGGCTACTTCACCCGTGCGAGAGGCGAGAACGGCCTTCAAGTAGTCGGTGAGAGCATCGGCGTTGGGCACAGCAGCAAGAGTTTGTGCTGCGGCTACATAATCCTTGTTGAGGATTTGAGCGAGGGCAGCACTGTTAGTGTTGATGCCCTTGAAGTTTTGTGCAGCTTGTGCGTAATTGCCACGAGCAATTTGGAGGTTGCCAAGCACTTCATTGTAGTTGCCAGCGGTGAGTGCCTTGCCTAAGAGAGCTTCTGCACCGTTCACATTGCCTTGGCGAAGTGCGATGAGGGCAGCATTGGCGTTGGCTTCAGGGAGACCTGCGGCTTGAACGAGAGCGTTTTCTGCATCAGTGAGGTTGCCTTCGGCATAAGCCAACTGAGCAAGACCATTGTAAGCGCGCTTGTCTTGTGGATAGAGTTGAGTAGCCTTAGTGAAGATGGCCTTGCGCTCAGCAGCATCTTTGGTGAGAGTGGCAGCATAGAGGAGTTCTTCTACAGAGAGCTGAGAAGCATCAGCAGCATATTGAGCGCGAATTTCGTCATCGCTGCGGCCAATCACGCGGTAGTTCACGGTGAGGCGAGCGCGGCGGAGTTCGGGAAGAACTTCATTAGCAAGCTCGCGGAAGGCTACAGAGAGGTTTTTGATTTGTTGCTCGCGTTCTTCTGGATCTTTGTACATAGAGAGTACACGAAGAATGACTTCCTTGTCTTGGATGTTGCTAGCAGCTACGAGTTCTTGGAAACCATCCCAGTCTTCAGCAGTGTATTTGGCATCCACATTGGTGTTGAGCTTGGTCTTCTTGAGCTGATCGTTTACGTATTTCTCTGCACTTCCCTTACGATTTTCTGCAAGACCTGTGTTGAACTTCAAAGCACCATCGGGAGAAGCATAAGCAGATACTTCAACATTGTCGAGAGCAAGACTCTTTTGATCGGCCTTGATGTCGCGAAGAATTTTGATGAAGTCCTTGACAGAAGTGGTGTTCAATTCGCTAGTGCGCACCTTGGCTTGGCTAATCAAGTATTTGATTTGAGCATTCTGCTGACGAGAGATTTCACGTTGGAAACCATCGGCTGCAGTTGCTGTGTTGGCAGAAGCAAGAGTGAGATAAACGAGTTGTGAAGTGGCGATAACACCATCTGCTACTTTAACAGCAGGAATGGTCACAGCCTTTTTACCAACACGTGCATCGAAAGTGAGATAGAGTTCGCTAGAAGCCATCTCTGGAGTGTAGGGGAAGTTGGCCTTCATCACATAGTTTCCACCTACTTTGTAGCTCACGGTTTGATCGTTACCTACAACCTTTTCGCCTTGGAATGTAGCAGGTTGTCCTACAGCTTTACCGCCAGCATAGCGCAATTCAGGAATAACAGTGACAACAGCCTTCTTTTTCATGTACTTTTGTGGGAAGCGGCCATTGATAGTGGCAGGAACATCATTACCCACTGTTTCAAGAGGAGAGGGAGTCACAGTGAAGTTGTCTGCGGAAAGTGCGCCCAACTTGCCATTGCAAGAGGTCAATGCTGCTAATGCGAGGGCTGCAGCAGAAACATAAAAGGTAGTTTTCATATCGTGGTAAGATATTTAGACGCTAGACACATATAGGATGATGACGTTAGGGGACGTAACATCTAGATGGATGTATTCGCGTCTTTGATGAATGATTTGCAATAATAAAATAGGAAAAGATGGAATACTTGAGCAAAGAGCATGCAGATTAGTTGTCGTTTTTCTGCAAACTAACTTTCTGCTCTAATTATCCTTTCCAGGCTTTGGGCAATTTAGCACCGAGCAGGCAGTAGATGCCAATCGCCATGAAAGGAAGAGAAAGCAATTGTCCTTGGTTGAGGCCTATGAGGTCTTGCATGTGCAATTCCCAAGGTTCTTGCACCTCTTTGAAGTATTCGACAAAAAGTCGGAAGGTGAAGATTGTGGTGAGGCAGAATCCGAAGAAATAGCCAGTGCCTACCTTATTGGGCCATTTGCGATAGAGCCAAAGTCCGATGAAGAAGAAAATAAAATAGGCTATAGCTTCGTAGAGCTGTCCTGGATGGCGGGGAAAAGTATCTCCTAGTCTTTCAAAGACAAAGCCCCAAGTGCCATCTGTGGCTTTACCCACAATTTCAGAGTTCATGAGGTTGCCCAGACGAATGCAGCAAGCAGTGATGGGAGTGGCGATGGCGATGTTGTCGAGCACACGGAGGAGGGGAACTTTCGTCTTGCGCACATATAGCCACAAGGCTGCCATGAGTCCTGCTGTTCCACCATGAGAGGCTAATCCTGCAAATCCGGTGAAATGCCAATGTCCTAAACCATCTTGTCGCATGGGGAGGAATATTTCTAGCGGATGTTGCAAGAAATACTGGGGTTCGTAGAGTAAACAGTGCCCTAGTCTTGCTCCCAACAAGATACCGAGGAAGCAGTAAAAGAAAAGAGGATCAAACTTTTCTTGCGAGATTTTTTGTTGACGATAGAGACGCAGTACCACATAATAGGCTGCGGCTAGACCAATTGTCCAAAAGAGGGAGTACCATCGCAGTGCGATAGGGCCGATTTGCAGGGCAATTTGATCGGGGTTCCAGTGGACTAGCATGTTAGACTTTAGACTTTAGACTTTAGACGTTAGAGGGTTATCACGAGTGGATTTCTCTAGACGTTAGAGGGTCTGAGTTAGACATTGAAGAGGAAGTGCATGATGTCACCATCTTGCACCACATATTCTTTACCTTCGATGTGGAGCAAACCAGCTTCACGTACGGCTGCTTCACTACCATATTTGATGAAGTCTTCGTATTTGATAACTTGTGCACGAATGAAGCCCTTTTCAAAGTCGGTGTGAATCACACCTGCACATTGAGGAGCCTTCCAACCGCGTTTGTAAGTCCAAGCACGCACTTCGATTTCACCTGCAGTGATGTAGGTTTCGAGATCAAGCATCTTATAAGCTGCCTTGATGAGACGATTGACACCACTTTCTTCCAAACCCACGTCTTTGAGGAATTCTTGACGCTCTTCGTAGGTTTCGAGTTCAGCTATGTCAGCTTCTGTTTGTGCTGCCACGACGAGAATTTCGGCTCCTTCGTCCTTCACAGCTTCACGCACTCGCTCCACATATTCATTACCTGTTGCGGCAGAACCTTCGTCCACATTGCACACATAGAGCACGGGCTTAGAGGTGAGCAAGAAAAGATTGCGAGCAGCCGTTTGTTCGTCTTTGGTGTCGAACTCCACACTGCGAGCGTTCTTGCCTTCGAGGAGGGCTTCGCGGATGGCAGAAAGCACTTGATATTCTACCTTTGCGTTTTTGTCGCTACCTACTTGTGCGATTTTTTCTACGCGTTTGATGCGGTTTTCCACTGTTTCCAAATCCTTCAATTGGAGTTCAGTGTCGATGATTTCCTTATCACGCACAGGATCCACGCTACCATCTACGTGCACCACGTTGCCGTCGTCAAAACAGCGCAACACGTGGATGATAGCATCAGTTTCGCGGATGTTGCCTAAAAATTGGTTGCCCAGGCCTTCACCTTTGGATGCACCTTTTACCAAACCTGCGATGTCGACAATCTCCACCGTGGTGGGGATAATCTTCGTAGTTTTCACCAGTTCGGCTAGTTTTGCCAATCGTTCATCGGGCACAGTGATTACACCCACATTAGGTTCGATGGTGCAAAAAGGGAAGTTGGCGCTCTGCGCCTTGGCGTTGCTCAAGCAATTGAAAAGCGTGGACTTTCCCACGTTGGGAAGTCCTACGATGCCGCATTGTAAACTCATTAGTTGTAAATCTTATATTTGTGGACAAAGATACGACTTTAATTCTGAATAATTTGTTTGTTTGTCTGATTATTCGGTAGTTCTTGGTGAAGAATTGTGCCGATAATGTATAGAAGTGGTAGGTGTATCCAAGAGATATTGTAAGACTGAAATAGTCTGCTATCTCATTTTACAGTAAATCCCTTCGTGGAAATGCAAAAAAAGTGAGAGAGTTGTTGAAACGTCTCCCACTTTATGTAGATAGCTTCGAGCTTTTAGGGGTATATCTTGCAATATTAAATCTGGTGGCTTTCCACCATTCTAACCACTCGCTCAGTGAAACGGTCGTCCCCCTCGGGGTCGTAGTGTTTATTGAGGTTGAGACCAAAGATAAACGAGAATCCTTGCCATACATTGGCTCTGAGCGAACCGATGAAGGCTTTAGCGATTTGATACCCCGTTTGGTTACACTCTCGGTCTATCAGTTTTACCAACAGACGGCCTTGTGAGCGTGTCAATTTCTCAATCACAGGTTTGTATTCCTTTTTCAGGTTTTCCTCCACCTTGTCTATATGTGCTTGGCGTTCCTCTTTGGGCAGTGTTTGTACGTAGTCATAGGTTTCGACGATGATGATTCTCACTGTCTTTGCATAAGGAAGCAGGTATTTTACATTGGCAACCAGGCGATTGTAGCGTTCCCGTTCTTGGGGTGACTTAAACTCCATAGGAGGATACTTATACACCGTAGGCATGATGACATGAGGGATGCTGTCCCCTTTGTAAAATGCCTTACCCACCTCCACATCCATGGAGATCGCTGCATTGAGTTTGCTCGTATCTTTGGGCATTTCGGGCACATCTTTCGGAACATCCTGAGCATATACTGCTCCACCCAAGAAGAGGGTGCAACAGAAAAGGATGATGCGGAGTAGTCTATTCATAAGCTGCAACAGCTAAACATTTTAGCGAAAATACGAACTTCTGCGGGGAATCGAAAGAGAGTAACGATAAATAACGCAGAATAAGCATTGAACATAAGAAATTAGATGTTAGCCTAATAAGGAGGATTGAAGTGTTGAGAGGCACTGCAAGGGGTAGGAATTACGCATCTATATCCTTTTCCCTCGAGATATTAACGTCTAATAAACTTGGTTTGAATGCTTATTTCACGACCTTCTTTCCATTAAGGATATAGACTCCATGTTCGGGTGCGCGTTCAAGACGACGACCATCGAGGCTATAGATGACATCAGCCTTTGCAGCACGTGGAGCGAGTCCGAGAGAAGTCACGAGAGATTCCGTGCCAAACACGGTGGTGACGTTGCCAATGGGAGTAGAAATTTGAGCAGTGAAATAGAGTTTCTCGCTATCCACCTTACCCAAAATCTTGATTTGGGGATTAGCCATCAAAGTGGGGCCTTGCCACTTCACTTTGTTGTCGTCGCCTGGCACGATAGTTCCCTTGATGTCGCCCTCAAACTTGATAATCTTGCCTTCGACTGTGTAAGGGATATCCTTCAATTCGATGTTGCCAACAGGGATGGGCAAAAAGAAGGCTGTATAATAAAAGTTACGGATGGTGAGATTGAACTTGCCTTCTGCCGTGCGCTCCACGGTAGCCGTATAGGACTTGCCTTTGCCTTTATCAACAGAAAGCAGGTCTTCGTAGTTCTTTGTAGTTTGTGCCATGCCTGCTATTGCAGTGAGGCTCACGAAAGCAAGGAGTAGAAGTTTCTTCATACAATTAAGATAAAGTGTAAATAAAGTTTAGTTGTGTCTGTAGTTCTGCAACTAGCAGATAATGAACTGCAAAAATACGACCTTTTTATTATATATATTATTCGATTTAACCTCTTTACTGCATGTTTTTTCTGTTTTTCTTCAAAGATGATTGATAAAGCCACTACAAATGCAGTGAATATTATCCGAAAATATAGTACCTTTGCTGTGGTGCGCTCAGATGCGTAATCCAAATGTAGTCATGAAATTTTCAGTTCTGTTTTCGCATACTATAGCTGCTTTGAGCAGTTCTCTTCTATTGTTATCATTAACTTCTTGCATAACCGAGGAGCTACCTTCCATGGAAGCCGACATCGAGCATGTGAGTGTGCAAGGTGTAGCGGCTGTTCGTTTGTTTGATAATCTGTCTGATGCCGAACGCAATGTGCTTTCACAAGACACCGCTATCGTCTTTCATTTAGCCGATGGTGTTGAAGAGGCTACACTAGATAGTGTAAAACTTGATTTTCGTCTCTCACAAGGTGCGCATCTCGCCTTAGCTACTGAGAAAGATGCCAAGTTTAGTGCACAGCGAGTGGTGCGCTATGTAGTGACCTCTGAAGATGGTCGCCATCAACGTTATTATACTGTACAGTTTCTTCCTGCTCCCGACCTGGGTCCCATGTTTTCTTTTGATAATCCCCAGTTAGAAGCAAGCAATCATCAGTATTATGTTTGGCCACTTGAGGGCACGCAAAACAGCAAGAATGGACTAGGTGATTTTTGGGGAACGGGAAATGCAGGTTTCGCCTTGAGTAATAGTTTGGCTAAACCTCATGAATATCCCACAACATCTACCGATGATGCCCGTTCGGGTATGGCAGTAAAACTCACTACGATGAGTACTGGATATCTGGGTCAACTGGTGGGGAAACCCATTGCCGCTGGTAATCTCTTTGTAGGAACATTTAATCTGCAAAAGGCTTTGGTAGATGCCCTTTGCTGCTACTCAGTTTGGACGTCCGATTCGGAGAAAACCACTGCGTTTCAAAGGATATTATAAATGGCAACCAGGAGCACAATATCTCAATAAATCGCAGAAAGTAGTCCCTGGCCCTTCGACAGATGGGAGCGACCTCCCGCAAGTATATGCCGTCATCTATCGCAACACCGATGGTGAAGGAAAAGCCCTCGTCTTGGATGGTAGTAATGTGTTGACGCATACACAGGTCGTTGCTATAGCTATGGTGCCTAATTTTGTGGTTACTGGAGTAGAACAGACAAGTCGGTGGGCTTCGTTTGATGTGGCTTTTGACTATAAAACAGAGCTGTCTATACCCTTACTTTCCAAGCGTGGTTATAGTCTAGCGTTGGTGTTCTCTTCCAGTAAGAATGGGGCGCAGTTTGAAGGCGCATTAGGTTCTACGCTCATCATTGATGATTGCAGCATAGATTATTAATCGCTGCATGAGAGTAAGAGAAGTTTTCATTTCATTATAACTTGCAGCTGTATAATTTAGCTTGGTTTTTACCCTGCTCTAATATCATAAGTTCAATGTCTAATCATTATATATTGAGTTTGCTCAGTTTGTGTCTTTCACTCACGTTTACACCTACTCTACATGCTGAAGATACCGAGCATTCCCACCCATCTATTTCCGCTTGGCAAATCACCCCACATTTAGGATACACCATTGGAGGAATGACTCCAGTGCCGTTACCTGCAGAAATCCGTGAAATTCAGCGTTTCCATCCCATCGATGGTCTGAGCTGGGGATTTGACTTCTCTCGGAAGATCTCCTCACAATGGCGAGCAGCAGTGGGTATCCACTATTTCGATCGCGGCATGCGCACTGAAGCTCGTGTGAAAGCTTATCAAGTGAAGGTGGTACAAGCTGGCAACACCCTCGAAGGGTATTTCTCTGGTGTCAATCACACACGCGCTTCGCAACAAGGGTTTTGCCCTTCCTCTTCAGGCAGAGTGGCAACCGCTTGCGCGCTGCACGTTCTTCACAGGGCCAGTGGTAGAATGGTATTTCGACAGAAGTTTCACAGGGTTCTGTGACCGATGGTTATCTCCGTGTCGATCAACCCACTGGACGCAAGGTTGAATTTGGTGCATCTCCAGAAGAAGCTCCCACCTACGACTTTAGTAATGACATGGCACGATGGGGATTCGGGTGGCAAGTAGGTGCAGATTGGCTGGTTTCAAGTCGCTGGTCCGTGTTTTTACAAGCTCGCTACATTTTCACCAATCTCTTCCAACCAGGTTTCACCACGGTGAGCATGAAATTGCACCCCATGTTTGTCACCACAGGGCTCGCTTATCGAGGTGCACTGGTAAGGCTTTGTGGGGAAGCTTGCTAATCGTCACTTGCATCATAAGATTTGTAGAGGTTATGTTGAAGGCTTTTTAGCATCGAGTATAAGCCTTTGGGGACGAAATATCATAAAAATGTGTCGTTAAATTTGGTGATTCGAATTTTCGTCGTAATTTTACAAACGCAAACGGCAAGAATGTAGCAATATTTCTTGCTTCCTCCAAAGAATCGGGGTGTAGCTCAGTTGGTTAGAGTACGCGTCTGGGGGGCGTGAGGTCGCTGGTTCGAGTCCAGTCACCCCGACTAAGGAAGTCTAAGGCTTACTTTTCATATCGAAAAAGTGAGCCTTTTCTTCTGCCCATCACCATCGTTTTTGAAGAACTGGTAGAAGCGCAAAAGCTACCTTGCTTGTTTCGCTGAAAATCATTATCTTTGCCAATGATGCCGCTGTGTGCTGACAATAGGGCACGCAGGTGTATCGAGCAGAATGCGAAATTATCTCTAAGAGAGACTCTCAAAGCCTCTCGAAAACACAAAATCTGCTACAAGCCAATCTCGCCAATGTCTAAAATTCTTATCACTGGAGCCTCGGGCTTTGTAGGGATCTTTCCTCGTTGAAAAAGCACTCGAATTGGGTTTCGACACATGGGCAGTGCTCCGCAAAACGAGCAGCGAGGAGTATCTCACTGATCCGCGCATCCATTTCATCGAGCTTGATTTGGGCGATGATGCTGTGCTTGCGCAGCAACTCCACACTCATGCTGCTGAACACGGAGCTTTCGACTACGTGATTCATGCAGCAGGTGCCACCAAAGCTCCCAACGAAGCCGCTTTCCGTCGCACCAACACCGAAGGAACAGTTCGTTTTGGCGCGTACGCTACTCGAGTTGCAGTTGCTCAAAGGACGTTTTGTCTTTGTCTCCTCGCTCTCTGTCGTGGGGAGCTGTGGCGGAAAAATCCAGTTCGCCAGCCAGATGGCAGTATAGCCCAAGGGCTAGAACGCTATCGTGCCATCACCGATGCCGATACTCCCCAGCCCAACACCGCCTATGGCCGCTCCAAACTTGATGCAGAGCGCGCCCTTGCCACCCTCGAAGGTTTGGACTATGTCACCCTCCGTCCCACAGGAGTCTACGGCCCTCGTGAGCGAGACTATTTCCTCATGGCCGATAGTATCAAGAAAGCACATAGATTTCGCGGTGGGGTATACTCCACAAGCACTAACCTTCATCTATGTTCGTGATTTGGTCGATGCCTGTTTCCTTGCCCTTCATCGCGGAGAGCGCGGTCGTAGCTACTTCCTCAGTGATGGAGAAGTCTACGATAGTCGCGCCTTTAGTGATTTGTTGCAACAAGAGATGGGGGTGAAATGGGTGGCGCATATCAAAGCTCCAGTGTGGTTTCTCCATGCAGTATGCCAAGTGAGTACCTGGATTTCCAAATGCACTGGCAAGATGTCAACGCTCAACATGGACAAGTTCCAACTCTTGCGCCAACGCAACTGGATTTGCGACATCACCCCCCGCCCAACAAGATTTAGGTTTTTCTCCTCAATGGCCATTACATCGTGGAGTCCCCGAAGCAGTGGCTTGGTATAAAGCCGAAGGGTGGATATAGATTAGATATTAGACGTTAGAAATTAGACACTAGAGAGTCACAAATCCTAACGTCAAAAGACAACGTCTAAAAGCGTCTAAGATACGTCCAACTGCGAAGCCCTCTAACGTCTATCTTCTAACATCTAAAAAATATATGTTACATCATTTTCTCACTCGTGCAGCTCTTGCACTTTGCTTCTCAGCTGCTGTGCTCCCCAACTTTGCACAAAGCGGTGCCATCACTCCCAACATGCTCAGCAACTTCCGTAAGAGCGTGCCCAACAACGCTACGAGCAAAGCTCTGCAAAACGCACTCATGACCTCGGGTGTAGCAGCACTTTCCGTACGTCCCAATGTAGCGCAAGCCAACGATACCTATTTCTCCAACGAAGCTCCCTCTAGGGAATCACCGACCAGCAATCCAGCGGTCGTTGCTGGCTCTTCACTGGACTCAACGTGATGCGCTCACACATGATTCGTGAGCAAAAGTTGGGACGTTTCGAGTTTTCACAAAGCTATAATTCTTTCTACGACCAACTCGAAAAGGCAAATCTCTTCCTTCAGTCTGTTATAGACAAGGCCAATAAGCCCATGAGTGATCTCACCGTAGAGTGGTTGTTTCGCAATCCCATCAGCGACGGTGGTACCTTCACCGGTGTGCAAGACGTCATTAGCAAATATGGTGTCGTGCCTGCTGAAGTGATGCCCGAGAGCTACAATGCCAACAACACCAGTGCTATGGCAAAGGTGATTGCCCTCAAGCTTCGCGAATATGGTCTTGCTCTTCGCAAAGCCTATGCAGCTGGCGAACGTGGCAAGAAACTTGAAGCACGCAAGACTGAACAACTGGCTACTATTTACCGCATCCTTGTGGCTTGTTTGGGCGAACCTCCCATGCAATTCACCTACACTCTGCGTGATACCAAAGGAAAGCCCCTCAGCACTGAAACCTACACTCCGCAAGAGTTCTATCGTCGCTATGTGGGCTTCAACTTGGTGAGCGACTACGTGATGCTCATGAACGATCCCTCACGCCCTTATTATAAGACCTTTGCCATCGATCTTGACCGCCACACCTACGATGGTCACAACTGGACGTTCCTCAATCTTCCTATGGAGGAAATCAAACAAATGGCCATCGCTAGCATTAAGGACAGCACGCGCATGTACTACTCTTGCGATGTAGGCAAGTTCTACGATCGCAAGACAGGCCTCCTCTCAATGGACAACTTTGACTACGAGAACCTCTTCAACACCACCTTCCCCATGAACAAGGCTGAGCGTATCCAGACTTTTGCTTCTGCCTCTAGCCATGCCATGACACTTTGCGCCGTAGATTTGGACAAAGAGGGTAAGCCTTTGAAGTGGAAGGTCGAAAACTCTTGGGGCCCCACCAATGGTGTAGCAGGCCACTTGGTGATGACCGATAAATGGTTCGACGAATACACCTTCCGCCTTGTGGTGCAAAAGAAGTATGTGCCAGCGGCCACCCTCAAGCTCCTCGAGCAAAAGCCCACACTCCTTCCCGCATGGGATCCTCTCTTTAAGGGAGAAGAGTAATCTTGATTTTATAGACGTTAGGAAGTAGCATCTGTCCCTAAATTTCAGACGATAGACACTACTTTCTAACGTTTATTTCTATCCATAGACCGCATGGGGTATAATCGTCTAGAAGCATCAGATCGCATAGTTTTCTAACGTCTTAAGCCCTAATCTCTAACGTCTAATCTCTAAATGGTCGAGGCAAGTAAAGCCGAAGCCGAGCAAAAAGGGTCTGTGACCCCTAACTTCTAATGAAACTCATCAAAATCTTCTGTAAAAATACAGGGCAGTATCACGAAGTGCCTAAAGGTGCTACCTTGGAAGAAGTATATGCTAGTTTGGGACTCGAGCACCCTTGCTGTGTCACAAGCTGCAAGGTCAATAATCGTGTGGAAGGCTTGCACTACACCATCAACGATTCGCGCGACCTCGAATTTCTCACACTTACCTCTCTCTCTGGTTTGCGCACTTACACGCGCAGCCTCTTTTTTGTGCTTTACAAAGCCACTCGCGACCTCTTCCCCGGCTCTAATCTCCGCATCGGCACTCCTGTGGCAGGAGGTTACTATTGCCATCTTGAAGTAGAAGGTGGTGTAACGCCTGAGATTGCAGTGCAACTGCGTCAGCGCATGGCAGAAATTGTGGAAGCGGATATCCCCTTCCGTCGCGTCACAGCACACACCACGGAGGCGATAGAAGTCTTTCGCAGTCAAGGGCTCACACGCAAGGTGCAGTTGCTCGAGAGTATCGGAGACCTCTACACTCACTATTATGTGCTCGACGACACCGTCGACTATTTCTACAGCGCACTTCTCCTCCGCACAGGACAACTCACTCTGTTTGACCTCGTCACCTATGGCGAAGGACTCCTCATCCGCGTGCCTGATCCCAAACAGCCCAGCCAACTGCGCCCCATGACTGATCAAAGCAAGATGTTCGATGTCTTTCAAGAGCAGCACAGTCGGCAAGAAATCCTCGGATGCACTACAGTGGGGGAGCTCAACAAGGCCATTCGTGCGGGAGCCACCAACGATTTAGTCAATGTGGCCGAAGCCTTGCAAGAGAAGCAAATCGCAAAGATAGCCGATCACATCGCGGCTCATGACCACATCAAGGTTGTGCTCATTGCAGGTCCTTCCTCTTCAGGAAAGACTACCTTCAGCAAACGGTTGTCGGTGCAGCTTCGTGCCTGTGGCAAACGTCCTGTGAGCATCTCGCTCGACAACTACTTTGTGGATCGCGAAGCAACTCCCCTCGATGAAAATGGCGATTACGACTTTGAGACCATCGAAGCAGTAGACTTGCCACGCTTCAACAATCAGATGTCGCAACTGCTTGCCGGTTTAGAAGTAGAATTGCCCCTCTTCGACTTCCCCTCTGGCAAGAGTCGTCCTAGTGGAAATTTCCTGCGCCTAGGGCCCGAGACCATTCTCATCCTCGAAGGCAACCACGCCCTCAACCCTCGCATGAGTGAGAAAATTCCTGCCGAAGCCAAGTATAAAATCTATGCTTCTGTGCTGACCACTATCATGCTCGACGACCACAACTATATTCCTACCAGCGATATCCGATTGCTGCGCCGCATCTGTCGCGACTATAAATATCGTGGCTACCATCCTCAAGAGGTCATCCGTCGTTGCGCATCCGTCACGGCTGGCGAAGAGAAATGGATTTTCCCCTTCCAGAACAAGCGAGACACCATGTTCAACACCGCCCTCATCTACGAACTTGCAGCCCTCCGTGCGCAAGCCCTGCCCCTTCTTGAGATGGTGCCTGAAAGTGCGGAAGAATACTCTGAAGCCTATCGTCTTCGCAAGTTTATCTCCTATTTCACTCCCATGCCTCTCGATGCTGTGCCTCCTACCTCTCTCTTGCGAGAATTTATGGGTAGCAGCACTTTCAACTATTGAAAGATTCTGCAGAAAATCCAGTTGGAATCAGAAAAATCGCTCAATTCAATTGTGCGATTTTTCTTTTATCTGAAGCTATAATACCCAATAATGAATGAAAAATGGATTTTTTCATAAAATAATTAGGTGAAATTCTTGCAGGATTGCGAAGAAAATGGTATCTTTGCAATGTGTTTTTCATAGTATTAGATTTAAGGTTAACAAGGTTGGGGTACAGTGGTATCCCATTTTTTGTGCCATATTAGCTACTTCAACGAGTTATATTTGGCATACTTCAGAGATTTAATCGCAACAATCCTCGAGGTTATTTGTATAATTTGGTGTGAAGCTCTTTTCCTCCTTTCCTTGTTTTTCTTTGAATGATCCCCCTACATATAATAGGGGTTGAAATTGAGGCAAAGAGTGAAAAAACGACGAAAGAGTGAAGATATTTTTTGAAGATTACTTTTTTTGCTATTTCCAGTTGTCATTTTCTAGTAGTGATAACCTTTCTTAGAAACCAGAACTCTTTAGATCTTACATTCTCCTCTCACTAGGTTTTGTGATTCGAGGCATTGTGTTTATAGTGGCTTGCTGATTTTCTATTTGCCAGAAGAGGGTCAGTAGAAAATTATGATAAACCTCGCGTACGCGCGCGCATGTCAGGGAATTTTCACTTTTTGCTTTCACAACCTTCACAGGATGTTTGTTCTTCAATTCTATTTCTATATAAAAATCAAGGAGTTATACGAAGAAAAAGTCGGAGATTTTTATGAAATCTCCGACTTTTTATGCTGCGCTCAGAGAATTCTAGAATTTGCTCCAAGTTTTGTGTACGATAATCCAATTTTTCTGATTGAACAATCTATATTTTTGCTTCCCTTTCCACGGTTTCTGAGTAATTCTCAAAAAATATGTTATTAATATGCTGTATATTGCTGTAATAGATAATGTTAAGCGGAAAATGGTGAAGGTTGTGAAAGCAAAAAGTGTAAATTGCAGGGTGCGCGCGCGTACGCGTGCGCGAGAACTCTTGATTCGTTCTTTTTAACTTATAGTGTTTTCTCCTCTTCAGTTCAACCAGATCTGTTTCGCGATGTTGTACAAAAAGCAGGGTATTCACCAATAATTACGAATGAATACCTGCAATATGAAAGAGATTTTGAGCTATACTCTTCAGATAGAGTTCTTAGAAAGATTGATGAGAGTAGTAAAAGCGACTGGTAATCTGCATAGCGATCAATGCATATCTATTGTATTTCTACAATAGGTTTGCATCGTTTCCATCCTTGCGCCACTTCATAACGCCCCTTGCTGCCTGAAGGGACCGTAAGCTGCCGATAATAACTCAAGGGATCTGTAGCATTCTGTGTGAACGTAGGGGGATTAGGAGCTAGGCAAGTGAGATTGTCTAAGTGATCGCAACCATGAAAAATGCTCTCTCCCAGTTGTTGAAGACTTGCAGGAAAAAGTAATAGACATGAGTGAACTACAACCATCAAAGAGGCAGAACCAATGCTTTGCAAAGTGGTTGGGAGTTCTATTTGTTTCAGGTTACTGCATTGCCAGAAAGCTGCACCTTCTATGGTTTGTAGATGAGGAGGAAGTGTTACATCTGCCAGTTGGGAGCAATACGAAAACGTACTCTTGGGCAGTGTTGTCATTTGTGCTGGAAGTGTCACTTTAGAGAGAGCCTTGCACCCCCAAAACGTACGTTCTCCCATTGTTTTTATAGAGGAAGAAAGTGTGATTTGCTGTAATGCAGTGCAGTTTTCAAAAACACTAGCTGCCATAGAGGTGATTTTTGCGCCAAAACTGATATTGGTCATTCGAGTACAGTTCATAAAGGCTTTTTCCTCGATGCTTTGTAATTGTTCGGGAAGCACAACATTGTTGAGCGCACTGCATCCTTGGAAGGCACGCGCACCGATAGATTTGAGACCAGCAGGAAACTTGACGTGCTTCAAATCTTTGTAATTGCTGAATACACCATCGGCTATAGAGGTCACATAGTCAGGAATGGTGATAGAGCCTGAAACAGGAACATCATAGTTGGGCCACTTCTTGAGGACTCCGTTTTCGATGATAATATCTGGAGACAGAATGCTACCAGGGTCGGGAAACTCATTAACGGGTTTGTCTTTGCGACAAGCACCAAGCGTGAGCAGGGAAACTCCTATTAGCATCCATAGGAAGCGAGAAATAAAAAAAGTGCGCATAAGCAGTCTTGTTAGGGGGAATATCCATACCTGATTCTATTCTTTAGCTCCCCCTTTTGAAATGTGAGAAGCATCTAGGATGGGCATTGATATTAGCGTGATAGAGAGAATGGATTAGGCCTGGGTAGGATTACCCTTTTGCGAACGGAAGCTCTGCCACAGTGCGAAGGCGAAGCCGAGGGCTAAGAGAGCAAGCATGAGATAAGCGATAATCTCCGTGGTATTCACTGAAGCTGGACGGAAAGTGAGCACGAGCGTGTGTTGGCCTGCAGGCACTTTCACCGCACGCAATACATAGTTCACACGAGCCACGGGGATTTCCTGGCCATCGAGCGTAGCTGTCCAACCAGGATAATAGATTTCGGAGAGAGCAACTACACCTCCCTTTTCACTCTGCACAGCATAGCGGAGTTCGTTGGGTTGATAGTGCGTGAGCTTCACTGTTCCGTTGCCCAAAGTGGAGGTAGCGAGGTCAGTTTTGAAACGTTCGTCCGCCACAGCAGCGTGTTTCAAGTCGGTCTTAGCGAGAGCCTTGAGTTCTGCATCGGCATTGGGTACGAAGTCTAGGCGGTCTACAAACCATGCGTTGCCATTGGTGCTAAGATTTTCCACGGCAAACTGTCCACCAGCCAGAATCACCCACTTCGTGTTGAGCATGTTGAGCACAGGCGACACAGAGTCGGTGCGCAGTTCTTGACTCACAGCTTTTACGAGATCAGCCTGCGAGGTGATGCCACGTGCCGCCAAATGATTACTGTCGGCTAAGAGGGCACTGTAACGCTGTTGAATGGCTTTGTTGAGTGCCACGCATTCCGCGTTGAGATAGGCATCGATGATATCTTGATAGCGATGGAGCTTAGCAGCGTGATAACCTCCGACAGATTTATGCCAATAAGCTGTTTGGTTGCTGGTTTCGTTGAAAGGACTACCACCATTGCCGAGATTGAGCACGCGATAATCCAAAAGATTTGTCTTGGAGAATCGTTTCGTCAGCAGGCGTCTTCTTCAGTCCTTCCTCCATGGCTTGAGGTTCGGAGAAGCTGTCAGTGTTGAGATAACGCTTATTGACCGTCCACATATCCCCGAGTGTGAGCACGAGGAGTGCACCTACCATGAGGGGAGCAGGGAGCTTTTGAGGATAGCGGGCATAGATGGCCACTAAGGTCATTGCAATGGCGATGAGGAAGAATGAGCGCCATGCATCGAGCCGAAAGAACGGAGCCGTGGAGGGTGGTCACTGCAGCGCGATAACCAGAAACGAAATCGGCAGGAACACCCATAGATTGCAGTTGGGTGAAAATTTCTTTGTCGCTTTCTGCCAAGAGATTGCTCATACTAGGAGCTACTGCAAAGAGTAGACACAAACCTGCAGAGAAGATGCTAGCAAAGAGGAAAGAGTATTGTCCGCGACGCGTCTTGAAGAGTTCATCAGGGCGACGAATCACTTCTGCTAAGGCTAAAATGGCGAGCAAAGGAATGGTGAATTCAGCTATTACTAAAGCGGAAGAAACGGTGCGGAACTTAGCATACATCGGCAAGTGGTCGATGAAGAAATCCGTCACTGGCATCAAGTTTTTACCCCAAGCGAAGAGGAGTGAAAGGAAGGTGGCAGCGAGGAGCCCCCATTTCATAGGGCCGCGCACAAAACCAAGGCTGAGGAGGAACAAGAAGCAGATGATGGCACCGACATACACAGGACCAACGGTGAAGGGCTGGTTGCTCCCAATATTGATTGATGCCTGGTAATGAACCTGCATTTTTTCGCCCATGGCTTGTTGCGAATTGACCTGCATGTTGTAGGGGTTTCTTCGTAGCCATTGAGCTGATCGGCATTGTCAGTTGTTGGATACTAGCCGAACCACCGCCTTTGAAGTTGGCAATCATGAGGGTGAGAGTTTCATCGATGCCATAGCTCCACTGCGTGATGTAGTTGCGGTCGAGTCCATTGGTGGCGCGGTCAGTGCCCTCAGCACTGTCGGCACCACTTGCTGCGCCTTGTGCAGCAGCGGAAGACTGCTTTGACATCTTGGCAGGGTTGAAGGTGAGTTCGCTCTTGCCGCGCATTGACTCCTTAGCGTATTGCCAAGTGTAATGGTACATATTGGGCAGATTCATCATCAATCCCATGAGTCCCCCCACAATGACTGCTCCCGAAGCTTTGAGCCATTGCGCCCAGGTGCCTTGTCGTGCAGCTTCTACACCATAAGCGATGACCAAGAAGAGCATCACAAAGAGGAAATAGTAGGTCATCTGTGGGTGGTTGCTATAAAGTTGCAAACCAGTGAATAGGGCAGTGACTAAAGCTCCCCAAAGATATTTGCCGCGATAGGCGAGCACCAAACCGGCGATGGTGGGAGGGATGAAGCCAAGGGTAGCGACTTTCCACAAGTGACCAGCGGCAATGATGATGAAGAAATAGCTAGAGAACGCCCAAGCCACGGCACCGAAGGCGGAGACCAACGGACGCTGTTTCAACGAGCGCATCAAGATGTAGAATCCAAAGAGGTAGAGAAAAACAAAACTTAGTGGGCCTGTGGAGAGGAGCGTGATGAGACGACCCACCCATCCCAACAGAGTCGAAGAACCATAGGAAGGAGAAATCTGATAGTTGGGCATTCCAGAGAAGATGCCGTTGCTCCACCAGCTTTTTTCGCCTGTGGCATCCAAAAGTGGGGCTTGTTCGCGGCTTTGCCACATACCAGCCACAGTGTCGTGGCCACCCAGTACGAGGTGTTCTTTGAGCGGGGTGAAGAAATATGCCCAACTCAAGAGCATGAAGCCCAAAACGAAGAGCAAATCTAAGCGATAGCGCAAGAAGAATTGTTTCATATAGTTCTTTGAAAATGGGTATTATCAATAGGATTGTGAGAGCATCATCTTCCTAAAGACCAGTTGTGGGACAGTTGAGAAGGAAGGAAAAGATGAACCTATCTATACTTATATGCGCAAAGTTACGGAAAAGTGGACAAAACACACTATCTTTGCAAGAGAAATAAACGACAAGAACTTCATGAAATTAGGAATTATCACGGCCATGTCTGAAGAACACGCGCAAATAGCCGCTTTGCTAGAGCAGCGTGAAGACATTTGGGTGGATGGCCGCACTTATACCACAGGTAGATTAGCGCATCATGACATTGTGCTCATGCAGTGTGGCATTGGCAAGGTCAATGCTGCGGTAGGAGCTACGCAACTCATCGCACGTTTTGCGCCAGAAGCCATCATCAATTCGGGATGTGCTGGTGGCATCGATGTGAGATTGGGAGTGATGGATGTCGTGGTGGGTGCAGAAACCACCTATCACGATGTGTGGTGTGGCGAAGGCAACCTCTATGGTCAGGTGCAAGGGCTGCCTGCACGCTTTGCCGGTGCTGATCCTCTCTTGGCGGTGGCACGTGAGATGGCGGCGGATGCTTCGATACAGACGAAAATCCACTGTGGATTGATTTGCACAGGCGATAAGTTTATCACCGATCATGCGATTTTGGCGGACATTAAAACGCAATTCCCCGATGGTCTGGCAGTGGACATGGAGAGTGCAGCCATCGCTCAAGTGTGTCACCTCGAGAAGGTGCCATTTGTGAGCTTCCGCATCATCAGCGACACTCCAGGCGTGGACGAACACTGGGCGCAATATGAGAACTTCTGGTCGGAGATGGCGCATCGCTCTTTCGACATTACCAAACATTTTATCTTAGGAATTAGAGGTTAGACATTAGATGTTAGACGTTAGAGGGCTAACGCTATTGGACTAGATATTCTAGCAAACGAGAAGAACTAGATACTCTAGAAGAACTAGAAAATCTCAAGGACTTCTAATTTCTAATCTCTAATTTCTAACGTCTAACTTCTAACGTCTATTCTCAAACTATTTTGACAATGAAAAAGATACCTTCTTTTACGGTGAATCATCTCACGCTCCATCGCGGAGTGTATGTGAGTCGCCAAGATGCAGTGGGCGGAGAAATTGTGACCACTTTTGATGTACGCATGAAAGCTCCCAACCGTGAACCCGCACTGCACGTCAATGCCATCCACACCATGGAGCATTTGGCAGCCACTTTCTTGCGCAACCACCCCACATGGGCAGAGCGTGTGATTTATTGGGGACCAATGGGCTGTTTGACTGGTAATTATCTCATCCTTCGTGGTGATCTTACCTCTGAACAGGTGTTGCCACTATTGGTAGAAACCTACGAATTCATTGCTAACTTTGAGGCGATGTGCCTGGTGCCACACCTCGCGACTGCGGCAACTATCAGCTCATGGATCTTAACATGGCGCGTTGGGAAGCTCGTAAGTATCTCGATGAGGTGCTCACAAAGATGACTCCCGAGCGTTTGGTATATCCTGACTAAACTTTAGAGATTATGCAAATCTTACTTTCGCCTGCGAAAGATATGACGGACAGCCCTTCAGTATCTTTGCCTTCGCTCACGACTCCTCTGTTTTTGGCTGAGGCCGAACACAATGCAGAACAGATGAGCGAACTGTCTACGGAAGAATTGTCGCAGTTGCTCAAAATTAATCCGCAGCTTGCAGCTCTCAACAAGCAGAGATACACGGACTTTCCTGCACTCACTCCCCAGGCAGCTGTGCTGTCTTACACAGGAATGGCGTATCGTCATCTGCGAGCTGCAGAATTTTCGCCCGAAGACTTGGCTTATGCTCAGCAACATCTGTGGATGACGTCTTTTCTTTATGGACTGCTACGTCCGCTCGATGGTATCAAAAACTATCGCCTTGAGGGAAATGTGGTGTTGCCCGAGCATGATGGACAGACCATGTTTCTGTTTTGGCGCACGCGTCTCACAGATGTGCTCATCGATGCGGTGAAAGCAGACGATGGAGTGCTCTTCTTTTTGGGCAGTGGCGAGATGAAACAGCTTTTCGACTGGAAGCGCGTGACAAAGGAAGTGAAGGTGATCATGCCTACTTTCCAAGTGATGGCGAATGGTAAGTTGAAGACAATCGTGGTGTATACCAAAATGATGCGTGGCGCTTTGGCACGTCATCTCATCACGAATCGAGTCACTGCTACAGAAGACTGGCAATCCTTTGAATATGAAGGATTCGCCTTGCTACCTGATTCCACTGAATTACGACCTGCTTGGGCGATTCTTTAACACGCTCTCCTTAAACTCTTTACCTCTATGTATAGTGCACTTCAGCAGATTCCTCTATTTTCTGATTGTACCCCAGAGCAACTCGAGACGTGGCTTGCACAAGTGCCGCATCGTTTTGAAACTTTTGCTCCAGGCAACCGCATTGTGGCACAAGGCACGTCGGTTCGTTCTATTTTCCTTTTGACGGATGGGATGGTGCGTACGCAGATGGCACAGGGAAGGACGCGATTTTACGCTTGATCTTTTTGGAAGCTCCTATGCTTTTGGCTTCAGCTTTTGTGTTTGGCACAGAAAACACTTTTCCTGTTTCTGTGGAAGCGATTACTGAATGCCAAATTTGTATTGTGAACAAGGAGGCTTTTTTTGACTTTATGATTGCACAACCTAAGGTGATGCGTCGATTCATCAGCGATATCTCTGACCGTACGCAGTTCTTGAGTAAGAAACTCCGTGCTTTTGCGTTGCAAAATCTGCGTTCCCGTGTGCTGAGACTACCTGCGCGAACATCAACCTCTGGAGAGTGTGCAGGGCTGCAGCCAAAGCCTTGGGAGTGCTGCGACCTTCGCTTTCTCGCATTTTTGAGGGGATTTGCAAACTGATGGAGTAGTAGTAAAGACAGGGGAAGGGTGGATTTTGACGTAACAATTTGAGGTTTATAGTCCATCACTCCTTCTCTTTTTCGGTAAAAATATGACCCTTGATGATTGACATGAAAAGTCTGCAATCTTTCTTTTCTAAACACCATTCTTATGCGGTGGTGAAACAGAAATTGAGTTTCCTATTCCTTCTTTGTACTTTAATCCTAAGTCCTACCATTGGTGCTGTGGAAAAGGTGCATGCTACCTCTTTTTATCATTCGCTACCTTCTTCGTGGCGCACTGCTTCTACCCAAGCTCAGGCCAGTGTGCCCATCATCGATTATTTTGTGGTCTATGATCCTTCGGGCAAAGCTGTAGCAACGCCACGAGGAGGTATGGCTAAATATGCCCAAGAGGTGGTAGATTCTATCAATGCTGTGTTGCGCAATTCTCATGTGGAAGGGCGTTTTCGTTTGGCAGGCTACATGGAGATTGCCGAAAAAGCGCAGAGCATCAACCAAGGTCTGGGGCTTGTTTCTGCTCATGCCGAAGTGCGCCGTCAGCGAGATGCTGCAAAAGCCGACCTTGTGGTTTTGCTTTCCGAACCCGTCAACGATGGAGCTTCGGGATTGGCGACTCAGGAGGCAAAGAGTATAGATGCTGGTTTCTCCTCCGTACGTGCTTCTATGGCAGCAGTGAATTATACGGCGGCGCACGAAGCCGCGCACAACATCGGTTGTCAGCACTCGCGACAACAGGTGGATGCAGGCAAGCATGAGTATGCAGTCGGGGCGAGTCGTCCCGAATATCGCACGGTGATGGCTGGACCACATGATCATGTGGGAGTACAAGTTCCTATTTTCTCTGGGCCTAAAAGTGTGTGGAAAGGTGTAGTTTTGGGCTCTGCCACGGAAGATAATGTGCGCATGCTGCGCGAGCGTATGCCTATCGTTGCTCAGTTTAGCGAAGGCAACACCCAAATCAGCTTTGCTCCTGCAGAGTGGCGTCCCAATCATCGTGCACAAACCCTAGAAGTGAAGATGACCACCACGGCTGCCTATTTGGTGACCAGTGATGCTGCGTGGCTCACAACCGATTTGAAGTCGGGATACAACAGTAAAACCTTTAGACTCTCGGTCGCAGACAATCCGCAGAAGGAATCGCGAGTGGGACATCTTCGTTTTGAACTCATTGGCGATGACGAATCTACCTTTATCAACTACACCGTGGTTCAACAAGGCACAGATCCTTCCTCTGATCAACCCGATCCTAAGCCTGACCCCAAACCGGTAGATCCTGTCAAGCCCGATCCCAAGCCAGTTGATCCCGTCAAACCCGATCCCAAGCCAGTTGATCCTGTCAAGCCCGATCCCAAGCCAGTGGAGCCTGTCAAGCCTGACCCTAAACCTGTAGAGCCTGTCAAGCCCGATCCCAAGCCCGTTGATCCCGTCAAGCCTGACCCTAAACCTGTAGAGCCTGTTAAGCCCGATCCTAAACCGGTGGATCCCGTCAAGCCCGATCCCAAACCAGTGGATCCTGTCAAGCCCGATCCCAAACCAGTTAATCCCGTCAAGCCTGACCCCAAACCGGTGGATCCCGTCAAGCCTGACCCCAAACCGGTAGATCCTGTCAAGCCCGATCCCAAGCCAGTTGATCCCGTCAAACCCGATCCCAAGCCAGTAGAGCCAGTTAATCCACCTAAGGTTGAAGAAAAATGGAGTATTTCTCCCAATGACATCCATGTTTCTGCAAAAGACACTATCGTCGTGCTCACGATTGATGCACCTGCAGAGTTTTCTCTCCAAACTTCTGCAATGTGGTTCAGTAGTACTTTGTGGCAAGGTCAGGGAAAGACAAAGATTCAACTGTTTGTTGAACCCAATGAAGAGGAAAAATCACGCAATGCCGTGTTGGACTGTCACTTCTATTTCCCTCAGTCCGACCGCAAAGTCGTGGAGCATGTGAAAATCTTGCAAGATGCTCCCATTAAGAGTGGAGTTGCAGGAGTGCTCACCGCAACCTCCTTCAACTATTCTTGTGGTTGGGAAGGTGACATTCTCCACGTTGCTGCTCCAGAAGGTGCGAAAGTAGAGGTGATATCCCTCGAAGGACGCGTGTTGCAACAGATTGTGATAAATCAGACTTCTTGCTCCTTCCGTATTCCTCGTGGACAGTCCTCCCTCCTCGTACGCATTACTGCAAAGGGGCGTGCCGTAGTGCAGAAAGTGTCACGTGCTGACTAACCCTTATCTTCGCATTCTTGCAAAAACAAGGCAGTGCCAAAACAGACGTTTTGGCACTGCCTTTTGTTATCGCAACTTTAGATTTCTTTCAGCGCAGTCGCAGTCGGTTGTCCTTCATGCGGTGCGTGAAGTCTTGCAGGTGAGGCTTTGAGCGTGAGCAGCATGCGTTGCATCTGTGGGAGCTGCTGGGCAGAAAGGTCGTGCTTGAGTTGGGGATCCTTCGTTTTGTTGTAAAAACCTAGCACCTTTTCTCCATCAAAATGGAGCACCCATTCGCCATCTATCATTTGATACATCTGACCAATCGAACTGACGGCAAAATGTGGGGCAGAGGGAGAGAATACATTGTGCCAGAAACTGATCATTTTTGGGCTGTTGCAAATCGAGGAGGTCGAGGAGAGTAGGGAGGAAGTCGGCTTGCTGGAAAGTGTTGTCAGATGTGCCCACCCATTCTTCGCGAGCATCGTAGAAGAGAAGGGGATGCTAAAAACGCCCCACGGGTTGTTATATTCTGGTCTGATGCCTGCTACGGCATGGTCGGCGGTGATGATGAAGAGCGTGTTGCGAAACCATGGTTGCGTGCGTGCCGTTTGGAAGAACTTGCGCAGAGACATATCCGTGTAGCGAATCAAGGCGTGATAAGGCACTTCGTCACGTGGGAACACTTTCTCATAACGTTTAGGAAGGTGGAAAGGGTGGTGCGAACTGATGGTAAATTCAGTAGCAAAGAAGGGTTGTTGGAAGGTACTGAGTTTGTGTGCGAAGTATTGTAAAAACTCTTCGTCCCAAATGCCCCAACCTCCATCGAAATCTTTTGGGTTATTGTATTCGTCCATACCGAAATAGGCATCGAAACCCATCTTTCGAGAGAAGGCATCAAAGCCCATCGAACCATTTTGCGCATTGTGAAAGAAGGCGGTGTAGTACCCTGCGCGCTTCAAGAATTCGGGGAGTGCTGTCAATCCGTTTCCTGCGTAAGGCGAAGTGACAAAGGGTTGACCTGGGCGCGTGATAGATCCGAAGAGTGCAGGCATGGCATCAACAGATTGTGTGCCGCAAGCGTAGGCATCGGTCAGTACAAAGGAATGAACCAGCAGAGAGTCTATGAAAGGTGTGTAAGTGGGATAATTAGGTATCTGACGATTTAAGCTTCCTACCCATTCTTTCGCCATACTTTCCCAGATGATCACCACGACATTTCGTCCTTTGAAATGCCCGCTCCATGCGCCGTCAGTGGTAGGGGTGCGCTCGGAAGAAAAGTAGCGTTGGGCTTCTTCCTCAGAGAAGTAAGTGTGAATGGGCATGGCTGTTTTGCCTGCCGTTCGCAGTAGGGTGAAAGGAGTGTTGAGAACTAGGGCTTGTTGTTGAGGCTCGTTGCAATAAAGAGAAGCGTTGTGTGGGGCTAGTGGACGGAGGTCGCTAAATGTGCCGCGGACACAGCCCATGGACAATACAGCTGCCACCACGAGCAAGCTGCTAGACACCAAGGCTTCTTTGCGTGCTTGCCAATGAAGCACTTTGACCCGAGGCAGATGGTCTAGAATCATCCACACAGCGATGATGCCCAAAGAGAGGAGAGTGATGGGGAGGAAGTCCCAAAGAAATCCCAAGAAGCGAAGAGGATTTTCGTTGGAAAACTCACGAAACACGGCCATCGTGGTGCGATTGAGCGTGAATCGGAAGTAGACCACGTCGGTCATGTTGGCCATCAAGCCTAAATGTTGGGAAGAAGATAAGTCCATCGCAATAAATGCTGTCCCCATCTCTGACTGGTCCATCGTTGAGGTAGGAAATGCAATAAGAGCATGAGGGCATTGAGGTAGACTAATGCTGCCAAGTCAAAGCGCACCCCACCTCGAAAGGCGAGAAGTGTGGAGGAAAGGTCTTCAAGATGGAGTAAGTCTGCATTGTGCCAAAGAAAAATCACTCGTGCTAGAGTGAGCATCGCAAAGGCAAGAAGGAGACGCCATAGGAGTACACCATATTGAGAGATACTGAAATGCGGAAGTCGGAGGTGTTTCATCACGAAACGAACTATTGAGATGGATAGAATAGAGGTGGACAACACTTCTTAGGGAGTTGTCCACCTTATTTAATGTGCAAAAGGACTAGGATTCTGGTGAAGATGTCCCTTCGTTTTGAGTTGCTTTGTCACTTTCAATGAGAGATAACAAACGATCTACAGCTTCGGCGGTGGGAATGTTGCGTTCCACGCAGACCTTTCCGCGATAAAGACTCACCTTGCCTGGACCTGCTCCCACATATCCATAGTCAGCATCCGCCATTTCTCCAGGACCATTCACGATGCAGCCCATGATGCCGAGTTTCAAGCCTTTGAGGTGAGAGGTAGATGCTTTGATGCGTGCTATCGTTTCTTGGAGATCATAGAGGGTGCGGCCGCAGCCTGGGCAAGAGATGTATTCCGTTTTGGTCTGGCGCAAGCGACCAGCTTGCAGCACGCCAAAGGCAGTTTCATCGCGTTCTGCCAATCGAGAAGCGAGCATGATGCCATCGGTCAGTCCATCCATCATGAGCAATCCCATGTCGGCAGCGGCTTTGATTTGGAAGTCCTCCTTCATCGTGTCGCCATATTGTTGGCAGAAGATGACGGGGTTGGTGAGGCGTTCTCTCCACATTTCGTGCACGAGAGCACGAAGTTCGCCGGCACGATTGGCATGATTGCTCTGCGCGATGACTACCATCTCGCTATGTGCGCGTAGACAAGCCTTCACTTCATCGTTGAGTTGGGCGTAGCTCAAAAATAGGAACTTGAGCGGAGCTGGATTGCCCGACACAAACATGAGATATTGGGGCACGTAAGCTGGATAAGTGCCTTCTTCTCCAGTCCAGTTAGGCGCATCTACGATGGCAGCAGGCACGCGCGATTTCCAGTCTTGGGGCAGGTTGCCACCAAAATAGGCATAGTCAGCCCGAGGAGTGCCGTTGCTATGTGAAGGCTGAGGCAAGGAGGAGTCAGCTTGGTAAGATACTACCACAGGGGTGTGCTTACCCCCGATGTTGAGCACTGAACAGGTGGGACGACGTTGTGGTTCGAGCCAGTTGAATTCTGCGCAAGGAAGGGCTGGGATATGGGCATGACCCGAGCGAGACTCTAGTACATAAGATGCCAGCTTATAAGCCACGGGAATCTCTTGTTCGGGAGCTTCGGAGAGTGATACTCGGATGGTATCGCCGATGCCGTCTGCTAGGAGTGCGCCAATGCCAACTGCGCTTTTGATGCGACCATCTTCACCTTCTCCAGCTTCGGTGACTCCGAGGTGGAGGGGGAAAGACATACCCTCGCGCTTCATGGCATCTACCAGCAAACGCATGCTTTGTACCATGACCACCGTGTTGGAGGCCTTGATGGAGATGACCACATCGAAGAAGTTCTCGCGCATGCAAACGCGGAGAAACTCCATGCAGCTCTCCACAATGCCGGCTGGGGTGTCGCCATAGTGGCACATGATTCGATCGGAGAGCGAGCCATGATTCACGCCGATGCGGATGGCAGTGCCATTTTCGCGGCAGATGGCGAGCAACTTCTTGAAGCGCGTTTCTAGACGTTGGAGTTCTGCAGCATATTCTTCGTCAGTATATTCTACACTCTTGAAAGTGCGCGCTGGATCTACATAGTTGCCCGGATTGACACGGACTTTTTCAATAATGGTAGCGGCTAAATCAGCCACTTTAGGGTTAAAGTGCACATCAGCCACCAGAGGAGTGTGGTAGCCTCTGCGGTCGAGTTCAGCGCGAATGTTGCGAAGGTTTTCCGCTTCGCGCAGCCCTTGTGTGGTCAAGCGCACGAGGTCAGCCCCCGCCTCAATGATGCGGATGCACTGTTCCACGCTAGCTTCCGTGTCTGTGGTCAGAGTGGTAGTCATGCTCTGCAGGCGCAGGGGATTTCCACCACCTATTGTCGTGTTCCCCACCTTCACAGCGTGGCTACTTCGGGGGGAGTAGTTAAACAAATTCATGAGTGTCGAAAAGAAGTATAGTAAATTGTTGTGTCTATGTAGGCAGACTCTGGTGACTCAAAAAGAAGACACCAGAGTCTGATAAAGAGTATCAAGAGGTCGTGCTTAGAAGGTGGCGTGATGTATCGCCCAACTAAGCGTGCTTAGCACTTATATTTATATTGTATAGCCGCGAGTTCTTCGTTGGCTTTCACGATTTTCTTTTTCAATCCTTCCTTATAGGCTGCAAGTTTTTGCGCCACAGTTTCATCAGAAAGGGCAATCATTTGCACTGCCAAGAGAGCAGCATTGAGTGATCCGTTGACACCCACTGTAGCTACTGGGATGCCAGGAGGCATTTGAACGATGGAGAGGAGGGCATCCAAGCCGTCGAGCATACCTTTGATGGGCACTCCGACAACGGGTAGCGTGGTGTTGGCGGCTATCACACCTGGAAGAGCGGCAGCCATGCCAGCTGCAGCGATGATAACTCGGAGACCGCGACCTTTGGCTTCGCGTGCAAACTTCTCAACCTCAGCAGGAGTGCGATGGGCAGAGAGCGCATTGATTTCAAAAGGAATCTCAAGTTCGTCGAGAAGTTGAGCAGCTTTTTCCATCACTGGAAGGTCGCTGGTGCTACCCATGATGATGCTTACAAGTGGTTGCATAGGAATATAGTGAAATTATAGGGGTTGGGGGATAAAATGTCGAAGAAAGTGCAAAATACGCTGAGGAGTTTGAGCGAAGAGTTGCCTTTATAGGGCATTTCTTGGTTAGAGGAAGAAGACGATGCCCAAACCACAGAAGAAACCCACGATGACTCCGAAGAGTAGTTCGCTATAGTTGTGCATCTTCAGAATCATTCTACTACTACACACAGCACCTGAGAGGAGAATAGCCCAACAAATCCAGAAGGTAGCATCGAAGTGAAACACCCGCGAGAAGGCCATGAGCATGCCAATTACGCCTCCCGATGCCGCAGCATGAGTAGAAATTTTGATTTTCAAGTTAATCAGTGCGCAGACAATCTGAATGAGCAGCCCTGAAATGATGATGGTGGAGAGAAAATAGGGCATGCGAAAGAATCGCATCAGCGCAAAGAGAATGCTATAGCAAATGATGTTGATGATATAAGGCACAAATCTGCGTTCGCGCAAGCTCATTTGGTGGCTTGTCCATCCATTGATGGCGCGATACATGCGGATGGCAATGAGAGGAAATACCCAGGTGAAGAGGATCACAATACCTGCAAAAGCGAAGCGGTAGGCATTGGGAAGCTGGTTGAGATAGCTAAATACCAACAAGAGGGTGACTGCCACCGTGGGAAGGTAGAAGGGATGAAAGAGCCACGAGATGGTTTTGGCTGTGAGCAACGCATATTTGTTGCGCAGAGATTGTTGAGGGGTAGACATATCAGAGAAAAGTCTATAGCAAGAATAGTAGTGTAGTGGAGGTAGCAACCATTATCTGCGCAATCCAGCTTTGGCAATGCCTAGCTGTTCGCGATATTTGGAGACAGTGCGTCGTGCCACTTTTAGCCCTCTTTCGGCAAGTAGAGTGGCCACCGCTTCGTCAGAGAGAGGCTTACGTTTGTCTTCCTCGGCAATGATTTCCTGGATGGCTGCTTTTACCTTGCGAGCGGCCACGGTTTCTCCGTCAGCAGAGGTGAACTGTGTGGAGAAGAAATGGCGCAAAGGGTAGGTGCCGTAGTCAGTTTCCACATATTTCGAGTTGATGGCACGTGACACGGTGCTCACATCAATGTGTGCGCGCTCGGCAATGTCTTTGAGCACCATGGGGCGAATCTGGCTTTCGTCGTCGTCATTGACAAAGAAGTTATGCTGCAGTTCCACAATCGCTTCCATGACTGCTTGTAGGGTGTGGTGCCTACGGCGCACACTCTCGATGAAAGATTGAGCAGCATTCACCTTTTGTCGTGCATAGACCAGGGCTTCTTCTTGACTGCGGGAAAGCTGTAAGGCTTTTCCTTCTTGTGTAGCGCGATCTTTGGCCATGCGGTGCATCACCAGGGTTTCTGCAAAGGCTGGACTTACGCGAAGGTCTGGCAATTGTCCACGCTGTTGTTGCACAATGGGTGTGCCATCGCTGTCCAAAGGTGACCCGAAAGTCTGGAACCACTGTGGGAGCAGAAGTGTTGATGCCCTCTGAGAGCACACTACCTGGGCGTGGATTAAGGCGGCTGATGTCGTGGCGAATGCGTTCCACGTCCTCGTCAGAAAGAGAAAGTTTGGTGGCAATCCGAGGCCATCTGGAGTGCATCAAATCATCGAAGTATCGATCCACCACAATTCGTGCTGGCGCATCGGGAGCCAATTGGAGTAAGAGGCATTCTCTCAGATTTCTAGCCCCAATCCCTTTCGGCTCAAACTGTTGCAAGAGCTTGGCTAGTCGATTGATTTCTTCGGGAGTAGTATCAATATACTCCTTAAAAGCCAATTCATCGCAGAGGGTCTCATCATCTTTAGAGAGAAATCCGTTTTCATCGAGCGAACCCACGAGATACACCATAATCGCCATCTCATGTTCGGAGAGAGGGAGTTCACCAATCTGTCGATAAAGTTCATCATACGACGAATCTTCACTGCTGATTTGTCGTTCACGTCCTTTGTCTTCTCCTCGGTTGTTGTAGGCTTCTCTCAAGGTGTCGGGCACATCGTCAAGCGTGCGGTAGTCTCCCAGTTCATCTTCTAAGCGTGCGTTTTCTCTCTCGCTATCGTTGAGCCCATCATCAGCTTCGTTTCCCATAAAGTCTGCCTCGTCTGCGCTGTCGTGCTCACTTACTTCAAGGGCTTCATTGTCTAGGAGTTCGTTTTGCAAGCGAGTTTCAAAATCGGCCAAGGGCATCTCTACGATGGTAGAGAGCAAAACTTGTGCGCTAGAGGTGTTTTGCACCTGTTGCTGTTGTTGATTTTGTTGCAGTCCTTGGCGTTGTGACATAGAGAAATATGTGCTTGAGAGAGAAACATGAAGACACTGTAAAAATACAATGCTTGGATGTACTGCAAATTTACTAAGTTTTTTGCGATAGAGGCTCTAATTCTTCGAAAAATAGTAGTAACTTTGCCCATACATCGCCATGTGGCTTTATATCATAACCTATGCGCTTGCTCAATTTTCTTTCTCAAACTATAGAACTTCGTAAAAAGACATGGCTAAATGTCACCATCACAGCACTCATCAGCGTGGTGGTCATTTTCGTAGCCTTGCCTAAGACCGATGTGACGAGATATGAAGTAGATATCAACAAACCTTGGCCTTATCCACGTCTGATTGCCCCCTTTGAGCTTCCGGTGAAAAAGGGAGCAGAGCGCATTCAACAGGAGAAAGATAGCACCCGCAGAGCCTTCAAACCCTACTTTGATCTTATGCCCTCTGTGGCTCAAACTCAAATTGAACGCTTTGAGCGCGATTGTCGCTCAGGACAGCTCGGATATTTCAGTGCTAGCGAGATACAACATGCGGTCAATAAGCTGAAAGAAGTGTATCATGCAGGCATTATCTCGAGTGAGGATATGAACAAGGTGCAGCAGGACGAATATGCGCAGGTGCAAATTGTGGTGGGCACTACGTCGACACTTCGTGAGAGCAGGCTTTTGCTCACTAAAAAATAGTGCACGCAGTATCTCCTTTCAGACAAAAGTCAAGATCGAGACAATGCTCTTGTGGATCAACTCGACAATTATCTCAACATCAATCTTAGTCTGAACAAAGAAAAGAGTGCAAGTGCTCTCCAAGAAGCTCTTGGAGAAATCACCACTATTGATTATCTCAAGCCTGCAGGAGCTAAAATCATAGACCGCGGTGACATTGTGACGCGCCAACATCAGTTGGAAGTAGAGTCTTTCAACGATGAACTCAATCTGCGCAATGATAGCCAGAAGAATGTTTTGCTTTTTACATTGGGCGGTTGGGCTTAATCATCACCTGCATTGGTGTGATGATTCTCTATCTCGAGACTCTTTCGTCATGCCTATCTGGCTTCTTCTCACAAGATTTATCTCATCTTTTCGCTCATCACCATCTTTTGCATCATAGCTTCGCTTGTGCAGAGCATCAATTTGGCACCTATCTACATCATTCCCTTCGTCATGGTGCCCATCGTGTTGCGCATCTTCACCGATTCACGTACGGCATTTATGGCGCATCTCACCACAGTGGTGATTGTGTCGCTCTCGGGACACAACGATGTCATTTTCATGCCTGTTCAGCTTTTGGCTGGGCTGCTTGCTGTCTACTCTTTGAGCGAACTTTATGAGCGTTCGCAGATTCTCCGCACAGCGGCCATCGTCACCATAGGCACCTCACTTTTTATCTTCTTCCACGAGCTAGCAACACTCAACACTTTTAGTCGTGATACTGGTTTGGAACAAATCATATTTGGACTTAACCTTGAGCGTTATCGCGACATTGGTCTTAGTGGTGTAGCCTTACTTTTTACCTATCCGTTGCTCTACCTCATTGAGCGCATGTTTGGATTCACCTCAGCAGTCACGCTCATTGAGTTGAGCAATATCAACAACCCCATGCTTCGTCGTTTGGCCAAGTTGGCGCAAGGCACCTTTGTTCATTCGATGCAGGTGGGCAACCTTGCTGCAGAAGTGGCCGATAAGATTGGGGGGAATGTGCTCTTGGTGCGTACCAGTGCTTTGTATCATGATATAGGGAAGATGCTCAATCCTGGTTTCTTCACTGAGAATCAAGGTGCACTCAATCCACATGATATGTTGTCCGAACAAGATTCTGCGCGAATCATCATTGAACACGTCACCGAAGGAGTGCGACTAGCCGAGAAATATCGTTTGCCTAAATCCATTCGCGATATCATCCTGACACACCATGGTCGCTCTCTAGTGCGTTATTTCTATGTGCAAGCCGTCAATAAATATGGTGCCGAACATGTGGATGAAGCAGACTATCGCTATCCAGGGCCAAATCCTACCACCCTCGAACAAGCCATCATCATGATGGCCGACTCGGTCGAAGCTGCTTCTCGTAGTCTAAAAGAGCACACCGAAGAGGCTATTTCCCAGTTGGTTCATCGCATCATTGATGATCAGGTGGCCAATGGGGCTTTCGATCAATGTCCCATCACCTTCCGTGATCTCTCGCAAGCTAAGGTCACCTTGATAGAGAGCCTAAAAACCATCTATCACGACCGCATCTCTTATCCCGAACTAAAAATCGGAATCGCCCATCATTCCCATGACACATCGTGGACTATTCCCCACGAGCCGGGAGGTAGATTAGAAATCTACGCTTGTTATTCAGATTTTTCAGTTAGCTCCCATGCTAGCTAGCAGCAAATATCTTACCCCTTCAATTCATGTATAAGCACATCATCCTTGGTGCAATCGCGCTGTATGCTTTAGCCAGTTGCACTGCTGAAAGTTCCATCGAGACCGAGTTGTCCCACCCACTGACGGCGCAAAATGTGGCTTCGCCCACAAGTCTTGACTATGATCCTGCACATTTCGCCACACCCGATAAGAGTGAGAATCTCATGAGCCTCGGAACGGTGAATGGTACAGCAGCAGCCAACAAAATTTTATTGGCGATGGATCCCAAGGTGGCACTGACGCTTTCGGACTATCCCGAACTCACCACGGAGCAGTTTGAAGAAATCAAGGCAAAGGCCACCGAGGTGACCCAAGGTGCGAAAAACCAAACGGAAGCTCTCCGACGTATCCACGACTACCTCACCAAAAACATTCAGTACGATAAGGACGGAAAAGGTGCAGAGCTTGCAGGTGGCAAAGACTCCAATTCTCCTTACTTAGCCTTCCGCAACAAGCTTTGTGTGTGTCAGGGTTATGCCAACCTACTCCGTGTGATGGCCATCTCGCAAGGCATTCCCTCGGTGAGCCTCAATGGTAATCTATTTGGCGGTAAAGGTACCTACTACTATGGTGGCCATGCTTTGGGCTGCTGCTTTGGTTGATGGAAAATGGATTATTGAAGATCCCACTAACGGCAATTTCTACCCCATGAATCCTGTCGATGCTTATGCTGCCGACTTGCAGACTACCTGGATTTCGCCTGCTGCCTTTGAGAAAGATGGATTTGTCCTTGACTTTCACGAAGTGCATCTCAATGTGGCTGAGGTGAAATCTCGCCAATCCATACTCACTGTGCCTTACAGCTATGAGTATGATGCGAAGCGTCACAAGTCTTTCCGCATCACGAGCTTTAATCCTCACAAGATGTTGCCCGATGAAGTCAAGCAAATCTATCTAGGCGACAACATCGTCTCGCTCGGACAAGGCTTGGTAGGCCTTTCTCGTTTTGGCAATCAAGTGGAAGCCGTGCACGTTTCGCCCAACAATAAGAAACTATGTAGTGAGGATGGAGCGGTCTATCGTTGTCATCTCAAGAATAAGGAGCGTGTTATAGACGAGTTGATATATGTGCCCACTCAGAAGAAGAGCCTAAAACTCCTGCCTATGCCACGTCTGGAGAAAAATACGGTGACTGGCTGTGCCGAACTAGAGTCTGTCTATGTGCTACCAGGCACGAAAGTCATCGAGGCCTATGCTTTTGAGCGTTGCCCCAAGCTCCGTACCATCTATCTTCCTGCAGACTGTGAAGTGCAAGAAGGTGCATTTGCAGAACGCTCCAAAGACGTTCAGTTAGTGCGTGGCGACTTTACCGGCATTCGTCGTGTTCGTCGTTGATATTCTGTTAGGCACGTTCTACGAATTCCCTTTTAGGCATTGGTAGAACCTGCCTTTATTTTTGCTCTCTATTCTCTGTTTATTCCATGATGTTGCCTTCCTATTGCCTGATTCCTCGCATCTTGCGGTGGTTTCGTCGTTTTCGTCAACGCCGAGGCTACGGTGTGCATTCGCCCTTTGCTTTTGAATGGATCACCGACGTGGTGTACAATCAGAAGGCGCAATACTATGCCTATGCCCACCTATCCAAGCATCATGAGGTGTGGTCAGGAGTTCTCTCCGTGAAAGATGCTCGTTTGCTCTTCCGCATGGCTAATCACATTAAGGCCACTTGCATCTTAGTTGTAGGAGAAAGGGTGGAGCGAGAAATCCACTACCTCAAAGCCGCGCGCCCTTCTGCCACGATGGTTCATTTCGCCGATGAGGCAGCGGTGGATCAGGCTTTTTAAGCAAGGCCTACTGGCGCAATATCGCTTCGACTTCGTGCTGTGGATGGCAGCTGCAAGCCCAAGTCAAGCACATTTCTCCCACTTGTGTCCGAAAAATCTCAGAGAGTTTAGAAAAACTCGGAGATATTTCCAAAAAGTCCGAGAGTTTTTGAGAAAATGTCGGACATTTCTTTGCTTATCTCGGAGAGTTCTGAGCATAACTCCGCTACTTGCGTTGCATCGACCGAAATCTCCCCTTCCCCCATGGATGTTAAAGCCCCGCATTCGGCATTGTCGCCCCAGTCTGTTTTTGTCTTGCTTCTGCCTCATGCCAATGAGGAGCGCACCACGGCTTGGCAGTCGCTCCAGCAGTTGGACTATACCACGGTGTCTTTCGACCTGCACCGCTTCGGAGTAGCCTTTTGCTATCCCAAACTTCAACGCCAGCACTATGTTGTCAATTATTTCTAGTAGAGGTTTTCGCAGCCTGTTAATCCGATAATGTGAGGCCTGTTCATCAGAAACGAATGCACTGATGAAAAATAGCTGCACAAAAATTTGGATATACGGAAAGTTTTGCTAACTTTGCGCTCTAAATTATTTCATCAATTTCGACAGATATGTATTGGACTTTGGAATTGGCTTCAAAACTCGAAGACGCGCCTTGGCCAGCCACCAAGGAAGAACTCATCGACTATGCAATGCGTTCGGGCGCGCCCATGGAAGTGGTAGAAAATCTCAACGAACTTGAAGATGAAGGTGAGGTTTTTGAGACCATCGAAGATGTTTGGCCCGATTATCCCACTAAGGAAGACTTCCTCTTCAACGAAGACGAATATTAAATTATCGCACGATAGCGGAAGCCATTGGCTTTCGCTATCGTTTCTTTTTAAGAGGTGTTTTTTTAGTCATGCTCCATGGCAGGTGCACTCACGCACTTGTTATTGAGCTAATCATGAGATCTACTCATATTACTTTGCTAGTGCCCAAGTTTATCCCATGTCCCTCTCCCCACTTTTTGCCTAGAGTAGCTGTGGTTGTGCCCGTGTTTAATCGCGCACATTGCATTCTTGCCACGCTCGATTCCATACTTGCGCAGACATTGCGACCTGCGCAGGTCATCGTGGTGGACAATGGCTCTACGGACCAGTCCAAAGCAGTGGTGGAAGAATGGATGCAGCAGCAAAAACCTCACTGTGAACTGCTCTTGCTCTCTGAACCATGTCGTGGTGCATCTGCGGCTCGCAACAGAGGACTACAAGCCGTCACCACCGAATGGGTGAGTTTCTTTGATTCCGACGACTTGATGTCGCCCGACTTTTTAGAGCGGATGCTGGGTTGTGCCCAGGCGCAAGAGAAAGAGTGGGTCATTGCTCGCACGCAGATGGTGTTTGCACAAAAACACCTTGGCTTCCTTTCGAAACGCATCGTTCGTTGGGGCACATCTCAGCCTACCCTAGTGGATCATATCTTAGGAGCTTGTATCTCCACCCAAAGTTTTGTGGCACAAACACCACTGTTACGCCGCATCAAAGGATGGAATCAGCATCTCCCGATGTGGAACGACTACGAAATTGGCCTACGCCTGTTACTGGCATCTCCACATCCAGCATGGTGTGAAGGAGTGTTTCATCAAATCTTCCAGCACCCAGATAGCATAACAGGGAGTAGTTTGAGCGATCGAGCTGAGCAGCTCACCCTAGCTTTGGTGAGCATAGCCCGAACTTTGCAAGAGCACTCCGACCGATTCAGTGCACCGCCACTCCGACATGCCTTCACCGCCTTGCTCTATCGCACGAATATTGTGGCTGGCCAACTTCTGTGTGAGGGTAATCCTCGATCCGCGCAACAATTACTCCGTGTGATGGGCAGTCAGCTGCCACAGTGTCCCAAGCGACATAGCCTCTTTTCTTCCCTACTTCGCCACTATGTGCGTTGGGGAGGCCGTGGAGCATGGCGCATCGCTCGCCTTTTAGCCCGAAGCTAAAGTCCAAAGTCTAATGAATAACCTATATATATGACGCTTCAACAACTAGAATATGTGGTGGCGGTGGCAGAACATCGTCATTTTCTCAAAGCCGCTGAAGCCTGCGACGTCACACAGCCCACGCTCAGTTCGATGGTGCAAAAGCTAGAAGAAGAACTGGGAGTGAAAATCTTTAATCGTCGCATCAAGCCTATTGCGCTTACGCCTGTGGGAGAAAACGATTGTGGCACAAGCTCGTCAGACACTTGTGCAAGCTCAACGGCTTAAAATCATGTGTCGATGAGGCACAAAATAGTCCAAGAGGAACTTTTTCTATCGCCGTACTTCCCACCATTGCTCCATATTTAATCCCTCGTTTCTATCCCGAGTTCTCACGCCGATATCCCGATGTCGAATTGCACATCACGGAGATGAAGACAAGTTCTATCAAAGCGGCCATCACGAATGGGGAAGTTGATGCAGGTATCTTGGCGGATATGGAAGGTTTGGACGACTTTCTCAGCACTACCTTATTCTTCGAACAGTATTTTGTCTATGCAGCCCACGACACGCCACTTTCCCATCTGCCTTCTGTGAAGACCAGTGATTTGAGAGAAGTGCCGCTGTGGTTGTTGGATGAAGGGCATTGTTTTCGTGATCAGCTCGTGCAGTTTTGCCAACTCAAGTCGGGACGTCGCAGTCAGCGTTCCTATCACTTGGGGAGCATAGAGACTTTCATGCGCATGGTGGAAAATGGAGTCGGAGTTACCTTTATTCCAGAGCTTTGTACCTTTCAACTTTCACCCGAGCAGCGCGAACTAGTTCGTCCCTTTGCAGTGCCTGTGCCCACTCGTGAGGTGGTGTTGCTCACGAGTCCTGATTTCGTGCGCCATTCTATTCACCAGATTCTTGTCGATGCTATTCGACAATCTGTGCCTTCTGAAATGCACCATTTGACCAAAGTGCAGAAACACGTCAATTAAAAGGGCGATTCTCGTTACAAAAGTAAAAAGAATCACCACATATTCTCTGCTTTCTTTGTCAATCCGACAGAGAATCATTATATTTGTCGGGTCAATGGTCGCTAACTTTTTGCATGGCAAAGGTGGTTGACCTGATTCAGTATTCTTAGATAGTTCATCAAACTTTCCCTCGTATGAAGAAATTCCTCCTTCTCCTCTTTATTGCCCTCACCACTAGTGTAGGAGCGGCAGCTCAGAAATTCGCCCTCATTGACATGGAATATATCATGCACAATATCCCTGCCTATGAGCGTGCAGGGCGAACAGCTCAATCAAATCTCCAAGAAGTGGCAAGCAGAAGTCGAAGCTCTTGACACCGAAGCAAAGACACTTTATCGCAACTATCAGAACGAAGCAGTATTTCTTTCTGAATCGCAGAAGAAAACTCGTGAAGATGCCATCGTAAAGAAGGAAAAAGATGCTGCCGACCTCAAAAAACGCTATTTTGGCCCTGAGGGAGAATTGCACAAGAAGCGTACTGCGCTGCTTCAACCCATCCAAGACGAAGTGTACAATGCGGTGAAGGCAGTGGCACAAGCTAAGGGCTTCCAGCTCATTCTTGATAGAGCTAGTGAAGGTGCAGGCATCATCTTTGCTTCTCCTGCCATAGATATTAGTAACGAAGTGCTAGCGAAATTAGGCTATTCAACTAAATGTCGTAATTTTGCCCAAATATCGTAGGGCAGTAGCAATTAGGCTGTTGTGAAAGAGCTAGACCTAAGAATTCCATCGTCCGACAGTCCTTTTTACATTGCTAAGGCTTATCGTAACCCCCTTTTAGAAACATCAAAAACAACAATATGTTCAAGAAAAATTCTCCTTATGCTCCTCATGGTGGCTCCTTTGAGCCTCCTCGCCCAAAAAGTGGCACACTACAACTCACAAGACATCGTGACCAACTACTCTGAATTCAAGAAGGTGCAAACCGAACTCGAAGCGATTGGCAAGCAATATCAATCTGACCTTGAGGCTATGGATAAGGAGCTCCAAACTAAGTTTGAGAAGTATCAAGCTGAAGTGACTGACAAGACTCCTGCTAACATTCGTGCTCGCAAGGAGAAGGAACTTCAAGATCTTCGACAACGTGTTCAACAAACTGCTCAAGATAACGAACAAGCCTTCCGTCAAGAGCAACAAAAAGCGCTTGCAACCCGTGCTCGATAAGGTGAATGCAGCTATCAACTCTGTTATCAAAACAGGTCAATACGTGTTTGCTATCGACAAAAGTGCTGCACAGGCATGATTCACATCAATGAAGCTCTCTCTACCGACATCACTGCGCAAATCAAGTCGCAGCTCGGCATTAAGTAAATCCTGAGAACGTCGGATAGGCCATGCTTGTGATGATTGCACATCAGCAAGAATGCTGCATCATACAGCCTTGGCTTCCCATCTTTAGCATCTGAACTCTCTGGCGTTTTTCATAGACGCGCCCGATGGTTCAGATGCTTTTTCTTGCACATTTATTTCTTCTTAGCTGCTTTATCCTAAGTTTTGCCCATGTTTCGTCTTCTCTCTTTTGGGATTGTCACGCTTTGCTGTCTGTGCTTGCCTACGGCTCTTATGAGTCATGCGCAGACCGCTAGCGTTATGACCACTGCTGAGCGTTCTACGAGCGCGTTTAGCCATCTCATCTGCCATCGCCTAGATTCGCTTGTGCGATTGCCTCTGATGGAGCGCAGCCAACTTGGGCTGTGTGTCTATGATCTCACCACAGATTCGCTGATTTATGCTCATGGACATCATCAGCGCATGCGCCCTGCTTCGAGCATGAAGGTTATCACAGCGGTAGCTGCTCTGGATAGGTTGGGAGGAGACTATCAGTTTGCCACACAGCTCTATGCCACTGCAGCACCCGCGGATAGCTTGCTCCAAGGTTCTCTGGTGGCACGTGGAGGATTCGATCCCCTCTTTGGGAGAGATGATCTTAGGGCTTTTGTGGAAGTGCTCCGACAACGTGGCATCCGTCGGATCACTGGCGACATCATCCTTGATGTGTCGCTGAAAGATACCACCAATCTGGGATGGGGTTGGTGTTGGGACGACAAGAACAAGCCCCTCACTCCATTGCTCTATCGTGGTAATGATAGTTGGGCAGACCATTTTATTGAGCAATTGCAGCGTGCTGGCATCACGTTAGAAGGGAACATCCATCGTGGTGTGCTACCCAGTGGGGCGCAATTGCTGGTGGAACGCAAACATAGTATAGACCAAGTGTTGCGCCCGATGCTCAAAGATTCAGATAACCTCTGTGCAGAGGCTATGTTCTATCAGCTCGCGGCTACTTCTAAGCGTGCTTATGCCACCTATAAGGATGCAGCTGTACAGGTGCATCAACTTATTGCCGATTGTGGGTTACAGCCTTCTGATTATCTAGTAGCTGATGGCAGTGGGCTCTCTCTTATATAACTATGTGTCGCCTTTGCTACTCGTAGCGGTGTTGCGGCATGCCGCACAGAATGAAGAGACGTTCACGCATCTCACCATTGCGCTCCCTATCATGGGACGTGATGGTACGCTGAAGTCTCGCTGCCGTCGTACTACTGCGCAAGACAATGTGCGGGCTAAAACTGGCACTGTGGAAGGAGTGAGTTCACTCACGGGCTATGCTATGGCAGCTAATGGGCACAGACTGTGCTTTGCTATCGTGAATCAAGGGGTGCGCACAGCAGCTGAAGGTCGTAGCTTCCAAGATGCTGTGTGCCGGGCTTTGACTGAAGGTTTCGATACTCCTCACATTCGCCCCGATGTTCAGCCCGATGCTGAACCCATGAACGAAGACGAGACGGCTGCTCCTACTGCTGCTGAGCTTGTGCTAGAGTGATTCTTCGACAGACGTAGACATCTTAATCGTCGATTGTCACAGTGTTATTATAGTAACTGAGGGCTATGACGTGTGCTTTGCTTAGACTCTTGTCAACAACGCATAAACCCGCGCCTAAACCTCCGATCCGCGCAAAAAAAAATGGCGGACACCTTCATCACATTCGATGGAGGTGTCCGCTTTTGTGGTATGAGCTGTTGAAGGGTGCGTTAGAGCATCGGTAACAGCCTTGGGAGAGGCAGCCTAAAGGCTGTGGAGCATTAGAGATCAAACTTCTTCTTCAAGCGAGTGTGCAAGGTTTGATAGTGTGCACGAACTTCGGGGTTTTTAGTAGTCTTGGCAGCCTTCTCGAGAAGTTCGAGAGTCTTTACGGCATATCCATACAGCACTACAGAAGAGCGATTGACCATATTGCCCCAAAGGTCGGCTTGCTCACCATAACCCTTACCGAAGTTGAGGAATCCAACTTGAGCCGTGGTGTTGCCTTGAGTGCAAGAACCACAGAGGCTTGCAGCTTCTTCGATAGAACTATCGTGCATGTGACCATTGGTGGCAAGGAGTTGATGACGCAAAGCCTCGGGAGAGAGGGGAGCAGCATCTAGGCCACCTTTCAGACTTGCTTCGAAGGCTGCTTTGCCATTTGCACTAAGACCCACTTGCATTGCCGTAGGGCGAGTCACATTTTCGACATTACCACTCATATACTTGACGTAGAGTGATTGGAAACTTAGCTCTTGTTCAGTGAGGTCCTCCTGACCAGCGAGGGTTTTCTCAAAGACATTGTTGAAAACATCTTCAGCATACTCAGCTGGTGTGTAGGAGGTAGAGTCGAGATATGCACTGAGTGCCAAGCGTGAAGCCTGATTGATAGCCATTGACTGTAGGGTTGTTGACAATCAAATCAAATGGGCGATTGGACGCATAGGGCAAAATTGCTTCTAACTTGCGGTTGCTCAGTTGTGAGAAATCACGAGCTTGCTTCAGAAGCCACTGAGCCGAAGCGCGCTGCTTATCGCGAGGAACCACACGATAGCGAGGGATGCCAGAGCTTTCGCTAGATTGTTGAAGGTAGATACCTGCTACATTCACGTGTACATTATTGACATAGCGATATGCCTGGCTGAGAGCCTCTCTGTAGAGGCTCGTTTTGCGCTCGCTAGATTCGTCATCTTGGATCCAGTCTGTGAGATGTGAGATGATGAACTTGAGGTTCTTCAGGCCATAATCTCCAGCTTTGATGGGATCATCACCTAAGTCTTCGGTGAGGCTTGAGGGATCGAGGATGGGATTGTCTTGTTGCAGACCATAACGATAGCGAAGATCGTGAGCATGCTTCTCGATGAGCTTGCACAACTCTTTGTTCTCAGCTACGAAATCACCCTTGAGTTCGGGGAAATACTTGTATGCCCATTCCACCGCATAGTAGTCGTAAAGACCGATGGGAGGAGGATCAAGGTTGGTCACAGGGTCGCCCACTTGTGCCACGTAGTTGTGGCGTGCATAGTCCATGATAGAAGGCGTGGTGCCATACTTATCTGTGAACGACTTGGAGCGGAGAGAATCTACAGGATAGGAGAAAGAAGCTCCCATGTTGTGCATAAATCCGAGGGTGTGACCGATTTCGTGTGCCAACACATACTCGAGTGATTTTTGCAAAGCAGCTTCGGGCATCTTCTTGGTGCGGACACTTTCATCAATCTGTGCCGTTTGGATGAAACGCCAGTTGGCAAGGATGCTGTTTACACCGCGATAGATGAAGGTCGATCCGTTGATGATTTCACCCGAACGTGGGTCACTCCATGAGGGACCCATCGCATTTTGTACTGCGGTGGGAACGAAACGAATGCAGGTGTATTCGAGGTTGTCGGGGTCAAATTCTGGGTCGTCAGTGGGATAGTCACGCACTTGTACCACATTTTTGAAACCGATTTTCTCGAAAGCATCATTCCAACGAACCACGCCTACGTCAATGGCTTTGCGCCAAACAGGAGGGAAAGCTGGATCTACGTAATATACGATGGGTTTCTTGGGCTCTACCAACTGCCCTGCAGCAAAAGCTGCTTCATCCTTGGGCTCAACGCGCCAGCGACGTGCGAAGGTGGCAGGTTCGATGCGGCCTTCATGAAGCACGTTTTTGGAGGTGAGGAAGATGCCAACGCGCGTGTCGGAAAGACGAGGCGTCATGGGCTTCTCTGGAAGGGCGAGGATGGTGAAGTTGATGCCAGCAGTGACGGGATAGTTGGTGATGGTGCGTGAAGCAGGACCAGCGGAAATGGTAGCTTTGTAGCTACGTTCCACGAGGATGCTCACATTGTTCTTGAAACTCTTCAAGGTTTTGATGTGAGTCAAATCGTCGCGTTGCTCTTCTTGCACCTCGATACCGCTGCTAGATCCCTCAATGACGGGGAAGAAACGGTTGTCTTTGAGGAAGAAAGAACTAGCATCGATGAGCACACTTGCACTATCCTTACTCCATCCCTTGATTGGGAAGCTAAGGAAACTGAGGTTTCTATAGTTCTGTTGGATGCTAGCTGCCATTTCCTTGCTAGGCTCGGTGGTGGTGAGCAACTCTGTGTTTACGATGTCCATCACGACAGTGCTGTCTTTCTGAACAAAGCGGAAGTGTACAGGGTTGCTGTTGCGGAATCCCACGTTGCCTAAGCTAGGATTGGAGATAGAAGCGATGGTGGCTCCGATAAGGAAGTCTTTGCCAAGGTTGGCTTTAGGGATATCTAAATAGAGTTTGCCATCAGACTTGTGGAGCTTCATGAGAGGGCCCGATGCCGTTTGGATGGGGCGATCGGTGAGAATCTTCTCATAAGGTGTTTTCTTGGGCTCTGCTTTCTTCTCGGTCTTCTTTTTCTTGTGGAGAAAACTGAAGATTCCTGCCTCGGCTGGTGCTGCAGCAACCAGCGCGAGGGAGAGGAAAAGCGTGCCGTATAGGATTTTCTTCATAAGATCATCTTATTTCTTCACTCCAAGTGCCTTGTCAATCTTGGCAAGAAGGAGCTGATAGTGGGCTTTGAGAGTGGGAGAAGTGGTAGAAGCTACACGACGTTGAAGGATGGGCTGAAGCTTCGTGATGGCCACTTGATAGTAGATGTCGGACTTGTCGAGCATGCTCACGCTTACGGTGGGGTAAGGATTAGCAGCAGGGTTGCCGAAGTGAGCATCTTGCTCTTCCTCTACTTGGAGGGAAGCACTGAGCAACTGATCTTTCAAGCCAGCAGGAGCATAGCCGAGACGCTCGATGACTGAGAAGTAAGCACCAGCAGCGTCATTGTTGTAGCCACGAAGACCAGCGGGGAGTGAAGGAATTGCCTTTTCAGGACCACCAGTCACGATGTTTGTGGCTTGGTTGAGGAAGGTTTGTTCCATCAATTGCTCAATGTGGCTAGGCGTGCGGCCAGCGAGAGTAGAAGCAAAGACGTTTTGGTAGAGATCGTCGAAGAATTCTCCCAGGGTGTAGCTCTTGCTGTCGAGGTGCTGTGCAATGATGACACGTGCACGAACGTCGAAGAGATCCTTGATGAGGAATTCCAAGAGTTGATCATAGTAGCTCACGCTCATGTATTCCTTGCGTTCTGCCGCGCGGTCGGCATGGCGAGTGAAAGTCTTCGTTTCATTGAGTGCCCAAAGGAAGGCTTGACGTTGGCGAGCCTTAGGCAACACTTGATAACGAGGAATGCCAGAGTTTTCCTTGCTGACGTTTACAATCGTACCACCCACGAGATTCAATACATTTTTGAAATACTGATGATACTGTTGAGCAATGGCAAGATTGAGAGCGGTCTTTTGCGAGAATCTTCGTCGTTGGTGATCCATTTAGAGAGATTCTTTTGGATACCCTCGAGGTTCTTCATACCATATTGCGTAGCCTTTGAGAGGATCGTTGCCGAGGTCTTCAGCAACCACGGTAGGATCGATGAGGCGCACTTGCTGGCGCATGAAGCGAAGATAGGGTTGTTTAGACTTTTGGTCTGTCCATGCTTCGATAGCTTCAGTTTCCTTATCCAGATTTCCGTCATATTGAGGGAAGAATCGGTAGTTCCACTCAATGGCGTAGTGGTCGTAGACACCAAGTGTGGGAGGAGAGAGGGAAACACCGTGGTCGCCAGGTTGAGCGATGTAGTTGTAGCGCGCATAGTCCATGATAGAAGGCGTGGTGCCATACTTCTGGGTGAAGGTGCGCGAGCGCAAAGAGTCGGTGGGGAAGGCGGCAGAAGCAGCCATGTTGTGCTCAAGACCAAGGGTGTGACCCACTTCATGGCTCACCACATAGGCGAGAGATTCATTGAGCAAGTTGGCAGGCAAACGATTGCCACGCACTGCCTTATCTACATTAGCTGTTTGAACGAAGCGCCACTTATGGAGAAGATCTTCCACATTGTTGTAAACAATAACAGAGGCATTGATGATTTCACCGGTAGAAGGGTCTACCCAAGATGGACCATAAGCATTTGCTTCTGTATTGGGGATATAGCGAATGCAAGAGTAGGCCAAGTTGTCGGGGTCAAATTGAGGATCATCTTTGGGGAAGTCCTTCACTTGTACTGCATTTTTGAAGCCAGCCTTTTCGAAAGCCTTGTTCCAGCGGAGCACACCTTCGCGCAAAGCTGGTTTCCAAGCTTCGGGGAAGGTTGGATCAAGGTAGTAAACAATGGGTTGCACGGGTTCGGTGAGCTTACCATTGAGATAGGCGGTGCGATCCTTGGGGACAAGACGCCAGCGGTGAGCGAGATAGACACTGCGGGTGTGGTCATCACTGCCGTTGATGTCGAACTTGGGAGAGGAGAAGATGCCCACGCGAGCGTCTGCGATGCGGGGGAGTCATCTTGCGTTCGGGCAAGAGGAGGAGAGAGTAGGTGACATCTACTGTGGTGGGAACATCCTTCATGAGGTAGTAGATGTTCGTGATGGAGGCACTCATCTTGTAGTTGAGTTCCACCTTCACACTCACGTTATTGTCAAAGGCTTTGAGTTGCTTCACAAAGGTGAGCTCCGAAGTAGGAGTAGAGCGGAGAGTGAAGTTGCCAGATTTCGCAGGTACTACGTTGAGCAAAGGGTTTGCACGTCCCACGAGTGAGGTTGCATCGATAAGCACTGCGGTGCTATCTGGCGTGTAGCATCTGATTTTGAAGGATTGGAAAGAAGGATCGCGGTAGTTAAGGGCAAGCACATTCTTTTCGCGCTCCGTGAGTCCATGTTTGAAGTAGTTAGAGTTAGGCACTTTTGCCACGATGCTACTGTCTTGGAGTTCAAAGCGGAGATAGAGAGGGGTGCTGTTTTTGAGTCCTGTGCTGAGATAGGTGGGATCGGACACCGAAGAGATAGTGGCTCCGAGGAGCATTTCGCGACCCAGATACTTTAGAGGAAGTTCAAAGTAAACCTTACCATCGGTCTTGTACAAGGAGATGAACTTACCTTTGGCAGAATCGTACTTTTTATTTTCAAAGAACTTAGCATACTTGCTCTTTTTCTTCTCTTTCTTAGAAGGCTTGTGAGCTTCGGGCTTTTTGTCTGTGGCTGTGACAACAGCAGTGCTGTCGGAGGCGGGCTTCTTGTTGTCGGCCATTGCCGTCATCGACTGAAAAGCACCTACCACGGCAAACGCAGCTCCAAATAAGAGGGGAATAAGATTTTTCCTCATCGCTTGATATGTCTTGTTTAGTGGATAAGAATTATAGAGGCATTAACGCAAAATCTCCACCCCTGCAAGAAAGTAGCATAAGCCACTTTCTTGATGAGGTGTGATAGTATAGTGTATAGACAGAGTGTACATTGTTGATGTTATAAAAGTGTAAGTCGTCTTACGCTCTTGTTTAATGTCGGATTCAACAATTTCAGTCTTGGGCTGCTGTTTACTTTCTGAACATCAAAGAAACCACATTGCCAGTGGCATTCTGGTATTTCCAGCTTTGTTTCTTGTCGTGCAAATTGAAGGAATACACACTGCCTTGCTTGGAAGTGGTAGAGTTAGTAGCTACGATGAGCTCGCTTTCATCGGCATTGAGCACCATGGCTGCCACTTCTTCGCCTTCTCCACAAGTGAAGTCAGGTGTGGTGGGGAAGTTACCCTTTGACAATACGCTGTAAGCATAGACCTTATTGCCAGAAGAGTAGTAAACGAGGTTGGTAGACTGTGCTGCCACAAACTTCGTTTTCGCGTTAAATCCAGCAGAAGCAGGCACTTCAATCTTCGCTTGCTTGAGTTCTGGTTCTGAATTCTGACGCTTCACACGGTCGTTGTAGCTTCCAGGGTAGAGCCACACGTGATAGTATTTACCAGCGGCAGCATCTTGCAAGAAGAGAGCTACATCGTGGTTCTTGCTTACAGGCACCATGCCAAGTAGCTGGAGTCCCGTGAATTGTTCGGGGTAGGTGAGCTTCGTCTTTTGGAGATTGTCCTTGGTGGAAACCTTTGCATCGGGAGAATAAGTCACGAAACCTTGAGAGTTATCGTAGAGTGCAAGACCTGTATAGTTATCAATACCGATGTCTGCCCAAGAGAATACAGCAGGAGCCAAGTTACTCTTGGGGATAACCTTTGCGATATCGCGAGATGTAGCACTTGTGATTACCAAAGAAAGGTCAGAAGTTTTGATGTCAGAGATTTCTCCATCTTCAATGACAGAGAGCTTTCCGCCTGACTGCTCATTGTTCAGGGCACCAAGTTTGTTTGGATAGAGGTAAGACACCGTGCCTGCTGCCTTAGCTGTAGAGACCAACTGCATGGTGTTGCCATCCAAACGATACACTTGGCTGGGAGAACCCGCAGCAAAGAAAAATATCGTTTTTACCATAATAGTCGATGATGGTGGCTGCTGTGGGAGCACCACTGAAAGTGACTTCAGCATTGTTCTTGCTGAGCAAGTCGCGCTCTACGACAGGCTTTTCGCTATCAGGGCGAATGTAGCTGATGATAGCCTTACCATTGTCTTCTGCAAGGACATATACGCCAGTGCGATAGCGATATTGCACGTGGAGTTTGAAGGTCTTGTAGTAGCTTCCGTCTTCGTTTGAGATAGTCAAGCGGCAGAGGAAAGGATTGTTCTTATCCTTCGTATAGTCTTTACATTCGTAGGCCAAATCCTTTTCGGTAGATACCACCTCACCATTGATTTCCCAACGATAGGAAAGCGGCTTATTCACATGGCTTTGTTGCACCTCTGGCGCAGCAATGTGAAGTGTATCCCAACGGTCGGCTTTGTATTCTTCCGCCAATGTCTTGTTCACTGTGAGGTAAGACAATTGGTTGACAACGCCTACTGAGTCGTCTGAAATACATGAAGATACCCCCAGCATACTTGTAGCAGCCAGCGAGAAGAAGCATAGTTGATTAAATCTTTTCATGAGCTTTATTTGTAGGGGTTATAGGGATTGGCAGGGAGATATGATTTGTCGTAAGTGGGATCGTCTTTCAAGATGCGATACACTTTCATGAAGTTCAAGAAGAACTGGTTACTATCGCGTGACATCGCTTCCCATAACTCAGCTTCGTTAGAGTGGTAGTTCGCTAACATCATAAGATATTTGCGACGCTCGAATCTTCCAAAGTAAACTTCAAAGTATTGCCAGTAGATAGGTGCGGTGAGCACGTTAGTGGCTTGTATCTCCACCTTTTGAGCATTGGGGAATTTCAAGGCCAAATCGGATGTTTCTACCAAACGGAGGACAAGCTTGAGCGTATCCTTGTCAGGAGAAAGACCACTGCGGAGCAAAGTCACAGGCACCACGGTATTCACTGAGTCAGCGGGAATCTCTTGTTCGAGATTAAGTGATTTGTAGTGCACGCCCTCTTTCATGGTTGATGAAGGATCCACCATCAGCTTAAACTTTTGTGCTTGCTTTTGGGGCACACCTGCGAGGCGCACGGGAATCTTCATCACATATTCTTGAGTCTCAACAGGGAGCGCACCAAAAGAGTAGAATCTCACGGTGTCTTGTGCCTCTGGATAATGGAAATATACCGCATTTTGGGGAGTGGTAGAACCCATCTTTGCTGTATTCTTCGTCGTAAACGATGCTTTGACATGAACCTAATACCCCGGCTGCGAGCAAAGGCAGTAGCAATATCTGGAAAAAGTGCTTCATGTTCGTATGTTTTTATCAACTGAGTTTGTTGCTCATGGCAGAAGTCAGTGCGTGGAGCACTGATACTACTGCCATGAAAAAACCGATTATTGTTGCTTATTACCGAATTCTGTTTCACGATCTGGTCTTGGTAAGACAAAGCGTGCGGTAGAAGGTTCGATAGTTGTTCTGCCATCCAGTGCCTTGAAAGGCTTGTTGTAGTGCTTCAATGCGAAGAACACCTGACCTTCACCAGGCATTTCGCGCATGCGCTCATTGAGCATTTCTTGCAAGAAAGCATCTTTGGTCAAGAGTTTGGCATCGGCCACGGGTAGAAGACCGCGGCTCTTGCGCACTTCGTCCAAAGCAGCTTTGGCAGCAGTGGCATCAGTGTCATACAAAGACTCTGCAAGGATGTAGTACATCTCGGGCAGACGAATCAAGGTCAAGCCTTGGAGCGCGTTAGTGCGGATTTCAGATTCGTTGGCGACAAAGCGCAAGAAGATAGAGGCACCTACTTCCATGCGGTAGAAAGCAGCGTATCTTACATCGATGTTGTTGGAAGTGAAGGTCTTCGTTTCGTAGAGCGTTTCCACATCTCGGCGTCCTTCTGTAAAGACACCACTTCTTTGGGTCACACCCACGAAGATGTTGTAGATGCTTTGAGACAGATTTCTATTGTTGAGACCGAAAATCATCTCCTTGTCGGCAGGGAAACGGCGAACATTGGCAAAATCACGAGACTCGGTGAGAGAGAAGTTATTTTTCGCATCGATCACCTTTTTTGCATACTTCGCAGCGTTTTCGTTGTCGCCCATGGTGTAATACACACGCGCCTTGGTGGCATACACAGCATAGAGGTTAAATTGGCGGGCACGTCCGTGGTTGTAGTCGTTGAGTACATCGACGATGGGAGTCACCACGGTATCATTGGCTAAGATGTTCTCAGCGGTGTTGAGATCTTGGAGGATGTGCTCATAAGTGCCCTTCAGCGTTGGCACGGTCTTGTTGGCCAAATTGTAAGTGTCGGCATAAGGCACACCATATTGTGCGTTAGGATTCGTCACATAGTCAGGGCAGAAGAGGCGCACCAAGTCGAAGTGGAGGAAGGCACGCAAGCCATAGGCTTCGCCACGTACCAACTGGAGGTGGCTGTCGCGCAAAGAAGTTGCCTCTACGTTCTTGATGATATTGTTGACATACGAGATGCCTTCATATTGTGAATTCCAAATGTTGTCGATGATGGGGCGCACCTTTGCGTTCTGATAGTCGTATTTAAGAATCTCGTTGTCCTTATCGTTGACATTGAGCTTTCCAAAGAGTTGACCAATCTTGTCGGTGAATCCGTAGGAGAGGTTTTCACCGTAAAGGTTGGCGGTAGCCATCTTACTATATACGCCATACATAGCGTCATAGAAACCCTGTGCGCTATTAAACTGTACATCTTCCGTGAGCGTGCCTTTAGGCTGCACGTCCAAGAAGTCGTTGCAAGATGCTGCCGACAGCGCGAAGGCTGCCACACATATTGAGTTGATGAGTGATTTCTTCATTGCAGTAATGGGCAAAGGGGTTAGAATGAGAATCTCACTGACATTTCCACGCTGCGGGCATAAGGATAGTCAAGTCCGCGCTCGCGTTTGATAGAAGAGAGATAGAAGAGGTCGTTGGTGAGCAATTCCAAGCGCAAACGGGTCAAACCGAGTTTGCGAATCTGCCAAGGTGTAAATTCATAAGCCACCGAGAGAGATTGGAGGTGAGGTAATTGTTCACTTGAACGAAACGGCTCGTCTGTTGTGGAGTAGAGTAGTCTGCGATGTTGCGATACTTGGCATAGTTACCAGGCTTCTTCCAGCGGTCGTTAAACACGCGCTCGTCTGCGTTGTACTTAGGATCTGCACCTTCCACGCGGCTTGCGAGAGTTTGGTTGTAGACCAAGCCACCGAGAGAGTAGCCAAATGAAGCAGAGGCCGACCATTGCTTGTAGGTGAGGTAAGAACTCAAGCTACCTTGAGCCCAAGGAGCTTCGTCGCCAAAAGGTCACCTTGTCGCGAGCATCATAGTCGAAGGTGTAAGTGCCATCGCGCTTGATGTAGATTTCACGACCAGTGGCAGGATCGATACCTGCAGAAGGCACTACCTTAATCGCAGTGAGCGAACCACCTTCTTCGTAGATGGGAAGAGGAGCCGTGCCCGTAGCGTTACGGTTCACCTCGTTTTGGTTCATCAGTGCGTTACTGATTTGCTTAATCTTACTCTTGTTGTAAGCGTAAGTGGCAGAAATCGACCATTGCAAGTTTTTGTTCTTGATGGGCATCACGCGAGTGCGGAGTTCCACACCCTTATTCTCGATGGCACCGAGGTTTTCGCGCGCAGTAGTCACACCCACAGAAGGAGCTTTGGTCACATTGACGAGCAAGTCGTCGGTGTTCTTGACATAAGCGTCAAAGGTCAAATCCCAACGTCCCTTGAACATGGTGAGGTCGATACCCACGTTAGAAGTGAGCGTACGTTCCCAGCGCAGGTCGGGATTACCGATGGTCTTAGGAATCGCACCGATACCCTTCACATAGTTGTAGCCCGAAGCGTAGTTATAAGAGGTAATGGCTTGGTAAGGCTCAAACGAGATGTTACCCAAGTAACCGATGCTCGCACGGAGTTTGAGCAGTTCGATGGCCTTGCCTTGGAGGAACGATTCGTTGTGAATGTTCCAACCAGCACCCACACTCCAGAAAGGAGCGAAGCGAGTGTTCTTACCAAACTTAGACGAACCTTCGTAGCGGTAGATCAAGTCGAGGAAGTACTTGTTGTCCCAAATCGAGTTGAGGTTGGCAAAGAAGCCCACAGTGCGGTAGATGTTGTCCGAACCGCTAGGCTTTCCTTCCTGATAAGCTGCTGCGAAAGAGGGGTGAGAAAGGTTGGCAGAGTAGTAACCGATGGAAGTGTAGGAAGTGTTGTCGCCATTGTTGGCTTCGATGGTCGAACCAGCGGTGGCACTCGTGAAGAGTTTGCCAAACATATTCTTGTTGTACGACAACATCAACTTACCAGCATAGCGCACCAGGTTGCTGTGACTCTCGGTCAAGCTACCGCGTTGCGACATATCGGTCTTTCTGAGTTCGCTGAAAGAGAGGGAGAAGTGAAGCGATTGCTCGTGGTCATGTCCTGGTGAAGGAAAAGTCACCATTGAGGCGGAAAAGCATCGGAGAACCACACCTGCAACGTCGTCGTGTTGAGGATGTTCACATTTTCCGACTTCTTGAAATTGCCGGCTTGCGCTTCGTAAAGAGGGTTATTGATAAAGTTTGACAAGTTCTTACGCAACGAACCATCCTCGTTGTAAGGCGACTCGTAGGGGTTCTGCTGCGTGTAGTCTGAGAACGAACCATAGGGCGAATCTTCAGAGTCTACTGTCATCAAAGTGGTAGAGTTGTTCACAGAGAACGCACCAGGCTTGTTGTAAGAGAACTTGAAGAAGAGTGAGAGGCGGTCGCGCTTAGAACCTATCATCACACCATCGTCAGTGGCATAGCGCAATCCGAGGTTGTAGCGAGCATAGTCGTCACCACCATCGATACTCAAGCTGTGGTTTTGTGAGAAACCATTGCGCAGGGGCTTTGCCAACCAGTCGGTGTTTACACCGCTACGCACGATTTGAGCTAAACGATTGTATTCGGCATCGAGACGATATTGACGTTCTCTATCGTTATTGTCTGTGTAAAGACCTGCCAAACGCTCAAATTCCAACTTTTGTGCAGCATTAAGCATGCGATAGTCCGTTAGGTCGGGAGTGGACAGACGATAGGTGCCGCTATAGTTGAGGCGCAGACGACCAGGCTTCATCGTTTTGGTGGTGATCACAATCACACCTGCCGAAGCCTTAGAACCGTAGAGGGCAGATGCTGAAGCATCTTTTGAGCACCGTCACCGATTCGATGTCGTCATGTCGCCATGTCATACACATAGTCTGCACTCACCTCTGTGCCGTCTACGACAAAGAGGGGCATATTGGCCGAACCATCGAAAGTGGCGCGACCGCGGATGCTGAGTTCTGGACGACTGTTGGGGTTAGAGCCCGCCAAGTTGTTCTCTGCAATCACAAGGCCAGGCACAAAGCTCTGCAAGCTCTCCAACACGTTTTTTTAGTACCCATCGAGAGCAGTTGGTCTTTTTGCACCGTAGTTTGCGAACCAGTGAAGCTCACCTTAGATTTGTTCACGAAGCCAGTGACCACGACTTCACTGAGTGAGGTGTTGTCAGCTGCCAAAGGAATCGTAGTCTCGTTGCCAGGGAATACAAAGAGTGTTTGGGTCACGTGTCCGATATAGGTCACGGTGATTTCTTCACGATTCTTTTTGGTGATGATCTCAAAATTACCATTGTGGTCGGTGAAGTACACACCGTTGCCACCTTTTGAGTTTGATCGTTGCACCAACGAGGGGCTCGCCCTTGCCATCAATGACACGGCCTTTGATGACTTTACCCGTTGGGTCATTTTGCTGCGCAGTCTGTGCCACAGGCATAGGGGGCAGGGCATGTGCCGCGCTTGCTGTCAAGCTAACGCCAGCCAGCAGGGTGCTTAGTGGAATTAATACTAACCTCATGTGCTTAAGTTGGATGGGTGATAGGTATATTGTCTAGTGTTGAGCGATGTTTGCATCATCCATTTTTGAATGGAGAGGAGAACCTTTCCATGCAGCGCAAATCATCGAAATGAGGCTGCCGGTAGATGGGCAGCACGGGGTTGGTTCTGTGATACCCCCAAATTTAGATGGCTTGACAACAAGGGCTTCTGTGGTGCACCATATTTCTATAACCAAATAGCCATCACGCTGAGCTTTATGCCAGTCGTCACAGACGCTCTCGTCTGGCCAGCGTACAGCACTTTTCAGATGCTTTGCTCTAAGTGTGCAGATGCTAAGGGGGGGATTTTGCAAATATAGTGTAATCTAATTAAACAACAAAGTGATAGGCGTATTTTTCTTCGATTTTCATTCATTTTCTTGCTTTTGTCAGTCTCTGTTGTGTTTTGTCTTTATTTCTGCTAAGCCTAAAGAGCACTTTTTGCTACAAAGTTTCTGTTTTACCCTTTCATGTGTTCCGTGTTTTGGGGCTTTATTCTACACTAAATGGTGATACTTTGATGCAATCTATTTCTAAGTTTTGGCAAAGTTTTGTCGGATTTTTACGAAAATATCTCCGAGTTTTTTCAGAAAATCTCGGAGATATTTGAGATAAACTCGGACTTTTTGCACCCAAATCTGCGACATTTCGTTGGCATCTCACCTACTTTTTTCGAACAATGTGTAGCACATGGATGCAATGCGTAGGAGGATGCTTCTTGACGACTGCAAATGGTGAAGAGTTTTAGGTGAGATTGTTTCTCTAGTCGTGTCTGAGTTATCATTGGATAAATGAATGTTAATCACCTCGGATTTGACTCCTTCTCGCGCGCGTACGTACAGCAAAGTTGATATTTTTACTTTCACAACCTTCACCGATTTGTCTGTAATGAGTTGTATTACAGAGAATAACACGTGTTTTTCGGACAATTTTTAACAGAATGGTGAGTTTGGTATCGAAAAATGCTGTTTTTGCCTTCCGCAAGTCACATCACGTATGAGTGACTCGCGGAAGGGGAACAAGATAAGTTGTTGTCGACTTTTGTGAAGGTTGTGAAAGAGAAAAAGTCAAAATCCCAGGGAAGGCGCGTGCGACGCGCACGCGTGAGAAACATACTCCATGGGACACTGGAATCATGGCTTGTAGAAGAGAAGGACACGGAAGCAGGGGAAGGCCAGTTTTTCCACTGATTTGAGAAAAGTCAGAGAGGTCTGTTCGAAGCCTGTGTGCGCTGTAGCATCCGACTTTCGAGTAAAAATGCAAAAAAATGGAGCGGTTTGACATCATTTAACGCGGATTTTCTCTCTTTCGGCCCATTTCAACCCAGTATATAATAGGGGGCTATGCGTATAAAGGAGAGTGGTCAGTAAATACTCAATCAATATGCTTGAGTTTCTTCTTATTCTTCTGTAAAAATGTTCTCTTTAATTAAGGGATGACGGGTGAAATGAGGTGAGGGTTGACTAACACTACACAAGGAAATATCTGCACATCAATGTCTGCTTCAAGTTTGTAATCACAATTCCGAAGTTTGGTGGTAAAATGATAGCGTCCGCTTTGAGATGGTTGGGCATCAACGATGTCAAAGCTGTGGTCGGTGGAGATGATTGTGCCATCAGGAGCTCTCCATTCGTAGGTGTCCAATTCGTAAGTTGATTGAAGGTGAATGGTGCTATTAGGGCAGGCACGGATGTAGCTCGTAGGAAGGAGGCGCATGCTACGAGCACTGACCACAGTGACAGGTTCAAGAAAGTATTGCCCACAAGCATCCTTTGCATAGACCATGAACTGATCGCCTGTGACGCCAGCTACAAAGTGAGCTACTCCATCGGAGGATATATCGTCTGGAGTCGATTTTACAACGGTGACCCCATCCATTTTGCGAAGTTCATAAGTGATGGGTTCTTTGCCTTTTATGCCCTTTACTTCAATATGTCCCACAGAAGATGACGAGTTCATACAACTATAAGCCTTCAAGTGGGGACGTGAGATTTCAAAATTGAGAGGTTCAACATGCACATGGAGGGTGTCGAGATAGCAGGTGGGGCTTACTCGATCATCACCTATCCCAAGAACGTAGTTTCCTGGTTTAGTAAGCTCGATGATATCTCCTTCTTTTACGAGAAATTTAGGAGTATAGCCTCCTGCTACACCAGAAAGAATGGAGAATCTGGTCTTTTTATTCCCGTCAAGAAGAACGCCTTTGTCCGTAATCTTACCTTGAGGTTTGAGACGTAGGATTCCACATTCTGTAGTTGAGGTGTAAGTGAAGTTTTGTGCATCATATACACCTTCCCATTTGGCGCTGAGCAAACGTACACGACAAGGATCTCCTATGGGTAGGGAGAGGTTGGTCTCCTCGAGGGTGTAGGTGCCTGGAGGCATTGGAGTCGTTGTGGTGCTAAAGTGAGTACCATCATAAGATTTATACGTGCTGAAAGTGCCTGGAATTTCTTTGCCTTTACTGTCTAGTATGCGATAAGACATCATGATTTCTCCCTTAGCATCTCGTAGAGGGGGTTCTAGTCCATTTTCTCCAAATCGGAGAAATAGACTGCCCATGTGTTTGCCGCATGAGCTAGGGTTCCAGCGGCTGAATTCGAATTTATCGCTCCGGGCGTCTTGACGGAAGGTGGTGGGTGCAGACCATAGGAGGGTTGTTCCATCGGATTTGTAGACTTTGAGCCGATAATCTACCCCATATTCAAGAGGGTTGGACACCTTGTCATTGCTGTTATTGTTTGTTGTTCCAAAGTAATTGAAGTCAGTTGCCTTTTTAATGACCTGCACGCTCTGGGCGTGCCCATCGCTTTCGCGTTCGATTTTGACGATGAGAGGCACACAAGCCGAAAAGGTGTTGAGGTTATAGAACTTCCGCCAATGGTCGCAGAACGTTTGGCGAGGAAGTTTTTCATAATCGACAAACCTCTCGGGAGTTGTTGTTGCTTCCCACGTATTGGTGCCATCAGTGGCTTGGACATACCATTGTTGATTATAATCAACGAGCATTGTCACATTGTCCTTCGCAGAATTGATGGTATAGGTTCCTACCACATTTCCCGTTTTGTTCTTTTCGCGTAAGGTGAGGGTGACAGGGAAGCACCAAAGACTATAAAATGGGAACTTGGTTTCGTAAATTCTCCATCCATATTTTTCACATTGATCTTGAGAACCTTCGTGTTGGAATTCAGGTTTGCGGAGTTTGATCTTACATTCGTTGAAGACGTTAGGGCAGTTTTTAAACGAGCGAAGACAGACACACCTTTTTGTGAAGCTCTCCTATTGTGTAGGGCGTTATGTCAAAAAGTTGTGCAGGGTGGTAAGGAGAAGGAACGATAACTGTTTGCCAACGGCTAGGGACTTCTCCAGTCGGAGCAATGGCTATTTCGAACTCGCCTTGGTCGTAATACTTTTTGAAGTCTTCGTTGGAAAACTGTGCAACATAGAGACCTAAGTAGTTAAAGAGGATGTGATTGCAGTCTGAACCAGGGGTAAATCGTTCATGCACCCAAGTGGCAGGGTGGAACAATGGTGGGTAAGTTGGCTACAGTGAGTTGTCCTAGAGTAATGTTTAGTTCGCGCCCCTTCCCATATTGGTCTCGGATATCTAGCTTATAAGTGCCGGTGGGGTAATATCCATTAAGCACAAGTTCTTTTGAACCATTCGCGCCTGGTTGTATAGTGAAAGGTGTTATGCCTAAATCTACGCCAGCTGGAGCATCCTTAAGTGTACACGTAAAAGTGGAACCTCCATTCTTAACATTGACTGCAAGAATGCCCAAGGGGCAAGCATCAAATGATCCTCGTTTAAGTTTACTCTCTGTGATACTGGGTAGAATATAACTACCCTTCACTACAAGGTTTTTAAGGGTTTTGCTGATGACTTTAGAGTTGTCATTGACACAAGTGGCTTTCATGAGTAAGTTATAGGTTCCAGGTGCCAAGTTGTTAATCACAGGATTATCTGTAGGGGCTGGGTGAGAAGCTCCTTGTGTGAGGGGTATTGTCTCAAAAACATAAGTAACCATGTTGTCATTACTTCCTACAACCTTAGTGTTGATGTTGAAAGCACCATCGCTAGGGCCAGCTGAATGAGTGATGGTTGCTGTGAATATTACATCGCTAGGACATTGTGCGGAAAGTATAAAGCTTTGATAACTTAGAAAGATAACTAGCCATATAATTCTGGTGACAATAGTATGTTTCATGTTTCTACTGATATATTCTGATGGATAAATGAGAGATGCTTTCATTGTTATGATAGGGTCTTCTACATACTGTGTATAGTTCTGTTGATACTAGAGACAATCTTTGTGTTAAGGCTTTTCATTAATCTCTAGAGCTCTGAAAGCATGTTATCTCAATGTAGTATGAGGATTTTCTTATTGTATGCTTAATAAATATTTGTGAGGTAGCCTTAAGGGAATATTGTTCACATTTATTAGTTGTTGAAAAATCAGAAATTTTCTGAAGAAGTAGTCCTCATACTGTATAATAGCAAAATTACAATATTTTTATTGTATTGCAGTGGGTTTCTGTAAAGAATATGAGTTTGAAAAAGAGAATAATGATAATTGCAGGTCTACTCTACATGTATATAAAAAGAAGTGGGAGGAAAACATACGGCTTTTCTTGTTTTTCTTTGTCGTTCGCTGTAACTTTGCAGGAAGATCGTTCTTAACTTGGGCGGAATAGGTCTGCTAGCTGCCCTTTGCTCCTGCTGAGAAATATGTAATTATTTGAAAATGTGGGAGATAGGATGATTCTTGTAATCCTAAAAGCATATACAATCCACCACTGACATGGAATATAACTTCAGAGACATTGAAAAAAGATGGCGCGAAACTTGGGCGCAAGAAGGCACCTACCACGCGCAAACGGGGAGTGATCGCCCAAAATACTATGTGCTCAATATGTTTCCTTATCCTTCTGGAGCGGGACTTCATGTGGGGCATCCCCTTGGTTACATTGCTTCCGACATCTATGCCCGCTACAAACGTTTGTGCGGCTTCAATGTGCTCAATCCTATGGGCTATGATGCCTATGGATTGCCTGCTGAACAATATGCTATCCAAACGGGACAGCACCCTGCAGTGACCACTCAGCAGAATATCACGCGCTATCGAGAGCAGCTCGACAAAATCGGTTTCTCCTTCGATTGGAGTCGTGAGGTGCGCACGTGCGAACCTGATTACTATAAGTGGACACAGTGGGCATTTGGCAGAATGTTCCAATCTTTCTATGACAATGCCGCACAAAAGGCACGTCCTATCAGCGAATTGATCGAACATTTTGAAGCCAATGGCACAGAAGGGCTGAATGTGGCTGAGACTGAAGCTCTGCATTTCACGGCTGCTGAATGGAAAGCCATGAATGAAGTGGAGCAGCAGCAGGCTTTGATGAACTATCGCATTGCCTACATCGGTGAGACGATGGTGAACTGGTGTCCTGCACTTGGCACGGTGTTGGCTAATGATGAAGTGGTGGACGGTGTGTCTGAACGTGGTGGACACCCCGTTGTGCAACAGAAGATGAAGCAATGGTGCTTGCGCGTGAGTGCTTATGCAGGTCGCATGCTCGACAGCTTAGAGCACCTTGACTGGAGCGATTCGCTCAAGGAAACACAACGCAACTGGATTGGTCGTTCGCAAGGTACGGAAATGGAGTTCCGTGTGAAAGACAGTGACCACAGTTTCACCATCTTCACCACACGTGCCGACACGATTTTTGGTGTGACTTTCATGGTGCTTGCTCCTGAGAGTGAACTCGTGGCACAACTCACCACCGATGCTCAGCGTGCCGAAGTGGATGCTTACGTGGCAGCCACGGCTAAGCGCACGGAGCGTGAGCGCATCAGCGATCGCAAGGTGAGCGGTGTGTTCTCTGGGGCGTATGCAGTGAACCCTTTCACTGGAGCTGAAATACCTATCTGGGTGTCAGACTATGTGCTCGCTGGATATGGCACCGGTGCTATCATGGCAGTGCCTGCTCACGATAGTCGCGACTATGCTTTTGCTCGTCATTTCGATCTTCCCATCGTGCCCCTTATCGAAGGTGCCGATGTGAGCGAAGAGAGCTTTGATGCTAAGGAAGGCATTGTGACGAATTCTCCCAAGGCGGGCGAAACTGCCCTCCATGGTTTCTCGCTCAATGGATTGACCGTGACAGAAGCGATTGCTAAAACGAAGACTTTTGTGACCGAACATAAGTTGGGACGTGTGAAGACTAACTATCGCTTGCGCGATGCCATCTTCTCTCGCCAACGTTATTGGGGTGAGCCTTTCCCCGTGTATTACAAAAACGAGATGCCCTATCTCGTGCCAGAGGATTGTCTCCCCATCGAATTGCCTGAAGTGACAAAGTTCTTACCCACTGAAACGGGTGAACCTCCTCTTGGCAATGCCACACACTGGGCGTGGGATGAGGCGAATCGTTGCGTAACTGACAACAGCCGCATCGACCACAAGACGGTGTTCCCGCTTGAACTCAGCACGATGCCTGGTTTCGCAGGATCTTCTGCCTACTATCTCCGCTACATGGACCCTCACAACAATGAAGCATTGGTGGGTGAGGCCGCTGTCAACTATTGGCAACAGGTGGATCTCTATGTGGGTGGTTCAGAACATGCTACTGGTCACTTGATCTATTCACGATTCTGGAATAAGTTCCTCTTCGACCTTGGAGTTTGCCCCAAAGATGAGCCTTATCAGAAGTTGGTGAACCAAGGTATGATCCAAGGTCGTTCCAACTTTGTCTATCGCATCAAGGACACGAACACCTTTGTGAGTCTTGGTTTGAAGGACAACTACGAGGTGACTCCTCTGCACGTGGATGTGAATATCGTTTCTGCCGATGTGCTTGATGTTGAAGCCTTCAAGGCATGGCGCCCTGAATATAAAGATGCAGAGTTCATCCTCGAAGATGGAAAGTATATCTGTGGTTGGGCAGTGGAAAAGATGTCGAAGTCGATGTTTAATGTGGTGAATCCTGATCTCATCGTTGAGAAATATGGTGCTGACACGTTGCGACTTTATGAAATGTTCCTGGGCCCCATCAACCAAAGTAAGCCTTGGGATAGCAATGGTATCGATGGCTGCTTCCGTTTCCTTAGAAAGTTGTGGAATCTCTTCTACAAAGACGAGCAGTTCTTGCCTACTGATGTAGCTCCTACCAAGGAAAACCTCAAGACCCTTCACAAACTCATCAAGAAGGTGACCGATGACATCGAGGTGTTCTCTTACAACACGTCTGTGCCTGCCTTCATGATTGCTGTGGGCGAATTGGCGCAACAGAAGTGCTCCGCTAAGGAAGTGCTTCAGTCTCTCGTGGTGCTGCTCGCTCCCTTCGCTCCTCACGTGGCAGAAGAGTTGTGGCACGCACTGGGCCACACCACCACGGTGTGTGATGCTACATGGCCTAAGTTTGATGAGGCGCACATCAAGGAAGACACCGTGACACTGGGTATTTCCTTCAATGGTAAGACACGTTTCACACTCGACTTTCCCGCTGATGCTTCTAAGGAGGAAATCGAAAAAACAGCACTCGAGTCAGAACATAGTGCGAAGCACCTCGAAGGTAAGACTGTGGTGAAGGTGATTGTAGTGCCTGGTCGCATCGTGAACATTGTGGTCAAGTAGAAATAAGATGGAAGACGTTAGACGTTATGGGCTGCTGGTAGGCTCTAACCTCTAACGTCTGACGTCTAATCTCTAGAATCTTGCACCTTTACGTCCTATATGCTAGAGGCTAACGTCTAATTTCTAACGTCTAACCTCCAATTACTAAGGTATAATACCTAACCTCTAAAAAAGGGGCTGTGCCCCCTAATGTCTCAATCAAATGTCTAATCTTAAAATCAACTGGAAGCTCGAAATTCAGGATTTGGTCATTATCTCTCTTGGATTGTTATGTTATTCCATCGGTTATTATTGTTTCCTTGTGCCTCACCAGGTCACACCAGGAGGAACCACAGGTCTGGGATCCTTGGTGTTTTATGCGACAGGCTGGTTCAAACCACAATGGACATTTTTTATAGCCAACGTGATACTCCTTTCTGTGGCTTTGAAGGTGCTAAATTGGAAATTTTGTCTGAAGACCTTCTTTGCTATTGCAATGCTTTTTGTGTTTCTCGCTGGGGTAGAAAACGTATTGCGCTATCTTTGGGAAGTTAAACCTGAGTTCTTTCCCGCAGGATTCAATGAAGCAGTGGGGCTACCCATCGTTACGAGTAACGCGTTCATGAGTGCTGTGTTTGGATCGGGTATTATGGGATTGGGCATGGGACTTGTTTTTCTGCGCAATGGTTCGACAGGTGGTACTGATGTGATTGCTGCGATGATCAACAAATATCGCGATATGTCGCTCGGTACACTCATCCTACTTTCTGATGTGGGCATCATCACGGCTTCGCTGTTCTTGCCTAATAGCAATCTTGAGAAACTCTTGTATGGCTACACCACGCTCATCATTATCACAATGATGGTAGATCTGGTGGTGAATAGTGGTGAGACAATCGGTGCAGTTCCTCATTTTCTCTAGTAAATACGAGGAAATCGCTTCAGAAATCAATGCCCTCAATCGTGGTGTCACAGTGCTCAATGGACAAGGGTGGTACACGAAACAGGAGCGCAAGGTGCTTGTAGTATTGGCAAAGAAACGCGAGGCGAGTACGATATTTCGTATCATTACTGCTGTCGACCCTCATGCTTTCGTGAGTCAGACTTTGGCTAGTGGCGTGTTCGGTTATGGCTTTGACCGCATCAAGGTAAAGGCTAATGCCGAGCAAAAAACAACGTGCCGAAATGGAAAAGTTGAAAGCTAAAGTAGCTACTGACCAAGCTAATTCACGTCAGTAGTCTCTATTAGTGTGATGTAAGAAGAGTTTCCCCTTCTTCATCACACACTTTTTTGGAGAAATCTCCGTTATCAACATGGAGGTTTCTCTCTCTTTTTCTCATACTATGTCTTCTCATAATATAGGAGCCGTTTATGGTTTCGCGGAGGATAAAGGGTAGAAAAGATTTTTATGAACAGATAGTCTCAAACCTCTAATTCTTAACTTACTAAAAATGCTTGTTATTGCTACCAACAACGCCCACAAACTTGGAAGAAATTCGTGCTGTCGTGGGAGATAGATTTAAAATTGTGTCACTGGCCGATATCAATTGCCACGAAGACATTCCCGAAACGGCCGATACGCTTGAAGAGAATGCTCTGCTTAAAGCACGTTTTGTGCACGAGCGTTATGGACTTGATGTGTTTGCGGATGATACTGGGCTGGAAGTGGAGGCTCTCAATGGGCAACCTGGGGTGCATACGGCACGCTATGCTTTTGCTGATCGCCACGATACTGAGGCCAACGTCACAAAGTTGTTGCACGAGATGGAAGGGAAGACCAATCGAAAAGCTGCCTTCCGTACGGCTATTGCGCTCATCTTGGATGGAAAAGAATATCTGTTTGAAGGAAAAGTAGAAGGCTACATCACACCAGAACGTCGAGGAACCGATGGTTTTGGCTATGATCCAGTGTTTTCTCCAGAGGAGACAGGCAAGACCTTTGCTGAATTAGGGGTTGAAGTGAAAAATAGTTTGTCTCACCGAGCAAGAGCAGTTGCTCAATTGCTTAAGTTCCTAGCTACTGTTCAATAAGTCTAACCTCGCAGACTTTGTTTGAGTTTGCGTTTTTAATACTTCAAGGTTTGTATAAACTTATCATTTATCTCCTTCTCTGCTTTAGTGTCACTGCTCAAGCAGCTGATTTCTCTCGATGGACACCTCATCTTTCCTATTACGATGGGAAGGAGGTGGTGCGTGATGGGCGATATCTTTATGCTCTGATGGGTGAGAATCTTCTGGTTTGCGACCTTGTGGCCCGCACTTCCACTCCCATCACCCGTATGTCGCATGGTCTTGCTCGCAAGTCTATTGCTCATATTGGACTGTCTCGCAGGCATCGTACACTAGTTCTTCTTTATGCAGATGGTAATGTAGATTTGCTCAGATTGCAGACTGGAACAGTGGAGCATCTCCCACATCTTGCCAATTATCAACAACAAGAACTTGTTGTCCAGCGTTTGCGAGTGCAGGATGATGATGCTTTTGTCACTACCAATGCGGGTTTTCTTTGGATAGATGTGGGACAGGCTCTTGTGCGTGGGCATTTTGCCGTGGGACAATGTCTCGATGTGGTGCAATGGGGTGGACAAATTTTTGCTGCTTTTGGAGGAAAGCTACGTCAAATCAATAGACGAAGCAACTTTAATGACCTCTCGCTTTGGACTCTGGCTCTTGATGCTCATGTGAGTGCTATTGCATCTTCTGGTAAAACCCTCTTTGTAGCACTTGATCCAGACCAAGGGGTGAATGCCGGACTCTGGAGTATTTCAGCTCCTTCTACATCTTCTTTAGAGACTATGGCTGCGCAGGTGAACCCCTCTGCTGGTTGGGTGCACTTTGACAAAGAGTATCGAGGAAATGACCTGCACATAGATGCTGAAGGTAGGCTTTTGGCCTTTCAGCGAGGGCAAGCCGTATTAGTATTTCCTACAGAACAGACATCGCTTGTTCGTACCCAACTTCCAGCCGAAGCCCAGTGCGCAGAGACAGATGGTCAGGGAGGATGGTGGTTAGGATTTAGTGATAAAGGAATTGCGCATCGTCCAGCTAATGCTGTGGATTGGACTGTCGAAAAAGCCTCACAGCGTTTTGGTGGGTGGGGGCCACGTTACGATTTAGCCTATTTTATGCGTTATCGCGGAGGTGATTTGTTGGTCGCTTGTGGTCGCCTAGACCCTCTAGATAGGGTATCCTATCCTCAGATGGCTGAAATTTACGATGGGAAGTCTTGGAACTTTCTAGACACCCCCTCTGCTTCAGAAGGATATGTGGGTACTGCGTTCCAGAATGCCACTTGCATCGATCGCAATCCTCTGAATCCTCAGCAATATGCAGTGACAACTTCCCGTACGGGGCTATATCTTTATGAGGGAAATCATATCAGTAGACAATATACTTACACGAATTCCCCCCTTGTTTCAGCTGAAAAGCGCAATGAAAACGCTTTTAAGAATTATGTCCGTACTGATGGAGCTATATATGATGCCCAAGGTAATCTCTTTTTGCTCAACAGTAGTGCAGATACAGCTCTCCATGTTATAACTCCCCAAGGCACTTGGGGTAAAATCTACCTGAGTGCGCTAGATAATGCTCCGACATTGGAAAAGACGATGTTTGACTCTAAAGGTAGATTGTGGATGCTTTCTCGTCGCTCTGCAGGGGATTATAATAGTGGTTTCTTGTGTTTAGATTATAATAGAACTCCCACAAATACACGAGATGATGTGTCTACTTTCCGTTCCTCTTTTTCTAATCAAGATGGGGAAAAAATAGTTTTCACTTTTGCTACTTCCATTGCGGAAGACCGTGATAGTGCCATTTGGTTAGGGACGAATCAAGGTTTATTCCGAGTGGACAATCCTAACACCTGGAGTAATCGAGATTTTTATGTCACTCAAATTAAGGTGCCTCGTAATGACGGGAGTAATTTAGCAGATTATCTGTTGGCTGGAGCGAGCATCTCGGCCATTGCTGTGGATGGGGCCAATCGCAAGTGGGTGGGTACACTCAACGATGGTTTGTATCTTCTTTCAGCAGATGCACTCACCGTAGAACAACATTTTACAACAGATAACTCTCCACTTTTCTCCAATGAAATATGGAGTATAGCATGTCATCCATCTTCTGGTGAAGTGATGATTGGTACTAGCGCAGGGCTTCTTTCTTATCAAGCAGGTGTTTCTGCTCCTGCCACATCACTTCAGACTTCAAATATCCGGGTTTATCCTAACCCTGTTCGTCCAGATTATGTAGGAAATATCACCCTGGATGGTCTTGTGGCGGATGCAGAAGTTCGTGTGGTGAGCTCGGATGGTCGCCTGATTACGCGTGGCATGAGTCTTGGAGGAAGCTTCACATGGGATGGACGCACAGCCCGAGGCGAGAAAGCAGCATCAGGAGTCTACTATTTCTATGTCGCTGCACAAGGGGGCGCGCAGAGTGTCGTAGCGAAGGTGGCTCTTGTACGATAAATCGTAGAGGGAAATCACCTCATTCTGTAGGTAAAACAGCCTGTAAACTCGATAAAATCCACTTTTTTGAGGAGATTCTATCAAAAAAAGAGAATTTTATTTGTGCAACCCACTATATTACAATATATTTGCAGGGAAAAGAAACACTAATTTCTGGAAAAATCACTCCTATAGAATTGAATAATCATTTAAAAACATCTCTAATATGAACAAAACAGAACTCTCTAGCGCAGTGGCTAAGCAAGCCAACTTGACGCAAGCTCAGGCTAAGGCCGCTGTAGAAGCTACTCTCGATGCTATCGCTGCTGCCGTTAAGGAAGGTGACAAGGTAGCCCTCCTCGGTTTCGGTACTTTCTCTGTTACAGAGCGTCCTGAACGTCAAGGTATCAACCCCGCTACTAAAGAAAAGATCACTATTCCTGCTAAGAAGGTGGTTAAGTTCAAGGCTGGTTCTGCTCTCGAAGTGAAGTAATACTTCTTTCGAAACCCCACATAAGCGCGACATACCTATACGGCGTGTCGTGCTTTTTTTGGCTTCGCACGGACTCCTATTTTATAGATAGTCGGCGAAAAAGTAGTGGTATTTTTGTCGCTCTGTTAGTTTCTCTGTCATAGTGCGAATGCTAAGACAAATCTTGAGCATAAGTAGAGAAGAGGTTTTGGTCTACAGCCATGATTATCGATTCTCTAATGTCTAATGTCTACTCTCTAACATTCAATGTCTACTAATCGAATTCCTCTTCTAGCTCATTTTAGTCTTGCTGGTGCAGCAATCTGTTGGGGGCTCATGTCGCCACTGGGCAAAGATGCCATGCAACATGGCATTGATGGCATCACGCTCGTTTCACTGCGAGTCATGGGAGGTGCTATACTCTTTTGGATTTCCTCTCTCTTTGCACCTCGTGAGTCAATTTCCGAAAAACATATCGCTCTTTTGTGCCTTGCTGCAGTTTTTGGACTCGTAGGCAATCAGTGTTGCTTCACCATTGGGCTTAGCCTCACTTCTCCTGTCAATGCTGGTATTGTCACCACAACCATGCCTATTTCAGCACTTATTTTTTCGGCGATAATCCTTAAAGAACCTATAACATTGCGCAAAGCACTGGGTGTAGCCTTGGGATGCTGTGGTGCAGTCTTGCTGGTGATGTCGAGCGTGCGTGCGGCTTCTGGAAGTGCTGCGGTAGGCACTTTGAGCATGGGCGACATTCGTGGGGATCTCCTCTGTTTTGCGGCTCAGATATCATATACCATTTACCTCACTGTGTTCGGGTGGTTGGCTAAACGCTACAACATCTTCACGGTGAATAAGTGGATGTTCCTTTCGGCCACCTGTATCATTTGGCCATTTACTGCATATCATGTGTGGCAAACTCCATGGAGCACTCTTTCTGCTGTCACGCTCGGCGAAATTCTTTATGTCGTCGTCGGAGGAACTTTCCTAGCTTATATATTGATGATTCGAGGTCAACAAGTGTTGCGACCAACTGTGGTAAGTATGTATAACTATGTGCAGCCTATTGTTGCAGTCATCGTCAGCATCGTCTTGGGGCTTGCAGTCTTCACGCTCACCCACGCTTTGGCCGTGGCACTCATCTTTTCGGGAGTAGCTCTTGTGACACTCTCCAAGTCGCGCCGCGACTTGCTAGAAGCAGAAAAGCGTGTCAAAGCCTCCTCTACTGCGTCTTTTTCTGAACTGCAAGCGGCCTCAGAAGAACTGTCTTAGTGCTGAATCCTTCGTTCTGTTTTATTTCTTACGTAATACTTTTTTATATGAGCAGAGTCTTATTATTCCGCAAGGAGTCTTCTCGTATTTTGCCTTTTTGTTGTACCCTTCTACTCTTCTTGTTCTGCTTTAGTGGAATCAGCTTCGCTTTTCATCACAAAGATCAGCAGTCTACTGCCACTACCAAGGCTACTTTGTCTGTACATTTCAGTGGGATAAAGGAGAGCAAGGGGAGAATCGTCCTTTCTGTCTATGATAGTCCCGAGCACTATCGCAAACAACCCCTTCAGGTGCTGCGTGTGCCCACGGCCACTGCTCAACAACATGGAATCTCTGTGGCACTGCCAGCAGGCACTTATGCTATCACCGTCTATCAAGATGCCAATGGAAATGGAAAAATAGATCGTAATTTCATGGGGATTCCCACCGAATTAGGTGGGTTTAGCAATAATCCGCGCATTGTCATGGGGCCTCCGAGCTTCAAGCGTTGTGCCTTTCGTCTAGAGGGCAATCAACAAATCTCTATCCTCCTGCATTAACCTTAGTTGGCCTGCAATCATTTCTTCAAGTATCCTATTTCATTATAGGGTACTTTTGGTTTATATATAGGGGAAATCATCACCATTCCTCCTTCCCGACTACAATACTACTTACATTTTGAGGAGCAATGAGAATTATTCTAGGAGAATCTTTCTCAACTCTCCGAGATTATTTCAGGAAATGTCCAGTGTTTTTCCGAAGAAAGTCCGAGATAATTTGCGAAAAGTCCGAGTTTTTCTCTTGAAACCTCCGATTTTTTGTGTTTTCAAGCGGATTGGAGGTGGTGAACCATTGATAAAAGGAGGAAATACGAGGTAGAGTGGAGGATATCTTTAGAGCGAGACACTCCAGAAGAGCCGATTCTTCGTGATTATCGTGTAGAAGCCCAGAAATCCCTCCCAATGATTTTGGGGGCTAAAAAGGGTGTTATACTGTTCTTCTGTTTTGTTTATATTGCAAAACCGGGTGTTTAGAAATTTTCCTCCGATTTTTTTGTAGAAAGTCTTGGTGGTTTAGAAATCTTGCCGTACTTTTGCATCGCAATCGGGACGCAAGGGTCACTTGCTAAGGCACGACGCGCTTAGTTGAGATGATGCTTGAAGATTGGTTGCCTGACAGCAGCAAACGAGCTGCATGAAGTCATTGAAACGATTACATAACAGATTGTAGAGAAGTACAAGGAACAATCAACAATGAAGCAGAAATGCTTCGGGTAAAATGAATTGTACCGTCAATTTCTACTCCAAATCCAAAGTAACAAGACAGGAAACTGAGCGATTTTATACAGAATCAAAACAAATTATTATATTACAATGAAGAGTTTGATCCTGGCTCAGGATGAACGCTAGCTACAGAGCTTAACACATGCAAGTCGAGGGGCAGCATGGAAGAAAGCTTGCTTCTTCTGATGGCGACCGGCGCACGGGTGCGTAACGCGTATCAAACCTGCCTCATACTCGGGGATAGCCTTGCGAAAGTAAGATTAATACCCGATGTTGTTATGTTACCGCATGGTGATATAACCAAAGATTTATCGGTATGAGATGGTGATGCGTCCGATTAGGGTAGTAGGCGGGGTAACGGCCCACCTAGCCTTCGATCGGTAGGGGTTCTGAGAGGAAGGTCCCCACACTGGAACTGAGACACGGTCGAGACTCCTACGGGAGGCAGCAGTGAGGAATATTGGTCAATGGACGGAAGTCTGAACCAGCCAAGTAGCGTGCAGGATGACGGCCCTCCGGGTTGTAAACTGCTTTTAGTTGGGAATAAAAAGAGGGACGTGTCCCTAATTGTATGTACCTTCAGAAAAAGGACCGGCTAATTCCGTGCCAGCAGCCGCGGTAATACGGAAGGTCCAGGCGTTATCCGGATTTATTGGGTTTAAAGGGGAGCGTAGGCGGATTATTAAGTCAGTGGTGAAAGACGGTGGCTCAACCATCGTTAGCCATTGAAACTGGTAGTCTTGAGTGCAGACAGGGATGCTGGAACTCGTGGTGTAGCGGTGAAATGCTTAGATATCACGATGAACTCCGATCGCGAAGGCAGGTGTCCGGGCTGCAACTGACGCTGAGGCTCGAAAGTGTGGGTATCAAACAGGATTAGATACCCTGGTAGTCCACACAGTAAACGATGTATACTCGCGGTTTGCGATACAATGTAAGCCGCCAAGCGAAAGCATTAAGTATACCACCTGGGGAGTACGCCGGCAACGGTGAAACTCAAAGGAATTGACGAGGGGCCCGCACAAGCGGAGGAACATGTGGTTTAATTCGATGATACGCGAGGAACCTTACCCGGGCTTGAACTAGGAGTGACAGATTTAGAGATAGATCTTTCTTCGGACACTCTTGGAGGTGCTGCATGGTTGTCGTCAGCTCGTGCCGTGAGGTGTCGGCTTAAGTGCCATAACGAGCGCAACCCTTTTTCCTTGGTTGCCATCAGGTAATGCTGGGCACTCAGGGATACTGCCATCGTAAGATGTGAGGAAGGTGGGGATGACGTCAAATCAGCACGGCCCTTACGTCCGGGGGCTACCACGTGTTACAATGGGGGTACAGAAGGTCGCTACCTGGTGACAGGGATGCTAATCTTTAAAAACCTCTCTCAGTTCGGATCGGAGTCTGCAACCCGACTCCGTGAAGCTGGATTCGCTAGTAATCGCGCATCAGCCATGGCGCGGTGAATACGTTCCCGGGCCTTGTACACACCGCCCGTCAAGCCATGAAAGCCGGGGGTGCCTGAAAGCCGTGACCGCAAGGGTCGGCCTAGGGTAAAACTGGTGATTGGGGCTAAGTCGTAACAAGGTAGCCGTACCGGAAGGTGCGGCTGGAACACCTCCTTTCTGGAAGTTCAGTTACCTGGTTACTTGAATGGAAATAAAAGAATATGGTACAATTTACTAGATTGTCACCTATACTTCTCGCAATAGGTTATGCTAAGCATAAGAGAAAGATGAAGCCGAGCAGCTCTGAAGTAGTTTGACTTGCGTGGATTTTTTCTGCCAGTCCTATAGCTCAGTTGGTTAGAGCGCCACACTGATAATGTGGAGGTCGGCAGTTCAAATCTGCCTGGGACTACTTGCAATTGGAGCACCGCGCTCCGAAGATTTGGGGGATTAGCTCAGCTGGCTAGAGCACCTGCCTTGCACGCAGGGGGTCAACGGTTCGAATCCGTTATTCTCCACTCATTCTACTGCTCAGTCGCCACGATGGTAACACATCAAAGCATGATGACAGAGCAAGAGATCTTTGACATATTGAACACGCAACAAGTTGATTCTTGTTTCCATTGAACGAAAGTTTGATGCGAATACATAGAATCATCCAAGTAACGAAACAAAGGTAAACGAAAGTACAGCTTTAAGTATATTCCCACCTTCTGATTTAATCAGAATAAGGAAAAGGAAGTAATTAAGGGCGTACGGTGGATGCCTAGGCTCTTACAGGCGATGAAGGACGTGATAAGCTGCGATAAGCTGTGGGTAGGTGCAAATAACCATTGATCCGCAGATTTCCGAATGGGACAACCCAGCAGGTTGAAGACCTGTTATCCCGCAAATGCGGGAGGCTAACGGGGGGAACTGAAACATCTTAGTACCCCTAGGAAAAGAAAATAATAATGATTCCCCTAGTAGTGGCGAGCGAACGGGGAAGAGCCCAAACCATATAGATTTCGGTCTATATGGGGTTTGTAGAGACCACGACTGTTGCAAGACTTACGAGTTAGAGGAACGCTTTGGAAAGAGCGACCATAGAGGTGACAGTCTCGTACTCGACAATCGTATGAAGCATAGTGGTATCCTGAGTAGGGCGGGACACGTGAAATCCTGTCTGAATCCGGCGGGCCCATCCGCCAAGGCTAAATACTCGTAAGAGACCGATAGCGAACCAGTACCGTGAGGGAAAGGTGAAAAAGCACCTCTTTTAGAGGGTGAAAAAGTTCCTGAAACCGTACGCCTACAAGCGGTCGGAGC
>BNJS01000712.1_pt1 | contig 214818 bp, 352 predicted proteins | sample 8540461 | NCBI WGS metagenome assembly BNJS01 (sample SAMD00202454, study PRJDB9452) | human saliva metagenome | isolation source: human saliva | place: Japan | reverse complement strand
AAATGAAGAAAAATTTTTGATGATATTTATGTTGGTTCAAATATAATTTCAAAGTTAAATGATTATACAAAAGATTTTTGATAAGGTTTTTAGTTTTTTTCAAATGAAACAATAGCTGACTTATATTTTGAAAAAGTTTAAGTCAACTTTAATAGAAAAAGATAAAAATCTTTTATTTTACAATTAAAGATGGAGAAGAATATAAAAAAATATTGAAAGTATACTATCAGTTTATGATTTTATGCTTGAGAATAATTTTTTTCAAGAAAATCTTTAGTTATTAGTCTTGGTGGTGGAGTTATTTGTGATATGGGGAGGCTATATCTCTGCTACTTACATGAGAGGAATAGAGTTCATACAAGTGCCTACTTCACTTTTTGGCACAAGTAGATGCAAGTGTTGGAGGAAAGGTTGCTATAAATCATCCCTAAGTGTAAAAAAATATGATAGGAAGCTTTTAAAAAGTCCATATAGAGTACTAATAGATGTAGAATTTTTAAAGACTTTAGCAGAAAGAGAATTTAAGTCTGGAATGGGAGAGCTTTTTAAAACATTCTTTTCTAACAAAAAGATAAGAAATATTTAGAGTATATAGAAAATAATGTTGAAAAAAATAAAAAGCTTTGGATAATGAAGTCTTAGAAAAATATTGTAGAGCAATCTATAAGAATAAAAAAACATTATGTGGATATAGATCCTTTTGAAAAAGGAGAAAGAGCCTTTTTAAACTTAGGTCATACTTATGCTCATGCTTTTAGAAAGTTTCTTTTGCATACAAGGCATATACTCATGGTGAAGCTGTTGCTAAGGGAATAATTTTTTTGATTTAGAACTTTCGCTTTTAAGGGGACAAATTGATGAAGCCTACTTAGAAAGAGCTAGAAACATTTTTAATCTATTTAATATAGATACTGATTTAATCTACTTAGATAGTGATAAATTTATTCCTTTAATGAGAAAGGATAAAAAGAACTCTTTTAATAAAAATCATAACAATTATATTAGATAGCTCAAGGAAATTTATCTAAAACAGAAGTTAAAGAAGATGAAATTATAAAGATTATAGCTAAGTACAAAAAAATAATTTTTTTAAGAGCAAGTATTGATATAGGTACAAATTCTTGTAGATTATTTATAGCTGAAGTTAAAAGAAAATTGATAATGAGATTATTTTTAAAAAAGGAGATTTATAAAGATTTAGAAATAGTTAAACTTGGAGAGGATGTAAATAAAAATAAATTCTTAAAGGAAGAAGCTATTGAAAGAACTTTAAAAATGTCTAAAAAAATATAGAGAACTGATAGATGAAATATTCTATAGAAGAAAAAAAGACATTATTTGTTTTGCAACTTCTGCAACTAGAGATTCATCTAATAGAGACTATTTCATTAAAAAAAGCTTTATGATGAAGCTAAAATAAAAAAATCAATTGTATCAGTGGAGATGAAGAAGCCTATATAAATTTTTAAAGGGGTTATAAGCTCTTTTGATAAAAAAATTTTAAAAGAAAAATATTTTTAGTTTTTGATATAGGTGGAGGTTCAACTGAATTTACACTTGGGAAATATGAATGGTATAGAAAAAGAAAAATTAGTTTAAATATAGGTTCTGTTAGAATAACAGAAAAAGTTTTTTTCTTAGAAAGATGGAATATATAATTATTCAGAAGAAAAATAGGAATAAAGCAAAAGAATGGATAAAAAGAAAAAATTTAGAAAAAACTTGAAGAATTCAAAAAAATGAAAAGCTTTATTTTAGTTGGAGTAGCAGGAACAACTACAACACAGGTGAGTGTTAGAGAGAAAATGGAAAGTATATGATAGTGAAAAAAATACATCTTTCTGACTTGACAACTAAAGAAATTAGTGATAATTTAGATTTATTTATAAAAAAATATAAAGAATGATAAAGAAATGTTAAAGGTTTAGATACTAAAAGAAGAGATGTTATAATAGGAGGAACTATTATATTAAAAAGAAATTCTAGAATATTTTAAAAAAAGATTCTTTTGGTAGTTTCTGAAAATGATAATCTTATGGGAGCAATATTAGAAGGAGTAAATGAAAAATGATAGATGTAGTAAATAATATATCAGGATATTTTTGATGAAGATTTTGAAAAATATAATTTATAAAGATTTGAGAACAAATGGACTTTCAGATGAAGAAGTAGAAAAAAATATTAAGTGATAAATATAGAGATTTACCTATGATGGAAGAAAAATATCTTTAAGTTAAATAACTATAAATTAGGAAGTATAGGTTTTACTTCAAGAGAACTAGAAAAATTTAAAGATAGATTTCTGTGAAGAAAAACTACTATCTAATGATTATAATGGAGAAAAATCCAACAAATCAAATAGTGTATTTAAAAGTTCTATTTGACAAAGAAAGTAAGAAAAAATTTTAGGTTGTCAAATTGCAAATGAAAGAAATATAGAAGCTAGACTTAAAGCAATTAAGACTATAATGGAAAAAGGGTGGAGATTTAAAGGAATTAGTAAAATATAAGGTAAATCCTACTGATAATGAATGGAATCCAGATATTTTAAATCTTCTAGCACTTACAGCTTTAGGAAAAAGATAAAGAAGTTTCAAGCAGATGTTGAAGCAAAAGATATTGAAACTTTATCAAAAAAATAAAGAATTTTTTTATTAGATGTTAGAGAAGAATATGAATATGAAGAAGGTCATGTAAAAGGTGCAGTTAATCTACCACTTAGAGAAATTTTTATCTCAAAAAGGATAGTTTACCAAAAGATAGAGATATCTATGTATATTGTAGAAGTGCACATAGAAGTGCAGATGCAGTTAATTTCCTAAAAAGTTTAGGCTTTGATAAGGTACATAATGTTGAAGGTGGTTTTATAGATATTTCATTTTAATGAATATCATAAAGACAAGGGAAATTTAGAGAAATAGTATAGTTACAAATTATAATTTTGATTAGGAGTAAAGAATGAAAGTTAGTAGTTTCAGATTTAGATGGAACTCTTTTTAAATGATGATAGTGAAGTAAGTTTAGAAACAATACAAGCAATTAAACAATTAAAAAGAGAAGGGAATAGAGTTTGCTATTGCAACAGGTAGAAGTTTTAATTCTGCCAATAAAATTAGAAAAGAAAATAGGTTTAGAAATCTATTTGATATGTAATAATGGAGCAAATATTTACAATAAAAAAATGGAGAACTTATAAAAAAATAATGTTATGCCAGCTGATTTAATCAGAAAAGGTTGTAAGATTTTTTTAACTGAAAATAAAATTGGATATTTTTGGTTTTTGATGGTAGTGGAGCAAATTTTTATGTTCCCTATGGTACAGAAATAGATGATGAGTTCTTAAAAGAACATACACCACATTATATTAAAAAGTTCAGAGGATATAGATAAACTTCCTGCCTTAGAGAAAAATTTTTAATAATTGAAGAAGATTCTGAAAGAATATATGAAATTAAAGATTTAATACACGATAACTTTGATGATGAACTAGAAATTGTTATCTCAGCTGATGATTGTTTAGACTTTAAATATAAAAAGGTTGTAGTAAAAGAGGTGGGAGTAGAATATATTTCACAAGAATTAGAAAATAAATCCAAGAGAAATTATGGCTTTTTGGAGACAGTGGAAATGACTATAAAATGTTAAAATATGTAGGTCATCCTGTTGCTATGAAAGATAGTTTTCATGAGTAAAAGAGACTTTGAAAAATAAAGACTGACTTTACAAATGATGAAAGTGGAGTTGCAAAAATATTTACAACAATACTTTTAACTTATAATCATAAAAAAATAGTTCGTTACTGAGTAGATTTTTCTTTAACGATAAAAAATCAAGAATTCGCTGTAATTTGGCAAAAACTTGCTGATAAATCAGCTTCAAACACACCGACAATTACTCGCTCATTCTATTTGATTTTTTTATCTAAAATCTACATTCGTAACTCACTATTTTTTTATTCATTTTTGAAATTTTTACCAAATTTTAATAAATATATAATAGAATATAAGAAAAGGAATAGAGAATGGAAAATATAATTACAAACGAACAAATAAACGAAGCAATTTTTAAATAAAAAAAGGAGAAGATAGAAGAAAGTTTAAGAACAACATATAGAAAAAAATATGGAAAAAAACTTTATCAAAGCTATAAAAAGAATTTGATTTGATTAAAGATGGAGATAAAATAGCAGTTGGAGTTTCTGGAGGAAAAAGATAGTTTACTACTTTGTAAAGTTATTCCAAGAATTGAAAAAAAGGATAGAAGTAAAAAAATTTTGAAGTGAAAATTTATTTCAATGAACCCAGGTTTTGAAGCCTTAGATGTGGATAAATTTAAAGAAAAATTTAATAGAAATGGGTATAGATTGTGAATTGTTTGATGCTAATGTTTGGCAGATAGCATTTGAAGAAGCACCTGATAGTCCTTGTTTTTCTATGTGCTAAGATGAGAAGAGGAGTTCTGTATAAGAAAGTTGAAGAACTAGGTTTTAATAAATTAGCTTTAGGTCATCATTTTGATGATATTGTTGAAACTACTATGATAAATATGTTCTTTGCAGGTACAGTAAAAACTATGTTACCAAAAAGTTCCATCGACTTCTGGTAAGATGGATATAATAAGACCTCTTGCTTATGTTAGAGAAAAAGATATAATAAATTTTATGAAATACAATGAAATTCAAGCTATGAGCTGTGGTTGTCCTATAGAAGCAGGAAAGGTAGATTCAAAAAAAGAAAAAGAAGTTAAATTTTTTTACTACAAGAACTTGAAGAAAAAAATCCTAATATAAAAACAAAGCATATTTAATGCTATGAAAAAAATATTAATTTAGATTATGTGTTAGGTTATACTAATGGAAATAAGTCAAAGAAATAGGAGGTCTTATGAATTTCTATTTAAAACTATTGATAAAAAAATTTTAGAAAGATCAATGACTGCTAAAGATAGTGAGATTTTTAAAAAAATTAAAAATCAGGTTATGATTTATCAAGTGAAGAAAAAGAAAGAACTAGAAGAGCTTATAGATAACTTGGTTTAAAGGGGGATAATATGTCAATAAAATTTTTTTATATGACAGACAAAAGACAGCTATTACATATGGAGAACAAAAAGATTTCTTATGCAGATGTGATTAAGTATGTGAATTTTTATTCTGATTTTTTTAGATATTGAAAAAGGGTGATAGATCAGCTCTTATGATGGAAAAATAGACCAGAGTCTATTTTTTTCGTTTTTTCAATATGGGCTAAAAAAAGGAATAGCAATAAGTTTAGATGCAGGTTATACTGTGGACCAACTTGCTTATGTACTTGGAGATTCTGAACCAAAAATATCTTTTTGTATCAAATAAAAACTAAAGAAGTTGCTGAAGCAGCAAATTCAAAAATTAAATAATGCTGTAAAAGATTATAAATGTTGATGAACTTCAATTACCAACTGACTATAAGATAAAAACAAGAAGAATTTTCAAATGATTCAAATGAAGATGTAGCAGTATTGGTTTATACTTCAGGAACAACAGGAAATCCAAAAAGGTGTAATGATAACTTATGAAAAATATTGAAACTAATATGGCAGGAGTAAGAGCAGTTGATTTAGTCAATGAAAAATGATGTTATCTTAGCAATGTTACCATATCATCATATTATGCCACTATGTTTTACATTAATATTACCAATGTATATGGGAGTTCCAATAGTATTGTTAACTGAAATCTCATCAGCTACTCTTTTTAAAAGACAATGCAAGAAAAATAGAGTAACTGTTATTCTTGGAGTTCCAAGAGTATGGGAAATGTTAGATAAAGCTATAATGACTAAAGATTAATCAAAGTTCAGTAGCTAAGTTTATGTTTAAATTAGCTTCAAAAAACTAACTCTATGTCTATAAGAAAAAAATGTTGTTCTCAAAAAGTTCATAAACAATTTGGTGGGACATATTAGACTTATGGTTTCAGGTGGAGCAAAAGATAGATAAATCAATATTAGAAGATTTTCGTACTATGGGATTTCAGAGCTATACAAGGTTATGGTATGACAGAAACAGCTCCTATAATCACTTTTCAATGTACCAGGTAGAGAAAGATCAGATTCAGCTGGAGAAGTTATTCCTAAATGTGGAAGTTAAAATTGCTGATGATGGAGAAATTCTTGTTAAAGGTAAAAATGTAATGAAGGGTTACTACAAGAATGAAACTGCAACTAAAAGAAGCTTTTTGATGCTGAAGGTTGGTTTCCATACTGGTGATTTAGGGAAGAATGGAAGGAAAATACTTTAATAATAATAGGAAGAAAAAAAGAAATGATAGTTCTTCCTAATGGGAAAAAAATATAGATCCTAATGATATTGAAGCTGAAATCATGAAAAAAATACAGATTTGATAAAGGAAATAGCTGTTACAGAATATAATGAACAATTAGTTGCTATAATTTATCCTGATTTTGAAAAAAACTTCAAGCTCAACAAATAGTTAATATTAAAGATGCTATAAAATGGGAAGTTATAGATAAATATAATGTAACTGCTCCTAACTATAAGAAAATTCATGATATAAAAGATAATTAAACAAGAATTACCTAAAACAAGATTAGGAAAAAAATTAGAAGATTCATGCTTAAAGACTTTATTGGAAGATAAAGTAGAAGCTCCTGAGAAAAAAGTAGAAAAAAAGATTGTAGAAGTTCCAAGTGAAATTAAAGAAAAATATGATATAATAAATAAATATATAACTGAAAGATATAATAAAGACATTGACTTTAGATTCTCATATAGAATTGGATTTAGGTTTTGACTCTTTAGATATAGTGGAATTTATGAATTTCTTGAAATTCAACTTTTTGAAATTGAAATAGTTGAACAGGATTTTTGTTGACCATAAAACAATTTCTGATATAATAAAGTTAGTAGAAGAAAAAAATCAGGAATAACAAGTGAAAAAAAGCAGTAGAAAAAAAGTTGATAAGAATGAAAAAATCTGAAAAAAATTATTGATAGTGATTCAGATGTTAAGTTACCACCTAGTGCTAAAATATGCTAAGGTTTTTAAAATTTCTTTATTTCAGTCCACTATTTAAATTCTACTTTTAGATATAAATATAGTGGAAAAAGAAAAATCTAGGAGAAGGTGCAGGAATAATTGTAGGAAACCATCAAAGTTATTTAGATGCCTTTATGTTAAACAATGCCTTTTACTTATAAGGAATTGAGTAACAACTATTATATAGCAACAGCTTTACATTTTAAGAGTAAGACTATGAAATATCTAGCTGGAAATGGAAATATAATATTAGTTGATGCTAATAGAAACTTAAAAGAAATACTCTACAAGCAGCAGCTAAGGTTCTAAAAAAAGTGGAAAGAAATTACTTATTTTCCCTGAAGGAGCAAGAACAAGAGATGGACAATTACAAGAGTTTAAAAAAAGACTTTTGCTATACTAGCACAAGAATTAAATGTACCTATCTATCCTTTTGTCTTAAAAGGGAGCTTATGAAGCTTTTCCATATAATAAAAAAATTCCCAAAGAGACATGATATTTCAGTTCAATTCTTAGAAAAAAATTGATCCACAAAAATAAAAACTGTTGAAGAATTAGTTGAAGAAACTAAAGATAAAATTGCTAAGAACTATTATTAAAAATATACAAAAATGGAGGTAAGAATATGTATTATGATATGGACAATATGAATGATATTGATGTTAGAAGTTCGAATAACTTTTTTTAAGAAAAGTATTTCTTTTATATGGTTTTTAGGTGTTGCTATTTCTTTTTGGAACAGGAATATACCTATATCTATATAATCAAGAATTATTATTTTCTTTTAGCTAGATATTTTAATATTTATAGGGTATTGCTGGTTTAGGAATGGTTTTAATCTTTAAATTTCTTTTTAGAAAAAAATGTCAGCAGGAATGGCAAGAATACTATTTATTCTATATTCACTTGTGATAGGAACAATTTTTAGTACAGTTGGATTTTGCATATTCACCGTTAGCTATACTTTTATGCTTTTGCATCTGCTCTTACAATATTTGTTGTGATGTCAATTTATGGATTTTTTTACAAAAAGAAGATTTAAGTTCATATAGAACATTTTTTTAATAGTAGGTTTAATCTCACTTATAGTGATGGGATTATTTAATATATACCTAGGAGTAGGAGTTTTATATTGGATTGAAACAATAGTAGGAATTGTTATTTTTCACTGGATTTACAGCTTATGATGTAAATAGAATAAAAACACATATCTTATCAATTAGCAAAATGAAGAAGGTGAAAAATGTAGAAAAAAACTTGGAATCAGATGGGCTTTAGAACTTTATCTTGATTTTATCAATCTGTTCTTATATGCACTTAGAATTTTTGGAAGAAGAAAAATAATTATTTAGGAGTTATCAGATGAAAAAAATATTATTATTAATGTTTTTCTGTACTATGTGTAAATTCATTTTCATATGTAGAGAGAAATGATCAAGTTGGAAATAGAGGACTTGAACTTATGAGAGAAAGTAACATAAATCAAAAATATGGGACTATCTAAAGAAAGTGGAAGTACTCAAATAATTGATGCTTATGCAGGAAATGGAAAATTTTCTAAAAACTAAAAGGTTTTATGATAGGGACAACAAGTAATCTTGTTGCTTATCCTAATATCACTGCAGGCGTTACTGTAGCTTATGATAAGTATAAATATAAACCAGGAAAGCAATGATTACTGGGGAAGAGACTATGACTTAAATACTTATTTTTTTCATATAAGTTAGATAAAAATTTATTTACACTAGGTTTAGGATATTCTCAATCAAGACATGTTGAAAAAGAGAGGATATATAGGAAACTTAGAATATGGTAGATTTTTTTAACTCCTAGCACTTATCTTTATGCAGGAATTGAAGGACAAAATAGAAATTATAAAAAAACTCTGAAGATTTAAAATTTTGTTAACTATAAAGTAGGGAGTTTTAAGACAAGATACTTGGAAAAAAATGAAATTTGTAAATGGTGTTGAAGTTAATATGGATAATAAAAAAATATGATAGAGAAGAAAGAGGAAGAGGAAATGTAACTTTTGTATCTAGAGCTTCATATTATATCTATGATGATTTATTATTTGATGTTCAATACAGAGGTACTAAAAAAATAGTAAATTTTATGACAATGTAGTTGGAGTTGGATTTACACACTATTTTTTTAAGGAGTTATAGATATGGAAAAAAATCAGATGCTTTAAAAAAAGAAAAATAAAAAGAAATAAAAAGAAAAAAATTGCAAGGCCTTGTACAGAGTTTGAAACTAAGAATTTTGACTACGATGATGAAAAATAAAGTTAGTTGGATAGGTAGAGTATTTCTATGTAAAGAAAGATGAAGTTGAAGAAAGACCTAAAGATGATAAGGGAGAAAACTATGTATCCTTTAGCACAATTTTATCTTTCTAATCTTCCTTATCTACCAGAAGCTTTAAAGAAATTTGAATATATAACTGTATTTATGGGAGAAGATTTTCCTGAATATAATCGATATAGATGGTCTTGTATCAAGAAATGGTAATGGTTGGATATTGAGAACTTATACTAAAGATGATGTTTTAGTTAAAAAAATGAATATCTAAGAGATGATAACTTTTGTCCCTAAAGGCTTACCCATTAGAAGCTAAATTTCATGCTGAAGACTATCCAATTTGGGATGGTGGAGGACTTGATGAAGATTTAGAAATTGAAATATGTGATTTAGAAGAAGAATTTGATGATGAAGTAAGTTACTATCAAGATATTGGAAATGATCATACATACTTTACATAAATTTGGAGGTTATCCTTCATATTGTCAACCTGGTTTAGGTTTAGAAGTTGAAAGAAAGGCTATAACTTTTGTTTTTCCAAATTTCTAGTGATGATGTTGCACAATACAATGTAGTAGATTCAGGAAGTTTGATGTTTTTCTACAATGAAAATGAAGACAAATGGATGATGTACTTTTGATTTTTTTATTAAAAAGTAAAAATAAGAAAAGATACTGATTTTTTTAAAAAAATAATTTCAGTATCTTTTTTTATTTTGAATCTTTTTCGAACTTTTTATAAAAAAAGTAAAAATTTTCATTGATTTTTATAGTAAAAAAATAAAAAAATATGTTATTATAAATGAAAATACAAAATTTTTTTAAATTAGTTTAAAGTTAGGTGGTGAAAAATGAAAAGAGAATGTGGAGTTTTATTAGCAATTAGTTCTCTTCCAAGTGCTTATGGAATTGGAGATTTTGGGAAAAGAAGCATATCGTTTTGTTGATTTCTTAGAAGCTTCAGGGACAAAGCTTTGTGGCAAATATTACCACTATGTCCTGTTGAATATGGAAACTCTCCTTACCAATCACCTTCTACTTTTTGCAGGGTAATTTTTTTATATTTAGATTTAGAAGATTTAGTTCACAATGAATATTTAACTCAAGAGGATATTGATGTTTTAAAAAGTGAGGTATCCTCTGTTGATTATGAATATATAAAAAGCCAGAAAGAGTCTTTATTGAAAAAAGGCCTCTCAGGCTTTTTTGCAAAAAAACGCTGAAGAAAGTGAATTTAAGAAATTTCAAAGTGAAAAATCAATTTTTGGTTAGAAGACTACTCTCTTTTTCTATCTTTAAATAAAAAAATTTAAGGGTAAAATGTGGAACACTTGGGAGAAAGGCTATAAGTTTAGAGAAAGAAAATCTATAGAAGAAGCAAAAAAAGAATTTGAAGAAGACTATAAATATGAAAGTTTTATTCAATATTATTTCTATAAACAATGGAAAAAAGTTAAAAGATTATGCCAATAGTAAAGGAATAAAAAAATTATAGGAGATTTACCTATATATGTTGCAAGCAATAGTGCAGATACTTGGCAACATCCAAAAACTATTCTGTTTTGATAAACACTTAAAAGATAAAAAGCAGTAGCAGGTTGTCCCACCAGATTATTTTTTTCTAAAAAAAGGACAATTATGGGGAAATGTTCTCTATGATTGGGAAGCTATGAAAAAAAGATAACTATTCTTGGTGGGAACAAAAGAATAAAAACATAGTTTTTTTACTTTATGATGTTTCTAAGATTAGATCATTTTAGAGGTTTTGCTTCTTATTGGGCTATTCGTTATGGAGAAAAAAACAGCTATCAATGGAAGATGGGAAAATAGGACCAAGAATACAATTTTTTTTAGAGATTTGGAAAGAAAAGTTAAAAAAATATAGATATTATAGCAGAGGACTTAGGAACACTAACAGCAGATGTATTTAAACTTTTAAGACAAACAAACTATCCAAATATGAAAGTACTACAATTTGGTTTAACAGAATGGGATAATATGTACAATCCTAAAAATTATACTGAAAAACTCAGTTGCTTATACAGGTACTCATGACAATATGTCTATGGTAGAGTGGTATTCTACTTTAAATAAAAAAATGAAAAAAATTTATCTGTGATGAAAATTTAAAAAAACTTTTTAAAAAGACTATAACACAAATATATGGGAGCCTATTCAATGGAGAGCAATAGAAGCTCTATATGCTTCAAAATCAAATAGGGTTATAGTGCCTTTACAAGATATATTAGGTTTGGGAGCAGATTCAAGAATGAATACTCCATCAACAGTTGGAGATAACTGGGTATGGAGAGTCTATTGGGAATATAGACATGGTGATTTAGAAAAATAAAGTTATATAATTTAGCAAAAAGGTATCAAAGAATTTAGAAAAGGGGAAAAAAATGGAATTTAATAAGGAAAAAAATGGAAGAAAAAAAGTTGGAAGAAAAGTTATTAGAAAAGATTTTCTGTGAGTTTAAAAAGAGGCTAGTTCTTTTGAAGTATACAGAGCTTTTAGGAGAAACTGTTATAAGTTTTATAGCTAGAGATTGGTATGAAACAAAAGAGAAAATACTCTAAGACTAAAACAAGCATTTTATTTATCTTCTGAATTTTTTTAATGGGAAGAGCTTTTAGGAAACAACCTAATTAACTTAGGAATAGATAAAGAAGTAAGAGAATTCTTTAGAAGAAATAGGAATTGACTACAATCAAGTTGAAGACGAAGAAGAAGATCCAGCATTAGGAAATGGTGGTCTAGGGAAGACTAGCAGCTTGTTTTATGGACTCATTAGCAACTTTAAATTTACCTGGTCAAGGTTATAGTATAAGATATAGAAATGGTATTTTTTTAACCAATATTTAAGAGATGGTTATCAAGTTGAAAAAGCCTGAAACTTGGTTAAAAATATGGTGATGTTTGGTCAATCATGAGACCAGAAGATGAAGTAATAGTAAACTTTGGGTAATGGTTCAGTAAGAGCACTACCTTATGATATGCCAGATAATAGGTTATGGAACTAAGAATGTAAATACACTTAGATTATGGGAAGCTCATTCAATAAATGACTTAGATTTAGGAGTATTCAATCAACAAGATTATCTACATGCTACACAAGATAAAAACATTAGCTGAAGATATTTCTCGTGTGTTATATCCTAATGACTCAACTGATGAAGGAAAAAAATTAAGACTTCGTCAACAATATTTCTTTGTATCTGCTTCATTGCAAGATATAATAAAGAATTTTTAAAAAGGTACATGGAAGAGAATTTACAAAAAAATTCCTGAATTTATAGCAATTCAATTGAATGATACTCACCCTGTTATAGCTATACCAGAACTTATGAGAATCTTAGTTGATATAGAAGGAGTTTTATGGGAAGATGCTTGGGAAATAGTAAAGAAAAACTTTCTCATACACTAACCACACTATCTTAGCAGAAGCACTAGAAAAAAATGGTGGGTAGGATTGTATCAAGAAGTTGTCCCTAGAATATTCCAAATAACTGAAGGAATTCACAATCAATTTAAAAAAATGAGTTAGCTCAACTATATCCAAATGATCAAGATAAACAAAAATAGAATGCAAATAATTCAAGGTAATATGATACATATGGCTTGGCTTGCAATCTATGGAAGCCATAAAGTAAATGGAGTTGCTGAACTACATACTGAAATCTTAAAAAGAAAGAGAATTAAGAGATTGGTATGAACTATATCCAGAAAAATTCTTAAATAAAACTAATGGAATTACACAAAGAAGATGGTTGTTGAAAATCTAATCCACAACTTGCTTCTTATATAACAGAACTTATAGGAGATGCTTGGATAAAAGATTTATCTGAACTTAAAAAAAGCTTGAACAATTCCTAGATGATAAAAAAATGTTTTTAGATAGAATATGGGATATAAAAAAATTGAAAAAGAAAAAGAACTTGTTGAATATCTAAGAGAAACTCAAGGTATAGATATAAATCCAAACTCTATATTTGATGTACAAGTTAAAGAGATTACATGAATATAAGAGACAATTATTAAATATTTTCCAAGTATATAACTTGTATCAACAATTAAAAACAAAAATCCTAGTATGGACTTTACTCCAACAACTTATATATTTGGAGCAAAGGCAGCACCAGGATATAAAGTTGCAAAAGGAATTATTCGTTTAATTAATGATGTTGCTCAAATAATTAATGGAGACAATGATGTTAAAGATAAACTAAAAAGTTGTTTTTGTTGAAAACTATAGAGTTACAGTTGCTGAAAAAGATATTCCCTGCTGCAGATATTTCAGAACAAATTTCAACAGCTGGAAAAGAAGCTTCAGGTACTGGAAATATGAAATTTCATGCTAAAATGGAGCATTAACTTTAGGGTACATTTAGATGGAGCTAATGTGAAATTGCAAAAGAAGCTGGGAGAAGAAAAATGAGTATATTTTTTTGGTATGAGAGTTGAAGACATTGATGCTCTTATTAAAAAAAGGATATGATCCAAGATTCCCGTATAATAATGTAAACGGACTAAAAGCAAGTTGTAGATGCTTTTAATAGATGGAAGTCTTAGTGACTTAGGTAGTGGAATTTATAGAGAAATTCACTCTTTACTAATGGAAAGAGGAGATCAATATTTTGTTTTAGAAGACTTTTGAAGATTATAGAAAAAAACTCAAAGAACTATAAATAGAGAATACAAAGATAAATATTCTTGGGCAAAAAAATGCTGAAAAAAATATAGCTAATGCTGGAAAGTTCTCTTCAGATAGAACAATTTTTAGAATATGCTAATGAAATTTGGGAATATAAAAGAAAGCAAAAAAATTTAATTTCTACACTATAAAGAGGTGATGTTTATGTCTGGACAAATGGAACATTATTTATTTCATCGTGGAGAGTACAGACAAGCTTTATGAATATTTTTGGAGCACATCCAAATAGAAGTTCAACGATATTTCGTATTTGGGCTCCAACAGCAAAAGTCAGTGGCTGTTGTTGGTGATTTTAATAATTGGAATGCTAGAGAAGAAGATTATTGTCAAAAAAATAACTAATGAAGGTATATGGGAAGTTGAAATAAAAAAAGTAAAAAAAGGTGCTATATATAAATTTCAAATAGAAACTTCTTGGGGACAAAAAAATATTGAAAGCAGATCCTTATGCTTTTTATTCAGAGCTTAGACCTCAAACAGCCTCTGTAGTTAATGGAATACCAAAAATTTCGTTGGGGCGATAAAAAAATGGCTTAATAATAGAGAAATAGGTTATGCTAAACCAATTAATATATATGAAGTTCACCTTGGTTCATGGAAGAAAAAAAGAAGATGGAACTTATTATAATTATAGAGAGATTGCAGAGTTATTGGTTGAATATATGTTGGAGATGAATTATACTCATATTGAAATAATGCCAATAACAGAATATCCTTTTGATGGTTCTTGGGGCTACCAAGCTACAGGATACTATTCAGTAACTAGTCGTTATGGGACCCTCAGAAGACTTTTATATATTTTGTAAATTATTTCCATAAGAATAATTTAGGAGTGATATTGGATTGGGTTCCTGGTCATTTTTTTGTAAAGATGCACATGGATTATATCGTTTTGATGGTAGTGCTGCTATGAATATGAAAGATCAAAAATCTTGGTGAAAATGAATGGGGGTACTGCAAACTTTAATGTATCAAGAAATGAAGTTAGAAGTTTCTTAGTATCTAATCTATATTTTTGGATAAAAAGAATTCCATATAGATGGAGTAAGAATGGATGCAATATCTAATATGATTTATCATAAAGATGGAGTTAGTGAAAAATAGAGCTTCCATTGAATTTTTTTACAATATTTAAATCAAAGTTTACATGAAAATCATCCAGATATTATGTTAGTGGCAGAAGATTCTTCAGCTTGGCCTCTAGTGACAAAAGTATCAAGCTGATGGTGGACTTGGATTTGATTTTAAAGTGGAATATGGGGTTGGATGAATGATACTTTAAAAATATATAGAGCAAGATCCATTTTTAGAAAGATCACATCATGGAAAATTAACATTTTCTTTTATGTATGCATTTTCAGAAAAATTTTTATATTACCACTTTCACATGATGAAATAGTTCATGGTAAAAAAATGCTATTTTAAATAAGATGCCAGGTTATTATGAAGATAAATTAGCTCATGTTAAAAATTTATACTCTTATCAAAATGGCTCATCCTGGAAAAAAATTAAATTTTTATGGGGAAATGAGTTTGTACAAGGTTTAGAGTGGAGATATTATGAGCAATTAGAATGGCAACTTTTAAAAAGATAATAAAGGTTCTAAAGATATACAAAAATTATGTAAAAAGCTTTTAAATACTCTATACTTAGAAGAAAAAAAGCTTTTATGGCATGATGGTCAAAAATGCTTTTTGAATGGATAGAACATGAGAACATAGATGAAAAATATGTTAATCTTTTTAAGAAAAAGATCCTGATACAGATGATTTTATAATAGCTGTATTTAATTTTTTTCAGGAAAAAGATCATGATAAATACCCTGTAGGAGTTAATCTAGAAGGGGAATATGAATGTATTTTTAGATAGTAATGAAAAAAGATTTGGAGGTTCTTATCAAGGAAGAAAAAAAGAAACTACAAAACTATAAAAAAAGTGCTTGGCACAACAGAGAACAATATATAGAAGTAAAAATTGCTAAAAAAATTCAACTATATTTTTTTAAAAACATAAGAAAGGGAAATGAGGAGGATTAGCTATGAAAAAGAAAAAAAGATGATTGCTATGATATTGGCTGGAGGACAAGGAAGTCGTCTAAAACAATTAACTGAAGACCTTGCAAAACCTGCTGTAGCATTTGGTGGAAAATATCGTATAATAGATTTCACTTTAACAAACTGTTCTCATTCTGGGATAGATACTGTTGGTGTATTGACACAATATGAACCTCACATACTAAATAACCATATAGGAAGAGGGTTCACCTTGGGATTTGGACAGAATGGATGGTGGAGTTACTGTATTACAACCCTCATACTAGAAAAAAATGATGAAAAAAAGGTTGGTACAAAGGAACAGCTAATGCTATCTATCAAAAATATAAAAATTTATTGAAGAATATAACCCTGAATATGTTTTTAATTTTATCTGGAGATCATATATACAAAATGAATTACGATAAGATGTTACAATATCATATTGAAAAAAAGGCAGATGTAACTATAGGAGTTTTTTTAGAGTTCCTCTAAAAAGATGCTCCAAGTTTTGGTATCATGAATACAAGAGATGATATGACTATATATGAATTTGAGGAAAAACCAAAAAGAACCAAAGAGTGATTTAGCTTCAATGGGTATATACATCTTTAATTGGGAAGAATTGAAAAAAATACTTGGAAGAAGATGAACATAACCCAAATTCTGATAATGACTTTGGTAAAAAAATATAATACCTAATATGTTGAATGATGGTAAAAAGTTAGTAGCATATCCATTTGAAGGTTATTGGAGAGATGTTGGAACTATTCAAAGTTTCTGGGATGCACATATGGACTTATTATCAGAAAAATAATGAACTTGATCTTTTTGATAAAAAAATTGGAGAATAAATACAAGACAGGGTATCTATACACCTTCATATTTTTGAAACAGGTTCTAAAATAAAAAAATAGTCTAATAGATAAAGGATGTCTTGTTGAAGGAGAAATTGATCACTCAGTTATATTTTCAGGAGTGAAAGATAGGAAAAAAATTCAAAAAGTCATAGATTCCATTATAATGGCAGATACAGAAATAGGGTGACAATGTAACTATTCGTAAAGGCTATTATTGCTAATGATGTAAAAAGTAGCTGATAATGTAGTTATTGGTGATGGAAAAGAGATAGCTGTTGTAGGGGAGAAAAAAGTTATAGATAAGTAAACATTAATTAGATAATGTAAACGGAGGCTTGATTACTATGATAAGAAATTATATGGCAATAATTTATTTAGGAGATAACAAACAAAAATATAAGTCCTTTAACAAAAAGTTAGATCTTTAGCATCTATTCCCAGTTGGAGGTTCATATAGAATAATAGATTTTGCTTTATCAAATGTTGTAAATTCTGGGAATAAGAAATGTAGGTCTATTTTGTGGAAATGAAGAATTAAATTCACTTACAGACCATATTGGTATGGGAGCAGAATGGGATTTAGCAAGAAAAAAAGATGGTATCTTTTATTTTCAAAAAGAATGCTAGATGACGACCTTTCTTTAAATCAATCAAGAATTAGTAAAAATATGGAATACTTTTTTTAGAAGTACTCAAGATCATATAGTTGCTTTTAAATGGACATATGGTATGTAATTTAGATATTTCAGATTTAATTGAAAAAGCATAAAGAATCTGGAAAAAGAAATAACTATGGTCTATAAAAAAAGTAAAAAAAGGCTAATGAACATTTTTAATAATTGTTCATCTGTAAAGATTGATGAAAAATAATCGTGTTATAGGAATAGGTCAAAAATTTATTTTTTTAGAGAAGAGGAAAATATTTCTTTAGATGCCTTTTTGTATTAAGCAAAAGAGCTTATGTTAAAATTATTGATAGATAGTATACAAGAAGGAAAAATATAATGTTCTGTCAGAAATAATTGCTAGAAAAATTACCTTCTCTAAATGTTAATGCTTATGAATTTAAAGGTTATTTACAATGTATAAATTCAACTAAAGAATACTTTTCAATTTCAATATGAATATATTGAAAAAAAGAAATAAGAGAAGATATTTTTTTGGTTTAAAGAGTGGAAGAAGAATTCTAACTAAAGGTTAAGGACACACCTCCTACTATTTTTCAAAGAAACAGCTGAAGTAGAAAAATTCATTAATTTCAAATGGATGTATTATAGAAGGTAAGGTAATAAATAGTGTACTATCAAGAGGTACTATTGTAGAAAAAAAGATGTTGTTTTAGAGGAATGTGTAATCTTACAAGATTGCCATATTAAGGCTGGTTCTCATTTAAAAAAATGTAATAGTTGATAAAAAAATAATATTATCCATGAAAATGAAAAAAACTATCAGCTTCAGAGGAATATCCATTGGTTATAGAAAAAAAGGTATGAAGTGGAATACAAAGGAATATCAAGATTTGATGGATTATATTAAGAATAAATAAAATGGAGGGAAAAAGAATGAAAAATTCTTTTTTTGCAACAGGGGAAGCATTTCCCTTTATAAAAAAACAGGAGGCTTAGGAGATGTATCTTATTCTCTTCCAAAAGCTTTTAGTACAAAAAAGAAAAAAACTTGATGTGAGAGTAATCTTTACCTAAATATAGCAAGATTTCAAATGAACTTTTTAAAAAGATGCTAGACATTTAGGTCACAAAGAAATTTGGGTTGCTCATCACAATGAATATGTAGGAATAGAAGAAGTGGAATTAGAAGGGAGTAATTTACTATTTTGTAGATAATGAAAGATATTTTAGAAGGCTTAATGTTTATGGTGAATATGATGACTGTGAGAGATTTTTATTCTTCTCTAAGGCAGTTGTTGAAACTATGGATATTACAGATTTTAAGCCTGATATTATTCACTGTAATGACTGGCAAACAGCACTTATACCAATATATTTAAAAAGAAAGAGGAATATATGATGTAAAGACTGTTTTCAGTATACATAACTTAAGATTCCAAGGGTTTTTTTCTATAATAATGTAATTGAAGATTTACTAGAAATAGATAGAGCTAAATATTTCCAAGATGATGGAATAAAATACTATGATATGATTTCATTCTTAAAAAGCTGGAGTTGTATACTCTGACTATATCACAACAGTAAGTGATAGTTATGCAGAAGAGATAAAAAAACTCCTGAATTTGGAGAAGGAATACATGGTCTATTTCAAAAAGTATGACTATAAAGTTATCAGGTATAGTAAATGGAATAGATAAGGCTTCATATCCATTATCTAAGAAAGTCACATAAAAACATTAAAAGCTAATTTACAAGCTAAAATTAGGTTTAGAAATTGAAGAAGCAACTCCTTTGGTTGCTATAATAACTCGTTTAGATAGACAAAAAGGGATAGATTTTATCATAGATAAAATTTGATGAAATGATGACTTTAGGAATACAATTTGTTCTTCTAGGTACTGGTGAAAAAAATCTTATGAAAATTTCTTTAGATATAAAGAAAGTCAATACAGAGGCTATGTATGTTCATACATAGGTTTTAATCAAGAACTTTCTACTGAGATTTATGCAGGAGCAGATATATTCTTAATGCCTTCAGTTTTTGAGCCTTGTGGACTTTCTCAAATGATAGCAATGAGATATGGTTGTATTCCTGTAGTAAGAGAAACAGGTGGTTTAAAAAGATACAGTTAAACCATATAATGAATATACAGGAGAAGGAGATGGTTTTGGTTTTAAAACAAGCTAATGGAGACGATATGATAAAGGCATTAAGATATGCTGTTACTATGTATCGTAGACCAGAAGTATGGAAAGAAATTATTGCCAATGCAAAGAAAAGAGATAATTCTTGGAAAGAACCTGCTAAGAGATATAAAGAAATATATCAAAAAAATTATTAGAAAAATTAAAATGAATAAGTTAAGGACTGTTACATATTAATAAAAAAATAAAAAAATAGTTCGTTACTGAGTAAATTTTCTTAACGATAAAAAAATCAAGAAATTTCGCTGCAAATCAGGAAAACTGCTATGCTCAAACACTCCTGAATTTTCTCGGCTCATTCTTTTTGATTTTTTTATCTAAAAATTCATTCGTAACTCACTATTTTTTTAGCTTTTTAATTAAGATTATAATATGTAACAGCCCTTTTTGTTTTAATAAGTAAAATTTTTGCTATTTTTTTTTCATATTAGTGTAAAATATAGGTGTTAAAATAAATTTTTAAATGATGAGGGAAAGTGAAAGTTTACTATGACTAACAATGATTTTTTTTAAGAAGACTTAGATATGCACTTAAATTTAAAGAGATAATGTTACAGTACAAATTTTTTTAAAAAAAGGTGGATTAACTGTTACAAAAGAAGATGTAGTTAACTATTTAAAAAAAGATATTGATGAAGGGTTTTAAAAAAATTATCTAATAGCTGATTTAATGAGTTTTTTTAGATGGATTAATTACTTTTATAAAAGAGGAGAAAAAAAGGAGGCAAGTCCAGCTCCTAAAAATAAAAATTACAAAAAAATAATTTAAATAATATTTTTGCTTAGAAAATTAAGAATAGCCCTTGCTTTTAAAAAGTTATGATATGATAGAAGTATTTAAACTAGGTGGTGTAGATATTTCTGAAGCAGAATTGAATGCACTTTTTAGAAGTGAAGATCATAGAAACTATAAAGAATGTGGAGATAAATATATTAGAGTATTCTTAAAAAGGTTTAATAGAATACTGTAGAGACTAAAAAAATAGATTAAGGAATGGTTATGGATATAAAAGATAGATTTTCAGAAGAGAGTTTGCAAACAATAAAAGAATATTTAATAGAAAATGACAATAAATCAATTATTTTTTTAAAAGCAACTTTTGATGAAAATGAAGTTATTCAAGAGCCATTTTTTTATCACTATAAAAAAAGAAAACTTTTGAAGAAACTTTAACAAAAAGTAAAAAGAGATGAAGTTGTAATAAGAATAACAAAGCCAAATCAATTGTATCCCTAAATGATTTAGAATTAGAGCTTTCAGAGGAATTATTTAATAGAAGAAATATAGCTTACTGTTTACTTAGCTCAGACCTAGATGATTTTTTTATTTTATTCAAGATATAGATAGAACTAACTTTAGAAAAAAATAGATATAGAAGATTATTTTTTTCAGAAGATGGTATCTTAGTAAATGAAATAAAAAGGCTTTTGAACATAGACATGAGCAAGAAGAAATGGCTAAAAAAATATTCAAAAATGCTATAAATGATAATAGAAAAATAATAGTTGAAGCTGGAACAGGTACAGGAAAAACATTGGCTTATTTGATACCAGCTATTAAATGGGCTATTACTAACAAGAAAAAAAGTTATTATAGCTACTAATACTATAAATTTACAGGAGCAATTACTATTAAAAGATATTCCTTTAGCTAAAGTCAGTAATTAAAAGGATGAATTTACTTATGCTTTTAGTAAAGGGGAGAAGTAATTATCTTTGTAAAAGACTTTTTACTGAATTATCTCTTGGAAAAAGTATAGATATAGAAACTTTTTCTATGGAAGCTAGAGAACAAATAGAATATATTTTTAAAAATGGGGAAATAAAACTAAAACAGGTGACAAAGGCAGAACTACCTTTTGAAGTTTATCCTGATGTTTGGGAGTTAGTACAAAGTACAACTGAATTATGTTTAGGAAAAGAAATGTCCTTTTTAGAAAAAGAATGTTTTTCATATGAAAAACTAGAATGAAGAAGATGGAAGCTGATATTTTAATATCAAATCATCATGTATTCTTTTCTGATTTAAATGTGAGGGCTGAAACTGATTTTGATTCTGAGTATTTAATACTTCCAAGATATGATATGGTTATATTTGATGAAGCTCATAATATAGAGTCAGTTGCTAGAAGTTATTTTTTTCTGTAGAAGTATCTAAAAATTTCATTTACAAGACTTTCTACATAGAATATATCAAAAAGAAAAAGTAAAAAAAGAAAAAAAGAAAAAAATCAGCTCTTACAAGAGTTGAAGAAACTATAGATGAAAAAGTACTTTAGAAAAGTCAGGAGATTATTTAGAACTTTTAAAGACTATGAAATCAGAAATTTATAGTTTACAAACTATAGGAGATGAGTATTTTGATGAAATCAGAAAAGATGTTTGAAACAAATACTGAAGCTCCTATAAGAAAAAAGTTTAAATAATTTTTGAAATGACTAAGTCTAATTTTTTTAGAAAAATCTGAGGGATAAAAAAAGGAATTTTTTTCAAGCTAAACTTGCAGAATTTTTTTAAACTTAATGATGGCTTTTTAACAATGTTATTGATGAGGAGAAGGACAAGAATCCTGAAGTAATAAATTTTAACAATCATTTAAAAAAATATTTAAAAAATATATAGATAGTTTTAAATTTATAAATAATTTTTTTCAGATGCTGATTATGTTTACTGGCTTGATATAAACTCTAAAAAGAACTAATGTAGTGCTTACAGCAACACTCTTTTAAATATCGCTCAAAAAGTTGAGCTCAGTTCTTTTTGAAAAACTTAAATAGATTAGTGTTTGCTTCAGCCACTATAATGGCAAATGGAAATTTTGAATATTTTAAAAAAGTCTTTAGGTTTAGATGAAGAAGAATGTATAGAATGTTTTATAGAATCACCATTTGATTATGAACATCAGATGTCTGTATATATTCCAGCTGATATACAAGATTCAGAAAAATTTAAATGCCTTTTGTTACAGATGCAAGTAAGTTTATCTTAGATATCTTAAAGAAAACAAAGGGAAAAGCTTTTTATATTATTCACATCTTATACTATGCTAAATCAAATTTATTATTCTGTTGTAAATAAATTAAAAGAATAGTAATTTTGAAATATTTTTTTACATGGTGAAAAAAACCAAGAAGTCAGTTGATAAAAAGAGTTTAAGGAAGCAAAAAAATCCAGTGTTATTTGGGAACAACTTCTTTTTTTGGGAAGGGAGTTGATGTACAGGGAGAAAAATTTAAGTAATGTTATCATAACTAAGTTACCTTTCCTTGTTCCAACAGATCCTATAGTATCTGCTATAAGTAAAAAAATTGAAGAAGATGGAGGAAATTCTTTTTCAGATTTTCCAATTACCAGAAGCAATAATTAAAATTTAAACAAGGGGTTGGAAGATTAATTAGAAAAAAACAGATAGAGGAAATATCTTTTATTTTAGATAGTAGAATTATAAAGAAAAGATATGGTTCAGCCTTTATAAAAAGCTCTACCTAGTCAAAAAAATATCAAAAATATTAGAAAAAAAGATGATATAATAAAAAGAAATTGAATGAGAAAAAAAGGGGATTTTTATGAAAAAAATTTACTATATTTGGATTTAAGTTTCTTTTTTTGAAGTAAAGAAAAAAAGATAATTCAGATGAAGAGAAATACTCTGATACTTATTTCTTAAAAAGAAAAAGGTATTTTATCTAATTTTTGGCACTATTTTTTTAATAACAATTTCGGCTAAAAATTCCTATACTTTTTTTAGAAATAATAACTATATGATAGGTGATGTTGTAAAAATCTGATATTTATTCTCCAAAAAAACTATAGTTTTTTTAGAGATAAAGATTGGAAAAAGATAAGATTATTCAAGATATGATTAAATCAGTTGGATAAGGATTATATCTATTCAAGTGATGCTGCTGATATCTATACTAATGAATTTGATAACTTTCATAAAGAAATCATAGCTATAAAAAAAGGAAATTTACAAACTTTTTGACTATAGTGGTTTTGAAAGAAAAATGGGTAAAGCTATGCCTGAAACCCTAGTTAAAAAATATTAGAAGAAGATGAAGATAAAAATCAATAGTACCTTTTGAAAAAAATTATCAGAACATTTAAAAAAATGCTTATACTGCAGGTATATATAAAGAAAAAAATTCTATTCGGATAAATGAACCTGCTGAAGAGTGAAATAGAAAAATTTAGATGCTTTTTGAAAGAGATTTAATAAATTATTTCTTAATTCCAAATTATATTTATGATGAAGCTAAAACTAAAAAAATACTATCAAATGAAAAAGTTTCTCAAATAAATGATCAATATATTGAAATTAAAGGCTGGAACTTTAATTGCAAAAGACAGGAGAAATTTTAACTGAAAGAAAAAAATAGATATTTTAGATAAATTAGGTATCTATAATTACAAGATGAGTATTTTTATAATTACACTAAATATCATATTTCTTTATTGGTTATTTCAAGTATATTTAATGTAGTTACAACAAGATTTTTATAGTAAGGATGTCTTAGAAAAGAAAAAAAGTATAAAGCTGTTATGCTTTTTGATGATAGTCACTTTATTAGTATTTAGAATAGTTCCTGATTCTATGATATATCTAGTGCCAATAGACACAATGTTATTACTTTTTAATGTTTATAGTTCGTCCTAGATTTCAGTATTTTCTTAACTATGATGCTTATTTCTTATCTATTACCTATAACTGATTATGATTTAAAAATACTTTTACTATTCAATCTATAGCTATTTCTAGCAACTGGATTTTTTTAAGTAAAAAAATATAGGAACTCGTTCTTCAGTTATAGCAATAGGAATACAATTAGCTATAATGAAAAAATTTTATTATATTTAATTTTTAAGTTTCTTCTCAATGGAAGAAAGTTTTGGAGTAGCTTTAAATACTATTAAATTATTTGTTTCAGGTTTATTCTCAGGAATGTTTGCTATAGCATTATTACCATATTTTTGAAAAGAACATTTAATATTTTAACAGTATTTAGACTTATTGAACTTGCAGACTTATCTCAACCACTTTTTGAGAAAAGTTATCTATAGAAGCACCAGGAACTTTTCCAACACTCAATGATGGTAGCAACTTTATCAGAAAAACGCTGTTATTGAAATTGGTGGAGATCCAATATTTACTCGTGTTGCTTGTTACTATCATGATATAGGAAAAAAACAAAAAGGCCACAGTACTATGTAGAAAACCAAACAGATGGTAAAAACTTTACATAATAATATCTCACCTTTTATGAGTAAAATGATAATTTTTAGCTCATACTAAAGAGGGAGCTGAAATGGGTAAAAAAATATAAAAATACCTAAAGAAATTAGAGATATTATGTTTGAACATCAAGGAACAACTTTATTGGCTTATTTCTATAATAAGGCTAAAGAGATAGATCCTAATGTACAGGAAGAAGAATTTAGATATTCAGGACCTAGACCTCAAACTAAAAGAATCAGCTGTTATTTTACTGGCAGATTCTATAGAAGCAGCTGTTAGATCTCTTGATGTAAAAAGACCCTATAAAAAGTTGAAGAAATGGTTAGAAAGATTGTAAATGCTAAGATAGCTGATAATCAATTATCAGATGCTAATATAACATTTAAAGAAATAGAAATTATTATTAACTCATTCTTAAAAACTTTTTGGTGCTATTTATCATGAAAGAATAAAAATATCCAGGTCAAAAAAATAAAAAAAGGAAGAGGATTATGGAATTAGTTTTTAGATTTTTAGTTGTGAACTAGACAATGAAAAAAATATAATGAGTTCATAGATAAGTTATATGAAGATTCTTATCTTGAAAAATTATATAAAAAAAGTTTTAGAAATAGAAGAAGTTGAAGCTGAAAGACCTCTTTATCTTTCAGTTTTTACTTACTGATAATAAAAAAATATACAAGTTATCAATCGTGAGTATAGAGATAAAGATGCTCCAACAGATGTTATATCTTTTGCATATCATGAAACAGATGACTTTAATATAGGACCTTTATGATACTCTTGGAGATATTATCATTTCTTTAGAAAGAGTTGAAGAACAATCAAGTGAATATAATCATTCATTTGAAAGAGAGTTCTATTATGTTTCTAACACATGGAATTTTACATATTTTAGGATATGACCATATTGAAGAAGAAGATAAGAAAGTTATGAGAGAAAGAGAAGAAGCAATATTATCATCTTTTTGGTTATACTAGAGATAATTAAAAAAATTATAAAGATAAAGAAAAAATGCTACTACATAATTATGTAGTAGCATTTTTTTAGTATGTAAATATTAGAGTTATTTAACTTCTCCACCTTCAACAACTATTGAATCAGGGATCAGCACTATCTCCATAGATAGGTTCAAGAGTAGCTTTATATGCTTCATGGAAGAAATTTTCTTTTCCTAATTCTTTAATTTCATTGTTTATCCAATTTAATAAATCAGTATTTCCTTTTTTTGAACTGCAACAGCTATAGTATCAACATCACCTAAAGACTCAATTCCAACTGTAAATCCTGGGTTTGATTTAGCCCAAGCTAAAAACTTCAGTGTTATCAGTTGAGAAAGCATCTCCTCTACCATCAAGTAAAGCATTGTAAGCATCTGCATAAGAATCATATTTTTTTGAAGTTTTACTTCTGGATGATTCTTTGAGAAATAATATTCAGCAGTAGTTCCTTTTACTTACAATTAAAGTCTTTATCTTTTAATTCTTCAACAGATTTAATAACAGCTCCATCTGGTGAAACAACTCCTAAAGAAACTTTCATATATGGTAAACTGAAATCAACTTTTTCTGCTCTTTCAGGTGTAACAGTGAAGTTAGCAGCAACTATATCTGCTTTTTCCAGTTTCTGCATATTCAACACGACTTGCAGGGTCAAGAGAAATATATTCAACTTTGAACTCCTAAATCTTTTGCTAAACGATCTGTGAAATAAACATCATAACCTTGATTTTTTTACCATTTTCATCAATATAACCAAAAAGGTGCTTTATCAGTGAATACTCCTATTCTAATAACACCACTATCCTTTGATTTCTTGTACTGTTCTTGCCTTTTGCAACACTTGCTTTCTTGAGCAGGTGCTTGTGCTTCTGTCTTTTTCTTCAGTTTTATTTCCACAAGCAGCTAAAGCAAATACTGCTACTCCTACTGTTGCTAATTTTAAAAATCTTTTTTTCCAAATTTTCATTTTATATCCTCCTAAAAATTATTTATAAAAAAATTTATTTTTTTAAATGTAAATGTATTTAAAAAACTTTTTGTGCTCTTTCTGTTTTTTTGGATTGGAGAAGAATTCTTCTGCCTCTCCTTGTTCTGCTATATTTCCATTATCCATAAATATAACTCTATCTGCAACAGCTCTTGCAAATTGCATTTCATGTGTTACTATTACCATAGTCATTCCTTCTCTAGCAAGTTCAAGCATAACATCTAAAAACTTCTCTTACCATTTCAGGATCTAGTGCAGCAGTAACTTCGTCAAATAACATTATCTCAGGGTTCATACATAGGGCTCTAACTATTGCGACTCTTTGCTTTTTTTGACCACCTGATAATTGTCTTGGATAAGAATTTTTGTTTATCCAATAAATTAACTCTTTTCAAGTAATTTTCAATGCCTGTTCTTTAACTTCTTCCTTTATTTCTTTTTTGTACTTTTTAATGGTGCTAACAAAATATTATCAATATTGTTAAATGTGGAAATAGTTCATAACTTTGAAAAACCATTCCAATTTTTTTGTCTAATTTTTTTGTCATATTATTTTTTTGTATCTGAAAAATTTAATTTCATTATCTAAAAACTATATCTCCAGCTTGTATATCTTCTAGCCCATTTAAACATCTTAAAAATGTACTTTTTCCACAACCAGAAGCTCCAATTATTACTACGACTTCTCCTTGATGGATATCTAAATTTATTCCTTTTTAAAACTTCCAGTTCTCCATAATTTTTTTACTACATCTTTTGCTGAGAGAACAACTTTATCTAATTGTTTCATATTCTACTCCATCTCTTTTCTAAAAAAATTTTTGCTAACATTGATAGTGGCCAACAAGATAAGAAATATAGTAAGAAGATTACTCCATATATCCATATTGCTCCATTTGGATATTGAAATCTGTTTGTGTCTATTATTTGTTGCCCAACTTTTAAAAACTTCAACTATTCCTATCAATACCACTAAACTTGTAGTTTTTTTATCATTCTTGTTATCAAGTTTACTGATAAAGGTATAAGTCTTCTTATAATTTGAGGAATAATTACATATAGATAAATTTGTTTTTTTTATCTAAAGCTAGTGCTGTTGCACTTTCTATTTGAATCTTTGGAATACTCTCAATAGCTCCTCTGACTAAGTCTCCCATTTCAGCTGTTCCCCATATAGTAAATACTATTATTGCACTTGCTTCAGGAGAGATATGGAGTCCATACATTCTTGTTACTCCAAAATATGCTATGAAATAATAATACTAAAGTGGAGGCATTATTCTAATTGTTTGGAGGTATATTTGAGAGATTATCCTTGTTACAGGATTTTTTTATAACCATAAAAAAAGCCCAAAAAGTATTCCAAAAGATTACTGATAAAATTGCAGAAATTAAACTTAATTTTATTGTTATCCATAAACCATAAAGAAGTCTTTCTAAATTTGTTCCTTTTGATAATAAATCAATTACTGTAGCCAACATATTTTCAACTTCCTTTCTAGCCATACTCCCAAATAATGATAGAGGTAACAATATTATTAAATAACCTACTACAAGCATAAATAAAGATTCTTCTGTTTTATAGTAAAGTCCTATTAAATCTTTTTGTAACAAAACATCATATCTATTAAAGATATAGCACTAAAAACTGATGTTTCTTTTTAACATAAATATTATGTTTGCAGTAAGACCAGGTAAACTTATAACAAATGATTGAGGTAAAATAACATATCTCATTGTTTGCCACTTTGTCATTCCTAAACTTAAAGCAGATTCTTTTTGTATCTTGTCTATTGTTTCTAAAGGCACTACGAAAAGTTTCTATCATATAACTTCCACCTAGAAAATGTTAATCCAATTATTCCACAAAGCTCTGGACTAAATTTTATACCAACTTTTTGGTAGTCCATAATACAGAAAGAACAATTGAACTAAAAAGTGGAGTATTTCTACTTAGTTCTACATATCCAATTATAATTTGTTTAAAGAATTTAAAGTTTTCATATAAAACCCAACTTCCCTAAAAATTCCAACAACAATTGAAAGCATTATTCCTATACCACCTATTTTTTTAATGTGAGTATTCCTGCATGTATAAATTCAGGTGTATATTTTGCTATAAATTCCCAATCCATTTTTCCTATCTCCATTCTTTATTGAATTGATAAGGATTATACCATCTATGGAAAAAAATCATGCAATAAAAACTCTTTTATAGAATCAAAAGTTCAAATTTTTTTTTACTTTTTTTTCTTGAAAAAAATAAAAAAAGAACTATTCAGATGAGGTTCTATTTTTTTTCTAACTATGGAAAAATTAAATTTTTTTAAAAATAAGTAATAGATTTTTTTACTGAAAAAAATGTTACTATTCAAATGTAATAATAATTTTTAACAAGGAGGAAATGAAATGGAAAAATTTACATTTAAAAAAAGTTTTCTAGAGTACAAATTTTTTTATCCAACTTAGATTTTTAATCCTGAAGGCAAAAAAATCTAGCTTTTCAGTCTTAGTGAAAGTGATTATGAAAAAGAATTCATATAAAGCACTATATCTATAGTTTAAATACAGAGACAAAAAGAAAGTAAGAAAAACTTACTCATTTTGGAAAGGAAAAAAATTCTCTTTGGCTAAATAATGATATTATTTTATTTTCAAGTGATAGAGATACTGATATAGAAGAAAAAGAAAAAAATTAGGAGAAACTTGGACACTATTCTATGCACTTGATATAAAAAAATGGTGGTGAAGCTTATGAATACATGAGATTGCCACTTGATGTTTCAAATATAAAAAAATAGTTGATGAAAAACAATTTTATTTTTACTTGCTGACTATGATAATAATTCATATAATCTAAATGATTTAAAAGGTGAAGAAAGAGAAAAAGCAATAAAAGAAATTGAAGAAAACAAGGACTATGAAGTTTCTAGATGAAATACCTTTCTGGAGTAATGGACATGGTTTCAGAAATAAAAAAAGAGATAGACTATATCACTATGATAAATTAAATAATAAAAGTAACTCCTATCTCTGATGAATATACAAATGTTGAACTTGTTAATGTCAAAGATAATAAGGTTATTTTTTTGCAGGTAGAACTTTTTACTGATAAACAAGGATTGACATCTGGGCTTTATGTTTATGATGTGAAAATCTCAAAACTTTAGAAGTAATTGTAGATAAAAGAGCTTTTATGATATCAGCTATGCAAACTTTATAGAAGATAAAATTATCTGTGCCTTAAGTGATATGAAGGCATATGGAGTAAATGAAAAATCATAAACTATATTTAATAGATAGCAATAAAAAAATATTACACTTTTTAAATGATAATGATACTTGGCTTTCTTTGTACTGTTGGAAGCGATTGTAGATTAGGTGGAGGAAAAATCATTTAAAGTTATAGGAAAATAAATTATATTTCCTAGCAACAATAGCTGAAAGAGTGTATTTAAAAATCTATAGATACAAATGGAAAAAGTAGAAATTTTATCAGATAAAGATGGAACTATAGATTTCTTTTGATATAGCTAATGGAGAAATATATTATGTTGGAATGAGAGACTATACTTTACAAGAAAGTTTATAAATTAGAAAAATAATGAGTCTACAAAAATTAACTTCTTTCAATGAAGAAATTAAATAAAAAAATATAAGATATCTAAACCAGAAGTTTTTGATTTTACTACAAATGGAGCTACAACAAAAAGGTTTTGTAATCTACCCTGTAGACTATGATAAAAAAATAAAACTTATCCTGCAATTTTTGGATATACATGGTGGACCTAAAAACAGTTTATGGAAATGTTTTCTATAATGAAATGCAAGTTTGGGCTAATATGGGATACTTCGTGTTCTTCACTAATCCGCATGGAAGTGATGGATATGGAAATGAATTTGCAGATATAAGAGGAAAATATGGAACTATTGACTATGAAGATTTAATGAACTTCACTGACTATGTTCTAGAAAAATATCCTATAGATAAATCAAGAGTTGGAGTAACAGGTGGTTCATATGGTGGATATATGACTAACTGGATAATTGGACATACAGATAGATTCCGTTGTGCAGTTTCTCAAAGAAGTATATCTAACTGGATTTCAAAAATTTGGTACAACAGATATTGGTTATTATTTTAATGCAGACCAAAACCAAGCTACACCTTGGATAAATCATGATAAGTTATGGTGGCATTCTCCACTTAAATATGCAGATAAGGCTAAGACACCAACTTTATTTATACATTCTGAACAAGACTATAGATGTTGGTTAGCAGAAGGTATACAAATGTTTACAGCTTTAAAAATACCATGGAGTAGAAGCTAGACTTTGTATGTTTAGAGGAGAAAAATCACGAATTATCAAGAAGTGGAAAAACCTAAACACAGATTGAGAAGATTAACAGAAATTACAAATTGGTTTGAAAAAAATACTTAAAGTAACTGGGTACTAAATAGGTAAAAAAATAAGTGAGTTATATTATAAGTTTATCTATTAAATTTTTCTTTGAGAAAAATAATTAACTTTTTAATAAGATTATCGACGTCCTATAAAGGTGAGAGAGCCTTTGGAGCTCTAGAACCTTTATAGGCTGAGTAATCGTCATATATAACTAGGAATTATTAAGTTTTTTTCAAAGAAAATTTTTTAAAAACTTTTACTCAGTAACGAACTATTTTTACTATTATATAAAATGTAAGAAGGTGAGTTATGAAAAAGAATATATTAAGAATTTTTTTCTATTTTTTTCTTATCTCTATTGTGAGTTTTGCAGCAAGTTTTAGAATTGAAAAAACTAGATATAGAAGCTAATTTACAAAAAAAGATGGTTCTATGGTAGTAAGTGAAGCTGTAACTTATGATATTGATGAAATAAATGGAGTGTATTTTTGATATAGATGCCAAGGGCTTTGGTGAACTACAATATATACAGGTCTTTGAAGATGATTCTACAGGTGGTTTTTAAAGAAGTAGATAGCTTCTAATTATGAAGTCTCAGTAAGTGATGAGCTATATAGAATAAAAACTATATTCTAAAAAAATCATAATAATAGAAGAACATTCAAGTTTGTATATAAATTACCAGAAGCTATAACAGTCTATGATGATGTAGCTCAATTCAATAGAAAAGATGGTTGGGACAAGAATGGCAACAAGGAATAAACTACATCACAGCTAAAGTGATAATTCCAGTGTCAGCAAGCTATGATAATTCAAATATTTTAGTATTTGGACATGGACCACTTACAGGTGAAGTGGATAAAGAAGGAAAATACAGTAGTCTATAGATTAAATAATTATTATCCAGGAGATTTTTTTAGAAGCACATATTTTAATGGAACCTGAAATATTTTCTGAATATAATAAATCAAAGATAGTTCATAAAGATATGAAACAAAAACTTTTTAGATATGGAAGCTAAATTTGCTGATGAAGCTAATGCAGAAAGAGATAAAAGCTATCAGACAACAAGAAATGATTAATAAAGTATTTGAAAAAAACCAGGTTTAATATTTGGTGTATTAAGCTCAATATGGGGAGCATTGATGTACTATATTCATGTAATTTTCAAAAAGAAAGAATAAGGTAAAAAAATAGTGTTGGAAAAATACTTAAGAGAATTACCTGATAATTCTTCACCAGCTCTTGTTGGAGGTTTCATGACAAATAGCATCAATGATAATGAGATACTTGCAACTATTGTAGATTTAGTTAGAAGAAAAATTTTTGACACTTGAAAAATTCAGATAAAAAAACTCTATAATAATACTGACAGGAAGTACAGAAAAATTTATCTGCTCAAGAAAAAAAGCTATAGTAGATATCTATATAAATGATTTTGGAGATGGAAAAATCATTAGATTTAAAGAGTTTTGGATTCTTTCAAAAAAGTACCTATGTCAGTTGCTAGAAAAATTTGAAAAAAATGGAGAGCAATGGTACAGTCTGAAATGAACAGAAAAAAATCTAACTTATCAGGGCTTAGGATGCTTAGGAGTAATTTTCTTTGCTTTCTTTCCAATGATTTTTTTACTTTTGCAGGACTTGTTATAGGAATGATTACAGGAAATAAAATGTTCTTATTAATAGTAGTTATGGGTATTATTTTATTTGTTTCTGGAGCTAAAAGCAAAGATATCCCTAGAAAAGAGTTAGCTGAAGCCAAAGATAAATGGCAAGCATTTAAAAAAATTTTCTATCAGATTATTCACAATTAGAAGAAGCAAAAGATAACATCAGTTCATCTATGGGAACAATATTTTTGTCTATGCTGTAGCTTTTAGGTGTATCTGAAAAAGGTTGTAAAAAGCATATAAGAAGGCATTAGATATGGGAGTTATAAATGATGTTCAAGGAGTGAATAGTCTTGCATATTCACCTATATTTAATCCCTATGTTTAGTCGTTCATTTAGCAATTTAAATGGTATGGTTAGTAGAACAAATTCAGGAGCAAGTTCTGCTATTGCTTCAAGTAGAAGATCTAGTTCATCAGGTGGCGGTGGAGGATTTAGTTCTCGTTCATCAGGTGGAGGAGGTTCTCGTGGTGGTGGAGGAGGTTTCTAATAAGGAAAGCCTTTCATATATAAACAAAAAAATAGGAGGAAAAAAATGATAGTATTAGGAATAGTATTGGGAATAGTTGTAGTTTTAGCTTTATTAGCTATAAGCTATAAAAAAATAAGTTTGTTGTTTTTGGATAATAGAGTGAAAAAAATGCTTGGAGTCAAATTGATGTACAAATGCAAAAATAGATTCAGTCTTGTTCCAAATTTAGTTGAAACAGTTAAAGGTTATGCTAAACATGAAAAGGAAACTTTTGAAGGAATAGCAAATGCAAAAGGCAAAAGTATATGTCTGCAAATACAGCAGCTGAAAAAAATGGAAGCTAAATAATCAATTAAGTGGATTTTTAGGAAGACTTTTTTGCTATATCAGAAGCATATCCTGAATTAAAAGCAAATACAGGTTTTGAAAATTTACAAGGACAATTAGTAGAAGTTGAAAATAAAATTAGATTTGCTAGACAATTTTATAATGATACAGTAACTGAGTATAATCAAGCTATACAAATGTTCCCTGGAAGTTTATTTGCAGGATTCTTTAACTATCATAATGCAGAATTATTTAAAAGCAAATGATATGGCAAGAGAAGAAGTACAAGTTAAATTTTTAGGAGGTTTTATGAAAAAAAGTATATTTAGCGGTAGCAGTATTAGCATTAATTTTTGGTTTTTCTTATTGTTACAAAAAAAGGATAAAAACAGAAAAAAACTGCAACAGAAAAAAAGAAGCAGTAGTAAATGAAGTAAAAAAATGAAGAAATGATAGTTCCAGGTTATGCTTTGGGTGAAATTCCAGCTATTTCAATTCCTGAAATACCAAATCTTTCTGTATCAGAAAATCCTGATGCAAAAGATTACTTTAGATATGGCTAAAAAAGATATCATCTGTTCCTGGTATTACAATTAGTCCTGTAAAAAGTTGAAGATAGCAACATAGTTGGTGGATCTTATTCTATGCAAATTGGTAAAAATGGAGATGGACAATATAGTGATAAAAAAATAAATCTGTTCAAACTGATGGGAATGGAGCAGGTCAATATGAAGATGACAAAGTAACTATTCAAAGAGATGAAGATGGAGCAGGACAATATATTAATAAAGTTACAGGAGTTACTCTTCAAGTCGATAAAGATGGAGCAGGTCAATATATAGATGAGAAAAAAATGACCTTTCTATACAAGTTAATAAAGATGGAACAGGTTTATATACAGATAAAAAAAGAATAATGTTACAATTTATGTAAATGAAAAATGATGTAAGATATGTTAGTACTAATATTGAAATGGTAAATAATGGTGATGGTAGTGGTACTTATACTGATAAGTCAAAAAAATCTTGTAATTGAAAAACGATGGAAAAGGAAAAAGCTAAAAATAACATTTAATGGTCAAACTACTGAAGTGGATGCAAAACCTTTAGAAAAAAACCAGGTAAATTGGCAAAAATTAGAAATGGTTCCACCAGTTCCTAGTATAGAAGCTAATAGTCTTTTAATAGCTTTAGACTCTGAAGTTCTTTTTGATGTAAATAAGTATGATGTACGTGTGCATCCTGAAGCTGAAGAAGTTCTTAAGAATCTTGCTATAGTATTAAAAAGAAATGGATGTAAAGAATTTTTGAAATAGATGGTCATACAGATTCTGATGCTAGTGATGAGTACAATCAAGTTTTTATCAGAAAAAAACGTGCTAATTCTGTTAAAAAAATTTCTTAGTTTCACAAGGAGTTACTGCTGAAATTACAACAAAAGGTTATGGAGAAAGCAAACCAGTTGCATCAAATGATACAGCAGAAGGAAAACAAAAAAATCGTCGTGTTGAAATTATAATACCAACAATTTAATAAGAATAAAAAAATGGGAATATTACAATATTCCCATTTTTTTATATGTTTATCTAGTTAATTTTTCTGATAGCTTTTGTAAGTTCTTTATTTTTTTATAGCAAGAGAGCTCAATTTCATAAATTTTTTTCAAATTCTTCATCATTTATACTCAATTCATCTTTAATGAACTCTTCAAGTTTTTTTATTTCTTGTGGAAATAAAAATAGGTTTTGTAGATAGATTAATTTCTTCAACAGTTTTGTCACCATCGAAGAAAGCTAAAAATTTTCTTCCAGTTATCAATAGGATCCAATCTTCTTAGTAACATCATAGTTTTATAGTCAAGTTCAGGGATTTCATTATAACCTTTTCTTTTTAGAAAACTTAAAGTTTCATCATCTGTTTTAGTAAAAAAAGTAATAATTCTCCAGCCTTTTTCATAGTCATAATTTTAGGCATTCTCTTGGCTCTATTATTTGTCTTTAAATATCTTGAAAGAGGAACTAATTTCACTTCTTGATAGAAAGCAATAGCAAATTCATTAAAACTAAGACCAGGCATAATTTCATTTTTTTCAATTAAATCAATCATATTATTAATTTTTTTTCAAAAATTTAGCATCTTAACCCTCCTATTACTAAATAGATAAATTATTCATTTGAATATTTATTTAAAAACTTCTTGCCACATACCATTTTTGTTTCATAATAAACTCTAAAAAAATTCTCTTACAGCAGCATCTCCTCCATTTTTTTAGTGGAAATAAAATCACAGATTTCTAAAACTTCTGCAACAGAATCTTTAGGACAAAGCAGTTAGCCCAACTTTTTTTCATAACTCCAATATCATTTAAATCATCTCCCATATAGGCTGTGTTCTCAAAAGTTATGTCTAATTCATCCAGTAATTTTTTTCAAGTCTTGAGTTTTATTTTTTTGAACCTTGTATAACATATTTTTATTCCTAACTCTTTTGCTCTTCTTTCAACTATGTTAGATTTTTTTCCCCGTTAGTATAGCAACTTCTCCACCAAGCTTTTAGCCAATTCACAAGAGCAAAACCATCCTTTACATTAAAAAGCTTTTAAAAGAGTTATCTTTGTCATCTACATAAATCTTTTCCATCAGTTAAAGTTCCATCAACATCTAAAACTAAAATTTTTATATTCTTCATAAAACTTCCTTATTTTTTTTAATAATTTTTTTATATTCTTCAAGAGATATTTTATTTCGTATCAGAAGAAAGAGTTATTTTTTTAAATTACTTGTTCCTGCAAAACTTATATTAGAGCTTAAAGAATTTATATGAGTAATACATATGGCTAAAAGCATCGGCAGCATCATCAGGTTTAGGTATTTCAGATAAACCCTAAAAAAACTTTTTGTACCATAAGTTGAACTTGTTTTTTTCTCAGCCTTTCCATAGCCTGTAATACCAATTTTTACTTGTAGTGGAGTATAATTTGATATAGGTATATTATTTTGTTTACCTGCAAGTAAAAATAACTCCTCTAGCTTGAGCAACAGAAATTACAGTTTTATTATTTTTTTAAAAATAAAAATAAGTCTTCTATTGCCATAAACTCTGGTTTATATTTCTTTTAAAAATCTGATTTAATTCATTGTATACAATTTCTAATCTTTCTTCGTTAATTAAATCTTTTGAAGTTAATATTACCCCGTAATCAACTATTGAATATTTATTTTTTTATTATAATCTATAATTCCATATCCAACTATTGCAGTTCCAGGGTCTATTCCTATAACACGCATTATACATCCCTTACATATTCAACATTTTGTATAGATGAAAGAGAAACAACCACATCTGATATGTTATTTCTACCTCTCATACTCACAGTAAAAAGTAACTAAAGCCTCATCTTGATATTTATCTATTTCAGTTATTTTTTTATAGATCTTTGTCTAAACACTTCATAGGCTTCTATAAGCCCATTTGCAAAATCTTCTGAATCAAAAAAACTTTACTTCAAATTTTTAAAAAGTCTAGTCTTTTTAACCAATTTTGATTCAAGCTTCTTAAGAGTTACCATAATAATTATCATAAATACAACTGCAACAGCAGCTATATTATAGAATCCCCAACCTATACCTAAACCAACACAAGCAGTAGCCCATATTCCAGCAGCTGTAGTCAGCCCTCCAACTGTTTCCCCTTTTTCTTTCATTATACTTCCAGCACCTAGAAAACCTACACCACTTATAACCTGAGCTCCAAGTCTTCCTAAGTCTGTCTTTATAACAGAAGCTACTGTAGGACCTTCAGTATGAGCTAAGTCTAGAATATTTAATCTCAACTGGTCTTGTACCATAGATACTATAGCTGCTCCAAAACAAACCAAAAATATGAGTTCTAAAAACCAGCAGGACGGTTATTCTTTTCTCTTTCATAACCAACAATACCTCCAAAAAAAGTATTGATAGTATTAGCCTAAAACAAACAATCTCAACAGTTAATTCTCCTGTGAATTTAATTTTTAAAAAAATTATCAAGTACCTCAAATATGTGCATCATAAAAAAATTAAAATTCTCCTTTCTCTTTACTTCCTTGTATCTTTTTCTCCCCAAGTAGCTTGTTTTATCATAAGATAAGTTAAAAAGCTTTTTAGGTAATTTTGTAATTATTGCAATTAAAAATTCTCATACTTAAAGGGTATATTACCTTTTCTTTTTTTGTCACTTATAGCCTTAACTATTATATCTGTAGATTTCTCCTCAGAAAGAACAGTTGGCTTATTTGTTATATCTTCTTTACTTAAAAGATTTTAACTTGTCTGTAGCTATATAGCCAGGAATTATAGTAGTTACATTTATGTTATAATCTCTAAAAAAAGCTCTATATGTTTCACAAACTCCCATTATTGTTAGTTTTGTTCTTGCATAAACAGAGGCTTTAGGATAGTCAATAAGACCTGCAATAGAGGAAACAATTGCAATATGCCCTTTATTATTTGTAAACATCATATCTCTTACTGCTTTCGAAAGTATTGATAACTCCTGTTAAGTTTATGTCTATCATGGCAAAGGCTTCGTCGTTTGTCAGTTTTGTAGTTCTGTTGTTAGTATATATACCTGCAGAATTTATGATTAGATCTAAATTTCCTTGTGAAAAAAATCTTCAATAGCACTTTTTAAATCATTTTTGTTTCTAACATCAACCTTATACAATTTTAATCCCTTATTAACTTCTTCAATCTTTTTTTAATTTTTTTCATCGTTTGTTCCACAAATAGCAACCTCATTGCCCAAGGACAAATATCTTTTAGCAAGAGAAAGACCTATACCGGAACTTCCACCTATAATAAAAAAACTTTCATTAAAAACTCCCTTTCTTTTTATTCTTTTTTTATTATTATACTATATTTTTTTGATATATAAAAGTAATAAAAATTAATTTTATTTAAATTAAATATTATTATCATATAATTTGTTATAAAAAAATATATTTTTTTACTAATTTTTTTAAAAATTATGATATAATAAAAAAAGAGGTGGGATTATGATTAGTAAAGAAGATATAAAACAACTTGAAACTATTTTTTTCCCTTTTTGGTTTGAACTAAATCAAAATGATAGAGCTAAAATAATTCTTTCGAGTCGGGTTTTTATCTTTAAAGAAAGAAGCTATCTTTTTAATTATCATGAATTAGATGGACTTCTATTTCTAAAAATCGGGAAGATTAAGATTCTTTTTGTCATCTCTAGATGCAAGAGATTTACCTTTTATACTATTTAAAAAGAAACTGAAGTAGAATTTTTTTGAAGATTTTAATAATAAGCTTTATTTCTCCTATTTTTAGATATTGCTTTTTGTTGTTGAAAGAAATAGTGAAGTTCTTTTAATACCTTGTAGTATATTAAATCTTTTTAGAAAAAAATATAGTATAATGGAAAGATTTTTACATGATTTAACAAGAGAAAATTATCAAAATCCTTATTATCTTTACAGAATATTTTATTAATACCACTAAAAGAAAGATTATTAAATTTTTTTATACAGTCTAAAAAAATCTGAGATATTATTGACTCATGAAGAAATTGCTAAAAAATAGGAAGCTCTAGGGAAGTTATCAGTAGAAATTTAAAAATTTTTAGAAAAAGAGAATTTCTTAAAAATGAATAGAAAAAAATAATTATAATAGGTCGAGGTGAAGTATTATGAAGAAACCAATTATTGGAATTTCTGCAAGTATGATATTTGAAGAAAAAAAGATGAATTATTTTTGGGAGATAAATATTCCTGTGTTGCTCACTCTTATGTAGATGCTATTTATAAATCAGGTGGGATACCAGTTGTATTACCTATTTTTAAAAGATGTATCAGCAATAAGAGAACAAGTTAAATTACTAGATGGTATAGTTTTATCTGGAGGGCGTGATGTGGATCCTAACTTCTATGGAGAAGAACCTTTAGAAAAAAATTAGAAGCTATTTTTCCCTGAAAGAGATGTACATGAAACCGCTCTAATTAAAAGCAGCTACAGATTTAAAAAAACCTATTTTTTTGCAATATGTCGTGGTATGCAAATTCTTAATGTTGTTTATGGAGGAACTCTATACCAAGATATTTCTTATGCTCCAGGAGAACATATAAAAACATTATCAAATAGGAACACCTTATCAAGCAACACATTCTATAAAAAAATTGATAAGAGTTCAACTTTATTTAGAATGGCTGATAAATTAGAAGTTGAAAGAGTTAACTCTTTCCACCATCAAGCATTAAAAAAATTAGCAGATGGACTTAAAGTTGTAGCTACTGCTCCTGATGGAATAATAGAAGCGGTTGAAGGAACTAATGAAGATGGAATGTTTATACTTGGAGTACAATTTCACCCAGAAATGATGTATGATAAAAAGTACTTTTTGCTAGATCAATGTTTAAGAGATTTATTACTATCTGTTTAGAAAAGCAGACCAGCAGACGTAGTTTTAAAAAAATGAACTTCATCATGAAGAAGAATATAAAAACAAAAAGAAATAGCTGATAGAATAAAAAGAGCTTGAAGAAGAAGAAAAAAAGGAATTTTTTTAAAGGGGATCTATAATCCCCTTTTTTTCCTTTTATTATAAATTTAACCTAAAAAAATAATTCTTTTCAATTCTTTGATATTATTTCTACTCACAGGAATAGCTGTAGAGTAATTTTTTTATTTTTATTACCCAAGAAGAATTAAACCATTGTTCGATCTCTGTTATTTTATCTAAATTTATTATGAAAGAACGATGACAACGATAGAAATTATTTCCTTTTAGCATTTCTTCCCATTTTGAAATTTTAATTTTACTTACATATTTTTTTTCTGATTAGAAAAAAATTAAAGTTTCTTTTTTTCATCAGCTTCTATATAATCAACATCATTTAAGGAAACTACATAAAGTCTATCGTCCATATTGATAGTAATTTTTTTCTAAAATTATTATTTTTTTTATTTCATTTGTTATATTTTCATTTTTTTTATATTGACTAAAGACTTTTAAAAGATTTCTTATTCGACTTTCTGAATAAGGTTTTAAAAAGATAATCAAAAGCTTTTTATTTCAAAAAGCATCAACAGCATAATCTTTTATAAGCAGTGATGAAAAATAATTTTTCATATTTGGATACATTTTTGTAATTATTTTTTTCCTAGACTAATTCCATTCATATCAGGCATATTGATATCTAAAAAGATAACATCCATAGCATTCTTTTTCTAAAAAAATGTTAAAAGTGTCTAAAGGATTATCAAATTCAGCTATAAGTTTAATTTCTTTTTCTTCATTTATAAAAGTATTTTCAATTCTTCTCTTGCAGGTAATTCATCTTCAACTATAATGCAACTAATCATATTTTAGACCTCCAAGTATTTTTAAATTTTATTCTTGTTCCTTGTTCTAATTTTTGTGATATTTAAACCTTCCCCATAAAGAAGTTTTAATCGTTGATGAACATTCTTTAAACCTATATTTTTCTTCTATTTTTTTATCTAAATTATCAATTATAGTTTGTTCTATACCGATTCCATCATCTTCAATTTCAACTTCTATATCTCTCTCAATTTTTCTTGATGATGATTTTTGACAAATCCCTTTATCTCTTTTCTTCAAAAATACCATGTTTTATACTATTTTCAACAAGAGGTTGTATAATTAAGCTAGGGATTTGGAAATTATATAGACTTTCATCAACATCATAAATTATATTTAATTTGTCACCAAATCTAGCTTTTTTTCAATTTTAATATAGGTATCAATTTGATTTAGTTCTTTTATTAACTCAACATTTTTTTAAATTATTGTCTAAATTATATCTTAAATATTTTGATAAGTCTATGGTAACTTCTCTGGCTTTTTCAGGATTTGTTCTGATAAGAGAAGTCATGGTATTTAGTACATTAAATAAAAAAATGTGGATTTATTTGAGATTGTAAAAGCTTTTAGTTCTGAATACTTAAGTAATGATATCAGATTTTCTACCTTACTAATTTCCATTTGAGTTGAAATAAGATGAGATAATCCTATCATTAAATATCTATTTTTTTCTGTTATTTTTTTTCTGCTGTATCAAAGAATATTTTTAAAGTACCTGATACATCATTTTTTTCTTTTTAAAGGTAGAATAATACAAGACTTTATATGAGGAGAAATATAAAAGAAATCCTCTATAATCTCATCATCATCTTTTATAACAAGCATAACTTCACCTGTTTTTAAAACTTTTCTAGTGTTGCTACTTCTGATATTACTTCTATTTATTACAGTTTTATCTGAAGAGAAACCTGCTATAATTTCTTTTTGTATCTGTTATTACAGTGGCTCTTGCTCCTAAAGAATTAGCAATTATCTTACAAACTTCGTTAAGATTTTCAGTATTTCTAAAAGTAAGGAAGAGTCTTATTTGCTATTTCTAGGGCAAGTTTAGCTTGGTTACCAGCTATAAGTTCACTTTTTTTGAATGATATCTTCAACAAGTAGAATAAGAATAGCCGCTCCAACAGAGTTCATAAATACCATAGGAATATAAAAGTTTTTTTAACTATACTTTGAGCTAAAACCTTATCCTTTTTGTATTAATAAAATTAAAGCCATACTTAAATTTTCAACAACAAAGGCTAGAAGAAAAGCAAAAAAACATTCTATCTTTATTTTTTTAGCAAAACGAGAAACATAGGCTGTTAAAAATCCACCTATTATAGTTGCAATGGCACAAGGAATAGCAGTTTCTCTTCCAAGATTAACAATAGCTCTATGTGTTCCAGCAATAAGACCTGTGATTGCTGCAACATAAGGTCCTCCTAGGAGTCCTCCAGCAACAACTCCTATATTTCTTGTATTTAAAATTGCACCATTAAAATTCAATCCTATATAAGTTCCGCTGATAGAAAGTAATGAGAAGAAAAAGGATAGAGCTACTATATCTTTTTTTACTTTTTGCCTTACTTTTTTTATAATTATATTTGCCTTTATCTATTTTTTTATGAAGAAAAAAAGGCAATTATTGCTGAACAACCAATATTACTTATTAGTGTGAAATAAATTGTATATTCATAAATTAACTCCAAATCTAAAAATTTAAAGAGAAAGGACTATGAAAAAAATAAAAATATTAATGTTTTTAAAAATATATCAAATTAATTATAATAGTTCTTTTCTTTTTTTATTATAGTATAACAAATTTTTTTAAATTCTTAATAAATACTTGTGAAAAAAATTTTACATTTCAAGCCGAAATAATAACATCTTATTCCAAATGGTATGAAAAAAATAAGCAAAAACAGTGTATAATAAAGAAAAACTTTTAATTAAGGGGGCATATATTATGTATAGTTTTATAGGATCGATAATAGCTTTAGTGCTAGGTTATTTTATTTATGGAAAAATCGTAGACAGAATTTTTGGATCAGATGATACAAAAATTACTCCTGCAAAAAGATTAGCAGATGGTGTTGATTACATGGAAATGGGATGGGCAAGAGCCTTTCCTTATCCAATTCCTTAATATCGCTGGAACTGGACCAATATTTGGAGCAGTTGCTGGTGCATTATGGGGACCAGCTGCATTTCTTTTGGATAGTCTTTGGATGTATCTTTGGAGGAGCAGTTCATGATTATCTTTTTAGGTATGATGTCAGTTAGACAAGATGGAGCATCTGTTTCTGAAATAGTTGGAGAAAACTTAGGAAATGGAGCAAAACAAATAATGAGAGTTTTCTCTGTTGTACTTTTATTATTAGTTGGAGTTGTGTTTATAATGAGTCCAGCTCAAATATTAAAAAGATATAACAGGTGTAAGCTATGAAATTTGGTTAGCAGTTATTATAGTTTATTATCTATGTGCAACTGTTTTTACCAGTTGACCAAGTAATAGGAAAGATTTATCCAGTATTTGGATTATCACTATTAATAATGGCAGTTGGAATTGGTGGAGGATTAATAATAAACAATGCTGATATTCCTGAAATAGCATTTGTAAATATGCATCCAGCAGGAAAATCAATATTCCCTTACTTATGTATTTCGATAGCTTGTGGAGCAATCAGTGGTTTCCATGCTACTCAATCTCCTATGATGGCTAGATGTTTAAGAACAGAAAAAGATGGAAGAAAAGTTTTCTATGGTGCAATGATATCTGAAGGAATTATAGCTCTTATATGGGCTGCTGCTGCAATGTCATTCTTTGGTGGAATTCCACAACTTGCTGAAGCAGGACCAGCTGCAGTTGTAGTTAATAAAATATCAGTTGGAATCTTAGGAAAAGTTGGAGGAGCATTAGCTTTACTTGGAGTTGTTGCTTGTCCTATAACTTCTGGAGATACAGCATTTAGAAGTGCAAGACTTACTATTGCTGACTCTTTAAAATATAAACAAGGACCTATCGTAAATAGATTTGTTGTTGCAATTCCTTTATTCGTATTAGGTATTGCGTTATGTTTTATCCCATTCAATGTTATCTGGAGATACTTTGGTTGGGCAAACCAAACTCTTGCTACAATAGCTCTATGGGCAGCTGTTAAATACTTAGCAAACAGAGGAAAGAATTTCTGGATTGCTTTAATACCAGCAATGTTCATGACAGTGGTTGTAACTTCTTATATCCTTGCAGCACCTGAAGGATTTGTAAGATTCTTTGGAGATAAAGATATAAAAGTTATTGAACACATTGCAATAATAGTTGGATGTGTTGTGTCTTTAGGATGTACAGCTGCATTCTTTATGTCAAACAAAAAAAGCAAATTTAATCACTGAATAACAGAACTCCCATTATTCACAGGAAAATACTCCCAGACCAAAAGCTGGGGGTATTTTATTTAATAGTTGTAATTTATTTTTTTGTGATATAATTCATTTGTTACTATAATAAGTAAGTATTATAAAGCTAAATTCATATAAAATTCATAAAAAAATATAGTAATATAATTATGGAAACTTAGCTTTGATAAGGAGGAAAAATGAAAAAAACAGAAAAAAATAATAGCAAGTTGTATGCTAGCTTTATCTTTAGTAGGATGTACTGGTTTTGAAGCTGGTAATGGTGGATATACTACTGCAGGAGGAGCAGGAGGAGCAGCTGTTGGTGCTTTAGCTGGACAAATAATAGGAAAAGATACAAAAGGAACTCTTATAGGAGCAGCTGTAGGATCACTACTTGGAATGGGTTGGGGAGCTTACAAAGACAATCAAGCAAGAGAGTTAAGAGCTGCACTTAAAGGAACTCAAGCTGAAGTTAGAAATGATGGAAATGCTTTAGTTGTTAACCTTCCAGGAGGAGTAACTTTTGCAAGTGATAGTGCAAACATATCATCTGATTTCTATTATGCACTAAATGGAATAGCTCAAACTTTAGTAAGATATCCTGAAACAAGAATACAAGTAAATGGATACACTGATAGTACAGGTGGAGATGCTCATAACCAAGAATTATCTCAAAGAAGAGCAAACTCTGTAGCTCAATATTTAATATCACAAGGTGTTTCTTCTAACAGAATAGTTGCTAATGGATTCGAAGCTCAAATCCTATAGCTTCTAATGCAACTCCAGAAGGAAGACAAGCAAACAGAAGAGTTGAAGTAAGAATACTTCCAGCTCAATAATCCCAATAATAAATAATATATAGTAAACAATTGAGCAATTATCTTCTCCCATTGATAATTGTCAAAAAAATAATAAACAATAATATAAGTTAAGTTATTTACTCCCATTGATAACTTAATTAAAAAGTGGCTAGAGCAATAATCCCGCTCTAGCCTTTATTATTATTATATTTCAAATTTTTTTCTATAGCTCTTTTTTTCTTAATTCTTCTCTGAATTTTGGATGAGCTATTTCTATTAAAAGTTTTGCTCTTTCTCTTAAAGTTTTTACCCTTTAAATGAGCAATACCATACTCTGTAATTATATAGTCAACATCATTTCTACTTGTAGTAACAGGAACTCCTTCTTCAAAAAGTAAAAAAACTATTCTTGAGATTTTTTTCATCAGCTGTTGTAGAAGGTAAAGCAATAATTGACTTACCTCCATTAGACATAGTTGCTCCTCTAACAAAAATCAACTTGTCCTCCAGGTCCACTAAATTGTTTAGAGTTAATGTATTCAGCATTAACCTGTCCCATTAAATCAACTTGTATTGCTGAGTTAATAGAAATCATATTATTATTTTGAGCTATGATGATAGGGTTATTTACATAGTCTACTGGATGTAACTCTATAGCAGGGTTGTTATTAGCATAATCATATAGCTTTTTTTTGTACCAAGTAAAAATGTAGCTATAACTTTATTAGGATTAAAATTTTTTTCTTTTTATTAGTTATAACCCCTGCTTGAATTAAATCTACTATACCATCTGAAACCATTTCTGAATGTATTCCCAAATCTTTTTATCTTTAAGAAAATTTAAAACAGCAAAAGGGATAGCTCCTATTCCTAATTGTAAAAGTATCACCATCATTTATTAGACTTGCACAATTAGCACCTATTTTTTTCTTCTAATTCTCCTATCGCTGGAGCTGGAATTTCAGGAATAGGTGTATCTTCTAGAATTATATAGTCAATATCATCTATATGGATAAAACAATTTCCTAAAGTTCTAGGAACAAATTTATTTATTTGAGCAACAACAATCTTTGCACTTTCAGTAGCAGATTTAGTGTAATCACATGAAAGTCCATAACTACAATAACCATGTTCATCAGGAGTTGAAACTTGAAGTAACATAGCATCTGGAGATAAATCTCCATCTTTTCCAAATATTTTAGCTGTTTCATAGAAGAAAATAGGAGTATAATCTCCATAAGAACTATTAGCAGCTTCTCTTGTTTTTCGGACCTATAAATAGAGCATTATGATGAAAAATATTCTGAATTTTCCTCTTTAGCATATTCACATTTACCAATTGATAATAAGTGATCAATTTCTAATTTTTTTAAATAGCTTTTTTTATTTCTAATTAATGCTTCTGTTAAAAACAGATGATTCTGAACATATATGTCCAAAAGCTAATTCTTTTTCGCAGATTTTTATTTTTTTGGATAGCCTCATCAGGACTACAAATTTTTGCCTTATATTTTTTTCTTGCCATTTTTTTCCATTTGCTACCTCTTTTTCAAGTACAACTTATAAAAAAATTTTTTTAATTCCAAAAAAATTATATAGCTTTATCCAGAATAAGTCAATATATATTATTGTTTTTTTAATAGATTTATCATTATACAACAGGAAAAATATTTTCTTGATTATCAAAAAAATAAATATGTTAAATTAAATTTAAAGAATATTTTAGAAAAAGGAAAAAAATGATATGAAAAACGAATATTTTAAAGAAATTGAAAAATTTATAAGGAAATAAAAAGTTGATATAAAAAAAGATTAGAAGAATTTAAAAAAATACTTGGGAAAAAAAGGTTCTAACAAAGATATACATTTAGAACTATCTTTTTGTATATTAACACCTCAATCTAAAGCATTGAATGCTTGGCAAGCTATAACAAACCTTAAGAAAGATGATTTAATCTTCAAAGGAACTGCAGAAGAACTTGTAGAATATTTAAATATAGTGAGATTTAAAAAAATAATAAGGCTAAATATCTTGTAGAGTTAAGAGAACAAATGACAAAAAAAGGTAAGATAATAACTAAAGATTTCTTTAATTCACTTCCAACTGTATATGAAAAAAAGAGATTGGATAGTAAAAAAATATTAAAGGAATGTCATATAAAGAGGCAGGACATTTTTTTAAGAAATGTAGGTTTTGGAGCAGATGTTGCTATACTTGATAGACATATACTAAAAAAATTTAGTTAAATTAGAGGTTATAGATGAGCTACCAAAGACTTTAAGTCCTAAACTATATTTAGAAATAGAAGAAAAAAATGAGAAAATACTGTGAATTTGTAAAGATTCCTATGGATGAGATGGATCTATTACTTTGGTACAAAGAAGCAGGAGTGATATTTAAATGACATTTGGTGAAGAAATTGAAAATGAAATAAAAGAATTTATAAACAAGATAGGAAAATATCTCATTATTATCCAGATAGTAATTATGGAGTAGAATATTTAAATAATAATTTTCAGCTTTTTTTAGGTACAAAAAAATAGATTTATCAAAAGAGAAGAATTATAGAAGTCATGACTTTTAAAGAGAATGATTTTTTTAGATATGATGAAATTTTTTTGAATTTAAAGATATAAAAAGAAAAAGATATTAGAAAGTAATGAAATTCATTATGTTGGAGATGGAATAACAAACAGTGAATTAGTATTTTCTGGAAAAGAATTTTTATAAAGTTTTAGAATTTCTTTTTGTAAAATATACCAGAACATCATTATTTTTTTGATATAAAGAAAAAAATGGTGCTTACTTATAGCAACAGAAGACTGGATAGCTTATGGAGAAAAAAAGTCTATAGAAAGATAATCAGAACTACTCACGACTAACACCCTACAAGTACTAGAGCCATGAGTGTTCTAAAACATTTAATAAAAATGGAGATATAAATATGGAAAAATTTTTTTTATTAGCACTCAATGTAGTATTACCAATCTTTTTAACCATGGCATTGGGTTTTTTTATTAAGAAAAATTAAAAAAATGGTAGATGAGAGTAGTTTTAAATACTATGAATAAATTAGTATTTAGAGTATTTATGAGTACTTTGCTATTTTTTTAAATGTCTATAATATTGGAGATTTATCTAAACTTTCCATTGACAATTTAAAAATTACTAGGCTATGCCTTTTATAATCATTTTTTTATTATAGTCTTTTTTAGCTTGGTTAATCTATATGCCAAAAAGTAAAAGAGAAGAAGAAAATTATCTGTTTTAATTCAAGGGGTATATAGAGGAACTTTGTTTTTATTTGGTCTGGCTATTGTAGATAGTATTTATGGAAAGGAAGGTTTAGCAACTGTTTCACTTTTTAACTATTGTTGTTATTCCAACTTTTAATGTCTTAGCGGTTATAATACTGGAATATTATTCAGGTAGAGAGATAAGTAAATTAAAAGCTAGTAAAACAAGTATTTAAAAAAATCCTTTAATAATTGCAACAGTATTAGGAATAATATTTATTCTTTTTAGGAATAAATATTCCTAAACCAATATACAAAAACACTATCAGATATTTCTAAAAATTTCAACTCCTCTTGCTTTTATAGTCTTAGGAGCTGAGTTACAGTTTGGAAACATGTTAAAGAATATAAAATATCTAATCTCAGTAAATTTCTTAAGGCTTATAGTAAATCCATTAATCACTATAGGAGTTGGAAAATTAATAGGTTTTCAAGGAATAGAACTAGTTGCACTACTTTCAATGAGTGCTTGTCCCTACAGCTGTAGCATCTTACACTATGGCAAAAGGAAATGAAAGCAGATGGAGATTTAGCAGGTGAAATTGTTGCAACAACAAGTATGTTTTCAATACTCACTATTTTCTGTTGGGTATTGATATTAAAGAATATGGCATGGATATAAATAATAACAACTCTTTTTAAGGGGGACAATAGTGGAAGAAATGAATATAAAGAAAAAAAGAGTCATGATGTATTTCATAGAAGCAACTCAAGAATTAATATTAGATGAAGGTTTAGAAAAAGTTGTCTATTAAAAAAAGATAGCAGAAAAAAAGCAGGATATAATAGTGCTACAATCTATAATTATTTTTGAAAAATTTAGAAGTCTTAATATTGTATGCATCTATAAATTATTTAAAAGACTATTTAAATGATTTAAAAAAATGAAATAACAGCAGATATGAAAGGCAATAGAAGTCTACGAAACAATTTATAGGATTTTTTTACAAAACATTCTTTTTGAACAACCTGAAATATTCCATACTCTATTTTTTTGGAAAAATATAGCTATAAAGCTTGAAAATATTATAAAAAAATACTATGAAATCTTTCCTGATGAAATTGAAGGACACATAGATTTAACAAAAGGCTATGTTGATCCAAGGAAACATACATGATAGAGATTTGCCTATTATAAATAAAATGGTTAAAGAAGGGAAGCATAAAAAGAAGAGGAAGCAAAGTTTATAATGGAAACTATAATAAGAGTTCATCAAAGTTATTTAAGTGATTTACTATATAAAAAATGATGACTCATTAATAGAAGAATATACACAAGCTTTTCTTTAAAAATTTTTTTAAATTTTTTTATTAAAAAAAGGGGGACACATGGCAACAATAATTAGATTAGAAAAAAAGATGGTTACATGAAAGATGCTTTTTGTTGGTTATAGCTATACAACAGCTTTCTTCAATGCTTTTGTACCAGCAGCAAGACAAGATTTAAAAAGTTTCTTAGTTTATGGGAGGAATTTATCTTTTTAATTCTTTTTATATCAAATTTTTTTATAAAAATATATTTGCAAAGAAATTTTTGTGGAATATAAATATGGAGCTTTTAATATCATTTATAGGATTAATGATATCTTGGGTTATAGGATTTTTCTATAATAAATACTATACTCAAAAAAATGTTAGCGGAAGGGTTGGAAACCATTAAAAGATGATGAGTATTCTAATGTTTTTGTTAAAAAAATACAATTATTTTGAATACACAGATAATTATTTCAATAAGTGATGAGAGAACTAAAGAAATTTTTAGATGAAGTTAAAAAACAGAGAAAAAGAAAGCATTAATGTTTGTAGTAGCTACTATTATTCAAATATTTCCTTATTGGTTATAAAAAAATTAAAATTGAAAAGGATTGCCTATGTCAGTAAAGAATAAACTTAGAAAAAAAGATGGAAAAAAAGAAAGTGGATTTATAGGGATTTAGTTGGACATCATTATTTTTGGGGGTTTTTGGGTTCCATTATTTAGAGGAAGAAAATAAAAGATTTTTGGATTATTCTTTTTATTTTTTTCTTGTAAAAATAGGTCTTATTGTTCTAACAGTTTAAAGAACAGTTTAGAGCTCAAAGAAAGTATGGAAATGTTTGGTTTTTATAAACCTTCATATATTTTTATTAATACCAACATTAATTTTTTTGTAATTATTGAAGTAATTGAGGTTTGGTTAGCATATTATTATAATAGATACTGTACTAATAAGTCTATTAGCAGATGGATATTATCCAGAAGAAAAATGACGAATATTCAATAGCTCTTTTGAAAGAATTTACTTATATTCCATATACAAAAAGAAGAGTTAGAAGATAAATCAATAAGAGAGAAATATAAGAAATTTTTCAGATTTTTGCCAGAAAAGAAGAAAGAGATAAGTTCAAAATATTCTTTTCAGTTTGGCTTATAATTGGTGCAATAATATTCATAATTTGGGTTGTACAATATTTCAGATTTTATAATTTTTTTAAAAAAATATAAAGGGGCTATATGCCCCTTATCTTATTATATTAGCATAGATATGAAGTGAAAAAAATTGTTTTCATATCTAAGGTAAGTTTTTCCTGCATCTCTAATATCTATCCATCTTGTGTATAGATTTTCAGTTTCATCTAAGTCAAGTTCTAAAGGAACAATATCATCAGATTTTAATTTTTATGATATAAATAAAAAAATCTTTTCAGTTGTATAGCCTGGAGAAACTAAAAAAATCCAGTAGTACTATCATAGATAATATCATAATCTTCTCTTCTATAACCTGTTTCTTCTCTAACTTCTCTTTCAAGAGCATGAATAGGTTCTTCACCCTCATCAATAAGTCCAGCAGGAACTTCATATATATAGTTATGAACCCCAGGTCTATACTGATTTACAAATAAAACCTTATCTCCAGCATGATTTACTATTAAAGCAGCAATTGCATTCTGTTTTTTTCTAAATACTCTAAATTGTTATTGTTTAATGGATCAGTATCAACTCCAACTTTTAAAAAAATTTTCAAACTAGGAATATCTAATAATTTCATTTATTTTCACCCTTCATCTTCCTTCATTTTTATTTTTTTATATTTTTTTGTACAGCTTTTTAAGAAATTCATATGTTTCTTTTTGGATATTCATTTTTTTCTTTGATTGTTATTATCAGTAATCATATTGAATATAGGAAGTAAAAAAATCCAGCAACAATACCTGCTGAGAAACCATTATTGTAAAGATTAAGTCCACCATGAACCAAACCAACATTTTTGTACAACTGCTAAGTGTAACCAACCAGCAATTATACCTGCAACAGGATCAAAATACACCTGATATAGGAGCAAGAGCTGTTCCAAATAGTCCTGAGATAGCTACCGTAAACATACTTCCCTTTACTTCCAAAAACTTGCAAGAAGTACTCCTATAAATATAGGTATGGTATTAAAAAAATAGTTTTTTTCCATTTGCCGAAAAATCCAACAACAGTAAATAGTCCTGCTAGTATAGGGTCCATTAAAAAGTTTGTCCTGTAAAAAGTAACAAAAAGCAACACTGATAAGTCCCATCATACCCATATTAATATAAGTTAGAGCATAGCCATATTTTTTTAGTAAAATCAGATTTATATCCATCATCTCTCATTAGTTTAAAAATATCCTGAGAAAGAATTATTATTTATATAGAAACCTACAATTATAAAGGCAACAAACACAGAAGAACATATAATTTTTCAATGCCATATCATACTCAGAAGATACAAGAAATTGTGGGTTGATTTCAAAATGATATAACTTTCAAAAACAGCCATTATAACTGAACCTAATATTCCAGCTGTAAAACCTAAGTTATATAAATCATAACCTTCATGAAAATCATAAAGACTCTTTGCTAAAGGTACAACAATAAATCCAATTAAAACACCAATCAAAAATTGCATTAATATACGATGTTTCATAAGCAACTTCGCCATAAAAAAAGCCACACTACTAATAAAAAGGAGCTAGAGCACTTGAAAAATGCAATAGAGATAAGATGTTCTGAGAAAATCAGTTGAAGTGTATACACTGTAGAGAATACCACCTAGATAAAAAGGTAATATATTTAAAAATATTTTTTTCCAAAAAAATGAAAAAACCAAAAACTGTAAAGAACATTGCTATAACTACTCCAGTTATTTTTTTATCTTAAATAATCTCACTAGAAAATAGTTAAAAGATAAAATTAAGAGTGCATTTAAAAAGGCTGCTCCTATACCACCAACTTTAATGAAAATCAGTTACTAAAAATAGCTGGAGAAGTAATAATTCTAAATAAACCTAAGAATATATTTCTCACTTTCATTAATTATATATGTTAAAAAAACAAACTAAAATTATCATGAAAAAAGAGTAAGTGCTAAAAATTTCAATTTGTCTAATTCTCTGTTTTATATTATCCATCATTCACCCCTTCTAAATTATTTTCATAAAATCATTTACATAAATTATATAATATTTTTACTATTTACTGCAATAATAATTTTATAAAAAAAGAATTAATTTATTAGATGAATTGGTACTTATAATGAATAAAAAAAGAATTGTTACATATAAATTTTATATATAACAATTCTTAAAAAAATTTTTAATTATAATGCAGCGTTAACTATTCCCATTATTCTTTCTTTTTTTCTTTTTCAGCAGTAGCTTTTTATATCGTAGATTTCTTTTTGTTATTTTTTTCTACATATTCAGCATCTTTTTATTGAAGATAGGTTAACTTTAACATTTAAGATTCCACCTTCAAGTCCTACCATTAATAACATAGTTCCTACACCGATATCAGTTATTGCATTTTGGTTTCCATTTGCTAAGATTTCTCCTAGTAAAGAGATTGCTTTTTCCTGATAAAAACAACTATATCATAAGGAGTTTGAATAGCATATTTTAAAGATTTTTTTGAATTTCAGCACTTCTTGCAGCTTTTTTTCTTCATCAGTTTCTTTAGGTAATTTATATGCAGCCATAACTGTGTTATATGCTTCAGAGTCTCTATCGATTAAATCATTTAATTCGTTTTTTTAATTTTTAATAATTCATCAAAATTTGCAACAAATTTAGCTTTTAACATCATCAGCTAGAGCCTCATAGTTTTTTTCTTTCCAAAGCTTAAATGAGCAACCATTCTTGCTAAACTTGCTCCTAAAGATGATGCAAGAGCAGAAACTGATCCTCCACCAGGTGCAGGTGAGTTTGAGTCAACAACATCCAAAAAAATTTTCAATACATCTAATTCTACTAATTTCATTTTATTCCTCCTAAAATTTTAAATTACTCACTAATTAAATCTCTAACTTCCATAAGAGCAAAACCTAAAAGATTTTCTCCATTCCAAGTTAAAGGGATTTTTCAATATTTTTCTTGATCAGCTGAAAGTCCAATCCCCCAAATTTTATCATAAGGGACTAGCTTCAACTATAACTTTAGTACCTGTATTTAAAAAGAAAAGTTTTTAATTTTTTTCATTTTGTGAAAATTTAGCAATATTTCCTTTTAAAACTATTTGATACTTATTTTTCATTCCATTTAGAATCAGAGAAGTTTTTTTAATTTTTTTCTTCCTAATTCTTTATATTCTTTTGGAGATTTTGAACTCATAATTTTATGGAAAAATTTCATTATCACCAAAATAATAATGCTTTTTTTGAGCCATCATATATTGTTCAGCAGTATGATATGTGATGTCATCTACAACAAATTTACAGCTATACCACTGACTGAAACAAGCTTTTTGTTATTTCATTTCCATTTTCTGTATGTCCCCAAAAAGAATAAAAAAATTTTTAATTTTTTTCTTTGAATTAAAAATCTTTTATTAAATTTTCTAAATTATATTTCATAATATCCTCTATTTCTTTATCTTTTTGAAAAACTAATTTTTCCATTTTTTTATAAACGCTGTCAGTATGATTTATTCCAAAGTGATATAAGAAGTAAGCCATACTTGGAGCATCAAAAAAACAGTTATATCAGCTTTTTTTACCAACTTCAATAGAACCTATTGTGTCTTGTTTATCCACAGCTTTTTGCAGCATTTATAGTAACTGCTTTGAAAAACTTCTTTAGGAGTCATTTTTAAATGAGCTGCTCCAATTTGCATAACAAATTGTAAGTTTTCAGATGGACAAGAACCAGGGTTATAGTCAGTAGATAAAAGCTATTTGTATTCCAGCTTCTATCATTTTTTTCTTGCTGGAGCATAGTGTTCCATTAAGTTAAATGAAGTTGCAGGAAGTAAATCAGCTATTACATTACTATTAGCAAGAGCATTTATTCCTGAGTCAGTTATTTTCATTAAGTGTTCAGCAGAAGTTGCTCCTAATTCAGCAGCAAGTTCAACTCCACCAAGTGAAACGATTTCATCAGCATGTATCTTTAATTTATATCCTAATTCTTTTTGCAGCTGTTAAGATTCTTCTACTTTCATCAACAGAGAAAACTTTATCTTCACAGAAGATATCACAGAATTCTGCTAAATTTCTTTCTTTAACTATAGGTAACATTCTTATAACTTCTTGAACATATCCTTCTTTGTTATCTTTGTATTCAGGTGGTGTAGCATGAGCTGCCATAAATGTAGAAACTAAAGTAACAGGTTGTAAGTAACCTAAAAATTTTAGTAACTTCTAATTGCTTTAACTCATCTTCTAAATTTAAACCATATCCACTTTTAGCTTCAACAGTTGTAACACCAAGTTCTAACATATGTCTTAAACTTTTTTTAAAGTTTTTTTCTATAAGTTCTTGTTCACTTGCATTTCTTGTAGATTTTAAACTACTTAAAATTCCTCCACCTTTTTTTCTAATATTTCAAGATAAGGTACTCCAGCAATTTTTCATAGCGAATTCATTTTCTCTTGAACCTCCATGAACTAAGTGAGTGTGAGAATCTATAAGTCCAGGTGTAACTAATTTACCACTTAAATCTACCATTTCTGTTGCAGGAGAAAGATATTCTTTTGGAACTTCTCCACTACCAACAGCAACTATTGTATCTTTTTTTCTATTACTATATATCCATTATTTTCTATTACTTCAATATTGTCCATTTTTTTACTGTTATCAAGTTCTCTTGATGTAACTAATTGTCCAATATTATATAAAACTAAATCAGCTTGCATAATCCCTCCCTTTATAGTTTATTAAGATAAAAGGCTGTTGCAAATTATTTCTGTAACAGCCTTTTTTTGTTTTTTTATCTACTTATTAGATGTTAGCTTCTAAAACTTTTTTTAACATCGAAATCAGTTAAACCTAAATATTTAACCATTAATTCAACAACTTTTTCCATAGACATAGCATCTACATCATCATTTTATTCCATCACATGCTAAGTAATATTTTAAAGAGTCAGTTAATGATGCGAATGGAGTTGCTCCTATGATTTCACAACCAGTAACTTTTTACTCCCCATCTCTTAGCTTCCATTTTTACAGTTTCCATGATTCTGTAAATAGGGTTTTTTTAGTGTAATCTTTGATGTTCATTGTTACTTGAACAAATCCTTTATCTAAAATTTCAGCTGGTCCAGCTTGGATGAATCTAAATCCTCCACTTGAGAATCTGATAGCTTTAGCTATTTCTTTTGGTACATCCATATCTGTTGTAGCTAAGTTGATGTTGAAAGCTATTAAAGGCATTCTACAACCAATAGCTGTAACTCCTGCAGTAGGGTGAGGAGCTCTTTCTCCAAAATCTGGAGCCCATTCAGGTTGTTTTAATTTTTCTGCCATTCCTTCATATTCACCTTTTCTGATATCAGGTAGAGACACTCTGTTTGGAGCAGTTGCTGTACTTTCATATAAGAAAACAGGTAATTGGAATTGTTCCCAAACTGCTTTAGCCACTTCTCTTGAAATTTCATTACATTCTTCAGTAGTCATTTCTTGAATTGGTAAGAAAGGTACAACATCTGTTGCTCCCATTCTTTTGTGTTCACCTTTATGAACATTCATATCTATTTCCTTAGTTGCAATTCCTATTGATTCAATAACAGCTTTTTTAACTTCTTCAGGATCTCCTAATACTGTAACAACTGTTCTGTTGTAATTTGCATCTGGTTCAACACCTAGAAGTTTAACTTTAGGATTATTTTTTTATATGGTGCTACGATTCTTTCAATCTTTGCTAAATCCTTACCTTCACTATAATTTGGAATACATTCTACTATTTTTTTGCCATTTTTTTCCTCCTTAGAAATTTATATAATTTTTTTAATTTTTTTAAAGTCATTTTAAAAAAATAACCTTTACTTATTACAATGATATAACAAACTTTAAATAAAAATCAGTAGATATTTAAAAATTTTCTAATAAAAAAATTTTGAAGTAAAAATATAATTTATTATTGACTATGATCTACAATAATTTTTAGATTTGAAAACTCTTTCTTTTGTCAAAATCAAAAAATTTTGATATAATAACTAAATAGATGTATTATAAAAAAAGTAAATTAAATTAGAAAGAGATGAACAAATGAAAAGAATTTTTATGTTATTTTTTTATTTTTTTAGTATAAATGTTTTTTCACATCCACATGTTTTTTGAAACTGCTTTTAACTCTTAAGACAGACAATAAGAAAAATGGAAGGTGTGGAAATACAATTAATTTTAGATGAGCTGAATACAAAGCTTAATAGAAAAGTTTTAAAAGCCCTGACAAGGATATGAATGTAGAAAAGGGAAATATTGTTTTTTTCTAAAGCATTTATATAAACATATAAGGATTAAATATAATAATAAAACTTATAAGGAAAAATGATATAATTTTTTTGAACAGGCAAAATTAGAAGATGATAGTTTAGAGATTTATTTTTTTGTTCCTATTGATGAAAAAGATAGATAAGAATTCTAAATTAACTATAGCTTTATACGATACAAAAATACTATTATAATTATGATTATGATCTATCTTCTTTGAGAATGGATAAGAGTAATAAGAATGATTTAAAGGCGAAAGTGAAATTTTTTTACAAATGATAAGATTAAATTTTATTTTTAATTTAGTAAGTCCAGATGAATATGAGGTGACATTTGAATGAAAGATATAATGGGAATAATACTTAAAAGTAGTTGGGATATTTTTTTATTAGCTTTTTTTGGAACGATGATTATGTTTTAAATTGATTTTTAATGCTAAAATAGAGGAAGTAATTTAAATGAAAAGAGTTTATTAAAAAATATAATGTTTGCACTTTCTCTTGCATTTATTGGTTACATTATTTTTTTATTTATACTCTATGTATGCGACAATTGGAATGATGTAAAAATTTTTTTAGATTAGAGGTATATTTTTGATGAAAAAGATTGTTAAATATTTAGTTGGAATAATTGCTATTGCATTAGTTTATTTGTTGATTTCAAATTTTTAATTCAATTATGTATAAAAATAGCAATATACCAGCAAGAAATAGTTGAAAGAATAAGTGAATTAACAGAAAATGGAGATAATAAAGTTATATATACAATATTATTTTTTTACTTTCTTGTATGGAATAGTACATTCTTTAGGTCCAGGTCATGGGAAAAACTTTAGTTTTAACATATTCAGTAAAAGAAAAATTAAATTTTTCCTAAATTACTTTTTAGTATCAGCTTTGATAGCATACTTACAGGGTTTATCAGCCTTTTTTTATTAGTGAAATTTATCATAAATTTATCTGATAAAGCTTCTATGTTACTATTCTATGATTTAGACAACAGAACAAGATTGATAGCATCAATTTTAATTATTTTTAATAGGTTTATACAATATTTATTCTATTTTAAGAAATAAAAGTTGTGAACATTGCCATGAAACAAAAAGTAAAAAAATATTTTAGGTTTTTTTCAATTGTTTTAGGGACTTTGCCCTTGCCCAGGTGTAATGACAGTACTTTTTATTTCTAGAAAGTTTTGGATTGAGTGAAAATTTATTCTTATTTACTTTATCTATGTCAACAGGAATATTTTTTTAGTGATATTATTCTTTGGGATTTTAGCTAATACCTTTAAAAAAAGACTTTTAGTTGAAGATGAAAAATTTAAGATTACATAAAAATTTTAGCTCTAGTTGGAGCTGTTCTTATGATTCTATTTTGGTATATTTCAAATATTAATTTTGGGGGAATAAAATGAATTTAACTGTTGAAAAGATTGAAGAGCAATTTAACTTATATCTTAAAGGAGAAAAAAATTAGAAGCTATCAAAGAGTGGGCAAACAAATATGATGTTTATAAAGAAGAGTTAGTTTTTCTCCTAATGAAAATAAAAAAAGAACTTTTTAAAATGGATAAAAAATTTTTAAAAAAATATTAAAATTGAAAAAACTCAAAAAAATCAGATATAGAAAAGTTATACAGAGAATTTCTAAATAATTTTAATAGAAATAAAAAAAGAAATGTCTTTTAAATTTAAAAAGCTTAGGTAATGAATTGGATAGTTCTACAAAGAATTCTCACTGGGGGAGTTTTTGGTATTTTTGGAATTTAATAAAAAAATTTTTGAAATAAAGAGGTAATTATATGAAAAATCTATTTTTTTATGTTCGTATTTTACAGGAGTAAAAAGATATATTTAAAGATTTTATGAGTAATGATACTGAAGGAAAGAAAGTTTTATTTATCCCTACTACTAATATAGATGAGGAAACTAAATTTTTTTAGTTGATGAAGCAAAAAGAAGTATTTAAAAGTCTAGGAATGGAAGTAGAAAATTTAGAAATTTCAAAAATTAGATAAAAAACTATCAAGAATAAAAATAGAGAAGGCTAATTATTTATATATTGGTGGAGGAAATACATTCTATTTACTACAAGAATTAAAAAAAGAAAAAAATTTAATTGATTTTATAAAAAAATAGAGTAAATTTTGGAATGACTTATATTGGAGAATCAGCAGGAGCAATAATTACTTCCAAAGATATAGAATATAATGATTTAATGGATGATAAAAACTATTGCAAAAAGATTTAAAAAGAATATTCGGGATTAAATTTAGTTGATTTCTATATAGTTCCTCACTTAAATGAATTTCCCTTTTGAAGAAAGTGCGAAGCAAAACAGTTGAAAAAAATATAAGGATAATTTAAATATTATTGCAATAAATAATAGTCAAGCTATTATTTTTAAAAAAATGATAAATTTGAGATTAAATAAGTAATATTTTAAATATACTTTTATCCTATCTAATTATAAAAAATGAGTAGTTAAAACAACTTGGGATATTATTTTTTTGGAAAAAAATTTATAAAATAATATAAAAAAATATCTATGGAGGATTAAAGTGCAAAGCAAGGAAAGTAATATAAAATTACTATTACTAGGTAGAGCAGTATCTTTATTTGGTAATACAGTATATCTAATAGTTTTTGCCATTATATATATTAAATATTACTCAAAAATTTAAAAAAATAACAGGTTTCTTCTTTTGCGATGGTTAATCTTCCAACTGTTGTTATTTCAATTTTTTTGTTGGAACAATAATTGAAAAAAATTTAATAAAAATGTTATTTTAACATGTGATTTCTTAACCTCAATTTTATATTTTATTCTATTTTTTTATATTTTAGAAATTCTAATTCGTTAATTCTTTTATTTTTTTATCTCACTTTTTCATAAATATTATTTCAACATTTTTTTATTATAGCTTCTAAGGTAATATTTTCAGAACTCAATACTCCTGAAACACTTGAAAAAAATATAATGGATTACAAAGTTTTTAGAAAAATATTACTATAATTATTGGACCAGTTATTGGAACATATCTATTTTCTATATTTGATTTTTAATTTTTATTTTTGTTAATAGTGTCATTAGCTTATTTTTCTCTTTTTTTACAAGAATTATTAATAAAAATATGAGAAAGATAGTAATTTAGTCAAAGAAGATTCTAATTTTATTAAAGACTTTAAAGAAGGAATAAGTTACATAAAAAAATAATAAAATTGTTTTTTTAATTTCTTTATATTAGTTATGTTTTTAAATTTTTATAGCTAGTAATGATGAAATAATTAATCCTGGAATATTAATTCAAAAAAATATAAAAATATCAGAAAAATTATTTGGATTTTCAGCTACTGCTTACGGAGTAGGGAGTGTCTTTGCAGGAATTTTTATTTACTATAATGAGAAATTTAAATTTCTTCAGAAATTAAAGTTATTGTTTATATTAAATAGTTTACTGATGTGTTTATTAGGTTTCTTATCCATAGTATTGTTTAAATATAACCATTATATATATTTTTGTGATATTTATATTTTTTTCAATTCTTTTATTGGAATAATAACTACTCTTGTAAATGTTCCATTAATATCCCTCATTTCAAAAAGAATGTTGAAATTAAATATCAAAGTCGTTTTTCTCATTATTATCATTTTTTTCTCAGGTGGATTGATTCCTTTGGGAGTTTTGTATGCAGGTTATCTGTCATCATATATTGGTACAGATATTACTTATATAATTAATAATATAGCTATTATTTTTATAGTGTTTCTAGTTTTTAGAAAAAAATAAAAAAATATCTATAAAAATATAAAAAAATTTGATAACAAAAATTTTATTATAGTAATAATATTTGAAATGATAAGAAAAATTTTTATGATTTTTAAGAAATCTTTTTAACAAAAAATCTATATATATCAATATAATTTTTATGGGATAATAAAAATTAAAAAAATTACTTTAAAAAAATTTTATTAAAAAAATCAAAAAAAGTTGTTGACAAAATAATTAAATAATGTTATATTTATCTTGTATCGTTTCCTTTAATTATAGTTTAATTTCTACAAAAAAGCCCGAACTTACAAAAAGTTGAGGGCTTTTTTTGTTGGTATGATGTTTTTGTTTGCACTTTGTTTGCACCAAATTAATTCTAATTTAGATTAATTCAAATATAACGGATGTTAGATAACACTTTTTTAAAAATTTATAACAAAAAAAGCAAGAAATTAATCTTGCTTTTATTTTTTTATTTTAATAATTTGTCTATAACTTCACAATTAATACATTTTTTTCATTTTCTAAAAGATATTCCAAATCAAATATTTTTATATTATCATCTATATAAAAATATACTTTCATTCTTATAAGAAGTTGTATCAATATTAAATTTATCATCTTTATATATTAAATGATAAGGGTCAAAAAACAAAAATATAAAAAAAGTGTTTTCATATCTTGTTCCTATGATACGTTTTTCCTGATAGACAATCAATTTGATAAAACTCTTGCCTCATTTCTATATTTATATCAGGTAAAAATGGATATTTTTTTACATATTCATCTAAAAATTCTATTAATATTTCTTACCTTATCTTCATCCTTTATATTATGAGTATGTTTACTACTTTCTAATTGAGTATATGTTTTATTTTTAGAAAATTTTAATATTTTATGATAAAAATCCCCCATAAAGTTATTATATGTTTTTCATCTTTAAAATAATTATTAAAAATTTTTAATCTTATGCTAGGAAAATAAAAATAAAGAGAAATCAATATTAAATATATTATTTATTGATTTCTCTCCTAATTTTATTTTTTTCTTCTGAATCATTTGTTTTATTAACTTTTATAAAATTTAGATCCTTCTTCACCTTTTCCCTCATTGCACAATTTACCTACCTACTTAAATATTCTTCAAATATATCCGCATCATTTATTAAATTATTAGATGATTCAAATTTATCTAATCCTTTTTCTTGCATTTATCCATGGAGCTTCATTATGTGTCATTTCCTCTAATTGCTCACCACTAAAAAGACCCATAAACGTTCCATATTCTTTCTAAAAAAATTAGAAGTTTCTTCACTTATTTCTTCGATATTAGCTTGATTTGTATAGAAATAATCATTATATCTAAAAATCTGTGTATAAATCTCTAAATACAGGGACCATGAACTCAAGCTTCTGCCCCAGGAACATTTATTAATTTTTCAAATTCAAAAATCTTCTGGATCAGAGTTTAAAAGCTATATACCAACTATATGCATACCAACATAATTTTTGTAACTTTTTACTAGACATCTCTGGATTTTTCAAAAGAAACCATTTTGCAATTTGATAGATTGTGTACATAATTCCCCCTTTTTCATATATACTTTTTTTAAAAGTATATATGAATTAATTAAAAATGTCAAATTTATATATTTTATATTTTTTTGTCTATTATATATATTTTAAATATTTTAAATATTTTATTTATTTTTTTACACAACAAAAAAAGAGGGTAGGATTTTTCCTACCCCATTATTTTTATGAATTTCTTAATCTCCTCCATGTCTTTTTTTAATTCTGATCGATCCTTTTGCATTGCTTCTAGTTGATTAACTATTTTTTTGCATAGTATTTCTAAAAAGCTCAAAGGTCTTACTATCTTTCCATAGAAAGTAAAAGCAATAGACCTCCAGGTATTCCATAATTTTTAATACATATTCTATTATCCCCAAAAATTGTTCCATACAATCACCTACAATCCTAATATCTTATCCCAAAAATTATAATATTCCTTAGCCTCCTTAGTATGATCTACTATAGCCCTATCTTTATAACCTTCATTTAAAATTTTTTCTTCCATGAAGTTTCTCCAAAACATCTTACAGCTGTATAGAATCTTCTTACAGTCCTGTTATCTACTCCTGTTTCTTGCATAATATGTCTGAATATTTTATCTGCTAAGGTACGATTAATACCTGTATTGTTATAGCAACTATATAAATAATCGTGGATAACTGCAGCATTAATATATTTACCATAAGGATTATACAGCCATTGCAAGCTTTTTAGGAACAGAAGCTCCATCTGTTATAAAAGATTTGGGTACTCTTATCAAGTACCCATTTATATCATAAACATACTCTTCTAGCAAAAATTGCCTTTACCATTTGAAATTGGATCAGGATTAATTTAGTTTTTCTCCATCTTCCTCATTTCCATTTATATCTATCTTGTAACCATTAGCAAAGATATCAGAAAAACTTTTGTAATGTCTTTTTCTATAATGTCTATCATTCTTTTTTACTAATAAATTTAATGATTATAATTCTTGCTATCCAAGGTAAACTAGAAGTTCTAAATAGTATAAAATTTACTGCTGCTTCTAATTTTTTTCTATTTTCACCATGATTAAAAACTTTCTTCTGCAAAAATAACTGATTGTCTAAATAGATTTACATACTGTTTTCTACTGTAAATAAGATAAACTAAAAATTATTCCTGCTATTGCTAACCATAACCATTGTTCCATACTAAAAACCTGCATAAATACCCTATTGCTTGATTAATAAAATCTTTCATAATTTAAACCTCCTAAAGTTTTTTTAATTTTTTTATAATAAATTTGTCTGGCCAGACTGTTTATTAAATATTTTCTTTTATAAAATTAACAAATAAATCTACAACATCTTTTTCCACAGAAAACTTCAAAGATTCATCATTGTTGCTACCAAAGAAAGGCTCAACCAGTATGTAAGTGTCTTTTTGATTTACATATTCCGTAACCTCCCCTAGTTTTTAGAATCTTGAATTAAGATTAAACCTCTTGTAGTTTCTTTCTTTTCTGTTGTTAATTCTTTTTCCATTTACAACCTTAATTTCTTTTTAAAGTATTTTCTTTGGTTCTTATCTTACTACCAAACTTGTTTTTGCAATCTAGCCATAAAATCTGTTGCTAGTGCCTTAGCTTTATTATTTCCACAGTAAACTAAACATTCACAACCATTGGCTTGCTCACTTGCTGCTGCATTAAAGTGAAGTTCAATACAGAACTTATAATCATTCTTGTTAAGTTCTTCCAGTACTTCAAACATTTCTCTTGTGTAATATTGATTTGGCTTTCTCTCATATACATCTACCATTAATGGAATTTCAGTTTTTTTATTTTTTTCTGATATTCTTTTCCAATAATCATATTCAGAGCCAACTATTTGTGAATATGCTCCTTTACTTCTTTGATTATGCCCTATTATTAATGCTACTTTCATTTTTACTATCTCCTTTATTTTTATATAAAAAAATTATTAAAATGACCTCGTAATTTGCCATTTAAAAGCCATTAAAAAAAGGTAACTATATAATAGATACCCTTAATAAAAATTAACCATTTACTAGCTTATTATGAATTTCTTTTCTTTTTAGTCTCAAATTCGTCTTTTTGTAAGCTCTTTAGGATTCACTTTAGTTTTAAAAATAGTTCTCTGTATCGTAAACTGACTGCACGAAAGTTGTACCATATAACATCAACATACCTAGTTCATTTAATCCTGCAGGCATTCCATGATTATCTTCAAAATACCATGTTGTCTTTTTGTTTTTTTCCTAATTTTTTTCTGCTATTTGTAAAAGCCATTACATTAGCTACCATAAAAAGCAATGTCTTTATCTCTACATCTCTGGCGATGTTCTTTTCCATCAACTTTATAATCAAACCCATACTCTAAAGATTTGGCTTTTTAAATCATCAATCAGATTACAGTAATCATCATATTCTTTTTTTGATTATCCAATATCCACAATGATTTTTTTCTTTGTCCCAATACATGTACTTTGAATTTCCAGCGGGTTTAGGCACTGCTATTAATTTCTTATCTTTTATAAACTCTCCATCATCAAGCTGGACATCTATTCCAGCTCTTACTTTTTCTTCTTTTGCTCATTTCTCTTAGTACATCATCTTTAAAAAAATGGATATTGATATGTTATATCAGTTATTATCATATCTTGAGTATAACCTTGAAAAATATGATGTAGGCGATTTTAAGACATCTTCTAAACTTTCTGCATAAACAGAAAATATTAATTTTTTTCTTTTTTTATAAAAGTTTATTGTTTTCATTTTTCTCCTTTCAAATGTGAGTAGATTTTCAAATTTATTAACTTTTTTTATAGTTTTTAAATAGAAATATTTTTAAATTAAACTAGAATATTGCTCTAAGAGTATAAATTTCCACCATTGTTTATAACTTTTTAAAGTCTTGTTTGTCGCATTATATCTAATTTCTATTCCATTAAATCTCAAAAATATCATTGTTTTGATTGAAATATAGTTCTAAATAAAAAAACACATTCTTTCTTTTTCCAGATTGAACAGCTGTTCCAACACCTAATCCAAAAAATACCAATTTTTCATTTATAGCAATAGATGTAGTTCCATCAGGAACCAATGACCCACCATTATAAAAAAGTAAGATTGTTTTTTTCTTGTTAGATTTTTCCAATTTCTCCAAAAAGCGAGTTGTTGTCTAAAGGGATAAAATTAGTAACATTTGCAGAAATATCTTGGTTTTTGTTTTTAAACATTTATACATCTTTCTAGTATTTCTATCATAATAAATATAATTAGGATTTTTTTACACCCTCATCTTGTATATCACCACCATATCCATAAGCTCCTGCTAATCTTGCTAACATCATTCCCTCTAATGCTTTTTCCTTCTTCTGTTCCAAGTTGTACTATCCCAGCCTTTGCTCTTGTTGCTCCTTCTTTTTATTGTAGATAAGCTATTATCCATTTCACCTATTTTTTTATCTATCAATTCTGAATTGTGATTAAATACTTCAATATCATAATAATCACTGCCTTCTGGTTGTGCTAATCTTATATTTTCAGTATACTTTTGCCATTTTATTTATCTCCTTTCACCATAGATATTTTTTTATGTGTTTTAGTTTTTAACTCATTATTTTTAAAATTTCCTACTTCATTCTGTTTTATGATACTTACCTACTACTGCACTATCTTCATATAATCTAGTATCATAAATTTCTTTATGAGTTTTTTTAATTTCAATCCATTATGTAATAAATAAGCTACCTGGTTATGTGTGTTGTATCTAAATTCAATACTAAAAATTTAGATGTGCAGGTTTTTATAACTTCTATTACTGCCTTAAAGTTTTCAATATTTTTAGGTATTCCAACAATAGATGTAAATAGTATTTTTAAAAAGCATAGTTTGAATTATCTTCTACAACCTCAATTTCTCCATTTGTGAAAGTTTTAGCAACTCTTGCTATCATCTCTTTTGTAGTAGTTCCATAACTTCTTAACTTAGAAATTAAATTCTCTCTTCTTTCTTCAATATTGCTTGTTTTATCTCCAACACTTAAACCAAATATTCTTTCCCAAATTGGTAAGGACCAGGTAGCAGTATAAATAAAAAAATTGATTTAATACATCTTTTTGAGATTAAATCAACTGTATCTAATTCTTTTTCTATTATTTCTTGTAATAAAGTTACTTCTAAAAATACCTCTGTAATACTTTTGGCATATGCCTCATTAATCTTTTTAGCTTCCAACTATATCACCTCTTTTTTTGTAAAGTGATTGTTGTTAATTTTGGAATCTCCTCAGCTGCTAACTGTACATTTAAAGTTGTATTATTTATTTTTTTAAGTCATCATAATCACTAACCCCTTGAATATTTAATAATATATTTCCTAATTGTGCATAACTTACGTAATCCTGTTTAAACCCTACTTTCCTAAAAATATTCTTTTACTTTTTGTTTCAAATTCTGTTTTTACTTCATCAAATTTTTATATTTTTTTAGAAATTTTAACAGTACTTGAAATTGATATAGCTTTTACCTATTGCACTCTTTTACTGTAACAGTAGCCCCTATTGGTCTGACTTCTTCTAAATAATCTCTTACTCTTTTTTTAATAAAGTTTCATCAGCTTCATGAATATCACTATTTACTACAACTACCTTTACAGTACCATTACCAGCCCATAGTGGAAATACTTTTAACTCCTCCTACTCCTTCAACTTCAAAAAGCCCACTTTTTATAGTGATAGATGTTTCCTGATGTTACAGGCTCTCTAACTTTAAAATAGTATCTCTCTCTTAACTCGTTATCACTTTCTCCATCATATCCGTCCACTGTTTCAGCAGGGTTATTAACTTCATTTAATCCTGGAATAGTTACAGGAAAATTTGTAATAGTTCCTTTTGGAATATTATATATTTTTCCCATACTTTTCACTTTCAATAGGTACTTCTACACTTCCAGTAGCAGATATTGTTTTTTTCTTGTGTAGTTAAATAAATATAGGTATCACTTGCAACTTTGGTATTAATTTCTATTACTGTTCCTGGTACTCCTTTTATAATTACAGTACCTTTTGACTTAGTTGCTTTTTCTTCTAAATACTCCTACCTCTTTACATATATTATCTAAATACTCACCTTCTGCTGTTTCTGCAAAAAGAATTTAAAAAAATATATTCTAAGGTCTTTCTTATTTCTTCTATTTCTATACTTACAGGTGCTAAGTTGTCATAAAATAAGCTTCCTTCTGTCTTATCATATTCATCATTTACCTGGTTAAGCATATTTTTTTTAAAAATTTCTTTCCATTCTTTTTTTATTATCATAGATACCCCTCCCATTCAAATGTTTTTGAAGTTTTTTTAACACTACTTCAAATTTGGTTTTCAAGGTATGTTTTTCTAATTTTATATCAATATTTCTAATTTCTATTATTTGTTTATTTTTTTCTTCATTGTTTCAGTCAATTCTCTCTCAAACTCACTATATAAAAACAGGTGTAGGAAATCTTTGACTAAGTAACATAGCCTTATATTTCATCCCATATTGATTAGGTCCATTATATTTATAAATATTCCATTTATATTTTTTTCTGTTAAAAGAACCTTTTTCAATCCACATTCTAACAGCTCTTTCATCATCTGTTTTTATTAATTGTCCATTTGATTTTTAATAACTTCTTTTTTTGAAAGTCTATCAAAAATGTTTTACCATTACTGTTTTTTTACTATTATTTGTCTCTTGTTTAGAGTAATCAACAAAAATCTATTTTTTTGGTAATATTCCCATTCTAAACTCACCTCTGGAGCATAATTAAAAAAACATCTACTACAAAAAAACTTGTCCTCCTCTGTATTAGGTATAACAAGCACATACATTCCTTTTTTTAGATTAAAAAAACTGTCTGTAATATAAATTTACCTTTATCTTTATTGTCTTTTTTTACTTGAACTAGATTTGTATGAACCAGTATGTCCTGTTAACATTAAATTTGTATCTCCAGCACTATCATTCCCAGCACCACTAGTATTTAAATTTCTAATGTTACAATTAGTAGATCTATTACCTTCACTTTCAAATTCTTTCATAGTGCATTCAATAGCCAATCTATTAGTTATTGCATTAGATAAATAAATCTTATCACTATCAATAACACCATAACCATTTAAAAAGTTCAATAGAGATGTCAGGGAGAGGCTTTAAAAATTTTTCCTAAAAACAGCACCTATTGGACTTGGATTTTCTCTTTCTCTAAATTTTTTTCTGCCACTGCTATATCCCAAGACTTTTTGGTTTTCACTCACTCCATAAACACCTCCAGTTTTTAAATTGATTCTGTGGATTCCATTCTGCACAGTGTGAGAACTTTCTTTTTATCAGATACTCACCTTTTTAAATTAAAAAGTGGTAAATCAATATCAATCACTCTACCACTCTTAACATTATCATCACCAAGTACATCAATACTAAAAATCCTCAGTGATTTTATTTAACTTTTTAATTCATTCTTTGCGACTAAATTAGCTTTTAGAAAAATTCTTTTTCGTCCAATGTTACCACTTCTTGTAGCATACCATACTTTTTTTAATACTTTCGCTATCTTGTTCTTTTTCCTACTGTTCTAACTGCTTCTTTATTTTTGTGTTATAACCAAAATTGAATTCTTCATATCAACTATTGATCACTTAATGAAACTTCTCCAATGTTTTTTTAGCTACATCTATAAAAAGTATTTTTTTGTGCATTTCATATTGTCCAATAACTTTTATTTTTGAATGGTCCTACTTTTTAGAGTACCTTTATCATACTCAATAAAAAAATTTTTTTAGAATTGAATTGTGAACATTGTTCTATGATGTCATAAATAATGTCTGAGATAGTCTTATCCTTGTAAATTTTATCTATCTTAGTATCTAATCCACTTACTTCAACTTTTATTCCAATTTCACTGCATAAGGACTTAATACAGTCATTCCCTATCATCTTTTTAAATTGCTTTTATAATAGTCGATTTATTCAAGTACCAAGCCATATCATAAGCAGTAAATGATGTAGTCTTTCCATTAGGGTTTTCTGATACAATTATAGCTTGTACCAATGTTTCTCCTTTATCATTGATTATTTGAACAGGATCACCTAATGTAATGTCATAGAGAAAAAGATAGATTTTTTTATCAAACTTATTTACTGCTAGTTCAAAACTTATTTCAACTCCTAATGTGTCAATACTATCTCTCCATGTCAAATCTCTTATGTAATTAGTTACATCTATTTCTTTTACTATTGTCCTATACATTATTATCAACCTCACTAGGTAAAATATATTCTTTTATATCTAAGGTATATGGAACATCTCCAGCCTTATCTCTAAAAAAATAAGTAAAATTATATCTGCATAGCATATTTAAGACCACTCTGTACTTATCAACTATAATAATTCTTAAAGGTACTCTCGCATCTCTATACTTTTCAAAAAAAGTTTATATAGTATTTTGGAGATTGAAAAATTAAAGAAACTTACAAAACTATATCTTTTTAGATGGAAAAAGAAGAAAAATGAAAAAGCTTCTAAGTCCTTTACCACCGATTAAATTAAGAGTTTTTTTCCATTAATTGTATTAAACTCCTCATCCATTGTTTCACAGTTTACTGGCTCTATATTTTTGGACTACTGGAATATTAACTATTTCTTGCTGTACTCCATTATCTTCAACTATAAAAAATTATATTCATTTTTCTTATCTCCTATCCTACATATTATTTAAAGCTGCTAAAAATCTTATTTGCTGTATATTCTCCATATTTTTCCATATGTTCTTTTTCACCTATGAAATTACCTCCAATATGGATATGTACCTCTACCTTTTTTTATTTGAACTTTTCTTATTTTCAACCTCTTTTTATAATTACTTGTTTTTTTCAGTATTATTCTTTTTGAAGTGATTTACCCTCTTCATGACTTAGAATTTGAGTTCCAGCAGGTAAAATTGCAGTTTCATCTCTTCCACCTTCATTAATTCCTGTTACTCCACCTTTGAAATATGCTGTACCTAAAGCATGTCTTGGATTCTTAACTGAGGTAGTTGATGAACCAGTTTTATTACTTCCACTAATTGAATCAGTTGTTTTTAGTTGTTTTTTTCAGTTATATTAATTGTTTTATCATCAACAGGTGTACTATTCCAAAATTTCAACTTATCAATTAGTCCACCAAAGGCTTTTTTTGCGGTTTCGATTGGGTGTAATATAGCATCTAATGCATTCATTAAGCTATCCCAAGCACTCATAAAAAGTACCAGTAATAAAAATCTGTTACTTTATTAAAAGCCTTCTTTTTAACTTATCTAATGCACTTACAACTCCATCCCAAATAGCAGTAAAAAAATACCACCAACCACATCACAAACACCTAATATAACATCTTTCACATAATTAAATGCACCAACTAAGTTATCCCATAAAGTCATAGCAAAAATCTTTTTATAGTTTCCCAATTTTTGAGTAATTACATCTTTTAAAAAAATAGGAATGCATTAATCATAGCACCTACAGGGTTTCCAAACTTAATTATAAATTTGAGTACCTTGCCTAATGGATTATTGTCTAATTTTTTTCCATAATTCTATAGTTTTCTTTTTAACTAAGTCCCAATTTTTTTACATAATAACCATATACCACCAACCAATAAGGCAATAGCTCCTATAACTATTCCTATTGGGTTTTGCATTCATTGCAACATTTAAAGCCCATTGCTTTTATAGTTAATTGTCCTGTTAATATTGCAGCTATTGTGTCCAAAGCATTTTTTTAGTTTTCATATAACCAAGATAAATCATTTCCTTATTATTTCTTATTGTCATTGCAATGTTATATGCTACTATTGCTCCAACAAGAGTATAAACGACAGGACTTATTCTATCCCAATTATTTATTATGCCTTGTGCTATATCTATTGCAACAGTTCCAGCATTTGATAATATTTGCCAAGTTTCTTCTAATGCTGGTTTAACTTTTTTTCAAATATTTTTTTCCAAACATATCCTTAATTTGTGTTATATAAGGTTCTGCTCTTGTAACTAATTCTTCAATTTTATCTGCAATTCCTAAAATAAAATTTTGAATAGCTGGTATTTTAGTTTCGAACCATTCAGCAAACTTTCCAAGATATGGTAGTAGTTTCTTCCCTACTTCTTCTTTCATATCTCCCCAAGCATTTTTTTAGTAGCTACAATTTTACCTTCATCTGTTTCACGAAGAGCCTTATTTGTTCCACCAATAGATTCATTTAACTTTTTACTGATAAACTCCATTCTTTGCTCTTGCTTCATAGTCTTAAATAGCTTTTCCTCAGCAGCAGTTAAAGATACTCCATATTTTAAAAGACCTTTTGTTTTACCATTCATAGCCTTACCTATAACATCAGCCATAGCAACTGCATCTTCTTGAGTTCCATTTAAACCTTTTTTTCTTTTGGCTATCATATCATTTAAGTTAGGCATTAATTTTTTTAATTTGGTCACTTTTTAAAACCATAAACAGCTAATTGATTTGCTCCTGCTAATGCAACTTCATCTCCAATTACACCTACATTTTGTAATGCACTAGCTTCATCTTTTTATTGCTTGTATTTGCTCTTTACTCGCATTGCTTGTCCGTTTCATAGTAGTTTCAAGTAATTTCTCAATTCTTACCTGATCCTTAGCTGCATCAATAGATTGTTTTGCAAATAAAACTGCACCAGCAGTCAATGCACCAAATCCAATAGCTCCCCACTTAGCAACTGTTTTCATTCCAGATTTTTATTCTATTGGTAAATGCTTTTTACTTGTCTTTCTGCCTTTTTTTAAAAGCATCTTTTTGTTTCTTTTACAGTTCTATTTGCTTTCTGTAATGGTGTTGTGAACTGGTCTTTTTAAACTTAGTAATATAGCAATATTTTTTTGCCATTTAAACCTCCTTTCTTGCAATAAAAAGAGTAACACAAAGTCACTCTTAATTCTATTAGTTTATTCTTTTTATTTCTAATATATCTTCTAAAAATAAGTACATTATTCTTTAATACATCATAATGTTTTTTTGCTATTTCTTTAAACATCTTATCATCTGAATTTTTTTAATTCATCAAACATAGTATCAATATGGTTTCTTATAAATGAAAGGACTATAAATGGACGATGTGGTCTTTTTATTCTAACCTCAAAGTCATCATAACAAGGTCTTAATCTATTAAAAATCTTTTTATTGTTACATAAGTATAACTTAATTTTGTATTTAGATAATTACATATATTGAAAAAGCATTTTTTTAAAATCTGTATCTCCAATTTTTTTGAAATAAATCTTGACATAATTCAATTAAATTTTTATTTTTATCATCATCACTAAAATTTGAAATTTCAAAATTATGAGCAAATGTATTTCTAATGGTATTTATTTTTTTAAAAAAATCTACTTTTGTCTTCTTTTGAAATTAATCCTAGATAGTAAGCAAGATTAATTTTTAGTATATATTGTGAGATTTTTTTCAACTAAGTTTTGTGAATTTGTGTCTTCAATAAAAAAATTAATTAAAACTTTTCCTAAATAATCATCAAGAAAAAGCAACAAAAAGTTATAGCAATTCCTCTGTCTGTTTGATTCTTAAATTCTTTATAAAGAATATTATAAATTCTTTTCATTTTTCTTTTTTTATTTCTTCTTCTTTTATTATTTATTCTATCCATCATACTTGGAATCATATTTATCACACTCCATAAAAAAACATTTTTTTAACATATAGAGTCTAATTCTTTTTGTTTTTAATTTGTCAAGAATAAACACAATTTTATAAATTTTTTTATTCATCCTTTCAATTTCAAGCTCCATTGTTGCTATCATAAATAACTTTTTCGTCATAAGATAAACTCAATAGATACTTTATAGAAAAAGCCTTTTTAAAGTATAAAAAGAGGAATGCCATATCGGCATCCTCTAATATTAGTTTTTATATCTTCAATCTCTTCTTCTAAGACTTTACTAGCTTTTATCAGATTCTTCACCTAATCCATAAAGGTTTAGAATAAAGTTAGATAGCTTGTTTATTTCCCTAAATTTTTCATCAAATACAGGTATTACAATTTCATAAGGTTGTGCTACTTCATAAGTCTTTTTGCAATTCTTTATCATGTAAAATAGGACAATGTTTATAGATTAATTTACAGTTAGCATTGTAAGCTGCTTCTGTTGTTTTTTTTCTTCTGTACTATCCATAATTTTTTTATTACATCTTTTTGCTTTTATGTTTTACAACTTCTATTGTTCCACCCAATACTTCTGAATTGAATAATACCACTTTCATTTTATCGTTTTCTGATTGTTGTTTCTTTTGCAATTAATATTTCTAATGTTATATTTTTAGCCATTTTTATATCCTCCTTATATCATATCTATATATCTAAAATGTGAAAAAAACTAAAAGGAACTTCTTCCTCTCTTAAAAGCTTTATTTTCAAATTTTAACGCCATTAATTCACTAATTGTAACGCCTGTTAATTCAACTCTTTCTGCTCCATAAGCTGTTGGGTCATCTAGTTTTTGCAACTATTTTTAAAATCAGGCATATTACCATTTCTTATCCCATCTGCTAATAGTTTTCCAATAGTTGTATCTATTTTATGGAGTGTCATAGTTCCTTCACCAGTAAAGCCCATATATCTTTTTTTGACTTTCCTAGTTCTCCCATAATATCCACATCTTCATATTCTAATGTAACCTTAGCCTCAAAAAGATTTAACAGAACCTAATTCTTCTCCATCTAGCCATACAGCACCAAATGAACCTCTAATTATCTTGTTTTTTTATCCATTTTTATTAGACATTATTTACCTCCATTTCTTAGAACATATTAATTGTAAATTTAAAGTCTTCAACAGCATTTAATATCTTAATTTTTAGCTTTCATAAATACTTTTTTTCTTAAATGCAGTCTTTTTAACTTTTTCATCATCCCATTCTTCCACTTCTTTTTACCTACTCCAAGCCATGCTAATCTTTGTGCTTCAACATCAACTTCTGAATAGTTATCATATTCTTTATCCAAAATATCCTCTTTCTCTAATTCTTTGAAATAAGCATTAATTGCAGTAAAGAATAAAACTTGATTATCATATTTGTTTTTATACTTACCTATCCATTTCTTGAATGTTGAGTAAATATCATCTCTCATTAAGTCCATAGATTCAATTATGATAATGTCTTTCATATCTTCAGTTTCATCTTGTGTAATTTCTTCTAAAGATGTACATGCTCTTGCTACTCTTATATCTCCTTCATCTTTATACAAACAGAAACCACCTTTATCAATAACATCATCTATTTCATCAAATATAGAAACTTCCTTTAAATTCCACATAGAAAGCTAGTAGCTGATCTAGTCATTGGTAACCCTGCTAACATTCCTAGAATTGTTGGTACATATTGCCAACCTTCAACTTCTCCTCTATTATCTACAAATGTAACCTTGTCATTCATTAAGTTTACTATGCCTTTGTTATCTGGTTTGGTAGCCTTAAATACAACAGCTTTATAAGTTTTGCCTGCTTTTTCTTACTGACTTTATCCAAGAAACAAGAGTTGCAGTATCTCCATCTTTCCCATCATAAGCTAACCCTAGCCAGTTAATTCTTTCTTGTGCAACTTTTTTTAATGTGTCAGATAATGTTCCATCTTTAACATTGAATACGACCACTTTATTTGGAGTGTATTCAAAGCTATCTTTAATCAATGGTAATATTTCAGCAGAATAATCATCACTTTTTTTATATCAGTAATATCTTTGTATACCTTTCTATCCCATTGTTTAGTAGATTCTTTTACTATTAATCCAACTATACCTAATTGACTTCTCTTAACAGCTGTTACTGCTAATTGTTTAAAAAATTATTTCAATACTAGGTAATCCCATATATTTAACCTCCTATTTCTTATCAAAACGATACTCTAATTCTTCCATCATTTCGCCATCTATATCATTTTCTATCTCTTCCATACTTAAACTATCAAAACTTGCTATTAATACTCCATCTTCAGTTTCTTCAAACTCTATTTCATCAATAGGAATAGCAAAAGTTTCATTTACCCATAATGTACCTAAGAAAGCATTTTCAATTTCATCAGATATTTTTAATCTTTCTTCTCTTCCTTTACCAGGTAAAGTAGAAAAAAATAAATTCTAATTGTAAAAATTTCTTTCCTTAAAAAGTTGTCATAAAAAGCACTTGTTTTAAGTCTATCTAACTCTGTACGAAAAGCTTGGTCTATTAAAAAGCTTCAGATAAATCTTTACTATCAATTTCTATTTTTAGGAAATGTTTCTTTCAATTTTGTATTAACTGCTTTTTAGTATCTGACTTAATTTAATCATTAGAAACCTCCATTTTTTTAATAACTTCATCAATAAAGTTATCTGCAGCTTTTAAAAAAATTCATCTTGAAACTCTCTCTGTGAATCTTCTAAAATATGCTCTCCTTTTTTTAAAACCATGTTCTTTACCAGTTTTATCTTTTTATGATATGCCCATTCTCTATTAAATGAGCATGAGGCATTGAGTTATAAACTCTAACTGTATCTTCTTCACCTTTATATTTATAAACTTTCCCTCTTTTTAAAAACCTTTCAAATAGTTACCCTTTTTACTTTTTACCTTAGATTTTTGCTTTCTTTTTTTAGCCTTAGCTTTTTAATTTATTACCTTGTTTTTTTGTAAGAATTTTTTTAGCCTCTTTTGGGTATTTTCTAGCAAGTCTTAATACTTCTTCTTCAAGTTCTTTTTAAATCATCTGTTGAAAAAAACTCCCATTTCTACTCCTCTTTTCTTACACAAAAAAACTTCTATGAACTGATTATCTTTAAAAATCTCTGTTGAAATAAATAACTTCATACTTCAATCCCTCATAAATAAAAAAACCAGTCCTTTTTTTATTCCAGGAACTGATTTTACTCTAAATATGAATTTGAATTGATGTTGATTTTTCTTCTGTTCCAGCTCCTCCATTTTTTTACACTAGAATTTAAAGGAACTATTTCACAGTATACTTTTTAAATAACTCTGGCTTTTTTTATCATTTTCTCCAAGTTCATTAACTGTGTCTATCATATAATAGACATCAATAAGATGTCTTAATCTCTTAGTTATATCATTCAAAGTTATCACCCACTTGCAACTGAGTTAATAAACTTCTAGCTGTATAACTTAAATCTTTACTTTCCTTTTTGCTCTCTGTTATCATACCAATCTTGCACAAGTACGCAAGCTAGAATTTTAGCCCTTTTTAATGAACTTTTCTTTTGTTACTTTTTTTTATCAAAGTCATTTTATTGCATCTCTAAGATAATCTATTGCTGCAATCATTAAAGATTGCAACAATGTATCATCCTCATTGTAATCAATTCTTAGATAATTTTTAGCTTCTTCCAAAGTTAAAATATCTTCCATATTAATCACCTATTAAGCTGTTTCAATTTCAAGATATTTCATTGCATTTTTTTATCAACTTTTTTTAATATCAAATCTTTCTATTGCTCTAATATAAGTAGCATTCTTAGTAAATCCAGCTTCAGTTGATACTGCAAGTTCTAAACCTTTTCTGTCAAAGAATGTTATAAATTCTTCTAAATCTCCAACAAATACTGGGGCTTTTTGTTCCATTCATTTCTAATTGAGCATCTGATAACATAATTATTTCTCTTCCTTTAAAAAGTTTTTTTAGTTTCATCTTGTAAGCTAGTACCCAAAAAGTGGTCTACCTTGTTTATCTTTTTACTTTGTCTAAAAATATCAAAATAAGTTTGATTCATAAAAAAACTTTTTGAATTTGATGATATTGCTGGATCTAATCCTTTTATTTAAAAGCAGTTGTTATTGCATCATAATCAGTTGCTTGTTCTGGATTTAAAGTTTTTAAAATAGTTAATATCTTTTTTTGTTTTCTGTATTTACAGCTTTTTTTAACGAATCTTTTTACCTATATAAGCAGTTAAATTTGTATTTTTCATCTGCAAGTAAACTATTTGATATTGGGATAATATCTCCATAGTCAGCAACATTATATGTAACTTGTCCAAAAATCTATATCAGATTGACCTATTTTCATTCAATTCTTCAAAAGCTATTAATTCACCTGTTCCATCTGTTTCAACAGGCATAGTTCCCTTTAATGAAGTTACAGGTAGAATATTACAATATTCTTTCAATGCTATTTTTGTTTCTTCTTAATTCTTTTTATTTCGTTGAATTGCTCAGTTGGTACTAAATATCCACCTTTTTCCGTCTGTTGCTTCTACTTGCCCTGGTGTTCCAGCTGCATTTAAAAAAATTGTTTTTCTTCTTCTGTTATAGATTTTCCTAATAGAACTCTATTATAAATTCTATTAACATTCATTTCTTCTTTTTGTTCCCTAATGGTGCTTTTATTACCTTTATTCATAACTGTTAAAAGCCTCCTCTGTTTCTGCTTCTTTTTATTCTATTTTCTAAATCTTTAAAACCATTTAACTTAGCATGTGCCTCTTCAATCTTTCCACTATCTTTTAATGATGTGATCTCATTTCTAAGTATTTCTAATTCCTTTTTTTAATTCTACTGATTTTTTTCATAATTAAATACCTCCTATTAATAATGCAATCTCAATTTCCTTATTCAATTTATCAAGTCTTGCTTGTTCCTTTTTTTACTTTTTCTTCACCAATTTTTTTATTTAATAAATTTTCTGGAATATGCTTAAATTTATTTTTTTTGTTTCTATACAGTTTAAAAAATTCTACTTTTTTTCAGAAGTTTTTTTATATTAAATACTCCTGGAGCATCTTCCCCAGTAAACCATTTTTTTCTTCTTTCATAAAAATCATATATTTGCTCTCTTGTTACACCTTCAATAGCTTTTTCCATATAAGCATTAACAAGTCCTTCATCAAGTTTATTTAGAACTTCAATATACTTTTCTAATTCTCCTGCATTTCCTGAAACTCTTCCCCAAGCTCTATGTATCATTAAATATGCATTACTTGGTAAAAATAATTTCATCACACCCAAAAGCAATTATAGATGCAGCACTTGCAGCTATTCCATCAATATAAGCTATTGTTTTTTTCCTTTATGATTTTTTTAATCATATTAGAAATTGCTATACCTGCATAAATATTTCCTCCAAAAACTGTTTATATGAACATGGACCTCTTTATTTTTCTGCTTTCTTTTTAAAGCATCTTTTTATATCCAATGGATATATATTAGTATCTTTTATTCCCCATACTTCTTCTAAAAAAACCATCATTTTTCTGAATCACTTTCTATATCGCCATTGATATAAATTTCAGTAATTTCTATTTGATTTCTTATTTCTAACCACTTATTTTTTTACTCACTTTTAGCACCTCCTTTTTTTCATAAGCTATTCCTAATTTTTTTCTAATGGCACTATAACTTCCATTCATTACAATTACATCACCTCCATCTATTGCAGTAAGTCCTGCCTTTTTTTCTAGCTTCATTTATTGTGTATATTCCACTTTGAACATACTTGGTTAAACATTCAGCCTGTGTTTTTTTAGATCCCCTTTTAAAAATACTTGCTACATTAAATTCAAAATGTAACCCTTTTAATCTTTTCACTTTCTGTAAGAAGTTTTTAAATTAAACTCCTCTTCATAGAGTGTCAGAATATATAAAAGAGTATCAATATAAAAAGTCAAGTTTTTGCATTTCTGAGTTTGCATAGCTTGACTTATCATAATCATTCAAATGATTTGGCTTTTACTCCAAAAAGCAGCTGCTATTTGTAAAAGCTGTATATTTTTTTAATTCAAAAAAATTGGCTATCAGTTAATTTTAAATCTAATGGAACTATATCCATTCCAGGTGGTAATGGTAATATTCCTGTTGGATTGCTTTCACTGCTAATAAATTCTTCTATCTTTTTCTAGCATTTTTCTTTTTGTAATTCTTTGTTTAAATCACCTGTATATCTTAAAATTGCCTTTGAAGTTAAGCCTCTATCATATAAATTATTTAAGTATTTTTTTGACTTGCTTTTTACTCCATTTAATGTTGTAGCCAATGTTTCTCTTACTGACATACCTACAATACCATCTTTGCTTAAACCACCTTTTAAATGTAGTATCTCATCTTTTTGAAATAGATAAATTTTTCCCATCTTTGTTATATTCATAATATAAATCTTCTTTACCACTGAATATTTTTTTGCATTGTCTATCCATATTTTAACTTTTTGAGGGTGTAAAGGATAAATACCTACTAAATGTCCTCTATTATCATAACTTAGATAAGCATAAGCATTGCCGTGATGGTTTCTCCACATTTCCATTAATGTCATCATAGGTGTTGAAGTCATGAATGGGTTTGGTGAAAATTTCAATTTTTTGTAATGCCTCATGATTTAATATTTTGTTATTATCATTATCCTTCAAGTGTAAAGATAGTTTTCCAACACTTTCAGATAATACTTTTAAGCAAGTAAAAATATGTTACTTCTGATAAATCTGAACTTACATTTATTCCAAAAAAATTCACCAAAATTCATAGAATTAATTGCTGTTTTTCTGCTTTTTCCTCTCCTTTATTAAAAAAATTTTTCTAAATATATTCACTCTATCACCTCCTTTTTATTGATTAAATCAAGCCATTCTTCAACAGCTTCATCATTATTTACTGTTTCTTTTTTTATTTATTAGCATAATCTTCCAAGCATCTATTATTGCATCAACAGGATCTATTCTATTTTTTTGAGATTGTTTATCAATTTTTTTCTCCAAAACTATTTGAAACAGTTGTAGCATTAGCAATGGACCATTTTAATAAACTGTTTCTCTTATCGTATAAAAATTTGAACTGCCTCAACTGATAAAGCAAAAATCCACTGTTGCATCATTTAAACTTTTTGCAGATTGTTTAACTTCTGTTGGATCACAATCTAAAAAAATCTAAATCACTTAAAAAACTTCCAGCATTGTGAGCATCATACCCACACTCTAAAAATTTTTAATATTATATCTTTCAATTACTTCTTTTAAGTGAGTAACAATAAACTTATAATCAGTCTTTATTCCAAATGCTCCAGTAGTCAATGTTAAAAGTCCTCTCTTACCCATATCCTATATGGGACATCATCAGTTTTTTTCATGTTCTGCAAGTCTTAACTCTGGCATAAACGAATGGCTATAAATATATATTTGATTATTTTTCTAATGGAAATACTAAGGCTATACTTGTTAAATCTCCACCCTTAGATAAGTCAAAACCTAGATAAGCCTCTTTCCCTTTCATATCTTCAAGTGTCAGATTGCTTTTCACATTCTTTTGAATTTACTCAAATCAATATATTGTCCATCTTTTTGCAGTTACCCACATATTTAATTGCTTTGTTAAGAAGTTAGTTAATTCATCTCCACCTTTCTCTTTTTGCATCTATTGCTTTTTGGCTATATAAAGCTATTTTCTTTTTTTGTTTGGTGTTATCCCATCTTCCTCAAATAAAAAAATAAGGATTAGATTTGAGCCAATTTTTTTCCAGTCCCATATATCATCATCTTATCCATTTCACATATAAAAAAATAAAAAGAGTTTCTTTTTCAACAACTCCTCTAATATCTTTTTCACAAAATTTATAGTGTTCATAACAGAATCCATTTAAGTTAAAATCCTGCTGTTGTAATAGCCAATGTTAAAAGCATTCTCAACATCAGCTTGACCATCTAGCAACAGTTTATACATCTGATTATTTTTGGTGTGCATGTAACTCATCACATATGGCCAGAATATTTCCAAAAACCATCCATTGATTTGGTATCTCTACCTATTGACCTTATAACAGTTCCAGTTGCTAAACTTTTTATAGTTCTATCATGTTCTTTTTATTTTATAAAGTTCACTTAGATCACTATCAGACTCTATAAAGTTTCTTATTTCATCCCATACAATATTGGCTTGATCTTGCTTTAGTTGCAGCACAGAATATCCTATCTTTATTTCCTAACAATGTACTAAACATTGTAGATTCTGCTCCTGATAAGAAACTTTTTCCATTTCTTCTGCCTACTTGCAAATAAGCCTCTCTAAATCTTCTTTCTTTTGTTCTCTTTTTTTCTTCCATCCATGTAATGAACCTATTATAAACTCTTGAAAACCTCTTGTTTTTAAATTAGTTCCATCTTTTTAATGTTAATGTATTTGCAAAAATTTATAGCAAATTCTGCCTCTTCAACATCAAATTTATACTCTAATTTCTTATTTTTTTAAATCGTTGAGGTGTCTTTTTACATGCTAAATACTCCTTTCTGCCTGCTATTTTTTTACCATTTACAACTAATTTTGCATAGGCTGTTGTCCTATCTTTTTATCATATTAGCCTTGCTTTCTTGTTTTTAACAAAGTTATAAATTTATTTTTCAGCAGGTTCTTCTCTAATTGGTACAACTAATTTTTAATCTATCTGTAGTTGCAAGTCCTAATTTTTGTTGAGCATTGCATTATTTGTTTTACATATTTTTTTCCTGGACATTTATTAGAGGGTTTATAATTTTAATTTCTCCATTGGCAGTTTCTTTATAGCAAATGGAACCTTCTTTTTGTAATTTCTTACTAACATTTACATAGCTGTCATAAGAGTTACAGTAGATGGCTAATATCCCTAAATCTAAGTTGTCTAAAATATTTACTTTTCCTGCTTCAAAAACAATTCTGTCAAATTCTTCTTTTTGCAGCTTTAGATAACCAACCAGGAGCAATTAAATTATCTCTATCTATTTTTCAATTTTTCTTGTTCTTGTCTAGCTTTTTATTTTTTTCTTTTCCGATTTTTTTCCTGAACTTATATCAATAATTTTTTTCTACTTCTTCCTGCCATATTTTTTTCACCTCCATAAACTGAAAAATTTCATTTCTGGCATTTTCTCCAGAAAAAGAGGGAAGCAGTATCAAAAGCCAAAGACCAAAAAAACTTTTTGACTCCCCCTACTTATAATAATTTTTTTAATTATATTAAATAAAACTTCTTTCATTTTTATTTTTGCTTTCTAAATTTTTTTATTATACTCTGAATGGATGTAGGCATGTGTTTTATCACTTATCCATATTAGGTTATTAATATCTAAGGCTTTGCTTCTATCCTCTTCTAACTCATCTATATGATGTGAGAGAGTACCTTTAATTATATTATTATTTATAACCAGTTCATATAAATCTAAACCATTGGCTTTTAACTTACATAGTGTAGTCATGCTCTTCCAAGCCTTACTATGATAAAACTCAGCATTATCTTTTATTCCTGAACTCTCTATCATATATCTTATGCCTTTCCTTTGTACAACTGCATACTTCATTTATTCCTATTTTCTTTCCACACTTACCACATATCTTCATTAACATAATTAACCTCTTGAAATAAAAAAGACACATCGCATGATGTGTCTTTTTAAAAAGATTTTTAATTTTTTTCTTTAAATATTCAATTAATGCCTTTTCTATTATAGTTGTAAGTTTTTTTCATTTGGATATTTTAATTCTATTTCTTTGAAAAAGCTGAGGATCGATTCTAAAAAGTTTTATTAAGTTTCTTTTTACTTGCATCTAACTTTTTCCGACCAGCTCCTTCTCTTGCTCCACCAGATGCCATAATTAACTCCTTTTTATTTTTTTAAACTTAATCCATCTAATTAAATTATAAATACATAATATCAATATAATTACAGCTAATAGTAAGTTTCTAAAGTAAAAATTTACTAATATAAGTACTGATACTATTATTGATAATGTTAAAATTGAAATATTTTTCATTGATTCAATGAGTAAAAAATTGATATAATATATAAAGCAAGGGAGGGTTGTTATCCCTCAACTGCTTTAGCTATTACTCTATGATTATCTTTATTAACTCTATAACCACGACCAGCAGTTCGAGTATTAAGATTATCATTTGTAGTAGCTCTTTTTTTATTTATTTTCCTCCTTTCTTTGGTTTTTCGGCTTTTTACTCATCTTTTCACCTCCTTATGTATTTATTATAACATAAGTTTTTTTGATTTTTTGCAAGTATTTTTTTCAAAAAAATATAAACTTTTTTTAGAAATTTTTTTAGGATTTTTTTACCAGTAGTAAAACTATGGATTTATCTATATTTAATTAAGTTTTTGACTAATGGTATTTTTTTAATAAAAAAACTACTAAAATTACCACTAATTTAAATATAAAAAAAGCCTAGACATCTCTTTGCCTAGACTTTTTCACATTAATATTATACCATATTATAAATTCATTACAAGTCGCATTTTAGTCGCAAATTTTATAAAAATTTTCTTTAAAAATTTCATCAGGAAATATTAACTCTGATAATTCTGTTATTAACCTACTTCTATTTCTGAAATATGTAGCTCTATCTATTCCTAACTTTTTCTGCAACTTCCTCAACTGAATAACATTCAAAATATTTTTAATGGAATTAGTTCATAATACTTATCTTCTTTTTATACCTTTAAGACCTGTTTCAATCAGTTCTATAACATTTTCGTATTTCAGTATATTCTGTTTAATTTCTTCTTTTTTTTAGTTCTACCTTTTTCTAAATCACTTAAATTATCATATTTATGTGCTAATACCACATCATAACTTACTTGCTTTTTTTATAACTACAAAATCTAACTCATTTCTTAAATTTTTCAATTCTCTTTTTAAAGTTATTATAGTGTTTTAGCATTAGTTCAACTTTTAGAATATGAATCAAATTCTAAGTTATTTTTTTATCCTCAGCTAGAACTTCTTTAACTATTTGTTTTACTTCTTTTTTTAGTCACCAATTCCACCTCTTCATTTTTTTGTACTTTCCATTTTTATAAGCATTCAATTTTTTTCTATATGCTTATTAAAATCAACATCTGATACTTTACATAATAGTAATAAATTTATAGTAGCAGTTATTAAGTCTAAGCCCTCTGCTATAAAAATTCTCTCTATTTTTTTATATAACTAAAACTATCTTTTGTTCACAACTTCATTTAATAGCTCCAGGTACTCTTCTTTTAACTTTTTCCAAGTTGAGCCATTGCTGTTGCATATGATATAGATTTATAGTTTTTTTAAGTTTATTAAAATTAATTTTTTTCTTTTATCTTTCCTATGTTCCCAGATATGAGTTTCTAAAATTGTACTAACACCATAAAAAAACTTTTTAAGCTATTTATAAAATCCTGAACAACTTCCTCTTGTTGCTCATCATTTAAAAACATTAATAGCTTTATAATACATGTTTCTAGTTTCTTCTATACCATTTAACAGATATTTTTATTTCTATGTTATATTTAATCATTTTACTCATCACTTCCAGATTAGAATAGTAATTGATATAGCTTCCACGATTGAAATTACACCTAATCCAAAAGTTATAATACTTAAATTATTCGATTTTTGAATTCGCAATTTTACAATTATCTTTTTCACGAAAAATAATGCTCTTGCCATTTTTTTGTCATTTTTTTCATAAAATTGAGAATAATTTTCTGCTTTCTCCCTTGCTTTTTCCTGCTTCTTCTGCTTGTGTTATGTAAAAAAATTTTTTTCTGCTTCTAATCTTTTTATTTCCAGTATTTTAGAATCTCTATTTCTTCTTTTTAAACTATCAATCTCTTTAACATAAGCCTTGTTGTCTTGCTTATTATGCCTTAGATTCTTAACTAGATTTAATAAATAATCTTCACATTCTTTTTATGCTGTTTAATTTACTAGCATTATAAATAACTCCAGCTTCTTTATTAACTTTAGTTATGAAAGTTCTTAAATAATCTCTTGTTTCTATTTTTTATTACCATTTATTCCTCCTTTAGTCTATAAAATATCAATTTTAACTCCAGTTCTAACCTTATCAACTTCAAAACCTTTAAAAAAATTGGAATTATATTAGTAGAATCATCATCTTCTATGTAGCCATATTCTTGCATTAAGTCAAAAAAATTATCTGTGCTGCATTGATATAATCAAATCTCCTTTTACTATCTCTAATGAAATAAAGTTCAATTTTATAAGGCTTTTCCTTACCTTTCAACATTTTTAAAAAAACTCATTTTTTTATTGACTAACCAATCTGCCTTTAGACTCTTTTTATATTTTTTTGCACTGTTTTAGAGTTTATCAATAATGTTTTCCCACTTTTCAAAGTTACAAATTGCTTACTATTTTTTTAGAACTTGGAGTATTTCCAGCTATAAATATCATTCTTTATTCCTCCCAAAAATGATTTACTCTTTGGCTTTCTCTTAGTTTGCCAAGTAAATTTAAACTCTTTTAACATTTCATTAAGCCTATCAGAAATTTTATTAATTCCTTTAAACTTTAAAAAAATTCAATCATTTCTTCAGCACTTAAATTTGTAGTTATTATCATTGGCTTTTCTGCATTATATCGAACATCAATTAAGCTATTTATCTTTTCTTTTCCCCATTCATCAGATATTTTTTTCTGAACCTAAATCATCAATGAAAAAGCATATCAGCCTCTTTTGCTGCTTCTAATAATTGAGTTTCAACTTGAAAATTATCTTTTATGGTTCTCAAATATCCAGCTAAGTTAAAAACTTAACACTGTATAACCATGCTCAGTTAAATAATTACATATACAGTTTTGCTAAGAATGTTTTTCCCAGTTCCACAACCTCCTCTAAACAATAATCCATCATTTATTTCAAGTACCTTGTCAAAACCTTTAACATAGTTTTTAATTTTTTTCTATACAATTCATTTTCTGACTTATTATTTTCTAAAATTGCATTTTTAAAATTATCTTTTCCAGAATTTCTGCTAGTTATTGATAATTCTTTAAACTTCTCAATTTTAGCTTTTATTCTTGCTTCTTTTTGACAAGAACATTCAATATATTTTTGTTCTACCCTCTGAAAATTCCAATAGAGTAGGTTCTCCACATTTTTTTCACATTTAGCTAAAAATCTTCGGCTCATTGTTGGTATTTTCTTCAGGTATATTTTCTAAAAAAATCTTTAACTACTGTATTTTTTTAGTTATTTCTTCTATTTTTTTGAATATTCAATTTATCCTCCTCTCAGGATTTCATCCATAGTTTTTGAGTAGTCTTTTTCTTTTTCCTGGTCCTCTTCTTTCTGATTGAGGGAATAATTATCTCTAAGACAAGCTATAATCCAACCATCACCTTTTTTTATTTTTTTATCAGCATATTCAAAAAAACCTGTTTTTATTCTTTTCTAGGTCATTAGAATATTTAATTATATTTTCAATTTTTTTATCTTCCTGTTTTTTTTATTAAAAAAATTTTTATCTCTTGTCTTATAATTCCAGCAACATTTTCCTTGTTGTTATTATTCATGTAGTTATTATTCATGTAGTTATTATTAGCGTATACATTTATGTTACTATTAGAAGTAACATTATTGTTACTATTAATAGTAACCTTTTTGTTACTATTAACATCTGTTTTAATAGTATCGTTTTTCGTTACTATTAGAAGTAACATTATTGTTACTATCAGATATGTTTACTAAATAATAAACATTACTTCTGTTATATCTTCTCTTTTTCTATAAGATTTAAATTTTTCTAACTCTTTAATAGCATCAGATATAGAGTTTCTTCTTTTTAAATTTAGTTCTTCACATAATTCTTCATAAGAATACATTATATAAGTATCTCCCTCTTCATCTATCCAGCCATTTTTCTTAGAAAGCCTAAATCTGTCGGACATTAAAAAGATATACATCAAATGCTGTTAAACTTAAACTCCCTTCTCTTCTCATTTTAAAAGAGAACTTTTGGGAATTTGAAAAAAAGCTCTCTTTATTTTTTTGTTATTTGATTGTTCCAAATTCCTGCCTCCTGCTGTTAATTATTTATTATTTTCAAAAAGACCTTGAACCATAGTGTCATCATTTATTTGTTTTTGGACTTTTATTATCCTCAGTAGCTTCTTCAATAAATTCACCTGTTTCAGCATTGATAATATCACCATTATTTTCAAGTATTTCAATTTCTTGTACTTCTGTACTCTTGTCATCTATAACTTTAAATGATTTTTTTCATCTTTTTGCAGCCATTTCAAGAAATTCAACAGACACTGGTAACCATTTTAATAGCTTTTTTTAACTACTGTTTTTTTGTGCCATTTCTTCAAAAATTCTTATTCCATACATCATTTTTATATGAACCTTTTCTGTACTTTTTCTTCATGATGTGTAACTTCATCTTTTTGTCATATATTCAAAAGCCTTAGCACCATCTTTTTAATATTGCTACAGCATAAAAAACCTTTTATTTCTCCTCTTTCATCAAAAATTTGGCTTATGTGTTAATGTTCTTGATAATCCATATTCAATGTTAAAATCATCATTTTCATATACTGTATAACTGTATATGTCAGATAACTGTCCACTTCTTCTTAATAATTCAATTAATCCTTTATAACCTATTTGAAACTGGCACTCAACAGTACCAGCTTTCTTATTTTCAAATGGTATTAAATAGCATTGTCCTAAAGTACCTGGTTCTAACCCAAGTTGAGCAGATACCATCAATGCACCTAGTAAGCTTTTCTTGGCTACATTTAACAAGTTTTTGGATTTTTGTCTAATTGTAGTAATAGCTATTCTAACAAACCTTTCACTATTTACATGTTTTGGCAATGCAGTTGCAAATTGCTTCGCTCCTGCTTGTATTACATCAAATATTGTTTTTAGATTTATTTTCTTTTTTTACCATTGTTCCTGTATTTCCTGATGTTAAACTATTTCTTGCTGTTGGCATATTATTCACTCTCCTTATTCTTCATCCCTATTTTTGATTTTTTTGGTTTTTCTGCCTCTTTTCTTAGGCTTTTCTTCTTCTATTTCATCTGTTTTATCAACTTCATTTGGATTACCTTCTTTTTTTGTCAGTTTTATCTTCTAAAAAGATTTTGATTATCATTACCTGGTTCTGTTACTTCAACAATCTCAGCTTCTTCAATATCATTTTTTTCATCTTCATCAAATAAAGATAAATTATTATTAGTTTTTATTGATGCCATTCTTTCAAATGCTTTTTTTATACAACTGATTGCTTCTGTTTCTATTTCTTCAATAGTCATATTTTCAAGTTCTAAACCTTTATTTAATAATTTTTCATCAAAAAAACTTCTGCCCAAATAGCTTCCTCTAAATAATATTCAACACCATTTATTTTTTTGTTTTTTTGGTACTTCTTCTTTACAAACAATATTATTAAAAATTATTGTTGTTTCACTTAATTTTTTTAAATTCCAATGATAATTTTGTATTTGAAGTTTCAAAAACCAATTTTGTTTTATCTTCTTTGATTTGTTTTTTTCAATTAATGCCCAACCTAAAAACATTATATTTACTTCTTATAATTTCATCTGTATACCATTTTAAAAATATTATCACTTATCATATTCAATTCCTCCTTATTTCACTAATAAATATTTAGAAACTTTCCTGTATTTGTTTGCTAATTCATTGTATTTTTTTCCATTACTTCAAAAATTTTTCTTTTTGTCATTTTTTTCTATATCTGGTGTTTTTTTCTTTCACTAATATTAAATTTGTATTTACCTGCAACTGCTTTTCAATGTTTTTTTCTTCTATCATCTTATGTAAAATTTTTTTCTCTTAATAGTTTATCTTCATCTTCAATTAGCTTTTTTTGCCTAGCTAATTCTTTTTATTCTTATTGCAATTTCCTCAAACTCTGGCAATTCTCTAACTTCATTATTTTCTATTTCCATTGCCTTTTTTTCTTCAGATGATTCATATAAGCATCACTTCCATCTGGCATTGGTGGAATCTTTTTTTAATAAATTTTCATTATAGAACTCAGTAGACTTATTTCTAATAAGTTCTATATCCTCCTCACTTCTTTCTACTTTTAAATTCCTTATATTCATTTCCACCTATTAAAACAGCTACATAAGCAAATTTATAGCCAGTAAGCATTAAATAGTGTTGGATTTGAGCATAATAGCTCTGTGGAATAATATCTTCTTCCCATTCCTTCTATTCCAAACAGAAGTTGTTTTTTTATTTCTAAAACTCCATAATCTCCTGTTTCTTTATCTTTTAATGCACCATCTAAATTAGCAATTAGAAAAATCATTTACAACTGAATAAGGAACTTCATATACAATTAGTTCTTTATGTCTATTGGAAAAACTCTTTTAAAAACAGTTCCCTCTAACACATGCCCCCAATAGGTAGCATTATTTCCTTTTGAAATCAGATCCTTCTGTTTTATCTACATAAACATCAACTATTGATTTATAAGGATTTACACCTAAGATAGCTCCTACATCAGAACCCCCAATTCTTTTTTTGCTCTAAGTTCATGCCAATCATCTTCATTATCATAACCAAGAACTTTTTGTATTTTCAGTATTTGCTGTTACAGAAGTTTCAAATTCTTCCTTAGAGATTTCTATAACTTTTTGCTTTTTGCTGTTTCAATTAACTCTATTAATTCTTCTTTTTTTAATTTAGAATATCCTACTAATCCTAAACTTTTTGCTTCTTCTTTTAATTCTTTAACTGTCATTTTTTTATCACTCCTTGAATTTTTTAAAAATTTGATATATAATTCAAGTAAAGTTAAATACTTGAATATTTTTTTCTAAACATCTAATAAACTTTGGTCGGTGCTATTAGATGTTTTTTTATTTTTTTATAACTTTTTCCCTGCTAAAAAAAGTTCAACCAATGTGGTTTTTATTATTAAATATTTCCCCCTTTCCTTTTCTTGATCTTTTATATAGATACAACCTGGAACTTCATTAGCTTGAATTAAACTATAAACATCATCTTTGTTTAATTCTCCACCAGATAAAAGCAACAGCCTCTTCTACTGATATTTTTGTAATTTGCCATAAATCCTCCTTTTTAATTATTAAGTTTTATTAGTTGTTCTATTATGTTCAGACACTCATTTTTCAACGAATGTTAGATTATTAGCAGGTTCACTATCAAAATGAGCAGTGTCAAAACCTATATAATAAATACCATCTTCAAATCTATATCCACTATAAGTTAGTCCACCATGACACTCAATATCGTTGATATCATCATAGTGTTGCTCGAAGTAGATATGATTTTTTTAGGTACTTCCACATATCCACAGTACCAGCTATATAAGATATCATCCGTGCGAGTTATTACATACTTACAACCTTTAAAAATTTCCTTCTTTCATAATCTCAAACTTTGCCATTTTACATCTCCTTATTTAAAAATAATTCTTTGACTTCTTCTACCAAATCTTCCAATATCCCTAAAAACCATAGAACCTTGTACTTTTACGATATTAATAATGTTAGCTTTTTCTGAACTTTTCATTTTTCATTATTAGCCTCCATTTTTTTGATATGCTTCCATTACCACTACTACATCTTTTTAATTTTTGCAGTAGCAGGAAATGGTATTATTTTTATCAATCTTAAAAAAATTCATTTCTATGTATTCCCATTTTTAACCTCCTTTAATGTTTCATTCCTTTATAAAGTTTTTTAAATTATCTAATGCTACATCTTTCATTTCATGTTTACTAACTGCTAAAAACATCTTTGATATTTGAGTACCAAATTTCAGCTATTTTTTTATCCGAATAGTGGTTGTAATCAATTCCTAAAAAGTCCATTTGCATTTTTTTGGCTCAATACTACAAGCCCGAATATTAGTCTCGCTTCATGATTTTTTTAAAAATATAAATCTTCCATATGCCACACTCCTTTTTATTCTTCCTGTTGTGCTATAATTTATTTAAAAAAATTATTAGATGAATACATAAATACTACTTATAAAGATAAAGTGCATAAAGAAGTAGAACTCCCAGACTAATAAAAATTTATAATGTGCTTTCTTTTTACTTTTTTTCTTTACATTCTGAAACATATGCTAAACTTGTTATAATTATGAAAGTTATAAAAAGTCCTATATCCTCCACCTCCTTATTTTTGTGCTATAATCATCTCTAAGGAGGTGATTATTTTTGAAAAAAAGATATTGATTTTGATAAAATCTCAGAAGAAGTCTTAACTGAGTTTTTAGCTTCTATAAAAAAACTGATAGTGAAGCAGCTAAAAATGCAAATAGAAAGTATAGCTATGATTTCTTCTAAGATTTGCTCTTTAATGTTTGCAAAAGTATCATCAAGAGCTTTTTGAAAGATTAAGTCTTCTTAATTTTTTTCTTTCTCTTCAATTTTCAACTCTAAACTATTCGCAGTAGTTTGGAGCTGTTTTTTTATTTGCTTTCTTATATATCTTTTATATTTTCTTGATTTTTTTGTTTTCATAGTCCTCCTTTCTTTATCTCAAAAAAATTTATTAATAAAAATATACTTGTCCTTTTTCCAGTAACCTTACTAGTTTTATTTACTGAAATATGTCCATCTGAATGTGTTACTGCTGTTTCTTTTTATTTCAAATAATTCTAACTCCATTGATTTTTTTGTGTTGGCATATTGTAATCAGATCCTTGTCTTTTTATTAAATATCCATTCTCTCTCATCCATTCAAATAATCTCTTTTTGTCCTATATCAATTCCATTTTGTTTTATTATTTTTGCTAAATCTCCAACTAATATTGAAGTTTTTAGAAGCTGTTACCGATTCTGCAAACAGTACTTTTTGGCTTATCTTCTTTTACTTTATTTTCAAGTAATTCAATCTTTTTTTGTATAATCTTCTATCATATGTGATTGAATTTGATTAGCCCTTGCTAATATCATCTCTGGACTATTCCAAGCCTCTTCACATTTAATAAAAATATTGTCTAGCCAGTTTACCTTTTTTTCAGTATTAGCTACCATTGAAATTTCTTTTTGCTACTGATAGTGTAAATAAAATGTCTACTTTTTTTCTTGCTCTCCCCAGGGTATTACATTTTTGATATACCCTTATAAAGTCTTTATTTTCAATGAAATTATACTTATCAATAATTCTTGAACTCCATATTTTAAATTCTGTGCCAATTTCTAAAAAAACTCATGCAATTCTCTTCCGCTTACCAATTGTTGATTATTTTTTTACTTCTATTTTTTTATTAATTCTCCCATTCAATCACTCCTTTATTTTTTTCTAAATCTTTTTATTGCTTATTTCTCATATATCAACTCCTTTTTAAAAAGTTTACTCTAACGTCAACAAAATATTTAAAAAAATAATTATCTGATGATAGGTTATATTTTTTTCACATAAATATTTAATCTCTTTTTGTTGTAAAAATCTTTTTCCATTTTTACGATTTATTTTTTTGACTAAAAAGTACTTTCTGTAATCTTTAAATCTTTTGCTACATCTTTAAGTTTTATTCCATTTTGAGTAAAAAAATGCTTTTTAATTTGAAATTTCTCATCAAATACCTCCTTTCAAAAAGTTTACTCTAACGTCAACAAAATTATAATAACATTCTTTGATTTAAAAGTCAACATTTTTATAAAAAAATAAAAAAAGTTGTCTTTAATGAAAAAAATATGTTATACTTTTTTTAAATTAAGAAGGTGATAATATGAATTTAGGGATTAAAATTAAAAAAATTAAGAATCGATAAAGGTTTGACTATGGAACAACTTTCAGAAATTTTTCAATAAAAAAATTATAATGCTAATATCAGCAAAAGTATGATTTCACGTTGGGAAAAATAACAAAAGAATCATATCGACCCCAAATGCAAGTTTATATTGTAAATATTTTTAATATTTCATTAGATTATATTTTTCAATGGAATAAATACAATTGAAACCATTTTAGATTTAGAAGAAAAATCAGAAACTTAATAAAAATAATACAAAAAAATTAATGAAATTTATACCTCCTTCATCTGATGTATATTATCAAGATTTTAATGAAAAATATTTTAAGTTTAGTAGAATTTTTCAGAAATAGGAATTTCACAAATTAGAGAAATAATTAATTCACTATGTAAGAAACAAAATATAAATTTAAAAAGATATTATGTACATAGTCGGAATCAAAGATAACTTAGAAGATACACACATTGAACTTAATAATCTGTTAAAAAAATTGCAAAATATTTTTGGAATTATGCCTTATTTTAAATTATTAGTAGATTTTTTTCAGATAAAATAGAAATTTTAGAAAAAAACAAAAAAATTACTTTTCTAAAACTAATAGTTTAACTATTGACGAACTTAAACTATTAGATGATATGGTTGAAAAACTTAATAAAAAAATAAAAAAATAATAAAGAAATATAAAAAAAGTATTTTAAAAAGGAGATGGGGTTTATGGATTTAAAAGACAATATTGAAGAATTATCCAAAAAAATTGAGAAGTACAAAGACAGAGTAACCAATGAAGAAATGACTAAAAACAGTTTTTTTGTTTTACCTTTCTTTGATATGTTAGGGTTATGATACTAGAAATCCTTTTTGAATTTCATGCAGAATTTACAGCAGATATTGCAGATGCAAAAAGGTGAAAAAGTTGATTATGCAATTTTAATTGATGATGTTCCAAGAATATTAGTGGAATGTAAAGATTGTAATAATACACTTGAAAATTGTGATAAACAATTAACTCGTTATTTTAATGTTACACCAGCTAAAATTGGAGTTTTAACAAATGGTATTGTTTATAAATTTTATACTGATTTAGAAAAAGCCTAATATGATGGATGAAAAGCCATTTTTTTAGAAATAAATCTTTTAAAAAAATTAAAGATTATCAAATAAACGAATTAAAAAAATTTGCTAGAAATACATTTGATTTAGATAATATTTTTAAATAGTGCTGAGGAACTAAAAATATTCAAATGCTATTAAAAAAACTTTTTAAAAATCTGAGTTTGATAATCCAACTGAAAACTTTATATCTTATATTTTTAAATGAAATATATGGTGGCGTTAAAACTCAAAAAAAGTAAAAGATAGATTTACTAATACTATTAAAAAAATCCATAAATGAATTTTTTTAAATGATATTGTTAGAAGTAAATTAGAGGGAGCTTTGGAAGTGAATAAAGCTGTTGAAAAAGCAAATTGAGGCTCCTCAAGAAATGATTGAAGAAATAACAGAAGTTGAAGCTGGTCCTATAACTACTGACGAAGAATTACAAGGTTTTTTTCAGTAGTAAAAAGCATTATTATATGGAACTATAGAACTTGATAGAATAACATATAGAGATACTTTAAATTATTTTTTTCTGTAACTATTGATGATAAGGTTACAAAAATGGATTTGTAGATTATATTTTAATGGTCCCACTAAATTTATTAGATTTCCTAGAATAGATGAAGAAGGAAATAAAACTGATAGAGGTCCTAAAGTTACAATAAGTTCTATAAATGATTTATATAACTTTAAGGATAAATTAATTGAATCTATAAAGATGTATGATTAGTATATTATAAAAATAAAAAGCCCCACAAGGTGCTGGTAACACCTAGTAGGGTTTTTAAGAGTGTGATACTCTTTGTAATTCATATATTAAAATTATATCACACTCATTTTTTTATTATGCAAATAAAGGAGTGTGTTTTTTTATGAGAGCAGCAAATGGAATGGGAACTGTTTTTTTAAACTATCAGGAAACAGAAGAAAAGCCATGGGCTTTTATTAGGCCCTAAATATTACAGCATAGAAGAAAAAGAAATACAAAAGAGATTTTATAGCTTGTTTTAAAAACACAAAAAGAAGCTGAGACTTATAAACTAGCAATGTTTACAAATAATCTTGAAATGTTAGAAAAATATAGGAGTAAAAATTGCTAAGAAAAAAAGAAAAAAAGGAATAACATTTGAAGAGTTATATAGGTTATGGATTAAGTCTAAGGAAGATGTTAAAAGCAGGAACCAAAATCTAACTATGAAACTAATTTTTAAAAAGAAGTAAAAAAATTGTATGGATTAGAAATAGCTAAAATTAATGGTATTATGCTACAAAAACATCTTTTATAGTTTGGATCTAACTAATAGTACATTAAGATTATTAAGAAGTTTTTGGTCTAATATTTGGGATTTTGCAATTCTAAATGATATGGCAACTAAGAACTATGCTAAGTTTTTTTAAAACTTCCAGTTCAGGAAAAAAAGGTAACAAGACTGGAGATAGAGAAAGACCAATCAGTAAGGAAGAGTTACAAGTTTTATGGGATAACTTATATAATTATGATGTAGACAAGTATAGAATAATAGACATGGTATTAATCTTATGTTATACAGGGCTTAGAATAAGTGAGTTATTAAAAGTAAATAGGAAAAAAATATTTATCTGAAAGATTATTACTTTGAAATAGAAGCGTCTAAGAGTAAAGCTGGAATAAGAAAAGTCCCTATTGCAGATAAAAATACTAGAGCTTTTTAATAACAGATATTTTAGTAAAGATAAACACTTATGGCAAAGGCTTGATGGCTTAGAGTATGATTATGATTCTTTTGATAATCATTTTAGAATATTGTTTAGAGATATGGGCTTATCATATCATAGCTTACACGACACTAGACATACATTCGCAAGTCTATTATCAGATACTGTAGCAGATAAAGATGCAATTATTAAAATGATAGGACATTCTAGCTATAAAACTACATCTGAGGTTTATGTACATAAGAACCTCAAGAAGTTAAAAAGAAGCTGTTGATGAAATATAAAAATTACAGTATATAAAAATATATAGTTATCATTAAAGTGTTTGCACTTTGTTAACATCTAATTCAAGTTAAGTCAATTTATTCTACACTTAAATTTTTGAATTAATGGTATTTAGAATACTTTAGAAATCATATTTTAAAAAAATAGTTTAATTTCTACAAAAAAAGCCCGAACTTGTAAAAAAAGTTGAGGGCTTTTTTTGTTGAGAAGCTATATTTTTGTTGATAATTTGTTGCTACTAAATTTGGTTTTTTTATAGCTTGACTTTATAGTATTAATGAGTTAAAAATTAACTAAACAAATACCTTTCTCAATGTAGGGGATAACATTGAATTGAGCAATGTAAAAGCCCTAAGGAAACTTGGGGCTTTATTCTTTATGGAGGATATATGGAGATTAATGATATTTATTTTGCCAAAAGAGAATTTTTATCAAATAATAAGAGATATAGGGTGGAGTATGGAATGACTCAAAGGAAAGACCTATTGTTTGTCTTTTTAAAAAATGGATGATACTGATATTTATTGGGCAATACCAATGGGTAATTTAAATCATAGGAGTGAAAAAGGCAAAAAGAAAGATTAGATTTTTATTTGAATATAGAAGAATCTGATATTCGTTCTTGTTTTTTTATCATATAGGAAAAAAACAACAACAGATACTATTTTTCTTTATTTCTGATGTTGTTCCAATAAAAAGAAATCTATATTGACAGAGAGTATCTAGGTTTTTAACAATATCCATTATGTTATAAAGAATAAGAAATTAATATCTGAGCTAGAAAGAAAGTTAAAATAGATATTATATTTTGAAGACAGCACACCTAATTATTTCAGATAACATATAACAGATTTAAAAAAATAAACTATCAAATATAGGCTAGAAGATTTTTGACAGAAAGTCTATAAAAAGAATAAGAAAAAAAGCACTTAGTTTAATCCCAGTGCTTCAATTGTCTATATTATTCATCAAAAAAACTTTATTGAAAAATTTTACTAGCATCTTCATAGTAAAAATCTATTTTATGAACATCATATTTTTTTCTTAATTCTTTCCATTTCTTCAAGAAGTTTAATTGTTAACTCTTTTTGTTTCACGACCATGTCCATCTAACATGCCATATGGATTTTTAATATATGCTATTTCTTTACATTTTTTTACAGTGCTCAATATATACTTGTATAAATTCTTCTTTTGCTTTTTTTCTTGATTATTCATAAGTTTTTTTCTTTTAAACCTCCTGTATCTTATATTATATTTTTTTAGTATATTCATAAATTCTAAAAATTCTGTGTATTTTTAACTGGATAAAGTCAAGAGAAATTTTAGTAAAGAGAAAGAACCAATTAAATGGTTCTTTAAAAATAATGATTTTTTTGCTCTATATCATTTTTAAGGTAAACTTTTATAACATTGTAGTGAACATCTAAAAATATTCAAATCTTTATCCACTGTTTTTTTATTTCTTCAATTTCAACTAGCAATTTATGAGAATTTCCGAATTTTATTTTATTATCTATAACTAACTTTTTAAAAATCTTCATCTAAAAATACTTGCCTTTTATAACTTTATCTGTAATTAACTCCCACATAGACTGACAAAGGTAAATCGGTTTTTTTACAATTACTTCCCTTCTATATTTATTAGTTACTGTTTCTTTTTTTATTTTTCTTTTTTTCAGGAAGAGGTTCTAATATGCTTTCTTTTTACTTTCTCATCTATTTTAAAAATTTCCCATAGAAGTTTCTACATTCAATTCTCTTTCTCTTGGAAGATTGATAGCAAAATTTCTTAAAAGCTTCATCAACTTCTTTTTTTGGCTTTAGCATCTCCCATAATAATCATAGTTGGTTTATAATAATAATTTTTCAATTTTTTTAGTATCTTTATAATATAGTCCATCTTCTTTAGCTTCTATATTTTTTTATCTTTCAATTTTTTTCTTTTTATCTCTAAAAAAATTCTTTAAAAGCTCCAATAATTTCTTTTTGAATTTTTTTATTGTTTCAAAAAATTTTTAGGAAGTTTCTTACTTAATTAAAGAAACTAGTTCAATTAAAAAAACTCCCTTTTTTTCTATTGCAGAGATATTTAATTTGATAAAAGCATCTTGTTCTGAGTTATTTACAATTTTTTTCAAAAAGTTGTTACTGTTGCATCTAAAAAAACTTAGATAAATCTCTTGCATCAATTTCATTACTACCTAAAAAAATCTAAATTTTGATACTTTCTTTATTCTCATCACATAATTTCAACATGTTCACTCCCCAATAAAACATATTTAATACTAAAAATATACTTTATTTTTCAAATAAAAAGCAAGAGAAATTTTAAAAAAATAAAAGAGAGTTAAAAACTCTCTTAATTTTAATATTCTGATATTTTTTTCCCAAATTTCTTTTTTTTCTCTTATAAAGCTTCATGAATTTCTTTTGGTGCATCTTCAGGAATTACAAAAGTTCCTTTTTCTTCATCATAAACTAAATACGGATCAATCAACATTGCTAATCTGTGAAACTCAGGATCTATAATTCTTGTCATCTTACTCCTCCTATAATTTATATAAATTTAATATACATTCTCTCAATTTATTTCTTATTTATATACCTACTTATACTACTATATCCTATGTATGTCAATGTTTCTTTGTAAATATTGTTATTTTTTTATTTTTTTAAAAATAAAATTAACAATTTATAATGTACTATTTTGTAAAAAAATATCTAACAATAGTTATAGAATAATGCTATAATGTAAAAAAATAATAGGAGTATTAAAAGTGGAAAAAAAGTATATTCAGTATCAGAATTTAATAGAATGGTAAAAAGCTATATAGATGACATTGATGATTTCCAAGACTTTTTATATTGAAGGAGAAATTTCAAACATAACTTACTATAAAAAGTGGACACTTATATTTTTTTCAGTAAAAGATAGTAAATCACAAATTAAATGTGCTGCTTTTTAATTATAAAATGAAAAGAATTCCTGAAGATTTAAAAGAGGGAGATGCAATTAAATTATTTGGAGATGTTGGTTTCTATGAAGTTAAAGGTGAATTCCAAGTTTTAGTTAGACATATAGAGAAACAAAAATGCCTTAGGAGCTTTATTTGCAAAACTTGAAAAAAAGTAAAAAGAAAAAAATGGTAGAAAAAAAGGTTATTTTGATGAAAGCCATAAAAAAAGAATTACCTAGATTTCCAAAAAAATATTGGAGTTGTTACAGCTTTAACAGGAGCTGCACTTCAAGATATTATAAAGACAACAAGAAAAAAAGATTTAATTCAATAAATATTTACGTATATCCAGCAAAGGTACAAGGAGCTGGAGCAGAACAAGAAATAATTAAAGGAATTGAGACTTTAAATAAAAATAGAAGAAATAGATTTGATTATTGCTGGTAGAGGTGGAGGAAGTATAGAAGATCTATGGGCTTTTCAATGAAGAAGAAGTTGCTATGGCATTTTTCAATTCAGAAAAAAACCTATAATATCAGCTGTAGGGACATGAGATAGATTTTCTTTTTATCTGACTTGACCGCTGATAAAAGAGCAGCTACTCCTACTCAGGCGATAGAGCTATCAGTTCCTGAAAAAGAAAGCCTTATAAAAATCATTAGATGATAAAAAAATATACTTGGCTAAGTTATTGAAGTCTTATCTTGAAGATATGAAAAGAGAGTTATCAATAAGAATGGATAATTATCATTTAAAGAATTTTTCCAAGCACTATTAATAACTATAGAGAACTTATAGTTGAGAAGGAAGAAATTTTAACAAAATCTATAAAAAGATTTCTTAGAACAAAAAAAGACATCTTTTTGAAGTTAAGATAGATAAAGTTTCAGTTTTAAATCCAATAAATACTCTTAAAAAGAGGATATAGTGTCAGTCAAGTTAAAAAAATAAAAGAATAGATGTTTTTAGAAGATGTAGGAGTCAATGATGAAATGACAACTATCTTAAAGAATGGTAGATTAATAAGTATTGTTAAGGAGAAAAATTTATGAAAAAAATAATGATTAGTTTATTTATATTAGTTTCTATGTTAGGTTTTTGCTGAAGGAGAAAAATGAAGGATTATCTATAAGAGAAGTACCTACTTTAGGAAATCAATCAGCACCAGTGGAAAATACAGGAACTGTTTCAAATGGTGGTGGAGAAAGCCAAACTCATGATGATGGTGGAGAAACTGTAGAAAATCCTGAAACTCCAAAGGAGGCAACAGGAGTTAGAGAATATAGACCACAAAGTTTAATTCAACTTGATGAACAAATGAAAAAGAGGAACTCGTAGTTCTATAATTCAATTAAATGCTAGATATGAACAAGAACTAAATGCTTATTTAGAATCTGTTTCTTACAATAGTGATGTGATATTCTATCTAGCAAATGAATATATGATGCTTAATAATTATAGTAGAGCTAATAAGATTTTCTTAAAAGACAATAGAGATTTAAGAAATGTTTTTTTGGAGCAGCAACTACATATAGATTTATGGGACAACATAGAAATGCTATTGAAAAAAATATAATCAAGCAATATCAATGAACTCAGGTTTTGCAGAATCATATTTAGGAAGAGGACTTTCATATAGAAATTTAAATGAATATGATAATGCTGTTAGTGATCTAAAGACATATCTTTCTAAAAACAGGAGCTCATGATGGTTATGTAGCTTTAGCAGATGTATACTTTAAAATGGGAAAAAAATAAAGAGGCTTATGCAATTGCAAGTCAAGGTATAGCTAAATATGGAAATTCTGGAATATTAAAGGTTCTAGCTAACAATATTTTGAAAAAAATAAAATAGATTAACAGACTAAAAAGTTGGGGTGAGATTATGAATTATGATTTTATTACAATAAATGATGATATATATCCTGAATGTCTAAAAAGAAATTTCTGATCCTCCTGAAAAATTATATTATAAAGGGAACTTAGAATTATTAAAATCTGAAAGAATGATAGCTGTAGTAGGAACAAGAAATCCAAGTTCTTATGGGAAATTATGTTGTGAATATATGATAAAAAAATGAGTAAAGCTAATATAACAATAGTTAGTGGTTTTGCAAAAGGGAATTGATAGCATAGCACATAAGACTTCTCTACTTACAGGAACAAAAACAATAGCAGTTATTGCATCAGGACTTGATATAGTTTATCCTGCCTCAAATCTTAGTTTATACAAAAGAAATAGAAGAAAAAAAGGTTTAATTTTAACTGAATATGAAGCTGGAACTAAACCTTTTAAAGGAAATTTTTCCACAAAGAAATAGAATAATAGCTGCCTTGTCTAAAAGGAGTTATAGTAGTTGAAAGTAAGGATAGGGGAGGTAGCTTAATTACAGCTGATTTAGCATTGGAATACAATAGAGATGTCTATGCTATTCCAGGTGATATTTTTTTCTGAATATTCAAAAGGTTGTAATAATCTTATAAGAGATGCTAAAAGCTAAAATCCCTTTCTAATATTAAAGAATTATTAGAAGACTATAATTGGGAAAGTAAAGAAGAAGTTAATCATTTAAACCTTAGTAAAAAAATCAAAAATTAATTTTTAGATAGTTTATCTTCAGAAAAAAATTTTTGACAGAATACTTGAAGAAACTAAAAATCGAAGAAACAGAAATATTATCTGAATTAATAACTTTAGAAATAATGGGACTTATTAAAAAGTATCGCAGGAGGAAGATATAAAAAAATCTTGTAAATACTATAATTAATTGTTATAATTCACTGTAAAAATAAAATTATTAAATACGAGGTGTTAGAATTGGCTAAAAAAAGTTGGACAAGAATAAATTAGTAATAGTTGAATCACCAGCTAAAGCTAAAACAATAGAGAAAAATTTTAGGTTCTTCATATAAGGTAATCTCATCTTATGGACATATAATTGATTTACCTAAAACTAAAATTGGGGTTGATGTAAAAGATAATTTTAAACCATCTTATCTTACTATTAAAGGTAAGGGAGAAGTTATAAAGAAATTGAAAAGAAGCAGCAAAGAAAGCTGATGAAATATACCTTGCATCCGATCCCTGATAGAGAAGGAGAATCTATAGCTTGGCATATAGCTAATACTTTAAAAGCTAGATTATAATGAAAAAAATAGAATAGAATTCAATGAAATTACAGAAAAAGCAATAAAAAGAAGCAGTAAAAAAATCCTAGAAAAAAATTAATATTGCTAGAGTTAATTCTCAACAAGCTAGAAGAATCTTAGACAGATTAGTAGGTTATGAAATAAGTCCATTTTTATGGAAACTTATTTCTCCAAATACAAGTGCTGGAAGAGTTCAATCAGTGGCATTAAAAAAATTATATGTGAATTAGAAGATAAAATTAAGAGTTTTGTCCCTGAAAAAAATATTGGGATGTAAAAAGGTATCTTCGAGAGCCAATATAATCTAAATTTATATAAAATTGATGAAAAAAATTGATAAATTAAAAGATGAAAAAAATTACTTGAAAGAGTAAAAAAAGATTTAAAAAAAGAAATATGAAGTTACTTCATCTAAGGTAAGTAATAAAATTAAAAAAATCCACCATTACCTTTAAAAAAACTAGTACTTTACAACAGTTAGCCTCTTCATATTTAGGTTTTTCTGCAAGTAAAACTATGATGGTGGCTCAAAAATTATATGAAGGTATAAGCATAAATGGAGAACATAAAGGGCTTATCACATATATGAGAACTGACTCTACTAGAATTTCTGAAGAAGCTAAAAGAAATGGCAAGAAAAATATATAACTAAGGAATATGGTAAAGAATATTTAGGTTCAGTAAGTCCAAAAAACAAAAAAAGAATGATAAGAATGTTCAAGATGCCCATGAAGGAGTTAGACCAACTGATATTAATTTAACTCCTCAAAAGATAATGGAATTTTTAGATAAAGATCAATTTAAGTTATATAATTTAATTTGGCAAAGATTTTTAATATCTCAACTTGCTGCTATGAAATATGAGCAATTTGAATATATTTTAGAAAAAGATAAGATACAATATAGAGGAAGCATTAATAAAATAATTTTTTTGATGGTTACTATAAGGTATTTAAAGAAGAAGAAGATTTACCTATAGGAGATTTCCCTGAAATAAAAGAGGGAGATAAGTTTACTCTTGATAAATTAGATATCAAAGAAGACTATACTAAACCTCCTGCAAGACTTACTGAATCTTCTTTAGTTAAGACACTTGAATCAGAAGGAATTGGTAGACCATCTACTTACGCAAGTATTATAGATACTTTGAAAAAGAGAATATGTTGAACTACAAAATAAAAAGTTTTGTTCCAACAGAAATAGGTTATGAAGTTAAGACACAACTTGATAAATTCTTTCCTAATATAATGAATATCAAATTTACAGCTAAACTAGAAGATGAACTAGATGAAGTTGATAGTGGTGATAAAGACTGGATAGATTTACTAAAGACTTTCTATACTGAATTACAAAAAAATATGAAGAAAAAAATGTAAAGTCAGTGTGGAAAAAGAATTAGAAAAAAATTAGTTGAATCTGATATTATTGGTAAAGATGGAAAAACCTTTAATAATGAAAATTGGAAGATTCGGAAGATACCTTACTTCACAAGATGAAGATAGTAAAGAAAAATATTTCTTTAAAAAGGTGTTGAAATTTCTCTTGAAGAGATCAAAAGTGGGAAGATTTATGTTAAAGATAAAAATCGAAGAACTATTGAAAAAAGAAAAGAGGGAGAAAAAGACAGATATAATTTTGGAAAAATGGAGCTAGATTAATTCTTAAATATGGAAGATTCGGAGCTTATTTAGAAAGTGAAAAAAATTTAAAGAAGATAATGTTAGAAAGACTATTCCAAAAGATATCAAAACTAAGATTGAAAATAATACTATAAAAAGAGAAAAATGGTATTTTATGTTTAAAAAGAAATTTTTGAAAAGATAGAAACAGAAAAATGCAGCAATCTTAAAGAAAGCTGGAAAGTGTGAAAAAAATGTGGTAAAACCATTTGAAATAAAAAAAGTGGAAGATGGGGTAAATTTTTAGCATGTACTGGCTATCCTGAATGTAAAAAAATATCAAAAAGATAAGTAAAGAAATGTTAGAAAAAAATCTATTATTAATAAACAAGATTTAAATAATAAAAAAATATGGAGGTAGAAAATATGAAAGAAAAATAAGCCTTATGATGATGCTAATTTAGAAAGCATTTTTAAATATTCACAAAAATTAATAGGAATGACATTTAAAAAAATGTTTTTAGAAAAAAATATTATATAGAGAATAAGCAAGATGCTAGTTTACTTGAAGAAGAAATTAGTAAATATAACAATTCAAAAAGCTAAAGGAGGTTTAGGAAATTTATTAGAAAAAAATATTATTATTTTTATGAACCAAATAATATCTCTGAACCAGATTTTCCTAAAGTTGGCACTGAATTAAAAAGTAACACCTTATGAAAAAAATCATCTTCAGTTAATGAACTAAGAGCTGGAGAAAGACTTGTTATTTCAATGATACCTAATAATGAAGAAATTTCTCCTAAATTTGAAAATTCACATTTAAAGAAAAAAATCAGTAAAAATTTTTAATGATATGGTATGAAAGAAAAAAAGAGCAACTAAAAACATTAAACAAAAATAAATTTTTGTAAATTTATTTGATATTTATGATAAATTATATGAAAAAGATTTTTGAAATTATTTGTGAAGATTATGAAAAAAATAGCAAACAAAAATAAGGGAGGAAAAAGCCCATGAATTATCTGAAGGAGATACAAGATATCTAGGGGCATGTACTAAAGGAGCAACAGCAGAAGATAGCTTACAACCTCAATATTATAACAAAGAAGTATATGCTAAAAAGAAGAGCATTTTTCTTTAAAAGCAGTCTTATATGACTTATCTTTTTGAATAGTTACGTAAAAACTGGTTTAATGGAGTATGATTCTATCTTTTCAAATGAAAAATTTAAAAATAATAAATTTGATGAGTATATTATTAATAAAATAAATCAACATATTGGAAAAAAACGGAAAAAAGAATTGTATGAAAAAAATTTAAAAATAAATGATGAGGCTAATCACAGAAATAGACTATTAGTAAATAAAATTTTAGGTGTTAATACAGAAAATTCAGAAGAGTTTGCAAAAAGCTAATATTGTAATAAAGACTATAAGAGTTCAAAAAAATGGAACTCCAAAGGAAAGTATGTCATTTCCTAAAATTTGTATAAAAGATTTTTGTAAAAACAAAATTTTGAAGATTCATATGAATATACTTATTTTTTTCAGAAACAAGATTTTTATTTGTTGTATTTAGAGAAAAATGAAAGTGGGATATATGAATTAAGAGGAGCAAAGTTTTGGAATATGCCAATTGATGAATTAGAGACAATTGGAAAAATTAGAGTGGGAAGCCTATAAAAAAATAAATTTATAGAGGGTGTTAATTTTTAAAAATATCTTCTATAGTAGGAAATGATTTACCTAAAAAAATCTGATCATAAAATATTTCATTTAAGACCACATTCAAGAAATAGTGCATATCTAATAAATGGAGAGAGATATGGAAATGGTAAAGATTCCGATATGGATTTATTACCAAATGGAGATAAAATAGTATATCAATGTTTTTGGCTTAATAATACTTATATTAAAGAAATTATTAAGGACATATTGTAAAGGAGATTATTTTTAAAATGAAATTAACAGTGATAGAATTATTTGCAGGAGTAGGAGGTTTTAGAGTAGGTCTAAATAATATAATTAAAATAGATTCCCAAAAATAAGGCAGTAGAAAATGGAAAAATGGGAGTTTATTTGGGCTAATCAATTTGAACCTTCTACAAAAAGCTCAATATGCATTTGATTGTTATGTTACTCGTTTTGGAAAAGAAAATATCTCTAATGAGGATATAAATAAAGTAAAAATCTTATTCCTAAGCACTCATTATTAGTAGGTGGCTTTCCATGTCAAGATTATTCAGTAGCAAGAACTCTTTCAAATGAAAAAAAGGAATTGAGGGGAAAAAAAGGAGTCTTATTTTGGGATATTAAAAGATATTTTAGTGGAAAAAAAGGAACACCTTTTGTCTTATTAGAAAATGTTGATAGACTTTTAAAATCTCCTTCAATTAAAAGAGAAAAGATTTTTGCAGTTATGTTAAAAAAACTTTTTGATGAATTAGGTTATAATGTAGAATGGAGAGTTATCAATGCTGGGGAATACTCAATGCCACAAAAAAAGAAAAAGAGTTTTTATCTTTGCACATAAGAAAAAAATTTAAATTATTCAAAAATTTTTTTGGAAAGTGATATAAATATTTTAAATAAAAATTTATTTAATAAAAATTTTTTTCCAGTAAAAAAATTTAGAAATAATAAAAAATTGACCTAAAAAAATATAAGGATAGTGTTGATGTTTCAGAAAAATTATTTAGAAGGGAAATTTTTGGATACAGGTATAATGATAAATGGAAAAAGTTTTTTTAGTAGTTCTATTGAAGAGATTACTGAACCAATTTTTTTCATTAGGACAAATACTTGAAATATCTTCAAAGTTTAACCCAAAAACTAGATGAATTTATTGTAGAAAATGATAAACTTGAAAAAAATGGAAGTATTTAAAAGGCGCTAAAAAGATAAATAGAATTTCTAAAACAGGACATGAGTATACTTACAGTGAGGGAACTATATCTTTTTCCAGAAAATTTAGACGAACCAGCTAGAACTATACTGACAAGCGAAAGTAATTTAAGTAGATCTTCTCATATTATATATGACCAAAAATATAAAAAAATATAGAACTTTAACTCCGATAGAATGTGAACTAATACAAATGTTTCCAGTAAATTGGACGGATACAATGCCAAAAATCGTTATTTTTATGATGGGAAATGCACTTGTCACTGGTATTATCAAAAGACTTGAACCAAAAATTAAGAGAAATAATTGAAAAAGAAAAAAAGAAAATGAATTAAAGAAAATGAATTAAAAGGTACTAATAAAAATTTTTTTAGTACCTTTTTTTATTATAATTTTTAAAATTTAATGTTATAATGTAATTCAATTCAATTAAATCAAATTATAAAAAAATAAAATAATTCTTTGATATTAATATTTTAGGAGGATATATGGAAAAGGAAGTTATAGTTGTAGGAGCTGGACTTGCAGGTTCAGAAGCAGCCTATCAACTAGCTAAAAAGAGGAATAAAAAGTAAAACTATATGAAATGAAGGCTAAACAAAAGACTCCAGCCCATTCAAAAGACTATTATTCTGAATTAGTTTGTAGTAATTCTTTGGGAAGTGACAGCTTGGAAAAATGCCTCTGGACTTATGAAAGAAGAATTAAGAATTCTAGGTTCAATGTTAATTGAAGTGGCTGATAGAAACAGAGTTCCAGCAGGACAAGCACTAGCAGTTGACAGAGATGGCTTTTTCAGAAGAAATTACTAAAAATCTTAAAAAAATATGGAAAAATATAGAAATAATAGAAGAAGAGTTTACAGAAATTCCTGAGGATAAAATTGTAATTATAGCAAGTGGACCTTTAACTTCAGATAAACTTTTTGAAAAATAAGTGAAATTACAGGTGAAGAAAGTCTATATTTCTACGATGCAGCTGCACCTATTGTAACTTTTGAAAGTATCAATATGGACATAGCATATTTTCAATCAAGATATGGTAAAGGTGATGGAGAATATATAAATTGTCCTATGAATAAGGAAGAATACTATAATTTCTATAATGAACTTATAAAAAGCTGAAAGAGCAGAACTTAAAAAAATTTTTGAAAAAGAAAAAAACTATTTGATGCTTGTATGCCTATTGAAAAAAATTGCAATGAGTGGAGAAAAACTATGACTTTTGGTCCTTTAAAACCAAAGGGTCTTATAAATCCAAAAAAACAGATAAAAATGGATTATGCAGTTGTTCAATTAAGACAAGATGACAAAGAAGGAAAAGTTATATAATATAGTTGGTTTCCAAACTAATCTAAAATTTGGAGAACAAAAAAAGAGTTTTTCTCTATGATACCAGGTTTAGAAAAATGCAGAGTTTGTAAGATATGGAGTAATGCACAGAAATACTTTTTATCAATTCAACTAAACTTTTGGATAAGACTTTAAAAATTAAAAAAATAAAGATAATGTTTATTTTTGCAGGACAAATAACAGGTGGAGAAGGTTATGTAACTGCAATAGCTACTGGAATGTATGCTGCAATCAATGTTGCAAATAGATTGAATGGTGAAAAAGAATTTATTTTTAGAAGATATCTCGGAGATAGGGGCGATAGTAAACTATATAACTGAAGAAAAAGAAAAAAATTTTCAACCTATGGGAGCAAATTTTGGAATAATAAGAAGTTTAGATGAAAAATATCAGAGATAAAAAAAGAAAAGTATAGAAGACTTTCACAAAAGAGCTATTGAATATTTAAAAAAATCTATAAAAAGGTGTATAATAAGAATGATTGAAAAAAATCTATAAAGAATTTTTATTTATTATTTAGAGTTCGAAGAAAAATAAAAAGCATAATACAGTTATATCTATAAGAAAAGATTTGAATCAATTTTTAATTTATTTGAATGAACATGATATAATTGATTTTAATAAGTTAGATGAGCTTTTAATAAAAGAATATTTCACAAAATTGAAAAACAGAGGAAAATATCAGCATCTACATTTAATAGAAGGCTATCTTCTATTAAAAAAATTTTATAAGTATCTTGTTGATAAGGGACTAAAGGAAAAAAAGGTTCTGAGATATTGATAGAAAGTGAAAAAGAATGATGAGAAAAAAGATTGAATATCTAAGTCCTGAAGAAATTAATCTTGTAAGAGCTACAATGCAAGGGGAAAAATTTCAATATTCTAAGAGATAGACTTATGTTTGAACTTCTTTATTCAAGTGGTATGACTGTTGCAGAATTACTTTCATTAGGTGAAGTAAATTTCAATTTAGAAAAAAAGAGAAATCTATATTTTTAAAAAAATAAGCTTTTCAAAAAAACTATGTATTTTAGTGAAACTTGTAAGGAGTTTTATATAAAATTTTTAAACAGCAAAAAAAGAAAAAAATTTAAAGAAGATTATAATCCTAATATTATTTTTCACTAATAATTCCAATGAAAGATTAACAGATCGTTCTGTTAGAAGGCTTTATAAATAAATATGCTGAAATGGCTAATTTAAACAAGAAAATTAGTCCATATACTTTTAAGACATTCTTTTTTTGTATCTGTATGTTAAAAAAATGGAATGCCAAAAAGAATATCTTGCAAGACTTCTAGATTTAAAAAGTTGTGGGGCTCTTAGATGTGTATGAAGGGCTTTGTTAGGAAGGAGATTTTATGACGAAAAAAATGTGTAGGTTGTGGAATAGAATTACAAAAATATTGATAAGGATTTGCAAGGATATACACCTAAATCTATTGACAGTAAAGAAGATACGTATTGCCAAAGATGTTTTCAACTAAAGCACTATGGTAAAATATTCAACAAATAAAATGACAAGAGAAGACTATAAAAAAAGGAAGTTGGAAAAACTTTTTAGATGATGTTAAGCTAGTGATAGCAGTTTTTTTGATATTATTGACTTTGAAGGTTCATTTGATGTTGAAATTTTAGATATTTTAAGAGAAAAAAAGATTCTATTGTTGTTGTAAATAAAGCTTGATTTAATACCTGATGAAAAAAACATCCATCAGAAGTTGCAAATTGGGTAAAAGACAGACTTGCAGAAGAAAGTATTGCTCCTTTAGACATAGCTATAGTTAGTACAAAAAAATGGTTACGGTGTAAATGGAATTTTCAAGAAAAATAAAACATTTCTATCCTGATGGAGTTAATGCTATGGTTATAGGGGTTACTAATGTTGGTAAAATCTAGTGTTATCAACAGACTTTCTAGGAAAGAGAATAGCTACAGTATCTAAGTATCCAGGTACTACAATAAAAAAATACTTTAAATATGATACCATTTACAAATATCGGTTTATATGATACTCCAGGTTTAATCCCTGAAGGAAGAGCATCAGATTTATTATGTGATAGCTGTGCTCAAAAAGATTATTCCAGCTGGAGAAATTTCAAGAAAAAACATTTAAAGCTAAGTATGATAGAATAATAATGATAGATAATTTAGTAAAAATTAGAGTTTTAAATGATGAAGAAGTAAAACCTATATTTTGCAATCTATGCAGCAAAAAGATGTTAAATTCCATGAAACAACAATAGAAAGAGCTAAGGAACTAGAAGAAGGAAACTTCTTTGACATTCCTTGTGAATGTTGTAGAGATGAATATAATAAACATAAAAAAATTACTAAAAACTTTAACAATTAAGACAGGAGAGGAGCTAGTATTTAAAGGTTTAGGTTGGGTCTCAGTTAAAAGAGGACCTTTAAAGATAGAAGTTACTTTAGCAGAAGAAATAGAAATCTCTATCAGAAAAAGCCTTTATAAAACCTAGAAGATAGTATGAAAAAAATAAAAAAAGAAGAAAAAAATCTTTTATTTGAAAAAATATCAACATTTTCTTTTTCTAACATTGATACCTTTTTGTTATTTTTTTCTAATATATGTTTTTAACTTCATTATTTAGAGAAACAAATGATGAAGTTGAATTACCAAAAAAATAATGATAAAAGATATTAAAAAAATGTAAGAATAGCTATTGATGAATATTATAGAGCCACTGGAACTTTTCCGAATTTAGAATTGGTAAATACAGATGAAAAAGCTAGAACAAATCTTTTTGAACAAGATGGAGAAAAGAATATACTTTTAAAGACTTTTTAAAGGAAAGTACAATGCCTTCAACTCCAAGTTATAAGGATCTACCTAAAACAAATAAAAGTTACAATAGTTACAAGTTTTAGAAAAACAACAAACGATGGTGGTTGGAACTATAATATAAAAAAACTGGTGAAATACATGTGAATCTCCCTGAAAAATTTTCTTTTTGGACAGGGAATAGATTGGAAAAAGTTACTAAGAATAAGGGAGGATTAAATGGGGATATTTGATAAACTTTTTAGAAGAAACAAAAATGTAGAGACAGAAGAAGCAGAAAAAAAGTTGAAGAGAAAAAGAAGAACTAAAAGAAGAGATAAAAGAGGAAATAAAAGAAGAAGTAAAAAGTAGAAAGCACAGAAAGTACACAAAAATACAGAGAATATAGAAAAAGTAGAAAATGAAGTTGTAGAAGAAGTTGCTAAGGTTGAAGAACCTGTAAAAAGTAAATATTTCTCAAAGATTGACTAAGAGTAAAGAAGGTTTCTTTTCTAAAATTAAAAAAATATATTTACTTCAAAAGAGTAAAATTGATGATTCTATATATGAGGAACTTGAAGATTTACTGATACAATCTGATGTTGGACTTGGTATGACAACAAATTTAATAAATGATCTTGAAAAAGAAAGTCAAAGCTAATAAAAATTTCTGAAACATCAGAAGTTTACGAAATCTTAAAAAGGCTTTAATGTCAGAATTCTTATTATCTCAAGATAGTAAAGTTCATTTAAAAAGATAATAGAATAAATGTAATTTTAATTGTAGGAGTAAATGGAGTGGGAAAGACTACAACTATTGGAAAACTTGCATTAAAAATACAAGAAAGCTTGGAAAAAGTTCTTTTAGGAGCAGGGAGATACATTTAGAGCAGCAGCAGTTGAACAACTTGAAGAATGGGCAAGAAGAGCAGATGTTGATATAGTAAAAGGAAGAGAAGGAGCAGATCCAGCCTCTGTTGTATATGATACTTTAAGTAAAAGCAGAAGCAACAAAAAGCAGATGTTGTTATAATAGATACTGCAGGAAGATTACATAATAAAGCTAATCTTATGAGAGAGCTTGAAAAAAATAAATAATATCATCAAAAAAAGAAGATTGGTGAACAAGAATATGAGTCTTTATTAGTTATCGATGGAACTACAGGGACAAAAATGGATTAAATCAAGCAAAAGAATTTAACTCAGTTACTGATTTAACAGGTTTCATTGTTACTAAACTTGATGGAACAGCTAAAAGGTGGAATAGTGTTTTCTGTTTCTGAGGAATTAAAAACCTATTAAATTTATAGGTCTTGGTGAAAAAAATAGAAGATTTAATTGAATTTAATGCTAAAAGACTTTGTTGAAGCTATATTTAATTAAAAAAATAGGTTGTATAATAAAATGGTGTTGATAAAATTGGTTGACACCATTTTTTTAATGACATTACTCTCAAACTAGATTGCGAGTTAGATTTAACTCAACTATGTTTTATATCTATCTAAAATAACATTACTCTCAAACTTTAGGACTTCCTAAAAACTGTAATAATGCGTTTTATATCTATCTAAAATAACATTACTCTCAAACAAGAAGTGATATGGTAACAGTGTATATACCGTTTTATATCTATCTAAAATAACATTACTCTCAAACTCCTAACTCTAAGCATATAATCTTTATTAGGTTTTATATCTATCTAAAAATAACATTACTCTCAAACGATTTGGGTCTGTTATTATATTTCTGAATTGTTTTATATCTATCTAAAAATAACATTACTCTCAAACCTAGTCTTTATCATTCTAGCTAGCTGGTATGTTTTATATCTATCTAAAAATAACATTACTCTCAAACAAGATGACTTTAATCTTCTTAAATCTATGGGTTTTATATCTATCTAAAAATAACATTACTCTCAAACTGATATCGATATTAGTAACCGCATTAAGTAGTTTTATATCTATCTAAAATAACATTACTCTCAAACTAAATGGATTTACAAGTGTTGTTGGTGGATGTTTTTATATCTATCTAAAATAACATTACTCTCAAACATATACCTATAAAATCAATAAGAAAAAGTTTTATATCTATCTAAAATAACATTACTCTCAAACAATGCGTGAGCTTAAAAAGTAAGCTATATGAGTTTTATATCTATCTAAAAATAACATTACTCTCAAAACGAACTGAAGAAGGTTCATTCTTGTCAAACTGTTTTATATCTATCTAAAATAACATTACTCTCAAAACAACTTTTCAAGATTTTTCTAACGCTGAACTTAGTTTTATATCTATCTAAAATAACATTACTCTCAAACAATAATAGTGGTGGTATTCAATTTGATACTGTTTTTATATCTATCTAAAAATAACATTACTCTCAAACGAATAAATGTTTTGAAACAATTTGCAGATAGGTTTTTATATCTATCTAAAAATAACATTACTCTCAAACATTTACAATTAAACAATGCAGTTGATATTGGTTTTTATATCTATCTAAAAATAACATTACTCTCAAAACAGCAATATGGTATAATTTTTGCAAATGGATTGTTTTTATATCTATCTAAAAATAACATTACTCTCAAACTTAAATTCAAACTCTAATTCAAGTCCAACTGTTTTTATATCTATCTAAAAATAACATTACTCTCAAACTTTGTTCTTGTCAACAAAAAAATTTTTTTAATAGTTTTATATCTATCTAAAATAACATTACTCTCAAACATATAGATACTTATTAGAAACGATATGTGTGTTTTATATCTATCTAAAAATAACATTACTCTCAAACCGCATCTCCCGTATCAGCACCCAATCCTAAGTTTTATATCTATCTAAAATAACATTACTCTCAAACCTTCATATATAGCAAGACTACATTCACAATGTTTTATATCTATCTAAAAATAACATTACTCTCAAACAAATAAAAAGATATAAAAAAATATCTTGCCTGTTTTTATATCTATCTAAAAATAACATTACTCTCAAACAAGAAGTGATATGGTAACAGTGTATATACCGTTTTTATATCTATCTAAAAATAACATTACTCTCAAACTCCTAACTCTAAGCATATAATCTTTATTAGGTTTTATATCTATCTAAAATAACATTACTCTCAAACTATATTCGGACTTAATGATAACTCTATTATGTTTTATATCTATCTAAAAATAACATTACTCTCAAACATATTTAGATACAAAGATATCATAAGCTTTGTTTTATATCTATCTAAAATAACATTACTCTCAAACAGGTGCTTGGTTTTAAAAGAGAAGGAAAAAAAGTTTTATATCTATCTAAAAATAACATTACTCTCAAACGATGTTCTCCAATGAGTATTAACTGAATCAGTTTTATATCTATCTAAAAATAACATTACTCTCAAACAAACGAAGTAGTACAATATATTAAATTTTAGTTTTATATCTATCTAAAAATAACATTACTCTCAAACTTTACAATTTACTAAAAAGAAAATGGTTATTGTTTTATATCTATCTAAAATAACATTACTCTCAAACGAAGAATGCTGTAATACATCAAGACAGAGAGTTTTTATATCTATCTAAAATAACATTACTCTCAAACTATTTACTCTACAAACCTATAGTTTTTTTAGAGTTTTTATATCTATCTAAAAATAACATTACTCTCAAACATGAAGCTTTTTAAAAAACACTAGAAGATTCTTAGTTTTATATCTATCTAAAAATAACATTACTCTCAAACTGTCTTTAGGGTGATGATAAAGTTAAGAGTGGTGTTTTTATATCTATCTAAAAAATAACATTACTCTCAAACTGTCTTAGGTGATGATAAAGTTAAGAGTGGTGTTTTTATATCTATCTAAAAATAACATTACTCTCAAACGGGCACGTAGATGGAAAAAGACTTGATAGGAGTTTTATATCTATCTAAAAATAACATTACTCTCAAACTTTGAATGTTGCAGTTTTTCTATTAAATTGGTTTTTATATCTATCTAAAAATAACATTACTCTCAAACCTATAATTCCCATATATTCAAGGTTTACCCGTTTTTATATCTATCTAAAATAACATTACTCTCAAACATAAAATTAGTAAAAATAGAAGAAATGATTTGTTTTATATCTATCTAAAATAACATTACTCTCAAACAGGAAAATATGAGGGATTACATGTTTTATATCTATCTAAAAATAACATTACTCTCAAACATCTCTTTCAGCTTCAATTATTTCTCTTATGTTTTTATATCTATCTAAAAATAACATTACTCTCAAACATCTCTTTCAGCTTCAATTATTTCTCTTATGTTTTATATCTATCTAAAATAACATTACTCTCAAACTTAATCCTATTTTTAATTGATGAGTTATCTTGTTTTATATCTATCTAAAATAACATTACTCTCAAACAGAATACACTAATGTAACGTATCATAAAAGAGTTTTATATCTATCTAAAATAACATTACTCTCAAACTAGTCCTACTGAAGATAATATGGTATCTGCGTTTTTATATCTATCTAAAAATAACATTACTCTCAAACGCAAAAATAAGAATATGGTTTTTAACTCTTGAGTTTTATATCTATCTAAAAATAACATTACTCTCAAACGAAACTTAGCACAAGGAACTATATACTGAGGGTTTTATATCTATCTAAAAATAACATTACTCTCAAACATAACTGTAAAACACTCATTGTACATCTATTTAGTTTTATATCTATCTAAAATAACATTACTCTCAAACTTAACTAGATTTCAAAAAAACTTCTACTTTTAGTTTTATATCTATCTAAAATAACATTACTCTCAAACAAAATGATAATCCTTGGAAGAAAAAATAGGTTTTATATCTATCTAAAAATAACATTACTCTCAAACCAACTAAGGAAAAATAAAAAGAAAGACTTTAGTTTTATATCTATCTAAAATAACATTACTCTCAAACAAGAGTTAGGGAATGTATGCCAAATATGTGGTTTTATATCTATCTAAAAATAACATTACTCTCAAACATTCTGCTTTTTATCTTCCCCATTTGTTCAGGTTTTATATCTATCTAAAAATAACATTACTCTCAAACAGGAATTTGCTTCTTGTCATTACTCTAATCGTTTTTATATCTATCTAAAAATAACATTACTCTCAAACAAAGTTACTGGCTGATGGTATAAGAAATGGGTTTTATATCTATCTAAAATAACATTACTCTCAAACCAGCACCAGCAAAAACAAAATCTTAGTTTTTTTGTTTTATATCTATCTAAAAATAACATTACTCTCAAACAGAGTCAATGGGGTATTCAAAATCCAGATAGGTTTTATATCTATCTAAAATAACATTACTCTCAAACTAAGACAATTTATTCTTTCTTGTAATTCTTGTTTTATATCTATCTAAAATAACATTACTCTCAAACACCATCCACTAACAATTTTCTTTTTAGTAGAAGTTTTATATCTATCTAAAAATAACATTACTCTCAAACACTGCAAGTTCAAAACTTACCTCAACTCCTAGTTTTATATCTATCTAAAATAACATTACTCTCAAACCAGTAGCAGATAAAATCGCAAGTTCAGTGCGTTTTTATATCTATCTAAAAATAACATTACTCTCAAACCTAACTTTAAATCTAAATTTTTTTAAGCAGTGGTTTTTATATCTATCTAAAAATAACATTACTCTCAAACCTCTCCATGTACAGTAATTACAAGTCTTTCGTTTTATATCTATCTAAAATAACATTACTCTCAAACTAGATTACCTAGGCTGTGAAGATGATGTATGTTTTATATCTATCTAAAAATAACATTACTCTCAAACATAAACAGAAAAAGTAATAAAAGTTAAAGTTTTATATCTATCTAAAATAACATTACTCTCAAACAATCTCATTACTGTCGAGATTAATTTTATAGTTTTATATCTATCTAAAAATAACATTACTCTCAAACTAATCATGCTACTTTAGATGACTTAGAAGAGTTTTTATATCTATCTAAAAATAACATTACTCTCAAACCACAAGTATATGAATAGTAAGTACGAGTTAGTTTTATATCTATCTAAAATAACATTACTCTCAAACTGCCGTCTTTGATAATTATTGACTGAGACAGGTTTTATATCTATCTAAAAATAACATTACTCTCAAACTGTATCTAACGACACTAAGGATAAAAATACAGTTTTATATCTATCTAAAAATAACATTACTCTCAAACTTCCATCCAGGAACTCCTGCAAAAATTATCAGTTTTATATCTATCTAAAAATAACATTACTCTCAAACGCACACGACAAGTAGGGTTTACCTATAAATAGTTTTTATATCTATCTAAAATAACATTACTCTCAAACCCTCAATTTATATATTTTGGTTTATAGTGAAAGCTGAAATTAATCAAAATGGTTACGAAGCATTCAATGTTATTAAATAGATTAGAAAAATTTCACAGAGATCATTATCTATAATAATTAGATTATCATCATCAAATAATTTATTTCTATTAAAAATTTTCTAAAAAAACAACTTTATACTTATTATACAATATAAACTTAGAAAATTCTACTAATTCATCATCAGATAAAAAAATTTTTCTAAATTTATAAAAAAAGAAAAATTTCATATCCTAGAAGTTCATTCAATATCTTAATCCATTCAAATAAATTTAGTAATAAATCTTCATTTCTTTGAAACTTTACTCCAAATGCTTTTTAAAATTTGACTGATATCTAAATCTTCTTCTAATTTTATAGAATACTCATTTTCAACTAATTTAGTAACATAATTTCTTAAAACTTCTTTTTATTTCAACTGTTTCATCAAAAAAATCATTTTTCACTTAGATTTTTTTAATTCTTTATAGTATTTATTTAAAAACAAATTTATTTACATCAAAGTTAAAAATAATCTGAAAAATACAAAAATTTCTTTTTCAGGAACAATTAATTTATTATTTTTAGATAAAAATGATATTGCCATCATCTATACTTATATTATTTATTAGATCTTCTATAATCTTTCTATATAACTTTTTTTATTTTCAATAATTAAAAGAAAAAAATACTTTTTATTTTTCAAAAATCTATTTTAAAAATTAAAACCTTGATATTGAAATATCATAAAATCACAAAGCCTTTCGTCTGTTTCTAGAAATGTTCCTTTCAATTCTCCTATTAAAAAGAACCATTTTTTTGATATTGTTTTTCTGTTATGATAAGTACACAGACTGAACCTTTTTCAGGTTTATTTTTGTAATTTTTCTAACATCATATGTGAAGCTGTATTATGTAAAAGTAATTTTGAATACACTGATTCTTGTAACATTGAAAAATCCATTTTCTATCAAAAATTTTTCTAAACTTCCTATATTCTTTTAAATCACTATTTGTTACTGAAGGTAAATCAAAGAATAATAACATCCTCATAAATCTATAACTCATCTGTAAAGAATCTCACTAATGATAAATCATTTGAGTTTAAAGTATCAAAAATACTTTTAGTATAAATCTTTATAACTTCAGATAAATAGTGATTGTTTTCATTTATTCTATATTTAAAAATTTAAAAATATTTTTGAAGTTTTCTTTTTTTCATCTTTTTCAAATTTTTTTGGGGATTTTCTTTATATGCCAACTCATCTATAATTACTCTAAATGGTTCCATTAAGTCAGAAGAAAGATTATAGTAGTTAAACATATTTTTTTGTGAAATAAACCAATTTGAGTGAGATAACCATTTGCTACAATTTCCTTGTTGAAAGTAGATAAAAGAATTTGATAACCATAATTTAAAAAAAGCATTTAATGAATTCTCTTTATTTCTACTAAAAATCATTTCCAAATAAAGAAGAAAAAAATATACTTTAGCTGAATGTCCCTCTCTATTTGTACTATCGTTATGTTCTATTTGGGAGCTGTATTCTTGTAAGAGTTTATATTCTTCTTTATTTAGTTTCTTTAGTAATTTCATTTGATTTTCAATCTTTTCTCTTACAATAATTGTCCACAAACTTTCTTTAAAAAAATCTGTCCAAGAAATTTGTTCTTTAATTTTAGCTTTACTACAATCATGTGAACCATAAAATGGTAAAAAGTTCAAAAATGAGGGTTGGATTTTTTTCATCACAAAAATATAACTTTTTACCTTTTTGATTAATAAGTTCACACATTAGTGCTGCTGTTATAGAGATAGCAGTTGTTTCTAAAATAAGAGTACCCACTTCACCTATGTGAATAAAATCTGTTCCGTTATCTCTTCTAATAGATATACTATTATATCTCAAATCTAATTTACTTCTACCAGTAACTACAACAACTCTCCAACCACTCATTTTACTTTCCCCTCTTTAAGTATTTATAGTTTAATTTTTCTTTACAAAAAGTCCTGTAACTGATTCTTCTAGTAAGTGCAATTCATTTTTTTAGATAAAAACATTTGAACTTATTTTTTTGAATTTTTTTCCTAAATATTTTGTTAAACCAACTTTAGAAAAATCAGCCATTGTTTTTCTATTAAAAAGATCTAAAAATGATTTTTAAAGTAAATGCTTTATCAAATAAATTTAATTTTATAAATTTTTTTCCTTTACATTTACTAATTCTGAGTATTTCTTGTTATTTATATAGTTTTTATAATCTTTTTGAGTCCAATTTTTTTCTAAGAATTTATCATACATTTCATTAAATTCAATATTGTATCTTTCTTTTTACAGAGTCAATAGTTTCATTTTTCGTTTCTATCTTTTTTTCTTTAGATAGAGAAACTTATAGTATTCTTCAGTTTTTTTCCTTGATTGTCTTCTAAAAAAATTTAATAGCATTCTTTAATATTTTTTTCATATTTTCTTTCTAAAAAAATAGTGGTTTTAAATTTTCAAAAATCATCAATTTATTGCTATCTAGTGCTACAATACTATAAGGAAAAATTATTTATTAAGATTACTTGTCTTTTATAAACTTTTCTTTATTACTTTTTGGTTCAATTAAACCTTTATTTTCAATTAAATATTTTTATTAAACTTTTTTTCATCTTTTTATTTTGTTTACATCAACTAAATTTACTCTCTCAAAAGATCTTATTATTTTATTTTTTTCCTTATGTTCAACATATATGAAATAAGCAAGATTTAAAGATTTATAATATCCATATTTTTTTCATTTAATTTTTCAGTACTACCTTCATAAAAATTTTTGGTTTTATAGCTATTATTTCATTTGAAGTTTCACCTTTTCTTATAGGATTTAAATCAAATAATTGCCCTTTTTCTTCTTTTATAAATCTAGTTATATTTACAGTATTCTTTTTCCATATTCTTTTTTTAACTATTTCTAAGCTCTTTTCTTTATCCCAAGCATTTTTATATCATAGTTATATATTTTCTTTACATCATAGTTTTCTTTAATTTCTTGTAGATATCTATATGGTTTTTCTGTAAATTTTGTATTGTAAACATTTCCAGCAACTATATTAAGATAAGCATCTTTTTGCATGGTGAGTATCATTAAGTTCTCTTACCTTTATAAAATCAAACATTTCTCTAAAAGAAGAAGATATTTCTGCTTTTTGAATAAACTATTTTGATTTCAGGCTCAATTTGTTGTAGAATCTTTCCAACTTCTTTAGTTGTCTGTCTAACATTTACTAATTGTCTTGCCATAAAAGCCTCTTAATTCAAATTCATCTTTTTCCAGTAAAGCCTTTTTATATTTTTTTCATCACTTATAAAAATTCTTTTCTTTTAAAAAAACTTCCAAAAACTTTTCATTTTTTTCTTGGATTTCTTTTTTTAGAGGATACTCATTTGACTTCTCAGCATTTTTCATTCTTTAAAAACTAATACTAAGTTATCAAAGCTATCATCTTTTTATTACTTTTGATCTTGGATAAATATGATCCATATCATAAGTATCATTATTTTGTAGTAACCTATTTAAATCTATCTCTTTACCTGTATACATACATTTTTCCAAATTGTAAATAATATAGATACAATTTCTTTTTGTCTTAAACTATTATTATCATATGAATTTAAACTATTTTTTTCATTTCCTTAATATCAATAGAAAAAAATTAGATATATCCTTTCCACAACTATCATATAATTTCTTTAGTTGTTCTTGTCTTGCTGGAATTTTTTTATTTTTCATAGTTTCATCTCCACCTCTTGCCATTTCAATGAAAAACTTTTTAGGAATTCTTCCAGTTATTTTTTTCTAATTTCTTCATATATTTTTAAAGTCTGAAGAATAGCTCTTTTTTTAATGAAGGAGACACATAAGATTCCTCAACTAAATCTCTGTAAGAAAAATTCCGATACTTCTTTATTTTCATTATCTATATTTTCTTGTAAAGTAAATTTTTGAAGATAGAGTTCCATAAGATTATAATTAGTTCTTCTTAATGCATCCATAACAGAAGAATAACATTCTCCAGTTTCAAGATCAATAAATTCTATTTCAGTTAATAATTTTTTTCAGATAGTCTTCCCCAAGTATTAAATTTAAAAGAATTAATCTTTTTAATTTCATCTTTAGTAAGAATATCTCCATATACACTTTTTATCTTTTTCAAATATTTTTATCGTCACCATATAAACATTTCCATAAAATAGATTTTTTTCAGATATTTCTTTATATATATCTAAATTTAATTTATCCCCAAAGATATCCTTAAATTTTATATAGCTAACATAGTTACTATTAAAAGCATCTTTTTACACCCTTTAATTCTACTGTTTTTATTAGTTATTTGATTTACTAATAAATATTCTCTAAAGTTCTTTTTCACTTATTTTTACTTTTTTTGAATAAGTCTTCAATAATTTTCTTTTTAATTTCTTTATTTAAAAATTCATCGTTAACTTGTACTTTATTCAACTCATTTAAAAATAATATATTCTGAATATAGGAAAGAGTCTTTTTGGTATAACATCTTCTCCATTTAAGTAAGTACATTTATTTGTCATTCTTTTTTTATAAACTCTTCAGTAGATTTTTCTATATCAACTTTTTGTTCAAAAATTCCAAGGTAATATTTTTCCTTCTTCTTTTTCTTACTATCCATGAATTTCCACCTTTGTTTTTTTATGATATGAATTTAATGGACCTACATAATAAGGAATTCTAAATTTAAAAAGTCATTAGTAATTTATCTTTTGTACTGATACCATTTTTCTTCATGATTTAAGAAATCATAATATTTAGCTTGATTTTTCTAAAAATTTTTTTCTAATTCAGCTTCATGAATTTGATAAGGAAGAGTTCCATTATCAGAAATTCTTTGTTTTTGGTAGTATAGTTTTTAATTCAATTTTATCCAAAAATTTCATTAAAAAAATACTTCTATCTTTTTCATCAATTTTTTTTCAGCTTTTGGTAAATACCCTTTTTATTATTTTAGCAAAAATCATCAATTTTTAATCTGCTTTTTTTCAATTACTTCTTTTTCCTTTTTCTTTATTTAAGCCAATATAGGCTGAATAATTACTTTCATTTTTATCTTTAAATAATTTATCATAATTTTCTTTATTATATTTTCTAATAATATATTTTTAAATTTTTTTAGATCTCTTTTATGTTCATCATACAATTTAACTTTTTGCCTCAGAAATATATTGACTATCAGCTAAAAATATTATTTAAGACCATAAAGTCATAGAAACTTTTAGCTATATCTAAAAAAATTCAATTTTTTTCTCCTAATATTGAATAGTAAATTGGTTTATCATCTTCATATATTTGTTCTCTAAAAGATATCTTTTCCTTTTCAACCTCCCTTTTTTTATATTCATCTGTATCAAATAAGTCATTTAAACTTACACTTGAACCAACTGATAATTTAAAAAAATCCAACCAATTGTTTATCTGAGTTAAATATTTCTTTAAATTCTTTTTTTCTTTATCTTTTAAGCCTTTTTTTGAATCACAAATTATGTTTTCTAAATTTCCTATATAACTACTATCTATATTTTTATAAATATCATTATCTTCTAAAAATGCCATTAAATTATTATATAGAGTTTCAAAGTTTTTTTAATATCTTTTAAATTTTGTCCTTCAAAAAAAGGAAATGCCCTCTACTTTTAAAAGATACTATGTAGAGCCAGGTAAACTAATCTTATATCCTTTTTTTCAGGATTTTTAATAAGTTCATTTCTTAAATGAAATATTGTAGGATATTGCTTATAAAAAAATCATAATCTTTATAGTTATCATCATTAAACAATGTAAACTTTTCTTTTTGAACTTTTATCTTCAAGCCATAGAGAACTTTCTTTTTAATCTTCTAAAAAATTACTGTCAATTTTTAAAAATTTCATCAGAAAAAAATTTCTTCTAATAGGTTTAATCTCCATTTTTCTTCTCTTTAGTCTTCTTCTAGAGTTTCTTTGGACTCTTCTTTCAGCAACAGTTTTTTTGCTTCGTCGAATAATCTTGATCCCCACATATCTTTCTTATTGAATCTCAATACATTATAATTAAGATCAGTCACACACCAACCAACAGAGTTAGTTCCAATGTCAAATCCTAAATAATAATCAGAAAAATTGTTGCTTCTTCATTACATCCTCCCCATTTAATATTTATGTTATAATTTTTAGAATATATAAAATTTGAATTTTGAATCTTATATTAAATTTATGAATTTATTTGTTGCTCTATTTGTATAGTATACAATAAAATGAATTATTTTTTTCTACATTTTATTTTTTTATATTGATTAAAAAAATAATTATATATTCAAATTTATTTCTTGACTTTTTTTATTAAAAAGGTATTATACTGTATTCAAATAACATTACGAGTTCAAATAATGATTTATTGAAATCGCCTTTTTAGGCTAAACCTATATGTTTAGGTCAATGGAGTATAGACTCCATTTTTGAATAAATAAAAAAACTGTAGTTAAAATCATATCTAAGATTTTTACTACAGTCCAATTAAAAAAATATTACATAGCCTTATTATTTTTCCTGGTATAGTAAAAAGCATTTAAAGCTTCTTCAGGAATAGTAATTTCTTTTATATTATTAATATTAGAAAAATTCAGTATTTGTTGATACTTTTATATCTTGTCCTTGAAGTTTAGTTTCAAAAGATGCAACAGAAGATTTTGTAAAATAAGTTTCTTTTATCTACTACATATTCTAAAAGTAATATTATCAACTTCAAAGTTTTCTCCTTGTCCTAAGATACCCATATTTGAATTTTGTTTCTTCATAGCTTCTTTAAGGAAATCAGTATCTTTAACAATAGAGATAAGATAATTACCATCTTTTTCTTTTATATCGATCTTATCTAAGTTATCTTTTAAATAGTTCATAGTTATCAATATTATTATTTGTGATATGTTTGAATTGTTCAGAAACTTCTTTTTGGAAGAGTTTGTTTTTATCCAAGTATTATCTACAGGATTTTGAATATACATAACATCATCTTTTTATAAAAGAATTTATTTTTATATTTTTGTCCTTTAGTTTCCATAGTCATTTTTAAAGTAAGAGGCTCTACAATTAGAGAAGCAGCCACTGTAACATTTATAGATTCTCCACCTTTTTTTGGAGTCATATTAACAGTTGTTACTACATCAGCACTTTTTACATTATTACTAGCTTCTGAAAAATTTTTTTAATAACTTCTTCCTTATTAATTTTTAGTATCTTCCTTGTTACCACAAGCAACAACAAAAATACAGCAAATACAGTTAAAAACAGTAAACAGAATTTTCTTTAAAGATTTTTTTCATTATCTTTCTCCTTTTTATTTATTAATTATTTGAATTTAAAAGCTTCTTCAGGAACAGTAATTTCCTCAACACTATTAATATTAGATAGAGTATTAGTTGTCGTTACTTTAACATCTTGCTCATCAAGTTTTTGCTTCAAAAGATAAAGATAAAACTTTTTGGGAAATAAGTTTCTTTATCAATTACATATTCCCAAGTAACATTATCAGGATTAAAAATCTGGATTTTGTCCTACGATAGAATTCATTTGTTCTTTTTAGAGATTCTTTAATAAAAATCAGAATTTTTTTAGGAACAGTAATAATATAGTTTCCATCTTTTTCTTTAATATCAACTTTATCTAAATGATCTTTTAACATATTATAAATTTCAGTAGAAGTATCTAGTGCATTTTTAAATGGTTCAATAGTTTCAAAAAGTAGCTGCTTGTTTTTTTCCCAAGTATTATCCACAGGATTACTCATATACATTATACCATCTTTCACAAAAAGTAGTTACTTTAGCATCTTGACCTTTTTGTTCTAAAGTAAATTTCATTGAAAAAGGTTCTATGATAATAGAACTATCAATTATATACTCTACAGTTACTCCACCTTTAATTTCCATTATAGTGTTTACTAATTTATTTCCACTTTTTTTATATCGTTAGCAACTTCAGCAGCTTTTTTTAAGAACTTCTTCCTTATTAATTTTGGCATCTTCTTTATTACCACAAGCAACAACAAAAAAACACAGCAAATACAGTTAAAATAGTAAACAGAATTTTCTTAAAAGATTTTTTTCATTATCTTTCTCCTTTTTTTATTTATTAATTATTTGAATTTAAAAGCTTCTTCAGGAACAGTAATTTCCCCAACACTATTAATATTAGAAAAAGTAGTTTCTGTTTTTGCTTTTTAATTTTTGTCCTTGAACTTCAGCATCAAAAGTTAAAACTAAAGATTTTGTAAAATATGTCTCTTTATCAATTATATATTCTAGAGTAGCATTATTAGGTTTTTAAATCTGTATTTTGCCCTATTGTATCAGACAGCGAACTTTTTTTAGATATTCATTAAGAAAAATCAGAATTTTTAGTAACAGAAATAATATAATTTCCACCATCTTCTTTAATACTAATCTTGTCTAAATTATCTTTTTAGTACTTCATAAATTTCAATAGAATCATTTAATATAATTTTAAATTTATTCATATCTTCTTCAGATACATCTAGTTTTTGCCAACTGTTGTCTTCAAGATTGCTTACATACATCACACCATCTTTTATAAAAGTAGTTATTTTAGCATCTTCTCCTTTTTGCTTCTAAAATTGTTTTTCAAAGCAAAAGGGTCCTTGATAAGTGAAATATCAAATATATATTCTATAGTTTGCCCACCTTCAACTTCAATTTTAGCGTTCACTAATTTGTTTCCACTTTTTATATTACTATTAGCTTCTACAGATTTTTTTGAAAAACTTCTTCCTTGTTAATTTTAGTATCTTCTTTGTTACCACAAGCAACAACAAAAAAATACAGCAAACACAGTTAAAATAGTAAATAGAATTTTTCTTTTAAAGATTTTTTTCATTTTCTTTCTCCTTTTTTTAATTTTTTAATATTACCAAAATACTATATCATATATTGCAAACTTTATCAAATTTTAAATATAACACTAGTTTTTTTCTTTATTTTTTTAATTTTGCTATGTTACAATGTCAATTAATAAGAATAATTTTATGTTAAAAGGAGTTAGAATGAAAAAAATTAACAACAAAAAGTCCAAGTGTTATATGCACTCGGAGTAAGCTATGCCATTGTGGATCAAATTTTTGCTCAATGGATATTATATTTTTATTTACCTTCAGAAAGCTCAGGTTTAAAACCCTTTATGGCTCCTGTTTTAGTTTCAATAGCCTTAGCTATTTCAAGACTTGTAGATATGGTTACAGATCCTTTAGTTGGTTTCTTATCTGATAAATATAATAGTAAATATGGAAGAAGAATCCCCTTTGTTTGCAGTTGGAACAATACCATTAATAATAGTAACAATAGCATTTTTCTATCCACCAACAAGTAGTGAAAAAGCAAGTTTTTTTACTATTTAATGCTAATTGGTTCACTCTTCTTTACTTTCTATACTATAGTTGGAGCACCTTACAATGCTTTGATTCCTGAAATTGGAAGAACTACAGAAGAAAGATTAAATTTATCAACTTGGCAATCAGTTTTTAGATTATCTTATACAGCAATAGCAATTATTCTACCTGGAATTTTTAATTAAAAATGATAGGAGGAAATGATGTTCTTTTTGGTATAAGAGGAATGATTATATTTTTGTGTGTGATAGTTTTTATAGGGCTTGCTACAACTGTATTTACAGTTAGAGAAAGAGATTATTCAACAGGTGAAGTATCAAATGTAAGTTTTAAAGAAACTATAGGAATTATAATAAAAAAATAAGAACTTTTATTCTATATCTTTTTGGAATGATGTTCTTCTTCATAGGTTTTAATAATCTAAGAGCTATTATGAACTATTATGTTGAAGATATTATGGGTTATGGAAAAAAAGAAATCACTATTGCTTCAGCATTATTATTTGGGAGCAGCAGCTATATGTTTCTACCCAACAAATAAACTATCTAAAAAAATATGGATACAGAAAAAAATTATGCTTTTATTGTTTAGCAATGTTAATTGTTTCAACATCGATGTTATTTTTTTCTTAGGAAAGATATTCCCAGTTAAATTTGGTTTTTATACTATTTGCTATTATTGGTATACCTCTTGCAGGAGCAGCATTTATCTTCCCACCTGCAATGTTAAGTGAAATAAGTACACAGATTAGTGAAGACACAGGAGCAAGAATAGAAGGACTTTCATTTGGAATACAAGGTTTCTTTATGAAAACTTCATTTTTTTAATCTCAATAGTTACTTTACCGATTATTTTGGTTATGGGAAATGATGTTAGTATATTATCAGCAATTTCAAGTGGTGTAAGTAAGGTTGAAAAAGAATGGTATTTATTTAGCTTCTCTAAGTTCAGTATTTTTTTCTTTATCATATCATTTATTTTTTTATTATAAATATTCTGATAGTAAAAAAAGGTTGATAAAAAAATAATTTGTTTATATAACTTGTAAATTTTTTCTAGCTTATAATATAATGTAATTAAAGTTATAGAACTTGAATCAATATATTTTTATATTAGGAGGATAGTATGGAAAAATTTAGAAAAAGAAACTTTAATACAAAAGATTAAGGATTTAGAAGTAATATTAAAAAGAAATGGATTTAAAAATTGAAACAGCTAAGAAAAGAAGTAAAAAAATGTTAGAAAATAACAAAGAAAAATTTAACAGATTTATTAGATTTATATACTCGTCAATTAGAATATGGAAAAAAAGATTTTTAAACAAAGAGCGTCTGATAAATAAAAGAAAATAAAAAGGGTAGTACATTACAGTACTACCTTTTTTTATAGTTATTATTATTTCTTTTTTTCTGTAACTATATCTTTTTGCTTTTGCTTCTTGCCATTGTCCTTTTTCAACAAATAATTTTTTTGATTTGTAAAAGGATCTTTCTCTGTATAGTACATTAAAGTTGAATAAGTTGATGGAGTAGGAGTAAAAAATTTGTACCTGCTCAGGATTAACTCTTAATTCTTGTGAGGCATATTTTTTTAAATCCATCATATCTTTTATCTTTACAACCTGGGTGAGCTGCAATTAAATAATATGTTAAAAATTGCTTTTTACCCAGTTCATTATTTATCTTATAGAATTGATTTTTAAACTCATTTAAGCAAGATTTTACCATCTTTACCCATCAAACCTAAAAATTTTATCTTCTGTATGCTCAGGTGCAATTTTCATCTGTCCTGAGATATGATCTTTTATTATTTCTTTCAAATACATCTGTCCACATTTGTTGTCATCTAAAAATCATATCATATCTAATTCCAGATGCTATAAAAAAATTTTTCTTTATATTAGGTATCTTTTTAACTTCTTTAAAAGTTCCACTTGATTATTATGATTAACTTGAAGATGAGGACACTTTTTAGGATATAGACATCTTCTATCAGGACAAGCACCTAATTTCAATTTTTTTCTTACATTCAAGTCCATACATATTTTGCAGTTGGTCCACCTACATCAGAAATATTTCCATGAAATTTAGGAGTTTCAGCAATATTTTTTTAACTTCTTCTACTATTGAATTTTGACTTCTTGACATAATAGTTCTACCTTGATGAATAGCTATTGCACAGAAGTTACATTCTCCATAACAACCACGATGAGTAGTAACAGAGTATTTTATAGTATCAAGTGCTCTAACTGCTCTCATTTTTTTGTAGTAAGGGTGTACATCTCTAGTAAATTCCATAGAATATATTTTATCCATTATCTCCTCAGAATAACTTTCAGAAGGGGATTTTTGGATTAAATATCTATCATCACATTTTTGACAAAGTCCCTTTAGCAGTTATTGGATCACAATTCAAATAAAAAAAGTATGAAAAGCTTCAATAAACTTATCTTTATCTGCAAGACAATCAGAATGAGAAGGTAAAGATAAATAATCTTCTCTAGGCTCTTTACTTAAGTAGCAAAGCCCTCTAATATTTTGCCAATCTTCTCCATTCTTTAAAGCATTTGCTAGTTGTAACATAGACATTTCTCCCATACCATAGGATAAAAATATCTGCCTTAGCATCAAATAGAATAGGTTTTCTTAGCTTATTAGTCCAATAATCATAGTGAGTTATTCTTCTTAGACTAGATTCAATTCCACTTATTACAATGTAGTTCCTTTAAAAATCTACGTATCATATTTGAGTAGACTAAAACTGCTCTATCTGGTCTTTTTGTTATTTTCTCCACCTGGAGTAAAAATCATCTTGTTGTCTTCTTTTTTTAGTTGCAGTATAGTTTGCAACCATAGAATCCACACAACCACCAGATATAGCAAAGAACAAGTTAGGCTCACCTAAACGAGTTATATCATCAGGAACATCAACCTCAGGTTGAGCAATTATACCAACCTTGAAGCCATGTTCCACTAACCATTTTTCCTACTAAAGCACTTCCATTATATGAAGTGTCCAAATATGTATCTCCTGAAATTAGGAGTACATCTATACTATCCCAACCTAAACTTTTCATTTCTTCTTTTTGTAGTTGGTAAAAATTTCATACTTTATTACCTTTCTGCATTTAATTTAGCGATTTCAACTATAACATCAGTTGCTTTTTCCATACTTTCAAAGGGCAACAAATTCATATTTACCATGAAAATTTTTCTCCACCAGCAAAAAAATATTTGGTGTAGGTAAGCCCATGAAAGAAATTTTAGAACCATCTGTTCCACCACGAATAGCTTTTTATAAGCGGTTTTATACCAAGATTTTTCCATAGCTTGTTTTGCTATGTCAACAACATACATATGGTCTTTTTATTATTTCTCCCATATTGTAGTATTCATCTTTTTAGTTCAAGTTCAACAATTTCTTTTCCATATTTTTTTCATTTACTTTTTAACAAGCTCTTTTTACAAATTCTTTTTCTTGGCTAAGAATTTAGCCTTATCATGATCTCTTAGAATATATACAACTTCTCCACTTTCACAAGATGTGTTAGTCTCAACTAAATAATAGAAACCTTCATATCCTTCAGTTTTTTCAGGAACTTCATCTTTAGGGAACATTTGTATAATTTCACTAGCAATTAAACCTGCATTTATCATTTTTCCTTTTTGCAGTTCCTGGGTGTACACTAACTCCCTTTATTTTAAATGTAGCTTGAGCAGCATTAAAGCTTTCATATTCTAATTCTCCAACAGGTCCTCCATCCATAGTGTAAGCATAGTCTGCTGCAAATTCTTTTTACATCAAAATAGTCTGCTCCTCTACCAATTTCTTCATCTGGACCAAAAAGCCATTTTGATATCTCCATGCTTAATTTCAGGGTGTTCTTTTAAGTACTTAACAGCTTCGATAATTTCAACTATTCCTGATTTATCATCTGAACCAAGTAAAGTTGTACCATCTGTTGTGATTAAAGTCTTAGAGATATAGTTTTTAAATTAGGGAATTCATCTACTTTTTAAAACTATATTTTTCTTTGTTTAAAAACTATATCATTACCATCATAGTTTTTCTATAATTTGAGGATTAATTCCTTCTGCATTAAAAATCAGCAGTATCCATATGAGCAATAAAACCAACAGTAGCAACTTTTTTTATCTATATTACTTGGTAAAGTTGCATTTACAAAACAAGCTTTATTTATAAAGACATTAGACAAAACCTAAATCTTCTAATTCTTTTTAACATTTTAGCAAATTCCATTTGTGATGGTGTAGATGGAATAGTTTCACTTTTTCATCTGAACGAGTATTAAATTTAACATATCTTAAAAATCTTTCTTTCAATGTTGAATATTTTTTTCCATTTTCTGTACCTTCCTTTCAAAAATAATTTACACTATTTAATTATACTATATATTCTTAATTCAATCAAAAAAATCTTAGAAAAATTTCTTAGCTATAATTCAAGATTATATTGTAAAAAGACCTTTTTATTGTATAATATAAAACAAAAATAATATAAAAATATTAACATAAAGTTTTAAATAAAGAACTTAACAAAAGGGAGGATAAATTATGGAAGGAAAAAAATATTTTAAAAATGGTATTATTTGGAGCAATAGGAGTTTTTGTATTACTTTTTAATACTTACTAATTGCTATACAGTAGATACAGGGAAGTTGTTATAATATCAACATTTGGTAAGATAACAAGAGTTGAAAAATGAAGGGCTACACTTTAAGATACCATTTGTTCAAAGTAAAACATTTATGGAAACAAGAGAAAAAAACATATATTTTTGGAAAAACAGATGAAATGGATACAACTATGGAAGTTTCAACAAAAGATATGCAAAGTATAAAATTAGAGTTTACAGTACAAGCTTCTATTACAGATCCAGAAAAAAATTATATAGAGCTTTTAATAATAAACATGAACAAAAGATTTATTAGACCAAGAGTTAAAGAAATAATTCAAGCTACAATAGCTAAATACACTATAGAAGAGTTTGTAAGTAAGAGAGCAGAGATTTCAAAAATTGATATTTGAAGATTTAAAAAGATGATTTTTCACAATATGGAATGTCAGTAAGTAATGTATCTATTGTTAATCATGATTTTAGTGATGAGTATGAAAGAGCGATAGAAAGTAAAAAAGTTGCTGAACAAGAAGTTGAAAAAGCAAGAGCAGAACAAGAAAAATTAAAAAGTTGAAGCAGAAAATAAAGTAAGATTAGCAGAATATTCTTTTGCAAGAAAAAGAATTACAAGCAAAAGGCAAATGCTGTTGAAAGTAATTCATTGACTCCTCAACTTTTAAGAAAAATGGCTATTGAAAAAATGGGATGGAAAAACTTCCACAAGTTCAAGGTAATAATGGAAGCACATTAATTAATTTAGACTAGTAAATAAAAAGTAAAAAAATAACTCGTTACTGAGTAGATTTCTTAACGATGAAAAAAATTAACGTTTCGCTGTAAATTCGACCAACTCGCTACGCTCAGACACGTCGAGATTTACTCGGCTCACTTGCTTTAATTTTTTTATCTAAAAATCTACATTCGTAACTCGTTTATGTTTTACTATTTATTATAGGATAGCCTATATTATTATAACTTGATTTTTATACGATAAATCTGTGAAGCAAGCTCATTGAAATTAAATAATTCAAGTTCTTCCTCACTTAAAAATTTCTTTTAAGTTTCTATTAGAAGTTAAAATTTTTTTCTTTCATTATAGTCATCTAATTTTTAGATAATTTAAATACTCTTGTCCCTTATTTGAAAAACCTAAAATTTTCACATAAGGGGCTTTATTTTTACTTTATCTGTAAGTTCATCAGTTAAATCTAATAGAGTATGCAATAAGATTCTTTGTAATCTTGAAATAGTTAATCTTTTACTTAAGATTTTATCAAAAATCTTTGAAAGATAAGTTTTCTAGTGAGTATTTATATAGTCTATTTTCTAAACCAACTTCTAAATCTTGAATATTTTTTTAGACTTGAATAATTTCTTATTATATTGTATTTCATTAAGTCATAAAAAAATCATTTTAGACATGAAAAAGCTCCAAAAATTTTCTTCTAGTATCTTATATGAAAACTCTGGAACTAAATTTTTAATTTTTATTTAATTTATTTTCTTTAGTTTCATTTGAAGCTAATAAAACTTTCCTAATATAACTTGCACTTGCAAAATTATCTTTTTCATCATCATAGTAACCTGTTTTTTTGTCTTTTTATACAGTAGGCTTTAATCTTAGAATCAATAGTTTCTATTCCTTTAAATATTCTAAAGCTAAGATATCATTAGAACCAAACTTTTTCATCAGATATAGCCTTTGAAAAAGCAGTAGGGATATGAGAAGCCTTTATCTAAAAATTCTTTTTAAAAGCTTTTTGTAAATTCATCTGTCAAAGAAAAGACTTGTTATTTTTTAATTTATCTAAGTCATTACTTTCAGAGCCAAAAACCATATGGCTACAAGAAAAGCTTATCTAAAAGACTAACAGAACCTTTTGCAAAAATTTCAGCACTTTGACTTGAGTAAAAACAGGTAACTCTATCACAATGTCTATGCCCTGTGATAGAGCTATCTTAGTTTTTTTCAAATTTATTGATAAGAGATGGTTCTCCTCTTTTGTACAAAAATCACCACTCATGACAGCAATTTTTTTATACTATCTTCAAAGAGTTTATCTATCTCTTGAATGTGATGTAGATGTCCATTATGAAAGGGATTATATTCAACAACTAAACCAATTACATTTTTAAAACATCTACGTCACTCCTCTAATTTATTTTTTTAAATCGTTATAAGTTTTGATTGCACCTTTAATAAATGCTTTTTGTAAAAGTGTAATCATCTGGGTATTCTATTTTTGCATTTTTCTTCTATTTTTCAAATCTGCTTTTGGAATAGAAGATGAACTTAGAATAGAATTTATTTCTTCTTTACTCTTTTTTGTTTTGAGCTTCCACTTTTTTTGTTGAATAGCATTTTGTTCTTCTCTAATTCTATTAACTAGTCCTTTGTAATCGTTAATTTCATCGTTTACTCTAGCTAATTGTTTAGGATAGTTAGAGCCATACATAGCTTCCAATCTTTTAATTATTGTTTGTTTATCAATTTCAGGTATTCCAGCTTTATCTAATCTATCCACCATTTCTAAATATGAATCTTTTTAACCAATCATAATTTTTCTCTTCTTTCTGAACCAGAATAATTAGAAACTGCTGAACGAATGTTATTTTCAACATTTTTCAGGTAAAGTTTTTCCGGCTCCAAAAGATAAAACAGATAATACAAAGCAAGATATTAAAACTAATTTTTTTCATTTTTTTCCTCCAATTAAAATAATTCAGGTGCAGATATTACTTTTTAAATCTTTGTCTATTTCAAATACCATAGGTTTACCAGTAACTAGATTTAGATTTAAAAATATCTTCATTTGAAATATTTAATAAGTATTTTATTAAAAGCTCTTAAACTGTTTCCATGAGCAGCAACTATAACATTTTTACCTTCTTGTAAGCTTTTAGAAATATCAGAATGCCAATAAGGTAAAAACTCTAGCTATAGTATCTTTTAAGCTTTCACCTAAAGGAATTTCAGAATCTGGAAGATCGGCATATCTTCTATCAGATTTTGGATAGTATTCACTGTCTTTATCTATTGATGGTGGAGCTATATCAAAACTACGACGCCAAATGTGGACTTGTTCATCTCCATATTTTTTTACAGTTTCAGCTTTATTTAATCCTTGTAAAGCTCCATAGTGTCTTTCATTTAATCTCCAAGATTTATATACAGGAATATATAGTTCGTCCATTTCTTCTAAAACTATATTTAGAGTTTTTATAGCTCTTTTTAGGTAAGAAGTGTAAGCAACATCAAAAACTAAATTCATTTCCTTTAAAAATTTTTCCTCCTGCCTTTAGCTTCTTCAATTCCTTTAGGGCTCAAATCAACATCCTTCCACCCTGTAAATCTATTTTCTAAGTTCCAAGCACTTTCACCATGACGAATTAAAACTAATTTCATTTATTTTTACCTCCTAAAATTTATTTCTTCTCATTATTCTACTATATTTAGCATTACATTTCAAATATTTTTTTATTTTTATTAGATAAAATGGTATAATATATTAAAGAGGTTTTAGTATGAATAAAATTTTTAGAGACTTTTATTAGAAGAGAAAGAAACTAAATTAAAAAGGTAGTCTTTACCATTTAACACAAATTAAATTTTCATATAATTCAAATCATATTGAAGAAGCAAATTAACAGAAGATGAAACAAGATATATTTATGAGACAAATTCTTTCATAGGAGATAAAGAAAAAAATTGTATCAATAGATGATATAAATGAAACAGTTAATCATTTTAAATGCTTTTGATTATATACTAGAAAATATAGATATTTTAGATGAAAAAAATTAATAAAAAAATTTACATAAAATTTTAAAAATAATACTTCTGATTCTCAGAAAGAATGGTTTAAAAGTAGGAGACTACAAATTAAAAAGCAAATTTTATTGGTAACATAAAAACGACAAGTCCTAGTAATGTAAAAAAAGAAATAAAAAAATTACTTGATGAGTATAACTCTAAAAATTAAAAATAACATTTGACGATATTGTAGATTTTCATTATAAATTTGAAGCTATTCACCCTTTTTCAAGATGGAAATGGGAGAGTTGGTAGACTTATTATGTTTAAAGAATGTTTAAGAAATGATATTGTCCCTTTTTATTATAGATGAAGAGCATAAATTATTTTATTATAGAGGTTTAAAAAAATTATAAGGAAGATAAAACTTATCTAATTGAAACTTGTCTTTCAGCACAAGATAGGTATAAAAATTACTAGATGAATTAGAAATTAATGTTAAATAAGGAGTGATAGATATGCAAAGCAACAAAAAGAATGGCTAGAAAAAAATGGGAAAAAGGTAAAAAAATAAATTGCAACCTAATAGTAATCTTCTAGATTATTTTTATTTTAAAGGAAATTGCTGGTAAAGAAATAGATGTTATGGATATTGGACCATGCTCTATTCCAACAGGAGAATTTTTTTAGTTTCAGATCCTCTTGTTTATTTAGTTAGCAAATATGAAAAAGAATATTTTCCAAAAAAATTCCAACAGGAGAATTTAGAACAGAAGTTTGTGTTGTAAAAGCATGTGATGGAGATTGTGATAGATATGCAGCTGTTAGATTAAAATTTAATAATAATGAAGTTAGTTATTTTGAAGAAGCTGTCACAGGCACAGAAAATTTAGAAAACATTACTGAAGGTGACTTCTTTGGATTCAATGTTGATGCAGGTCTTGCTTGTATCTGTGATAAAAAAATTACATGACTTATATTGTGAATTTCGATAAAAAGTGGTGTGAAGAAAAATCCTGATGGAAATATTTACGATGATTATTTTGCTGATTTATTCAAAAAAGCTATGAAGATAATCCAAAATATCAAAGAGATGGTGGAGATTGGATAAATTGGAATATACCTGGAACTGACTATCATTTACCTATGTTTCAATCTGGTTTTTGGAGATGGAACATATCCTGTGTATTTAGCTTATGATAAAGATGGAAATGTATGCCAGCTTATTGTAGAATTAATTGATATTGAATTAGCCTACTCTGATGTAGATGATGAAGATGATGAGTAATATTAAAAATTATATATATTGCTAATAAAAAGGAAAAATTTTTTTAATCTATGCTAGATAAGTATTAAGGGGGAAATATTTATGTTTTGGAAATTATTGGGTGCTGTTTCTTTATTTAATTTATTAAAATCCAATGAAAATAAAAATAATAATTTAGAGTGTGAAATTGAAAAAAATTAGAAGAAAAAAATTGGTAATATTGAAAAAGAACAGAAAAAAATCAAAGTTGAAAAGAGAAATAAGAAGTTTAAAATATAGAATATCTGAAATAGATAAAGAAATATATGAGGGAGATTTGAGTGTAGAAGATCCATATTTTCATAGTTTATGTGAGGAAGTTGCTCCTTTAGAATTGAAATTACTTGATCTTGAATATGAATTGCAGAAATTAGAAGATTATTAGTATTTTAAAAGGGAATGAGATATATGCTACTAAAAGTTTTAGAGTCTGAGTCTATAGAATTGAAAAAAATATTATTTAGAAACTTATTATAAAAACAACAGAATTACATTTTGATGACTATGTCTAATTCAACAAAAAAATCATTGCTTAGTTTGTTATGTAGATTGGCATTCTTTTCACAGATGAACATTATTTTGAAACTGAACAAGAAGCTTGGAATTTTTTTCTTTCAATATGCTGTTTTATATTATGTTTAAAAACATTTTTTTATAATAGAAAAAAATTAAGTAGTTTTTATGCTATAATACAAGCAATAAAAAGATTAATAAAGGAGTTAAAAAAATATGCAAGAACAAGAGATAATAGCCCTTATAAATTCTAAAGGTTCATTTATATTAGAAGATTCTAAAGCAAATGCTGAGTTTATAGCATATGTTGACTGCAAAACTGATGAGTTATTTGAAACATCTACTAAAAATTGAATGGGAAGTATCGGATAAAATTTCTTTAGAAGATATAAAAAGATTTAAGATATATCATTTAAAAAGTTAAAGAACTAGGAGAAAAATACTTTTTTTACTTATAGATATTTTACAAAAAAAGATGTAAAAAAATGCTTTATTAGAAAAATACATTAAAGGAATGTGAACAAAATGCAAGTGTTACAGTTGAGGAACCAAATTTAGGGAAGTTTGTTCTTGATAAAAACAAAAATCTTTATATTCTAAATTAAAAATGGTTGAGTGAAAAAAGAAGAAATAGATGTGCATTTAGATATAAATGAAGATAATCGTATTAACACTTTGAAAAAGGTAGGAGCTTTTTTTATTACTCTTGAAAAAAATTTTTTTAATGACAAGAGAGATTGGGATAAAAAAATTAAAGACTTATTCAGCTGAACATTTAGTTGATTTAGCAACAGAATTAAGAAAAAAATTCTAAGTCATTATTTAAGTTTTTTTAAAAAGTATGGAAATGGTATTTTTGTAGCAAAAATGAAACTTATATCTCTAGTTGTTGAAACTGATGGAGAAATTGTTGCTACTTTTAATGACAGAAAATTATTTTTAGGACATAACATAATAGTGAAAAGCAAATGTAAATAAAAATGAGATTAGTTCTGCTACAGTTGAAAATTTCAATATAGAAGATTATAAAAAAAGATAGAAGTTGTTGAAACTGATATTGAAACTAAAGAAGATAAAGAAGGATAAATAGAACAAGGAGTTATTTAAAATAACTCCTTGTTCTTTAATATTTAGTAAAAAAACTATTTATTTTTGTTAATTCTCCAGCACCAGCTCCAAGTGCTCCACCAATAGCAGCTCCTACAGCAGTACCTCTAACATCATTACCAAGCATAGCTCCTACAGCAGCTCCAGCTATGCACCTCCTAGTTTTTCTGCAGTTTTTTTCATGTGTACATCCTACTAGAATTCCAGCTAGTACTAAAATAACTAATGATATTTTTTTCATCTTTGTAAAAACCTCCTTTTTATCTTAGTTGTCCTTATTATACTTTTATTTTCTAAAAAAATCAAGTAAAAATTTTTAAAAATATATTTTTCAAGTTTTTGATTTTTAGGGGAATTATATCATAGTATAGTTATTAAACATAGCAAAATGTAACAAACATCTAAAAAAATGATACTAAAAAGAACATCTTTATTTTTTTATAAAAATATATAATTTAAAAAAATAAAAAAATATACTTTCAAATTTTTCTAAATATATGATAGGATATTATCAAATATCAAGGAGGAAAGTAGTATGAAAAAAATGTTTCGTTATGTTCTGTTGGTTTTTGTATTTTTTTAATGTTAGTTGCTTGTGGTAAACCTGATTCATAAAAAAAGCTTTTTGAGAAAAAAATTTTTAAGCAAACTATAACAGATGTAAGCAAGAAAAATGAAAGATGGAAATGAAGTTTCTAAAAATGTTAGCTGGAATTTTAGAAAAAAAGGTTCTTACAAAGTTAATAAAAGTTAATGAAGAAAAAAATATGGCTGAACTTGATGTGACAATAAAAATCTGCAGATTTTTGTTAAATATATGACAGAGTATTTAGTGGCATTAAAACCTTTATTTGATTCTAATATGGGTGAAGAAGCTTTCCAAAAATCTTTAGAATATTTTGAAAATTTGACAAAAAAAGAATTAGATTATACAGAAACTGATGTGACAGTACATATGGAAAAAAAGTGGATGGAGAATGGAAAGTAATCAATACTGAGGATGTTTTAACTGCTATATTTGGTGGTTTAACAGATGCAGCAGCAGACTTTAATTAATAAAAAAATAAAACTGCAAACTAATCTCATTTAGAGATTGGAATGCAGTTTTTTTAATTATTTATTTACAACAGTGTCAATCCAATCAAATAATTCATCTAAATCATAATCTCCACCATGTCCTTGTCCCCAAGGAGCAGCAAAGTCTACAATTTTTTTCCAGAATTTTTTTAATTTAATAGCTAGTATTGCAGGGATAGCAAGAGAAGTATCCTTATCTATTGCTCCATGTCTTATTCTCCAATATTTAGTTGGAGCACTCTCAATATAATTCATAGGGTTCATCATTTTTATTATAGTTTTATCTGCCATTTTAGGAATTACAATTTTAATACTTTTTATCGTTAAATTTACCTTTTTGGTAGTATTCAATAGCTTCTTTATTAGTTATATCAAAAGAAAATTTAGTGAAGTTTTTTTATTGTCTGTTCTCTTATCACCAAACAGATTATTTTCTCCAGAGCTTGCATCTAAACTATCAAAAAGCAGGTGGAGATTTCATTCTATCACCAATATGAGTATAAACATCTAAGTCAACAGCAACAACTTTACCATTTTCAATAGTGAAAGCTTTTTTTAAATTCACTGATATCTTTTCCTTCTTCCAAAAGCCTTATTAGCAGAATTTTTTTAATTATAAGAGAAAGATATGATTTGAAAGTCCCATTTCCATTTTTTTATCCAAAGTCAATAGATTTCCTTTTGTCATCCTTTAATTTTTAAATTATTTAAATAAGAAGGGAACATATTTTTTTAATCTATTAGATATTTTTATTTCATCTTCTGTTAAACTACCTTGGACAGTTGTACGAGTTAAGCTTCTATCATTATATTCTTGAGCAGATGTATTTCTTGTGAATTCTATTCTTGAATATGTGTTAACTCCATTGTACGTCCATTCATAAGCAGAGTCAGCATTTTCTAAGTTTGTAATAGGGACAATAAGAAGATACAGCATAAATATCATCTCTTGTATCAGCTGCTCCAAGTTCTGTTAGGTAAGGAAGATAGTCTTCAGAATTCCCTGTTGCTCCTAAAAAGAGCTGATAAAAGCTCCACCAGCACTAGTTCCATTTGAAATTATCTTATTAGTATCTCCTGGCATAACTTCATCATTAAGATATAGATATCTAACTGCTGCCTTTAAGTCAACTATTGCAGCAGGAGCTTTTCCTGTATAAGCTCCATTCTTATCTTTTAGAGTTCTACCTCTTGCACCAGGTGCTGCAACTACATAACCTTTTGATAGTGCATAACTAAGAGAGTTAGCTTTTTCCATCTCTACCAACTCCTACTTTATCAGCTTTACCTGGCATATATCCTCCAACACTATTAGGTAAAAAAAGATAGGAGCATTAGAGCTATTATAATTTCCTATAGAAGAATTATTAAAAGTATTCTTCAGGAATATAGATATTCATATTTTTGATATTCTTTTATCCACAGGATTTTTTTTACATAAACAATATTTTCATAAGCACGGTACTTTACTTTTTTTACCATTGATCTCAGTTTCCTTTTGAAACATATTTATTTGGATTGAATTTTAAATCATATTCATTTTTTTACAGCTTTTTGTAGTTTTAGGAGCTGCAAAAAGCCATAGAGCCAAATAAACAGAATAGCATTAAAAAAATTTAAATTTTTTTCATATCAACCTCCATTGATTTTAAACTTATTAAATTAGAAGTATTATACCATAAAAAAAGAGTTATTACTCCAATTTTTGTAATAACTCTTTAGTCAAATTTCTATTTATTATTTAAAAGCAGACCAGTTTTTTTCTTCTGTCTCCTTCTTTTTAAAGATTTTTCTTTCTTAATCTAATATTTGTTGGAGTAACTTCTACAAGTTCATCTTCAGCAATGTAGTCAAGAGCTTGTTCTAGGGTAAATTTTCTAGGTGTTGCAAGTTTAACTGCATCATCAGAACCAGCAGCTCTCATATTTGTTAATTTTTTTAGTCTTACAAACATTTACAACTAAGTCATTTTCTCTGTTATGTTCTCCAACTATCATTCCTTCATATACTGGAATACCTGGATCTAAGAATAGAGTCCCTCTATCTTGTAAGTTATTTAAAGGCATAAGGGAACAGTAACTCCTGGTTCAGTAGCTATTAAAACTCCCTTATTTCTTGTAGGAATATCCCTTTATATTCTTCATAATCAAAAGAAAGAATGGTTTAAAAATTCCTGTACCTTTAGTATCAGTTAAAAATTCATTTCTAAATCCTATAAGTCCTCTTGCAGGTACTTTGAATTCAAGTCTTGTATATCCATCTTGTCCTGGAACCATAGAAACCATTTCGGCTTTTTCTAACTCCCATCTTTTCAATTACAGTTCCTGTAAAAGCTGTCATCTACATCAATTAAAAGCAAGTTCGATAGGTTCTAATCTCTTTCCATCTTTTTTTCTTTAAATAAAACTCTTGGTTTAGAAACTTGTACTTCAAAAACCTTCTCTTCTCATATTTTTCAAGTAATATAGAAAGTTGAAGTTCTCCTCTTCCTTTAACTATAAATGAGTCAGGAGAATCAGTTGCTTCTACTCTCATACTAACATTTGTTTGAATTTCTTTTTGTAATCTATCCCAAATATGTCTAGAAGTTACAAATTTTCCTTCTTTTCCAACAAATGGAGAATCGTTTACCATAAATGTCATTGCAAGTGTTGGTTCATCAATATCAATCAAAGGTAAAAGCAACAGGATCATTTATATCTGCTAATGTTTCACCAATATCTATATCATCAATACCAGCAACGCAAACTATATCCCCAGCTTCAGCTTCTTCTATTTCAACTCTTTTTAATCCTTCATAACCATATAGAACAGAGACTTTACCTTTAACTTGTTTTCCATCTCTTTTTATTAACATTACATCTTGGTTTCTTTTTAAAGTACCATTGTGTATTCTTCCAACTGCTAATTTTCCAACATAGTTATCATAAGCAATATTTGTTATTAAAAATTGAGTCGGTTTAGCTACATCTCCATCAGGATCTTGAACATGCTCAAGTATTGTTTCAAATAATGGTTGCATATCTGTATTTTCATCAGTCAATTCTTTTCTAGCAAAACCTGCTTTTCCTGAAGCATAAACTACTGGAAATTCAAGTTGATATTCATTAGCATTTAATTCTATAAATAAATCATAAACCATATATAAAACATCTTCTGGTCTTGCATTAGGTTTATCAACTTTATTTACTACAACTATTGGTCTATGTCCTTGTTCTAAAGCTTTTTTTAAAAACATATTTTGTTTTGAGGCATAGGACCTTCAAAAGCATCTACAAGTAAAAGAACAGAATCAACCATTTTCATAATTCTTTGTACTTCTCCACCAAAGTCAGCATGGCCTGGTGTGTCAACTATATTTATCTTATAGTCTTTATATCTAGCAGAGGCATTTTTTTAGAGAAGATAGTAATTCCTCTTTCTCTTTCAATATCATCTGAGTCCATAACTCTTTCTTCAACTTTTTTTCAAGTTCATGAGTTTTAAAAACTCCTCCTTGTCTCAATAGACAATCGACAAGAGTTGTTTTACCGTGGTCAACGTGAGCAATAATTGCTATGTTTTTTTAATTTTCATTTTTTTCCTCTCATATTTTTTTAAATTAATAATATTTATATCCTTTTAATAAATTATTATTTTCTATATTTGCCAAACCTAAGAATTCATCTTGATAATATACTCTATATTTTTTTGTTTTTCCAAACTATCCTTTATTTTTACAGTATTACCATTTTTGAATAAAGTAAATTCTTTCTCAGTTTCTAAATTATATTTCTCATAAGAAAAAAACTTTCTCAACAGAGTTTAAGAAACTAAAATCGTTATTTTGAGCCATTTCTTCCATCTGTTCTAGTGTATATGAATTAGTTAAAGAATATTCTCCAACATTTATTCTTTGAAGCTCTGTCATAGTGGCATAAGTTCCTAAATCTAAACCTATATCATAGATTAAGCTTCTATATAGCAACCCTTAGAAACCTTTGTTTCAATTTTAGCCTTATTATCTTTAAAATCTAAAAAGTTTAATATATTCAATAGTTACATCTCTTTCAGGTCTCTCTATCTCAATACCTTTTTCTTGCTAAATGATAGAGTTTATTTCCATCAATTTTTATAGCAGAGTACATTGGAGGAACTTGCTTTTATATCTCCTATAAATTTTTTTAAAGATAATTCTAAATTATCTTTTGAAACATCTATAAGATTTTCAGCAATTCTTTTTCCTTCAATATCATAGGTATCAGTAGCATATCCTATTTCAAAAGTCAGCCAAATAAACTTTATTTTTTTAGCTTCTAAATCAGAAGCAAGTTTAGTAGCTTTTTCCAACACAGATAAGCATAAGTCCTGTCGCTAAAGGGTCAAGAGTTCCTGTGTGACCTATTTTTTTAGTTTTTTTAAAATCTTTTTAAGCTTTTCTTATAACATCAAAGGAGCTTATTCCTTTGGGTTTATTTACAAGTATTATTCCTTCCAAAAATATCAATCCTCTAGTTTGTTTATATATTTTAACAGTATATTATAACATAATTCTTGGATAATTACTATAAAAATTTCAATTAATTAATAGCTAAATTACTCATTTACAACATTACCATTTACATCATAGAAAAATAGCTTTTCCCAATAGGTTCATCATTTTTTTATTCATTATCTAAAAAAATTCTATTTCTTTTATCTATTAATTTCTTTTAATTCTCTCAACTCTTTTTTTCAGTTAAAGTTATTCCTTTTTCCCATTTTTTTTAATTCAGAATCCCAAGTTCTTATATCATATTTTTGGTTCATCTTCGTTCCATATAATACGAGTAAGTTTTTTTTACTCCAACCTTTAGTACTTTTTCAGATATAGTTCCTAAATCATTTAAAAACTTCAAATTTGAGTTCTTTTTCTTTCCATTTTATCCTCCTACAAGTTTTTTTTAATCTCCATGCAGCTTTTTCCAGAAGTTAAAATAACTCCTCTTTTTTTCTAAAGAATAATTATAGTTGTGAACTTTAAAAAGTTCTCAATTTTTTTCTTTCTTTTTCTTCATCATATATAACCCAAAAGTAAAACCTGAGAACATTCTATGATCAATGTAATTTACACCTTCATCATCTAAAAAACTTAAATATGTCTCTTTCATCAACATCAGAAGTATTATCATTAAAAATCAATTTTTTTAACATCTTCTTTTATGATTTTTTTCTTCATCAATTTCATTTTGTATTTTTTTCTGGAATAGATATATTCACTAGAGCAGGGCTATCTATAGAGTTATTTTTTTAGAAACTTTTACAGGAGTATCCTCAATTTCACTACTATTGTCATCCCATGTTTGAAGAATTTCAAAGGCTTTTACTTTTTTTATTTTATTTAGTAACTCTTCTTCTCTTAATAAGTAGTTTTCATTTTCCATTTTTTTCAGGGGAAAAATACCTTTTTTTATTCAATTCATTTATGACATCTTTCATAGTAGATTCAGGATTTCTAAAGTATTTACTTCCTCTAATTCTAATAAATTCCCAACCACAACGTTCTAAAAATACTTTGACGTTCCATATCTTGTCTTATTTGTTCTTCAGTGCTATGCCATTTTTCTCCATCACACTCTATTGCCATTTTTTTATCTTGGAAAAAGTGCAACCATATCTATTCTATATGCACCAACTTCCCATTGTTGTTTTATATGATAGCCTTCTGATACTAAATATTTAACAACTTCTTCTTCAAAAAAATAGATTCAGAATTCTTTTTCAATTTCTTCAGCTAGAATAAAGTCCTTTGGATTGTTAATATATTCTAAGAATTCTTTTCTAATATCTCCTGTTTTTTTAAATCATTATTAGCATCTAAAGAGTTTATTACCCACATTTGATCTTTAGCACGACTTGCAGCAACATTATATCTTTTCTTTCTTGCTGCCTCTGTTCCATCTGTCATCATTCTTAAAGGACCTTCTCCAGAATTGCTATCAACCATAGTTAAGAACATAACATCTCTTTCATCACCTTGGAAGTGACTAGGATTTCCACATAAGATACTATGTTTTTTTCTATATCTATAGTATCTATTTTTTTCAATTATTAATTTTTTTGAATTAGTTCAACTTGGTCATCACCTAAAAGAGAGATTACTCCAAAAGAGCTTTCAGCATATTCTTCTAATTCTAAACAAGCTTTTGATTAAAAGCAACAATAGTCTTAGCTTCTATTATATTTATTTTTTTCTTTTTATCATCTCTCACTCCAGGCACTTTTATAATCTATAACTGCTGGTTTTAAGATTGATGAACTTGATTCTCTTAAAGGTTTTTATTTTAAAGTTGTAAGAAGTTTTATTACTGTAGCTATTATTTCAGGAACACATCTAAAATGCTCTTTTTAGCATTAAAGGTTGATATGTTGTTGAAGCTACAGAATAAAGAGAAGAATTAAGTCCATATAAATCATGGTTAGTAATTTTTTTCCTTCTATGTATTTTTGTTCTTAAAGTATTTATTTTTATCTATACTTTTTCCAACATCTAGAGGACTTACTTGTTTATCATCACCAACAATAATAACTTTTTTTAGCCATATATAGAAGAATCAATGAGCTTAAATCTGATTGACTAGCTTCATCTACGATAATAATATCAAATTTATTTTCAGCTGGATTTAGAGTATCAATTACTTTATTCATAGGCATTATCCAAGCAGGAACAGCTTTTTGGCAAGTAGCCATTTTTTTCTTTAGCTTGTTCTCTATATAGAGGTGCATTTTTTTCCTGTACCTTTTTCCAATCTTTTTGTATAGTTTGTTCCCAACCTCTAAGGGCCTGACTTACTAATAGGTTTTCTTTTTTTCTATAAAATGTAATACATGATACCAAGATTTTTTTCAACCAATTCTAAAGTAGCTTTTCTTATATTTTTTTAACTTTTTTTCTAAGGCTTTCTTTTCTAGTTTTTCATAAGGTTCTTTTTCTAATTTTTTTCTAATTCTTGAGATAATTGCTTCCATTTCCATACTTCATACACATCTTCAATAGGCTCAACAGCTCCATTTCTTAAAAGCTTTATACCAATCAAAAAGCAATTTTACTTATTTTTACTTAATATTTCTTTTCTTTTTGTTATATGAATTTTTCCTTTATAAGTATATTCTTTAATTTTTTTCTAAATATATAGAATATTTTTTTCTGTATCTTCATTTTCAATTGAATTTTTTTAACTCATTGTCAAGTGTAGAATTCTTCTTAGTTATTTTGTCTATGTTTTTTTAAATATATAGAATATTCTTCGTTTTTTTCTTAGCTAAATTTAAAAGCTTTTATTTGAAATTTCTATTACTTTTTTTCAATATCTTTTTATAGAAGTCAATATGTTTTCTGATCTTTTCTATTGAAATATCTGTATCATCAAAAAGATTTTCCTTATTTATTCCTATTTTTTTCAATATTTTTTTTAATAAATTATCTTTTTCAGAATGACTCCAATTTAAAAAAATATTCAATATCTTTTAAAGACTCAAAAAGCATAATCTAAAAATATTGTCACCTAAAAGAATCTACAGAGATACCTTCGTTTTTTTCTATAAGTTCTTTCCAGCTTTCTTTAAGTTCTTTTTTTCTTGAATAAGCAAATCTAGATATTCTAAAAATTAAAGTACATTCTGAAGTATCTTTTATAAGTTCACCATTCAAAGTTACTTTATCTCCAATATTATTCTTAGCTTTTTTTTAAATTTAAGCTAAGTAAAAAAATCCAGGATTATCAAAGGCGTTTTTAAGGTCTTGCACTAATTGTTTAGCATTAGCTAGGCTTAAATCTGAGAAATTAATTTTTCTTTTTAAATAACTTTGGAGTCATATCACTAGAATATTTATAGGTTCTTTTAATTTCTTCTATAAAATTTTTCCCAATTTATTCTATTTCCACCATTTGTTAAACCTGCAATAGCAGCTTCTATTTTCCATTTTTTTCAATGTTTTTTTCTTCAATTCTTTTTGGTATGAAGTTTCCAGTGTAATTTTCTTTTAAATTTCTCTAAGTCAACCAATTCTTTATCGTTGATTAATAAATATTTATTTTTTTAAATATATAATCAGTACCTTTTTACTATTTCTTTAAATTCATAGTCAGCTAGTTTTTTTACTATCTATTAAGTTTTTTTAAAAAGCTTCTTCATCTAAATAATCTGTAATATCATTTAAACCTAAAGTGATTTCTTTTTTTCCTCATCTTTATCAATAATTTCCTTGTACTCATTACTAAGGAATTTAAATTCTTCGTTAGTAATAGGACAAGGTACTAAGTCTGAAAATTTTTTTCCTGGAATTTTTTTCTAGAATTTTTTTGGATTATTTCTTAAAAAAAGTTCCAATATCTTGTATAGAAAAAGACTCACTATTAAATACAATAGATTGGCTTTCTTTATGTTTTATGATATACATTTTTTTATTTATATCTTTTAAATCATTGTATTCATTTATTCTAATATTTTCTAATTCTTCTACTTCTTTTTTTAAATTATCAGAAGTGAAGTGTCCCATTTTTTTCAGATATACTCTCAACAGATTTTCTCATATCACTATTATCATCATCTAAAAATAGAAATACATAAACCTTGTATATTTTTAGGGATTTTCTCTTTTAGGACTCTCAGAGCTTTTTTTAGTATGGCTTGTTATTAACACATTTTTTTCCTTGTGCTAAAAAAATGTCCTAACAAATTAGCAATGGTATGAGTTTTTTTCCTGTTCCAGGAGGGCCTTGAACTACAACAGCATCATTTATTTCTATCTGTTTGGCTATATCTATTTGCTCTCTATTTGTGTCTTTTTACAAATAAGATTTCTTCTTCTTTTATATTTTCAATACTAATATTTTTTTATTATTTTCTTTATTTTTTTAATTATTCCTACTAATTCTAAAAAGTTGATTAGGAATTTCACCATGATTTTTCTATTCTATCAACTATACTTTCTATTGCTTTTTACAATACCTGTATCTTTTTTTCTAATGAAAATCAATGGTTTATCTTCAATAAGTATATCATCATCTTTTAAATTTGCTATTTCTTCATCATCAAGAAAAATACCCATTACTACTTAATCTGTGAATAAACTTTCTAAAAAAATCATCAATTTCTTTTTTTATTTAAAGGATGTAAGTCTTTTTCCTTAATTTCTTCTTCTAATTCAAAAACATGACTTAAATTAATGCCATCAATTTCATTTAGAAAAATTTGTGTATAGAGTTGTTGAAAAAAATTTTCATTTGCTAAAGGATCAACTAAGATTAAAAATATTATTTTTTTAGCATCAAAGTCTATTCTAACTTTTTTTCAATAATATTGGATAATAGACATTTTTTTATTTTTTTTATCTTTACTATTCCGTTTCCAATTACCAATTCTAATGTCTCACTATCTTTATTAAGTTCTAAATATTTTATATAAAGAGTGTCAAAAAAATTTCTTACTTCTTCTATAAGTATTTGTTCTTTTATCCATACTTCTCTTCTTTCTAATTCTTTTTCTAATTTTTTTCTTTTATTTCAAAAGGAATATCAATTATTTTACTAATATCTTCTTCAGCTTCTTCATTAACTATTTCTTCTTTTTATTGTTAAAAGTAGACTTATAATCTTTCCAATCCCCCTCAAGCCACTTTTAATAAGTCTTCATCTAAAAAAATAAAGGTTTTAAAAAAATTAGGTTTTTTTATTTCTAAAAGTCTACTTTCTTCATTTTTCAAAATAACTATCACCTAAATTTTTTTATAATCAAAGACAATATTTTTCGTGTTTAGGAAAATTTTTCAAAAAAATCAAACCATTTCTCTTCAGTAACATTTATTTTTAGTATCTTTTTAAACTTTTTAGATACTTCAGCAATGTAATTATACAATGCTACTACCTTTTCTTTATCTTCCATTTCTCCTCCTAAAATTTTTAATATATAGTTTTAATTTTAACACATTTGCAATACTCTTGCTATTTTATTTTTTTCTTAACTATGTTATACTTTTTTTGAGGTGATGTAAATGGAAAATAAAATTGAAAAAAACTAGCTGATATTATAAAAAAATTCTAAACACCTTGTTTTTCTTTTACAGGAGCAGGCGTGTCGACTGAGAGCGGATTGAAGAGTTTTAGAGGTAAAGATGGACTATACAGTAGTTTATATAAAGGAAAAATATAGACCTGAAGAAGTATTAAGTTCAGACTTCTTTTGTTCACACAGAAAAATATTTATAGAATATGTTGAAGAAGAATTGAATATCAATGGTATTAAACCTAACAAAGGTCATTTAGTTTTAGCTGAATTAGAAAAAAATGGGTATATTAAAAAGCAGTAATAACTCAAAAATATAGATGATTTACATCAAATGGCTGGGAATAAAAAAATGTTCTAGAATTACATGGAAGTTTAAAAAGATGGTATTGTTTTAAGTTGTGGAAAAAAACATCAAATAAAAAAATTTCTCATGTAACTGTGGAGGTATAGTTAGACCTGATGTTACTTTTGTATGGAGAAAACTTAAATCAAGATGTAGTTAATGAAGCTATTTATCAAATTGAACAAGCAGATACTTTTAATAGTTGCGGGGACAAGTTTAACAGTTTATCCAGCTGCATATTATTTGAGGTATTTTAGAGGAAAAAAATCTAGTTATAATCAATAATGAAAGTACTCAATATGATGGAGAAGCATCTTTAGTTTTAAAAACTAATTTTGCTGATACTATGGAAAAAGTTTTTAAATATAATAAAGCAATAAAAAAAGAAAGAGCTTTTTATTAATAAAAGCTCTTTTTACTTCTTATACATATAAACCTGTATTTTCTTCTACTAAGTCATGAAAATTGATTTTATCAAAATCATCTAGTAATTCATCTTGTATTTTCTTAAGTGCAAGTCTAATAGAACAATTTGCTCCTCTGGTAGAGCAGATAGTTGAGCTATCTATACAAGGTTGTAACACTATATCATCATCTATAATTTCTATAATATCTCTAAAAGTAAGTCTCTTAGGATCTCTTGTTAGAACATATCCACCTTTAGCACCTCTAAATATTTTTTTACAACTCCAGCTTTTTTTCTAATTTTTTTAATTATACGTAAACAAAAATAATCTTGGAATATTTTTCTTCAGCTGATATTTCATTTGATGAAATAATATCCTTATCTCTATGTAAAGTAAGATAATAGACAATTTGTAAAGCGTATCTAACTTCATTCTTAATTTTCATTATGTTGCTCTCCTCACAGTTAATTTTTCTAAAAATTCAATCAATTCTACATTTGAATCTAATTTATAAATAACATTTTTTTCTTTCAATTATAATTTGAATTTTTGATTTTTAAATTTTCATCACTTTTTGATTTTTTTGTATAAGTTCTTTACTTGGATTAATAGCTCTAGGATTATCTACTGAAGATAACATAGAATAATCTCCATTAGTATCTCCATAAGCATAGCTTTTAGTCAAATCAATGTCATATTTTTTTTATAAAATCTTCTATTGCTTCTTGTTTATGAACAGAATCCCACATAGGTTTAGTTATTTTACCTGAAAATGTTTGAGTTTCTTCATCAATTTCATAAACAGAACCACAAAAAGTCATCAACTCCCATCTTTTTGGCCATTCTTGAAACCAAAAACGAAGGACTTCCTGATATAAAGAAAAACTTTATGTCCTTCTTTTTATGCCATTCTATCATTTCTCTTGTGTATGTGTAGACCCTATTCCCCTTTAATAATAAAAACTTGATCAGATATAAAATCATTATATTTAAGAGGTAAGCCTTTTATGGCAACAACATATAATTGAGCGAGATCAAGTAGATAATCATCATAGTCCCCTTTTCTTGTGTCCCAAAGTTGATATGCTTCTTCCACTTTTTAATCTGTATTGAACATCTTTAAAAAGCTCATACTTTATCATTTTTTTAAAATGTTCAATAAGTAAAAGCATTTCTATATATCGTACCATCTATATCAAAAAAATGCTGCTATCATACTATTCACCTACTAAAAAAATTATACCTAAATTGTAACATATTTTTTTAAAAAAATGTATCTTTTTGGTTGACTTTTTAAAAAAATTATTTAGATTTGAATAGTATCTTTTAAAAATTAGAAAAAAACACTGTATAATATCTATAGATTTTTTTAAAAAGTAATTATTTAAGGAGTGAAGTAAAATGCAAGGAAGTATTAATTTAAAAAAAGAAGCTATCACTATTTATTGCTAGTGTGCTTATGATTTTTTTACTATGTTTTCTACTATGAGTTCAGCAGATGAAGCTTATATAGCAAGTTTTAATATTTTAAGACTAGGGGCTGCTGAAAAAGATATGGTTCAAACAGCAAAAACTTTTACAAGGTTTTTGATTTAGTAGGTCTAGTTGAAGTCATTAATAAAAAAAGGAATTGAGGAATTGGTTGATGAATTAAATAAACAAAGTCCTAATACTTGGGAATATCATATTTCACCTTTTTGGTGTTGGTTCATCAAAATATAAAGAATATTTTTGGTTATGTGTACAAAAAAAGATAAGGTTAAATTTATAAAATCTGAAGGTTTCTATAAAGATGGAAAAAAAGTTCACTTTTTAAGAGAACCTTATGGAGCTACATTCAAAAATAGGTAATTTTGACTTTACTCTAGTTTTAGTTCATACAATTTATGGAAATAATGAATCTCAAAGAAAAAGCAGAAAACTTCAAAAATGGTTGATGTGTATGATTATTTCCAAGATAAAGATAAAAAAAGAAAAATGATATTTTTAATAGCAGGAGATTTTTAATTTATATGCATTAGATGAATCATTTAGACCAATGTACAAACATAGAGATAAAATTACTTATGCTATAGACCCTGCAATAAAAAACAACTATTGGAACTAAAGGAAGAGCAAACTCTTATGATAATTTCTTCTTTAGTCAAAAAAATATACAACAGAATTTACAGGTTCAAGTGGAGCTCTAGATTTTTCAGAAAAAAGATCCACAACTTATGAGACAAATCATATCTGACCATATTCCAGTATTTATAGTTGTTGAAACATCAAAGGATGATGATTAATGAAAATTGCTTATCTATTTTTTTTAATGGTCAATTAAGAGGAAGTAAAAAGTTTTATTCTAATTTAATTGAAAAAAACAAGAAGGGGATATTTACTGTGCCGATGGTGGAGCAAATATTGCCTATCAATTAAATTTAATACCAAAAAGAAATATATGGAGATCTAGACTCTATTAAAGATGAGGTAAAAGATTTTTATGCTAAAAAAATGTTAAATTTATTAAATTTAATGTTGAAAAGGATTATACAGATAGTGAGCTTGTATTAAATGAAATTGAAAAAAATATGATAAGATTTATGCAATAGCTGCTTTTGGGTGGAAGTATTGATCATGAACTTACAAATATAAATTTGTTAAATAGATATTCTAATTTAATTTTTTTGTTAGCCAAAAAAAGAAAAAAATGTTTAAAAATAGAAAAAAATTTTTATAATTTCTCTAATATGAAAAAAATAAAAAAAGTTTCTTTCATTATATTTTTCTGATGAAGTTAAAGATTTAACTTTAAAAAGGATTTAAATATGATGTTGAAAAATTTAGATTTAACAAAAGGTGAAACAAGATGTGTGAGTAATATCATTGAAAAAAACGAGGCTAGGCTAACATTAAAAAAATGGAGCTCTTCTTTGTGTAGTTAAATGAAATTAAAATTGACACATAGATATCTTTGTTATAGAATTTATAAAAAAAGGAGGAGGTTTTATAACATGTTGGAAGTTGGAATGAAATATGAAATTGATAGAGTTGTAACAGAAAATGATACTGCTGCTAAAGCTGCTTCAGGTTCTGTTGAAGTATTAGCAACTCCTGTTATGATAGCTTGGATGGAAGAAGCTTCTTTAAGATTAGCTCAAAAGGAATTAGAAGAAGGTCTTACAACAGTTGGAACAGAAGTAAATATTAAGCACTTAAAAAGGAACTTTAGTTGGAAAAAACTGTTAAAGTTCTATCTACTTTAAAAAGAAATAGATAGAAAAAAGATTAGTATTTGATGTTGAAGTAATTGAAGATGGGGTTTGCAGTAGGAACTGGATCACATACAAGATTTATTATAGATACAGCAAAATTTTTATGAAAAAAATTAAAAAAATACAAAATAATTATTTGAAAAGGGATTGTAAAATAATCCCTTTTTTTAAGAAAAGAGGAAAGGGAAAAAGAAAAATGGAAAAAAACTTAGTTTACAAACAAAACTTGTATTGGGAATACAACACGTTCTTGCGATGTTTGGAGCGACTGTATTGGTACCTTTTTTTAACAGGACTTAATCCATCAATAGCACTTATTTGTGCTGGTGTGGGAACTTTAATATTTCATAGTGTTACAAAAGGAATAGTACCTGTATTTCTAGGTTCATCTTTTGCATTCATAGGAGCAACTGCTTTTAGTTTTTAAAGAACAAGGAATTGCAATATTAAAAAGGTGGTATTATATCTATAGGACTTGTATATGTTCTTATGTCTTTTATTGTTTTAAAATTTGGAGTTGAAAAGAATAAAATCATTCTTTCCACCAGTAGTTGTAGGGACCAATAATAATGGTTATAGGGGCTAAGACTTAGTCCAGTGGCATTAAGCATGGCAGGATATGCTAATAATACATTTGATAAAGATAGCTTAATTATTGCATTAGTAGTTGTTGTTACTATGATATCTATTAGTATCTTAAAGAAATCATTCTTTAGATTAGTTCCAATTCTAATTTCAGTTGCAATAGGTTATCTTGTAGCGTATTTTATGGGAGATGTAGATTTATCAAAAGTTCATGAAGCAAGTTGGTTAGGATTACCAGCAGGAGCATGGGAAACTATCACTACATTACCTAAATTTACTTTTACAGGAGTAATAGCACTTGCACCAATAGCTCTAGTTGTATTTATAGAACATATTGGGGATATAACAACTAATGGAGCAGTTGTTGGAAAAGACTTCTTTAAAGATCCAGGAGTTCACAGAACATTACTAGGTGATGGACTTGCAACAATGTCAGCTGGACTTTTAGGAGGGCCTGCTAACACAACTTATGGAGAAAATACAGGAGTTCTTGCAGTAACAAAAGTATATGATCCAGCAATTTTAAGAATAGCAGCTTGTTTTGCAATAGTTCTAGGACTTATAGGAAAATTTGGAGTAATACTTCAAACAATACCTCAACCAGTAATGGGAGGAGTTTCTATCATATTATTTGGAATGATAGCAGCAGTTGGAGTAAGAACAATAGTTGAAGCACAACTTGATTTCACACACTCAAGAAACTTAATCATAGTAGCCTTAATATTTGTATTAGGAATAGCTATTGGAGATATAACAATTTGGGGAACAATTTCAGTTTCAGGTCTAGCATTAGCTGCACTTTGTAGGAATAGTTTTAAATAAAATTTTACCAGAAGACAAATAAGGAGTATAATATATGGAAAGAATTGCTAGCTTTCAAGTTGACCATAAAAAAATTGAATAGAGGAATTTATGTGTCAAGACTTGATGAAATAAATGGAAACTATCTGACAACTTTTGATATAAGAATGAAGTTGCCTAATAGAGAGCCTGTAATAAATATAGCAGAATTACATACAATAGAGCATTTAGGAGCTACATTTTTAAGAAATCATCCTACTAGAAAAGATGATATTATCTATTTTTGGACCTATGGGGTGTAGAACAGGTCTTTACCTTATCTTAAAAGGTAAATTAGAATCAAAAAGAAGTAGTTGATCTTATAAAAAGAACTTTTTGAATTTATTAGTAAATTTGAAGGAGATATTCCAGGAGCTTCTGCAATTGAATGTGAAATTACTTGGATCAAAACTTGCCTATGGCAAGATACGAAGCACAAAAATTTTTTTAGAAGAAACATTAAACAATATAAAGGAAAAGAATCTAGTTTACCCAGAATAAATATAACAAAAATTTTTAAGGAGATGATACTATGAAAAAAGCTTGTTTATGTTTTTAATGTTGGTTTCGTTATTTTTAATTGGTTGTGGAGAAAGTAAAAATGAAAGTCCTAATGGTAACACAGTTGTCATAGGTCAAGGAGCAAAACCCTAAATCACTTGATCCACATATGTATAACTCTATTCCTGACTTACTTGTTTCTCGTCAATTCTATAATACATTATTTTTCAAGAGAAAAAAGATGGAAGTATAAAACCTGAATTGGCTGAAAGTTATGAGTATAAAAATGACAAGGAATTAGATGTTGTTTTAAAAAAGGTGTAAAATTTCATGATGGAACTGAGTTAACAGCTGATGATGTATTATTTAGTTTTGAAAGAATGAAAGAAAAAAACCTGGATCATCTATAATGGTAGAAGAAATTGATAAGGTTGAAAAAAGTTGATGATTATCAAATAAAAATCTTATTAAAAATCCTTCTTCAGCTATGTTGTATAACTTAGCTCACCCAATAACTTCTATAGTAAATAAGAAATATGTAGAAGCAGGAAATGATTTATCGATTGCTCCAATGGGAACAGGTGCATTCAAGTTAATAGCTTACAATGATGGAGAAAAGATTGAATTAGAAGCCTTTTAAAGATTATTTTTGAAGGAGCTCCAAAAAGTTGAAAAAGATAACTTTTAGATCTATTCCAGAAGATACAAGTATGCTTGCTGCTTTTAGAAACAGGTGAAGTAGACATTGCTACTGGTATGCCTCCTGTTTCAACTCAAACAATAGAAGCAAATGATAAATTAGAATTAATTTCTGAACCAACAACTGCAACAGAGTATATTTGTTTAAATGTAGAAAAAGCTCCATTTGACAATAAAAGATTTTTAGAGTGGCTTTTAAACTATGCTATAGATAAGAAGAGTATTATTGACTCTATTTTCTCTGGAAGAGGAAAAAGTTGCAAAATCAATAGTAAATCCAAATGTTTTTGGTTATTATGATGGTTTAGAAGAATATCCATATGATGTAGAAAAAGCTAAAGAATTAATTGAAAAAATCAGGTTTAAAAAGATGCGAAATTTTCTCTTTATGTAAATGATAGCCCAGTAAGATTACAAGTGGCACAAATAATTCAAGCTAATTTAAAAGATGTTGGAATTGAAATGACTATTGAAACTCTTGAATGGGGAACATATCTTCAAAAAACAGGAGAAGGAGATTTTTTAGCTTATTTAGGAGGATGGATTTCAGGAACTCTGATGCTGACATAGTCCTATATCCACTATTAGATAGTAAATCAATAGGTTTCCCTGGAAACAGAGCTCGTTACTCAAATCCAGAATTTGATAAGGAAGTTGAAGCCGCAAGAGTAGCTTTAAGTCCTGATGAAAGAAAAGAACACTTTAAGAATGCTCAAATAATATCTCAAAATGATTCACCTCTTATTGTTTTTATACAATAAAAAAATGAAAAATATTGGTATAAATAAGAGAGTAAAAGGATTTGAATATGATCCAACTACTATGCATAAATTCAAAAAAATTTAGAAATTAAATAATGTTTATTGGAGCTATTGTTACTACAATGGCTCCCTATATTTTATTATAAGGAGATGAACTAAAATGGATATAGATTTAAAATATACATTAAAAGAAAAACAGTGGAGCTTTTAGCAATACCAAGTCCAGTAGGGATATACTCATAATGCTATTGAATGGGTAAGAAAAGAATTAGAAAGTTTAGGAGTAAAAAAATATAATATAACAAAAAAAGGAGCATTAATTGCTTATGTTAAAGGAAAAAGATTCTGATTATAAAAATGATTTCAGCCCATGTTGATACTTTAGGAGCAGTAGTAAAAAGTTAAAAAGAATGGGAGACTTGAAGTTACAAATGTTGGAGGTTTTGCTTGGGGTTCTGTTGAAGGAGAACATGTAACAATACATACTCTTTCTGAAAAAAACATATACAGGAACGATTCTTCCAGTTAAAAGCTTCTGTCCATGTTTATGGAGATGTTGCCAGAGAAATGCCAAGAACAGAAGAAACAATGGAGATAAGAATAGATGAAGATGTAAAAAACAGATGAAGATGTTTTTAAATTAGGAATATTACAAAGGCGATTTCGTTTCTCTTGATCCACGTACAAGAGTTTTTAGAAAATGGATATATAAAAATCAAGATACTTAGATGATAAACTTTGTGTAGCACAAATTCTAGCTTATTTAAAATATTTAAAAGATAATAAATTAAAACCAAGAACTGATTTATATATTTATTTTTTTCTAACTTTGAAGAAATTGGACACGGAGTTTCAGTTTTTCCTGAAGATTTAGATGAGTTTATAGTAGTTGATATTGGACTTGTTGCTGGTGAGGATGCTCATGGTGATGAAAGAAAACTAATATTATTGCAAAAGATAGTAGAAGCCCTTATGACTATACTTTTAAGAAAGAAGCTTCAGGAAGCAACTGATAAAAAATAAAAATACAATATACAGTAGGAGTACATAATAGATATGGTTCAGATGCAACAACAGCAATATTACAAGGATTCGATTTTAAATATGCTTGTATAGGACCAAATGTAGATGCAACTCATCACTATGAAAGATGCCATAATGATGGAATTGTTGAAACTATAAAATTATTAATTGCTTACTTATAAAAATATACATAAATAATAAAAAAATGGAACTATAACATATTTAAATATGTAGTAGTTCCATTTTATTTTTATTTCTTAATTAAATTTTAACTTTTTAGTATACAATAAAAACATCTGTTATAATAAACTAGGTTTTATTTTATAAAAAAATGAAGGGGTTTTTAATAAATGCAAATTGTAACTGATAAAAAAATAAAGTAGCACTTTTATTTTTAAAGATAATGCTATTAGCTACAAAGAATTTATCTTAAATACAATAAAACAATATACAAATATAAAAGAATTTTACAAATAATATGATTTATATGGAAAATAGACCAGAATTACTATATAGTTTCTTTTCTATATGGGATAGCAGAGCGACTTGCGTCTGTATAGATGCTTCAAGTACAGCAGAAGAATTATCGTATTATATAGATAATTCAGAAGTTGAAAAATATTCACTTCAAGAGGACAACTTGAAAAAAAGTAGAGGAAGCTTTCACTATCTTAAATAAAAAGTTGAACTTGTTATTGTAGACGATATTGAATTTGATAAAAATTAAAATTGATGAAAAATATAGAAGCTAACTTAGTTATTAATTCACCTGAAAGAGAAGACACAGCACTAATTTTTATATACATCAGGAACAACAGGAAAGCCTAAAGGAGTTATGCTAACATTTGATAATATTCTAGCAAATGTAGATTCACTTGATGTGTATAAGATGTATGAAGAAACAGATGTGACAATTGCACTATTGCCTTTACATCATATCTTACCACTTTTAGGAACAGGTGTAATGCCACTTCTATATTCAGCTACTATAGTATTCCTTGATGATATGTCTTCTGTTGCATTAATAGATGCGATGAAAAAAATATAAAGGTAACTATGTTAATAGGAGTACCTAAACTTTGGGAAGTAATGCATAAAAAGATTATGGATACTATAAACTCAAAAGGAATAACAAGATTTATTTTTTTAAACTTGCTAAAAAAATAAACTCTTTAAGTTTCAGTAAGAAAATATTTAAAAAAAGTAAGTGAAGGTTTTGGAGGACATATTAAATTCTTCGTTTCAGGAGGGTCTAAATTAAATCCACAGATAACAGAAGACTTCCTTACTCTTGGAATAAAAATCTGTGAAGGTTATGGAATGACAGAAACATCTCCAATAATAGCTTATACTCCCAAAGATGATATAATGCCAAACTCAGCTGGAAGAGTTATAAAAAGATGTAGAAGTTAAGATAGCTGAAGATAATGAAATACTTGTTAAAGGTAGAAATGTAATGAAGGGATATTATAAAAACCCCTGAAGCAACTGCTGAAATAATTGATAAAAGATGGTTGGTTACATACTGGAGATTTAGGAACTTTAAAAAGATGGTTATCTATATGTAACAGGTAGAAAGAAAAGAAATGATAGTTTTATCAAATGGTAAAAAAATATAAATCCTATTGATATAGAAGCAAAATTAATATCTATGACTAACCTTATTGCTGAGGTTGTTGTAACTGAATATAATTCTATTTTAACAGCAGTTATTCATCCTGATTTTAATAAAGTTAAGGAAGAAAAAAAGTTGATAATATTTATGAAGTATTAAAGTGGTCAGTTGTTGATAAATATAACCAAAAAAAGTCCTGACTATAAAAAGATATTAGATGTAAAAATTGTAAATGAAGATTTTCCAAAAGACAAAGATTGGAAAAAAATTAAAAGATTTATGATAGCTGATATGCTAGAAGGAAAAAAATCGAAAAGAAAGAAAGAAAACCTGAACCTGATTTTTGAAGAATATAATAAAATAAAAATATTTAGTTACTACTAAAGAAAAAGAAGTATTTTTTTGATTCTCACATTGAAATAGACTTAGGTATGGATTCTTTAGATATGGTTGAATTTCAACATTTCTTAGATTTAAACTTTGGAGTAAAAGAAGAAAAATCTAATTTCTAAACATCCATCATTATTAGAACTTGCTAATTATGTAAAGGAAAAATAGAAATCAAGAAAAAAATTGGAAATTTAAACTGGAAAGAGATCATTAATAAAGATACTGATGCGAAATTACCAAGTTCTAGTTTCTTAGCTATAATTTTTAAAAATTCATATCATGTATTCTATTTAATACTTTCTTTAGAGTCAAGGTTAAAGGAAAAAGAAAAAAATTGAAATGGATAAGCCAACTATTTATGTTGCTAACCACCAAAGTTTCTTAGATGGTTTCTTATTCAATTATGCTGTTCCTTCAAAAATTAGTAAAGAAAAACATATTTTCTTGCAACTGTAGCACATTTTAAAAAGTTCTATAATGAAGTCTTTTTGCAAATTCAGCTAATGTTGTTTTTAGTTGATATAAATAAAGATATTGCAGAAGTTATGCAAATACTTGCAAAAGTTTTAAAAAGAAAAATAAAAATGTAGCTATCTATCCTGAAGGTTTAAGAACTAGAGATGGAAAAATGAATAAATTTAAAAAAAGGCTTTTTGCAATATTAGCTAAGGAATTAAATGTTGATATACAACCTTATGTTATAAGTGGTGCTTATGAATTATTCCCTACAGGAAAAAAATTTCCTAAACCAGGAAAAATATCAATTGAATTTTTTTAGATAAAAATTAAAGTTGAAGACTTAAGTTATGATGAAATTGTAGATAAATCATATAAGGCTATAGAAGAAAAATTAACAAAAATAGAAGTTTAAAGTTATTCACAAAATACTTTTATCTGTGATAAAAATAAAAATAGTTTTTTATATTTATTTTTAAAAATTTGGGAGTAGTGATGTTGTAATGAAAAATAGGTTTTGACCATGCTAAATATCTGGAAGAACAATCCAAATATATACTGGAAAGAGTGAATAAGCATGACAAATTATACATTGAGTTTGGTGGGAAACTTTTAGGAGATCTTCATGCAAAAAGAGTTTTACCTGGTTTTGATGAGAATGCTAAGATAAAAGTTCTAAATAAACTTAAGGATCAAATAGAAGTTATAATTTGTGTGTATGCTGGAGACATTGAAAGAAATAAAATCAGAGGTGATTTTGGAATTACTTATGATATGGATGTCTTTAGACTTATAGATGATTTGAGAGAAAACGAGCTAAAGGTCAATAGTGTTGTTATCACAAGATATGAAGATAGACCTTCTACAGACCTTTTTATTACTAGACTTGAAAGAAGAGGAATAAAAGTATACAAACACTATGCAACAAAAAGGTTATCCTAGTGATGTTGATACTATAGTTAGTGATGAAGGTTATGGAAAAAAATGCCTATATAGAAACAACAAAACCAATAGTTGTTGTAATCTGCTCCAGGGCCTGGTAGTGGGAAACTTGCAACTTGTTTTAAGTCAACTTTATCATGAATATAAAAAGAGGAAAAAAATGTAGGATATTCTAAATTTGAAACTTTTCCTGTTTGGAATGTACCTTTAAAACATCCATTGAATATAGCTTATGAAGCAGCAACAGTTGATTTAAATGATGTTAATATGATAGATCCATTTCATTTAGAAGAATATGGAGAAATAGCAGTAAATTATAACAGAGATATTGAAGCTTTCCCTTTATTAAAAAAAGAATAATTGAAAAGATAACAGGAAAAATCAATTTATCAATCGCCTACAGATATGGGAGTTAATAGGGTAGGTTTTTGGTATTACTGATGATGAAGTTGTTAAGGAAGCTTCTCAACAAGAAATAATAAGAAGATATTTTAAAAACTGGTTGTGATTATAAAAAAGGAAATACTGATTTAGAAACATTTAAAAGAGCTGAATTTATAATGCACAGTTTAGGGATTAAAAAGAAGAAGATAGAAAAGTTGTTACTTTTGCAAGAAAAGAAATTAGAACTTTTAAAATAATGAAGAAAAAGTCTGATAAGCAAAAAAACACTTTCAGCTATAGCATTTGAAATGCCTGATGGAGAAATAATAACAGGAAAGAAATCTTCTTTAATGGATGCTCCTTCGGCTGCTATCTTGAATTCATTGAAATATCTCTCAAATTTTGATGATGAATTATTATTAATTTCACCAACAATTTTAGAGCCTATTATTCAGTTAAAAAGAAAAACTCTAAAAAAATAAACATATACCACTAGATTGTGAGGAAATATTAATTGCCTTAAGTATAACAGCAACAACAAATCCTATGGCGGAGCTTGCACTGTCAAAGCTTTCACAATTGGCTGGTGTACAAGCACACTCCACTCACATTTTAGGTAGAAATGATGAGCAATCCTAAGAAAACTTGGAATAGATGTAACATCCGATCAAGTTTTTCCAACTGAAAAATTTATATTATAATCAATAAAAATATGGAGCTATTGCGGTTTAAAATTGCAATAGCTTTTTTTCTATATAAAGAAAAAGAGAACTGTTTTTACAGTTCCCTTTAATCCATAAAAAGAGGGTATTTATCATTAATCATTATTTTATTAATCGTTATATCTAGGACCAGCATTTGTTATATTTTTCTGGCATATTTGGATATTTTTTTCTTTAAAGTTCTTATAGAATAAGTTAGCTAACTTTTTAGCAGCTATAGTATATTGTTCTTTATCTTCCCAAGTATCTATAGGATTCATAATTTCACTAGGAACATTAGGACAAGATTGAGGAATATCAAGATTAAATATTTCATCATGTTTGTATTCAGCATTATCAAAATATCCACTTAACACTGCTGTAACCATAGCGCGAGTATATTTTAGATTAATTCTTTTTCCTGTTCCATATGCTCCACCAGACCAACCTGTATTGATTAAATAAACTTTTTGTATTATGTTTTTCTAATCTTTCACCAAGCATTTTAGCATATACACTTGGATCCATAGGCATAAAAAGGTTCACCAAAACATGTTGAAAAATGTAGGTACAGGCTCTTTAACTCCTAATTCAGTTCCAGCAAGTTTAGCAGTAAATCCAGTTACAAAGTGATACATTGCTGCTTCTTGGCTTAATCTTGAAATTGGAGGTAAAACTCCAAAAGAGTCGGCTGTTAAGAATATAACAACCTTTGGTATTCCACCTACACCTGCTAATTCAGCATTAGGAATATAGTGTATAGGATATCCAACTCTAGTGTTAGGAGTTATACTTGGATCTTCATAATTTATTTTTCTTGTTTTTTCATCCATAGTAACATTTTCTACAACACTTCCAAATTTTATAGCATGATAGATTTCAGGCTCGCTTTCTTCTTTTAGATTGATACATTTAGCATAGCATCCACCTTCAAAGTTGAATACCCCAGTATCACACCAACCATGTTCATCATCACCAATCAATTTACGATTTGGATCTGCCGATAAAGTTGTTTTACCTGTTCCAGATAAACCAAAAGAAAATTGCAGTTTCATGAGTTACAGGATCCATATTAGCAGAACAGTGCATAGGTAAAATATTTTCATGAGGGCATTATATAGTTCATTATAGAAAAGACACTTTTTCATTTCTCCTGAATATCTTGTTCCACAAATAATAGCCATTTTCTTTTCAAAATTGATTATGATAGCTGCTTCAGAATTAACTCCATCTATTTCAGGTACACAGTGGAAGTTAGAGCAGATATAACTGTGAAGTCAATTTCAGTATTTTCATTGTATTCTTCATCAGTTCTAATTAATAATTGATGTATGAATAAATTTTGGCTAGGCATTTCATTTATAAAAACGAAATCTTCTTGTATATTGAGAATTAGCTCCAGCCTTTCCATCAAAAACATAAATTTCTTTTTGAAGGTAAGCAATTAGTTTTCAAGAATAGCATCAAATTTTTTTCTTTTTCAATAGGTTTATTTCTGCTCCAATCAATATGTTTATGTACACTTGGAGTGTCAACAAAAGAATTTATCATCTGGAGCACGTCCAGTATATTTTCCTGTTTCTATGACTAAAGCACCAGTATCATTTAATTTTCCTTCACCATTTGCTAAAGCTTTTTCAGTAAGCTCGGCAGGGCTTAGATTATAATGAACTGCTAATACATTGGCAATTCCTAATTTTTCAAGTCCATACATCATCATAATAAATCTACCTCCATTAATAGAAATCGTTAATTTTTTTAAACTTTTTGAGCTAAGATTTAATATTATATCTTAAATAAATAATAAACTCTTTTTATGTAAAAAGCAAATAAAAATAAAAAGATAAATTTTTAATCAAAAAAATAGAATAAAAATTTATCCACATTATATAATATATATTTTTATATAGAAATTATGATTTTTGTCAATTAGAAATACTAATAAAAATAAAAAAATAGTAACACTAGAAATTTTTTTCTACTAACAGCATTAACTACAGAATAAAAATCCTAAATTAATGGTTGTATAATAAATGGTGTTGATAGAAGAAATTTCTATCAATGCCATTTTTTTAAATAAAAAAAGTTGAGACAATAAAAATTTTTCCTGTTAAAATTAAATCGCTCAAAATAACCATAAAAAGGAAGTGATTTCATTGTCTCTATCTAATCTTATCAAAAATTTCTTAAATATTCAAGATAATAATATTTCTTTTCCAGAAGAAGAATATTGTCAAGTTACTCAAAAAGGTAATTATCGAATTAAAGTTTTTTTAAAGGATTTCTTAAGTCTAATTACTGTGCTTGCCCTCATTGTAATTCTAAAAAAATATTGTTAAAAAAATGGTTCAAGACATCGTAAAATTAAATATATTCCTATTCAAAAATTACAATATTGAAGTTGAACTTAGTGTACAAAGATATATTTGTAAAGGATTGTAAAAAACTTTCTCTCCTTCTACAAATATTGTCAGTGATAACTCTAATATATCCAATAATCTAAAAGTATACTATTGCTCTTGAACTTAAAGAAAAATCTATCTCTTGCATCTATTGCTAAGAGATATAATATTTCTATTACTTCTGTACAAAGAGTCATGGATGATTGTTATTCTGATTTTAAAGTTAATAAAGAACATTTACCAGAAGCTATTTGTATTGATGAATTTAAATCTGTTAAAAACATTGATGGCGCTATGTCTTTGTGTTTTTGCTAACTATCAAAGTAAGAGTATTATTGATATTGTAGAAGATAGAAGACTTTATTCTCTTACAGAATACTTTTCAAGATTTTCTTTAGAAGCAAGAAATAATGTAAAAATATGTTTGTATGGGATATGTATGTTCCATACATTAGCTTAGTTAATTCTATCTTTCCTAATGCAAAAATAGTAATAGATAAATTTCATATTGTTAATCTTGTTAATAGAGCATTTAATCAAACTAGAATATCTATTATGAATTCCATTAAAGATGATTCATTAAAAAGAAAACTGAAGCTATTTTTGGAAGTCATTATTAAAATATTATCCTGATCTTTTGTCGAGTAAACTATTATTGTCAGAGCTTTAAGCGCAAACTAAGTAGCAAAGATAAGGTAGATTATCTTTTAGAAAAAAATCCCTGAATTAGAGATTAGTTTTAATATCTACCAAGATATTATTCAAACAATAAAGCATAATAACTTTAAAAGATTTGAAGAAATAGTAAAAAAATATTTAGCTAGTAAAGAAAAAAATTTCTAAGAAAATGATAATAGCTCTAAAAAACTCTGAAAAAAATATATGAAATATATCGAAAATATGTTTGAATCAAATATTACTAATGGTTTAATAGAGGGTTTAAACAATAAAAATAAAAATCAATAAAGAGAACAGCATTTGGATATTCAAATTTCAGTAATTTTTAAAAAAAGCGCGTATTAATTCAAGCAGGTATTATTTCAATTAGCGCTTAATTTTTTTAATACAATAATGCGATTTAGTTTGAATAAAAAAGAGAATTTTTAAGTTTTTATTCTCAAAAAAATTCTCTTAATTATGTCAGGTCATAGTCTAAACTTTTTTTATCAACACTATTTGACAAACAACCAAATTAATAGGATTTTTCTCTTATCAGCTTATTTTTCTGAGTATACAGAAACTTGTTTTTTTATTTTTCCTAATCTTTCAAATTTTACATATCCATCGATTAATGCAAATAGAGTATGGTCTTTACCAATTCCCATATTGTTTCCAGCATGGAATTTAGTTCCTCTTTGTCTAACTATAATATTTCCAGCTTTAACAACTTCTCCATCATATTTTTTTACTCCAAGATATTTAGGATTAGAGTCTCTTCCGTTTTTAACAGAACCTTGCCCTTTTTTTATGCGCAAATAATTGTATATTTAATAAAAATTGCATTTACTTATCCTCCTTTTCTACAAGTCTAATGTACTTAGGATATTGTTTAGTTAATTCTTTTTAAAAAAATATAGCCATAGCTTCTGTGAGTATATTTGTTTGTGTTAGTTTATCTTGGCTAATATTTTTTTAAATCAACATCAAGAAAGCCATCATTTATTTTAAAAGTCAACTTTTAACTTTAATACTTCTTGTATACCTATTAAAGTCATTTGCAATGATGTTGAGATAGTAGAACAAATTATATCACTTCCTTGTTCTGAGTATCCAGAATGTCCACTTGCTTTTATATCCTATGATGTTACCATTTTTTTCTAAAAAATTTCTACTTTTGTCATAAACTATGCTATTATTGAAGTTACTTTTTACTTCAGTAAAAAGTTGTCTATGACCTTTTTTTCTGTGACTAGCTTTTTAGGCTTGTATTTGAAGTTAATAACTTTAGCTGCTTTACCTTGAGATAAAAACTTCTACAACTACTTTTGCTCCTTCTACTAATGGTTTTCCAACTTTAATGTTGTCTCCACTAGCTACTAAAAAGAACTTCTGTTAATTCAACAGTTGCATTAACTTCAGCATTTAATTTTTTTCTACTCTTAATACATCACCTTCTGTAACTTTATACTGTTTTCCACCAGTTTTAATTACTGCGTACATATCAACACCTCCATATGTAATTCGCTAATATAAGGTTGCTGAACACCTTTATTATGCGTTAATCCTATTTATATTAACATAGAAATTTGAAATTGTCAAATATATTTCTAAGAAAAATAAAGAAAAATTTTATAGATCAGTCAAAATTAAAATTTCTTTGCATTATTCAGATAAATGTTATATAATTAAGTTATTATATTTAGCAAAAACAAAATAATTTTTTTATTAAGGAGGAGATATGTCAAAAAGCACTATTTATGGTACACTTTGGGACTACTCATAATGACACAAGGGAATTAACTATAGACAAGATGAATAAAAAAATTTTGCCGATGAATTTAAAGACTATGATCTATTTACAGCATATACATCAAGAATAGTTTTAAAAAGATTAAAAAGATAGAGGTGAAAAATTATAGTACACCTTTAAGAGTTTTGAATGCCTTTAACAGATCAAGGGTATGAAGATTTACTTATACAAACTTCTCATGTTATACCTGGTATTGAATATGAAAATTTAGTGAGAGAAGTAAATTCTTTCTCTAATAAATTTAAAACTGTAAAGATTGGAAAACCACTTTTATATTATATTGATGATTATAAAAAAAGTGTGTTGAAGCATTGGCAGATGAATATGTTCCAAAAAAATAAAAAAAGAGGCACTTGTTTTTAGTTTGCCATGGGACAGATTCACCATTAGCTACTAGTTATGCAATGATAGAATATGTTTTTGATGAATATGGATATGATAATGTATTTGTAGTTTGTACAAAAAGCTTATCCACTGATGGATACTCTTATAAAAGAAACTTAAAAAGGCTGGTATTGAAGAAGTTAGACTTGCTCCATTTATGTTTGTTGCAGGAGAACATGCAAAAAAATGATATGGCAGTAACTTATAAAGAAGAACTTGAAGAAAATGGTTTCAAAAGTAAATGAAGTTATTTTAAAAGGTTTAGGAGAATTTGATGCTATCCAAAATATATTCTTAAATCACTTAAAACTTGCTATTGAAAAAAAGATGATGAGGATATTGCTGATTTTAAAAAAAGAATATACAGAAAAAAATATCTATAATACTTTCACAATAAAACACTATCACAAAAAAATCTACCTCTTAATACTATAAGGGGTAGATTTATTTTTTAAATAAATGTACTCTTACTATCTCTAATCTCATTTATATCATTTTTTTAACTCTGACATAGTTACTTCTTTTCCATCAACACCATTGAAGCCTACTAATACTATTTTTTTTCTTCATATTCTTTTTTGATAAATAATTAACATAAAAGACATAGAAATCTATTTCTTCAAAAATTCATAGTTTTAAATATAGCTAAATTTTTTTTATAGCTATTTCTCCTGCATTAACTATAAACTTTTTCTTCATCTTTGTATAAATATAGCTTTTCTTCTTCTATAATCTTATTTAAAAATAAAATTATATCTTTCAGATTTTTTTAAATTATAGTTAGCTTTTGTTTCATCTAATTGTGTTTCAAAAATTATATTTCTTTTCTCCATTTTCAATAAAAAGACTTTTATTTTATTAAAAAAACTTCTTTAAATTCTATTTCCAATACTTTATTGATATCTCCATAGAAGTCTACATAATCATAAGACATTTTTCCTCCAATTGCATACATCATATCCTTCTCCATTTTTTTAAACTGATATGAATTCTTTTTAGATGGTTTGAAAATCATCAAGAGATTTTTATTCCCTAGGTAAGAGCTTTTTTTGGAGCTAAGGATGAAATACTTTCTATATCTTTTAAACTTACATCAAACTTTTCCATTACAAAAGATTTTCCAAATAATTTTTAATTTTTTTCTTATAATACAGTTTATCATCAATTATTTCATATTCTTCATAAGGAAAAAAATAAATAATTGCATTTTTCATTGCTTTTTATTAGTAAATAACTTATTATAATACAAGCAATACCCATTATTATAAAAAAACAATATCTCTATTCCATCTTCATATAATACTGTTATTCCTTCACTAAAAATCTACTAAAAAAATAAGTGTAAAAAAAGTTGTGCAAAAGAATAAAATAAAAAAACTTTTCTTTTTTTCTGATAAATCTGGATGGCTATATATTAGCTTTTTCATTTCTACATTTAAACTTTTCAGTTTCTTGATCATCTTCTATATTTTCTTCTTCAAGTTTTAAGTATTCTTTTTAATTCTTTAATATACAAATCTACACCATCTTTTGGTGTTCCATAATATGTTGAAGGAGAGAATTTTTTTGCTGGAATATTCCATATCTTATATTCTTTTCCATTTTTTTATCTTTTTATTAATATTCTTTTTTTGTTCATTAAAATACCATAAAATAGCTAGTGCAGGAATATTTGTTGAAAATCTAGCTGGAGCTCTCATTGGTATTTTACTAATTCTTTTTATTTCATTTAAATTAATTTCAAACTTTTCAAAAATTAATCATAGCTAATTTTTCTTGTATAGTAAAAAAATGTTCATCTGAGATAATTATTTTTTTTCTTCACTTAAAAAAATAATTACATATTATATATATTTTTTTACAAAAAGATATACTAGAAAAGGTGGAAGAAATATAGATAATAAAGTAAAGAAATTTGACATAAGTTGAGCTGCTAAATTACTTTCATTTGAAATAAATGGCTTTTTTTCTGTAGTTATAGTTTCCCAAATTCCTGAGGTATTCCTACAACCAAAATAAAATTGAATACATTTTATTGAGAAAATATATTAAAGGCAATTATTGCGAATACTGAATAAAAAAACTAAAATGATTTAATTTTATTTCTTTTTTTCTCCATTTATTCCTCCAGTCTTTAAAAGTTAATAGTTCTTACAATACGAAAACCAAAAATTTTTATAAGAATAAGTAGCTATAGTTTCACTTCTACTGATGATAAGAGAACTTTTTAGCATATAGCTCCTGAACCACCTTTTCAATTCTTCTATAGATATTATAAGGCTATACATATAAAAGATTTTTTTATATGTTTTATAATTTTCCATTTTCTATCTCACTCAATTGTATCATAACACCATTCCCAGATATTACCACTACAATCATAAAAGTCCCTAATTGATTTGGCTTTTTTTAATCCTACATCTTTTTATTGAGACATCATTATTTTCGAAAATCTGAATTTCATAAGATACCAAGCTACCTCATCTATATTATTACTTCCTGAATAAATTTATATTCAAAATGTTCCTTGTTCTATTGCTTTTTTTGTCCTCCACTTGCAAACCATTCCCATTCTACTTCTGTTGGTAATCTAAAACCCTTCTGTATTTTTAAAAGTTTGCTTTATCAGGGACTTACTATTTTTCCTCCTAATTCTTTTTATCATTAATATTTCTTCTGAAACTTTTACTCAATTCATATACAGGTTCTAAACCATATTTTTTTCACTTAATTTATTACAGATATTCTAGTGCTTTGCCCACCAACTAACAGTTTCAACAGGCTCTATATAATGCCCTTTTAAACTCCTGAAGGATTATTTTCCATAACTTCTAACCACATTTAATTGAGTTGTAGGGTATTTACATACTTCTACATCAAAAAAACTTCCTTTAATTCATTTTGCAAAAAGAAGGGATATATTTTCCACCTTTAACTTTTTATCATATATTCATCTTCAAAAATTTTTTTAAATCTATCTCTTTCTTTTTCCATTTTTTTACCTCATTAAGAATATTTTTTTCTTTTTTTCTAAAAAAATGATTTGATTCTTCTCAAAAACTCTTCTCGCTTCATTTTTTTCTCCATACTATAAGCAAAAATTTAAATTTTCACCTTCAAAAAAACTAAAACTTATAACATAAGATGGCTTTATCTTCCAATTTATCTTTAAATAAAATTTTTTTCTTAATAGAAGTTTATGATATTCTATTATTTCAATTTCTTTTTATATTCTCAACTAAAAAAATATTTTTTTATAACATAGTTCAAAAATTTTTTTTTAAAAAAATAACTACTTGAGAAAGCTAATTCTTTAAAAATTTATAGAAATTCTTTCATACTTATATTCTCTGCACATAAAAATTATAAAAATAAAAAAAGACAAAAGTGAATTGTAAAGAGTGGAATAAAAAAAGAAAAAAAGGATTATTATATATGAAAAACTGAATAAACTAAAATTATTATACAAAAAAAGATATAATAGAGTTTTTTTCTTAACTCATGTTTACAATTTTTTTAGTTATTTCTAAACTATCTATTTTTTTCTTTGATTTCTATTTCCATAATCTATTTTCTCCTTATCCATGAGGTAAGCCACGTAATGCAAACATCATTATTGAAAAAAATGGTAGTACTAAAAATAAAAAGTCCCTAATAAAAAATATAAAATAAAACCCTTTTCTCTTAAAAAAATCAGTAAGAAGAAATTAGTTAATACAAATAAAATATCTATTCCCACAATAATAATATTTGAAGAAAGTATAATGTCATCTTCATGATAACTATCAAAAAAATAGATTAAAATTTACTATTAATAATATAATAATACTAGTTGTTATTTTACTTTTTTTAAATTAAATTTTTTTCAAACCCTAAGTGTTCATTTATAAATGATAAAACTAAGAAGACAATTAATATTATAGAAATACTAGTTAAAATTATTAGTTCCATTTATTATCCTCCTTTAAAAAGAAAAATTATATTACATTCTACTTCAAACCAAGGTCCTTCTTCATCTTCACCTTCGATTATATCAAAACTTATTTGACAATCTTCTAAGTTTAGAATGTATGAGTTAGCTTCTTCATCTTTTTGAAAAAAAGTCATCTTCTTATATTTTTGTATTTTTCAATTCTATCCTTAATATCTTCTCTTTGAGTAACAAGTTCAACTAAGTCTTCTTCTAAATCAAAACCTAAATTTATAAAGTTTTTCATTAATAGTCTTTAATTTTTTTAATAATTTTTTTCTTCTAACATATTTTTCCTCCAAAGTTTTATATAGTTATTAAATTGTTCTAACAATACGAAATCCAGTATTCAATACCACATAAGCAGCAGTTTCAAAAAAATCCTATAAAAAGTAGCACAACTTTCAGCTGAATGAAGCCATGAACCTCCTCTAATTCTTCTATATGCACTGGAAGGGATCAAAATTAAAAATGTAATGATTTTATATTTTCCATTTCTTCTGTGTCATAACACCATTCCCATATATTACCACTACAATCAAAAAGTCCTAATTGATTTGGCTTTCTTTAATCCCTACATCTTTGTATAAGATAATTAGAATTCTCAGCATACCAAGCTACTTCATCTATATCATTACTTCCTGAGTAGTTTATAGTCAAAAGTTCCTTGTTCTATAGCAACTTGTCCACCTCTTGCAAACCATTCCCATTCAATTTCAGTAGCTAATCTAAAACCTTCTGTACTTTTTAAAGTTTGCCATTTTAGGATCAACAGTTTTAATAGTTTTTCCTTTTTAATTCTCTTATTGCTAATATTCCTTGCTTACTTTTTACTTAGATCGTAGACAGGGTTCTAAACCATATTTTTTTCACTTAACTTGTTACAAAAATTCTAATGCTTTCCACCAAGTGATATTCTCAGCAGGTTCATTATTTCTCTCAGTTTCTAAAGTAATATCTCCCATTATATCCAAACCACATCTTTTTTTGTTACAGGATATTTAGATACTTCTATATCGAATACTATTTTTTTCTATCTCTTCAAAAGAAGGTTTATATATTCCACCCTTTAACTTTTTACCATGTATTTATCTTTAAAATTTTTGTAGTTCCATTTTATCAATTCCTTTCTATAATTTTAGTATATTATAAAAAAATTGGGTTACAATTTGCAACCCAATATTATTTTATATTTCTTTTGATTAGTATTTAGCATTATCATTGCATAAATAGAAACCACAAACTGTACTTAATGGTGTCATTGCAAAGGCAGGACTCAATTTTGCTCCTGTTCTTTCACCATCAATTAAAGTCAAAGACAACTTTTTTCAATGAGTGGTCTGGTAAAATTGGATAACCAACAGCTGGTCTTAAGAATGTTGGAACGATATCCTCAGATACTCTTGTTTCCATATATTCAGAAGCCGTTTCTGCTATAGCATTGCAAAGTAAAGTTTCAAGTAAACCTAAATACTTATCATCTTTAAAGATTTTACTTCCAACTGAAATAACAAAACCTCCAACATAATCTTCTTTTTTTCTATATATTGAGCAAGATTAGGAGAAACTTCAAAAGTCATTCCTTCCATTTCTAAGAAAGTTTCAGTCTTCTTACATCTAAAATATCCATAAGCTGCTCTAAATTCAACTTTTTTTCTTCTATCAATTTTTTTCATATATTTTTCTTTAAGTCATTTAAAGTCTTTTTCTTCTTCAGGAGTATTTTTAACTCTTAAAAGCATATAGAGCAATATCCCATTTTAAAGTATCTTTAAATATTTCAACAGGTAGAGATAGGAAATTGTTTTCCTAAAACTTTAGGAATATAGCTAACAGTCTTTTTTTAACTTCAGGGAAAAACTTTTTTTCTCTTCAGTTTCATTATTGTTATCTATATATCTCTTAGCTATCTTACGAAGTTGATTTTGTTTTGTTTCAATAAAAATCTTTTCTCTTTGTTGATAAAAGTTGAGAAACTACTGTTATAGTATCCATAGCATCTGTAACATGTAAAGAGTAATCGTAATTAGGTAAAACCTTTAATCCTGTATGTAATTTAGAAGTTGCAGCTCCTGCAATTAGTATAGGAACTTGCATTCCAACTTTTTGGAATAAATCTGCAACTCTTTCCATTTCTTTTAGAGAAGGACTTATAAGTCCACTTAAAGTTACGACATCTGCATTTATTTCTTTTGCTTTTTCAACAATTTTATCTCTTGGAACCATAACTCCTAGATCTATAACTTCATATCCATTACATTCTAAAACTGTTCCAACTATATTTTTACCTATATCATGTACGTCTCCATCAACAGTAGCCATTAGAATTTTTACCTTTTGATGAAGTCTTGTCAACTTTATCTAGGTATGGAGTTAAAAATATCAACACAATTATTCATAACAGAAGCTGAACGAATAAGTTGTGGTAAATAAAGTTCTCCTTGTTCAAATAGTCTTCCTATTTCTTGCATTGCAGACATCAATATATTTTTCTAAAAATTTCAAAGAGCTTTATATTTCTTTAATAAATCTCCTATAACTTCTTGTAAAGATTCACTTCCACCTTGAATTAAAAGCTTTTCTAATTTTTATCTTCAGGTGTTTCAGCAAAAAAATTTGAGCTTCTTCTTTTCTTTTAATTAAATTTAAAGAAAGTAGAGCTTCCATATCAGTACTTTCACCAAATATGAAAGATTTAATCTTTTCTCTTTCATCATCTGTCCATTGAGGTGCTTTTTCTTTTTGGATTTAAGATAGCAAAAATTAAATCCTCTAGGTACAGCTTCTTCTAAGAAAATATGGTGGAATGCTGCTCTTAATACATTATTTCCTCTAAAAAGCAAATGATAGGTTACTTAATCCACCAACAACTCCACAACCTTTTAAATTTTTCATGAATATAATCGATAGTTTTAATAAACTCTCTTGCATGGTAACGGTCAGCTTCTTGTCCTGTTCCAACACTTAGAATATTAGGGTCAAATACTATATCAGAGTTTTTTTAACTCCTATACTCTTTAGTAAATCATAAGCTCTTTGACATATTTCAATCTTTTCTTTCAGCACTGACACCTTGTCCTTTTTTTCATCAAAAAGCCATTACTATTATTGAGGCTCCAAACTTTTCTAATAATTTTTAGCTTTTCTTAAAGAATTCTTCAGTACCTTCTTTTTAAACTGATAGAGTTTACAATTGCTTTACCAGAAGTATTTTTTTAAGTCCTTCTTCAATAACAGCAAAATCAGATGAATCAATCATTATAGGGACTTTTGCTATAAAACTGTCATTTTGTAAAAACTCTTAAAAAGTTTTTCATTTCCTCAACAGAATCTAAAATCCCATCATCAACGTTTATATCTAAAAACTTTTGCTCCTGCATCTATTTGTTGTCTTGCAACTTCAAGAGCTTTTAAATAGTTATGTTCCTCTATCATTGTTCTAAATAATTTTTGAACCTGATATATTATTTCTTTCACCAACACAAGTGAACTTATCATTAAAGTTATATATTTCATTTCCAGATAGACAAGTTTCTAATAAATTTTCTTCAGGTAAAACCCTTGGTTTTCTGATCTTTTACTAATTCAGCTATTGCTCTTATATGGTCATAGTTTGTTCCACAACAACCACCTAAAATATTTATAGCTTGATTTTCTATAAGAGGTGAAGATCATCTCTCATTTTTGTGCAGTTTCAACATAATCTCCATTTTGATTAGGTAGACCTGCATTAGCATGTAATGATACAAATTTTGTTGTTAATTCTTTTTATTTTTTTAAAATAAGAGGTACTAAATCTTTAGCTCCAAATGAACAGTTAAATCCAAAATGAAGTTACAGAATCTCTATCTAAAGCAACAATTAAAGATTCCATACTTTGTCCTGTTAATAATTTTCCTTGTCTATTTACAGTAGCTGAAATTGAAATTGGTAATTTTACATTCTTTTTCTTCAAAAAAACTTCTTCTGTTGCAAGTAAGGCTGCTTTTTGCAGTTAAACCATCGAAGATAGTTTCTAGTAAGATTCCATCTACTCCACCATCTATAAGTCCTGCAACTTGAACTTTTATAACTTCTTTCATTTCATCAAAAGCTTACTGCCCTTTTAAAAGGGTACATCTCCTACAGGAAAAAGATAAACTTTTATTTGTAGGTCCAATAGAACCAAAAACATAAACTTTCTTTCCACTTTGTTTAACTGCATCTCTTGCAATTTCTGCAGATTTTTTTGCTAAGTCATAAACTTTATCTTCTAAATGATAATCTTTTTAGTGAAATAGCATTACAGTTAAAAACTATTAGTTTCAATTATATCTGCTCCAGCTTCTATGTATTTTTTTATGTACTTCAAAAAAATTATATCAGGTCTAGTTTCATTTAATATTTCATAACAACCTTTTTGCTCCATTAAAAATCTTCAGGAGTTAATTCATATTTTTTTGTAAAACTGTACCCATTGCCCCATCTAAAACTAATATTCTTTCTCTTAGCTCTTTTTCAAACTCAAACATATTTTTCCTCATTTCTAATCAAATTTGACAAATAGTTCATTACTGAGTAGATTTCTTAACGATAAAAAAATTAAGAATTCGACTGTAAATTAGACAAACTGTGCCAGTACAAATGTTGGCTTCAGACACGTCGACATTTACTCGAGCTCATTCTATTTAATTTTTTTATCTAAAAATCTACATTCGTAATTCACTCATTTTTCTTAACAGCACATTAATATTTATTTTTCTTATAATTCCTGTTGCATCTATTATTTTTTTAGCAGTTTCTGGTCTATTCATTGTGTATAAATGTATACCATTGATATCAGAAGCAACTAAATCAACCACTTGTTCTATTGCATAAGCAAGCCCAGCTTCTTTTTAATGCTGAAGGGTTATCTTCGTATTTTTTTCTAAAAATCTTTAAGAATTTTTTTAGGTATAGTACAAAGAAACATAAAGAAGTTATTTTTCTTTATTTGTTTAGCATTAGTTACTGGCATAATTCCTGCAACTAGTGGAACATTAATTTGTAATTTTTTTCTAATTTATCTCTAAATGAATAAAAAGAATTCATTATCTAAGAAAAATTTGTGAAATTAAAAAAATCTACTCCCTGCATTAACTTTTTTTCTTTTTAAATGGAATAAATCTAATAGGTCATTAGTTTCTCTATGTCCTTCAACATAGTATGCAGCACCTATTGAAAATTTATCACCTTTCTTTTCATGTATATAGTTTATTAAATCTCTAGCATAACTAAAATCTCCTACTTCTAATTCTCTATCAACAGGATAGTCTCCTCTTAAAAGCAAGAATATTTTTCAATATTATGTTTTTCTAAATCTTCTAATACTCTATCTATTTCTTCTTTTTTTAGCTCCAATACAAGTTAAGTGAGCAACTGATTCTACTCCATTTTGATTTTTTTATTCTATCTGCTATCTCAACAGTTCTTCCTTTAGTATTTCCTCCTGCTCCATAAGTAACACTTATATAATCAGGTTTTTTTCTAAAGATAATACATCTAAACAATTATAAACTTGATCTAAACCAACCTTATCATTAGGGTGGAAATACCTCAAATGATGTAGTTAAACTTTTCCCTTTATAAATATCTGCTATCTTCATAATTCTCCTTTCTTATCAAAAAATCCTAAGCTTTTTAGCTTAGGAAGTCTTTTTTATCTTAGCTATGTCTCTTCCATCGCTCAGGCATTAGCACCACACTTTTGTAGGTTGCTGAGATTTCTTAGGGCCTGTCCCTCCATCTCTCTTTATGGTTTTTTTATTAGTACTTATTTTATACTATTTTTTTGTCAACTTGTCAATAACTATACAAAACTTTTTATTTTGCCATTTTTTTACTTTTTCCATCTAAAGTACATTGCAAGTCCTCTAATCCATTCATCCATTGCATTTGCTATCCATATTCCAACTAGTCCCCATCCAAGAGAAATTCCAAATAGATATGAAAATAGAACTGCAATTAAGAATACAAAACTTATAGACATAAACATTGGGAACTTAATATCACCAGCAACATGAGTGAGTTTATTATAACAATATTGAATACTCTACCCATTTCTAATAGAATCATTAAAGGGAATATTTTTAAGAGAAGCTTTGTAAAAATATCTGGATTAGTTGTAAAAAAATACTCATAATTGGCTTTTCTGAAAACACAGACTATAGAAGTTGAGATAAAAAGCAAAAAAATAAAAAGCAATTTTTACACTCTTTTAAACATTTAGTATATACTTTATCAACTTCACCTGCTCCAACAAGATGTCCAACTTGTATAGCAGTGAGCTTGTCCCAATGCAATAGACAAGGTCATAATAAAAGCTAGCTATTAACATTAAATATGTACGAGAAGTTATAATAGTTGTACCCATAGTATTTACCATTGCTACTATCATAAGTTGTCCCTACATTCCAAGAAAGATTTTTCGCCAGCAGTTGGTAAACCTATTGATAAAATATTTTTTTACTATATTAAAAGGGAAAGGTTTTATATATTTCTTTTTAAAAAGTAAAAGTTACAATATTTACACATCATATAGAAAGCAACAACACAACCTATTCCTCTTGAAATAACAGTTGATATACCAACTCCTGTTGGTCCTAAAACAGGCATTCCTAACCAACCAAAAAAATAAAGAAAGCATTACCTATGATATTTAAAATATTTACTCCTACATTAATAATAAGAGTTTCTGTTGGTCTACCATGACTTTTTAAGTATAGCTCCACAAGATAAAGATTATACCTTGAAATATACAAAGTCCTCCAACCATTTTGAAAATAATATTTTCCTATACTAACTAATTCAGATGGAAGATTCATTCTTTTGAAGTAAACTTTTCCCAAAAAGAATAAATAAATTCCTCCTAAAATTAAACCTAATAGAATATTAAGAACAAGAGAAACACTTATAACCTGCTTTGACTCTCTTGTAATCCTTTTGCACCTAAAAAACTGAGCTGTCAGTATAGAAGTCGCCATATTAATAAAACTAAATATAACGTTTTGAATATTTAGTAATTGAGTTATTCCACCTATTGCTCCTACTGCTTCATCACTATAATAACCAAGCATAATGGTGTCAATATTACCAACAATTGTTACTAATAACAATTCTAAAAAAATATTGGCATCGTTAAGGCGAACAATGTTTTTTTCTTCCAACATTACTACTATTGTTCATCTAAAAGATCCTCCTAAAAAAATAAAAATAATAAACGCTATTCTATAACATTTTTTTAAAAATTGTCTAGTGAATTGTTCTAACAATACGAAATCCTATATCAACATCTTCAAATATTGCATTTTCAGTAGTACAAAAAAATATTGGCATAATTCTAAATTGCTAATCCAAGCTCCACCTTTTTAATTTTCTATACACAATACCATCTTCTATACTTTCATCATCTGGCATATCATAGCACCATTCCCAAACATTTCCACTACAATCATAAAGTCCTAACTGATTTAGCTTCTTTCAAAGCCTACATTTTGAGTTCTTCCTTCTTTATTCTTAGCACCTGAATTTTCATAATACCAAGCTACTTCATCTATATTGTTGCTTCCTGAATATTTGTAATCAAATGTTCCTTCGTCAATAGCTTTTTGCCCTCCCTTGCAAACCATTCCCATTCAGCTTCTGTTGGTAATCTAAAAACCCTCTGTCTTTTTAAAATCTGATTTATCTTCTTCAACTATTTCTCCATCTAAAGTGAATTATTTTTTTAAAATTCCTTTTTTTCTTCTTGACTTAAATCATAGACTGGTTTTTAAATTATATTTTTTTCACTTAGTTTATTACAAAAATTTTTAGTACTTCCCACCAGTTAACAATTTCTACTGGTTTATTAACTCCTTTAAATCCTGATGGATTATATCCCATTATATTTTCCCACATAGATTGTGTAACTGGATATTTACATACTTCTAAATTAAAAAAACTTTCTTTTTATATTTTCCACCTCTAACAAAAAAATCATATATTCCTTTTTGAAAATCTTCTAATCTTTTTCATTCTTATTAATCCTTCTATATAAAAAAACTGTTGCAATTTACTTGCAACAAGTTCTCTTATCTTTGCATTTCTAATGTAAATTTTTAATCTATTAATTCCTGCTCTTAAAACTTTAATCTTAAATCTACTTATCTTTATAGTAGTTAAATCTTTACCGCTAATAAATGTTATTCTATATATTTTTAAATGTCTAGTAAAAATATATAAATAATAAAAGAACTCTTTTTAAGGATAAAAACTTAAAAAGAGTTCTTTAAACACTTTTAATTATAACTCTAAAGTTTTTCTAATTCTTTCCAATCTTTTAATAAAAATATTTTTATCCTTGCTAAAAATCATATTCTAGAACAATGACTCCTGTTGGAACATTTTCTTTTTACTAATTTTATTATTTTAGAGTAATCTATTTTTTTCCACTTGAGATTGGATCATGTCTATCATATAAACCATCATTATTATGAAAATGAAATCCTAATATATTATTTTTAATATTAAAGATTCTATATTCCATTCATTTAAGTAAGCATGACCTATGTCTATTAAACATTTATATTTATTTTTAAGATAAATTCTTCATACTCATTCTGTAGAAAAACCATATTTTCTCTTATTCCTACATTTTCTATGACTACATCTATTCCATATTTTTCCCTTCATTTACTATGTTAGCTACTTGATTTAGAATTTCTATTTTTAAGATTATCATCTATTATTTTTACCAGGAATTCCTTCATTTGTGAAGAACCATAAATTTTTGGATTGTATTTTTGAAGCCATTTTAAAACTTTCTGTATAACTATATAAAGTTTTTCCCAAGAATTTGAAGAAAGATCAGCCATATTGCATTTTCTAAATAGATCATGAAAAGAAATACTCTCAAAGTTATATTCATTTAATATTTTTAACATGTATATTCTTCATCAAGAGGTTCTATAAAAACTCTAATTTTTATATTATTTTTTAAAAATATATAATTTCCTCATATGGTTTGTCATAAAATATTAAATCACTTATATGTATTATATTTTGACTCAATTTTTAGCCTCCTCAAATATTAATTTAATAAATTTGGTAAAAACAATGATATTTGTGGTAAATATGTAAGTAAAAATAAAACCACTAATAATGCTATAATAAATGGAATAACTTCTTTTTATAAAATCCTGAATTCTTATTTCTAATAAAGAACAAGTTAAAAACATCATAGAACCAAATGGTGGAGTAACTCCCCAATCATAATATTAACAACCATGACTATTCCAAGATGTAAAGGATCTATTCCTAATTTTAATGCTGCTGGAATTAATAATGGTGCTAAAATTATCATAGCAGCTCCACCATCTATAAACATTCCTACAAACAAAAGAATTAAATTAATTATTAATAAGAGTAACCAAGGAGATGAACTAAAATTTAACAATGTTTCTGTTAATCTATATGGTATTCTTTCCCAACTTAGATATGAACCAAAATACATTTGCTGCTATTATTATGAACATAACAGTACTTGTTCCATATATTGTTTCTTTTTAGTATTAGTCCAAAGTTAGTTATTTTTAATTCTTTATATACAAAAAGCCCTATTAAGATAGTTACAACTACCGCCATTGCTCCAGCTTCTGTAGGTGTAAAAATTCCAATTCTCATACCAGTATTATTATAAATGGCATAATTAAAGCCCATATTGACTCTTTAAATTGTTTCAAAATTTCTTTAAAGTCGCTCTTTTTATCCCTTGAAGGTAAATATTTTCTTTTTCTTTGAAATAATATAAACTACTATCATTAAACTCAATGCAATTAATATTCCAGGAACATAGCCAGCAATAAACATTCTAGTAACAGAAACATTTGATAATAAAGAATAAATTATAAGTACTATTCCTGGTGGAATAATAGGACTAACTATTGAAGATGCAGCTGTTATTGCACCAGAAAAACTTTTTGAATATCCTCTTTTTAACCATTTCTGGAACTAAAATTTTACATTGCATTGCAGCATCGGCATTTGCTGAACCAGAAATTCCTCCCATTAAAAACGCTTAATAAAAATATTAACCTGTGCTAATCCTCCTATAAAATGTCCTGTTAAAACTTCAGCCATTCCCTATTAATCTTTTTACTGATACCAGAATAATTCATCACAGAACCTGCCATTATAAAAATGGTATTGCTAGCAAAGGAAAAGATTCTGCATCTTATAAAAGTTTGCATTATCAGATCCAAATCCATATTTGTATTAATAAATGCAAAGAATAATAACGCTGAGCCCATCAAAGAAAAAATGCTATTGGGACATTTATAAAAATAAACAGGACAATGATTGGTATAAAACTACTCATATTATTATATTATTCTCCCTTCATTTTTAATTTTTATATGATTTTATACTTTCAAATGTGGAATAAATAAATATTAATCCAAAACCAATTACTAATGAAAAATTCACATAAATAGAAGATATACCCAAAAACAGCTGTTGGTTTTAATCTAGAATTTATTGAGAATTTAAAACTTAAGTAAAAATGCTGCATTCATTATAACAACTATTATATTTACTAAAAATTCTATATATTTACTTATTTTATTTGGTAACATTTCAGTTAGTATATCTATTCCCATATGCATTTTTTTCTATAACAACTAGCTCCTCCAATAAAAACAGACCAAATAAAACAAATTGTTGCAATTTCTTCTGCACTTCTTATAGGAGAATTAAAAAAATATCTCATTCCAATATTTAATGTTACTATTAATATTGTAAGAATCATAAATATACTTGCAATAATATCATCTATATAGACTTTTTCACTTTATCCTCCTAATTTTTATCTGTTTATTTCATCTTGAATTTTTGATATATACCTTCTGAAAAAAACCAGGATATTCATCAAAAAACTTTTTGTTTTCTCTTTGAATGCTTCAACATCTACTTCGTTTAATATCATTCCATTTTTTTATGATGTCTTCTTTGTATTGTTCATCTAGTTCATACATTTTAGCAATATTATCCTTAGTTGCTTGACTTATTTCTTCTTGAATAACTTTTTCTTTGTTCCTCAGTAAATGAATCCCAAACTTTTGTTGAAATATAAACTCCTCCTGTTCCTAAAAATGATTAGATAGGGCTACATTTTTTTCTAAGTTCATATAATTTACTATTTGACATAAAAAGAGAATGTTGTTTCTGTACCATCAATTACTTTTTGTTGTAATGCACTTACTGTTTCACTCCAAGGCATAGCTACTGGATTTGCTCCTAATGCATTAAATGTATCTATCCACAATTTACTAGCTGGAACTCTAATTTTTTACTCCAGCTAAATCAGAAGGTTCTTTTATTACTTTATCAGTAACTATATGTCTAAATCCAAAAATAAAAATCTAATGATAAAAACTTTTATTCCTTTTTCTTCAGCTTTCTTTTCTAATTCTTTAACAAAGTCACTACTTGTAACTTTTGTATAATCTTCATAAGAATTATATAGCATATATCTATAAGTGCTGTAAAGTCTGGGACATAATCACCTATATAGCTAGGATCTACAACTGATATAAAAATCGCTACCTCTTAAAAACTTGTTCTATGGCATCTTTATAAGATGGAAGTTCTCCATTAGGATAAACTTGAATTTCTATTTGTCCTTTTAATCTTTCGTTAATTCTATCAGCAGCTTGTTGTATATAAATATGTGTTGGCTCAGAAGTTTGAAATACATGACTAACTTTTTATAACTCTAACTTCTTGTTTTTCCTCATTTTTCCCACAATTTACAAATAATAGAGCTAATAAAAATAAATAAAATTCTAAAAAGTTCCAAAAGTTTTTCGTTTCCATAATTTCCTCCTTAATTTTTAAAAAAATTTTTTAAAAACACTTTCTCTTTCCAAAATTGATAATTTAACTTTTTCTTCACCTCCTTTTTCCATTTAAAATATTTATCAATTCTATAAGTGCTTTTTTGCTATTTCTTCTCTAAATGATTTACACTCGTAATTCTTGGAGTTGTATATTCACATAATTCCATATTGTCATAACCTATCACTGAAACATCATTAGGAACATTTATTTTTATTATCATTTAAAGCTCTGATAGCACCCAAAGCAATGTAGTCATTTCCGGCAAAAATAGCTGTATATTTAAAACCCTTTATTACTTTTTATATAAGTATTTATGACATTATAAGCCACCTTTTGATCATATTTTTGCGACTAAGATTTTACTTGTATTTATATTATTATTTTTAGACATTCTAAGTATCCTCTAGCTCTTTGAATGGTTATTTTTCTTTTATTTCTCCTGTTAAATGCAAAAATATTTTTGAGGACCATTTTGAATGAGATATTCAGTTGCTTTATAACCCCATAAAAATGATCGGCTTTTTATAGTAGTTATGAAATTATTAAAAACTGTTTTTCATAGTCAAGTAAAACGATTTTTATAGTTAGATTGTATTAATTCGTTTATTTCTTCTATCTTCTTTCCACCTGAAATTACTATAGCACCATCAATTACACCATTTTTCAAAGATTTTTTTCCAATCATTTTTATTTGAAATATATGATATCAACACAAGATAACCTAAGTTTTCGGCTTCATCTATAATTTCAGAAATTAATTGAGAATAATACAATGATTCTGTTAACTTTTTTTCTTTCATTTAAATTTTTACTTGATTTTCCTGTATAGACTAATAGACCAATAATTCCAGAATTTTTCCAGCTAATATTTGGGCTGACATATTTGGATAGTAGCCATTTTTCTCTTATTATTTTTAAAAATTTTTTTCTTTTTGTTACTTCTGAAAATATCTGAATATCCATTTAAAAACTTTTTGATACAGTACTTTTGATACCCCAGCTAGTTTTGCTATTAATTTACTATCAACTTTTAGACATTTAAATCTTCCTTTTTCTTATTACTAACGCGTGTTAGTAAGTTTTAAAATAAAAAAATTATATTTTAAAAATATAATTTTTAATAAATTTACATTTTTATTATATCATATTTTTTTAATTTTTTTAAATATAATATTTATATATTTTTTTAGTAGTGTTATTCTATAAAAAGAAAAAGTGTATAGAAAGCAATCTTATAACTTTAATTTCTTTTATATATTTTAAAAATTTATTTTTTTATACTAATCAATTCAGAATAATCATATTTTATTAAGAATATAGTTTTATAAAATTGTTGATATATTAAAAATAAAAAACTTTAGATCAGTACAATATATTTCACAAATTTGTGAAATAGCTAGCAAAATATGAAAAATTGTATTATTTATTAAATAAATATCTCTATTAATTATGTGTATATATTTTATTTTTCTAAAAATATTTTTTTCAAATTGTAAAAATAGTACACTTTGTATTTTAAAGTATTGGAGGTAAAAAATGCTAAAGAAACAGCATTTTGAAATATTAAAAATCATTGAAAATGAAAGAAAAACTATCGAAAGTAGCGGAGTTTCTTAATCTAACTGAAAGAAGCATTCGTTATAAAAATAGATGAAATCAATGAGGAGCTAGGTTCAAAAATTGAAATAAAAAGAGAATTTTTTTCTTCAGTGACTGAAAATGATATGGATAAGCTTTTTGAAAAATATTGAAGAGAGTAATTATATCTATAGTCAAAAAGAAAGAGAAGAATTAATAATACTCTATACTTTAATGAAAAAGATAACTTTTTATTAAAAAGAATTAGCAGATAAATTAAGTACAAGTAAATCTACTATAAGAAATGATTTGAAAAAATTTAAAGAAGATATTGTTAGAATATAATATTAAACTACTTCAAGATGATAAGTTGAAATATTATTTTGACTATTCTGAAAGAAGATTATAGGTATTTTATAGCTGTTTATCTTTACAAGTATGTAAGTTTTGATAAAAAGTATGACAAGATATTTTTTTGCAGATCTTAGTTATTTTAGAAAGATAATATACAAGGAAATTAAAGAAGAATATATAAATGAAATAGATTCTATTTCTAAAAAGAATTAAAAAGCTGAACTTGATTTTATGGATGAAACATTAAATATTTTTAGTTATTTTAATGCTTATTTCAAAAAAAGAGAAGAAAAATTCAAATTTAATTCTTGATAATATAGAGATTTTAGAAAAAAAGAGAAGAGTACACTCAACTAAAGAAAAATTTTTTTCAGATTTTTAGTAATACTAACCTACTTTTTTTACAGATTATTTATTTAAAAATTAGTAGAGATGAAAAAGATGTTTTTTTATAAAATTTAGAAATTGGTTAGATATCACTGTAGCTGTTATAAAAATAGTAAGAGCTTTCGAAATAGAAAGTAAGACTAATTTAAAAAATGTGGATGTCTTTTTTAGATGAGATATTTTACTATATAAAGCCTTTAATTTTTTTAGAACTAAGAGAAAAATAAAACTTAAAAATTCTATACTAAGAGATGTAGAGAATTTATATCCATCAATATTTAATTTTTTTGAAAAAGAATTTCTATTATTTGGAGGATATTATAGAAGAAAAAGTTTCTGAAGAAGAGATTGCATATTTAGTACCTTTTTTTCATAAAGCTCTGCAAAAATAATAATAAAATGAATAAAAAGGCTGTCTTAGTAACCACTTATAAAGAAAAATATAGCACTCTTCTTAAAAGAAGATATAGAAACTGAATTTTTGGTTGATATAGATAAGATACTTACTTTGAAAAACTTTTGAGCAAAATAAAAAGATCAGTTAAATGACTATGATTATATTCTTACAACATTCAATGTAGAAGAAGATTTTATGAAAGAAATTAAACTAGCTAAAGTCATAGAGTTAAATCCTATATTAACAGAAAAGGATATAAAGAAACTTGAAGATTCAGGTCTTATAAAAAAATAAAAATAAAGATGACTAATTTATTAAAAGTAATTTTAGAAAATTCATTAGAAGTTAATGTGAAAAATCTTATACATAGTTTAGATGAGGCATTTCCTGAAAAAAATTTATAATGATATTGACAGAAATAAATTTTCCATAGCTAACTTTTTGAAAGAAGAAAAATATTTTTTTTAGAACGAATTTAGATTCTTTTTGAAAAAAATATTAAATAAATTTTTAACTCATCTTTCTTGCAAAAATGATATTAATGATATTATAAATAAAGCATCAAATAATAATTTTTTTACACATATTTAGGGTTTAAAACAGCAATAATTTTTCATAAATTTAATACTAAAAAGAAGCAAGATGGTATGATAATTGCAGTAAATGAAAAAAGAATTATACATAAATTCTCAAAAAAATTAATACAATTATATTAATAAATTCAACTTGTGAAATAAAAATTTAGAGGAATTATTTATAATTTTGTGAAGTTATTTTTCAAAAATAATGACTTTAATTTTGATGAACAAACAGATATCTATAATTTTTTTAATAACTATGGATAATTAAATTTATTAGTGAATTATGTGCATAGCTTGATTTCCAAGTGAACACATTTATATAAAATGAGTGTGATTCATTCATTAACATCTAAAAATAAAAAAATAAAGGGGGATAGTTAGTGGACATCTGATACTATGACTTTGTCAGAAAGTATTATAACTTTTCTTTGATAGGATTTTCAATAGTTTTTGTTGCTTTTGATAGCATTAGCACTATTCATTATCATATCATCTAAAAGTTATAAATGCTCTAGTCAAAGAGGAAGAAGTAGTAGCACCAAAGCCCTGTCGCTAATGTTTCAAATAACAATGCAAACACAGCTAGTGCCAAAGCGGTTGCTGAAAAAGACAACCAAGAAGCTGAAAAATTTAGCGGTTATAATCTCAGCTATTAGTGAAGAACTGAGAGAACCTGTTGAGAATTTCACTATCGTTAGTGTAACAGAAATTTAAAAATTAAAAAAATTTAAGGAATTAGGAAAGGAGAAAAAAATGAAATACGTAGTAACAGTAAATGGTAAAAATTTGAGGTTGAAGTTGAAAAGTTGGAGGAGCAGGGAAAATCATTATCTCGTCAACCTGCTGAAAGAAGAGAAACAGTAAAAATCAGAACCAGTTGTAGAAACTAAGGCAGCTGTAGCTCCAGCTCCAGTTGAAGCAGCTCCAGCAGCAACTACTACTGGTGGAACTACAATAACAAGTCCAATGCCTGGAACAATTTTAGATGTTAAAGTAAATGTAGGAGATAAAGTTAAATATGGACAAACTCTTGCAATACTAGAAGCAATGAAAATGGAAAATGATATTCCAGCAACAGGAGATGGAGAAGTTGCTGAAATTAGAGTAAAAAAGGAGACGCAGTAGAAACTGATGCAGTTTTAATAGTGTTAAAATAAGGAGAGGATATTAAATGAATTTTTAATGTATTAGCAGAACTATTAGAGGCGTCAGGTTTTGCAGCTCTTACTTGGCAAAAAATTTAGCTATGATACTTGTATCATTTGTTTTATTTTTACCTAGCAATAGTTAAGAAATTTGAACCACTATTATTGCTACCTATATCTTTTGGTATGTTCTTAGTAAACTTACCATTAGCTGGACTTATGAATGAAGGTGGAGTAGATAAAGGTGGTATAATATATTTTTATGTCTTATGGAGTAAAAAGTAACCTATTCCCTTGTTTAGTATTTATGGGAGTTGGGGCAATGACAGATTTTCTCCATTAATAGCAAACCCCTATCAGTTTACTATTAGGAGCAGCAGCTCAATTAGGTATATATGTAGCATTTATATTTGCAACTCAAATAGGATTCACTCCAGCTGAAGCTGCAGCAATTGGAATAATTGGTGAGCAGATGGACCAACATCTATATATATTGCAAATAACTTGGCACCACATTTACTAGCTCCAATAGCAGTTGCAGCTTATTCATATATGGCATTGATACCATTAATTCAACCACCTATTATGAAAGCTCTTACAACTAAAAAAAGAAAGAGCAGTAAAAATGGGACAATTAAGAAAAGTTTCTAAAACTGAAAAAATAGTTTTCCCAATAGCAGTTGTTTTATTCTGTTCATTATTATTACCATCAGTTGCTCCATTACTTGGATTATTAATGATGGGTAACTTATTTCAAAGAATCAGGAGTTGTTCAAAGATTATCTGATACAGCACAAAAAATGCTATGATTAATATAATAACAATTATGTTAGGGTCTAAGTGTTGGAGCTAAAGCAGATGGTTCAACTTTCCTAGATGTAAGTACATTAAAGATAATAGCAATGGGACTTGCAGCTTTCTGTTTCTCAACAGCAGGAGGAGTTCTTTTAGGAAAACTTCTTTATATAGTAACTGGTGGAAAAATAAATCCACTTATAGGATCAGCAGGAGTTTCAGCAGTTCCTATGGCAGCACGTGTGTCTCAAACTGTTGGTGCAAAAGAAAAACCCAACTAACTTCTTATTAATGCACGCAATGGGACCTAATGTTGCAGGAGTTATAGGATCAGCAGTTGCAGCAGGATTCTTTATGATGATATTTAAAGGAACTATGTAATAAAGTAAAAATTTGTTAGTAACAATATTTAAAATCATATAAAAAAATAGTCATAAGGTTGGGCTTAGGCTCAATCTTATACTATTTATAAAAATTTAGGAGGGATTTTTGTGAGCAAGGTAATGTCTTTACACGATGCAATAGCAAAAATATGTTGAATCTGGAGATAGTTTATGTTTTGGAGGATTCACAACAAACAGAAAGCCTTATGCGGCTGTTTATGAAATTATTAGACAAGGACAAACTGATTTTTATTGGATATTCTGGGTCCAGCAGGAGGAGATTGGGATATGTTAATAGGATGTGGAAGAATAAAAGCTTTTCATAAACTGTTACATAGCTAACTCAGGATATACAAATGTTTGTAGAAGATTCAGAGATGCAGTAGAAAAAGAAACATAATTTATTATTAGAAGATTATTCTCAAGACGTTATTATGTTAATGTTACATGCTTCTTCATTAGGATTACCATATTTACCAGTAAAATTAATGGAAGGTAGTGACTTAGAATATAAATGGGGAATAAGTGCAGAAATCAGAAAGACAATTCCTAAATTGCCTGATAAAAAAATTAGAAAGAATTCCAAATCCTTTTCAAAGAAGGAGAAGATGTAATAGCAGTTCCAGTTCCAAGACTAGATACAGCTATAATTTCTGTTCAAAAAAAGCTTCTATTAACGGAACTTGTTCAATAGAAGGAGATGAATTCCATGATATAGATATAGCTATCGCTGCAAGAAAAAGTTATAGTTATAGCTGAAGAAATAGTAACAGAAGAAGAAATCAGAAAAAGATCCTTCTAAGAACTCTGTACCTGAATTCTGTGTTGACGCAGTAGTTCATGCACCTTATGGATGTCACCCATCACAATTATATAACTATTATGATTATGACCCAGCATTCTATAAAAATGTATGATTCTGTAACTAAAACTGATGAAGATTTTGAAAAAAATTCATACAAGAATGGGTTATAGATGTTAAAGATCATGATGGATACTTAGCTAAATTAGGGTTTACCAAGAGTAAGTAAATTAAGAGTAGTTCCAGGATTCCAATATGCTGCAAAAATTAGTTAAGGATGGTGAATAATAATGGCAAAAGAATTATAAAAATTATACAAATAAAGAAATGCAAGCTATTACTATTGCTAAAGAAATAAAAGATGGGCAAATAGTTATAGTAGGGACAGGATTACCTTTTAATAGGAGCAACTGTTGCTAAAAAAATAAATTCGCCCCTAATTGTAAACTAATAGTTGAAAGTGGATTAATGGATTGTAGTCCAATAGAAGTTCCAAGAAGTGTTGGAGACTTAAGACTTATGGGACACTGTGCTGTTCAATGGCCAAACGTAAGATTCATAGGTTTTGAAACAAATGAATACTTAAATGGTAATGATAGAATGATAGCTTTCATTGGAGGAGCTCAAATAAATCCTTATGGAGATTTAAACTCTACTATCATTGGTGATGATTATGTAAAACCAAAAACAAGATTTACAGGAAGTGGAGGAGCTAATGGTATAGCTACTTACTCAAATACTGTAATCATGATGCAACATGAAAAAAAGAAGATTTATTGAAAAAAATTGACTATGTAACAAGCGTTGGTTGGGCAGGAGGACCAGGAGGAAGAGAAAAGTTAGGACTTCCTGGTAACAGAGGACCTTTAGCAGTTGTTACAGATAAAGGTATCTTAAGATTTGATGAAGTAACTAAGAGAATGTACTTAGCTGGATACTATCCAGGTGTAACTATAGAAGATATAGTTGAAAAATACTGGATTTGAACTTGATACTTCAAGAGCTGTTCAATTAGAAGCTCCAACTGAAGAAATCATCAAAAATGATAAGAGAAGATATAGATCCAGGACAAGCATTTATAAAAGTTCCAGTAGAAGAATAAGAGAGGAGATAATAGATGAATTATTCAATGCCAAAATATTTTCAAAATATGCCACAAGTTGGGAATTCACTAGCTAATATAGATGAAGCTAATGAAAATGCAGTAAGAGAAGTTGAAGCAGCGATCGCTGATAGTATTGCTGCAATGCAAGATGCAGGAACTCCTGATGAAAAAATTCATGATAAAGATCAAATGACTGCATTAGAAAGAATAGCAGAATTAGTAGATGAAGGAACTTGGTATCCTTTAAATACTCTATATAATCCAGAAGATTTTGAAACTGGAACAGGTATAGTAAAAAGGGCTAGGAAGAATTGGAGGAAAATGGGCAGTAGTTGTTGCATCTGATAACAAGAAAAATAGTTGGAGCTTGGGTTCCAGGACAAGCAGATAACTTATTAAGAGCATCAGACACAGCTAAATGTTTAGGAATTCCTTTAGTTTATGTACTAAATTGTAGTGGTGTTAAACTTGATGAACAAGAAAAAGTTTATGCAAATAGAAGAGGAGGAGGAACTCCATTCTTCCGTAATGCAGAATTACAACAATTAGGTGTTCCAGTAATAGTTGGAATTTATGGAACAAACCCAGCAGGTGGAGGATACCACAGTATCAGTCCCTACAATATTAATAGCTCACAAAGATGCTAACATGGCAGTTGGAGGAGCAGGAATTGTTGGAGGAATGAATCCTAAAGGATATATTGACATGGAAGGAGCTATTCAAATAGCTGAAGCTACAATGGCAGCTAAACAAGTTGAAGTTCCAGGAACTATCCATGTTCACTATGACAAAACAGGTTTCTTCAGAGAAGTTTATGATGATGAAATTGGAGTTATAGATGGTATTAAAAAAATATGGATTACTTACCAGCTTATGATTTAGAATTCTTCAGAGTCGATGAACCAACTGAACCAGCTTTAGATCCAAATGATTTATATTCAATACTTCCAATGAATCAAAAGAAAATCTATAATATCTATGATATAATAGGACGTTTATTTGATAACAGTGAATTTTCTGAATATAAAAAAAGGATATGGACCAGAAGTTGTAACAGGACTTGCAAAAGTTGATGGATTATTAGTAGGAGTTGTTGCAAATGCACAAGGACTTTTAATGAACTATCCTGAATACAGAGAAAAAGCAGTTGGTATTGGTGGAAAAACTATATCGTCAAGGACTTATCAAAATGAGTGAATTTGTGACTCTTTGCTCAAGAGATAGATTACCAATAGTTTGGTTACAAGATACAAGTGGAATAGATGTAGGAAACCCTGCTGAAGAAGCAGAATTATTAGGATTAGGACACTCTAATCTACTCTATAGAAAAACTCACATGTACCTCAAATAGAAATTACTTTAAGAAAAGGTTCAGCTGCAGCTCACTATGTACTAGGTGGACCACAAGGTAATAACACAAATGCTTTCTCTTTAGGAACAGCTGCTACTGAAGTATATGTAATGAATGGTGAAACAGCAGCTTCTGCAATGTATTCAAGAAGACTTGCTAAAGATCACAAAGCTGGAAAAGATTTACAACCCTACAATTGATAAAAATGAATCAATTGATAAATGAATACACAGCTAAAATCAAGACCAGCATATTGTGCTAAAAACAGGTATGGTTGATGAAATAGTACCATTATACGATTTAAGAGGATATATCTCTGCGTTTGCTAATGCAGTATATCAAAATCCTAAATCAATTTGTGCTTTCCATCAAAATGATTTTACCTAGAGCTATAAGAGAATTTGAAACTTATACATAAAAATATGATATAGAAACTTACCCTATCCATTGATTTTTGTCAATGGATAGAGTTGTAAGTTGATATTAGAATTTAACCAAAATATTTATATGTATGATTGTTAAATAATTAGAAAGAGGAAAAATGGAAGAATTAAAAAGTATTAAAAGCTGTTTGTAAAAATATAGATATTCTAAGTTAGCATTCTTTGTAGTTCCAGTAATTGGAGGATTTATCAGTAACCTTACAAATGCAATGATTATAACTAAATTTTTTTAAATTTTGCTAAAGATTTACACGCTGTATGGATAGGATAGATTAATTTATTTTAAGGAAAGGATAAATATATGAGTATATTTACGATGGGAATAGATGTTGGTTCAACAGCATCTAAATGTATAATATTGAAAGATGGTAAAGAAATTGTAGCAAAAAGCTGTTATATCAGTAGGGACAGGAACTAGTGGACCAGCTAGAGCCATGAAAGAGGCTTTTAGATCAAATTGGTTTAAGTTCTGTAACTGAATTACAAGGAGCTGTTGCAACTGGTTATGGAAGAAACTCTTTAGCAGAAGTTCCAGCTCAAATGTCTGAATTATCTTGCCATGCAAAGGGAGCATATTTTCTATTTCCAAATGTTCACTCAATTATTGATATCGGAGGACAAGATTCAAAAAGCATTAAAAAAATTGGAGACAATGGAATGCTTGAAAACTTTGTTATGAACGACAAATGTGCTGCAGGAACAGGAAGATTTCTAGATGTAATTGCAAAGGTCTTGGAAGTAAATCTAGAGGACCTAGAAAAAGTTAGATGAAAAAAATCAACTGTAGATGTAGCAATAAGTTCAACTTGTACTGTATTTTGCAGAATCTGAAGTAATATCACAACTTGCTAAAGGGACAAAAATTGAAGATATAGTAAAAGGGTATCCACACTGCATAGCTAGCCGTGTTGGTAGTTTGGCAAAAGAGAATTGGGATTAAAAGATGATGTTGTTATGACAGGTGGAGTTGCACTTAACAAAGGTATGGTTAGAGCTCTAGAAAGAAATCTAGGTTTCAAACTTCATACTAATGAATATTGTCAATTAAATGGGGGCAATAGGTGCTGTATTGTTTGCTTACCAAAAAATATACAATGACACATCAATAAAATTAAAACTTTGGTATTAACTTCATAGAAAATGGTTTGTTACAGAAATGTAACTTACCTGTTTTTCTATAAATTATTATAGACAAATAAAATGTACTTAGAAATGAATAGGAGGAAATGAAATGGGAAAAATGGAAAAATTACCTAATAAAAACACCTAGACCGATAGAAGGGCATAAACCAGCTGTTGCTATCTTAAGAGGTGTGGTTGATAAAGTTTATGCAAATGCATGGGAAGCAAAAAAGAGAGGAGAGTTAGTTGGATGGAGTTCATCTAAGTTTCCAATCGAATTGGCTAAAGCTTTTGACTTAAATGTTGTATATCCTGAAAACCATGCTGCATCTGCAGCAGCTAAAAAGATGGATTAAGACTATGTCAAGCTGCAGAAGATATGGGATATGACAATGATATTTGTGGATATGCTAGAATCAGTTTAGCATATGCTGCAGGAGAACCAACAGATGCAAGAAGAATGCCACAACCAGACTTCTTACTATGTTGTAACAACATCTGTAACATGATGACTAAATGGTATGAAAATATAGCAAGAATGCACAATATTCCATTAATAATGATAGATATACCTTTCTCAAATACAGTAGATGTACCTGAAGAAAAAAATTGATTACTTAGTAGGACAATTTAATCATGCTATAAAAACAATTAGAAGAATTAACAGGAAAGAAATTTGATGAAAAGAAATTTGAAGATGCTTGTGCAAGAGCTAACAGAACTAGCAGCTGCTTGGTTAAAAATCTTGTAAATATATGGGATACAAAACCATCTCCATTAAGTGGGTTTGACTTATTCAACCATATGGCAGACATTGTTGCAGCAAGATGTGATGAAGAAGCGGCTATGGGATTTGAATTACTAGCAGAAGAATTTGAACAATCTATAAAAGAAGGAACTTCAACTTGGGAATATCCAGAAGAACACAGAATTCTATTTGAAGGAATTCCTTGTTGGCCAGGATTAAAACCATTATTTGAACCTTTAAAAGATAATGGAGTAAACGTTACTGCAGTTGTTTATGCACCAGCATTTGGATTTAGATATGAAAATGTAAGAGAAATGGCAGCAGCTTACTGTAAAGCACCTTGTTCTGTATGTATAGAAACAGGAGTTGAATGGAGAGAAACTATGGCTAAAGAAAATGGTATAAGTGGAGCACTTGTAAACTATAACCGTAGTTGTAAACCTTGGAGTGGTGCAATGCCAGAAATAGAAAGAAGATGGAAAGAAGACTTAGGAATTCCAGTTGTTCACTTTGATGGAGATCAAGCTGATGAAAGAAACTTCTCAACTGAACAATATAATACAAGAGTACAAGGTCTTGTTGAAATAATGCAAGAAAGAAAAGAAGAAAGATTAGCAAATGGAGAAGAAGTTTATACAAACTTTGAAAAATACTAAAGAAACTGACTGGTCTAAAGAAACAATAAAACATTAATATTAGGAGGAAGAAAGAAAGATGGTTGAAATTAAGGAATTGTTAGAACAATTTAAGTACTATGCAGAAAAAACCCTAGAAAGCAATTAGACAAATATCTTGCTGAAGGAAAGAAAGCAGTAGGTATATTCCTTATTATGCACCTGAAGAAATAGTTTATGCAGGTGGAATGGTTCCATTTGGTGTATGGGGAGGACAAGGACCTATTGAAAAAAGCAAAGGATTATTTCCCTACTTTCTATTACTCATTGGCTTTAAGATGTTTAGAAATGGCTTTAGATGGAACATTAGATGGTTTATCTGTTTCAATAATTACTACACTTGACGATACATTAAGACCATTTTTCACAAAAACTATAAAGTAAGTGCAGGAAGAAAGATACCTATGGTATTCTTAAACCATGGACAACATAGAAAAAGAAGAATTTGGTAAACAATACAATGCAAGAATTTTCAGAAATGCTAAAGAAGAATTAGAAAAAAATCTGTGATGTAAAAAAATTACTGATGAAAAATTTAAAAAAATGCATTCAAAGTTTATAATGACAATAGAGAAGAAAAAGAAGATTTATAAAATTAGCTACTAAACATCCACAAAGTATTAAAGCATCTGATAGATCTAATGTTTTAAAAAGTTCATACTTCATGTTAAAGGATGAACACACAGCTTTACTAAGAAAAATTAAATCAAGAATTAGAAGCTATTCCTGAAGAACAATGGGATGGAGTAAGAGTTGTTACAAGTGGAGTTATCACTGACAACCCTGGACTTCTAGAAGTATTTGATAACTACAAAGTATGTGTAGTTGCAGATGATGTAGCTCATGAATCAAGAGCATTAAAGGTTGATATAGACTTATCTATAGCTGACCCAATGTTAGCACTTGCTGACCAATTTGCTCGTATGGATGAAGATCCTATTCTTTATGATCCAGATATATACAAAAAGACCCTAAATATGTATTAGATTTAGTTAAAGAAAATAATGCAGATGGTTGTCTACTATTTCATGATGAACTTCAATGATACTGAAGAAATGGAATATCCATCATTAAAACAAGCGTTTGATGCTGCTAAAGTTCCATTAATTAAAATGGGATATGATCAACAAATGGTAGACTTTGGACAAGTTAAAAACTCAACTTGAAAACATTTAACGAATTAGTACAATTAAGCAGATTTCTAGGAGGAGAAAAAAATGGATCAAAAATATATGGGAATATGATGATTTTATTTTCAAAGGTGACGAACTAAAAGGTATGACAGCAAAAGGTAAGGACAAAGTTAAAGCTGGAGGTCAAACTGATTTAGTAATACCAGCAGTAACTCCTGATGGATTACCTCTTAAAAAAATAGCTGACAATGCTTTTTACAGAAGAGGATTAACTTCTGTAGTAATTCCTGACACAGTTGAAAGTATAGGATATGACGCTTTTGGAGTATGTAAATTAAAAAGAAGTTAAATTACCAGAAGCATTAGTAAATATAGAAGGATTTGCATTCTATAGAAATAAATTAACTAAAGTTGAATTTGGAAGCAAAGTAAGAAGAATAGAACCAAGTGCATTTGCTATGAATGAACTTTCTGAAATAGCTCTTCCTGAAACTTTAGAATATATAGGAGCATCAGCTTTCTATAAAAAAATGCTTTTTGAAACAATAACTTTTCCCTAAAGCATTGACTAAAATAGATATGTATGCTTTTTAGAAAAAAATAATATTCACAAAGTTCAAGTTGCAAATTCAGTAGATTTACATAAGTTTGCATTTGAAATCTTTCACAACTGTTGAAAGAGTATAGTTTATAAAAATGAAAGTACCATTGATATCTAATATCTTTGGTACTTTTTTTATTGCTTATTTATTTAAAAAAATTCTTCTATACTTTTTATCTTTTTACATAAAAAAATTCTTTTATAGATTTTTTTCTTCAAATAGATTATAATTCTTTTTTTAACTCAGTTGTAGCTAAATTTAAAATTTCACCTTTTTCTTATATTTCTAGCTAAAGCCTTTCAAAAAGCTCTTTTCTAGGAAATCTATATCTTTGTAATTTGACATAACATTTCTATCATTCAACCACTTAAACATTCTGTCAAAAATCTTTTGGAAAAAAATATTTCTATTTTCTTCTATTGTATTCAATATTTTCTTTTCAATAAATTTTTATATCTTTATTAAATAATTTATGGAAATTTTTTTGATAAGAAATGATCAATAAACATATCTGACACTATCCCTTTAAAAATTCCAAATTTATCTACTAATAATTCATTTAAAAAAATTTTTCTTTTTCTATCTGAAATTTTATCTATTGTTCTATGTAGTGTAATACCCTTTTTTTAAAGCTTCTGGAAGTTCTATTCTATCAACTAAACCTTTATAATAATCTCCTGTAAAATTAGCATAGAGAGTCTTTTTATTTGTATTTTCATCAATCTCTAGTGAAATCAATGAGTGTCCTAAAAAAATTCATAATAATCCTTTCAAAAATAATATTTTTTTATTTAATGATGTTAGCATATTAATACTTACTTTGTCAAATAAGTATAAATGAGGAACAAAAAAATATAAATACTTAAAAATTTTTTTCTAGTATATTCAATGGTTATTAGTTTTCTTAGGGAACAAAATTATATCTTAATCTATTCCTTGAATATTTTTTTAAAAATTGTATATTATATAGACAGAACAAAAAGAAAATGAGGGGGTAAAAATGAAAAAAGAATACTGAAATTTTTAGAAATAGAAAAATATGATCTTTGTAAGAGGAGGAAAATATAAATCATTATTTCTGAATAAAGAAAGAGAAGTTTGTGATTTAGAAGTATGTAAATATCCAATTACACAGAATATGTGGATAGAAATAATTGGGAAATAATCCATCTTATCATATAGGTGGAAGAAAACCAGTAGAACAAATTTCTTGGTGGGATGCACTGGAGTTTTGTAATGAAATGAGCAAAAAAATATCATTTAGAGCCTGTTTATAATATTACATATGATAATTTTGACAATCCAATATTAAAAAAATAAATCAAATTGGAGGAAAAGGCAGTTGAAGTAAATAAGGCAGATTTTAAAAAGACAGAAGGTTTTAGATTGCCAACAGAAATTGAATGGGAATGGTTTTGCTAGAGGTGGAGAAGTTGCAAAAGAGCAAGGAAACTTTGACTATGATTATTCTGGTAGTGATAATATAGATGAAGTAGCTTGGTACTGGGGAAATTCAAAAGAAGGAACTCAAGATGTTGGAATGAAAAAAGCAAATCAGTTAGGACTATATGATTGTAGTGGAAATGTTTGGGAATGGTGTTTTTAAGACAGGAGATCGTTATATGTTAAAAAGGAGGATCTTTCTATGATTTTAATGAATTTTTGCCTAGTTAATAATCGTGATAGAGATACAACTCTAATAGAAAAGAAGGAAATATTGGTTTTCGTATAGTAAGAACAAAAAAATAAGGAGTAGTCTAATGTTTAGTTTGAGAGGAAGTAGAAAGAGAAAAACAGAGCAAATCATTCAAAAAAATTTTTAAGAAGCTATGCAGAAAATGAAAAGAGTCAAGATAAGAAAGATTTAAAAAACTTGGCTAGTTTTTTTGAGTTACAAAATGAACTGCCTAATAAGAAAGTAGAAGATATAGAGAAGATAGCTACAGAACTTATATCAGGAATAGAAATATATTATACTAAGAAAAAAAGAAGTTGAAAAAAATACCAAAGTTTAGGGAATAACTAATGGGGACTATGTTGGGAATGAAATATTAGAAAAAGTAGCTGATGAAATAGAAGAAGCTGAAATTATAGATACAAAAAGAAAGTTATTGAAGATATGAAAGAAGCAAGTAATATCTTATCTCACTATAATGAAGCTATGATATATGAAACAGTTGCAATAAAAAGAACCACAATTAGTTGTTAAATGCTTTAAGTGCTAATTCTGTAAATAATTATGTTGACACTATAAATATTGCAATAGATAATGCTAATAAAACTTTAATGGAAAGTGTTACAACTAAGGCAGGAACAATAAATCAAAATCCTAATTTAGATGGTTTTATTTTTTTGAAGAATATCATGCAGGGAACTTTTAATGTAGATGCAGCTGTTAAGCAAAAGTCTTATCATGCAGAAGCATTAAAACCAGAACTTGGAGAAACTTATGGAAAAAAATTCTATTGATCTTGTTATAGAAGATACTGGAAAAATATGTTAAGAAATATTCAGCAAAAAGCATACAAAAAAATGCTAATGAAACTGCAAAAATCTTTTTTTATGATAAAAATAAGTGGATATAAATATAAATTTCAATCAAAAATTAGTACCAACGGACCAAACAAAAAGAAATAGTTAATTCAGTTGATAAAATAAAATATAATAATGTAGAAAGTAAAGGAATAACTAAGACAGAGATTAAAAATATTCAAAAGTGAATTACAAAGTGGAAATAAAAAAACAGATATATTTAGCTTTTAAAAAAAGATGTCGATACTATTTCAATATCAAAAACAAATAGGAAAGCAAGCTATGGTTAATGGAACAATGGGACTTGGTATAGGAATGGCTACAAACATTGGAATAAATCTTATTACTGGAAAAAGGACTTGAAGCAGAGGAAGTTATTGAAGCCGGAATAAAAAAACAGGAGCTTCTATGGGAATGGCAACAGCTGTTGCTGGTGGAATAAGAGTTGCTGTTGAGAAAAAAGTTATTCCAACAGTATTTTCAAGGGTATTGACAAATAATACTATTGGTGCAATAGCAGCAGTTTCAATGGATATAATAGGAACAGCTTTTAAATTAGGAAGTGGAGAAATAAGTTTAGGTAAGGCTGTAAAAGATATAGGAAAATCAGTTGGAGCAGCCTACGGAGCAATAGTAGCATCAGGTTGGGGTTATGCTGGAGGAATGGCAATAGCTGGAATGATAGGTTTAGGAACAATAGGAGCAGTAGGAACTATATTAGGAGTTGGAGTTGCAGTAGTTGCAGGGGCAGTATGTGCAACAGTTGGAAGCAAAGTTGCAGGAGCAATAGCAAGTGGAATAGGAGCAGTTGCGGGAACTATTGTTGATGGAGCAGTAGGTATAGTTAAAGCTGGGAAAGAAGTAGTAAAGAGTGTTGCTAGTGGAGTATGGAATGGAGTTAAAGCAGTTGGAGGAGCCATTGTTGGTGGAGCTACAGCTATTGTCAAAGGAGTAGGAAGTGCAATAGGTTCAATAGCAAGTGGAATAGGAAGCGCTGTAAGTTCATTTTGTAGTGGAGTAGCAAGTTTCTTTTGGATGGTAGGGAATTAAATTTACATATAAAAAAATTTAGGAGGGTAAAAAAATGGAAACAAATTTAGTTAAGTATTTAAGAGCAAGAAGACCAATAATTTGGGTAAATAATGGAGATTATAAGGAAATTGACACTATTATTAAAGAAGCGACAAAAGAGTATGAAAGATAAAGTCTATATATGAGTATAGAGCTTTTAGGAGCAGTTGATTTTGAAAACTAAAGTAAAAGAAGAAAAGGATAACTGATTTATATAGTTTCCTAGATACTATTATATTCAGAGGGATAAAAAAAGAAACATATTTCTATTAATTAAAAAAATGTAGAGGAAGAAATGAAAGATGCTAGAAAATATTGCCTATATAAAGAAGATAGCTGAAACAAGATATTCAAATTCAGACTATAATTTTACAATAATAATTGTAACTGAAACTGAAACAGTACCAAAAAGAATTAGAAAAAAATTTACTTCAATATTGGATATTCCAAATATGTCAAAAAGATGAGATAGAAAAAATATTTTTAAAACTTTTTCAAAAGATAATAATATAAAAGTAGATGAGAAAAGATATTGGAGAGGTTGCTATTTCATTAAAAAGGGTTAACTAAGTTAGAAATAGATCATGTACTTAATATGATAATTGAATCAAAAAAATAATATTTCTATTTCAGGTAGAGAAATAATAATAAAAGAAAAAGGTCAAATTATAAAAAAATCATCAATATTAGAGATAATAGACTTTAAAGAAAAAAATTGAAGATATAGGAGGTTTAGAAGGTTTAAAAGAATGGCTTAAATCTAAAGCACAAGTATTTAGAAGATTAGATGAAGCTAAAAAATTTGGAGTAGATACACCAAAAGGAGTATTACTTGTTGGAATGCCGGGATGTGGAAAAAGTTTAGCAGCCAAAGCTAGTGCAAGACTTTTTAATGTTCCACTATTAAGACTTGATATAGGAAGATTATTAGGTAAAATATGTTGGAGAATCTGAACATAATATGAGAGTGGCATTAAAAACAGCAGAATCAATAAGTCCTTGTATATTATGGATAGATGAGATAGAAAAAGCATTTGCAGGAATAAACCAAGATGGTGGAGCTAGTGACATTACAAAAGAGATTGTTTGGACAATTTTTAACTTGGTTACAAGAAAAAGAAAAATACTGTTTTTTTGTTGTTGCAACTACTAATGATATAACAGCTTTTTCCACCTGAATTTTTAAGAAAAGGAAGATTTGATGAAGTATTTTTTTATAGATTTTCCTAATGAAGAAGAAAGAGAAAGAATATTTGAAATTCACTTAGAAAAAAAGAGGAAAACTTACAGATGACATTGATATAAATAAATTAGCAAAAGCAAACAGAAGGATATTGTGGAGCAGATATAGAAGAAGTTGTTAAAAAATGCTATTGAAAAGTATTTTTATACTTGAAACAGAAAATGAAGAAGAAAAAAGAAATAACAACTCAAGATTTATTAGAATCAGCTAAAAATATTGATTCATTAACAAATATTTTTGGCTAGATAAAATAGAAATTTTAAAGAAAAGTTATGATAAATTTAAAAATTAAATCAGCTTCTAAAAAAATTACCTAGTAGTCAAAGAATAAAGAAAAAAATAAAAAAAGGGAAAATCAGGAAACCCTACATTTAGAGATATGGTAGTAGTAAATGGAGGAAAATATACACCATCATTTTTTTTAATGAAGAAAGAGAAGTCTTTGATATAGAAGTATGTAAATATCCAGTAACTCAAGATATGTGGATGGAAGTAATGGAAGAAAAATCTATCTGATTTTCAAAGGAGGAAGAAGACCAGTAGAAAATATTTCTGGTGGGATGCCTTAGAATACTGTAATAAATTAAGTGAAAAAAATATAATTTAGAACCTGTTTATGATTTAAGTAAAAAAAAAGATGAAGGAATTTTTAAAAAAATAAATCAATTGGGGGAGAAACTGAATATCCTAATATAGCAGATTTCAGAAAAAAACTGAAGGTTTTAGATTACCTACTAAAATAGAATGGGAGTGGTTTTGCAAGAGGAGGAGAAATTGCTATTCAAGATGGAACATTTAATTATACTTATTCAGGGAGTGATAATGTAGATGAAGTTGCTTGGTATAGAGAAAAATTCAGGAAAACAAACTCATGATGTAGGAGCTAAAAAAACCCAAATCAATTAGGACTCTATGATTGCAGTGGAAATGTATGGGAGTGGTGTTATGATACAAATACATCTGGATACATATCAGAAGAAACACCCTATATATATGATGCAAGTCAAAAGTCTAAGAACTCTAAAAGGTGGATCTTGGGGAGAATATAATTATTATTCTGTTATTAGTATACAATATAGTTGTATTAATACTGCAAGATATCATTTTTTGGATTTCGTATAGTTAGAACTATTTAGAATTTAAATATTTTCATTTGAAAAAGTTTCCCCTCTGAAAATGAGGGAAATTTTATAAGAAAGAAATTATTTAATAAAAATGAAAGGAAAAATAAATGTCAGAAGATAAAAAAATTAAAAGAAGAATTTTTGTGTACTTTTTAAATATAAGTTCTAATCTTGAAGAAGAAAAAGTTACTACATAGCTCTGAAAATGTTTATTAGGGATATAAAGAGAACTTTTAAAAAGATAATAATTTTTAATGAATATGAAATTAAATTTAGAAGCTAATAATATTTCTATAAACATTTTAAATAACACTTTAAAAAGAAATAGCTAATATTTTAAAATGTCTTGCAGATATTCAAATAATGGCGATAGAAAAAAATATAAGTTTTTATTAAAAAGGTGTGGTAGAATATTCAACTATCTCTAATGAAAAAGACTTTGAGTATCCAATGATTATGTTAGGTGAGAGCATAAAAAAAGCTAACAAAGCTATAGTAGAAGATTTTTTTCACAGTCTTTAATAAAAAAATATTTGATGAATATTATATTGACTATCTATCTGTATATTATGAAAAATAATAATGAAGATGATTTTTTTCAATATTATGTTAAAAACATAAGAAATTTATAAAAGGAAAGATTGAAAGAAAATTCAAAAAGAATTCTACAAAAGCGACATCTATTTCTGGTAAAAAGAATTTTAGAAGAACAATTTTTTTATGAAGAACCTAAAATTTTAGAAAAAAATTTCTCAATCTAAAGTATTATATAATAAAGAAAGAGATGATAAATATATAAATGCTGTATTAGAGTTTGAAAAAGAATTTCCTAATTTTTAAAGAAAATGGAGAAAAAAATTATTAAAAAAATAAGAGAAAAAATATCTATATTTACTTAATTATCATAAGAAAAATAGTTTTTTTCTTTAATAAAATTTGGAGTATATAAAGAAGATAGAAGAAGTAAAGTGTTCTATAAATCTTGAAGAAATAATATAATAGATAAGAAAAACTCTTGATTAACAATGTAATTGAGAGTTTTTTTAATACTTCTTCATACTAGGTAAAAATAAGTTGAAAATCTTATCATTCTGTGTTACAATGTTTAAAACAAAGAGGTGATGAATATGGGAACAACAGCAACATTTTGAGATTAGATGACTCAAAAAGAGCAAAAATACAAATATGCAGTAGTATGTGAAAAGGTATGACTATGTCTGAATTTATGAAAAAAAGTAGTTCTTGATTATATTGAAGATGAATATGATTTAAAAAGTATATAAAGAATATTTAAAAGAAAAAGAAAAATGGAACTCTAAAGACTTATTCACATAAAAGAAGTTTGGGGAGAATAGTTAAAATATGAAATATAATGTAGAATATTCTAAAAACTGCTATGAACACCATAAAGAAAAATGGATAGTTCAACTTCAAAAATTAATAAGAACTTGGATAGAGAAAAATTTAATTGATGCAGAAAAATCCTAGAGTAAAAAGGAAAAAGCCTTAACAGGTGATTTAAAAAAAGTGTTGTGACGTTATAGAGTAGGTGATTATAGGATATTAGCTGATATTCAAGATGATAAAAATAGTTATCTTAATTTTGGATATAGGACACAGAAGCAAAAAATATATTTATAATGATATATAAAACTCTTGATTACTAAAAATAATCAGGAGTTTTTTTCTATTTTAAAAAAATTAAAAATTAAAAATAAAGTTGACTATTTTACTTTGTATTATATATAATGTTTTAAGAGGTGAAAAAATGAAAAAAAGCTAATTTAATGATTGTAGGAACATCTTCAGGAGCAGGTAAGAGTTTATTTGTAACTGCACTATGTAGAATTTTTTTATAAAGGATAAATACAAAGGTTTCTCCTTTTAAATCACAAAATATGGCATTAAATTCATATATAACAAAAAGATGGTAAGGAAATGGGAAGAGCACAAGTTGTACAGGCTGAGGCAAGTGGATTAGAGCCTGAAGTTGAAATGAACCCAATACTATTAAAACCTTCAAGTATGAATAAAAAATACAAATAATAGTTTGTGGGAAATCTATAGGTAATATGTCAGGAGTTGAATACAATCAATATAAGAAGAATTTAATTCCTATATTAAAAGAAACTTATTCAAAGATAGAAGCTAAAAAAATGATATAGTTATAATTGAAGGAGCAGGAAGTCCAGCAGAAATAAATATAAAAAGAAGAGGACATCTCAAACTTTTGCTATGGCTAGAATAGCAGATGCTCCTGTTATTTTAGTTGCAGATATAGATAGAGGAGGAGTTTTTGCATCTATCTATGGTACAATTATGCTTTTTAAAGGAAGAAGATAGAAAAAGAGTAAAAGGTATCGTTATAAATAAATTCAGAGGTAATAAGGAAGTTTTAAAGCCTGGATTTGAAATAATAGAGAATTTAACAGGTGTTAAAACTTTAGGTGTGATACCTTATGCAGATATAGATATTGAAGATGAAGATAGTTTAAGTGAAAAAAATATAAGAGTTTTAAATTAAATAAAAAAATTCAAATAAAAATAAAAAGTTTCTGTAATAAAAATTAAAAACATATTTCTAATGTTACAGATATAGATGCTTTATCAATTCATGATGATGTTGAGATACAATTTGTAACTGAGAGAAGTCAAATTGGAGATGAAGATTTAATAATAATTCCCAGGTTCAAAAAAATACTATAGATGATTTAAAATGGCTTAAAGAAAGTGGAATAGCTGAAGAGATAATAAAGAAAGCTAGAACAAAAACTATAATTTTTTTGGTATTTGTGGAGGTTTTCAAATTTTAGGAAATAAAGGTCAAAGATCCACATCATATTGAAGGGTGATATTGAAGAATTAAATGGTTTAGGACTTTTAGATTTAGAAACTACTATGGAAAATGAAAAAAACTCTTGTTCAATACAAAGGAAAATTAATTGTAGAAGAGGGACTTTTAAAAGTCTTTAAATGATTCTAGAAATTAAAGGTTATGAAATTCATCAAGGACTTACAGAAGGAAATGAAAAAGAATTTAACAAGTGATAATAGAACTGTTTTAGTAAATAAAAAAATAATATTATTGCAACTTATTTGCATGGGAATTTTTGACAATAAAGATTTTCACTAATAATCTTTTAAATGAAATTAGAAGAAGAAAAAGGTTTAGAAGAAGTAAATAGTAATATTTCTTATGAAGAATATAAAATACAAGAGTTTGATAAGTTAGAAAAAAATTAGTCAGAGAGAATATTGATATAGAAGAAATATACAAAATTATAGGGCTAAAAGTAAAACTCTCTGAGGAGGTAATATGAGTATAAGTTTTTACATAAAAAAATAAAAAGAAAAAAATTATAGCTTATGAGCCAGTCTTGACTGTTAAAGAAGCTTTTAGCTTTATCAGATAAAGAACTTAATGTATTTTGCCATTTCTGATATGAGATATTAATAAGTTATTATTATCTCCCTCTTTCTAATTATGAATGTCTTTTTAATAGGTGTTAAAAAAATGAAAGTGCAAGAGGTTTTGAATTATCTTATGATAAAAAAAGAATAAGGATTATGTTGTAAGAATTTTTACTCCTTCATCAAGAGAAGATTGGCTTTTTAGCATTAGACTATAAAAAAACTTTTAGCTAAGAAAGTTTAATTCTGAAATTGAGAATAATAGAGGAGAAATATATACAATTAAAGAGTTAGATAAATTTGACTATGAGAGTGATATACTTTTATGGGATATCATCTATTTCTAGCAAAAATAAATGATAGAGAAGGAGCTCAGTATATAATTTTAGGAATAAATAGACTTGTAGTTTTTTTAATAAAAAAATGCTTTGATAAAATATATAGCTCTGGTAATACTATAGATGCTTTTTTTCGACTATAGTAAGAGAAATACAATATTTAGATGCTTCTTCAGCACCTCAGAAATTTCTTTAAGAATAATGATAATGGTAAGATTATGGGAAATTATACACTTGTTGAAGGACTTAGAACAATACTTCCATATATTCCTAATGTAGAATTTGAAAATTCAAATATAGTAAAAAAATGAAGATATTTCTGTTTGGAATATTACTTTATTGATTATAGAGTTAAATAAAAAAATGATGGAAAAAAATTACTATTGTTTAGCTGGAAATTTAGAATATGATAAGTTTATAAAAAAATTATCTACAGATAAATATAAATTTATAGATGGGGCATATATTATGCTTGAGCCACTGACTAAGGAAGAAATTTTTAAAAATTATTAGATGGAGAATAGAAAATGTTTAATTATTTTTTTATAAAAATTTGGAATAGCCTATATTTTAGATTTAATATTAGCTGATCCAAGATGGTTATATCATCCTGTTATCATAATAGGAAAAATTAATAAGTTTTTTTAGAAAAAAATTTTTATATAAGGCTAAAAAAATAAAAATATTTTCAGGAGCAATCTTTAAATATCTTGACTTTAAGTGTTACTTTTCATTGTATCCTTACTTTTTAGCAAGAACAAATTATGTAGTAGAGATATTCTTTCTTTATACAACGCTTGCAACTAAAAAGTTTAGCAAATGAAGGAAATAAAGTTTATAAGATTTTAAAAATCTGGAGATATAGAGAAGAGCTAAGAAAGAACTTTCATATCTTGTCAGCAGAGATACAAATACTCTATCACTTGATAAAAATTATTATGAGTGTGGTTGAGACAATAGCTGAGAATACAGTTGATGGTTTTATATCACCAGCATTTTATGCTTTTGTGGGAAATTTTTTTCCATATAGAGTTATTTGGGACAAGTGGTATCTCTCGCTCTACCTTTTGCTATGACATATAAGGCTATAAATACTTTAGATTCAATGGTAGGCTATAAAAATGAAAAAAATATAGATTTTGGAAAAAGTATCTGCAAGAGTTGATGATGTTGCTAACTTTATTCCTAGCTAGATTGACAGGTTTAATATTTGTACCTTTATCAACTTTGATTTTAGGGTTATGATTTTAAAAAAATTCTTTAAGAATATTTTTTTTAGAGATAGAAATAAACATTCAAGTCCAAACTCAGGTCAAAGTGAATCAGCCTATGCTGGAGCTTTAGGTATACAATTCGGAGGAAAAAAATAAGCTATTTTGGAAAAGGATTATGAAAAAAACCAACAATTGGAGATAAATTAAAAACTTTTGATTATGAAGATATAAAAAAGCAGTAAACATATTATATCTAGTTTCATTTATAGCAACAATAACAATAATATCTTGTTCATTATTCTATAATATCCCTGATCTAAGAAATTTTTTTAAATTTATAATATAATAAAAAAATGGTATTGATGAAAATTTTATCAATACCATTTTCTTTTTGCAACTAAAAACTTATATTTTATATTTTAATTGTTTTTTTACTTGTTTAATTTTTTTCTAAGAATGCTTTTTCCAGGTCTGAATTTAACAGATTTTCTTTCACCTATATTAACTTCTTCACCAGTTTTAGGGTTTCTTCCTAATCTTGGAGCTCTTTCAACTACTTCTAGTTTACCCCAATTAATAATGCTGATGTCTTCACCATCTAAAAGAGTTTTTTTCCATTGTTTCAAATATAATGTCAACTTTTTTTCGGCTTCAGTTCTTGTTGTAAAAAACACCCTTTTTCAAATAATAATTTTGCAAATTCTTTCTTTGTCATTTTTTTCTCAATCCTTTCCTTCCTAATAAAAATATACTCACACGAAAAATTTAAAACATAGTTAATTTATATCATAAATTACAGACTATTTCAAGTACTTTTTAAATAAAAAAATATAAGCTGTCAGATAAGAGATTGTCATAATCCTTGATAAATAAAATAAAAATTAATATTAATATAAAATAATAATTCCTTTAAAAATACATTAATTTTATAAAAATTATATTTTTATTATCTTGAATTTTTTTCCACTATTCAAGTAAAATTTAGAGTAAATAAATAACAACTAAAAAAAGAGGGAAAAATGGAAATAAAGAATAATTATTTTATTGAAAATAGAAAATTGATAAAAAAATATTTCAAATTACTTTACCAGCAGTATTTGATCTACTAGCTCAAACTTTAATAATGGCTTTTGACATGAAGATGGTATCAAGTTTAGGACCTAGTGCTATAAGTTCTGTTGGAGTTGGAACAGCTGGGATGTTTGCTTTAATACCAGCTTTAATAGCAGTAGCAACAGGAACAACAGCTCTTTTTGAGTCGAGCATATGGAGCTGATAATAAAAGTTGAAGGAAAAAAAGCATTTACTCAAAAGTTTTTTTATAGCTGTTCCTTTGGGAATATTCTTAACTATTATCTTTTTACTTTTTTTCAGAACAAATAATTAATTTAGTAGGTAATGCTAAAGACATGAATTTAAAAGATGCTATTCTTTACCAAAAATATGACTGTTATTGGATTTCCTTTTTCTAGGTATAAGTATAGCAACATTCTATGCTTTTTAGAGCTATGGGAGAAAATAAAATTCCTATGATAGGAAATACATTGGCATTGGTATTAAAACTTATTCTAAATTTTCCTTTTAATATACCTTTTTAAATGGGGAATATTTGGAGCAGCATTAAGTACAACTTTAACTAGATTGTTCTCAGCCATATTTTTCAATTTATCTAGTATTTTTGGTCTAAAAAAATTGGATATCTCTTGAAAGTTAAAGATTTAAAATTTCGATTACTTTTACATCTAAAAAGAATTTTTAAAAGGTTGGTATTCCAGCAGCAGTTGAACAATTAGGTTTAAGAATAGGTATGTTGATTTTTTTGAAATGATGGTTATATCTTTAGGGAACTTAAGTTATGCAGCACATAAGATTGCATTGACAGCAGAAAGTATTTCATTTAATTTAGGTTTTGCATTTTTCTTTTTGCAGCATCAGCTCTAGTTGGTCAAGAATTAGGAAAAAGGTTCAAGTCAAAAAAAGCTTTTAAAAAAATGGATATATTTGTACTATTATAGCTATGATAGTTATGTCTACTTTTTGGTTTACTCTTTTTTTATAATACCTCAATTTTCTAGTTTCATTATTTACTAAAGATAAAGATGTTATTGAGCTAGCTACGATGGCGTTAAAAATAGTTTCCATATGCCAACCATTCTCAGGAGCTTCTATGGTCTTAGCAGGAGCACTAAGAGGAGCAGGAGATACAAAAATCAGTTCTACTTATAACTTATTTAGGAATATTTTTTTAATAAGAATACCTATAACTTATCTTTTCTTAGATGTACTTAATTTAGGTCTAGCAGGAGCTTGGATAGTTATGACTATAGATCTAGCTATAAGAAGCTCACTAGCATTTTATATATTTTAGAAGAGGAAAGTGGAAATATTTACAAGTTTAGTTTAAAAATAATCCAAAAATAATTCTTGACTATTTTAGTATAAAATACTAAAATAGATATAATAAGAATATTTAATTCAAAGGAGGATAAAAAATGTATGATTTAATAGTTATTGGTTGGGGAAAAGCAGGAAAAAAACTCTTGCAGCTAAGTTAGCAGCAAAAGGAAAGAAAATTGCAGTAGTAGAAGAGAATCCAAAAATGTATGGGAGGAACTTGTATAAATGTAGGGTTGCTTACCAACAAAAATCACTTGTACATAGTGCAAAACTGATATCTCAAGTTAAAAAAATTATGGTATAGATGGAGATTATGAATTTAAAAAAATAATTTCTTTAAAGAAGCAATGAAGAAAAAAAGATGAAATGACAACTAAGTTAAGAAATAAAAAAACTTTTTCAATCTTAGATACAAATGAAAAATGTTGATATCTACAATGGAAAAGGAAGTTTTATTTCAAATAACGAAGTTAGAGTAGTTACAAAAAGATGGAGAGGTTGTTTTAAAAAAAGCAGATAAGATAGTTATAAATACTGGTTCTGTTTCAAGAAATCTTGATATTGAAGGTGCAAATAATAAAAAAATGTTCTAACAAGTGAAGGAATTTTAGAATTAAAAAGAATTACCTAAAAAAACTTTTTAATTATAGGAGCAGGATATATTGGACTTGAATTTGCTTCATATTTTTAGAAATTTTGGAAGTGAAGTTTCTGTTTTTCAATTTGATGATAGCTTCTTAGCAAGAGAAGATGAAGATGAAGCAAAAGATAATAAAAGAAATTTTAGAAAATAAAGGAGTTAAATTCTATTTCAATACTTCTGTTAAGAAATTTGAAGATTTAGGGTGACAGTGTAAAGGCAACATATGTAAAAAAGATAAGGAAGAATTCAGTTGAAGAATTTGATAAAGTTCTTGTTGCAGTTGGAAGAAAAAGCTAATACAGAAAAATTTAGGACTAGAAAACACTTCAGTAGAATTAGGAAAATTTGGAGAAGTAATAGTAGATGACTATCTAAAAACAAATGCTCCAAATATTTGGGCAGCAGGAGATGTTAAAGGGGAGCACAATTTACTTATGTTTCATTGGATGATTTCCGTATAATTTTCCCTCAAATATTAGAAGGAGCTAAGGGAAGAAAAATTATCTGATAGAGTATTAATTCCTACTTCTACTTTTATAGATCCACCTTATTCAAGAGTTGGAATAAATGAAAAAAGAAGCACAAAGATTGAGAATAGCATATACTAAAAAATTTGCTCTAACTAATACTATTCCAAAAGCTCATGTTATAAATGAAACAGATGGATTTACTAAAAATATTAATAAATGAAAATAATGAAATTATAGGAGCAAGTATTTGTCATTATGAATCACATGAAATGATAAATTTGTTGTCTCTTGCAATAAATCAAAAAAATAAAAAGCTAATGTTTTAAAAAGATTTTATTTATACACACCCAATTTTTACTGAAAGCTTAAATGACATTTTAGGATAGTATTTTAGAAAAAAATATGATATAATTGATATATATATATTTTTAAGGAGGGAAGAGACTAGAATGAAAAAGATTTTTTTAAGCCTTTCACTTTTTACTTTTTGTATCCTGTGTTAATATCGATAAATTAAATGTCTTTAATAAAAATGATTCAAAAGTTGCAGAAAAAAACTACAGCAAATACTAATAAAAATGTAGCTAGTTCTAAAAAGGACAAGCAAAAGAAATCAGCACCTATTGTTCCAACAAAAGGGAACTAAGTCAAAAAAATTTATTGAGAGATGCTGAGGTAATGCCAGAGGATAATTATGCAAATAGAGTTAAAAAAATATAAAGCATATAATTCTTTAGATAGCATTTAATCCAAATTATAAATCAAATGTTGAAGCTAAGATGGGAGAGTTTAAAATCTAAGATTGAAAGTACTTATACAATAAAAGTCTCTGTTACAGATTTAATATTACAAAATTTGACTAAGAAAGAAGAGTTTTAATAATATTGGAAGCAAAGTTTTTAACTATGCTAATACTAATCCAGATTTAAATCTTTTAGTGGATATAACTTCTGTAAATTATAGTAAAGCCAACAATTAATGTAAAAACAGCTCCAAAAGAATATTCGGAAGAGTATGTTAATAGTGAGGGAATAAAAGGTACTTAATGTAGTAAAAATATTATGAAAATGAGACAACAAAAACTACAGCTCTTAGCTTTGTAGTAACTTATAAATTAGTTTCAAATTTAACTGGAGAAGTTTTATTCCATTATAAGAAAACAGTTGATAAAAAGCTATAAAGAAAGTTGGAAGAATTATTATGTAAGTTCATTTAGAATGAATAAGAGAAAAACAAATTCCTAGTGATGAACCAGAAAAAAATCTGTTCCAACTAAAGAGCAAATTTATCAAATTGCTTATGAAGAAATGTATGATATGATTCAAAAAGAAATAAATAATTTACCAAGTATAAAAATAAAAAATTAAGCTGTTGCATATTGCAACAGCTTTTTTTGTTTTTTAACATCTAAACTCTAATATTTACAGGCATAACTAAGTAAATATAATCTTTCATTAGCTTCTTCTACGATTTTTTTAACATAGAGCTAGAATTTGTAGCTTCAATGATAATATTTTTATCAGTATTATCAACAAATTCTTTTATATATTTACAGTTTATTCCAAGTTTCAAATCTTCTCCAGTCTTTATCATATTAACTTTTTGATTAATCTTAGCATTAGAAGACATTCCACTTATAAGAAGTTGATTTCCTTTAAAATTAAAAGTTGCAACATTCTTAGAGTCATTACTATTCTTTGTTACAGATATAACTTTTTAAGTGAAGAATTTAGTTCATCTCTATTAAACTCAAATTTCTTATCATGAGTAGGATTTGTAATAAGAGGTATAAAGTCAGGGAAAGAAAGAGATAATAGTTTACAACTAAAATAAGCATCTTTCCAAGTTACTATAAGTTTATCTTCACTTGTTGCAAGAGTTACATCCTCATTTAAATCTTTTAATATTTTATAGATAACAGCCATACTATCAGCTGGAACTAAAAATATCTTTACTAACTACATTTTCAAGAGGTTTTTTAAATATATAAGTCTATATGAATCAGTAGAGGCTAATTCTATAAAATTATCCTTGAAATGTTATTTTTTATAGAATTAAACAAAAGCATCTAAATTAGATGAAGAGTTAGTAAGAAATTTTACTTTTTCAAGTAAATTTGAAAAATTTTTGGCTATTTTCTTTTGCAATAGTTGTAGAAACAACTTCTTTTTATTTCAGGATAAGTAGTCTCATCTAATATAGAAAAACTCAGCATTATTAACAATTAAATACCCATCTTTTTCAAAAATTTATATTTTTCACTTTCAACTAATTTAATATATTCTAAAAGTAGTGAAGGTTTTATTAAAACTTGCCCTTCAACTTCAATATTACAATTAGCATATCTTATCAGTTCAACTTCAGTATTTGCACCTTTAAATACAACTTGATTATTTTTTTACCTCAATAAACAAACCAGCAAGACTAGGTTTTACTGGATTATCTTTTCAAGATATTTGTATATTCACTAATTATTCCTATTACATTTTCTTTAATTTATAGAAAATTTCATTGAAAATCCTCCCTTAAATTAATTTGCTATTAAAATTTCTTGCCAGTATTTATTTTGTATATTTAATTTATCCCCAATATCTATTAAAAAGTTGAGCATCTTTTGTTTTACTAACATCATATAAAGGTTTTTAGTAACAAGTTTATCTGCTTCTAAATTTATACTTGGAATTTCTATAAAATCAGAGATTTTTGCATAAACATCAGGTCTATGTATATAGTTTATAAATTTCATAGCATTTTTCAATATTCTTAGAATCTTTTTAAAATTACAAATGAATCTATTGATGAATATCCTTGGTCACCAGGTGGAATAATAAAGTCAACATTCTTTCTATCTTCTTCAGAAAGTTCTCTATAGATATTATCAGGATATCCTTGTACTACCCAGAAATCTCCATTAGCAAATCCTTTTTCCATAAGATTCAGCATCAAATTTTTGCAATATTCTTTTTCCAAGCTAAAACTTTAGCTTTTGCTTTTTCCATAGCTTCTTCAGAATCAGCATCTTGTTTATAACCATTTAAAGCTAAAAGGCAGGAACAAAAACTTCTCTCATATCATCTAATAATGTCATTCTTCCTACTAAATCTTCTCTATCATAAATAGTGTAATCTCTTGGATAATCTTTAACAAATTTTGTATTTACTGCTATGCAAGTAATACCTCTCATATAAGGAACTCCATAGTCATTTTTCAGGATCAAAATTCTCTTAACTTTTGCCATATAAGCATCATCAATATATTTAGT